>Ga0209296_1000016_pt1 | contig 204188 bp, 162 predicted proteins | sample S_130206_EF_Meta_FD_187319 | JGI IMG/M metagenome (GOLD analysis project Ga0209296, IMG submission 187319) | Freshwater microbial communities from Lake Simoncouche, Canada to study carbon cycling - S_130206_EF_MetaG (SPAdes) (version 2) | ecosystem: Environmental > Aquatic > Freshwater > Lake ... | reverse complement strand
AGGCAGCGGTCTGGAAATTTAATCCTGATCGGATCCGTGCAATCCGTGGTTAGATTGATTCGGAATATACCAAGACATTTTTAACCGCGAAGGGTGCGAAGTGACGCGAAGGGGCGAGGGAGGAAAAGATGAAACTGGGGAAAGTAGAAATCTAGAAACTGAGATCCGGATCGGCCCTCTTACCTCTAACCTTTCATTCGCCTCTGTTTCGCCCAGTGGCGAGAACTGAGGACGAACACCGGGTTGATAGCAGTCAACAACGGTGCTGCCTCTAGCCTTTCGCCTCTAGCCCCAAGCCTTAAGACCGCCACGAAAAACCCGGGAAACACAAAAACGAACTAAGGCATTTTTTACCACGGATGGGATCAGGATAAATTCGAGGCAGCGGTCTGGAAATTTAATCCTGATCGGATCCGTGCAATCCGTGGTTAGATTGATTCGGAATATACCAAGACATTTTTAACCGCGAAGGGTGCGAAGTGACGCGAAGGGGAAATTCCGAACTTAAAACTTTCCCGCCACGACGTTCTGTTTGTAATATAATATATTACAAACAGAGCGGACGGTTCGCGGTTAACGGACTTGGAGAGTATCGGCTTCGTAGGCGAGGCCGAGCGAGGGAATCGTCACGGCTTTACGGCCGCCGGCTTTTTTCACGTGGCCCGCAACCCAAGCTTCATGCCCGGCCGCTCGCGCGGCCGCGAGTGTGGCGGCGACGGACTCTGGCGCGACATAAGCAGCAAAGCCAACGCCCATGTTAAATGTCGCGTAGGCTTCCCGCAGCGTAATCGGACCCGCCTCCATCAAAAATTGAAACAACGCTGGAATCGCGCGAGGGGTTGTAATCTCATAAACGAACGGCTCTTCCAGGCGCATCAATTTACGCCAACCGTGTCCGGTGACATGCGCCACATAGTTGAGCTTCACATCGGCTTGCTGACACTTAACGACAAAATCCACGTAGATCGCCGAAGCCGCCAACAACGCCTCACCGTAAGTGCGCTTGTCGCCGTGGCCGATCGGGGTTTGATAACCTTGCGGTAATTTATCCGCAATCAATCGGCACAAGCTTAGCCCATTCGTCTGCACGCCGGTGGAAGCGAGAAAGATAATCGCATCGCCATCGGCGACCTCGCCCGTGATGCGCTGGGCTTTGGGCTCAATTTTCCCGACTGCGGATCCGGCGAGCACGATGGCCGCGGGATTAATCATACCCTTAAGCGTTGGCGTTTCGCCCCCGCCCCAAACGGCGCCAGCCCGGCGACAGCCCTCCGCCCAACCTGCCACCAGCGCCTGCATCCGCACCGCGTCAGAGAACCAACCGGAGTCGCCCACCGCCGCATGCATGGCCACAGAAATCGGCCGAGCGCCGCAGGTCACGAGATCATTAACGATCGTCGCCACTGTATCGATGGCGATTTCCTGATAAAAACATTTACCGGTTTCAGCGTAAACCACATCGGCCACCAAATTTTTGGTACCGAGGCCTTCCTCGACGTGCGCCAAGTAGTGATCCGCTCCCTCGATAAGGTAAGCGCTTTCGCCCCGCGTAGTCGCCGGCTCCGCGTAGCCGTGCGCCGTTAATTCAGGGGCGGTGGTGCGCGCCGCCACCTGACACGCGCGCTTGAACGCATCCAATTGATCGTAACGCACTCCGGAAGATTCGTAACTTAAAGACATGATATTTTATCGGTAGCGAGGGCGAGCTGGACCCGAGCAGCCTGCGCATGATCGGTCGGCCTCATCAGTAACTGCGGCCTTCATTTTTCTCGAAATAATTTACGTAAGCTTGATTCACCACGCGATAACCACCGGGCGTGGGGTATTTACCGGTGAAGTACCAATCGCCATTATGATTTGGCAGCGCCGCATGTAAATTTTCGACGGATTGAAAAATGATTTCAATCTTCCCGCCCCAACCGTTCGGCGGCGGCGATACTAATTCCGTAATCTTGGCCGAAATCTCCTCCGCCGTGAACGGCTCGTAGATCTTGCGCACATGATTAATTGGCTCGGGTGATTTTTTAGCTAACTCATCACGACAGAGCTGATAAACTTCGGCCAGCAAGCCCGCTTGGCCGCGTTCCTTTAACAGCGTGATCGCCGCTTCAAAGGCGACGAATTTGCCAATTTCCGACATATCAATGCCGTAACAATCAGGATAGCGAATCTGCGGCGCGGTGGAGGCGATGATGATTTTCTTGGGCTGCAGCCGCTTCAGAATTCGTAAGATAGAGCGGCGGAGCGTGGTCCCGCGCACAATAGAGTCATCGACGCAGACCAAATTATCCTGCGGCTGGACGACGCCGTAAGTTACATCGTAAACGAGCGAAGCGAGATTATTGCGCGATTTTTCCTGACTAATAAAAGTGCGCAGCTTGACGTCCTTCGTCACCAGCTTTTCGCCGCGTGGCCAGTTTTTGAGAATAAGATCATCGACGAGCGCTTCGGTCACCTGCCCGGTTCGCGCCGCTTCTAATAAAATTTGCTTCACTTCGGCGCGCCGGCGAAAGCGCAATTCACTCATCAACCCAAAGAAGGCCACCTCCGCTGTATTGGGAATGAAGCTAAAGACCGAATGCTCGAGATTCCCCTCAATTGACGCCCAGATCTGCTGGGCCAAACCGGCGCCCAGCGCTTTGCGTTCGCGATAAATGTCAGCGTCGTTTCCGCGGGAAAAATAGATACGCTCGAAGGTACACTGCGTCTTGGCCAAGGCGGGTTTGATCCGCTCAACGGTCACCGTACCGCTGCGCTTCATGATTACTGCGCAGCCGGGCTCAACTTCATGAACTTCTTCCGCCACTCGATCAAACACGGTACACAACGGGGCGCGCTCGGAGGCAAAAGCGACGACTTCGTCATTTTCAAACCAATGACACGGCCGAATGCCCGATGGATCGCGCGCGACAAAAGCATCGCCATTCCCGAGTACGCCGACGAGCGAGTAGCCCCCGTCCCAATTAGCCGAAGCCGTCCGCAGCACGCGGGCGGGATCAATTTCCTCATTGATCCGCCGAGAAATCTCTGGGCCCGGCCGACCGGCTTGGCGCAGACTGCGGTAGATTTGCTCATGCTCATCATCGAGGCAGAAGCCGATTCGCTCGAGGATCGCTTGGGTATCGGTGGCAAAAATGGGATGCTGACCAATCGCAATCAGGCTATCATTTAACTCTGCCGTGTTGGTCAGATTAAAATTGCCCGCGAGCATCAAATTGCGCGTCGGCCACGAGCTGCGCCGAAAAAAAGGATGGCAGGCGCTCAAATTATAGCCACCCGACGTACCGTAGCGCAAGTGACCGAGGTAGAGCTCACCGCAGAAATCAAAATTCTTTTTCGCGGTGTCTGGAAATTCTGGATGAATCGCGCCCTCGCCGACCAACGTGGTGTAACGCGCCATCAAGGACTGAAAAATTTTGTCGATGGGGTTCGTCTCCACATTGCGCTCGCGGAACATGTACGGCTCGCCCGCGGGCACATCAAATTTTACGCACGCCACTCCGGCGCCATCTTGGCCGCGGTTATGCTGCTTCTCCATCAAGAGAAACAATTGCTGAAACCCCCAAAGCGGGGTGCCATATTTCTCCTGATAATAGGCGAGCGGCTTCTTGAGCCGCACCAAGGCGATTCCGCATTCGTGGCTGATGAATTCGCTCATGAGTGAGATGGGCGGGCACTCGCCTGAGCGCCGCGCAAACGCAGTTTCTCCGGGGGATAGTCAGCCCGCTGGCTGGCCCTACCCTGATCGCCGCTTACTGCTTTGTAGAAATCGTGGATCAAGGTCGCAGATTTCGGGGAGCCAGCGAGAATCGTCAACGGCTTTCTCCGGCATACTTCAGCCGATTCATTAAATAATTATGCCGCCGGCCCAAAAGTCGCCCACCGGCGATCCCAATCGGGTGCTTTATAGCCAAAGGACTGCAACGTTGCCTGCCCCCCGGCAGCTAGACCCGCTCCAGCTAGCACGGCGGCCAGCCCACCCGTTCTTTTAAATTAACGGGTCTGGGCGTTTACCCCACTTGACCGCATCGATGATTTTGTGAACATCGCCTCTTTGACCATGCTGATCCTTCGCGGCTCACCAGCCCTCTCAACTTTTCGCCTTCAACAACTGCAACGAGATCTCGCCGCGGCCGGCCTGCCCGTCGCAGCGATCAGCGCGGAGTTTGTCCATGTCGTCGATCTGAAGACTGCCCTCACCGCTCCGGAGCAGAGCGTACTTGAAAAGCTGCTCACCTATGGCCCCAGCCGCACGGCCGTCCCGCTCACCGGCCTAAACCAAATCGTCGCGCCTCGCCCCGGCACGATCTCCCCGTGGTCTTCTAAGGCGACCGATATCGCGCACATCTGCGGTCTCACGGCAGTGGCCCGAATCGAGCGCGTCATTTGCTACGTCATTAATCTCGGCGAAACTGTGCCGCCCTTACCCCAGGGCTTACTTGCCCCCGCTCAGCAGCAGGTCCTCGCCGCTCATTTGCATGACCGCATGACGCAAGTCATCCTGGGAGATTTAAACGCCTGCGCCGCGCTTTTTCGTCATGGTAAACCGCAGCCGATGGCGAGAGTGCCCCTCCTCACCGCCGGTCGCTCGGCGCTAGTCACGGCGAACACCGTGCTGGGGCTGGCGTTGGCGGAAGATGAAATTGATTATCTCGTCGCCGCCTTCACCAAGCTCGGCCGGGATCCGCATGATATCGAGTTGATGATGTTCGCCCAGGCCAACTCGGAACATTGCCGCCATAAAATTTTTAACGCTACGTGGGAGCTCGATGGTCAAGCGCAGGATCATTCGCTGTTCCAGATGATCAAGCATACCTACGCGCTGCACCCCACGGGAATTTTATCCGCCTATAAAGATAATGCGGCCGTGCTGGTGGGTTCGCGAGGTGGACGTTTTTATCCCGATCCTGGGACGCACGAGTATGCCGCCCACGACGAGGAGATTCATCTGCTCTGTAAAGTAGAGACCCACAATCATCCGACCGCGATTTCCCCCTTTCCTGGTGCCGCGACGGGCTCGGGCGGAGAAATTCGTGATGAAGGCGCCACCGGCCGCGGAGCCAAACCCAAGGCAGGGCTCGTGGGCTTCACCGTTTCCAATTTAAAAATTCCTGGCGCCATCCAACCGTGGGAAAAAGAGTACGGCAAACCCAGCCGTATCGTCTCGGCGCTCGATATCATGCTGGCGGGCCCACTCGGCGGCGCGGCTTTCAATAACGAATTCGGTCGCCCCGCCATCAACGGCTATTTTCGCACCTACGAGCAAGCTGTCCCCGCGGCTCAGGCAGGCGCGGCGGCGGCGACGACGGAAATCCGTGGCTACCACAAACCGATCATGCTCGCCGGCGGCTTGGGCAATATTAAAGCCGATCACGTCAAGAAGGGCGCGATCCTCCCTGGCGACCAACTCATTGTACTCGGCGGACCAGCCATGCTCATCGGCCTCGGGGGCGGCGCGGCTAGCTCCATGGCCAGCGGCACCGGTAACGAGCAGCTTGATTTTGCCAGCGTGCAACGGGACAACCCAGAAATGGAGCGCCGCTGCCAAGAGGTCATTGATCGCTGCTGGGCCTTGGGCGCAGCGAATCCCATTTCCTTTATCCATGATGTGGGCGCCGGCGGCATCTCCAACGCCTTGCCCGAATTAGTGAATGATGCCGGCTGCGGCGGTCACTTTCAATTGCGAGCCGTCCCGAACGACGAGCCGAGCATGTCGCCACTCGAAATCTGGTGCAATGAATCGCAGGAACGCTACGTCCTCGCGGTTCCCGCCGCGCAACTCGCGCTTTTCAAAAATATCTGCGAACGCGAACGTTGCCCCTTCGCCGTGGTGGGCGAAGCGACTGCCGCGCCGCAACTCGTCCTCGAGGATGCGCATTTTTCTAATAAACCCATCGACCTCCCCCTCGAGGTGCTCCTCGGCAAACCACCGCGGATGGCGCGCACGGACCAGGCTCTCACGCGGGCCTTGGCGCCGCTCAACTTAAAAGAACTCTCCTCGCGCGACGGCCCGTCTCCCCTTCACGTGGCGATTCGCCGCGTGCTTTCGCACCCCACGGTCGCGGATAAAACTTTCCTTATCGCCATCGGTGATCGGAGCGTGGGGGGACTGATCTGTCGCGATCAAATGGTCGGCCCGTGGCAAGTCCCCGTCGCCGATTGCGGCGTCACCGCCGCCAGCTTCGATGTCTACACCGGCGAAGCTCTCGCGATGGGGGAACGCACCCCAGTCGCCATCAACAGTGCCGCCGCCGCCGCGCGGCTAGCCGTCGGCGAAGCCCTCACTAATTTAGCCGCTGCGCAGATTGGTGATTTAGGCCGTGTTAATCTGAGCGCGAACTGGATGGCCGCTCCCGCCATCCCGGGCGATGGCGCCGATCTTTACGCCGCCGTTAAAGCGGTCGGACTAGAACTGTGCCCTGCCCTCGGCCTCACTATTCCGGTCGGCAAGGACTCGATGAGCATGAGCACCGCTTGGCAGGAAAATGGCCAAGACCAGCGCATCACCGCACCGATCTCGCTCATCATTTCCGCCTTCGCACCCGTCACCGATATCCGCCTCTCCCTCACGCCTCAACTGCGTACCGCGGTGACCAGTGACGAAGCCGGCGCGACCGGCGAAACGGTGCTGCTCCTCATCGATCTCGGGCGTTCGCAAAATCGCCTCGGCGGTTCCATCCTCGCGCAGGTCGTCTCCCAAACCGGTGAAGCCCCGCCCGATGTTGATCGCCCGGCCGATCTCAAAAATTTCTGGAACGCGATCCAGCAACTAGGCCGCGAGAAAAAAATTCTCGCCTACCACGATCGTTCAGATGGCGGTCTGTTAGCCACCCTGGTAGAAATGGCCTTCGCCGGCCACGTGGGCATCGATCTCGACCTGCCCCACCTCCACGAACCCTTCGCCGCTCTCTTTAACGAAGAGCTGGGAGCGGTCATTCAAGTACGGGCGGAAGATTGCGACGAGGTTTACCTCACCCTCCGCGAACATGGGCTCAAGGCCTGCGTTTCGCGAATCGGCGCACTCAACTCACACTTCGCTTTGCGCATTCGGCAATCAGGTCAGGAAATTTATAACGAAAGCCTCACCACTCTCCGCGGCTCCTGGTCTGAGGTCACCCATCGCCTCGCCCAGCGCCGCGATAATCCGGCCGCCGCGGATTCCGAACAACAACTGCGGCTCGATCCCACCGACCCCGGCATCACCCCAAAATTAACATTTGCCCTCACTGATTCGTTGGCAGCGGCCCGCCCGGCCCCGAGCGGGAAAAAAGTATCGCGCCCCGCCGTCGCCATTCTCCGCGAACAGGGCGTGAATGGTCAGACCGAAATGGCCGCGGCATTTACCCGCGCGGGTTTCCGCACCATCGACGTCCACATGACCGATTTGCTGAGCGGCCGCGTGTCCCTCCGTGATTTCCGCGGACTCGCCGCCTGCGGTGGCTTTAGCTACGGGGACGTCCTCGGTGCCGGCGAGGGCTGGGCCAAGAGTATTTTATTCAATGACCGCGCCCGCGCCGAGTTCACCGCCTTCTTCCAACGCGAAGATGCTTTTGCGCTCGGCGTCTGCAACGGCTGTCAAATGATGAGCAACCTCCACTCCATCATTCCGGGCGCTGACCATTGGCCGCGTTTTGTACAAAATCAGAGCGAGCGCTACGAGAGCCGCTTCGTCTCGCTCAAGATCGAGCCCAGCCCGAGTATTCTTTTTCAAGGCATGGAGGGCTCGGTGCTCCCCATCGTCGTCGCCCACGGCGAAGGTTACACGGAATTCAAAGATGTCGCCGCCATGCGGGCTTGCAGCAATTCCGGCCTCGTCGCGGCTCGCTTCGTGGACAATCACCACGCGGTCACCGAACAATATCCGCTGAATCCAAACGGCTCGCCGCTTGGCATGACTGCCCTCACCACGACGAGCGGTCGCGTGACGATCATGATGCCTCACCCCGAACGCGTCCACCGCAGCGCTTGCATGAGCTGGGCGCCGGAGGCTTGGCCGGAGGATTCCCCTTGGATGCGTTTATTCCAAAACGCCCGCACCTGGGTGGGTTAAACGCTCCGCATTTTTGTTATGAGTAACTCGACCCCACTGACGGCCGCTGATTGGGCCTTTTTATTAGAGCTATTCCGTTTACCCGGAAAATTTATCTCCGGTGAACCCTACGGCAGCGGCCACATCAACGATACCTTTGCCCTCACCGTCCAGCCAGCCGGTGCACCCGTTCGCTACCTCTTACAGCGAATCAACGATCGCATTTTTAAAAATGTGCCGGCGCTGATGGAAAATATCCAGCGCGTCACGGCCCACAGCCAAGCCCGCCTCGCCGCGAGCGCTCACCCCGACGCGGCTCGCCGGAGTTTAAATCTGATCTTCACTGCTCAGGGGCAGCCGTGCGGCCAAGATGCTCATGGTCACTGGTGGCGCTGCTATACATTTATCGAGCGCGCTAAAACTTACGATATCATTGAGCAGCCGCAACAAGCCCGGGCGGCCGCGCGAGCCATTGGGGAATTTCAAAAAAATCTCACTGATTTGCCGGGGGCTCGTCTGCACGAGACCATTCCGTTCTTCCACCACACCCGCCAACGCTTCGATCACCTGCAAGCGGTGATCGCCGCTGATCCCGTCGACCGCGTGCGCACCGCCGCCGCGGAAATTGCTTTTTGCCGCGAACGCGAACCGCTCGTCGATCGCCTGCTTGCCCGCCAAGCTCAAGGGGATCTGCCGGAGCGCATCACGCACAACGATACCAAATTGAATAACGTCATGCTCGATGACGTAACCGGCGAGGGCATTTGCGTCATCGATCTCGACACCGTGATGCCCGGGTTAACGTTGTCTGATTTTGGTGACATGGTGCGCACCGCCACGAATGCCGCCGCGGAAGATGAAGCTGATCTCAGCTTGGTCGAAGCTCGCTTGCCCATTTTCACGGCTCTGGCCGAAGGCTATTTGTCATCCGCTCACGAATTTTTAAACCCCGTCGAACGCAGTCTGCTCGTCTTCGCTGGCCGCCTCAGCACCTACGAGCAGGGCATTCGCTTTCTGAGCGACTATCTCGCCGGCGATACTTATTTTAAAGTTCGTCGCCCCTTACATAATCTCGACCGCACGCGTAATCAATTAGCCCTCCTGCGCCGCCTGGAACACCATGCGGATGCGATGGAAGCCATCATCGCGCGCTGCACGCCATGAACATTCTCATTACGGGTGGAGCGGGTTTTATCGGCAGTCACCTGGCAACACTTTATCAGGGCCGCGCGACGATTCGCGTGCTCGATAATCTCCGCACGGGACACCGCCATAATCTCGCCGGCTTAGCGGTAGAATTTATGGAGGGATCCATTCTCGATCCGGCCGCGGTGCAACGGGCCATGATCGGCATTGATTACGTTTTCCATCTGGCGGCCTTCGTGAGTGTGCCTGAGTCGGTGCGCGATCCCGCCACCTGCACCGCCATCAATATCACCGGCCTGCAAAATGTCCTCGCCGCGGCCGCCCAAGCCTCCGTCCAGAAACTCTGCTTCGCTTCTTCGGCTGCAGTTTACGGAGATAATCCGAGCGTGCCAAAATTCGAGACCATGGCGCCCGAACCACGCAGTCCTTACGCAGAAACCAAACTCGCCGGAGAAGTACTCTGCGCCGAAGCCACGGCTCGCGGGTCACTCGCCACGGTCGCCCTGCGCTTCTTCAATGTTTTTGGCCCTCGCCAAGATCCCGCCGGCCCCTACGGCGCCGCGGTCCCCATTTTTTTTCGTGAAGCCCTCGCCGGTCGACCCATCACAATCCATGGGGACGGGAGCCAGACCCGCGATTTCATTGATGTTCGCGACATCGTCGGCGCCCTCGATTTTGTGGCGCAAACCCCGGGCCTCACCGGCGTATTTAATGCCGGCTATGGTGAGCAAAGTTCCGTACTCGCTTTGGCCCGCCGCATCATCGCGCTGACTGATTCCCCTTCGCCGATTTTATTTGCCCCCGAACGTGCGGGCGATGTGCGCCACTCTCGCGCGAACGTTGATCGTCTCCGCGCGGCCGGGTGGCGCCCCACCGGCTCGCTCGACCTCGGCCTCGCTCACTTGTGTACGCATCTCCGCAGTGCCTGAATAGGTAGCGGAGGCGAATTAAGGTTGAGACGCCCTAGCCGGTCACCCACGGTGGCGGCTTGTCTCCGCTGCCCCACATTCTGACCGTCGATGATTCCAAAGGGCTGCGCCTCTTTGTCCAAAAAGCCCTTGCTGGCTTCGCCTGCGATCACGGCGAAGCTGCCAATGGCTATAATGCTTTTTTCGCGATCGAGCGAACGCGGCCTGATTTAATTCTACTCGATCTCAGCATGCCCGTGATGGATGGCCTGGAGATGCTCACGCGCCTCAAAGCGGCTCCCGAACTCGCGGCCATTCCCGTGATCGTCCTCGCCTCACCGGCAGATCACGCCGTCATTCCTCAACTCACGCCTCTCGGCGCAAGTGGTTTATTAATGAAGCCTTTTACCGCGCCCGCCTTGCTCGAGAAGATTCAAAGCATTTTACCCCTCACCTCGACGAACCAATAAAACCGCCCCGCTACCATGAGCACGACCCGTCGCACTTTTATCCAGACTTCACTCGCCGCCACCGCTGCCGCAGCTCTCACCACCCGCCTTACGGCTGCGCCCAACCCAGCGCCGACTGCACGCGATTATTACGAACTCCGCTGCTATCATTTACAGGCTGGCACGCGCCTTAAAACAGACGCCAACCCCGCTCTCCTCGACCGCTATCTGGAAGAAGCCTTACTGCCGGCCGTGAGCAAACTCGGCCTCAAAAACACGGGCGTCTTCACGGAACTCGATGTGAACAAAGCGGCTGGCACGAGCACGCCAAAATTACACTCCCCAGTGTGGCTCCTCCTGACGCATCCCACGCTGGAGTCTTTCGTGCAAGTCAGTGCGACCCTCAATGCTGATCCCGCCGTCCAGTTGGCGGGCCACAATTATCTGACGACGCCCAAAAATCTGCCCGCCTTCGAGCGCATCGATACTTGGTTACTCCGCTCGTTTCAAGGGCTGCCGCAGATGAGCGTTCCGCCTTGCTCTCACCAGCGCATCCCCACGCGGGTATTCGAAATGCGTGACTACGAGAGCTACGGTGAAATGCCCGCCCTCCGTAAAATGGCGATGTTTGATGAAGGGGAAATTAATTTAATGCAGGATCTCGGAATGAACCCCGTGTGCTTTGGCCAGGCTCTAGCAGGACCCGACCTCCCCCACCTTCGTTATATTACAAGTGGACCTGATCTGACCACTCACCTGCATCATTGGAGTAAATTTGGTCCTGATCCGCGCTGGCTCGCGATGAAAGATCTGCCCCGCTTTGCGGATGCGGTTTCAAAAAATACCGCGCGGTTCCTCACGCCGAAAGCTTACTCACAGCTCTGATCGTTGGCCGCTACCACAGCGGGATTAAGTTCACGCTGATGAAAATTCAGTGAGGCTCGCCCTCAACCCCGCCGCGCTCTTGCCATCGCTATAAAGAGGGCAAGATTAGGCGCATGTCTTCACCTCGGCTGGCTTTATGGTTTTCTGTTCTGGCTCTTAATTTTTTCGCGACTGCCCTCGCCGCGCCACTGACCATCACCACGTCGCTGCTGGAAGCGCGGTCCGCCCTCGCCGCCCTGAAGGCCCGCGGTCCGCTGCCAACCGGCGGGGTGATTTTAGAAATCACGGGCGGAGTTTATGCATTAAAGAGTTCGCTCGCCCTGACTGCCGCCGACAGCGGCACCGCAACCGCGCCGATCGTCTGGCGGCCCGCTCCCGGGGCCACGGTGATTCTTTCCGGTGGACACGCCCTGACCGCTTGGCAGCCCGTCACCGATAAAGCCGTGGCCGCGCGCTTGCCACTCGCCAGCCGCACCCCGGTGCGCTGGGCCGATCTCCGGGCGGCTGGCATCACTGATTTTGGTCAGATCGAACGGCGCGGCAGTCCTGGTCTTGAATTATTTTTTAACGGCCACCGCATGAAGCTCGCCCGTTACCCCAACGAAGGCTGGATCCTCACGGCCGACGTGCCGCAAACCGGTCCGCAACGATTTCTCGAAGGGCTCGAGCGGGAAAAACGTTTCGCTGGTGTGCCGGTGGGCCGACACTACGGACGCATTACTTACGACGGTAATCGACCCGCGACGTGGGCGCCAACCGATGATGGTTATGCTCAAGGCTACTGGGTCTGGGATTGGAGCGATTCTTTTCAACGCATTCAGTCCATCGATTCCGCTCACCACGAAATTACCTTCGCCGCACCCCATCATAATTATGGTTACGCACCGCACCAGCGCTTCCGTTATCTCAACATTCTCGAAGAGCTTGATCAACCCGGTGAATGGTACCTCGATCGCCGCGCCGGCCGGGTTTATTTTTACCCCCCCACAACGCTCACCGCGGACGCCGTGGTCGTATCAGTCCTCTCGGCCCCATTGGTTACCTTGCAGGATGTCGCCTACGTGACCCTCGAGGGTTTCACCTTGGAGCACAGTCGGGGCAGCGGCCTCGTTATCAACGGAGGCGAACATTGTCAGATCGCGGGCTCCACCCTACGCGAACTCGGCGGTGAAGCGCTCGTCGTAACCGGTGGTCACCACCACCAGATTGTTAGCTGTGATTTTCACGACTTAGCGTTAGGCGCGTTGCACGTCAGCGGCGGCGACCGGAAAATTCTGCACCCCGCGCAGCATGAAATTCTTAATAACCATATTCACGATTTCAGCCAATGGCTTCGCACTGGTCAGTACGGGATTTTTATCGAGGGCGTCGGCCAACGCGTCGCGCATAATTTAATTCATGATGCCCCCTTTGAAGCCATTTATCAGCGCGGTAATGATCACTTGTTGGAATATAATGAAGTCTATCGCGTCTGCACCGAGACCGGCGATGCAGGGGCGATTCATACGGGCCGTGATTTCACCTGGCAGGGCAATGTGATTCGCTACAATTACTGGCACGATCTGAAAGGCCCAGGCTTGCACGGCGTTACGGCGGTTTATCTCGATGATTTTTCCAGCGGCTACGAAATCTACGGCAATATTTTTTACCGCGCCGGCCGCGCCGTAGAACTCGGCGGAGGCCGCGATAATCTGGTCACGAATAATCTCTTCGTGGAGTGCCAGCCGTCGATTCATCTCGATGCCCGCGGACTCAGCTGGGCGGCCAATTATTTTAACGGCGAGTACCCAACCCTTTTTGAAACCTACCAAGCGTTGCACGCCGACCAGCCGCCCTACGCGACCCGTTACCCCAAATTAAAAAATCTTCTGCAAGATGCCCCCGCGGTCCCCAAGGGCAATGTGATCACCGGGAATATTTCTTGGGGCAACGGCCGCTGGTGTGACGTTTATGATTTCTACGCCTTTGATTTCCAGCAGACGATCACCCTGGAAAACAATTGGGTCGCAGATCGCGGTTTCTTACGCCGCCGCGCCCAACCCGAGAAAACGCTCGACCCCTATTACCTGAATATCGATGGGACGGAGGGCTACGCGCTTTTGCTCACCGCCGATCCGGCGACTCGCCAAGAATTCCCCCACAACCGGCTGGAGAGCGCCGCGCCCGCACAATTTGATCCTCGCTCCCTAGCGATCACCGCCCACGACCCGGCGGCCTGGGCCCAATTTGGCTTTGCGCCCTTGCCCATTAATAAAATGGGACTCCAGCGCGATGCTTGGCGGACTACGCTACCGACGCGTGAATAAGCGCATAGACCGCGGTTAAACGACAGCCGCTGGACCATCTTGAGCTGGGGCCATCGTCGCGAGTAAGGCCGCTTGCTCGGCTGGGGCTAGGCGATCCCATAAGCCCAGTTCAATTAAAACCTGCTGCTGCGACTCCGCCTCCAGGCCCGCATAGGTCAGCGTGGTATCAATTATTTTTCGACCTAGCATAGCTTCCAAATGACTCTGCGGATAAGCCACGGGCTCACCAGCGGTCGACGGAGTGCCACCTTCTTTAAGATTAGACGCAAAAATTCCTGCGGCACTCACCGGGAGAAAATCTTCGTAACGTAATCCATCTACGACGACGTAGCCGCGGCGGATCAACTCCGGCCATGCCATCAATTCAATCGCGCCCACCTGCGCCGCACGCCGTCCGGCCGCGGTTACCCGATAATAACCGTAAACCAATTTCTGCGCCAGTAGGGCGCTGAGGGTTTTTGGGAAAACTGCAAAGGGAGCGGCATAAAGCTTCTCCGCCGCGATCAAATCGGATCGCGATCCCCGCGGCAGCGTTGACCGCGCCGCATCTGCCGCCGTCAAACAGGCATCATACTGACTGCGACCCGCCGGGGTAGTTGCATAAAAGCGCTGCTCGATCTCTCCGAACCGCGCCGTGTGCACCGCGGCCACTTGTGAACCATCAGGCTCCGTGAACAACACTGGCTCAGTCAGGGCCCGATAAGCATCCTGCCGCAATAAGATCGGCGTGTCTTCGGCGGGCCCTTCCGTATTTTCCTTAAACCCTGCATGCGGCCAATCGGCGAGCGTGAGGTCGGCCGCTTGGAGCCGCTCGGTTAATTTATCTGTCAGCGCCGCGAGCGCGGCCGCCGAGACGGGCCGAGGTTTCCACCCGGCAATTTCTTCGGGCGGTAAGTGCTTAAAATGAAGCCGGAGATAATCGTGATCGGCTCGTTCCCCTACCCGCGCGAGCACCAGCGCCGCTCTGGCTCGAAAATCGGCGACCCTTAATTCACCGAGACAATGCCGCATCGCCGCTGTGTAAAGATCCAGCCAAAGCGTGTTCGGCGTAAGGTGGTTGAGATGATGCGACTCAAAACAAACAATGTCCGCCGCAATTTTAAAACCAGCAGCGCAGAGCTCTTGATACAGCCCATAATTGCGGGCCCGCCCGGTCCATTTAAAGATACGCTGGACGGCCTCCTGGATAAGTTGCGTCGCTGCGTCCGCGGTTAAGCCTCCCTGCTGTTCATGTTGCTCAATCAGCGCTTTGGCCTCCGCGGAAAAAATCTCCCGAGTGGCTAATTGCGCCTCGAGCCTCGCCCGCGTGGCTGGCGCAAAATAATCCGTCATCAGCAACGAGCAGAAAATACGATGTTCAGGATTACGGCGGGAACGAAAAGCTGTCGCGATGATCGGCTGACTCTTTGCGCCGAGTTTTGTCATGTCGTAATAATTATGAGGCTCCATGCCAAACACCGCGAAGAAGCGCCCCATCCAATGATATTCATCCGGCCGGCCGAGGCGAATCGCCCCATGGCGTTCGCCGCTCATTTGCTCCTGCTGCGCGGCCGTTAGCGAAAAATCAGGGAAACGCGTGGCCAGCAATGCGCAGAGGGTTTCATTGCAAACCCGATTCACCAGCAGCGACTTCGCATAAAGCGGCACCTCCACCCCAAACATTTGCGAAAGCTCCGCAAATAAACGGTTCTGCAGCTCGCTGCGGTTAGAAAAAGGCCCAGCCATGCAGCGAATTCCGGCCATTAATACTAGAAACACCAATCAAAAAAAACCGGTCCTCGCTGAATGGGTAACCGAGGAGATTACCCCTCGATCACCGGCGGAGCCGCCTTAACTTCGCGGCGGGGCAGGCGCCACAAGAGCAAATCCCGCGCCTGGCGGCATTCGGGGCACGTCACGAGCGAAAGGACGCTGTTACAATGCGGGCAGACCCCTTGACCGGCGAAAACATCAAAAACATGGAGACAGGTATGACAGAGCCAATACCGCCCCTCGAGGGGAGCGCTCTGGCAGACTGAACATTGCCAGTTGGACCGACGTGGCAGTAGCTCCAGCTTGCGCAAGACCTGCGCCTCGCGAAAACCGCGCCAACAATTCGCCAGCAAGAAAAGCGTCATGATCCCAATCCAAGGTGAGCGGATCCACACCGCCAAACCGAGGAGCCCAAGACCGCCGATAAACCCGATGACGGCAACCGCGAGTAAACTTCTAGCTGAGCCCAAAAAGTACCAGAGCAATGACCGCAAAATTTGCCCTCCATCCAGCGGATAGATGGGCAGCAAATTAAATATCAACAGGCTCAGATTAATCATGAAGAGCGCGTACGTGAAGCTGGTTAAATTGGGGTAGAGCTGAGCTCCCCCGATCGCATGCATCCACGCATACAGGAGCCACGCAAAGGGCAGCAGCACCACATTCACGAGCGGTCCAGCCGCAATGCTCCACAGCGTTGCCCCCGGACGCTCAGGTGGATCAACGTAGGCCACTCCGCCTAACGGCCATAAGACAATCTGATCGGCTAGCCCACCCACTTGGCGACAGGCCAGCGCGTGACCAAATTCGTGCATGAGCACGACGATAAAGAGCGAAACATATTCCAGCGCGCTCCACAGCGGTGACGTGTAATGATTGACCCGCGTCGAGATGGAATAAAAGGCCACAAAAAACCAAGACCAGTGCACATACACCGCAATGCCTCGGAATTTAAAAAGGTGGAAGGACCCACTGCGCGTTGGCGTCATGCGCGAGGGCTACCGAGCAAATAACAAAGCGCAATCCAGCAAACTAAGCTTTTTATAGGACCGCCGCTCCTCGCTGGGACGGATCACACCTCACTCGTGCTCACGATCAGCTGGCGCGATTGCTCACAGCGTTTTTTAGCTTTTTCAACCCCGAGCGCGTCCAAGCCGAGTCGATTGGCGACCGCGAGCACCGTCCCCACTCCACAAAATGGATCAAAAATCACTTTGGCGGCCGCCTGATCGCGTGCAAAGCGGACCGCATGCGCCGCCGCCCGCACCCCCATCGCCCGAACCCAAGGCTGACGGCCGGCATCGGTAATAATGTCGGGGATGGGTAAGACATCCGGACACCGCAGCGCCCGCGAAACCGCGATCAAATGTGTATAGCCCGGCCGGCCGAGCGTCAGTGTACCGGGGGGCCGACGGCAGATTAACTTATGGAAAAGCACCCGCGCTCCCGCCGCTTCCGCCGCGCTCATAACCAGGGCCCCTTTATCAATCCAACACCCATCCCGCTTGATGTCGGATTGGAAAAAAATAGCCACGCTATCATCGGGAACTGCCGCAACGACCAGCTGGACCGCGGCGAGGAACCATTCGCGCCACACGGGCAGCGTCAGGCCGACTTCGGAAACATCGGGCAAAGAGGTCACCGCACAAGCTCCCGCAATCTGACCACGCGCCCGCATCCACGGGATCGCATCAGCACAATGCACTTCCCGCTGAGGTGAGTGATCTGTCGACATACTCATGGGAACCGCCGGCGACCGACGCGGCGTACCTGAAGAGCTAATAATTGATAGGCAGACACAGCCGCATAGCTAGGCCCGCCGCACCGAATGGCAATCCTGCGTAAGCGTCATGCGGACCTTGCCGAGCCAGCGGCAATTTTTGCATTCCCGCATTCGCATCGTTTGGTTTTCGCTCGCTGCGTTACGCCTGAGGCTTTTACTCCTCCTCGATGCTCAATTACCTCTGGCTCGCGTTGGTGACCTTGGCCGTTTTGATTGGCGGCGCGACCGGCCGCTTGCGCGAAGTCACCGAGGGCGCCTTCCAGATGGCGGATGTGGCTGTCATGAAAATCGCCCTGCCGCTCGTGGGCATCATGGCGTTGTGGTTAGGCGTCATGCGACTCGCTGAACGGAGCGGGCTGGTGCAAAAACTCGCCGCCGCGTTGCGACCGCTCATGAGCCGCCTTTTCCCAGACGTGCCCGCTGATCATCCAGCGATGGGCTCTATGGTGATGAATATGGCCGCCAATATGCTGGGCCTAGCTAATGCGGCAACGCCATTGGGTCTGCGAGCTATGCGTGATTTAGAAACGCTCAATCGCACACCGGGCACGGCCACCAATGCGATGTGCACTTTTCTCGCGATCAACACCAGTAGCATTCAACTCCTGCCGACCACCGCCATCGCCATACTCGCTTCACAGCATGCCCAAGATCCGACCGCCATCGTCGGAACCGCTTTCCTCGCGACTATTTGCTCGACGGTCGCGGGCGTAGTCGCCGTGAAGGCGATGCAAAATTGGCCGATGTTTCGCGTGCAACGTGGCGAAGCGGCTGCCGTCAGCCCGAGCGCTACTCCCGCGCCAACTCCCCCCACGCTACCACCGGCACCCGCGCCCTTGCCGGCGTGGGGCCGCGCTGCATTAATTTTATTTGCGGCACTTTTTGTCGGGCTTTTCTTTTGGCAGGTCATGGCGCCCGCGGCTTATCATGCGTCCACGGCACACCTGCACCGTTTAATTTTCCCCAGCACGGTCGTCGCCCCCGCCGCCGAGGTGGCCGCCCCCCTCGCCTTGCGGGCCATCGGGATGCTTTCGTTATTAGCGGTGCCTTTCCTGCTGGGATTCTTCCCGCTCTACGCAGCGCTGCAGGGTGTAAAGGTGTATGAAGAATTCGTGGAAGGCGCGAAGGAAGGATTTGCCGTCGCCTTGCGAGTCATCCCGTTTCTGGTCGCGATCTTGGTCGCGGTCGGCATGTTTCGCGGTGCCGGTGGGATCGAGGCCCTGAAAAGCGCGCTCGCTCCGCTACTGACGCCCCTCGGCTTTCCGCCCGATTTGCTGCCGATGGTACTCGTGCGACCATTGAGTGGCAGCGCGACGACCGGATTGTTTACGGAACTGGTGCAGCGACTCGGGCCTGACTCTCTGACAGCCCGCATGGCCGGCACCATTTTTGGCAGCACTGAAACAACTTTTTATGTGATCGCAGTTTATTTTGGCTCGGTCGCAGTGCAGCGCGCGCGCCACGCCGTCGCCGCTGGCTTAATCGCTGATCTGGCTGGCGTGGTGGCCTCGGTCATCATTTGCCGGCTCATGTTCAGCTAAGGCCGCCGCGGGGCGAGCGAGGCGATTAGATTTAGCCCGAGCTCGATCTCCGAGCCGCCACAAAAGGCACAGAGCCGACCAAGGCATCGCCACGAAAAACCCGAGAAACATAAAACCAACCAAGGCATTTTTAACCGCGAAGGGCGCGAAGTGACGCGAAGGGGCGAGGGAGGAAAAGATGAAACTGGGGAAAGTAGAAATCTAGAAACTGAGATCCGGATCGGCCCTATAACCTCTAGCCTCTCACCTCTGACCTTTTGCCTCTATGCCGCCTCTAGCCCCAAGCCTTAAGACCGCCACGAAAAACCCGAGAAACACAAAAACGAACTAAGGCATTTTGCCCGCGAAAAACTCGAAAGGGAAATTCCGAGCTTAAAACCTAAACCTTAAAACTACTCCCCCCGCTTACAGGCCTGCTTAGACGCAGGGCAGATCGAGCGTCACTTGCAAGCCACAGCCCGCTGGGCCGGGTTGCAGGTGAAGGCGGCCGCCGGCGATCTCAGCGACGGAGCGAGCGATGGCTAAGCCCAAGCCGAGCCCTTGCTGGTCGCGGTCGGTGCGTGCAAATTGAATGAAGGGGCCGATCGCCGCGCACTGGGCCTCCGTCATGCCCACGCCCGCATCAACGACCGTAATGAGGTAACGGGCATCGTGGCACCGCCCCGTCACGGTTACAGGCTGGCCGGGCTTGGAAAAACGGAACGCGTTGCCAACTAATTCGGCGATGGCAGAAATGAGGTAGCCTTCATCGAGCGGGAGCGTGCTGGGATCGCAATGCAGCGTTAAATCGGCGATGCGTTGCTCCTTGTGAGCTGCGCGGGCCGCGCCCGCCATGATGGATTCGCTGGCGGCACAGCGCCCAGTCTCAGGACACGGCGGCGCTTTCCGCCGTTCCAATTCATAATGCAAAGCCAGCTTCCGCGACAGCGCGAACTGCTGATGCGCATTGGCGCGGATGATTTTTAGCAGCTCTTTTAATTCATCCGGTTCGATTTCATGCGCCGCCTCTTCGATCATCTCCAGGCCGCCCATAATACCATTAAACGGGGGCAAGAGCTCGTTTGCCCAATTTGCTTCGGCCACGACTCGACGGTCCGCTAGCAACGCCAAAATTCGCTCCCGCAGCGGCTGGAGTCGCTGGGTGCGGGCGGCTATGGCGTCGATGACATCCCGTTGGGTAAATGGCTTCGTGATGTAATCATCCGCTCCGAGCGTCATGCCTTGGCGTTGGTGCTCCCGATCCGCCCACGCTGTCAGAAAAATAAAGGGGATTTCTTGGCACGCGGGGAGTGCCTTAATGGCGGCGATCACTTGATAGCCATTCATCCCCGGCATACCAATATCGCAAAGAATCAAATCGGGATGTTCCGCCGCCATGCTAATTCCCATCGGACCATCGATCGCCACAGCCACCGTATGCCCATTGAGTTCTAGGAGGTCGCGCAGGGTCTCGCGAATATCGAGCTCATCTTCAATAATCAGAATCTTCATGGGTTAGGGGTACCAACACTAATTAGCCACAGCCGCTGGGTTTACCGCTATTTCCACCGGGAGTTCAAACCAGAAAAGTGCCCCCGCTCCGAGCTGACTCTCCACGCCGACCGTACCGCCGAGCTTTTCCATGATGCGCCGGACAATTGAAAGGCCCAGTCCGTGGCTAGTCGCACTCACTTTAGCAACGCGGGTGAAAGGGACAAACATGCTTCGCTGGCTGTCGGCATCAAGCCCCGGACCGTTATCTTTGACCCAGAAACGTACCATGCGACCATCGGCACTGCGGGCGCTGCCGAGCGTTATCTGGGGCCGGAGGCCGCCGTATTTCAACGCATTGCTAATGTAATTAACCCACACTTGCGTCAGCCAAGGGGCATAGCCGACGGCAGCCGGCCACTGGCTGGGCTGCTGGATCACGGCTTCAGAGGCGGTGAGCTGACTGGCCAAAGAGGCTAAGGACTCTGCCACAATCACCCCCATATCGAGCGTCGTCATTTTCGTCTTGATCGACTCCTGCCGCACCAACGCCAGGAAAAGGAGTTCATCAATAATGGTAGAGAGATGACCGGCCGCCAGACTGGCTTCTTGCAAGTTACGGCGCAACGCCGACTCGTCCATCTTCCCGAGCCCCTCCGTCGCTAGGTACAATCGGCCGCTGAGCGTGAAGAGCGGCGTCTTGAGATCGTGCGCCACCGTGTGAGCGAAGGCATCCAGCTCATCGAGGAGTTCTTTTTTCTCTAATTGAATCGTAATCGCGCGCAGCACTTCGCTTTCGCTAAAGGGCTTGGTAATATAATCAGCCGCGCCGAGTTCCATCCCGCGGCGCGTATCGGCGCGATCTGTTTTAGCGGAGATCACGATGACGGGAATCGTGCGCAGCCCTTCGGCTTGGTGTAACGCCTCCAACAAAGCAAAACCGGTCATCACCGGCATACTGATATCTGTAATAATGAGTGAGGGGGTTTCCCGTTGCGCGATGGCCAAACCTTCCATGCCGTCCGTGGCCGTGAGGGTGCGAAAACCATGGAGATTGATTAAATCGACCAACGTTTCGCGCACCGCCGCGTTGTCCTCAATAATCAAAATGGTCGTCTGGCGAGGTGCTTTCATGACGGCTGAGTCGGCGCGTCGATTCGTGGGAGTACCACCGTGAAATTCGTCCCGCCCCCGGCCAGGCTGCTTACCACCACAGTGCCGCGCAGCAGCTCAACCATCCGGTGCACAATATTCAGACCCAAGCCAGTGCCGGCAATCTGCCCAATGTTGGAGCCCCGCTCAAACGGCTCAAAGATGCGCTCGTGATCTGCCAGCGGTATGCCGATGCCCTGGTCTGCCACCTCTACCACCGCCGCCTCGGCTGTCAGCGTAAGGCGAAGGGTGATCGTGGTGCCGGCGGGTGAGTAACGCACGGCGTTGCTCAAAAGATTAGAGAAAATATGCTGAAGCAAACTGGGATCACTCACGAATTCAGGAACCTCCGCCGTAGCGGCATAGTGGAAGCTATGCTGCTCGCTATCGCCCAATTCAGATTCCTGCAGAATAGACCGTAGCTCCTGACCCAAATTCAGCGTGCGCAACCGAATATCAACGCGGCTAGCATCCGCTCGGTTCAACAATAAGATATCATCCAGCATCCGGTTCATGTGCTGCAAGGAGGCCGTGATGCGGACCAATAGGGCCTGCCGTTTGGCTTGATCAAGCCGGTCGAGATGGTGCGTTAAAATTTCTACCGAAGCCATGGCCGCCGCCATCGGCGTGCGAAATTCGTGGGAGGTCAGAGAAATAAACCGCGTCTTCATCTGCGAAATATTTTTTTCCTGTTCCAACAAGGCCGCCATCTGCAAGGCGGCTTGCTTATTAGCCGAGACATCGCGGACCACGCAGATTACTTGGGGGCCAAATGGCGACTGGACTGGGCTCAAGGAAACTTCAGCTGGAAATTCGCTACCATTCTTGCGCCGAGCATTTATCTCAATGGCGCCTCGCGCCATCGTGCGTTGCGCAGGTGCTTCCTGAAAGTCAGCTCGTAAAGCTGCGTGGGATTTTGCGAATGCGCTGGGGATAAGCCGCTCGATCTGCTGGGAGATGAGCTCGCTGAGACTGTAACCGAAGAGCAATGCAGCGGCGGGATTAACCAGCTCGATGTTACCCGATTGGGCCACGACGAGGATAGCCTCCGGCGAGGCATCCACGAGCGAGCGATAACGATTTTCGCTCAACTGAAATTGCTGCTGACGTTCCTGCGCGAGTTGCCGCAGATCGGAGGTCTGCAGTTGCTGAGCTTTTTCAACCTCTTTTTGCAGCGTGAGGTCACGAACCGTAGCCAAAATAAAGATCTTATCCCGAACATGCACCCGAGCAAACGTGAGTTGCGCAGGAAATTGATAACCATCCAACCGCCTAAAAAGCCATTCGCCAGTATAATACTCTTGAGTGAGCATCAGCTTAAATAAGCTCGCCGCTTTTACTGAAGACAGTTGCCCGTCGGGTTGGTGTAACGGCGAAATCTCTCCTGGCTTTAGCGCTAGAAAATCGGCTTCACTCGCGATACCATATAATTTGAGCGCGGCAGGATTGCAGGATGTATAACGTGCTGTGAGCGGATCAATTGTTCCTACCGTATCCGCGGTATGTTCAAAAATTGCACGGTAGTGCTCTTGGCTCGTCTTTAACTCTCCAGCAATGCGGGATAATTCTTCAGCTTGCGCCGCGAGTTGCCGCTTATCTGCCTGCTCCTGCTCTAGAGCTGCCTTTTCCTGCGTCAGGTCACGAGTGGTAGCTACAATGATCGGCGATCCATTGATATTTACTCGAATTTGCGTGACCTGTGCCGGGAAAATACTGCCGTTAGCTCTCTTATAGTACCACTCGTTGCTGCTGTACGGAACAGCATTCATCTCTTGCTGCATTTTAAGCGCTACCGCTAACGAGCGAGTTCCATCCGGCTGAAACTCGGGCGACAAAGCTCCCGGAGAAAGTGAAAATAAGGCTGCTTCGCTTTGCAGACCGAACATTTTAAGCAGGGCGGCGTTCGCTGATTTATAGCGAAATGTTTCGGGATCTACAGTGCCAATGGCATCTGCACTATGCTCAAACAGTGCGCGGTAATAGGCTTCACTGGTGGCGACGCTACTCGTCGCAGCGATCAATTTTTGCTCATGCTCCTTACGCTGGCGGGAGATTTCACGCTGAGCCGTAAGATCGCGCAGGGTCCCAAGCAGAAAAAACTGCCCCCCCGCTTTTAAGCGATCGAGCGTGGTCAGACCCCAAAACGTGGAGCCATCGCGTCTTTTCCAAAGCCATTCAAACGTCAGTGAGCCTTCCTTAAAGGCCTGCGTGATTATTTCAGTGGAGCGCAAATCGGAGCGTTGACCATCCGGTTGATATTCGGGCGACAGCTCGCCCGGGAGCAGGGCGTAAAATTCAGCTTCCGAGGAAAGCCCGAACAGTGAGAGGGCCGCTGCGTTACAGGAACTGAAACGCTTGGTCTGCGCATCAATGGTCCCAATCGCATCCCGACTACCGTGATAAATAAGTGATAAAAATTCTGCCTGCTCCCTCTTCAGCTGAGCTTCTTTTGCGATCTGGGCGGTCTGCTGCTCGACGGCTGCTTGGAGCTCCTCGTGCCGGCTGGTTTGAAATTTCTTATAGCGCCGGGCCCAATAGTACGTAGCCCCAAGAAAGAACACAATCAGCACACCCCTGATCAGAGCGGTCCATTTAAATTGCCTCACCTGATAGGCACGAAGGCTGTCATGGTACCGCTGGTAACCATCCAGCAGTGCCTGGATTTTACGATCGATCGCCTCAAGATCTAAGCTAGGCTTCGACCCAGCCCAACGCTGCACCGTCAGCTCTTGTAAGGAGCTTAGGGACGCCCCCATCTCGCTTGAAAATTCTTCCTTATTTTTGCGGTCTGCAGCATGGTCGATCAGTAAAAAACCGCTGCGGCCTGCCTGCCTAATAAGCCGGACCGGAGCCGCCATAGCACGAATCTTGGCCAGCACATTCTCTCGCAAGGCTACGTTGTCAGCACGACCGGCTAGGGGCACTCCGGCTGGCGTGAGAAACTGATGAATGTAATCAAGGTTAGCTCTTAACTGAAGGATTGCTCGCGCCTCCTCATCCAGATTTTCCCCGAGGGCCGGATATACGAAAACAGAGAGCGTAAATAATCCAAAAAAACCCATGATAGCCAAGAACACGGTCAGCACCTCAAGGCGCATGCTCGAGCTGTAAGCTTCGGCAATTAATGAAAATAGCCGAGGCGCCGCGGGAGCCCGAGCAGGCGTCGGCGCAGAATCAGGGGTGGGTAAAATAGGCGTCATAGAAAAATTTTAAAAACAAAAGCAGCGCCGACTACTCAGCCTAGAATCGAGCGGAGCATGTGAGTAAGATCAGCCAAGGCGTAGGGCTTTTGCAGAAACAAGTGAGTCGGCTGTGAGACTCGCTCGGTCTTGAGGTGAACTTCACTGTAGCCACTAGCAATGATGACAGGGAGTTCAGGGGCGAGTTCACGCAAAGCAGTCAATGTTTCCCAGCCATTCATGCGCGGCATCATAACATCACAGAGCACGCAACCGATGGCTGCTTGGTGCGCCGTGAAAATCGCCACGGCCTCCACTCCATCAGCGGCCTCGAGCACGACATAATCAGCAATTTCTAAAGCTAATTTAACCGTCGACCGGAGGCTGGCATCATCCTCGACGATCAATATGGCGCGGCCCAGCCGCGCCGGCGCCCCCGGCCGCAAGGGTGTCTTAGCGGCTGCTGCCAGCGGGATTGCGCTGATGGGCAGGAAGACGCGAAAGGTAGTGCCACTGCCCACAACGCTCTCGACGGTAATCGCACCCTGATAGGATCGCACTAGCCCCAGCACCGCCGATAAACCTAAGCCCCGGCCTTCTTTATGAACGGTATAAAACGGATCGTAGATATTCGGAAGATCTAGCGGAGCTATCCCGCGCCCCGTGTCGGTTACTTGCAAGCAAGCGTAAGTTTCCGCGCTAGGCTGCCAGTTTGCTGGCACGCGATTCACGGAGCTGATGCTCTGACCCACAGCGGGCTGAATGCTCACATGAATCGTGGCAGACCCCAGCGGGCTGGCTTCCCACGCATTCGTGACCAAGGAGCTGAGAATTTGGTAAATTTGCTTACCATTTGCCATGATGGTCGGTCCGGTCGGAGCGAAATCCCCCTTCAGCACGATGCCCGCTGGCGCGACCGCACTGAGCAAATGCAACGTCTCCGCCCCGACTTCAGCCAGATCGAGTGGCCCACGTTCCGCCGTACTCTCACCCAAATAGGTCAACATGAGACCGCTGATCTCCGCCGCTTTCAGCGCGTGAGTCTCCGCCGCCAAGACATAGGCAGCCCGAGCCTCCTCCTTTGACCCACGCTTCAGGAGTTCCAAATTTCCCATGATCCCTTGCAATTGATTATTAAAATGGTGCGCGATCGCCCCGGCCATGCGACTCAGACTCTCCGCTTTCTGCAGCTGCTGATTTTGGATTTGCAGCAACTCGAGCTGCTTGGTCATCCGCTTTTCTTCGCTGATGTCCCAACGAATATTAACAAAATGGGTAATGTTCCCACTGCTGTCAGTCACCGGCGACATGCTCTGTCGATCGGTGATCAGTCGACCATCTTTGTGCCGACTGATCAGTTCGTCGTGCCACGTATCTCCACGCAAAATGGTCGCCCAAATATTTTGATAAAAAGCCAAATTATGAATGCCTGATTTTAAGAAGCTCGGATTTCGTCCAATGACTTCATCTCTGTGGTAGCCGGTCATGGCAGTGAAGGCTGGATTCGCCCAAACAATGATGCCTTGCCGATCCGTGATAAGAATGCCCTCGGCCGACGCTTCTAAAGCGGCATTCTTCAAACGGAACAAAGTTTCTGACTGCTTTCGGGCCGTAATGTCCTGCAAGATGCCGACAAGCTTAACGATGGCTGATCCCACGCGTAGAGGGGAGCCTTGGATACGTACCCAGATCGGCCGACCCTGCGACGTAGTCTTCTCCACTTCTAGGTCGAAGGCGAGCCCTTCAGTCGTGCATCTCGCTATAGCCTCCGAAACATACGCGCGATTAGCATTCGTGTAACCGTCGTAGAGACCAGAGTCCGCGGTCGGAACGGGCCCCGTCGGGTCAAGTTCATTGATATGAAAAATTTGTTCGGACCAGCTATATTTTCGGGTCTTCAGATCGAGTTCCCAGCCACCGATCCGTCCGAGCATATTCGTGCGCCGCAGATCTGCTTCGCTTTTTATAAGTGCGGTCGCTTGGCGGCCCAGGGCGCGGCTATGAGCCTGTTGCCAAAAAAAGAGGCTAAAAATAAGCAGGGTGACGAGCGCGATGGGCCACAGATAGGGACGCAGATCCCGCAGGGTAATTTTGTGCGGCTCGGTTGGCCCAATCCACTTCGTATAAAGTCGGTCAAAAATACCGTTAGCGCGAACCGTGGCGAGGCCCTCATTGATGACCGCCAAATTATTGGCGTCACCTTTATGGACGGCGATATGAAATTGAGAGATAATATCCTCCATGAAATCGCGCCGCAAATCGAGTTCATCCGGTTGGGTCTCAACGCGAGGAGTTCCCGTTGTGCCCACCTCCACAAATTGCGGCGGCAGATTGCTCGACCTGGCCAAAATAAATTCCGTCCGCAGGAGACGCATCGCCAAGGCAAAATCGCAGGTACCCTCTTTGACCGCGCGCAGCATCTCTGGGTAAGAATTGAACGGCACGATCGTAGCCCCCCACCCCCGATTGCTCACGGCCCCAAAGTAGGTCTGCGTGCCACGCAGCGCCGCCATTTTTTCCCCACAAACTGCGAGGTACGAGTGACCGGTGAGTTCTCCGGCCGACTAAAGGTAATCGAATGCAAGGCGGTGTGCCCAATGGAGAAATCCATGAACTTCAACCGATCATTATTAATCAAGGTATTGGCCAAGGCATCGATCCGCCCCGCTTTAAATTCCTCTAATAAAAAAAACCAAGCCCCTTGGACGAAAACAAAATCAATGCGAGCGATGAACCCGACCTCGCGCAACAACTCGACGGTAAATCCTTCTGGCTGGCCGGGGATGCTCACATAGGAAAGGGGGGGTGAATTATACTCCACACCGATGCGGATGGTGCGGCGTTCTTTACCTAATACGGCAGTAACATCGGCACTGTTCATCGCCGGTGACGTGCCCTGAGGCCGACTATTCATGGCAGGTTTGGGCATCGCCAACCGCTGCTCGACGGGTGCGGTCATCATCCCTCGCTCAAGATTATTTAACTTCTCAATGCGCGGCGCTGGCGTGGTCGGACTGATCGTCGCCGGCGGTTCCGCCTGGCTGGTGAGCACCGCGCCCAGAGCAAAATAGATAAAAGCGCGGCCTAAAAAGAATAATTTATGCACAAAGAAAAATAAGGAGGAACCGCCGCACGCAGATTAACTTGCAGCGGCCCCGGCTGGATCAGCCAGCGTTGACTCAGTCACGCATAGTGGAATTCGCACGCGGATAAGCGTCACGCCCGCTTGGGAGACGATCGTCGGTTTTGATCCCACCAAGGCGCACAATTGAAAGACAATGGCCAAGCCGACCCCGAGGCCCTGTTGCTCGAAGTAGTCACGACCAAATTGGGAGAAGGCCTCAACCGCGCGGACCTGTTCAGGGGTGAAGGCGCGGCCCTCATTTTGGACGGAAACCTCATACTCGGCCGATGCCAAACGCTGGCCGCTGACCTTGACCGGCGTCCCCTTCGTAGAAAATTTAAAAGCGTTCTCCAGTAATTCGAGGATCAAGGTGGAGAGATAGGTCGCCGCCATTTGCACTCCCGCCGGCTCCAACTGAAGGGAGAGGTCAGCCGTGCGATCATGCTCGGATGCAAGGTAGCCGCATTCCGCACTCGTCGCACAGGTCCAAGCGGTAGCGGGGTTTTCTTGAAAATGAGCCGTTACTTCCGCTGGTTGCGTGGTGACCTCGACCCACATAGTCAGCAGCTGAATTTGTTTATGCAGGCGGCGAGCCGAGCCGCCAATGAGCGCACAGGATTCGAGTACCGCTTGCGACGATAGAGTTGGCTGCGTGCGGGCTTCTTCGGCCAACAAATCCACGAAGCCCATAATTCCACTGAGCGGCGTGCGCAGCTCATGCGGCAAGGACTTGGCAATTTGGAGCCGCAGTTGGGTAAATTGATCCGAACGGCGGCGGGCACTCTCTAATTGGCTCGAGATCGCCTTACGCAGATCTTCCAGCGTAAAAGGCTTGGTCAGATAATCGTTGGCCCCGGTGCTCATCCCTGTGCGCACATCCGATTTGTCGGCCCGCGCACTGATAAAAATCAGCGGAATATCCTGCAGCTCCTTGTGCGCTTGGGTGTGCGCCAGCAGCGCATAGCCATCGCCCTGCGCCATCATAATATCCGATAAAATTAAATCCGGCAGCGCCTCCGTGTTAGTAAGATGTTGCACCGCGGCATCTCCCCCGCTGGCGCAATCCACGGCATAGCCCTCGAGCAGCAGCAAATCGGCCGTGGTTTCACGAATCGCCTGATCATCCTCGACCAGCAAAATACGAGCTAGGGGTTTGGTCGCCATGCGTTAAAAATAAAGGGAGGAAAAAGGCTGGCGAGAGGGTTAAAAAACAGAGGGAAACCATCTGTATCGACCCCAAATTGCAAGTCATGAGCAAAAAAGTTCCCCCGCCCGCCAATCCCGCCCTCAGGCGGGATTGGCTTAAGGTTTAAGTTCGGAATTTCTCTTTCGCGTCCTTTCGCGTTTTCGCGGGCAAAATGCCTTGGTATATTCCGAATCAATCTAACCACGGATGACACGGATCCGATCTGGATTAAATCCCCAGACCACGGCCTCGAATCTATCCCGATCCCATCCGTGGTTAAAAAACGCCTTGGTCGGTTCTGCGCCTTTTGTGGCGGCTATAAGGCTAGAGGCCGGAGGCAAAAGGCTAGAGGCGGCATAGAGGCAAAAGGTCAGAGGTGAGAGGCTAGAGGTTATAGGGCCGATCCAGATCTCAGTTTCTAGATTTCTACTTTCCCCAGTTTCATCTTTTCCTCCCCCGCCCCCTTCGCGTCCCTTCGCGCCCTTCGCGGTTAAAAATGGATTGGTTCGTTTTTGTGTTTCTCGTGTTTTTCGTGGCCATGCCTTGGTCGATTCTGCGCCTTTTGTGCCTTTTGTGGCGGCTCGGCGGTTCGTAAACTGGAGGGCCGCTCTCCGCTCTCCAGGGTGGGCCGTTATTTTAGGGCCGGCGCATCGGCCCCCTCGGGGGCGCGGTGATGTAATTACTGGGAAATGTTTGGTGTTACTTGGCGCTCGCTGATCTTTCCTATTGCTGGCCGGTGGTTGGCCTTTTGTGCTTCGCCTCACTTTTATGTCGACCTCTCCTACCCCTCTGCGTCTGACCTCCGTCCATTATTCACCTGCGGCTGAGCCGGGTGAAATCACCGCCGCCCATGAACTGGGCAAGCTGACTGGGGCTAATGTCAGCGCGAGTGCCGGCGCCCAAATGGGCGTCACGGTGGCCCTCGCCTCCCGCGGTCGCCCCGCACGGCTACCGAGCGCCGCCCAGACGGCCACCGCTTGGATGTGGCTGCGCATCGCCGAGGATGGCAGTGGTGAAATTTGCGCGACTCACGGTTCTTTTCTGTTCGCCGCGGTGCGCCTCTTGGCTACAGCCACCAGCGATCTGACGCGCGAAAAGCTCGCGGCAGGCGTGTGGTTGCCGGCCACCTTCGGCTGGCATCGGCCGCATTGGGATGCCTGCTACACACAATATTGGCGCAGCGCCCGCAAATTTGAACCCGAGCGCTATGTCGCCGCACTTGCCGAAGCCGGTTTCACGCACTGCGAAGTCAACGGACTCCAAGCGCATATGCCCTTCGAGGACATGGTCGCCTTTGAGTATTATCCGCAATTCTACACCTACGCCCCAGGCTTCAATCACTTCATCGATACGCCACTGACTAAGGGCGTGTGGCCCGCGCATTACCTCGATGCTAATCTCAACCACCTCAAAAAGCTGGCCGATTTGGGTCGCCGCTACGGGTTGAAACCAGGCGTCTGCATGTTTGAGCCTCGCACGATGCCGGACCGCTTCTTTGCAAAATATCCCTCGCTTCGGGGAGCGCGCGTCGACCACCCCTTCCGCTCGCGCTTACCGCGCTACACCATGGCGCAAGATCACCCGATCGTGCAGCGCCATTATCGCGAGTCTCTGCAAAAATTAATGCGCCATGTACCCGACCTGAGCTACATGTCTGTTTGGACGAATGATAGCGGCGCCGGCTTCGAACACACCGCCTCCCTTTATGTGGGCCGCAACGGCGGACCCTACATGATCCGCGAATGGCGTAACCACGATAAGGTCGCGCAAGCGGCGGGCGAAAGCATCGTCCGCTATCTAAAAAATCTGCAGACCGCCGCGGCCGAACTGAACCCCGACTTTGATGTTATTTTGCGCATCGAACCGTTCAAGGTCGAGCATCAGCACATTAAAGCCGGCATGGGCGGACACGTCACCTGGGAAGCGCCTTCCCTGCTCGTGAAAGGCTACGATGTGCCGTACGCGCACCCCAAATATCCCGAGAACAAGGCCGTCGCCGGCAGCCTCTTCCACACCACGATGGATCAAGCGGAAACCGACACGCTGACGGCCTCGCGCGCCCAAGGCTGCGAGCCCGTGCTCCATTACTCTGCTTCGGGCGTCATGAATCATGAGCCGCTCCTCGGGCTGCCGTTCCCCCGGATGTTGCACGAAAAGTTTACCGCTATGCGCGGGGCGGGTCTCAAGCGCATTAGCTGCCTTGGTGGTCTGACCAACGCGGCCCAAGCACCCTACTGGCCTAATCCCGTAGTGATTCGTGCGGCGCAATTCTTCCCCGAAAAACCCGTCGAGCAAGTGCTCACGGAATACGCCACCACCCTCGTCGGCCCGGCCCAAGCGAGCAGCCTCCTCACGGCATGGCAGGATTTTGAAAATGCACTGATGTGGCAACCGTTGGTCGGACTCTACTGCGCCTTTGGCTTTTGCTGGCAGCGCACCTGGGACCGCCCCTTTGTCCCCGACGTCGAGGCGGTCCCCGCCGCCGAACGCGAATACTACGAACGCCACGGCTGCTTCCAGCACAACAATCCCGGCCTCGTCGACCTCGGCAAAGACGTGCTCTTCGATCTTATCACCCAAGCTTCCGGCACGAAAATGGCCGCAGATATGGATCAGCACGTCATCGCACGCTTGCGCCCCCTCATCGCGCGCCTCGATGGCTTGGCTAAAGCCACTGAGCAAATTTCGGCCCCCGGGGCTCCTCGCCGCGTCAGCACCGAAAATGCCGCAGCTGCCGCCGTCTTCGCCGATCTTCGCGATCGCGTTCGCGCTTACCTGCATTGGGTTTCCAGCCTACGCAGCGTCTGCGCCTGGTGTGAATCAGTTTACGGTTATCTCAAAGCGACCGACGCCGCGACCAAGACGAGCTATGAGAAAAAACTCCAGGGCGCGATCGACTTGGAACTCGCCAACATTCGCGGTCTCATCGAGCTGCTCGAGACGACGAAGTCCGAGGTCCTCGTGGTTTCCGGCGTGGCCGACAATACCTTTTTCTACGGTGAAAATTTAGTCGAAAATCTGAAGACAAAGATTCGCCTCACCGAAAAATATCGCCATCACGCGCCGCGGATCGACCAGGATATTTTCTGGCGCCCCCTCCCCGGCACCACCTGGCCCGAAGGTTGGTCCGCTAAAACACCCTGAGGGTTAGCTAAGCGGCGGCACCGTTGTTGACTGCTGTCAACCCGGTGTTCGTCCCCAGTCTCGCCACTGGGCGAAACAGAGGCGAATTAAAGGTCAGAGGTCAGAGGTTAGAGGTAAGAGGGCCGATCCGGATCTCAGTTTCTAGATTTCTACTTTCCCCGGTTTCATCTTTTCCTCCCCCGCCCCCTTCGCGTCCCTTCGCGCCCTTCGCGGTTAAAAATGGATTGGTTCGTTTTTGTGTTTCTTGTGTTTCTCGTGGCATTCTTAAGGCTTGGGGCTAGAGGCGGCACCGTTGTTGACTGCTATCAACCCGGTGTTCGTCCTCAGTTCTCGCCACTGGGCGAAACAGAGGCGAATGAAAGGTCAGAGGTTAGAGGTAAGAGGGTCGATCCGGATCTCAGTTTCTAATTTCTACTTTCCCCGGTTTCATCTTTTCCTCCCCCGCCCCCTTCGCGTCCCTTCGCGCCCTTCGCGGTTAAAAATGGATTGGTTGGTTTTTTGTGTTTCTCGTGTTTCTCGTGGCCATACCTCGGTCGATTTTGCGCCTTTTGTGCTTTTTGTGGCGGCCCGGCGATCGGTTCGATCCCCACTTAAAACCACGTACCCCGGTCGCCGCATTACTCAATGTCCGCGCACGCGGCGGCGATAATCAGACGGGGTAAAGCCAATTTCCTGTTTAAAGGCTTTGGAAAAATGAAACACATCGCAAAAGCCAAGGGTGTCCGCGATTTCCTTGAGCGAGGAGCCGCCATGATAAATTGCCGCGCACGCCCACTCGAGGCGGCGTCTTTTTTGGTAGCGACCGGGAGATTCTCCGGTGAGTTCGACAAAGCGCTTGCGAAAATTTTCGTAATTTAAGCCGACCTGGGGCGCCACCGCCTGGGGGGGCAGCCAACCGGTCACCCCACGGTCACCGAGTAGGCGCAAACTTTTTTCCAACCAAGTATCCCGACCGGCTTGCCGCGTGCTCTCCGCATCGGCGGCAATCATATCCGTGACGACATGAAGCAAGCGGCCCAAGGCGCGCAACGGCGCCCCAGCACTATGCAACGGCTCACTTTTCACGACCTCATGGAGCCGCCGCCGCCAGTAATCGACGGCGCCGAGCCGCAGCACGGGATGATCAGGAGCGAGCAACCCTTGCGCGCGCCAGAGCTGGAATTGCGGACCATCAAAGACAAAATAAATTTGGGTCCATTCCGTGCCTGGCTGCGGGCCATAGGCATGGGCGATTTCAGGAAAAACCAAGACCACATCGCCCGGGCCTAAATCGAGTTTGGTCCCCCGCGCATCCCGATAATAGCCTTGGCCTTCCACCATGAGCACCAAGGTAAAACGTCTCAAAATCCGCATGCCCGACGGATCAATCCCCTTCACGTTGCGCAACACCCCCGCCAGCTCGATCTCTCCTACGGGAGTGCGTAAAGGGCTTTGCAGCCAGGGCTCAGCGCGGTATTTAGGTAAAGGGGGCACCTCCCCAAAATTTACATGACTTCTCCCACTTCAACCATTTAATCGCGGACGATTTCCCTGTAACTTAATGCTATGAGTGCCACGACCACCCTACCCCAACTCTATTCCTACGGCCACGAATTGGAAATGACCGACGATAAAGTTGGCCTGCTCCGCGACTCCAGTGACGCCGCTGAAGATTTTCCCGAGCTCCGCCGCCGCGTGGCGGAGGACGGTTATCTTTATATGAAAGGGTATCTCGACCGCGATGCAGTGCTGACGGCGCGAGCCAGCCTCACCACGGGACTCGCTGCGGCCGGCGTCCTCGATCCCGCTTATCCCAGCATCGACGGCATCTGCAAACCGGGCGCGGGCTATGTTTTCAAACCCGAGCTCACCAATAATAATCCCGCCGTTCAAAGCCTCCTTTATTCGGGCCGCTTGCCAGAATTTTATCGGCAATTTTACGGCGAATCTATTCGGCATTATGATTACACTTGGTTGCGCGCCATCGGGCCGGGCAAGGGCACTAATCCACATTGCGATCTTCCTTACATGGGCCGCGGCACGCACGGACACATGACTTGCTGGGTGCCTTACGGCGACATCTCCTTCGAGCTGGGCGGCCTCATGGTACTCGAGGGCTCCCACCAGCGCACAGATTTGTTGGAGAAATATGTTTACCGTGACGTTGATGCTTTTTGCGCCAACAAGCCGACGGAAGCCGAAGCCGCGCGGGCCGGCAAATGGGCCTTCAGTGGCACCCTCTCGCACAACCCACCTACGTTGCGTAATAAATTTGGGGGCCGCTGGGTGACTGCTGAATTTTCACCCGGTGATTTTATCACCTTTGGCATGTTCCTCGTGCATGCATCCCTCGATAACCGCACCGAGAATCGTCTGCGAATTTCGAGTGATGCGCGCTACCAACGCGCCAGCGAACCCATCGATGAACGCTGGGTTGGCGTCAATCCCCCCGGTCACAGCACCGCCGGCAAACGCGGGCGCATCTGCTAAGCCCCGTTCGTCTCGTCGCGCCGAACCTCGGTCGAGCCACAGCTCAGTGCCGAGGGGCGGTTAGTTTTTAATATTTTAACTATGGTCGCTCCCTCCCCCTCCCCTGGCCGCATGGCCGCCGTGCAAGATATGGCCCGCTTGCAACGCGTGCTGTTTGAAGTCGAACGCGATTTCATCCGCACTGGATCGACGCTCATCTACCGTGTAGGCGACCCGGAGTTAAAATATTTACTCTGCCAACATCTCTGGGAATCCGCCGGCCACGCCCGCTTCCTGCGGGAGCGTGGTCGAGAAATGAGTGGTTTCGGCAATGGGGAAACCACTCGGTGCAGCGTGCGCCAAATTTATAATGAGGCGGTCATGCCGGCCGATGCGCTGATCGCGCTGACGGGTTTTTATCGCGTGCTCAAACCAGCATTGCTGGCCGCCTACCGCCATTATCTAGCCGCCACGCACCACCTCGCCGATTGGCCGTCGCGCAAACTCGTTGAAGAATTTATCGCTGATGAGGAACGCCACGCTCGTGAAATGGCCCCCTACCTCTCGCTCGAGGCCGCCACGACTTGGACCGCACACCTCGCCACGGCCCTCGCCGCTCACGGCGGCTGGCTCGGCGAGCAACCGGCGCACACGCTGCCCGCAAATTTTGTTTGGGAATCAAGCCAGCGGAACTATCAACATCCGCCCACCTGCAACCGCAGCCCGTACCCCACTTGCTCGAGCGCTTTCAGCTACGATGCCGCGGAAACTCCCATTGTCCGCCCCTGGCTCGTCGACCCGCAAACCGATGCCCGCGTCATTCGCCTGATGGTCTATGTCTGGCTCATGATGGAGTTGGATGCCGTCGATTATCTCGCGACCATTTTCTACGACACCCCCGAGGCCCCCTTTGATTTGCACCACGATATGGCGCGTCATCTGTGGGATGAATCCCGCCACAGCGCCTTCGGCTACCGCCAACTCCCCAAGCTAGGCGTCGATTTAATGACCGTGGAGCACTCCCTCGATCTTTATAATATTTTAATTCAGATGTCGCCGCACGAACGCTACGCGATGATGACCATGGAATTCGAAGCCGGTAGTTTTCCGACCAAGGCAACCGTCATGGATCGAATCCGCGAGCTCAACGATTTCGAAGCCGACACCCTGCTCGCCTTCGATCGCAACGATGAGCAAAATCATGTGCGCTATGGCCACCATTGGCTGCCGCAAATCATGGCACTCGGGGGCGAGACTCGCCCAGTGGATGAATTCGTTAAAGCGACCCAAGCTAAATTTGTCGAACTAGCGAAAGTCTTCGGCAATCGCACCCCGCACAGCCTGCCGCCCGAGCGCCGGCTCACCGGCAATAAAATCCTCACCCTCGTCGGCGTAAAGTAACGCCCCTCCCCGAAACGCTGTTTGTAATATAATATATTACAAACGAGCTTCCGGGGCTTCTGGATGAGGCGCCTTGGCTTCTGGGCGTAGCTCGAGCGGGTCTGCGGCTAGGACCCCATTACCGGATGCCGCCCGCGGACTCCCAGCGACGGGGATGGGGGGGCCTGCATGGGCATTTTTCTCAGTTTTCAGCCCCGCGCATCAATGACAGCCTGCAATTAATTTTCATTTATTTTCAGATAATTCATATCGCACATTTCTATTAAATAGGCTCACTCATTCTTCCGCGTTTCGCGGACTCCCTTTGCGCTCTTCATCCTCACCCACCCTTAACCCATGAAAACCTACCGCGCTGTCCTTGTCGGCACCGGTTCGATCGGCGATGCGCATGTGCGCGCGGTTGAGGCCACGCAGGGCCGGGTCACCCTTGATGCGGCGGTCGATATTGATGCCAAACGAGTAGCCGATTTTGCCGGTCAGCATAAAATCCCGCGCCACTACACGGATTACGCCACGATGCTGAAGGCTGAGCGTCCCGATATTGTTTTAATCGCCACGCCTCCCTCCCAACATGCCAGCATGAGCATCGCCGCCATGGAAGCGGGCGCGTGGGTACTGTGCGAAAAACCTCTCTGCGGCTCCTTAGCCGAATTGGATTTGATCGAAGCGGCCGAGCAACGCACCGGCTGTTTCACGTCGTGTATTTTCCAGATGCGCTTTGGTTCATCGACGGCGCATGTTCGTCACCTCGCCGACCAAGGTCAGTTAGGCCAACCGCTCGTCGGGGTCTGCAACACACTCTGGTTCCGCGATGCAGCTTATTATGCGGTGCCGTGGCGGGGTCGCTGGAACACGGAACTCGGCGGTCCCACGATGGGCCTCGGGATTCACGCGATGGATCATTTTCTACACTTGATGGGCGACTGGCGTGACGTCCGCGCGGCGGCCGGCACACTCGATCGGGCAATTGAAGTCGAAGATGTTTCTATGGCGATCGTCCGCTTTGCCAGCGGCGCCATGGGCTCCATCGTCAACAGCGCCCTCAGCCCGCGCCAAGAAACTTACCTCCGGCTCGACTATCAGCGCGCGACGCTGGAGCTCACGCATCTTTACGGTTACTCCCGCGATAATTGGAAGCTCACGCCAATAACGCCGGGGCCAGATGATAGCCTCATGCAAGCGTGGCAGAATTTTCCAGCGGAGATCAGCTCCTCCCACGGCGCGCAACTCAACGCCTTCGTGGCGGACCGCGATGCGCAACGGCGCCCACTCACGTCGGGATTTCAAGCGCGCCAAACGCTCGAACTACTGACCGCGATCTACAAATCAGCCTTCACTGGGGAAATTGTCGCGCGCGGCTCCATCCGTCCGGGTGATTCTTTCTACACCGCTCTCCATGGTCACCGCGCCCCGCCGCGGACGAAAGGTCAGCCGCCGGAACGCGGTTGAGCACTGCGCCCATGACTCCAGAGGCCCTCGCCTCGCGTACCTTGACCGGCTATTTGTGGGGTAGCCGCAGCCGCCTCTGGCTTGGCTTTGGTCTCTCTCTGCTGCGCTCCCTCGCCGTCGCTCCGTGCGCGTGGCTATTTCAACGCATGATTGATGTCGCGGTCCCCGCCCACGATTCATTCGCGATTCTGCAACTGAGCGGCTGGTTCCTCCTCTTACTCGCCCTGCATTATGTTTTCTCGGTTTGGGGAGCCAACGTCACCGCCCAAGCCATGGCGCAGATGATGGTCGAGATGCGCAGTCGCATCTTCTTCAAACTGCAGTTCCTGAGCTTTGGTTATTTAGACCAACAAAAAACGGGGCGCTTATTGGCAAAATACGCCTTCGATACGCAAAAAGTTGAGGCGCTGCTTTATAATATCCTGAATCAATTTCTGCCGAATGTGCTCTATGGCGTGAGCATTTTTATTATTCTCGCGATACTCAATTGGCGCCTCGCCTTAGTCCTCGGCCTCGTCATCCCCGCCTACGCCCTCGCCAAATATTATTTCTTCGCTCGCATTCAGTACAGTAATCACGCCGCTCGGCTCGCGCAGGAACAACTGACCGGCACCGCGAGCGAATACATTTCCGCGCTCCGCTTGGTCCGCAGCTTCGGCGAAGAAAAACAAGCTGAGGCTGACTTGGACCGCAGCAGCTTAGATTTTGCCCGTCAACGAATTCACCAGAGCTACCTCAACGCCATTTTCGGCACCTTTTGGTATGTGAGCACGCAAGTCATCGCGCTCGTCGTAATGGCCGGAGGGGCCTTGCTCGCGATTCGGGGAGACATTTCTTACGGCACCCTCTTTGCCTTTGTCGCAGGTCTCCCCATTGTCCTCGGCCCCATCCAGGCCTTTGTCAGCTTGAGCGAACAATTTTTTATCGGTCGTGAAAGTTTTCATAGCATCAAAGACCTCATCGATTCCGCCTACGTCGAACAATGGCAAGGCACCCGCCGCGCTGACCGCCTCAGTGGTGATATCGTGTTCGACTCAGTTAACTTCGCCTACCCCACCGCCCCCGAGCAACTCGTCCTCCACCAAATCAACCTGTCGATTAAACCCGGTGAACAAGTCGCTTTGGTCGGACCTTCGGGCTCAGGCAAAAGCACGCTAGCGAATTTACTGCTCGGACTCTACGCGGCCAGCAGCGGTCACATTTTAATCGATGGAGTGCCGCTGTCAGAATGGGATATGCGCTGGGTTCGCCGGCAATTAGCTGTGGTGTTACAAGATAGCCTGCTGCTCTCGGGTTCTATCAGTGATAATTTACGTTTTGCTCGCGCGGATGCGACCGACGAGGAGTTACGACAAGCCGCGCAGCAGGCGAATGCCGAAGAATTTATTCTCCGCTTACCCAACGGCTACGCGACCGCCGTGGGCGAACGCGGCGTCACTCTTTCCGGTGGCCAACGCCAGCGTCTCGCCATCGCGCGCGCCATTTTGCGTAATCCGCCCGTACTCATTTTGGATGAAGCGACCTCTGCCCTCGATTATCAAAGCGAGCGCTTAATCCAAGAAGCGCTGGATCGTCTCGCGACCGGGCGCACCGTGATTACCATTGCCCACCGCCTCAGCACCATCCGCAACGCGAGCCGCATCATCGTCCTTGATGCCGGCCGTATCATTGAAGAAGGTGATTTCCGTACGCTCGTCGCTCGTGGCGGCCCCTTCGCCCGCATGGTCGCTGCCCAAAATACGGGCGATGATTTTCTCCAGCTCTGAGCCCAAGCACCCCGCGCAACGCGAAATCAGCCAGGGGGGGCCTCATGAATTTTCAGCCGAGTGAGATATTTTATCCTCGTTCACCGGCTTCCCTCGCCCCAAACTTTCTCCATGAAATTGGCCCCACGCTGGTTCCTCTGCTTATTCCTCGCCGTCGCCTGCTCTGCTGCGGAAAAATTTCCCGGCCTCCAAGCCGTGCTCACACCAGCAGAATGGCAACGCGCCGGACTAGATCGCCTCAGTCCAGACGAACTCGGCGTCATTGATGCCGCCCTCATTCGCCAACAAACTGCGGCCACGACTCAATTACAAACAGCGCTCGTGACCGCCCGCGCGGCAGCCGTCGCCGCCGCGACCCCTGCGCCCATGCCTATGGCCCAACCCAAGGCGGGTTGGCTCCAGCGCTTTGGTCTCCCTGCGTTCGACGACACCGAGTGGCGCACGCTCCCTCCGCTCGTCGGCACGGTCGTTAAATGGGAATCAGCTAACCGCTTCCGCCTCGATAACGGTCAAGTGTGGGAAGGCTTTGAACCGATCACCTATGAACTCGTAGGTAAGAGTATCGAAATTCATGCCCGTCCGCATGGCCAATTTGTTTTAGTCATCGACGGCCAGAGCACCACGCTGCGCCTCATGCGCCTGCGGTAAATTTTTATAGCGCCCGCGCGCTGTGCCTGGTCGCCCGCGTTATTAACTCACGGTCTTTCTGCTCATGCTGCATATCGCCAACGCCGAACTTACCGTCGACCTGCTTGATCCGGTCGCTGAACATGCCCACTTAGGCCCTCGCTTTTGCTGGGGAGCCTACATCTGGCAAATCCACGACCAGCACGTTGGTGATTTGCTAACGGGCCCCGAGTGGCCCAAGCCCGATCCGATTCCGCGCAATGGCCAAGGTCTGCCAGAGTCGTTTCGCCATAGTACCATGACCGGCCAGCCCTTGCTCTGGGATGGCCCCATCGGCCTTGCTCCTGGTGCCGGCCAACTTGGCCGCGATGCGGCAGGCAATGTGAGCGTCACCCACCCCTGCCACTGGGAAAGTGAACTCACCCCCACCCAAGCAATTTTTCGTACCGCGCAAACGGTGGGCCCTTGGTCTTATGAAATCGAACGCACCATCGCCTTAGAGGGTCGCCACCTGCGCTCCACGTCGCGCCTCACTAATCGCGGCCGCACTCCGCTCAAGTTCGAGTGGTTTGCCCATCCTTTTTTCGCGCTCCAGACCGATGGCTTGCAGGTCGTCACTTTGCCGATCGGCACGCAACTCGCTGACAATATCGGTTATAAATTAACGGGGCGGACGCTGACTATGTATCGGCCTTTTATCGGTGTTGATGGCGGCCATCTGGAACTTTTAGGTCTGCCTATGGGCCAACCCTTAGTCGCCACCCTGACCCACCCGAAGCTGACCTCAGTTCATTTCACCACCGACTTCGTGCCATTTAAATGTGTACTGTGGGCCAACGGCAACACCCTCTCACTCGAACCTTATCTCGCCCTGAATCTTGCTCCCGGCGAGACCCGCGAGTGGAATCTGACCTATGACTTCGGCCCTGCTAAGTAGCTGGGGTAGGGACGAGAGGTGAGAGGTTATAGGGCCTATCTTCTGTCGCGCGGGAGCGGCGGCGAGTTTAAGTTCGAACCCTTCGCGTCCTTTCGCGCCCTTCGCGGTTAAAAATGAATTGGTCGATTTTTGTGTTTCTCGTGTTTTTCGTGGCGATGCCTTGGTCGGTTCTGCGCCTTCTGTGCTTTTTGTGGCTACTCGGAGGCGAGCGGCCTCGTCACCCCTAAAATTATTTTTTAAGCTGCAGCTCGGGAATCAAATCACCGGGCACGAGTGACCGGCGACCCTTCAATTGATAAACCCAGCCTAGTCCTGCTTCCAACGTCACCCGACCCTCATGGAGACGCGCCATCGCTCCATTGCCCAACGCCAACACCCGCTCAGTGGGGTTGAAGCCGAGATAATTATTAATTTTCGCGGCCCGATAATCAAAATCGCCTTGAGCGGAAGGTGCCGGATGATGCGGGTTGATGACCGCCGGAAAAATCGCCAGCGCTCGCCGACTAGGAATTTCCGCTACTGGAAAATCGTTGGTGGTGCCAATCAACAGTCCGGCAATATTGGCCCCCGCGCTCGAACCACCATACGGCACCCCTGCGGCCACTCGCGACCGAATCAGATCCAACTGACCGGTCCGATACAGTTCCGCCAGCAGTACAAAAGTTTCACCTCCGCTTACAAAAATTCCATCGGCTTGCTCTAATAAAATTCGCTGCCCGGCCAGATCCGCATGATGCAGGGATTCAACGTGCGCAAAACCGAGTTCCCCAAAGGCCGCCTTCAGCTGGACCTCCCGCCGATTCCAATCGCGCGGCAAATCAGCATAGAGCACGAGGACGATTTTCTGGCAGCCCGCATAATGTCGCTGCAAGACCGCTCGCGTGCTCGCAATAAAGTGCGGGCCGTCACTCATGGCTCCACCCACCACCAACACCGAGGGCGTCAGTGCCGATTGAGTCGCGCCGCGCGCGGATGAAAGGGTGATCAGGATCGCTATAAATAGCCAAAAAGTACGCATAGAATTAGCCCAAAGCAGAGCAAGTTAAGCCGATGACACAACTCAGCATTCAACCCATGCGAAATTTTCATTAACATTCATTTTGTGCTGAATGATTTTCCCCTAATTCTCTCACCCATGCTGTGCCCCCTTCGCCTGCTTCCTGTCCTGCTGCTTAGCCTTCCCCTCCTGAGTGGAGCGACGACACCCGACCCGACCCCGGCGCGCGTCGTAGACCTGCGCTTCGGCATGCCTACGTGGCATCAGCCTCTTGGCGTACCCGATGACTGGCACAAACCCATGGCGGACGAGCAAGGCGCTCTCCTCTATGATTTTGGTCCCGGCCCGTATGTCCAACCCTCGACCATCATCGCGGCGAGCGCGGTCGGTGAAGCTTTTAAACTGAAGGAACAAACCTGGCTCGACTCCGCTCGTATCCCCGCCGTCCGCACCAGCCTCACCCGCGACTCCGCCGCCATCGAACTCACAACGCTCGCCCTGCCGCCGGCTAAGCCCGCTGTTTCCAACGGCCGCACCGCCCAATGGGAACGACTCGATGCCATCACTGGAGCGCTGGGCTGGGCTCAGCCCGACGCCACGGTTTCTCCCGAATTCCGTAACGTGGCGTGGGGCGTTAATCGCCCGCTGCGTTACCGCGTGCGGGTTACTCCCGGCGACGCCAAGCGCGTCATGCTCGGCTTTTGTGAAAGCTACAAACTTCGCCTCGGCGATCGCTTCGCCGACATGCAGGTCGAAGGGGCAACTCCCTTGCTCCTTGATCTCGCTCTCAACGCGCCGCTCAACCAACCCCAAGTTTTCTTGTTTGAGGCCGTCGACACGGATCGCAATGGCTGGATCGATATCAGCATCATCGCACCGCAAGGCCGCGATCCTAACACCACCTTGGCGTGCATCGCACTTTACCCGACAGGCATTAAACTCACTCGCGCCGAACTCGTCGCGGGCTCCGCCGGTCCAGAAGATCGCGCGGAATTGCGTATCGCCTGCGGCACAGAAGTAAGCCGTGAACCCGCCCGCACCGATCTGATCCACGCCCATTATACCGGCGCAGTTCAACCCCAGTTAACCATCAAAACTGGCCGCGTCCTCAAGGCCGCTCGCAATGGGCTGATGACCTATCATGGCGCCCCTTTTGTCCTCACGCGTCCCCAAGCGAGTAAGATTGAGCCGACCGCCACCGGCTGGCAGTTAACTTTCCCTGCTGGCACCGCAGACGTCACGGCCTTCGTTTTCTCCGGCCAAGCGACTGACGCCGATGTGGCCCTGGTCGAAAAATTATCGGTACCGGCCGCCCTCGCTCAAGCGCGTGCCCAGTGGGCTGAGTATCCCATTCCCTTCGGTCATATCACAGTGGCTGATCCCGCGATTCAAGCCATGGTCGATGCAGCCATCCGCACGCTTTATCAGGCCCGTGAAAATATTAACGGTCAGTCCCAGTTTAATTCCAGCTTCTCCCTCTATCGCGGACTCTGGGCGGGAGATGCCGTTTACTTCACTGAGCTCGCCGCGATGCTGGGTGATTCTGCCAGCGGACGCCAAACTCTCGATGCACTCTTTAGCCATCAAAATGCCAGCGGCATCATCGATGAATTACATCCCCAACAAATTTACCGCGCCACGGCTGAGGTCCTCTGGGCGGTCGAACGCGATGCGCAAATCACTGGAAACTGGGATTACGCTCGCGCCCATTGGCCCCAAATCTTGCGCGGAGTAGAAGGAATTCGCGGACTCCGCAACCGGACGCTGGCGCATCCCGACGCGCCATACGCTGGTTTATTTCCTCCTGGCTTCAGCGATGGCGGTATCATGGATATCGGCGCAGAATATTCCTCGGTGTATTGCACGATCACCGGACTCAACGCCACGGTTCGCGCCGCTCACGCGCTCGGCTACGAAGCAGATGCCCGCATGATTCAGGCTCTCGCGCAGGAATTCCTCACCTCTTTTAATCACCATCGACTGCGCGACCAACGCCGCGATACGCACGGCAACCTCTACCTCCCCGTCCGCGTTGGCTTCAAGGGCGATGATCCGATTCCCCAACTGACCCAATGGGCAATCTTCGATGCCCATCTCAACGGCGAAGGGTGGATCTCCTCTCAACATGAATTACTCACCGGCACACTGGCGCTACTCGCATCAGTTGAAAAACAAGGACTTCCCGTAAGTCTGGGTTGGCTCCCGGGTGGCAATTGGGCCGGCATGGGGATGTTCATCGCGTGCCAACATCTCATTCTCGGTCATGACGCCAAAACAGCTGACATGCTTTACGCCGCGGCGAATCACGCCTCACCGCGCGGAACATGGGTCGAAGAACAAACCCTGATCGGGGATCCGCTCAAACTCGCTGGCGACCAGCCCCACTGTTTTGCCTCTGCGATGTTTGCGCATCTCACCGGCGCTATGCTCGCCTACGACCGCGAGAACACGCTCCACTTGCTGGGGAGCGTGCCCGCCGAATGGTTACACGCGGGCGCCGTTAACCGCTTGGATAACTGGCATACGGCGGCGGGGACGGTGACGCTCAGCCTGACCGTGACTGCCGATGGCCGCGCGGCTCATTTGCGGATCCAGCCGATCACCCGCCTGGATAAAAAAATTAGAATTTTTGTTCACACCGATAGCCTCGCCCGCGCCGGCTTCGCGGTGCCGCCACCTGCAAAAAATGGTCTCCTAGAAATATCCCCCGGCGCTTCCGTAGAAATCACTTTCCCGCGCGCCCGCCCGTAAGCCAATCAACCGGGACGCGTGTTCATGACAGCGGGATTGGCCGGAGTCACGAACGCCAGCCCCGAGGCGGTTAGTTAACTGCCGAGCAGTAACACAGCCTTAAAGAATACGAGAATAAAGCCCACCAGCGCACAACAACCGAGGAAGCCCCACCCATCTTGGCGGTTCCACTTGGTTAGCTCCCATTGAGAGCGGGGAAATAGTTTCAGGTGATCATAACGCGTCGGGCTGGCGTAACTCGCTTCGACGGCAACGGCATCTTCCTCCAGCGTGGCTCCCACCGGAGTCTTCATCCGCGCATGAAAACGCGCTACCCGCACCGGATCAGTTGGGGTAGTCAGCAGACTAACCACGATCAGAATTAAAAGAGGCAATAAGGCATCGACTAAATAACGGGTCATTAACAACTGCGCCGGATTAAAACCCGCCACATCTACCCCGAGGACAGCGAGCAAATAGACTTCGATGCGAAACAGTCCCTTGCCCGTCTTGGGCGACTGCAAGTCCTGCGGATTACTCCGCACCACCCCTTCTTCAAAATAAATGGAGACCGGCTCGATGCGATGTGGCTGCGTCAGCGCCGAATTTCCCGGCACCCTCACCATGATCACCTGCTCGCGCGTCATTTGCGTCAAAGTAGCCGAACGCGCCAGCGCGGGAATCGCCGGCACACTCCACGGAATCACTGCGACCAACACCACCGTGGCGAGGACCTGCACGCGGACGGCCATTTCCGTCAAACGGCGCCACAGGAAAATCAGCGTGATGGGCACGCCCCAAATCACCAGCAGCACAATCGCGAATTTCAACAAGGCGATGACACTATTCAAGTAAAGGGCCACGCCGATCCCGCACGCCAACGCCACTGGGACCGTCACCCGCGCCACCACCATAGAGTGACCCTCTGTTTTCCCCGGGAAAAGCGGTTCATATAAATTTTTCACCACCAGCCCCGAGAGCACGACCGATTGGGCCCCGAGTAGCGCCAGCTTACCACCTAGAATACCGATGATCATAACGCCAATCAACCCGACCGGCAGAAGCGAGCGCGTCAATAAACCCCACACTTGATCAGGATCCGCTAAATTAGGCCCGAAAATAGCCAACGCAATTAAACCGCTAAAAGCCCACGCGACCGTGACAAAGCGTTTGCTGAATCCGCCGGAGATGGCCCCGATGCGCCCCGCCATTTCACTCTTAGCCGAACCCCCGATCGCCATATTGGCCTGCGAGCCCACAATGCCGAGAAATTGCACCAGCAATAATGCCGAAATTGAATACCAGGTGTATTCACTCGACCCACCCCCCCCAAATAAATTGAACATCACCTCCGGCACTTTGGCGTGCAGCCCCGAGACTCCGCCAATTTTGGCTAGGCCAAAGGGAATTAAGATCACGGAGATAATAATCACGAGGACCGCCTGCACTCCATCCACCACCGCGGAGGCCTTTAACCCCCCTAACATCACAAAAACTGCCACTAAAATAGAGGTGACCCAATAAAAGGTCGCCGGCTGCAGATAAGTTACGTGCGGCTGTAATGCGCCACGATCATAGGAATCTTTCAGCACTTCATAGCGCGATGCCGCCGGTCCAGCCAGCGGCGTCGTGGCGCGCGCTTTGCGCAGAGCAGTAAATTCATAAAACTCGCTCACCATTTGCTTTTCCGCGGCCGAGTAAATGGCCGGCTCTTTCACCATCAACGGCTGCAAGGTTTTCAAGGCGATTACGTTACCAGCCGCAATCGAGACAATCACCATCATGATCGTGGTAACCGCATACAAGGTAGCGAGAAAACGCCGACCAAAGCGGTCTTGAAATAAATCCGCCATCGTCGTGAGCCGCACGCGCCGAAACCACACAGCGGTAAACCAATAATAAGGAGTCAGGAACAAGGTAATGAGCGCGAGCCAAGCGCCCCCCGCCCCTTGACGATAGACGGAACTCGCCGTCGTCGTCGCCTGCCCTGGATCCGTCATCGTGCCAAAGCTCAGGAAAAACTGAAACCACTTACCGAGCGAGCGCCCCCCCAGAAAAAAATCTTTTTCACCTTTCACCCCGTGGGATAAAATTTTCCCGATGGCCAAAACGATAACAATATAGGCGAAGATAATGAGCGCGTCGATGAAGTGCAGGCCTAGAATATGCATAAAAACAGGGGGTAAAAATGAGTACTAATTGAAGCGCTTTAGGTCAAATGGATCGAGCCGGATTGCCAGCAGAGGCCAGCCATCCTGGGGAATGATTCTCGCGAAAGCAGGCACTGATTAATATTTATGGCTTAGCTTTAAACGGCCAATAGCCGACGGCTTGCATGCGCCGCTCCAACCCAAAATCGGTAAATAATTTCTCCGTCTCTGGCGGCGTACGCCGCGTGGCGCTCAAGGTGGTACTCGTGGCCAAGGTCAGCACGAGGTCACCAATCACCGCCGTCGAATCGACAATCATTTGCTCCGGCAATTTATCAATCGTGTCCGCGAAATCATGATAAAAGCGCACCGACTCGCGCGGGATCGGCCCATTAAAGGTGAGCGCCCGCACGCCGGCTAATTGATAAGGGGTATGGTCACTGCCAAACCAATTAATATTCTCCACGCCACGCGGGAGCGCAGCGGGACTACGCTTCTGCGCCCACGCCTGCAGCGCGGGCACCAGCGTGGTATCACCCAGCGCATTAACGGCAATGGGTACGCCAACCATATCGAGATTGATCATGGCAATCACGGGCTCGGCACCTAATTGCGCCGCCGCGTGACGCGAACCCCACAGGCCCTGCTCCTCGCCATTAAACCAAATTAGCTCAATTGGATGTGCGAGCTCACGGCCGCGCAGAGCATGGGCCAGCGCAAACAATTGGGCGGTGCCGATCCCGTTATCGAGCGCCCCCTGCCCGAGATCCCAACTGTCAAAATGCGCACCCACAATCAGGCGTTCCGGCGATCGGCCCGGCAAGCGTACGACTAAATTTGCCGTTTTCACAACGCGACACTGCGATTTTGTCGCCACTCGCACTCGCACCGTCTGGCCTCGCTTCAATAAACGTTGCAGCCAACGCCCCTCTTCCTGCGCCAAAGAATAAACCGGCAGCGCCAAGGCTTCACCAACAAAGCTGCCCGTCCGGGCCAACAACTGGCCGCCTCCTTCGCGATCAATAAACAAGATACCCCGCGCCCCGCGCTGGAACGCCAGTTGCGAAAATTCCCGCGCCGTGAGCGCACAGGCAGGATCTAAGAGCGCAATTTTTCCCGTCACAACGGTCGGATAATCAGCTACCCCGCCCGCGCCGATATCAACGACCTCGGCCTCAATGGGAGCATGCGGTGACGTATAGCCGAGCGCCGCCACGCGTAACGGTCGAGTTAAGGGCGCCAACAACTCTACGTGATCCGCACCCCGCTCCCACCCCGGCATCGAGAATGGCACTCGCTCCGGCTGCAAACCCAACGCCCGTAGCTCTGCGGCTAATTGAGTAAGCGCCCCTTCATTCGCGACGCTTCCCGTGAGCCGCCCACCGAAATCATCACAGAGCCGCGTCAGCATCGCGTGACCAGCTCGCGCTGAATCAGCCCACGGCGGCGCCGCCGCGAACAACTGACTCAGCGGCAAGCTCAACAGCAGCGCGCCGAGCGAGAGCGTTAACCCACGACCCTGGCGCGCGCGATTACTCATGGGGTCCGCACGCGGTCGGTGGCGGTCAGCGCATTTAAATCAAGCACGCGCTCCAATTGACCGTGGGTGATGGTGAGGCGCCGGCTGCCCACTTCAGAATTAAGATGCGGGCCCTCAAATAATTTCCACTTAGAATAATCCAACGGGCTGCCGTCTACCGTCGGCGTTTGGCCATAGGTGCAGGTCACCTTTTTGCCCCGCAAAGTAGTGAAATTTACGGTCGGCACCGGCTCGAGGGAGAATTGCAGCGGGAGCGCGTTAATCGCCGCCTGAAAAGCCGCGAAACTGGGGAATTCGCTGGCACTCGCCGCTTGCACGATCGTGCCATTCTTTAAGTGCGGACTAGTCAGAATGCGTCCGCCGAGATCGAGCCCGACCTTAGCCCAACCGCCCGCAAAGTGGCTGTATTTGATCCACGTGTAGCCTGCGAGGGGCCGGTAGGCGAGATAGGCCCGCCCGCCCTGAGCAAAAATCCAGCCCGAGGGACTCTCCGTCACCTTCACCAAATCCTTGGAGAAAAATCCGTTGATGTGCGGAAAACGTTCCCCCACCGGAATATCATAAAGGGCAATAACTGTATCGAGATCTTGAAAGACTTGCTCGTACGGCGAACTGCCTAGAATTTTATCCGGCGAATCATACGTGGGTTTACCTTCCATCGTAACGGCCTTAATCATCGGCTCAGGATAGCAGATAAAGGCCGATTGCATCGCGACCATGGAAGAATGCGGATGCATCGAAAACAGGGTATTATGCTTTTTACGTGGATCCGCTTCGGCCCACGTGACGTCCCACACGTGTGACTGAATAGGATCGATCATCCCGCCACGCGTGGAGCCAACGGCGTAATCGGTCCGCAGATAATTAGTTTTATAGACCAACGGCGAAAGTTCATCGCTGTAGCGCCAACGCCGGCGCGTGCGCGCCCGATCCCGCTGCAGGTAGTCCGCTTGCCGATCGGTCGCGATACGATAAATAACCTCGGGTACATTATAATTTTTTGCCACCAGCGCGAAATAAAGTCCCCAGCCACCATAGCCCGCGGTCGGCGGCGTGTTACCGAATAGCATCCAGCTAAAAGAGGACGCCATGGCGTTCCACCGCTCGGCGACTGGGCCTTCCGTGGTGCGCGAATTAGGTCCGCGCAGCACACCGTTCAGCGTATTCGTGGCCAATTCAGCAAAAATCCAATCAAGCATCAGATGCGCCCGCTCCTTGATCGCCGGATCCTTCGCCCAACTGGCCAGAAAAAGCAAGGGGATCGCATATTCACCGATGTACTCCGTCGGGTTAAATTCTCCCTGCCCCATACTCGTCGAGAGGTCCGTCCAGTGAATGAGATAAGCGCGCGCCTCCGCTAGATTTTCGGCCGACGACTTTCCCGTGTACCATGATTCCGCTGGATCGTTGGGGTACAGCTCCGACATAAGGTAGAGCGAGGCGTAGTACATCATCCAATGATTTTCTGTGTCGCCGCGAAGTTGCCGAGTCCGCCAGGCCGCGCGGATGGAAGCCAAAGCCGCGGGCGTCAACCGACCGCGACCCAAGTACGCGGCCGACACAGTGGGAAACATCCAGAAAGGTCCGGTGCCAGGCTTGCTCATCAGCTCGATGACGCGCTGGGAACAGTGAGCGTAATCTTCACCGCGCACCAACCTTGCTCCGATGGTGACCAGATCTAATTTCGCCGGATCGTTCGTCTTAAATTTAGCGCCGGCGGCAGCGAAATCGAGCACCTCATCAATGCGACGAGTATAGTCGGCTTGCCGCTGTTGCTCATTCAACACCGGCGCCGTCGAAGGCGGCGGGCCGGATAAAGCGGACTTGGCCCTCGCGCTGAGGGCCGTGAGCGTTAACAAAAGAATCAAAGAAAAAATGCGTTTCATGACAAAATAGGGGTAATTAGTTAGCACGCCGTGGGAGGATCAGGAAATTGTTTACGACGGTCCCAGGCAGTGCATCCGCGCGCCAAGTCCGACCAAAATCTTTTGAGACGTAAAGCGTTTCGCCAAATACGCTCGCATAGAGCAACCCCGTCGGATCAACCCCCACGCGCCACACCCGATGCGGTGCCGGCAGCCCTTGATTACGATCCTGCCAAGTCAGACCGCCGTCTTCGGAAGTTAGCACCCCGTGGGCCCAACTACCAATCGCATAGCGCAGCGGCTGAGTGACATCAAAGGTCACATTATAAAGCGCGCGACTGGTCGGCACATTCGGAAAATTTACCCACGTAACCCCACCGTCCGTCGATCGCCACGCGCCCGCACTTTGCGTGACCGCTAACCACACGTGAGGATCATGCGGCGATTGCTGAATATCCGTCACCATTTCTTTGGTCGGCAAGACCCGCCGCCAATGCGCCGCCGCATCATCGGTCAGATAAATGCCCAACTCGCAGCCGGCGAATACGCGACCCGCTCGCGTGCGATCTACTTTAATCGCCTGCGTAAATTTACCCCGATCGGGCAAACCATTTTCACGCCGCTCCAAGGTCTGCGCCCGATCGCTGGAGACCGCCACGCCATCCGGCAAAGCCAAGTAAACGTTATCAGGAGCGTTCGGATCAACGGCGACATCCCGCGCTTCCGTCATCTCCCAACCATTGCACATACGCCACGATTTGCCGCCATCGAGTGTGCGCCAGAGACCATTCAGCGCCGACGTGTACCAGACGCGGTGATCGCGGGGATCAAAGGCTACTGCCGTGACCCCCATATCGTTATAGCCGAGGTGCTGCCAAGCCCCCGCGGCATCACGCTGAAAAACTCCATTCATCGTCAGAATCTCTGCCCCGATGGTGTAATTGCGGTTAATGTTTGCGCAGATATAAAAATCATACGCGGGCTTCGGAGTCGGGGCGGCAACCCCGAGAGTGCAGAGGAGGAGACCCACTAGCGGGCCTGTAATATTTTTGATGACCATAAAATAAATAGGTTTAGGGTTTCACGCGATCAGTGATACTGAGTGTTTTAAAATCTAAAATACGTTCCAGCGCGCCGTGCGTAATGGTCAGGCGCCCGGAGCCCTTCTCTGCATTGAGATAAGGCCCTTCGAAAAGCTTCCACGTCGTATAATCAAACGGCTGCCCATTAACAATCGGCGCTGCGCCAAATGTGCAAGTGACCACTTTACCACGGAGCGTTTGAAAGGTCACCGTCGGCTTCGTCACCAGCTGAAAACTCAAGGGCAGCGCTCGAATCGCCGCTTGAAAGGCCGCAAAATCCTTAAATTCACTCACCGCGGCCGCCTGCACAATCGTGCCGTTTTTTAGATGCGGACTGAATAGCTGCTGGTCACCCAGACTGGCGCGCTCCCCTGTCATGGAGGATTTAATCAGCGCGACCGGCCGCAGCTGGTATGCGGCGAGCGGCCGGTAAGCGAGATAGCACGAGCCGCCTTGCGCAAAAATCCAACCAGATGGATCGACCGTGAGTTGCACTAAATCTTTGGAGAAAAATCCATTGATGTGCGGGAAACGCGTACCGACGGGAATATCGTACAAAGCAATCACGGTGTCTAAATCTTGAAACACTTGCTCAAACCGGGAACCTCCCAAAAATTTATCCGGTGAATCATAAGAGGCCTTACCCTCCTTCGTGACCTCTTTCGCCATCTGGTCGGGCAATTCTGAAAAATAAGTCTGCAGATCATAACTCGAAGACACCGGATGCATCGAAAACATCGTGTTGTGCACTCCGCGTGGATCTCGCACATCCCACGTGACATCCCAAACGTGCGTCTGGATTGGATCAGCGAGTCCTCCTTGATAAGAGCCTACCGCATAATCACGGCGGGTATAATTAGTCTTATAGATGGGCGCCATGAGCACATCGCTATTTCGCCAGCGGCGCCGCGTGCGTTTAAAATCACGCTGCACATAATCGCTCGGCCGATCCACCGCGATTCGATAAATCACTTCAGGCAATTCGTAATTTTTGGCCACCGTGGCAAAATACAAGCCCCAGCCTCCATAGCTAATGATCGGCGGGACATTTCCGAAAAGCACCCAACTAAAAAATGAAGCCAGCGCTTTACCCCGCTCAATCACAGAAACATCATCCGTTCGGGCATTCGCCCCATGGAGCACGCCGTTGAGAGTATTCTCTGCGAGATCGGCAAAAATCCAATCGAGGGTCATTTTTCCGCGCAAGCGCATCGCGGGGTCCTTCGCCCAAGTAGCAAGATAAAGCATCGGGATCGCGTATTCACCGATGTAGTGCGTCGGATTGAACTCCCCTTGCCCGACCGTCGTCGCGAGGTTCATCCAATCAATCAGATACTCTCTGGCCTCCGCCAAATTATCTGCTGAACTTTTTCCCGAATACCAACTGCTCCCCGGCTCGTTCGGATACAACTCCGCCATCAAGTACAGGGAAGTATAATACATGGCCCAGTGATTTTCGGTGTCTCCGCGCATCTGCATCTCCCGACTCCACGCTTTGCGAATCGCCTGGCGCGCCTCCAAGGAGAGCTGATCGCGACCGAGGAAAGCGACGTTGACCGTTGGAAACATCCAGAAAGGACCGCTGGCCGGTGTCTTCATCAACTGAATCACACTGCGGGAACAAAGCTCGGCATCCTGATGCAGCGCGAGCTTGGTGGCGATCATGGTCATCTCGGGAAAAAGCTCCCCGGGCTTCGCCTGACTCGACCGCCAAGCCAAAATCTCATCGATCCGCGCCAGGTAAGCGGCGCGCTGCAGCTCAGGGGTCGGCAAAATCGTTCGAGCCGGCGCCGGGCCAACGAAAGCCGGCTGCGCTGAGGAAACTAAGGCGCAACCGAGCGCGAAACTAGCAATGAGCAAGCGGCGAGCGATCATGGTAAGTGGGCGAGCGCCGGGGTGTTAACGAAACGGGGTAAAAAAACAAAATTGTAGACCACCGAATGCTCGAATCCGGCCGACCGCCACGTGCGACCAAAATCGAGTGATTCATAAACCGCCGCTTCGTAAACTCCGGCGTAAAGCCGGCCGTTATCGGGATCGATCCCCAAACGGAAAACTCGATGTGGCGCCGGCAGCCCCGCATTGCGCTCACTCCACGTCTCACCGCCATCTTCTGTGGTCAAAATTCCATACGTCCAACTAGCGACCGCATAGCGCCGCGCGTTCGTCGCATCAAAGGCGATATTGTAAAGAGCCGCCGCAGCCGGCACGCCGGCAATTTTCTCCCACGTACGGCCGCCATCACGCGAGCGCAGCGCGCCATCACTTTGTGTGGTCGCCAGCCAAAGTTGTGCATCATGCGGCGATTGCTGCAGATCAGTCGTCGTCGCCTGCGTGGAAAAAACCCGCCGCCAGGATTGCGCGCCATTCTCCGTTAAATAAATCCCCGACTCACAACCGGCCAACACTCGGCCCGCTTGCGCGCGATCCACTTTTACGGCTTGCATGTATTTTCCGCGCCTCGGCAGCCCGATTTCGCGGCGTGGCCACGTCAGCCCCCGATCGTTGGAGACGGCAATCCCATCAGGCAGCGCGAGGTAAATATGATCCGGCGCGTGCGGGTCGATGCAAACATCCCGCGGCTCGGTCATGTCCCAACTCGTCCCAATCCGCCAAGACTCACCACCGTCGGTGGAACACAAAACTCCATTGAGCGACGCCGCGTATAATACCCGCGGATCTCGTGGATCACGGGCCAAATTATTGAAACGCGGATAGTTCGGCCCGAAATGAGTGAAGCGATTGTCCGCCCCGCGCTGATGAAATCCGCAGGGCGGCAATGGCAGTGGCAGCGCCGTAGCCGTGAGTCCGCCGGGGACTCGAAACGTAACGCACAAAATTAAATCGTGCGCGGGTCCGACCGCGGCACCTAGCGCTACGACCCAACTCAGCAACAACGCACCGGCTATTTTGATTTTACTCATGACAGCAAATCCAGAGGTGCGGCGCACGTGAGTTGATCGCCGTCAGGCCACCAAACTCGACTCCACCACCTCCTGCGTTCTGTCGTTGCGGTGCGCGGCTCACGACGACAGAAATAAAAACTTCATGAACCCTACTCTGATGATTGGTCTGCTGGCAATCTTTAGTCTGACCGTTACGTCCCGCGCGGCGGAAACGTCGACGCCCACGCAACGGCTCGCCGCACTGGGCCTGACCTTGCCCGCCGTCCCACCGTCTATTGCTAACTACGTGCCAGCCGTGCGAAGCGGTAAATTGATTTTTTTGGCCGGACAAATCGCGCGTGGCGCCGACGGTAAACCGCTCACCGGTAAAGTCGGGCGCGAACTGACGGAAGCGCAAGCGGCGCAAGCCGCACGGACGTGCGTGCTGCAATTGCTGGCCGTGCTCCAAGCGGAACTCGGTGACTTGGCGCGCGTGCAGCGCATCGTGCGCGTGGGCGGTTTTGTTAATTGCACCGATGATTTCACCGCCCAGCCCAAGGTGGTTAATGGCGCTTCTGACTTGCTGGTCGCCGTTTTTGGACCGGCGGGTCGTCACGCCCGCGCCGCCGTCGGCGTTAATGCCCTGCCCGCAGGCGCCCCCGTCGAAATTGAACTGATCGCGGAAGTGGCGGATTAAACCCCCGGCGGGAAAAGTGGAAGAACGCTCGCGCATCGATTAGAGCGCCCGCGCTGCCGCGCGCACCCCGTTGATCACGCGTTCGCAATCAGCGGGGGAATTGAAAATGTGCGTCGAGATACGCACCACCTCGAGCCCTTGCTCCGTAACCGGACGACAACGCAGCCGATGTTCGTCGAGGAGATAGGTAAATAATTTATGCGCCCCCACTCGCGCGTGGCGAATCGTAGTCATGGCCGCGCGCATATCATCCGCGCGCGGCGTGAGCACCGTGATCCCCTCAATTCGCGACAACTCTGTCAGTAATACAGTAGCGAGCTCGCGGCCGTGAGCGGCAATGCGCTCACGCCCCATGAGAGTTTGACCGCGCACCGCTTCCGCTAGTCCCGTAATTAGCCCCGCGTTGCGCGTGCCGTATTCGTGGCGCATCGTGCCGTCAAAATACTTAAGGTCACCGGGCAAGAACGGTAACTCCGCGCCATGCGCCCCCATATAAGTTGGGGCCACGTCGGCCAAGCGATCGCGGCGAATATAAAACACCCCCGTTTCGTGCGGTCCGCCCAGCCACTTGTGCCCACTGAAAGCATACGAATCACAACCGAGTTCGTTCAGACTCACCGGAATCATGCCGACCGCCTGCGCGCCATCGACATGAAACCAAATCCCCTGCGACTGAGCGAGGCGGGCGATCGCCGCCACTGGCATCACCAGACCCGTGGTGCACGTGATATGACTCACCTGAATCACCTTAGTCCGCGGCGTGATCAGCGCACGAATCCGCGCCAAATTAGCCTCAGGACTCGTTGAATCAGGCTCGAACAAGCGCACCGTAATTCCCCGCAACTTCGCTTGATTATACCAAGGAAAAGATCCGCCGGGATGCGCGTGGGATTCAAAAATAACCTCATCGCCCGCGGTGAGGGCCAAGCCCCCCGCGATGATGCAATTACCTTCGGTGGCATTCCGCACGAAGCTAATTTCTCGGGACTGCGCACCGACAAATTTTGCCACCGTGACCCGCGCCGGCTCAAACAAATCATGCCCCGTCTCGGAATGCTGCTGCAATTGATACATCGTCGCGATCATCTGATCGAGCACCGGCTGGGCCACGGGGCCAATCCCGCCCGTATTTAAATAAAGCGGATCTGCCAGCAGGGGATAACTCGCTCGCACCGCCCGCCAAAAAGCAGCGGGGTGCGCCGCATCGAAAATCGGCCAACTCGCCGCCACCGCAGGGGCTGGTGCCGCCGCGACCACGCTCCCGCTGGCCCACGCGCCCACTACGCCCGTGCCCAGCCCTTGAATAAATGTGCGTCGATTGGTTTTCATAGGTCAGTAAACGTTAACGTGTGGTCGATGGTGAAAGCAGCGCCCGGCGCGAGTTGCAGATCCTGGGCATATTGAAAGGGTAGCGCCGCGAGGGGATTGCCCCGCCGCACAAACCAATGCAGCGGTCCCGTATTATTGGTGAAGCGAAGATTGACGCGCTGTTGCGAAACATCTTTCTGCCCGCGCCATTCCATCCAGGAACTCGCGGCCCCGTGCACCGCGGCCTCGCCCACGCGATCGCCTTCCGCGAAAATCCCGATGGAGGCATCACCGTGTTCGTCGAGCAAATCGCGCGCACCTCGAAATTGTAGACCGCTATAATGCGAACCGGTCAGCCCTTCATGCGAATGATACTGGCCCAAAGCCAGTGGACGCCCCGCCACATTCTGCAACGTCGCCACCCAACGCAACGACCAGGCCTGCGCCGAAAGAATGGTGAAAGTTAACGCGCGCTTCTCCTGCAGGAGCCGCTCACCCGCCGTGCCAACCCGCCAGTCCAAAAGATGCGCTAAATGATTACTGCTCTGCTCCACCCACGCCGTGTGCTGCTGCGTGCCATGATCGGCGCGCCATTGATAACCATCCGCGCGGCGATAGGTGCCCCCACCCCAAAAATTATAGCCCGCCAAACAATTGATGGTGAAACTCAGGCCATGCTGCCAGCGATGATCGTTCGGACGGAAATTGGTCAACTCCTCTCCCGCTAAAGTGCACACCGGATGCGCGTAGGGCCGCGCCGCCTCATCCAAGGACGTCTCGGGCCGAAAAACATAACGCAGCAAACGCCCGCCGCCGACCCGATGGATTTCCACCGCGCGGTCTCCGTCGTGAACGAGTTGCAGCGCGGTACTCATGAGAGCGTCACTGTGTAGCTAGCCTGACCGCCCGCAAATTCATGCGTGCTGCCATCAGGCAATATTACTTGCCCAGGAATATTTTTAGGCCCCGCGACCTCGAGCGTGAAAGTCGCTCCAGTCACCCGCCAAGCCACGGTGATTAAACCGAATGGCGTGCAGACGCTGCCTTGCGCGTGCGTGAGCCCGCACCGATGCGGTTGCAGGCGAATGCGGGTGAATCCTGGCTCGACGGGCATGACGCCCAAAATGCGCTGCTGAAATTCCAGCACGGGATGCGCGGACCACGCGTGACATAACGAGCGCCAGTAACTGTTCTCCTCGACGAAAGTAGATAAGCCGTAACTGACAGACTCATGCCAGGGGCCCAAATATTGCGGCATATCATCAGAGCGACCGCAGATCGCCAATGCCTTGAAGCCAATGTGCCACCAGAAGAACGAGCCCGGCGCAAGTTTCGGATCGTGCGGAAAGCGCCGCAGCATAATCGACCGCTCCCGCTCCCCCGCCAAGCCCGCGAGGATCGCCCACGCATTGCCGTACTGACTAATTTCTGGACCACCCGGACGATCAAAATACAACCCTTCGCTCTCGGACCAAAACAGCGCATGCGCTTTCTTGCGCAGCCCCGCGGCCTCCGTTGTGAGCGCCGTCGCCTCGGCCCCGCGATCGAAATAACGTAACAACCACGCCGCCTCATCAAGCGCGTTGATGTATTGCGCCGCGTGAATACAAGTTGCCCCCGTATCTGCGCCCGGCACGACACCGCGCGGCCACCATGGACACCAGTCGGTGATATTCCAGTACGGCATTTTTGCCGGCAAACCCGCGGCATCGGTGTGGCGCCGATACCAATCGAGCACCGCGCGCACCCCGGGCAACAAATCCTGCACCGTGGCGCGATCACCCGTACATAGAAAATAATCCCGAATGTTAGTAATCCAATGGACGCTCCACGCCGGAATAACCTGCAAAAGCCGCGAGGGGAAACGCGCCTGCGTCAGTCCATCGGACAATCGCGACCAATCAAATTGATAAAGCGCCTGCCGACTCAAACGTGAGTCACCCGTCGTCAACATCGCGAGCTGCGAGGTGATCATCGTGTCGCCCGCATACTGCATCTGCTCATAATGCGGACAGTCCTCAAACGTTTCATGAGAACACATCTGCATCGTGTGCAAACCGACCTGCCAAATTTTATCGAGCGCGGCATCGGACGAACTAAATTTTGCGGCCACGTGATACGGATACGCGGTGTAGCGCTGCTGCACCGCATGCAACGTGAGCGGCGCCGCCCCCACGGTAATTTGTAAGCCCACGTAGCGGAAAGCCCGCCAATGCAGTGGCTCAAAAATATCCGCGCGCCCCGCCGGCTCCCACGTATCACCCCAACCCGTTACCTTACCGCGGCGATCAAAGGTCCAACCGGTGCTTTCATCGGCAAAATGCGAAGCGAGATTCGCGAGTGACTGCTGCTTACCGAGCAATTTCGCCCCCGCCGTGCCCCACGGCAAACGCAAGGCCTCCGCGTAATTCAACCGCACCCGACTGCCCGCACCACCACTGACCGCGAGATGGGGAAACGCCGTCGTCAGCACGCCCATATCGAGTACGAGATCAATTTTTTCGCCCGCGGCTAGCGTGAGCGGCACGCCGGCCGTCAGCAATTTTTGCCAAGCCGGCGACACCGCGCCACCACCTACCATGTAAGCATCGGGAAACGGCGCGAGCTCTCCTTCGGTCAACATGGGAATCATTCGCGGCAACAACCCGTAAGGACTAGCCGGGTCGCGGCGATTTTCTAAACGCTCCGCCTTGAAAAGTACTTCCGCAGCCGACCACGCTTGGTCGTCAAATTCAGGCGTCGTCCATCCGGCCGGAACCAAGGCTGAAATGCGGTGTTCGAAATAACCTAAATAGCCTTCAAAAGTTGTGTGATCATTTTGAAAGCGATGACCATGATCCACCGCAACTCGCCACTGCGCATCCGTCTGCAAATCCACAAGCTCCGCGCCCGCCGCATCGAGCACGGCCCCCTCCAAGACGAAGCCACCGGCATACGTCATCACTGAACAAGGCGCGCCCAGCAGCGCCGGCCGATGCGCCACGCGCGACATGTCCTGCACAATCACCGCGAGCACATTCCGACCGCGCCGCAAATGAGGCGTCAGCTCAAAAGTATCATAGAAATGATGGTTGATATCTCCCTTCGCTGGCCCGCGACCCACGCAAATTCCGTTACAATAAAAAACATAACGACTATCGGCGGACAAATGAACCGTCAGCGCCGCCATACCGGGATCCGCGAGCTCAAACGTGCGCCGGAAATAACGCACTTGATAATGAGAGGGCGAAGCTTGCCCAGGAGCTGGCACCGCATGGGTACCTTCGGCCGACCAAATCCACGACGCACGCTGAACAAAGGGTAAGGGTAACATAACAGGGTATTCGCGATTAAAGGAGATTAGCCTAGTGCAGATTTTGCCAATTTGGCCATCCCTAGCCTGCTGAAAAGACCAGGATTCACCCTCCCCGGCGATAAGAACTGGCCAAGATGCTTGGCTGGATCGCTGAGTATCATGAAACTCGATTCAGGGGTTTTCATAGGGTTTTACAGGGGTTTTTCGCTTCTAAGCTGGCCAAGCAACGCCAGTCCGGCCAAAAATGGCCTACTAAGATCGTATTTTTCAACATCCGTTTTCAGTTATTTTCACTTCCTTCATGAAAATTGTTTCATCACCACCTCGCTTGATCATGTGCGCTACGACTTGGTCACTCGAAGGACACCCCACGGCGCAACGCGAATGGTCGCTGGAGCGCAAACTCACCGCCATCCAAGCAGCGGGTTTTGATGGTGTGTGTGCCAACGTCACCCCGGAACTAAAAGCCGGCGCCGCGCGGCGCGGCTTAGCGATGATGAGCGGATTTGATTGCAGCGATTTAGCGGTGACGCGCCCGCGCCTCGAAGCGCAACGAGCGCTCGGAGTTCATTTCATTAACATTCAATTACTCAATCACGACACGCCGCCCGCCCAAGCGGCCGCACTCGCCGTACGACTCATCAAACTTTCGAAACGGCTCGGTCTCGGCGTGCACATAGAAGTCCATCGCGACACTGCCACCGAAACTCCGGAAAAATTCACGGAGATCGCGCGCCTTTACCGTCAAGCCACCGGCGAGATCATGCCCGTGACGTGGGATCATTCGCATTTTGCCGTCTCCAAGCACATGCTGCCGAAAGATTATTCCGCTCGCCTGCTGGCCTGGCCCGAGTCGATTCAGCACTCCCAAATGTTTCATCTGCGCCCCTTCAATAGTCAGCATTGCCAAGTCCCCGTGACGAATGGCCGCGGTCGGCTCACTCCGGAATTTCGTGATTATTTAGCATTCACCGAAGATTTATTTACCCTCTGGTTGCAAGGCCCGCGCCCCGGTGGCGAACTCTGGGTCTGCCCTGAACTGGGGACCAGCGTGGGCTATAACGTCAGTACGAATCCCCCCGTCTGGCCCGATGCTATCCGTTGTCGTAAAGAACTCCTCGACGCTTGGGCGAAAGCACTGCAAAGAGCGGGATAGTTGCTGGTTTTTTCACGGCGCAGTGACCATTTTTATCGTCAGCCCAAACCTGCTCGGCTGATCGCCAGCCCCCATGAAGCGAGGTTCGTGTCGCGACTCAAATGAGACCGTCGCATGAGCGCGCCAGGCCCGGTGCTTGCGCCAAACACCCGGCTAATCATGAGGACGCCAATCCCCCTCATTTGAGCGCAAACCTCAGCCCAAAAAACAATCGTCGGGCTCACGATATTCCGTCGCAAATTGCTGAAAACCCCTTGACTCAGACTGCGCATTTTTCATAAATTTACGTGAAAGTTTCAGTACGGGCGACGCCCCACCCCATCGCCCACCCCATGCTTCTCACTGATATTGCCAAGAAAGCCAACGTCTCACCGGCCACGGTGTCGCGCGCTATCAACCAGCCGCAACTCGTCGCGGCTGAGAGTCTCGCGCGCATTCGCGCGGTGATGCTAGAGCATAATTACGTTCCGGCTCCCCTCAATCGCCGCCGCGGCCCGAAGGCTCGCCTCCCAGAACAGCGGCGCATCGGAGTCTGGTTTGTCGGCGCCAAAGCCAACAATTCCAATCTCAACTGGTTTCAAGATCAGTTACTGGAAGTTCAATCCACCGATCCGCACTACCGCGTCGATCTCCGCGTACTTTTCTCCAACAACCCGGATGAGCTGCCGCGCAATCTAGCCAGCGAGAATTTGGATGGCGTCATTATCCAAGGCATGGAACCGTCCGCGGAGTGCCTCGCCAAATTGCGCGAACTCCCTCACGTGTGGTTCATGACTCGTCGGTCAGCCAATTACCCAGGCGACTACATTGAGCCCAATAACGTGGAAAATGGCCGCATGGCGGCTGATTACCTCAAGGAACGCGGCCATAAATCAGTTGCCGTGATATCAACAGACCCCGATTATAGTGCAGTAGTTGCTCGTAATCAAGCTTTTGTGAATCGAGCGAATGAACTTGGCTTAGCCGTTCATACAATCCTAGGCCAATCGAATCCTGGGGTTAGCTACCTCGAAATCGCCCCGCTCCACGGTGAAAGCGAAGGGCTGGCTCGCCGCCTCCTCGCCTGCACACCGAAGCCCACCGGCTTGTACATTCCGGTCGATCACTTTTGCGGCGCTTTTTTTCGCGCCCTCCGGGCAGCAGGTAAAAAGCCCGGGCGCGACATCGAAGCCATCCTAGGTAATTACAATCCAATGATTTACCATAATCTGGATCATTCACCGGCGGTCTTAGATATCAATCTTCCCATGCTGGTGAGAAAGGTGATTGACCACTTGCTCTGGAGGATTGAAAATCGCGACGTATCTGGTAGGATTGGAATCACCGTTTCACCCCGTCTTATACCCCCTTTAGCCGTCAACGGATCTACTCACTAATATTTTTCACTTTCCCGACCCTATGGACCCGCTCCGCGGCGTCCATTTTCGGAAACTACAAACCACCAATAAGCATGAAACTAGCCCCCCATAGCTACCGCAATCGCGCCCAGCAAGTTCTGGTCGTCGGTTTGGCGGCATTGCTGACGTCTTCGATCGCCTTCGGGCAGTCGGACGACTCAGTTCGCCGTCTCCAAGAAGAAAACGCTGCTCTCCGCAAGCGTCTCGCCTCCATCGAAGGCCAAGCTCAGCCTGCTGCTCAAGCCTCCCAGGCTGCCGCTCCAGCTGCTGCTCGCCCTGCGATGGCTGCTGAGCCCGTTGACAAGGATGTCTTAGTCCTCACGCCCTTCGAAGTGAAGAGCGACAAGGATTTCGGCTACCTCAAGACGAACTCGGTCACCGCTACCCGCGTTGGCATGGAAATTCAGAACGTTCCGATGAATATTTCGGTGCTGTCTGAAGAATTCCTCAAAGACACGAACGCACGCTCGGTCACCGACTTGTTCCGCTATTCCGCGGCCGCTTCTGGTGATACCCGCTTCAGCGGCATGCGCGTACCTTCGAACGAAAACACCCCACAAGGTGGTTTCACGATGCGCGGTTTCCAGGTCAATAACATCATGCGTAACGGCGTATTCCGCTATGTTGCTCATGACTTTGACAACGTGGAACGCATCGAAGTCGTCAAAGGACCAGCCTCCGTATTCTTCGGTCAAGGCTATCCCGGCGGCGTCATCAACTTCATCACCAAGCGTGGCGAATTCCGCAATATCCCAACCACCATCACCGACCAGCATGATAGCTACGGTGGCGAGCGCGTGCTCATCGACCAAAACACGATGCTTTCTAAGAAAGCAGCGATCCGTTTTGTCGGCGGCTGGGAAGACACCAAGGGCGAACGCCGCTTTGAGTTCCGTAAAGGTTTTACGGCTAACCCTAGCTTGACGCTCAATCCTTTGGAAAGCGGCAAGATCAAGATCAATTTGGACGCCGAGTACTCCAATCAACGGGTCAATCATAACGACTACGAGTGGATTTACAGCGACTTCGCGGGTTGGAATGCTGCATCGAAAACCTCGATGAACACCGGCTTCCTCAACAACGTGATCGCGGCGTCGGCGGGCAATGGTCTTTCGGCCAATGTCACCCAAATGACCACGACCCCGACACTCGCATACGCGACCTATATCGCCAATCTGCGTACCTCGACCGGCAACATCAACCTGCCGGCCTACACGAGTATTAAACGCGGCGCCTATTACACCAATAAAGCGGGTGCGTTTATCTACGACGAAGACTTCAATTACAGCAACCGCGGTGCTAGAAACTGGGACATCAATAAAGTTCTCAGCGCCAGCATCGATATTGCTGCTACTGATTGGTTGGACATTCGTTACGTCTACACCAAGGACAATGGCGATAGCGATGCCATCGGCCAAGGTGGCGCGCTCATCACGCCTTACGCTGACGGCATTCACTTCAATTCCGCTACGGCCTCCACCTCCGGCTACTACCGCGACACCGTCATTCAAAATCTTGACTTGGTGTTGAAGTACGACGCCTTCGGTACCAAGAATAAGATCCTTTTTGGTGCTCAGCGCTCCGATTGGTTCCAGCAGTACAATGCTAATGCTGGCGTCTCCGATCTGAACTACGCGGGTCTCCCTGGTGCGCGTAACACTGACTCTAACCCTGACTATGCAGGCGTGAACAAGGGTAAGTACGACTGGATGGGCGTACCTCTGATGCAAGTCATCTACCAGCGCGATGGCAGCATCAAGCCGGTCAGACAGATCTTCAGCAACTACGACCCAGGGTTTGAAATTCAGCCCGACGTTTCGAAGTTCTGGACTCGCGACCGCACCGCGCTTGATGGTTACATGCCAACCTTAAAGGGTTATTATGCTAACTTACAAAGCACCTTGCTGCATGATCGCCTGACGATCCTTGCCGGTATTCGTAAAGAAAACCGTCTCGAACGCCTCCAAGCGCAGTTGAACAACTTCCCTTGGTACGTTTACCCGATCGACGAAGACATGTGGAAAGATCCTGTGAAGTACCCAGAGAATGTCTGGGGCCATGGCATCAACTACCAGAAAACGATCCCGCTTGATCAAAACGGTAAATCGTGGATGGCCGGTGCTTCCTATGCCATCACTCCGCAGTTGTCGGCTTATGCATCCGTTTCGACGGTGTTTAAGTTCAACACCGGAAACATCGGTGGTTACTATCCTGGTGACGAAGAGAAACTTGCTCAAGGTCTCCTCGCCCAATACGCGAGCATCGGCCAGAGCGGCTTCAACTATGGCGGCAAGACCATCACCTCGGTCGCTGGTTTCGTGGATGCCCTCAAGGCAAATCGGTATTCCGACATGATCCCGAACGAGAACGGCATGAACTATGAGGCTGGCTTTAAGCTCACCTCAAAGGATCAGAAGATTGTGGGCACGCTCTCAATCTTTAGCGCCAACCGCGAAAATCGTAAAGAAGACGATGCCGTCGCTCAGTCCAATGCAGTTGAGCCGTTCAACTACAGCGCAGATGCAAACATCATCGCTGGCGTAAATCGCGCTATCGCGTTGGGTGCTACGTACGGTGCTGTTTCCACGAACTCCGGTCGTCTGTTCCGCGTTCGCTCGTACGGCAACAACGTGCAAGTGCAAGGCGCCGAGGCCGAAGTCATCTGGACCCCGATCCGCAACTTCCAAGCGGTCATCAACGGTTCCTATATGCCTGAAGCTTACACGATCGCGGACAATCGTCCTGTCTATGCCAAACCCGGCACGACGGCGTTTGCTGCTCTCACGCTTGCTCAACAACGCGATTCCAACATTCTGTGGAATGCACGCGTCGAGAACATTCCTGAGTACCGCTTCAACTTCTTCGGGAAGTACACGTTCACCCAGCCTCTCGTCGGCAGCTTCGGCCGCGGCTCGAGCATCGGCCTCGGTGTGCGTTATTCCTCTGAGACGGTTGTTTCCCGTTCCGTCGATTGGAATCCTCTCGCGGGCGGCTGGCAGGCTGGCAACTACGTCGTTGCTGATCTAACCGTCGGTGTTCCTTGGGAACTCGCAGGCTACAAGATCCGTTCGAGCGTCGGTATCTACAACGTTACCAATGTAGAGTACTCCGAAGGTTCGTACGTCCGCTCACCAGCGCGTAACGCGATCTTGACCAACACGGTCTCGTTCTAATCGGTTAAACTAACGTTTACCGCCACTATTCAGGGCGGCGCCTCACCGGCGCCGCCCTTTTTCTGGCCAACCCGCCCGCTTCAACCCTCAACCGTCCGCCGCTTTTCAGCGGAAGCACTCGGCCCCGTGCGGGCCGACTGCACGCTTCATGCAGACGCCAAGCCCGCCGCTTGGGCTGTAATGAGCGCCCCGATTTTTCCTCACTCTCCACCAATAATCTGACTGACTCTCATTAACATGCGCTTCTCATTCGCCCTTTTCCTTATCCTGCCGCTCGCCGCTTTCGCTGATTCCCCTTTCACCGGACGCTGGCGCCTCGATCACGCGCGCAGCACCGCCCTCGATGGCTGGAGCACCTGCGACCTAGTCATCACCGTCGCCGGGCCACGCGTCAGCCTGCAACATGACATGCAATGGCATTCCACTCAATTCTCGGCGACCAATACAGTGGATACAACGCAGTCGGTCGCTTTACCAAATTTCTTTCGAATCGAACAACGCCACATGGCTCTCTACCCAGCCAAAGGCGGCGTCACCCCCGTGCGCGCCAGTTGGATCGATGCCGGTCGCACCCTGCGCTTAGAGGCAGAAACTCCCCTCGAAATCTCCCAAGGACAAGCCACTATGCGAATTTACTCCGAGTATCGTTTGCTGGAGGGCAATACGGGATTACTGCTGATTGAATTGCACAGCTCCCGCCCGCAACCGCTCGTCTACCGCTTCACTAAAGTCCCTGAGTCGAAATAATAATTACCCGAGCTATTTCTCGCTCCTTGCTCACGCTCTTTCATATTTTTAACGAACGCCCGCTTCGCCTTTTTTTCGCCATGAAACGATTTATTTTTTTACTCACCCTGACCCTCACCGCCGCACTGACCGCTGCTGATAACAGCCGCCCAGCATTCGTGATGCACTGGAACAGCGACTGGAAAGTCGCTGGTGCGCTACCCGAGAAGGTTCTGTTGCTTAGCCTCCAAGGGCTGGCCAACCGCAATACGCCCCAGCTCTACATCGTTCATCCCCCTGAATTTCAGTGGGAAATCACTGGCCCGCTCTGCTCTTTCTACGAACGCAAGCATGGCGTAAAATTCACTGAAATTAAAACGGCCAAGGAAGCCCTCACCCATTTCTCGAAGAGCGCGCAGGGCTACGTAATCTGGGATCCGACCGTGCCGGCGACGATGAATGTGGCCTTTACCATTGCCGGGCTCGATGACGCCCTCGTCGTCACGACCGCCCTTATTCCGCTCGTCGAGCAACAGGGTCTGAAACTCATCGATGACCTGCGGGGGCGCTACACCGGCCAGACCGATGCCCAAATCTACACCGATGCAGTGGCCCGCTATTGGTCGCGCTGCACCCACGACTCCATTATGCTCATGGGCGGTCACGTCGGCGCCGTTCGCATCCCAGGCATGGCGGACTGGGGGGTTCGTCAGAAAATGTTCTTCCATGATCTTTCGGCTAATCCGAAACACGCGGAAGAATTGGCCCTCGAGAAAAAGCTGCTCGCCGCACTCGCGCCCGGCTCGATTGTTTTTGGCTGGCACTCTTATGGCAAAGATACGGAAGAGCAGCACACCACGCTGCTTTCGGGCTACGGCTTAAAAATGGAAGGACTCCACAGCCTGCCCAATCTCAGCTTTAATTGTCAGTTTAGCTTCACCCCCGGCTTTAAATTCACCAACCACCACCATGTGGCGCTCGACGCTCAACTCAAAGCCGAGTCCAAGGTTTATCTTTCATTCGTACAATCGGACAGCATTGGCATCGGGGTCTGGACTAAACCGGGGCGCGGGCAAATCCCCTTTGCTTGGCAAGTAACCATGAACTGGGCGAAATTCTCCCCCGCCGCTTTAGAATATTTCCACGAAAGCGCGACCCCTAACGATTACTTTATCGGCGGCTTGAGTGGCCCCGGTTATATGTACCCTAACCACATTCCCGCCGAACGCTTCCCGCTTTTAATGAAAGAAGCCAATGCGATGATGGCGGTGTTGGATGAACACATCATGGAGATTATGGATAATTCCGCGGCCGACGGGAACGTGGGCAATACCGATCTGACCAAAGAAACCGTCGACCGTTATTACGCGGCTTTCCCGAATGTAATTGGCTTTATCAATGGCTACGGCCCAGCCCGCACGCGGGATCTGCGCGATCATCGGCCGATGATTTCCTACGATTATTACATCGACCCACGACGCCCACGAGCCGAGGTGGCCGCCGACCTCAACGAGCTCATCGCGCTGAATACCACGCGGCCGTATTTTCTGCTCGTCCACGTACGCGAATCGAACGACGTCAATAGCCTGATCACCATTACCAAGCAACTCGATGGTCCCACGGAAGTGGTCCCCGTCGATGTCTTCCTCAAACTAGCCGCGAGTCAAAAAACTTACACCACCCGTTACCAAGATCCCGCCGATCCAAAACATTTTAAGGGTTATAAATAAGCCCGAGCTTGATTCATTCTTAGTCTCTGTCGGCGGCTTTTGCGAGCCGCCGCAGCCCGTCACCAGCCGGGCCCGCCCGGCGCCGCTTACCACCTCTCACTGATCGCCCCCGTCAACCGTCAGCCGTTACCCCCCCATGCCCCTCCCGACCCGCCGAACCTTTCTAAAAAGTTCCGCTGCCCTCGCCGCCGGCCTGCCCTTCGCACGCCTCGACCTGTCTGGAGCTGAAGCCACCCAGGCTGCGCCATTCAGACCATCGGCGAAGGCGGGCCTGCTATTCGATGACGCTGATCTCCCGCGCATTCGCGCCAATGCCCGGGACCCGCGCTTTGCCACGCTCTGGCAGAGCATGCATGATGCTGATTTAACCGCCGACCGTAATTTCCTCGCGCACGGCGTTAGCCTTACCAACCACGTGACGCATCTCCTGCGGGTGCAGCGAATTTTAGAGCGCGCTTGTGTGCTCTATGCAGTGGAGAGCGATCCGATCCAATTAGAGTTAGCCCGCACCGCTATCCGCAAGATGCTCGAGTACCCAGAATGGGATAGTTTTCTCGAAGGCGGCCGGCAGATCTTCGGGCTACAACGCGCCTCAGAAGGAAGCATCGCTCTGTTAATGGCTTTGGCTTGGCTCAAAGGCGCGCTCACTGAATCAGAAGTTACCGCCATTGAAGAGGCCATCTTGAGCAAGGGCGCGCCGGCCTGCGCCACTGCCATCTACGGCATGAAATATCCCGACCGTGTACAGGGCTGGACTTGGAGCCCACGCAGTGAAGTGGATGATTTTCGACACATTAGCCTCAAGCGTTGGCCGCTGATTCTCAACGTAACTAATTTAAAAATCATCCCAACGGCGGCACTCGGTCTCATCGCCTGCCATTTTCTCAGTCGCCGCCCCGAGGCCGCTGGTTGGCTCGAACTGGCCCGCTCGTGTGCGCGCGCTTTTTCGACGGCCTACGGCAGCGATGGCAGTTACGACGAAGGCGTCAGTTACTGGGGCTACACGACACTGCACATGTCACTGTTTTCAGAGGCCCTCTGGCGCACCCAGGGTATTGATGATCGCGAGCTCATTAATTATTCAGGGACGGCGCGCTATGCTTTGAGCATGACTATGCCGACGAGTGGCAACGATCATGCCGTGGCTAATTTCCAACACATCGCGGGCTTCACCATGCCAACGGTAAAGCCAGAATTTGATATTATTAATTTCGGCGATGCCAATGGTGCCGTCGATGTCTCCGTCGCCGCTTGGATCGGCCGCACGCGCCAAGATCCCGTTGCTAACTTTCTCGCCCGCGAGATCGGTGAAGCTAAATATCTGTATGGCTTAATCTGGTACGATGCGGCGGCGGTCGTAGCCCCTCCGGAAAAAAGCATGCTTAATCAGCGCCTCGCTAACGATCTCGTCATCGCCCGGACCGGCTGGACCGCGCGCGATAACGTGCTCGCGCTACGCAGCGGCGGACCAGCGAATCATGAGCACGCCGACCGCAATAGCGTCATTTTTAAAGCTTACGGCGAACGCCTCCTCCACGATCCCACGCGCGCGGCCTATATTTTCAAACAACCGCGCTGGATCCTCCGACTCACCGGCGCCCACACCGCCGTCTTGATCAATGGCCAAGGCCATCAATATCACGATGGCAGCGAAGGCACCAACTCCTCGTGGGCTTTCGCCCGCGTCCTCGATTATCGCACCGGCCCCTATGGGATGACGGTGACGAGCGATGCCACCGACGCCTATCAACTGGTCAATGCGAACGTTAGCCGCGTGCACCGCACGCTGGTGTTTCTTAAACCAGATATTGTCATCTTTCTCGACCGCGTTGTCTTGCGCGAGACCGCAGCCTCCGTCCAAGTGCGTTTTCAGGCTAACAATGAAGACCTCGCCGCGCAGCTCGCTTTACCCGGCGGAAATTTCCTCATCACCCGCCCCCAAGCTTCGCTCCTCGGCCGTGTCGCCCGCGCCCCCGGCATCGTGGTACGCTTAGGCAAATTACCCCTAGCCGAAAAAGATGGCTCACAGCCCTACGCGGAAATCGATTCTGCCGCCGCTCCGGCGCATGAAATTTTGACCGTCTGCAGCGCCGCACCCACTGGTGAACCCCACGGCGAATTAAGCCTCACCCGCGCCGGTGCGCTCTGGCACGTGCAAGGCACGCACCACGGTCAAATGATCAACGTCACGCTCAACACGGCGGGATTGTTACCCTTGATTTCCGTCGCATAAATCCCACCTCTTTCACCTCACCGAAATTCTGTTCTCCCCCACCGTCGACCGTTCCCTGACCCCACTCCCCCATGAATACCTCATCTCGTCGCACGTTTCTAAAAAGCTCCGCCGTTCTCGCGGCGAGCCTGCCTTTCGCTCATCTTAGTCTGCGCGCGGCTGCTCCCAACTCAGCCCCAAACGCTCAAGGGGGTCTGCTCTTTGATGCTGCTGACCTACCTCGCATACGCGCCAATACTCAGCACCCCCGCTTCGCGAAGCTGTGGCGAGAGATGACGGAAGCGGATCTGGCCGCTGATACCCAATTTTTGATGCACGAGGTTCGCTACAATAACCACGTAGCGGACATGATGCGCGTGCGCCAAATCGTCGAGCGCTCCTCTTTTGTTTACGTCGTCAATCACGATGCCGCCCATCTCGCGGTGACCAAACTCGCGATTCGCCAACTGCTCAATTATCCTAAGTGGGATTACTTCCTGGAAGCTGGAAAAAAAGTGATCGGGCTCCAGCGCGCCTCCGAGGCCACCATCGCGCTCGCCTACGCACTCGATTGTTTAGTCGACGTTTTAACCCCAGCAGAAGTGGCGGAAATTGAAAATAATATCGCCACCAAAGGAGCCCCCGCCTGCTTCACGACGCTTTACGGGATGAAATATCCCGAGCGAGTCAAAGGCTGGGGCTTCGATCCTGAAGATGATTACCCACAAGCCTTCCGGGTCAGCCTCGCGCGTTGGCCGCTCATTCTTAACTCAACAAATCTTAAAATAATTCCCACCGCCGCTCTCGGCATTGCGGGGGTGCTCCTCCATGGTCGTCACCCCCAGGCCGCATCCTGGCTCGAACTCGCTCGCTCGAGCGCCAAGGCCTTTTCCACGATGTATGGCACTGACGGCGCTTACGATGAAGGCGCGAGTTATTGGGGTTATACCACCATGCATTTGGCAATGTTTGCCGAAACTCTCTGGCGCCGACTCGGCATCGATGATCGCAGTCTCATTAATTATCCTGGCACGGTGCGCTACGCCCTCGCTTTTACCATGCCAACCACCGGCGCTGGCTTCGATCCCACCCACGCGCCGCGCAATCTCGCGGTGCCAACCCTGAAGGTCGACCCCGCGAATGATATTGTTAATTTTAGCGATGCACTGACAGCCAGTGATATCTCGATCGCCGCTTGGGTAGCCCGCACCCATCGTGACCCGCTGGCCCAACACATGGCCAAGCATACCGCAGAAATGAAAACGCCTTTCGGGCTAATCTGGTTTGATGAGGCCACGCCGAGCGCTGCGCCCGAACTGGCGCAGCAAGACGTCCATCTTTCCAATGATATTGTCGTTTCCCGCTCTGGCTGGGCCGCTTCCGATAGCGTCGTAGCGTTCCGCAGCGGCGGTCCTTCGAATCATGAACACGCTGATCGTAACAGTGTTATTTTTAAGGCCCACGGTGAACGGCTTTTCCACGATCCTTTCCGCGCGGGATACTCTTACACGACGCCGCGCTGGAAGCTCCGCCTGACCGCCGCGCACACAGCCCTCTTGATCAATGGCCAAGGGCATCAATACCACGATGGCCACGAGGGCACCAATGCCTCAGCCGCGTGGTCGCGCGTCCAATCATTTAAAACCGGCCCCGGTTGGATGACTGTGACCAGTGAAGCCACGGAGGCCTATCAATTGGTCCTGCCGGAAGTGCAGCGGGTCGATCGTACCTTGGTCTACCTCAAACCTGATGTGCTCGTGATTCTCGATCGCGTCTCACTCACCACCGCCCAATCCGTCCAACTTCGCTTCCAGGTTTATAACGATGATACTCGCGGTGCAGCGACAGCCGCAGGCCATACTTTCCAAATCACCCGGCCTTTCGCCCAGTTACAGGCAAGTGTTACTGGCCTGACTGCGGTAAGCTGTGCAACTAGTCGCCATGATCTGCCGGAAAGTGAAGGTGTTCATCCGTACGTCGAGGCGACTTCGCCGACCGCAACTGAACATACCTTACTCACAGTCGCGGCCGCTAAACCGGCCGGCGAGCAAGCCAGCGCTCTCGCCGTCACCCGCGAAGGCGCGCGCTGGCGTGTCCAAGGAACGCATCGGGGGCAAAAATTAAACGTTACGATCGATCCAAACGGCGCTCTCCCCATCATCACGATCGCCTAAAGAACCCGCCTACTCGTCATTGGCCGTCAATCATCGGCTATTTGAAATGATTTAATCCTGCTGAGCGTTTAATTTTATCTTATGCCCAATTTTAATCATGTTAACGGTGCCGATTATGCACTCATCGCACTTTATTTTGGCATCGTTATTTTTGTGGGCTGGTATTCGTCCAGAAAAAATAAAAACACCGATGATTATTTCAAGGGTGGCGGAAAAATCCCCTGGTTTCTCGCAGGCGTTTCTAACTGGGTATCCGGTTTTTCTGCCTTCATGTTCGTGGCAGCCGCAGGCTTCACGTATCGCTATGGCTTAGGCGCAGTGGTCGTGTTTACCTCCGCGGCGTGGGCTTACCTCGTCGGTGCATTTTACTTCGCTTCGCGCTGGCGCCGAGCGCGCATCAACTCACCTCTTGAATTTCTCACTCGTCGCTTCTCCCCGTCGACTACTTATTTTTATTCAGTAACCGCAGTCGTTCCGCAAATTATCGGCATCGGCCAAGGTCTTTATATTCTCTGTATCTTTGTTGCTACCGCGCTGGGCTTTGCGGGCGGCACCCACGTCGTCCTCGGGTTCACCTTGAGTGGCCTTGAGCTGACGATGATTACGGTCGGTCTCGTCATGATCGCCTACACTGTGATTGGTGGTTTGTGGGCTGCCGTGCTGAGCGATGCGGTCCAGGGAGTAATTATCCTTGTCACCTCGCTCATGATTTTCCCGATCACCTTCCTCCACCTTGGCCAAGGGTCGGGCTTAGGCGCCGGCTTCGCCCGCTTGTGGCACGAAGCACCGGCCGGTTACTTTGGCCTGAGTGGACAGACCGGACAGCCCCTCTTTCTCTTTTGTTGGGCCATCAATGTCCTCCTGGGCTACAATGTAGCGTGGTGGCAGGTGCAGCGTTATCAAAGCGTGCCCGACGAACGCAGCGCCCGCAAAATGGCTTTTCTCTGCGCGGGTCTCTCCTTCATTGGACCGCTGCTCTGGATTCTTCCGATGATGGGGGCGCGCGTGCTCTTCCCCAACATTGCGACGCTGTGGCCGCAATTTGCCGCACCCGAAGAGGCCTCCTATGTTAGTCTCGCTCTCCTGCTACTACCACACGGCATGATCGGCTTTGTGGTTGCGGCTATTCTTTCCGCCACCCTCGGACAGGCAAGCGATGGGTTCAATTGGCTCGCCGCCACGACCACCCGCGACATCTACGTGCCGCTTCGTCGGCGAGTGGGCTGGTCGGCCCCCTCCGATCATCATCAGATGCGCGTGGCGCAAGTTACCATGTTGGTCATTGGTGGCCTCGGGATTGTCGCCGCATTATTTATCTCCAAGACCGGCGGCGCTTTTGATTTTGGGCTTAAATATTATTCCCTCACTGGGCCTGGCTTCATGATGCCAGTGCTCCTGGGGATGATCTACCGCAAAACTCCTTGGTGGTCGGGGATCGCCTCGTGTATCGCGGCCTTTGTCGCCGCGTTTGGCCTGCTCGCGGTCGGGGCATTCCCTGAGCACGTCTATGAACGCAATATTCTCAGTGCGAGTATCGCCGCCACCTTGATGTTCGCTGTCTCCGCTTTTTATTATCGTGCGGATGATCCGCGGAGCGCGGAATGCCGCCGCTTTGATCTCGATTTGCAAACTCCTGTGCCCATTGACCCAGCAGCCCCGGTAGGTGGTCTTCGTGATTATCAAATGCTCGCCTTGGTCAGCGTGTTACTTGGCGTCGTGCTCATCGCTTGCGTCGTGCTGCCTTCATCGCCGCTCGCCCCGCCTCGTATCAATGTTGTCGCGGGCGGTTTGCTCTTCATGATCGGTGGTCTGCTCTGGCGTGCCTCCCGCCCGACTCAAGTGAAGAGTCTTTAACCATTTAACCTAACCCATGCGCCTTCCCGCCCGACTCTACCGACAATTCGACGCCGACCTCACGCTCCCGGTCCCGGGCGAAGGGTATGGCGGTTGGCAAACGGTCGAAGCGGAACTAGCCCCAGCGCACACGGCGCTTGTTGTCATGCATGCATGGGATTGCGGCGAAGCGCACGAATTCCCCGGCTGGCGCCGGGCTGTTGAATACCACGCGCGCGCTCAGCGAATCCTCACCGATATTTTCCCCCCGCTGTTAGCAGCGGTGCGCTGTTCTCCCCTGCCGCTCTTTCACGTCGTGGGCGGCAGTCAGGATTACTATTCCCACCTCCCGGGCCATCAACACGCCGTCCAACTTGCGGGGACTCCGGTCAGTGCATCGCCCCTCGCGCCCGATCCGGTGTACGAACGCTTGCAAAAAATACGGACTACGCAGGGCTTTCCTGGCGTCCACAATGCGGCCGATATTTCTGCCGGCTTCGCGCAACTCGATTTTGCGGCGACCGCGCGCCCGATCGGCGCAGAGGGCATCGCAGCCAATGGCGCCCAACTCGCCGCTCTTTGCCGAGCTCACGAGATCAATCACCTGATTTATGTCGGCTTTGCCCTCAACTGGTGCCTCCTCATGTCTCCCGGTGGCATGGTGGATATGAGTCGCTATGGCGTGCTCTGCTCCACCATTGCGGAAGCTACCACTGCGGTTGAAAATCGTGAAACAGCTCGCGCCGAACGCGAAAAAGAGCAAGCCCTGTGGCGGGTGGCTCTAGAATTTGGTTTTGTTTTTTCCCTCCCTGATTTTCTCCAAGCCCTCCGTGCTTCATCTCCTCCTCCCCGATCATGAAATCTGAATCTGCTCTTGCCCTTCACGGCGGAACCCCCGCCGTCACAGCAACCCTGCCGGTCCATCATCGCTGGGGCGCCGAGGAAATCGCCCGCCTCACCGCCATGGTAGAGCAACCGTCGCTCTTTTATTGGAACGGGCCCCAATGCAACGCGCTCCGTAGTGAATTTCAAAAAACCTACCCGCTAAAATGGACGATGCCTTGTTCATCCGGTAGCGCTGCCCTGCATATTGCGGTCGCCGCCCTGCAACTTCCTCCCGGTTCAGAAATTATCACCTCGCCGGTGACCGACATGGGCTCCGTCATCGGAATTCTCTATCAGCAACTCGTTCCCGTCTTTGCTGATATTCATCCGCACACTTATAATTTAGATCCTGAGGATGTTCGCCGCCGCATCACGCCTAAGACGAAGGCCATCATGGTCGTGCATCTCGCGGGTAATCCGAGTGACATGGATGCACTCATGGCGATTGCGCGGGAGCATAATCTTTTCGTGATTGAAGACTGCGCTCAATCTTGGGGCGCCTGCTATCGCGGTAAACCCGTCGGGCTATTCGGTGATCTCGCTTGCTACTCGTTTAATGAATTCAAACACGTCAGCTGCGGCGATGGCGGCATCGTCGGCACCAATGACGCACGCTTTGGCCCTACTTTGACTAAATGGGGCGACAAGCATTACGACCGCGTGACCGGTAACCGCAACCCTGAGACCCTCTCGCCCAACTACCGCATGAGCGAACCTCAAGGCGCCGTTGCTGGGGCCCAATTAGTAAAACTACCTGCCATCATCGCCCGCCACGTCGCCCTCGGCACTCGTTTACTCAGTGAGCTTCGCGAGCTCGCGCCACCCGCAGTGGTCTTCCCGGCGATTGACGCACGGGACACGCACAGTTTTTGGTTCTGCCTGATGCGTCTTGAACTCGCGCGCGTCCGTTGCACGCGCGATGAATTTGTCGCGGCCCTCAAAGCCGAAGGGGTCCAGGTCCAAGCCGGCTATATCCCTAAACCGGTTTACCGTTACCCTCTTTTTCAAAATCATAATTTCTTCGCCGGAACTTGGCCGCTGCGGGAGTCCGGCCGCACAACCATGGATTATCGCACCGTCTCCTGTCCCGTCGCAGAAGCAATGCTCGCTGATGGTTTCTCGCTCGCGATCAACCCCGCAATGACGGAAGAAATTATCACGCAGACCGCCACCGCGCTAGCAAAAGTGGCGCGCCATTTCGCCGGATAAGCCGAGCGCGCGGGGCGTTTTACGACGACCACTGCCGCAGGAAAATAATACTCCCGCCCAGCACGATTAAGCCGAGCACGGTAATGCCTAGTCCCAGCCGTGCTAACTTAGCCTTTTCCGGATACTCCTCATTTAAATAATACATCGTCCCCCCGAACATAATCAGGCCGAAGGAAATTAGAATACCGGCTTGTAAGCTCATTTTTTAACCCGATTGCGGGGGTGATGACGAGCATGTTGATCAAGGAGCTGTGAGTTTTCAACTGCCGTATAAATTTGCGTCGTCCCAATACTGGCGTGACCCAGCATCTCCTGAATCGCCCGCAAATCAGCGCCCCCCCCAAGCAAGTGAGTCGCAAAGGAGTGCCGCAGTAAATGTGGCTTCACTGTCGCTGGCAGCCCCGCGCGTTGGGCATATTTCTTTACGATCACCCACAGGGTTTTTCGAGAAATCGCCTGCCCCCGCTCGCTAATAAAAAGATCACTCCCCGTCCGCGGTTTCACCAAATGCGGCCGACTCGCGGTGAGATACGTCGCTATGGCCGCACTCGCCTGCGCGCCTAGCGGCACCACGCGCTCCTTGGCGCCTTTGCCAAAAACACGCACAAAGCCATGGACCAAGTCGACTTGTTGCAAGGCGAGCTGGCAAATTTCTGTCGCCCGCAACCCACTCGAATATAAGAGCTCCAACAGCGCGCGATCACGGAGCGTGTAGGCATCTCCACCCGCGCTTGCCGCCAGCAATTTCCCCATGGCGGAGGTCGACAACGTATGCGGCAACTTGCGCCGCAATTTTGGCCCTGCGAGCAAAGCCGTGGGATCATCACCCCGAATTTGCTCGCGCACTAAATGACGAAAAAGCATTCGAACCGCGCTCAATTTGCGGGCCTGACTAGCACTCGAAAGCTGCTGATCGCTGAGCCCGTGTAACCACGCCGTGAGCTGAGCCGCACTCACCTGAACCCAATTGCTAGCACCATGGCGCTGCAAAAAATGAGCCGCTTGCCGCAGATCGTTTTCGTAGGACTTAGCAGTGTTTCGCGCTAACCCGCGCTCCAGCTCAACATAGCTCAAGTAACGGTCGATCTCGTCCGCAAAGGCGGCCGGCGCAGGCAACATCGGGGCCGCCTTAACCTTTGATTGATGACCGCGGCGCGTCTGCACAAGACACCCCAGAGGGAGCAAATCAATAGCGGCGCGGGCGCCGCGGGCCCGGCGGGGGCAAATTGGTCTCGCGAACGCGGTAAGTAATCCGCGCCTTATCGAGGTCGTACGGGCTCATCTCCATCTTCACTTTGTCGCCGGCGGCGATCTTGATGAAGTGCTTGCGCAATTTACCAGAGATATGCGCTAAAACCATATGACCGTTGTCGAGTTGCACACGAAACATCGTGCCGGGAAGGACCGTCATAATCTTGCCCTCCACTTCAATCACTTTGCCGTCAGACATAATTAGGGGAGAGGGATTTGCTGGTTTGGGTCATGCAGGAAGTGCTAGTAAAAGCCCCTTGTAACTGTGGAATTCCCTCCGTAGTCAAGGCTTTCCGCAGCTGCCATGGATTCCCCCCGACCTTCGCTCCCCTGTCCCTTTGAAAAAGTGCACCCCTCGCAACTCCGGCGAGACGACGAATTCTATATGTGGCTCGCCTATAACGAGGCCATCGCCGCTTGGCAGGAAGACGAAGTACCGATCGGCGCAATTATTGAATTAGACGGAAAAATCATCGCTGCCGCTCACAATCAGCGGGATAGCACACGCGATCCGACGGCCCATGCTGAAATTCTCGCACTCGGCCAAGCGGCCAAAGCCGTTGATAATTGGCGCCTGACCGGCGCCACCCTTTACGTCACCAAAGAACCCTGTCCCATGTGCTCCGGCGCCACCTTAATGGCGCGGCTCAAACGAGTCGTCTACGCCGTACCAGATGCCAAGATGGGGTGCTTGGGCGGCGCAGTGGACCTGAATGCTTTGCCGCAATCCAATCATCATCTGGAAATTAGCCGCGGCCTCCTAGAAAAACCCTGCCTCGATTTGCTGCGGGCCTATTTTCAGCTCAAACGAAAAGAAGATTAAGCGACGGCAGATAACGCTGACCGGGGACTTCATGACACGAGCGGCAGTTGACGTTGTCTCAGGCTCATGCACATTATTGATTCCGAAAAATAACTCCAACCCACCACGACAATGGCTTATTCCCTTCCTCCTCTCGCCTACGCTCACGATGCCTTGGTTCCACACATCGATGCCAAGACCATGGAAATTCACCACGGCAAGCATCACCAAGCGTATATCACCAACGCCACGAATCTGCTCAAAGATCACGCGGCCTTGGCTGAACTCGACGTCAATCGCTTGATTGCGGATCTCGCCCAAGTGCCTGAAGCTATTCGCGGCGGGGTGCGCAACAACGCTGGTGGACATAGCAATCACTCCTTTTTCTGGACCATCCTCGGACCCGGTAAAGGCGGTCTGCCAAAAGGCAAACTCGCGGCCGCAATTGATGCGGAGCTGGGTGGTTTCGCTAAATTCAAAGAAGACTTTGCTAAAGCTGGGGCCACCCGCTTCGGTTCTGGTTGGGCTTGGCTTGTGGTTACTGGCGGCAAATTAGCCGTCGGTTCAACCGCCAATCAAGACAGCCCGCTCATGGGCAAAGCTGTTGCCGGAATCGAGGGAAAACCAGTCATCGCGCTCGATGTCTGGGAACACGCTTACTACCTGAATTATCAAAACCGCCGGCCTGATTACATTGCCGCTTTCTGGAATCTAGTCGACTGGGATGCCGCCGAGGCAAATTACGTCGCGGCCCTTAAATAAGCCCAAAGCCACCCCCGCTGCTTACCTTTCAGGTAAAAATCAAACCGCGCTGACTGGCGCGGTTTTTTTATGTCCCCCGATCAGCCAGGCGACAGGACTGCTATGCTACCTCCAGCATCGTCGGTCCAAACTTCCCAGTCGCAGTAATAACCATAGACCCAATCGAGATCATGATGAATTGATGAACGCGATTTTTGACCACGCCACAAATCTTTGAAAACTCTTAGTAAATTTAACAAGTACCGTTGCCGCTCCTCTTGAGACTTTCCATCCGATTTTCGTATCGCAATGAGTTTTAACCTGGAAACCAAATACTTAAAATCAGTCTCAGAATTACTAATTTTCATATCTTAGTTTAACTATCCGAGTCGCAGCGACAGCCAGCAATAGCATCTCTCAAGGTCATAATTTGCTCCATAGTGCGGAACCATTGAACTTCAAGCGCGGCGCTAGAGTTTGATGCAAAGAAAGAGAAATCCACCGTACCTTCCATTATTGATGGTCGAATAGAACCAGACTGATCTTCTTCCAATCCGGCTTCCTTTTCAATCGAACAGAGAATTAACTGTGCGATCTCTAGCTCCTTTGTGTAGAACAGCAATCGGTCATTTTTGTCCGTGAAATCTATGAGAAATGTCGGCATGGATGAAACGTAGGATCAGATTGTGTTACCGCAAGTCTGGCAGCACGAAAAAAGGAGCAGCTTCGTGCGAAGAATCGAGTTCGTAAGATTGTAGTGGATTGGGCGTGGGGTACACGAGCGACGCTGTAATAAGGTATCCAGATGGGTTCTGAGTTTCGTATCGAAGTAAGCTACCCTCCTCAGGGACATCCTTAAGGGATATGACTTCGTGAAGGTATACGTCACCACCTGATGCGAGAGTATCGACTGATGCGTGCATTTTTCTCAGCAAGGTTTTCAACTTTGGGAATGCCTGCTCGACGGAATCAGCTGAAACGACGAGCGAGAAAGAAGCGTCGGAAAAACCAGAATCGTTTACAGTTGGCTTATGCGTACGAAAAAAACCTACGTAGAGGTTTGAGCTCATGAATACAGAAGTTTTTCCATCGAATTTTCGAGTTGAAAGAGAATCTAAAAACTTAGTCGAGTTCTACGTACCTTGAGGCGAGTCCGCTCATGACAGCATGACGTTAGCTTTGGGGGAGGACTGGCTCCCAGCTACTTCGTATCTTTTTTATCTCAGATGTTCGCTGTATCTGCCTTTTTCGCACCAAAATTTCACTGTAACACCGGGCTGTGCTTGGAATAAGGATCGGGCTAGCTCACAATTCTCTTTGTTGTACTTCTCGCCATCGTTGCTGTCAAAAGTTGCGACGTGAATCCGCATGCTTGGGTTCATCACGCTGTTGCGGTAAAGGGTGTAGATATTCTCCTCTGATATAAACCGACCAGAACATCCGGAGCACAACAGAAGCGACGCTAAGAATAGTAATCCTGAGATTCTCATGGTGAATACGGACTCATGCGCTTATTTACCGGAAATTTGAAGCACCATTCTTTCGGCAGCTTTGGGGTACAAAACCGAACCGGCAAGCAGTTCAGTATTTGCCGAATAACTTGCTGATGCGATGATCTCACCCGTTTTGACGGATGTTAATATCAAGGCAGCAGTAGACACCTTCCCTGAGGGCGCTCCCGAAGCATAAACAATTATCGGGCTAACCGACCCAGTCACGATTACATCAACTCCCAATAGCCCTCCGATTCGCTGAATATCAATATTACCTTTAGTGATATTTTTAACATTTAAGCCCTGCTCAACAAGGACTGCATTTAGTCTGGTTCTGTCCACCAAGCGCGCGCCGCGCTTCATCAATTCTTGCGCAATCATATTTGAAAATTGATCGCCATTGTAGCCATCGAAGGGAAGCACTGTAATTGCGCCTAAACTGCGAATAGATACTGGCGCAGTGCCGTCAGTTGATGGCGATGCGCAACCCATGAGCGTGAAAATTAATCCGATCAGGCAAGTAATTGCGGCGAGTTTCTTGGTAACTTTTGTTGAACTCATATTTTTGATTGTAGCTTGATTCAGACATTAAGTAGCGCTGCCTGAGTTCGCCTCGTTTGAGGACTGATCTCCAGAATCAGCCGGGGTCACTGAAACCGTAGCGGGCTCTTCCTTGGATTTTCTATTCTCTTTGGTAACGCGCCGTTCAAACCGTGCGGCTTCGTCGCCTTCCAAAACCTCACGTTTGATCACTTCGTTGCGAAGCACCTCAGCGATCACACTAGGCTCTACCAAAATATCGGTGATCTTTCTGAGTTCGCGGCGTATGGCATTTAGTACGTCTTGATCGTTGAGTAGCACGGACGCGATGAGGTACTTGCTAGTAGCACTCTGCTTCTCGCTGAACTCAACCACGGCACCCTTGATAATACCTTCTCTGGTGATGAGATAAATCTTCTCCAAATCAGCTTCAGATTTTAGATCTACTGCAAGGAGATCAAATTCAGCCACGATCTTTGCCTCAATAGGCTTCTTAAAGCTGATACTAAAAAGCATCCATCGTATACCGTTGGTGAGAACGACCCAGTCGAGACCTTGATTTGCTGCGTAATCAACGGCTTGTTTAATGTGTTTTTCGTTTAACTGTAACCCGATCGCCTTGACCTCAAGTAGAAGCCGGAGCTTCCCATCGAGCTTGATAGCAAGGTCACAGTACGTGCCTCGAATCGCATGCTCACTGGTGACTTCCGCATACTTATCAAAACCGAAGAGGTCGGAAAGCAGGTCTTTAACCACCGTCACCGTGTCCGCCTCAGAGACGTCACGATCACGTTGCGCCAAAAGGACTGGAGAAAAACGCTTTAATACGTCTTTGATTCGCTCTTCAACTTTCTTTGGTATATTAGACATTTGAAATGTGGAGTTACTTCTTTGCGGGTTTCTCAGGCTCTAGTTCAGAGGCTTCAAATTTTGTATTAAAAATCTTAGCCTCTTCCAAAACAGTAGTAAGATCAGCCACTAGAACTTTGCCTTCCTTGGTTCTAACGCGGGATATGTAGGCGATTGAGGCATAAAATTCCGAGGCTTCGTTTTCCGAAAAAAGATTCCACTGAGCAGTCAATCTGTGAATCCCCACTCCATAATTCGCAATTTCAGTCTGAACCAAAGTTTTGATTGTTTTGCCCCAAACATCGAATGCGATGAATTTAATCTCCACAGCCGTTATTGGTTCCAGGCAATCTATTGTGAAAATAGATCGATAAATATATCTAGAAGACGAATAACTAGTCTTCGATTCGTACATGGTATCAATACCCGTAAGCCCCATGAAAACGACAGATAGAGATTTATCGGAAATCGTGATCCATTCGCGCTGCAGATCCGATTTTTCATTCAAAACAACACGTGCCGAGAGAGCAGTCCTGATGCTTCCACCGCTTCCCTTCAAAACAGTTACACCAGACCGATCAGCCGCGGCTCCAGTAGATAGTAGTGCAGCGGAGCAAAACAGTAAGGCGATGAAGTGATATAGTTTCATTGGAAGTGCCGAGATACGTTTTTATGAAAGCCACTCAAATACCATCCTGAGTGAGATGGTAAAACTACTGCACAGGTCCGGCTTTGTCGATGTCTGATGCAAACCAGCATCACAGATGAGCCACCTAAATTCAGGTGATCATTGATTCAGCTAAACGGTTAGCCACGTTGACTCACTCTACGCGCAAAGAGCAGCAATCCTAGAGCTCCAATAAACCATGAACTCACGGCTCCGCCTCCTCCTCCACCACCACCACTCGACGTACTTGAAACTGGTGCTGGCTGCGCTGGCGCTGGGATTACTATCGGAGCGATCACGGGAGCAACACTATTGACGGTTAATGTTGCCGTATTACTTAAAGTCGTCCCGTACGCGTTGGTGACATCTACCGTATAATTGCCCGCAGAAGAAGAAGCCACCGAGGCTATAGAGAAACTCGTCGAGATTGCTCCAGAAATATCCGCGCCATCTTTTTTCCATTGATAGGACAGAACGCCACGACCACTCGCAGATATATTAAAAGTAACGGAGCTGCCGACATACACGGTTAGTCCAGCTGGTTGGGCTGCAATAATCGGCGCAGAGTAACCGGGAACGAGCGCCGACACCAGATTGCCTACATTTGGTCTCCCAAGCCCTGTGACTAAATTATAAAGGGGATCCGTATAGTATACGCCGTTCGTACCAGGATTATTTGTGGAACTAAGCGATCCTGTCGTCAGCTGCTTAAAAGCACTCGTCCCAATCAGTGGGTAAATTTTTGGACCTAGTAAGCCAAGCGGCGGCAAACCTTCTTGTCGTCTAGCTTGGTTCAACAGCGCACAGAATCCAGCCCACATCGGAGAGGCAAGGCTGGTTCCGCCAGAGGCATTCGGAGCTCCTTGATAATAAGCGTAAGGAAAAAAAGTACTGATCGCTAAGGCAGCCACATCGGGCACCAACCGCATAGTTCCAGCAGGAACGCCTGTACCTATCTGCCAACTAGGGCGATTGAAGTATCTACTAATGCCGCCAGTGCTGGCGCTGTAGTTGAAGCTTGCTTCCAAAGATTGCCAATCCGGTAGGCACCATGCTGCCTCGCGGACGGGAAATTGTGCGATACCGGGTTGTGCCCATACAAATTCGAGAGAGCTGCCACCGACGGCGGTCACGTAGGGGTCACTTGCAGGATAGTCCACTGTGGGAGTTCCAGCAACGTCGAAGTAGGTCGTGAAGGGGGTGGTGCCATTCCTGACTTTTGGCCAGACATCTGTTGTCGAACCATGATCTCCTGAAGCGGCAAAAAAAGTTACCCCCATTGCCGCAATCAACGGAAATAAGGGAGACTCGTCTTGCAGCATAGTTTTCGTGTCTGTTGCGAGCTCAGGAGCAGCAAAGCTCATCGTTATCTGATGGATACTCTTATCAGTCGCAATGCGATCATAGAGCCAGCTCGTCACTGTTGGGATATCAAGCGTCGAGAGGTAGATGATTTTGGCTCCTGGTGCCATCGCGCTGGCAGACTGGATGTCCATGGTTTCTTCAAAAGCGAAGAGGTTGGGCTTGAGCTGCAAGGGCAACGGATCGACTTCAGTGAACTGTGCCAATGTTGTAGGCAAACCGCAGTTGATCCAAAAGGCGGCAAGGTCGTCTGGGTTAACCTTTGCTAAACCCAGCACGACAATCGTCTCACCAGTGCCATCCAGACCAAGATTCGTGGCGTTATACCATTCTGCAAAAGTGAGTGGATTTATATAAAGACCTGACAACTGACGAATAGTCACTGCCTGCGGTTTGAACGGCTTTAGATGGGGCTGGAGATCTAAAACTCGCGCCACAAGGTGGGAAATTTTTGAATCTAAAATCGGTGGGTGCGCCGCGCTGGTGTAAATTTCCCCGTCGGAGCTTTGCACCCTTACGAAGCCGGTTCCAAGAGCGGCGGCTAATTGTCCTACACTTGAGACACAATCGACGGTTAACCGGCTCGATGAAGCCGGAGCTACAGAGAGTCCACTGTTTGTTGCCCAGTCGGCGACACTTTGCCAATCTTCGGCAGTAGGCAAATAGCGAGCAGCAATCTCTGCTCGGGAAAGCACCTCGCCACGCGCCACGCGCTGCTTCAACTCCGACATATTGCGTAGCCGGAGCGCAAAACGCGTTGAATATGACTCTGACATTTGCGCCGCCGAAAGACTTTGTTCAACTAAAGGAGCCGAAACAATCTGCACAGACTGAGCAAACCCAGCAGCAGCAAGAAGAACGAACACGAGTAGAGTGCTGCGGAAAAGTGAATCCATGGATTTTGGTGACGACCTACCTATTGTCTGTTGCAACGGCTATCACCCAGGAGTAAGAGCTACCATCATGAAATTACGCTGCATTCTCTGCGGCGCTACTGCTTGAGCTCTAAACTGGCAGTCTTTTACGGTTGAGTCGTCTGCGACCCACCTGTCTGATAAGTTCTAATAGACCGATGAAACGCGCAGAAGTGCAGACTCAGTATAATCGCGGGAATTTGGCTTTCGTGAAGGAAGTAGCGAAGTACTTCATGGATTTCCTCGAAACCGATTTCCATAAGCACAAGAATCCAAAGAGGTCGGTAAAATTACGTAATAAGGACAACCTACTCATAGGGATTAACCTAAGAAAATATCCATCGTTTGCGGAAGAAATACTCCAGCTGATTGGGCAGTCCTTCAAAGAAAAATCCAAGAAAATCGAGAAAGGGATATATCGATCAAATTTACCAAAGAATCTTCTCGAAGTTATCCGTATTCGGGTTGGTAAGATAAGCCCAGATAGCGTGGCTAAGATTCTTGATAAGATTACCACTGAAGTAGAAAACGCATCCGCCCTCTACAAATCAGAGCACGATAAGGCTATTACGACCTCCTACGAGGCAAGTGCCTTGATAATCAAGACGGGCATAGTCCTTCCTTTCATTGACAGTATCGAAAAACCCATCGAAAGCCTCGGACTCGGCGACGAAGAGGAACTTTATCTAATTGAGGAAGAGTTAACGGAGATTCTTTTCAGTCTAGTTGAAAATAAGATCGGCGAGACGGTGAATCGCCTCATTGGCGGAGAAGTGATCAAGATACGGGAAGAGCTCGGAGATGTTTTCCTGATAGATGAGATAAAGAAAGCGGTACAAAGCTATTTCGATGCGCTTCAGGTAGGCGACCTTTTCCATGAATTTTACGAAATCGCGAAAAATAAAGACATCCTAGATAAACAGGATTTCTATTTGTATCTGGGTGAAATCTCATACGGGAAAAGTAAGTATCCATTATTTTATCTTCCGTTCTCCTTAGACCGTGGCGGAGAAACGTTGACCTTAACCTTTGATCAACAGCTGTACGTAAACAAGAAGGCGGTAGAGTTCATTGCTCAAGAGTACAACAATCAGAAGAAAACCCACGGAAACATCGCAAGTTTCTCTGAGCGGATCATCTACCTTGCGCACCATCAAGCCGACCTGCCGCAATACATCAACAAGCTCTTGGCTGATGTCTGTAATTTCTTCCAACTCGATAAGACAATCAATGTCTCGAATCCTAAACCGCAAAGCGCCAAGAGTCTCCTGGTTCGTGTAACCAATTCATCGTATATAGCCCTTTGCGATAAATCGGACGAAGCGCTTGTAAACGACTACGAAGAAATCCTTCAGCAGCTTAACTCAGAGTCCGGCGATCTAGCTGCCATTTTCAACGAGTTGGTTGAGGATTTTATTCACAAGAATCCGATATCATTTAATCCCGAAGTAGAAGAGGAGTGGGATTGCGCAGACATCGCTTCAAAGCTGGTATTTGCTAGCCCCGTACCGCTTAACGGCGAGCAGCTTCAGATCCTCTCAGCCATCAGGAAGCCAGATTGTAAGTACATCATAGTCGAGGGTCCCCCGGGAACGGGAAAGAGCCATACGATCACCGCTATCAGCTTCGACGCGATCCTAAGACACCAATCTGTGCTAATCCTTTCAGACAAAAAGGAAGCTCTAGACGTTGTCGAAGACAAGATAACCGAGACCATGAATAAGGTCCGATACGGCGATCAAGAGTTTCAAAATCCCATTTTGCGACTTGGGAAAATTGACGGCACATACAATCAGATACTCGCCCGCTCCACTCTAGAGAAAATTAAGACGCACCAGCGTGCTGTGAAGAAGGGCTTCCCAGAGCTTGAAGATCGGATTGAGAAGCTCCAGAATTCTCTAAAAGAGGATATTGCTGCGGAGGTTATCCTAAATGGCGACGTCGATATAACGCTAATCAACGACTACTGTGACCTAGACAACTATTTCGAGACAGCCTCCTACCCTTTCGACCTTCAAGAGATTTCAAGCAGCATCGATGGGGTAAACGTACTACGCAGCCTCCGAAATATTGTTAGTTTAGTGCTACGCCTCGAAGAAGACTACCCTGTAGCGCATGACATTGGCTTCGAGGTCAGCGCTGTTCCAACTCTTGTCGCGTTAGAGAAGCGCATTGAAGAGTTAAAAGCCCTAACGAATAGCATGACGGCGATTAGAACACGTCTAGGCAATAAGGTAGACGCAGCCATGGAATTCACGCGCCTTACTGACGACGCACTGACGAAGCTCAATAACTACGCGGAGAAGTACGAAGGAATTCGAAAGCCAATCATTGGTTTCCTATTCTCCGGGAAGAAGCTCAAAGAAATCGATGCTGAATTCAGTGCCTCATTCCCTCTCTACCCGCACCCCGTAGCGCATACTAGACTGAGGGCAATATGCGATTCGATTGAGGTTTTTGATCATCTGGTAAGCCTCAAGACTAACGGCAATCCACTAATCAGCTTCGCAGAAGAATACCTCACGGGCTGCCTAGCATGCCTTTCTAGTGAAAGACCCATTACAGAGTTCGTCGCAAAGCTCGTTTCACTTCAGGAGCAGATCGCAGTACTTAAGCCAAAGCTGTCCTCGTATCGCAAGACGCTTACGGCGCTACAGTTGGACCCCGAAAGCATCAGTTCATGGAAGACCAGTCGCTTAGTTTCTCTTTCTGAAGGTGATTTTGAGAAAGCAAGTGATCTCGGGACAAAGCATAGATTGCTTGAACAATCTTTTGCCAGTATCCCCCAGCTGAATTACGCGAAGCAGAAGAGAGAGATAGAAACATTGGTTACCACTAAAGTGACCCACCTTCTCGACACACGAGTAGTCGATTTCTACACCAACAACCAAAACGACGCTTCGACGCTGAGAGATGTCATTAAGGCAAAGCGCAGGTTCCCGAAAGAACAATTCGCAAAATTGAAGGACGCATTCCCGTGTATCCTTGCGGGTATTCGAGACTACGCTGAATATATTCCGCTAGAGTCAGGTCTTTTCGATTTGGTAATTATTGATGAGGCTTCTCAAGTAAGCATCGCCCAAGCGTTCCCCGCACTCATCCGCGCGAAGAAAGTGCTGATCCTTGGCGATAGAAAGCAATTCAGTAACGTGAAATCCGCGCAGGCGCGCTCCGAGACAAACTTCGAATATAAAAACCGACTGGAGGCAGTTTTTAGACGAGAGGTATCAACTGAGGACTCAAAGCTAATCAAATTGGCTAAGTTTGATATTAAGACATCAATTCTCGAATTTTTCGAATCTATCAGCAATTATCAGACTCAATTGCTGAAACACTTTCGTGGTTACCGTGAGCTAATAGGATACTCTAATACCACTTTTTATGCGGATAGCCTTCAAGTGATGAAGATTAGGGCGAAGCCGATCAGCGAAGTGATAAAATTCACATTCGTCGTGCCTAACTTGGCTGAGTTAATCCAGAACACCAACAGGAAGGAAATCGAGGAAATCATCGCCGAAATACGCCGTATCAAAGACAGCAAAGAAAAGCCCTCAGTAGGCATTATTACTCCGCATACCAACCAGCAAAAGCTGTTGATGGAGGAAATCAGCAAACTACCCGAGCACGATTTTTACTTTGACGAACTAAAGCTCAAGATAATGACATTCGATACGTGCCAAGGTGAAGAGCGTGACGTAATTATATATTCGATGGTAGCGACAGAATACGCTGACAAGCTCTGGGGTGTTTTCATTAAAAGCTTAGCCAGCGTAGACACCGAAGAAGACGGAAAAATCAAAGTCCAGCGCCTTAACGTAGGGTTTAGTCGCTCAAAGGAGCTCGTTCACTTTTTTGTAAGTAAGCCACTTGAAAAGTTTAGCGGCTCAATTGGTGAAGCGCTTCGTCACTTCCATTTCCTGCTAGAGGAAGCAAAGAAGGAAAAAGGAGTTTCCGATGTCGACGGTAGATCTAAAATGGAACCAGAATTGCTTAATTGGTTTTACCAAACGCGATTTTGGAACCGGCATAAAGAGACTGTCGTATTTCAACCTCAGTTTGAGATTGGTAAGTATCTGAAGCAACTCGACTCTACCTACCTTCACCCTGAGTACAAAGTAGACTTCTTGTTAGTTCATCGCGATCACACTCTCCACGACCACAAGATCATTATCGAATACGATGGTTTCAGAGAGCATTTCAAGGAACGCGAAGGCATAAATGCTTTCAATTACGAGCAGTACTATTCCGAAGATGACGTATTCCGACAGAAAGTATTGGAAAGCTATGGCTACAGATTCCTTCGCGTTAACAAATTTAACATCGGGAAAAATCCGATTCAGACACTCGACCTGAGGATCGCGTCACTAATTACGAATTCTGAAGACGAGAACAAATTCCTAGATGATGTACATGAAACTATAGAAGGGTTGGAAAACGGCAACAAGAAGGAATGCCCTCGCTGCAAGGAGATTCGGGACTTGGAACATTTCCGCGACAGCACACTCGTAACCGGGATAGGTAGGTTTTGCCGTTCTTGTAAAGCGGAACCGACGGTAAAGGCAGCGGTTACAAAACCAATAAAAACGACAATCAGCGATAAGTCGGTTTTATGCCCGCGGTGTAGTTCGCCAATGGTTCTACGCTCTGGAAGGTATGGGAAATTCTATGGTTGTTCCGTCTACCCACGCTGCCGTGGCGTCCGCAATGTGCGCGCATAACTCGCAACGCCATTGAGCACTCCTTTGGTTAAATCCCGCCGTCAGCACCTCCGCCTCTGGTTCGAGTTTTACAAGCTCTGCCATCGTATTTTTGAACTCAAAGATAACCTCAAGAAATCAGCTGAGTTCTACGCACCTTGGGGCGATATTCGCACGGTGAAGTTTGATGCTTGGTGGAAAGACCATCAGCACCTCTTTGGTGAGACGTTGGTGCAGGAGGTGACCGCCATTACTCCCCACCCCGACGTTGTGCACCTTGCGGTACCGCTGAATATTCCAGTTTCCAAGTCATTGGAGCAGATCGAGAGTCTTATTCAGGCAAAGCAGACAAAGCGTCTCAAAGACCGTGGCATCAATCCGCTTGATTTGAAATCCAAGAGCATTGGATTCGGTCAATTTAAGTTCACTGAAGGAGTCGAGGTTCGTGGTGCCACCTTGAACGACATTTTGATTACCTACGCAACGTGGCTTGAATTCGATCGACCTGCAGTGAACTCCAAGTTTTGCCAGAAACTACGTGAGGTGTTCGAAGAACGCCCGATCAGTACGTACATTCCTTATCTGATCTCAACAAAAGCTCAGAAGGACAAAAACGGAAATCTCCGGTTTGACGAAGGGCAAGTTCGTCAAATCCGGAGATACCTTAAACGAGGGATCGAAGTATGTCTCTCGGTCAGTCTTGGTCAGTTTCCTGGGAAGAGCCGTCTTGGATAAGGTTTTTGTGCGTTGAATTAGCAAAAGCTTTTCCAACGCACAAAAGTTACTTTCTAGGACTACCGCTTTAAACGATCACCCTCACCACTCCACCAACTCCCAATCTTTTAATTTACGAGGCTCTACTGGACTCCATGAACTTTGGGCGCCATAAATAAATTCATCATTCTTTTTCTGATCTAATTGATATTCCATCTCTTCAGTATAGTCCCAAAAATCAGTAAACCACCCTTCTTTAGTAAGATCACGAGATTCCCAATATTCAGACCTTTCGCTCGGTTTCATTGCTATCCATGACAACGTCTCCGTGACCTTTGTTTTATTATAAACATAATCCGGATGCTCGCACATATAGAGCAAATAACTAACATGCGAACTTAAGCGGAGGAACCAAGGTTCTCGCGCTATCGACTCCCATTTAGCGCAGATTACCTTGGCTCTCTCCTCTCTGCTGAGCCCGTGCCAGTGCTTCCAATTTGCGGCTGCTTGGTCTTCGAGTTGTTTTTTCTCGGTTAATCGAGATAGTTTCTCGGTTGCGATTTTGATCTCATCAAAAAGTTTAACATCATGGTCCTCATCGTCCTCATGCTTCTGATTTCGCATCGCGTATTTAATACGATCAAAACTCTCTACTAAGTTTTGACCACCGTTCTTGGTTTGGGCGGCATTAACGTTTCCGTTAACTTCGCTGTTAATGTTTTGTTTATTTTTATGATTTTTGATCATGGAACTATTATGCTCCAAAATCTCATTTTTTTTAATGGCATTGGTTTCCCGATAGATTTGTCCGAAAACGCACTTGTACCGCCTTCCTGCCGCCTGAACTGAGTATATTTTGAGCAAAATATACTCAGATTACCTAAACCATTGATCTAGAATGGCATAAAATGACCGCAATCCGGTTTACTTTGAGACTGATTATAATATGATGATTATCAGTTATTTCATAACCTATCGCTAATCATCACATGTCTATCGGCAAACAATCTAAGGTTCTATCTGACAAACAGGTAGAAACGATGCTCGCCTACCTGTCCAGTCGTCGGAACGGCGTCAGGAATCGAGTCATCTTTCAGCTCTCTTCAAAGGCGGGTCTGAGGTCCAAGGAGATCGCATTCCTGCAGTGGAAAATGATCGTAAATGCAGATGGAGTCGTCGGCGAAGCCATCCATCTGACCAACGTCGCCTCTAAGGGACACTCGGGCAGAGTCATTCCGCTCAATAAGGCGCTGCGAGAGTCGCTGGTAGACCTTTTGAAGCACGAAAGCGATGCGCCTGAGTTCAATATGAGCACCGCCTACGTTGTTCGCTCGGAGCGTTCGCCGCGCACCTCTGCTCAATCGGTCGTGAACATGTTTTCGCGTTGGTATACCGATCTAAAGTACGTGGGATGTTCTTCACACTCGGGTCGCCGTACATTCATCACCAATGTATCACGGAAGATTAGCTTGGTCGGCGGTTCGCTAAGAGACGTACAAGTGATGGCTGGTCATCGGAACCTACAAACGACACAACGCTACATCGATCACGATACCGACTGCCAACGTAAGGTCGTTAACCTTGTCTGATACACTTCACATCTACACTCGGGTCAGTTCTACCGCTCAGGAAGAGGACGGTACTTCGCTCGACACGCAGAAACAGCTAGGAATCGATCGTGCCAAGGTTCTCGGCATGAAGTCGCGCGTCTGGAACGAAGGCGGACAAAGCAGCAAAGGTGACGACCTTCTTAACCGACCCGAGCTGGCGCAGATCCTGACGAGAATTGAGTCGGGCGAGATCAAGCATCTCTGGGTCTTCAATACCGACCGACTCTCGCGCAATGAGACGACGTGGAGCATTATCCGTCTCAAGCTGCTGCAGAATGATGTAAAGCTGCACACGGCTTCCGGCACGTTTCAGCTCAGCAATCCGATGGACAAGCTGCTCCTCGGGATTCTTTCGGAGATCAGCGCCTACGACAATACGCTGCGGACCGAGCGCATGAGACTCGGCAAGCTAAGCCGACTGCGCCAAGGCTGCTGGATCGGAGGCGTGGCGCCGTACGGTTACAAGGTCGTCGATAGGAAGCTTGTCGTGCAACCGGAAGAAGCGAAGACGGTACGCGAGATCTTCCTGGAGTACTGCGAAGGAATGAGCGTCAAAAGCATCCGTAAATCACTCATTGAAAAAGGCGTGCGACCACGCAGAGGAAACAAGATCTGGAGTCTCGGTTCTGTTGAAGCTCTACTCTCGAATTCGCATTATCGCGGCAGTTACACGGTCACGGACAAGAAGTACAAGGAGACCGTAGAGATTCAGTGTGAGGCGATTCTTTCACCGTCTTTGCTTCAGCACTACGACGCGGCACGACAGAACCGTAAGACACACCGCGCAGGAGAGAGCAATCTGCGCAACTTTTACCTATTACGCGGACTGCTTTTCTGCGGTCACTGTGAGAGCGTGCTAGGCGGTAGAATCTATCCGACTCAAAGACGTTCGGTCTATTACTGCGCGCGCAGAGAACGCCTCAGAGATGATCCGTACTCTCGAGCTAAGAACCTCACTAAGTGTAATTGCGGACCGTATCTCAGAATCAAGGAAACCGACGAATTCATCTGGAAAACGGTCGTCGAAGTACTCGAGCAATCGCATCATTACAAAGAGAAGATCAAACAGCTGAGTCTGAACGCCAAGAAGGCAGACGGAGCCGAGGCAATCGGTTCGAAGAGTCTTCAATCGCAGATTCGTCGTACCGGACGTGAAATCCAGGAGATCAAGCGGTCGGTCGTCTCGGTTGAATCTAGTCGCATCCTGCAGAAACGTGGCAGCGACGTCGTTGACGCTATCTTGAAGAATCTCGACGAACATCTTCAATCGATCGAGGCGCGTAAGCTCGACCTACTCTCTCGACTCAAGAATGCGGATAAATTGAAGCGGTGGACCAACTGGATGATCGATTTCGGCACTCGGATTACTGAGCTCAAGACGATGAAGGACGAGGCGAAGAAAGAGTTCCTCGAAGGCATCGTGAACAAGGTCACTGTGATTTCTGCACCTGATAATCGTTACGCGTGCACGATTCATTTCCGTCTGCCTTACGTTCAGGACAAGCTTCTGAAGGTAATTGGAGCCAAGAAAACGGCGAAAGGCGCGAGATTTACGGTGCAAGACGGTAAAGACACGATCACCGCAGAACTACATCTACCGTTCATGAAACGACGCCGGCAGCAGAAGTCCTAGCGCCGAATCCTAAAAAACAAAACACCGAGGAGATAAATCCTCGGTGTTCGGATACCGCACCCGACTCAGCAAGAGCCGGTGACTGCGGCAGCAGCTCAAAGCTACGTGTTATAGGAAACCTACTTCGTTGGGACCGTTTGGATTGTTTTAAGAATCCGACCGGCAACCAAATAAGGATCAGCCGCAGAATTCGGCCGACGATCCTCGAGGTAACCCTTGTAACCATTATTAACAAAGCTGTGCGGAATGCGGATTGAAGCACCGCGATCAGCCAGCCCATAAGAGAATTTATCGATAGATTGCGTCTCATGGAGGCCGGTCAAGCGAAGATGATTCTCCGGTCCGTACACCGCGATGTGCTCGTCGCGGAATTGATTAAAGGCCGCCATCAATTTCTCGAAGTAAGCCTTGCCGCCAACATCGCGCATGTGCGTCGTGGAGAAATTAGCGTGCATGCCGGAACCGTTCCAATCCAGCGACTGCTGGAAGGGCGCCAAAATGGGCTTACAACGCCATTCAATATCGATGCCGTAAGTCTCGGCCAAGCGCGCGAGGATATAACGGGCCACCCACATTTGGTCAGCGGCGCTCTTGGAGCCTTTCCCAAAGATTTGGAATTCCCACTGACCCTTCGCCACCTCGGCGTTAATGCCTTCAAGATTAATGCCGGCATCAAGACAGATATCGATGTGCTTCTCGACGATTTCACGGGCGACATCACCGACATTTTTGTAACCCACGCCGGTATAATAAGGACCCTGCGGAGCCGGATAGCCATCCACTGGGAAGCCCAAGGGGCGACCGTCTTGGTAGAAGAAATATTCCTGCTCAAAACCAAACCACGTGCCGGCATCGTCCGGAATCGTGGCCCGAGAATTTGATGGATGCGCCGCGCCGGTATGCAGAAAAGTTTCGCACATCACGAGCACGCCATTGATGCGCGTACTATCAGGGAAAACTGCGACGGGTTTCAGGATGATATCTGAACTCTTGCCCTCGGCCTGCTGAGTCGAGCTACCATCGAAGCCCCAAGGGGGCAAATCGGCGAGAGCCGGGAAGCTAGCAAATTCTTTGATTTGCGTCTTACTGCGCAGGTTAGCTAACGGCGTGTAGCCATCGAGCCAGATGTATTCCAATTTGTATTTAGCCATATGATTTAAGGTTAAGGGGGAAACCACCTGACCACTGGCGCCAAAACGTCAGCAGGACCGGGGTGAACTTAAGCCCTAATTCAGCATCTCACGTGCCAGAGGCAAAGAGATTTTCATAACATGACTCAGCTTTTTATCTATTTTAGGCTAAATTTACTCTTCCCCGACTAAAGCGCACTCTTGCCACGGTCCCCTCCCCCGCAAATCGTCTTTCTCACGTTTCATGCATGAGGTTAAAGATACCCAACGCGCGCTCGTCCGCATTGGTTTTGATGGCAGCGTCCACAAAACCTTCCGCGGACCGGAAGCTTTTGTGCGTTTCGAGAATGAGGTTAAAGTCCTGCGCTATCTCGAAGCCCGGGGCTGCGATTTTGTTCCGCAATTACTGGAAGTGGATGAAACTCACCTAAAAATAACTACCACAAATTGCGGCTCACGGGTCGACCAGTTGAACCCGGAAAGAATGCAGCAACTCTTTGCGGAACTTGCCGCCTTCGGTGTTCGCCACGATGACCCTGAGTTGCGCAATATCACCTACCGTCGGAGTGATGGCCGCTTTTGCCTGATCGATTTTGAATTCGCGACCGTCTTGAGCGAAAGCACCGCGGACGCCCCTGCTTCATCGCCGCACCTGCGCTGGTCAGGTCTGACGCATCGCGGCCATGTTCGCCCAATCAATGAAGACCGCTTCCTTGCTTTGGAATTTGATGGCCACGAAGTCCGTTACCTCGGCAAGAACGGCGAGGCCTCCTGGACAAAAGCCGATTTTGTTTTTGCTGTGAGCGATGGCATGGGCGGAGCCAATTCCGGGGAATTCGCCAGCCGCATCACCATCGATAAAATCACCGGCCTGATGCCAAAAAAATTCCGAGGCGCCGCGCCTGGACCTAATAGTGGTTATGCGGAAATCCTCCTGGAGGCTTTTCGCGAGATTCATCAGGATTTAATTAAGCTCGGTGAATCCTACGAAGAATGCCGCGGCATGGGGACCACCCTCAGCCTGTGTTGGCTCACTCCCGGCTGGGCTTACTTTGGCCATATCGGCGACAGCCGCATCTACCATCTGCCGGCGGCCGGCGGACTCAGCCAGCTCACTCACGACCATGGCCACGTAGGCTGGCTGCGCCGTCAGGGGAAACTCACCGAACGTGAAGCTCGGGCGCATCCCATGCGGAATGCCCTCCACCAATCCCTCGGCGCAGAACATCAATTCATCGAACCACAATTTGGCGCCCTCCCCTGCACCCCCGGCGATCGCTTTTTACTCTGCTCCGATGGCCTGATCGAAGGTCTCTGGGATCGGCAACTCGAAGAAATGATCCGTGAGCCTGCCACCACCCCAATCGCGCAGCGACTGATCGAAGCCGCCCTTGAACGCGCTGGCCGTGATAACATCACCGCGCTAGTCTGCGAAGCGCTCGCGGTCCCTGCGCCGCAATCACTCAGCTCATGACGCTCATTTTTGTCTACGGCACGCTGATGCACGGTGGCCAGAATCACCACTATCTTGCTCAGCAGCAATTCCTCGGCCCCGCCCGCACGCGGCCAGGCTTCACGCTTTATTCATTGGGCGCTTATCCCGGAATGGTCGCCTCAAACAATCAGCAGCATGCAGTGAATGGAGAAATTTGGTCAGTGGATGAGCCGACCCTAAAAAAAATTGATGACCTTGAAGGGGTCGCCGAACAGCTCTACGCCCGCCAACCCATCAGCCTCGCCCCGCCCTGTGCCCAGCAGACGGTCGAAACCTATATTTACCTGCGCGATCTATCCGGCTGTCCCCACCTGGGCGCCAATTGGCAGCACTGAGCTAACCATGCTTGCCCCCAGCCACTTTACCTTCCTGTAAAAATAGACCGAACAGCTTTTGCGTTGGATCATTGCCCGCTGCCCAATGAAATTGAAGGACTTGATCATCTCAAAAGGCGGTCTAATTAAAAACCCAGCTTAAGATGAATACAACAAGACGATCTTTGTTAAAATGGTTAGGGTTACTAGCGGGAGGGACCTTTTTTGCGAAACGGAGCACGCCCCCACTTTATGCCCAACCCACCGAAGCTCAGCAGGGCACGACCTATTTCATTGATCCCTTATTTGGCAGTGATGCCAACAGCGGTCTAACCCACTTAGCGCCATGGAAAACTTATCACGCCCGAGCATTCATTGGAGGCGACCACGTCCTGTTCAAGCGCGGCAGTATCATTCGAGAAAACTTGCACACGCGTGACGGAGAGAAAGGCTCACCGATTACCTACGGCGCCTATGGCGAAGGAGAAAAACCCATTTTTATGGGATCAGTCGCGATCGGCGATCCCAGCAAATGGATCGAAGTGCGGCCGCTTATTTGGCAATATCAAGGCGAGTTCGCGACGAAAGTATGCAATCTCGTCTTTAACGGAGGCGAACGCTGCGGCAATCTTCGTTGGGCTAGCACGGCGCTCAAAGAACCCGGGGAGTGGCACTATACGGGCAACGCTTCGGGTGATCGGGGTGGAGAGCAGGCTCCGCCCAAGAGCATCCTCCTGCTATGTGCCCCCACCAATCCGGGAATTTTCTACCAGAATATCGAAGGCGTGCTCTGGGGCGAGCGAAGGCTGGTTAAAGGAAAAGCATATCTCGTTCTAGAGAACCTCAGCTTTCGAAATTCCGGAGTGCATGGCTATCAACAGGGGCAGGCCCATGATGTGGTAATTCGGGCGTGTGATTTTCGTTTCATCGGTGGGGCCGTCTGGGACAACGACCGACGCATTCGCTTTGGCAACGCCATCGAACTATGGGACGGGGCCCGTGATATCACGGTGGAACACTGTACTTTTGACAATATCTACGATGCTGGCGTAACCCACCAAGGCGGGGAAACCCGCCATATCCCCGAGCGACTTTATTTCAGATATAATTATTTCAGTCGTTGCGGATTTGCTGCTTACGAATGCCGCGAGCCATCTCAGGAAATCTACTTTGAGCATAATGTTAGTGTTAATGCCGGCGGAGGCTTTAGCCTGCAGGGGGAAGCGCCGCCCCGGCAGTCCGAGATTTATCCCCAGCCGGTCGGCCATCATGTATTTATTTGGCGAATTAATCCTCACACCCAACCAGGGAAGGTTTATATCCGACACAATACCTTCAGTGAGGCGCCCTATGGTGCCGCCGTCTATTCAATCATCGCCCCCGCTGACGAAGAAAAATTTATCCTCGACCATAACAGTTATAAGCAAACCCAGGGAGACGTACTCATCCACATGGGTGGCCGGTCCTATCGCCCCGCGGAGTTTCAAGTTTTTCAAAATGAATGCCGGCAAGATCCGCACAGCCGACTCACCCAGTCCTAACCGGCAGGAGGTGTTTTATCCCAATGAGCTACGCCCCGTCAGGATTTCAGCGCTGATTTTGGCACGCGCTTGACGGTAACAAAACGGGCACGAAATAATTCTTCGAGCAAATCACGCGTGGCCGGCGGAATCCGTTTAACCAAATCCTCCAGCGGGGGTAACGATTCCTCTGCGGTTACCGGCTCCAAATTCTCCGCAAGCGGCGCCTGTCCATAAAACTCCTCCGAGCCGCGTTGAGCCATCAGCAGAGTCGCTTCTTCCTCTGGCGATGGACCGGCCGGCATCATCTCATCGGCGGGCGCCCCCACCCCGAGGGCGATCGGCGCATCTTCCTCGTCGGAATCTTTCTGCCCCGCCCCCGACGGCCCTCCATTTAAACCACTCACCCCACCGTCAGGCGGGGTCGTTAGTCGTTTTTTTTTGAGCCTTCAGGCAAGCCTTCGGCCATCGTCGCAATTTCTTTAATCAAGCTGTCAATCGCGCGGGCTCGGCTGGCCTCGACCGCTTTGAGTAAAGCTACTTCAAAATTAATTTTCTGGGATAACCCATGTTTCACGCCGTTCTCCCCTTCGTGCAATCCGTCCAGTAACCGCGTTAACTGTTCGGTCGTCATCGGCGTGCCTAGCCGCTCGCTGCTTCCACCCTGCGCAATCGCCGCTAACAAGGCCGTCTGCACGTGGGTCTGCAAATCCACCAGCAAGCGAAAAAGGTCGCGCCCATTTTCGTCCGCTTCATCGACCAGCTCGATAATTTTCTTATGATCAGCCAGCGCCAGTGCCGCGGCGAGCGCCGCGATTTTTCCCTCCGCGACTAATCCATAAACATCAAGCACATCGGCCTCGCCAACCTCCGCACCGCAAAAAGAAATCATCTGGTCAAAAATAGATTGCGCATCCCGCATGCCGCCGTCCGCCATGCGCGCAATACTGGCCAAGGCCGCGTCACTGACTTTAATCTTATCGGCCACGGCGATTTTCTTCAGCCGCTGCACAATTAACTCACTGGGAATGGGTTTAAGATCAAAACGCTGACAGCGCGAAATAACGGTCGCCGGCATTTTCTGGGGATCCGTTGTGGCGAAAATAAATTTCACGTGCGCCGGTGGCTCCTCGAGCGTTTTCAGCAAGGCGTTGAAGGAGCCCGCCGAAAGCATGTGGACCTCGTCAATGATGTAGACCTTGAAGCGCGCCTGCGCCGGCGCGTAGGCTACGGTGTCGATGATGAACTCGCGCACCTTGTCGACTTGCGTATTAGACGCCGCATCAAATTCGATCACATCCAAACAACGACCTTCTGCGATATCCGCACAGATGGGATCAAGCGGATCAAAACTAGCATTGGGACCACCGGTGGCATTAAGCGCCTTAGCAAAAATGCGGGCCGTGCTGGTCTTGCCCGTACCGCGAGGTCCGACTAATAAATAAGCATGGGCAATGCGATTGCGCGCGATCGCATTCTTCAATGTACGCACCACATGATCCTGCCCGACGACATCGTCAAAGGTCTGCGGACGCCACTTGCGGGCAATAACTTGATAAGGGGTGGCCATGTAGGACGGAATGACTGAAAGACCGATGGGGTAAAAAATCCAGCCCTCGTTTCCGATTTCTTTAAGTCTTCAACGTTCTCGCCGGGCAGGCTTTTAAAAAGTGGCTAGGCAATCCACGGCACTGGGAGGACGTCGTCACCGTTGCTGCCTTCCGGCCCTGGCGGGGTTCACGCGCCTACTCATGCATGGCGCCTAGCCAAGGCGGAACGTAGGCGGACACCTTACCCTGACAACTAAAATAAAAAATCGGCGATCACCTTCAACCGAGGCTCTGGTCGTACGAGCCAATCACCAAGCCTAGCCGACCCCGATCAGTTATGAGCTGGTTTCTCTAGGGCCGGACCATCGCTGGGTGGCAGCGGCGACCCGCCGCTAGGGCGGGGCCGTTCTGGGCGGGGCGCGTTGGGGCCACCGGACGGACGATCAGGCCCGAACCGTTTAGCCCGCTCCCGCATTTCCTTATTCAGCTGCTCAAATTTGACCCGCTGCTCTGGGCGCAGTTTATCGGCAATCTCTCGCTCCATCTGTTCCACGCCGCTCTTCGTCTCTGCCAATGAAAAAGCGCGCAGCCGATTGAGCTGTTCCATATTGCGGCGGACAATCGGCCGCAATTGCTCAACTTGGTCCGGCTGTAGATCCAGCCGATCGACCAGCCGCTTCAAATGCAACGGCGCCCATTGCTCTGGGAGCGGACGCTTCGCCACGGCAGCTCGGCCGATTCTCCGCATGACCAAGGCCCCGGTCACACTGCCCGCGATAAAAATACCAATTAATAGAAGAATTAATTTCCAAGGTTTATTCATTTTAAGTCAGGTCCAGCAGTTCATTTACCGTATCCGCTGTCGCGTAATCCTCAGTGGGCTCAGCGGTAGATATACTCTCATCAAAAATTGCGGCAGCCCCACCCAGCGCCACGGCCACCAAGAGACCCCGCAACGCCAGACGTTCCAGCACCGCCCAAGGCCGCGGCACCGGCTCGGACCAAGCACGAGCGACGACCCGCGTCGCCAGCCCCACAGGCGCCGACTCCGACTCAGCGGCGGGAGCCTGCCGGGCGAGAGCGGTCAATTTTTGCCAAGAACGATCGAACGGGTTCATGATTTCGCCTTGCTGGTTAATGCTTGAAATAATTTTTGTAATTTTCGGCGGGCGCGAAAAGCGCGCACCTTAATCAGCGTCTGATTCCAGCCGGTGAGAGCGCTGATCTCGACAATCGTTTTTTGCTCTAAATCCAATAATTGAATAACGAGCTGATCATCGGGCTTGAGCTGGGCGAGCAATTTATCGACCAGCTCGCGAGCGGCTAGCGCATCACCTGGGCGCGGCTCGCGACCATCAGTAAGAACCGCATCAAGCACCTGCGTCTCCTGTTCAGATAAATCAGCCCAGCGAAATTCTGGCCGACGCTGCTGCGCGCGCAGCTGATCAATACAAGTGGTCACCGCGATTCGCGAGACCCAGTGGGGGAACGGTACATTACCCTGATATTGTTCGAGGCGCGTAAACATTTTCAGGAAAATATCCTGCACGAGGTCTTCTTCGGCCACGCGCCGCGGGAGCCGAGCGCGCACGATCCGAATAACCAGAGGGTGGAGATGCTCCACAAGTTTTCGCGCCGCTGTTTGGTCGCGGCGGCGCACCAATTTAAGACAGGCGGCCACATCAAAAGCGGCTTCAGCTGGATCCATAGAGGGTGATAAACTAACACCTGACTAGAGACGCGCTACGCGGCGACGGGTTACCGATCGTGATTTCGCCATCATCAGGGCTAGGCACGATCAATTTTGTAAAACATCCAAAGCCCCAAAGCCTGAAAAGCGAGTGTCGGTACCCACATGAGAAGGTCGGGCCGCAAGCTCATATAATTATCGCACCAACTCACGATAATCGTCCCAAAATAATAGGCCATTGTGAGAGCTAAGCCCAGCCCAAGATTGGCAGAAGTCTCTTTACGCGAAGCCTTGATCCCGAGTGGAATAGCAATGAGCGCAAATGATAACACCGAGAAGGCGGTGGCAAATTTTTCATGCAAGGCGATCTGCACGCGCATCTGCTGCTTGGCTTGCTCGGCTGTCGTCAATTTGACATCCGGCACGTTCAGCCGCTGCCATTTCGCTACGAGTTGACTGAAAGTCAGCCATTTGTCCTTGAGCCCAACCGTGCGCTGCCCGGTGACTTTATCGAGGGGTAGATCAAACGTTGCTTGATCCCACGCAGCAGCTCCGCGCGCCTCGGTAAAATTCTCAGGATCTTGCTCATCCCGCACCTCAGCAGACGTTCGTTCTAAGGTCAGAATTAATTTATTATTCGCCTCATCAAAATTGAGTCGGCCGGAATCAGATCGGGCAAATCGCTTCACCCGATTTTTCGTATCCAGCTCCCAGAGCCAAAAATCCTTGAGCGCGGCTCCTTTTTTTTCGCCGGCGTACAATACAATCCCCGGAAAATCCCGAATAAAGGTTTTAGGGACAATAAAGCTCAGCGGGTTTTGCTGCACCGCCGCCGCCATCTCACGGTGATAGGTAAGCCGCGCGACCGGCATAAACTGAAAATTGATCAGACCGCAAAGAATGACCCCAAGAATCGCCGCAAATAATATCGGCGCGGATAACCAAGCCACGCTTAAGCCTGAAGCCCGCAGCGCGGTAATTTCGCCTTCAGCAGACATGCGTCCCAATACCAATAAAATCCCTGTCAGCATGCCCATTGGCAACGCATACGAGACCACAAACGGCACCAGTAGCCCGACCAAGCGCAAGGACGTATCCCATGCTAATTGCCCCGACAACATGAGCGGCAAGAGGTCTTTCAGTGCGTTGCCCATCATGAGCACAAAAGCGAATAAGCCCACCGCGGCAGCACACGTCAGGACTACGTTTGCAAAAATATGCCGGTGAATGAGGTTCATGCTTGGGCTAACTTGGGCAGCCACCGCTAGGCGAGCAATCCCTCTTTTAATGATGTGGGCGGTGAGCGCCGCGCTTCATCGCTTGCCAGCGGGCTCCGTCCAGCGCAAACCTCGCGAGTCATGATGCCCACCACCAAGCGCGCCCTCCACGGCGAAACGCTCGAATCCCTCACCCTACTCCTCACCGAGCATGGGCATCCGGCATTTCGCGCGCGGCAGATTCTTGATTGGCTTTATAAGAAGCGCGTCAGCACTTGGTCTGAGATGACTAATCTCTCGGTACCGCTGCGCCACTGGCTCGACGAAACGTTCGTGCTTAATCCCACCACTTTCGTTCTCACCAAACAATCAGAGGACGTGACCGATAAACTGTTACTCGAATTAAGCGATCAAGCCCTCATAGAAACCGTTATCATCCGTGCGCCCCAATTGGGCGTCGGCCAAGAAGACTCCCGCAAAACGATCTGCATTTCGACCCAAGTGGGCTGCGCCATGGGTTGCAAATTCTGCGCCTCAGGCCTGGAAGGCCTCAAACGCAACCTGAGCGCGGGGGAAATCGTCCACCAACTGATTCAAGTTTGCCGACAAGAAGATGAGCGCACGCCCCGCGCCCGGGCCGAACTCGCCTCTTTTGATAATCTGGTCGTCATGGGCATGGGCGAACCCCTGCACAACTACGATGCGATCATGCGCGCGCTCACCATTCTGAATGCAGAATGGGGCCTGGGGTTTGGCGCCCGCCGCATCACCCTCTCCACGTCCGGACTCGTCCCGCGCATTAAACAACTCGCGGATGAACCCCTCGGCCTCCGCCTCGCGATCAGCTTACACGGGGCCACCGACGAAGTCCGCGAGCAGATCATGCCCGTCAATAAAAAGTGGCCATTGCGAGAATTATTACCGGCGGTAAAAGAATTCTCGGATAAAAAAGGGCGGATGGTCACCCTTGAGTTTATCCTGATTGAAGAAATCAATGACTCGCTCGAACAAGCGGAAAAATTACGTGACATCGCCTACGATCTCCACGCGCACGTAAATTTAATTCCTTATAATACAGTCGAGGGCCTGCCATGGAAACGCCCGAGCCTCACCCGTCAGGAAAAATTTGCTAAAATTCTTTTTAACGGCGGCGTCTCCGTCACTCTGCGCCGTGAGAAAGGCCACGCCATCGATGCGGCTTGTGGCCAATTGCGCTTAAAGACCGAGCGCGCCCGCGAAGCTGCTCCCAGCCCGGCCTAGCCTAGCGGAGCACTGGGCGGCTCACCGGCTCAGCTCGACTCTTAGCTTTACATATCATCAAATACAGATGTATTGATATTTAATGCCACCCGATCGGTTAATCTCTCAGTTACTGACCACGCAGCCCATCGTACGTTCGTTGGAATTTTTTCCACCGAAGGATGCAGCCGGCCTTTTGACCCTCCGCCAGACCGCCACGAGCCTGCAGCATATCGCGCCTGATTTTGTCTCGGTTACTTATGGAGCCGGCGGCACCACGCGCGATCGCACCGCCGAAGCCAGTGCGATGTTAAAAAATGAATTCGGCTTCACGGTCATGCCGCACCTGACGTGTGTGGGCCACTCGCGGGCTGAACTCGGCGCCATGGCCGACCAATTGCACCAAGCCGGCTTTCGCAATATCATGACATTGCGCGGCGACCCACCGAAGGGTGACACCGAGTTCCGCCCGGCACCCGACGGATTGAGCCATGCAAGTGAGCTCGTGCAGCTGCTAAAATCACGCCACGCTGACTTCTGTTTGGGTGTCGCGGGTTATCCCGAAAAACACCCGGAAGCTCTTTCCCTCGATCTCGATCTCGGACACCTCCGGCGTAAAGTCGATGCGGGCGCCGCGTTTATTACGACGCAGCTATTTTTCGATAACAGTGTTTATTATCGATTCGTTGAGAAATGCCGTGCCGCTAGTATTACGGTGCCAATCGTGCCTGGGATTATGCCTGTACTTTCGCTCAAGCAGGTGCGCCGCTTCACCGAAATGTGCGGCGCACACCTCCCACCCCCACTCATCACTCGACTTGAAGTCGCTGCTGAAAACCCCGACGTGGTTGAAATGATCGGCATCGACTGGGCGCTCGATCAAATCCGCGGACTGCTGGCTAACGGCGCGCCGGGGTATCATCTCTATATTATGAATCGAGCACGGAGCGCGCTCGCCCTCGCCGCAGGATTAGCGGCGTAGTAGCTCGTAGACGGACAGCTCGCGGGGCTATGATCGACTACCCGCCGGCAAAAACAGGACGGAAACCTGCCTCTGTTAGAATTTTTGCCACGATTTCGCGGCGGTCTCCCTGTATTTCGATTCGCCCGTCTTTAACTGTCCCACCCGCCCCACACGCATTGCGCATTTTTTTAGCGAGTTGCTCTTTTTCGGGCAAACCAATGCCTGTAAAATTTGTCACGACAGTGACGGTCTTTCCGCCGCGCCCAGCAGTTTCACGGAGTATATCGACCCGTCCACGATTTTTCGTAACGGCATTCGAGACCGATGGGCGACTCACCCCACCAGCTGGCGCCACGGGTAAACCGGCCGCACTGAGCGCACCAAAAGGATTTTGCCCCAAGGCTTGGCCGCCCTGCACAGAAATTTTGCTCCCATCATTCATCAATGTCCGCCGCAGCCTCCCGGGGGCGAGGCGGGTGGTACGGTGAGTGCCGCGCCGCCCCCTAAATAAGCCAACGCTTTCGCGTAGCTGCGTCCGGCTAAAAAATGAACTAACTGCGGGTGCAAGCTATCACGGTGTGTTGCCAATAATTCTTCAAGCTGGCCGAGCGTTTGTGAAATGACGGCGCCGTCAGCCTGTTTAATCCCCGCATGCAGCTGGATCAGAGCAATTTTTATTTGAGCTTCGGGCATGGCGGCAAGCGGACGTAAAAATAAGCAGTCAATTAAATGAATCTGATGTACTCGTCATTAAGCCGGCGAGCAGATTTCTACTGACTGAAGATGATGCTAATTGAGAGGCAAGCAGGATCACGGACCCGGGTGAACCACGGTTAAACGAGGAGCTGGGTACTCGCTTTATTTCTTGAGCTCCCGCCACGGTCCCGCCTACGTCGCCTCTGGCATGAATCTGCTTCGCCACCGCTCGGCCCCATGAAAAAACTTATCCTCTGGGATATTGACGGAACCATGATTGTTTCCCACGGCGCCGGCGTCCGCGCGATGGAGAAGGCCCTTACCCAACGTTTCGGAAAAATATGTGATCTCACCCAAATTGATTGGGCGGGCCGCACCGACACTTGGATTACCGGAGAAGTTTTTCGCCATGTCGGCTTGCCCGATACGCCGCAGAATGCGCACGATTACTTGGAAACCTATTTGCAAATCCTGCCGGAAGAATTGCGCGACGGCCCACCTGGCCAAGTCCTCCCTGGGGTGCGCGATCTGCTGGAAATTTTGCAACAACGGCCCGACGTGGCCCAAGGGTTACTGACCGGCAACCTGAAGCGCGGGGCCGAAATCAAGCTCACCCACTTTCAAGTGTGGCCCTATTTTGAATTTGGCGCATTTGCCGATGATAGCCCGCGCCGCAACGACCTCGGTCCCCATGCCTTGCGCCGAGCCAAAGAACGCCACGCCATCGATTTTCGTCCCGAGCAAACCGTCATCATCGGTGACACGCCCCACGATATCGAATGCGGCCGAGTGATCGGCGCCAAGACTATCGGGGTAGCCACTGGTCGCTACAGCATGGCGGAATTGGCCGCTCATCAGCCAACGGCTGTATTTCCCAATTTCTCGGATACTGCCAAATTTCTACGACTAATCGACTCGTGGTAGACAAAGCCCAGCGAACGAGCGCCATGCATAGAAATTAGTTTGCGGCCATTCCTACGCCTAGGAATAACGGCTGTCGCCCCTTTCCCCACAATCGCTTCCTCGTTATTATGAAAAAATTCACTATCGCTCTGGGCTCTGATCACGCGGGTTTTGCCTATAAGGAAAAAATTAAGGCGATGCTGCTCACCGATGGGCACACGGTTCGCGACTGCGGTACGAATTCTGACGCCCCGTGCGACTATCCCGACTTTATTCGCCCGGTAGCGGTGGCGGTAGCCCGCGGAGAAGTTGAGCGCGGGATTATTTTAGGCGGCTCTGGTAACGGTGAAGCCATCGTGGCCAATCGCATTAAAGGCGTCCGCTGCGGCCTCTGCTGGAATGAACAAGTCGCGATCTGGAATCGCTCCCACAACGACGGCAACTGCCTCTCCCTCGGCCAACGGACCGTCACGGAAGAGGAAGCTTTGAAGATTGTTAAAGTGTGGCTTGATACCGCCTTTGAGGGCGGCCGTCACTTAGCTCGAGTTAATAAAATCGATCTGGCTTAATGAGTTAGGGTTAATTTATAGCTATTTCATATAAATGCTTTGACATGAAACCATTGGCTTAAAGCATTCTTTTCATGGGAACTCGACACCGCGGCACAAACGAGGAAATCAATGCCCTTAATGCTTTTATTAAATTAGCGCGCAGCGCTGAGTCGGTCACGGTCCGCATCCAGACAGCCCTTCCAGCAACGCTCACGCTTACCCAGTTTGGTGTCCTCGACGCACTCTATCATATCGGCCCGCTCTGCCAAAGTGAACTGGCGGAGAAATTATTAAAAAGCGGCGGAAACCTGACCCTCGTGGTCGATAATCTGGAAAAAGCTGGCTACGTGCTACGCGAACGCGACCCCGCTGACCGCCGCTTCGTTGTCGTTAAATTGACGGAAAATGGCCAAACTTTCATCGCTAACTTATGGCCGAAAGTTGTGGGTAAAGTGACTCGTGAAATGAATACTCTTTCCTTCACCGAACTTGCCGACCTCAGCCGGCTTTGCAAAAAAATCGGCCTCCAGCGCTGAACTAAATTTATTTGATTAAAGCCGGCATGCACTCGACCACCACGCACGGACTGCATCACATCACGGCGATTTCTTCCGACATCAGCCGCAATCTGCACTTCTACACCAAGGTGCTGGGGCTGCGTTTCGTAAAACAATCGGTAAATCAGGATGACCCGGGCACCTATCACCTCTACTACGGCGATTATCTTGGTTCCCCGGGGACCTGCCTAACATTTTTTCCGTGGGCTGGGCTCAAGCGTGGTCGGCCCGGCACCGGCCAAGCTTATGCGACAGGCTTCGCGGTGCCCTTGGAATCGTTGGATTTCTGGCAGCAGCGTTTCGCCCAAATGAACATCAAACACCTCCCGCGAGAAAATCGCTTTACGGATGAGGTCCTCCCGTTCTTCGATCCTGATGATCTCCGCCTTGAATTAATCGCCACCAGCGAAACTGATTTGCGATCACCCGCACCATCCGAGGATGTGCCGCTTGAAAATGCCATTCGCGGATTCCACAGCACCACGCTGGCCCTGCTCTCCACCGCAGCGACCGCAACGGTGCTCACAGACTCCATGGGCTATCGTTTAATCGCTCAAGCAGGCTACCGCACTCGCTACACTGTCGATCAGGGCGGACCCGGCACCTATGTCGACTTATTGACCGATCCGAATCTGCCGCGCGGCTTGAATGGAAGCGGCACCATTCACCACGTCGCCTTTCGAGCCAACGATGATGCCAATCAATCTGCGGCGCGCACTGTACTCGTGGCAAGCGGCTTGGCCGTCAGCCCTGTAATCGACCGCGCCTACTTCAAATCGATTTATTATCGTGAGCCCGGTGGCGTTCTTTTTGAAATCGCGACCGACCAACCGGGCTTCACCATTGACGAATCACCGACCACACTCGGCACGCGACTCTCCTTGCCCCCCCACCTCGAACCCCATCGCACCGCGATTCAAGCGGCCCTGCCCAAACTTATTTAAAAGCGAACCGCTCACCCCTGAATCGACGAGCTTCACTCTTGTCATTCTGAGCCTAGCCCAGAATCTGGCCTTCATTCCATGTCGCACCCCGCCTCTCATCCCCTGCCCGCCCAGTGGGCCGCCATTCGCCTCTTCGCCATGGATGTCGATGGCGTCTTAACCGACGGTACGGTGGCTATCTCTAGCGATGGCGTGGAAACAAAAAATTTCTCGATTCTCGATGGAATGGGCCTGGTCCGCTTGCACCAAGCTGGCGTCGCCGTCGCCTGGATCTCCGGCCGCGCCTCGCAGGCCACGACCCGGCGCGCGACAGAACTCCGCGTGCCTCATCTCATCCAAGGTCGCACCGACAAATTAGCCGCCCTCCAAGAACTCACGACGCAATTGGGCTTAGGCGCCGCCCAGATTTGCTACATGGGCGATGATGATATCGATGCGCCGGCCATTGCTTGGGCTGGCATCGGCGTCGCTCCGACTGCGGCTATGCCGACCGCGTTAGAGGCCGCACGCTATACCCCCACTCGACCTGCTGGGCACGGGGCCGTCCGCGAAATTTGTGAACAAATCTTGGCCCAGCGAGGTCAATGATCTCCGCGTGATCCCTTTCCTGCAATTTTTGATTCTCCTCCTCACCCCGCTCGCGGGGGCGATGGGGGCCACCACTCAAATTTCCGGCAATCGCCCCATTATTAATTTCAGCCTGCCGCACTTCACGCCGGAAGGCTATCGCGCTTGGCTCGTGCGCGGCTCAGAAGCGCGTTATCTAAATCCCAATCATATCGCAGTGCAGGAATTAACTCTTTCAATTTTCTCGGGCCAAGCAGACGAAAAAGTCCAGACCATGATTCTCAGCCCCCGCGCCGCTATCCAACCAACGGAAGCCGTCATTACAGGCCCGCAAACCATTCGGGTAATTAATGATGAATTTGAGGCAACTGGCAGCGACTGGCGTTACGCTTACAAAGAACATCAAGTCACAATCGCCCACAATGTACGCGTTATTTTCCACGCCGAATTTAAGGAAATATTAAAATGAATCTGCGCAGCCTGCTTCCCCTCTTATTATCTGCCACCCTCTGGGGCGCGTTAGCCCAAGCCACGGAGACTCAACCAACGGTGATCGATAGCGAACAACTCGATATGCGGAGCACGGATACGCTGACCACTTTCATCTTCACGAAAAACGTCAAGGTCAGCGGCACCAACCTCAAGCTCACCTGCGATCAGCTAACCGTAACGACCACCCGCAAAGGCGACCCCACGGCGACGATCGGCAAACTGGCCCGGTTTAAATCGCTCATCGCGGAAGGCCACGTTCAGATCCTTCAATCTGATCGTGAAGCGACCTGCGGACGCGCCGAAGTTTTACCCGATGATGATAAGATTATTTTGACTGATCATCCGACCATTAAAGATTTAGCTAACGGCGCAACCGCCACGGGCCCCAAGATGGTGCTTTATCGGGGCGAACGCCGCGCCGTCATTGAAGGAATCGAGAGTGCGCCCACGCGAATCACGCTCCCCGCAATTAAAGATCTGGGCTTTGATCAGGAAAAAAAATCCGCGCCAGCAACTGTCCCTAGCCCTAAGCAACCGTGAGCATGGCTACCACCACAGAGATTCGCACCGAGGGTTTGGTTAAAATATATGGCCAACGGCCAGTCGTGAATGGCGTCAATATTAACGTCCAAGCTGGCGAAGTCGTCGGCCTCCTTGGACCTAATGGCGCCGGCAAGACTACCACCTTTTACATGGTAGTCGGCCTCGTTCCGGCCACCACCGGACGAGTGTTTATTCACGGCCAAGATGCCACCCAACTGCGCATGCACCGCCGCGCACGGCTTGGCGTCGGCTACCTACCGCAAGAATCCTCCGTCTTTCGCAAGCTAACCGTGGCTGAAAACATTCTCGCGATTGTTGAAACCCTGCCCGTCCCCAGTCGTGAACGGTCCGCCTTAGTCGCCCACCATCTCGCGGAACTCAGCTTGAGCCACTTGGCTAAACAAAAAGCTTACACGCTGTCGGGTGGCGAACGCCGCCGACTGGAAATCGCGCGGGCCCTCGTGACGCGTCCCCGCTTTTTGCTCATGGACGAACCATTTGCGGGCGTCGACCCCATCTCCGTCGCTGAAGTACAGAAAATCATTCTCGATCTCAAACGGCGCGGCATTGGCGTCTTGATTACCGACCACAATGTGCGCGAAACCCTGCGGATTGTCGACCGCGGCTATATTATCCACAAAGGCAAAGTCATGACGGAAGGCTCCGGCGATTTTCTCATCAACGATGCGCAGGCTCGCGAGCTTTACCTTGGTCAGGATTTTAATCTGTAGCCTACTGTGGCGGACTAACCGCCACGAGTAGGAGCTTGTTGCCGTGAACATCTTAGTCTAAGCCCAGCTCGTACCGTCACCCACTCGCCCATGCCCACTAAAACCTTTCCCGGCATCACCGTCGCTCATTTCTACGAAACCTATCGTGAGAAATTGCAACTCGAGCTAGTGACCAAAGAAGTTGATTTGGATCGCCTCATCCGGGAAGGCTCGATCAATCGCCCCTCCCTGGCCCTCACCGGTTTTTTTAAATATTTTGCCAATAAACGCATCCAGGTTTTTGGCGCGGCCGAAATGACCTACCTCAAGACGCTGCCGCAGCGTCAGCAAATCGAGATTTTTCAAGAAATGGTGCGGCGCGGAATCCCCTGCATTGTGCTCACCCGGAATTACGTAGCGACCCACCCGATGCTAGCCGTCTCCGAGGAGATGAAGCTGCCGATTTTTCGCACCCCGCTCATCACGATGAATTTTGTGAATGCCGCCACGCTGTGCATCGACAATGAATTCGCAGCTTCGGGCACCGAACATGCGACCACTCTCGATATCAAGGGCATCGGTGTTATGATTCGTGGCGATAGCGGCATCGGGAAATCTGAATGTGCGCTCGCGCTGATCGAGCGTGGCCACTCGTTAGTAGCCGATGATCTCACCGTGATTAAGCTCCTCGATGAACGTGAACTTTCCGCTAGCTCCCGTCCGTTGAACCGCGGGTACATGGAGTGTCGCGGTATCGGCATCATTAATATCGCAGAAATGTTCGGAGTTAAAAGCATTCGCCTTGAAAAACGCATCGACCTGGTCGTCTCCCTCCGCGAATGGTCACCCGAGGTGGTGGAAGAACGCACCGGCCTTGAGGAAAATTATTATGATATCCTTGGCGTTCGCGTGCCCCATATTGAATTCTATGTGCGCCCCGGTCGCGACATTGCCCGACTGGTTGAAGTAGCCGCGCTCGTCCAAGCCTTAAAAAACATGGGGCACGACCCCGCCAAAACCTTTAACGATCGTCTCATCGCCCACATGGCTGCCCCGGAGGGCGGCAAGCGCCCTAACCTCAAAGTCCACCTGCCGCCCACCCGCGCTCAGACTGATGATGAAACTGAAGATGATGCCACCTGACTCTATGCCGACGCCTCGCCTCGACGCCCGCTCCGCCCACCAACTCCGACCCCTCACCCTCGCGGCTAATATCGCGCCTTACGCCGCGGGCTCGGTGCTCATCGGCTTCGGTCAAACCCGCGTCATCTGTGCTGCGACCATTGAACCTAAAGTCCCCTCTTGGATGCGACAACAGGGCGTCAGCGGTGGCTGGGTAACCGCGGAATATTCCATGCTGCCCTACAGCACGCTCGATCGGAAAGCGCGCGATATCAGCAAAGGTAAAATCGATGGTCGCACCATCGAAATTCAACGTCTCATCGGTCGCTCCATCCGCGCAGTACTCGACCTAAAAAAATTTGGCGAACATACGCTTTGGCTCGACTGTGACGTCCTGCAAGCCGACGGCGGCACTCGCACCGCCGCCATCACCGGGGCCTACCTTGCCGCTCGCCTCGCGGTTCAGAAACTGCTAAATGCAAAAAAAATCGCAGAGAATCCTTTCACCGATTCTGTCGCCGCAGTCAGCGTCGGGCTCGTCGGTGGCGAGGCGCTCCTCGATCTTAATTACCTCGAAGATAAAGACGCGGAAGTTGATGCCAATATTGTGATGACGGGGCGCGGTGATTTCGTCGAAGTCCAGAGCAGCGGCGAACAATCCACCTTCTCTCACGCGCAACTCCAGAGCCTCCTTGGACTAGCCCAGCAAGGCCTCACCGAGCTAACCGCACTGCAAGCAGAGTTTCTCCGCCAGCATTTATCCTGATTAATCGCCGCGGTCAGCTGTTACGCCCGGATCGCTCCGCCCCAGTAATTGTCGGGGCTTTAAGTGCAGCGAACTCGCCTTGTTCGGCATGGCGCACAAATCCCTCAGTAACCGACTTGAGGTCTTCCCACCGGCGGCGGATGGCTTTGGCCTCATCAGGGGTAATTTGATTATCCGAGGCCGCGAGGGCGATCACCCCCAACATGTCAGCAAATTCTTGGATGATGCTATTAGTGGAAGGAATTAACTGATGCGCATCCGGCTTAACTTTAGGATTAGCGATATAAAATCCACCAGCTAACTCACATACCCACTGCGCGATCCGATTATCGCCCGTGATGCGGACCAATTGCTCAATACGATCGAGGGGATTGTTAGCTCCACTGCCCGTACCGTCTACGGGCGGCTCAGCCCATTTATAAATCAGTGAGAGGGATAAACTCATCTCCGCAGCAATCTGCTTCGCACTCGTCTTCTTTAGCACTTCTTTAAGCAACTCGTGTGATTCCATGGGGTCCAAGTTGCGTACCCGACCCCGCATGGCAACCCCAGAGCCACTCACTTCAAGAGCAGCAGCCACCCATTAGTTTACCCCGCCCCAGGCCAGCGAGGGATGAGGATACGTAAATAATACCAGCCCGACTGTTTTTTCGTGTCATTCTCCCAAGCTTTATGGCAAATCACTGCATCTTTTCCCCATGAACATTCACGAGTATCAAGCTAAAGCTATCTTCGAAAAATTTGGTGTACCCGTTCCGAAGGGTGCCGTCGCGACCACCCCCGCGGGCTTTATCACCGCCCTCGACCAACTCCCCGAGGGTCCCACCATGGTTAAATCTCAGATCCATGCCGGCGGTCGCGGCAAGGGTACTTTCACCAACGGCTTCAAGGGGGGCGTGAAATTCTGTAAAACCAAAGCCGAGGCCCAAGCCATGGCGGCCAATATGCTCGGGAATACCTTAGTCACCATCCAAACAGGACCCGCAGGTCGCAAGGTTCAGACGATCTATTTCACCGTCGCGAGCGAAATTAAAAAAGAATACTATCTCGCCATCCTCCTCGACCGCAACAGCTCGCGACCCGTCATCGTTGCCTCCACTGAAGGCGGCGTAGAAATCGAGAAAGTTGCGCATGAGACGCCTGAGAAATTATTTAAAATCCTCATCGATCCAGCCTACGGCCTCGCCGATTTCCAAGTTCGCGAACTTATTTTTAAATTAGGATTCACGGGGATCGAAGCCAAGAACGCCGCCAAACTTATCCGCAATCTCTATACGGCTTTCTGGGAAACCGATGCGGCGATGATCGAAGTTAACCCGCTCATCACCACCCCCACCGGCGACGTCCTCGCCCTCGATGCCAAGGTATCTTTCGACTCCAACGCCCTCTACCGCCATCCAGAAATTGTCGCGCTGCGCGATCTTAACGAAGAAGACTCCAAAGAAATTGAGGCTTCCAAATATTCGCTCAGCTACATCGCTTTGGATGGAAATATCGCCTGCCTCGTTAATGGCGCCGGTCTCGCAATGAGCACGATGGATATCATTCAACACTTCGGCGGCACCCCCGCCAATTTCCTCGATGTGGGTGGTGGCGCCTCCAAGGACCAAGTGATCGCCGCCTTCAAGATCATCCTCGGCGATAAAAACGTGAAAGGTATTTTGGTTAATATTTTCGGCGGCATCATGGACTGCAACGTCATTGCCACTGGCATCGTCGCCGCGGTCAAAGAGGTTGGCCTTAAACTGCCCCTCGTCGTTCGCCTCGAGGGCAATAATGTGGCTGCAGGCAAAGCAACTCTCGCGGCTTCTGGTCTCGCCCTCGTCTCCGGCGACACCATGGCCGATGCGGCCCAGAAAATCGTCAAGCTAGTCGCCTAAGCCTCCCTGCATGTCAGCGCATTATCACTGCTCCGCCGCTTAATCCTCCCCCAACCTTTCCATGAGCATTCTCATCACTCCTAAAACGAAGATTATTGTCCAAGGCATCACCGGCGACTTCGGTGGCCGTCACGCCAAGCTCTCACTCGACTACGGCACCCAGGTAGTCGCAGGCGTCACCCCAGGTAAGGGCGGCCAATTTTTTGAACACGGCACCCACAAGGTTCCCATTTTTAATTCCGTCGCGGACGCGGCTCAAGCAACCGGGGCCAGCGTGTCCGTTATTTTTGTGCCACCGCCCTATGCAGCTGACGCCATCCTCGAGTGCGTTGATGCGGGCCTTGATCTGGCGGTCGCCATCACCGAGGGCATTCCGATTAAGGACATGATCCGGGTAAAACGCGCCATGCAGGGCAGCAAAACTCGCCTGCTAGGTCCAAATTGCCCCGGAATTGTTACCCCCGGCAATGGCAAAGACTCCTCTGGCGGCTGCCGCATCGGTATCGCCCCAGGTTATATTCATAAACAAGGCCACGTCGGTGTTGTCTCACGCTCAGGCACTCTGACCTATGAAGCGGTCTTCCAGCTCACCTCAAAAAATATTGGCCAGACAACCTGCGTTGGCATTGGCGGCGACCCCGTCAACGGAACTAATCACCTCGATGTGATCAAACTCTTCAACGCGGATCCTGAGACACACGGGATTATTCTCATCGGCGAAATCGGCGGCAACGCTGAGGTCGAAGCCGCGCGGTGGATCAAAGCGAATTGCACCAAGCCGGTAGCTGGCTTCATCGCCGGCGCCACCGCCCCTGCCGGTCGTCGCATGGGCCACGCCGGCGCTATCGTCGGCGGCGCCGAGGATACCGCCGCAGCCAAAATCGCCGTCTTCAAAGAATGCGGTATCGAAGTCGCCGTCACCCCCTCTGATATGGCTGATGCTCTCCTTCGCTCAGCGAAAGCTAAAGGCGTGACCCTGACCTGATCCGCAGGGTTTCATCAGGAGATTCGTTAGGATCAAGAGCCGGACCTGCGTCCGGCTTTTTTATGAGCTATAATGGTGGCGGCGCCCTAACGCAACGCGGCGACGATTGCGTCCCACAGGCGAATGCGGGCCTCAATCGACGCGAGGGCCGCGCGCGCCGCTTCCTGCCATTTCAGATCATCGTCGCCACAGAGTCGCGCCACCATCCGCAGAGCGATGGCGCCATGATGACCACCATCGACCTCAATGTGCCGCTCTAAATAATAGCGAAATGTATCAAGTTTCCCCGGATGCTCGCGGCTTAACCGCGTGACGAGTTGCATGAACATATCCGGAATTAAATCTTCTCGCCCGAAGGTGAAAGCAGCCGCCACTTCATGCGTTTTACCCTGAGCAGCCAGCCGAAAGGTCTCCGCAGAAAATTCCGCTGCACCTAAAGGCACTCCCGCTTTCTTCAGTGCCACTGCAGTGGCTCCACCGGCACGTACGCTGGCGAGGGCTCCACTGATTGCCGTGGCGACCGCCCCAGCTTCGTGCATCGCGCGCAGATAGAGCTCAAAATGGCTTATCCGCGTCCCGGCAGGATCGATGTCTGACTCTTCCCCGCACACAATTTCATTGATCAGGAAACGCACCTCCGCCTCACCCACCGGAACCCAGGGAAGATCAAGGCATGTCAGGTCGCGCTGGAGTCGCTTGAGGAGCGACATGAAATCCCAAACCGCAAAAGCGTGCGATTCCATGAAACGCTGCACATCATCAAGCGAGGACATCCGCGCGTAGAGTGGATGAGCGAGCAAACGAGCTCGGGCTGGGGCAATTTGGGTGCGAATATCATCAAGACGGAGCATCAGCCAACTTAGCAAAGTTGGCTAAAAAGCAAATGCCAGCGCGCCAGCGCTCTGCTAATTTTAAAAATCTTAATGAAATGCGGAGGATACGGAAAACGCGGACTGAAAGGCCGGTTAACTGTCACCATAACACCCTCAAAGGTGAAGTGACCAATCTGACTGCAGACTTAAAAATAATTCTCACGCAGCAATTATTAGGCCCTGCACTTACCCACTGAATTCATTAAATTATAATTTTTTTCGACACATCATATAACGTAAGTATATATATAGCATATATTTATTAATTAATAATTAGCAGAAGATAAGTCTCGAATAAAATTTATCTGGTCTTCCGTTCGCTGATTCGCACGCTCCGCCTCGCATCAGGAAAGGATCGACTGGCAACAGTCGGTTCTGCCAACCGGGTCTAGGAGTGATCACGGTGGTTTCGAGTGACGCAAGTCACCCGGATGTGAGAGGGGTAACACCTTCTAACAAAAAAACTCCTCCTCAAAAAACGGAAAGCCGCCTGATGCTCTCAGGCGGCTTTCGTTTTTTAGGGAACACCCTGGTGCGCGAACGATTAGTTAAAACTCAACCGCTCACGCATCATGTCTAACGTCATCACCCTCGCCGCCCTTCGCATCAGCGAAGCCAACCCCAACCACCACCTCTGGAATAACAACGGAACGTGGTTTTTGCATTACACGGTCTACCCGACCCCATTTACAAAAGAGCGCATTCGCCGCTCCTTGGGCACTAAGTGCCTCACGACCGCCCGCGAGCGTCGTGATCAGTTCTTCAATCATCTGGCCAAACAGAGCACTGCGCCCGCGCTTGCCGGTCAGGTCGCAGTGGCCTGATCAATCAGGCCCTGCACCTCAACTCGGCATAGGCGGGGCCTAGCCCGTGGATAGACTGCCCCACGGCGACCCGCCCTGCCGCCGAGCCTGAGTCCTCGCATCCATGCGCTCAACTCATCTTGGGCCGCAAACCATTGGGAACGGCCGCAAACAAGTGTGCGGGGTAAACTGAACTCGATCCACAAATTCAGCGGCGGATAAACGCAGAATTTAAGCCTGAAAATAGGGTCCGAGCTCTAGCCCAAGGGCAACCCTCGCGATGGCAATAAGGCTGCATCAACCATTCCGTGAATAATTTTTTTGTCCGGCGGGCAAAACGTGGCCAAGGCTCCCGATAAACGAGCCTGCCCTGCTACCACAAAATAGTAAGGGCACAATCGGAGCCGGCCGGCCTTGGCTACGGCCGCCTGATTCGGTGCATTTTCCTCGTAGAGCAAGTGCTCGAGTCGCCGCGGCTTTTTGTACTCTTGCAGCAGATGCAAATTGTGCGGAGCTAACGCCAACGCCTGTGCCACGCCCGCTTGCCACTCTTCGCGCGAACAATCACTGCCCAAAATTACACTGCGCGCGCCCCACGCTGTTTCGTGAAAACCAGAAATCTTGATAATTAAATCCCGCTCTTTCTGCGAGGCCCCACTGAGCTCGCGCCAGTCATTGAGCAAACGGCCACCGACCCGCGGGCCATCTAAAACCGCCCCAGGCGGAAGCACCGCGGGATCCATTACCCAAGATGCCGGGATGATTTTCCGCAGTAACTCCAAATGCGATCGGCTAATATTTTCCGCCCAAAATTCGGGCAAGAGATGATGATGAAATAAAGCCAAAGCTAATTTCTCCTCCTGAAAAGGCCGCATCGGGGGAGAAATCGTCACGGCCCCACTCTGCCAGGCCTCTAAAATATCTGCCGCAATTCGCACATTCGCCCAGTCAAAGAGCTCAAAAAAACGATAAATAATATCAATTTTCTCCGGCGTGCCCTCGACCGCGAAAAATAATTCGCCCCCGAGGGGGAACACATCCTCTGGGCGCAGACAATAAACCCGCCGACCTAGTCGCTGCAATTGCTCGGCCAACCACCGCATCTCCGGACGGTAAGTCGCCGCTTCCTCACTGACGAGAATGACGATGAGCGGGTTTCTCGACTCAGGACGTAACGTCGCTAGGGCTTGGTAAAAATTCTCCACCATGCGATCACCCGCACCGAGGATCGTCTCACCACCAATCACCGGCGTCGCGGCAGAGCCCCCTGAGCTATACAGCCGATTTAAAAATGCCGTCAGACCAATTCCCCCGGGGACTGAATCCAGTTCTGTGAGCACAAAGCCATCATCGGTCAATAAAAGGTCAGGGCGCAGCACCGTGGGGAAAGCTCCCCGATTTTTGGGGTCACGCGCATGCTCCACTAAAGTAGCCGGCTTACCGCGATCCAAGTAATCAGCCACCCACGGCGCTAATAATGACTTGTTCCGCAGCAAATTTTTTCCGGCCACTGAGCGGAGATAAAGAATCTCCAGCGCTTGGTGGAATTCTAAACACGCCGCCCCGATCTGCTCCAACTGGGTAACTTGCTCTGGCGTCAAGGACCAGGCTTCTGGGGACAACTGCCAGGTCTTATTCTCAAACAGCGACTGGCCGTCAAAAGCGGCGCGGAGTGTCTCGTAGGACAAGGCAGACATGGGACGGTAATTGTTCAGTCGCTCGCTTGGTTAGCTGGAACGAGAAAAAGATTAGTCATCCATCTGAATATCTTTGTTGCGATGCCGCGGGCAGCCCGCACGCAACCAACCGTAAATGAAGCGGTCGAGATCACCGTCGAGGACCCCCTGGGTATCACTCGTGCTAACGCCCGTGCGCAGGTCTTTTACCATTTGGTAGGGCTGGAGCACGTAGCTGCGAATTTGACTGCCGAATCCAATTTCACCCTTCTCGCCGTAAAATTTTTCCATCTCACTGCGCTTATCATCCAACCGTTTCTCGTAGAGGCGGGCTTTCAATACGACCATGGCCGTCGCCTTGTTCTTGATTTGTGAACGTTCGTTTTGGCAAACGACGACAATTCCCGAGGGCATGTGCGTCAGTCGCACGGCCGAATCGGTCGTGTTAACACCTTGGCCGCCTTTGCCGGAAGAGCGATACACATCCGTGCGGATTTCGTCTTCTGGAATATCAATCGCAACTTCCTCCGTAATTTCCGCCACGACATCAACCGCGCAGAACGAGGTGTGCCGGCGTTTATTAGAATCAAAGGGACTAATGCGCACAAGCCGGTGCACCCCGCGCTCAGCCTTCGCGTAGCCATAGGCATTCTCGCCCTTGATGAGAATGGTCGCTTTGGAAATACCCGCCGTATCACCCGGCTGCACATCCATCAGCTCGATTGTATAGCCCTTCCGCTCCGTCCAGCGTGAATACATCCGGAACAAAATATCAGCCCAATCATTGGACTCCGTGCCGCCGGCGCCGGCCTGAATACTAAAAATAGCGTTGTTGCGATCGAACTGGCCGGTGAGGAACGAAGCAATCTCGAGCTTATCCAGATCCTCGACCATTGCCGGCACCGAGACATTGAGCTCTTTAGCATACTCCTCCTGCTCCGCATGTGAAGAGGCTTCGATTAGCTCCACCATAACCGTGGCGTCATCGACACGCTTATTGAAAGTCACCAAGCCGCTAATAATGCGCTTCAATCCATTGACCTTGGCGATGTGCTTTTGGGCCCGATCAGGGGCATCCCAAAAACCTGGCTCACCCATCTGCGCCTCCAACGCCTCTATTTCTCGCTGCTTTTGTTCGACGTCAAAGAAACCTCCATAAGTAGCCGGCACGCTTCTTTATGTTCTCAAGGTGGGAAAAGGTCTCAGGTTCAATCATGGCGACCCTCAAGCTTGGCACTCGCGCCCCCTCCGCAAGCGGAAACTCGCCTCTGGCCTATTTTCAGCTCCGCCACCGACCCGTCGCCTGCTCAGCGAGGAAGCTCGCATAAGTCTTAGCGATACCCTCGCGCAGACTGATCTGCGCCTGCCAGCCGAGCGCGGTCAGCCGCCCCACATCCATCAATTTACGCGGAGTCCCATCGGGTTTGGTCGCATCCCAAGTAATTTTCCCCGCGAAGCCTGTCGCGGCTGCTACCAGCTCCGTCAGCTCTTTGATTGTAACATCTGAGCCTGTACCCACGTTAATCAGGTCGGGCGGATTCGCCAACTTCAGCAAGAATGCACAAGCATCAGCGAGTTCATCCACATATAAAAACTCCCGCTGGGGCTTGCCCGTTCCCCAAGCCACCACTTCGGGACGACCGGCCACCTTGGCCTCATGAAATTTCCGAATAAGGGCCGGGAGCACGTGCGAATTTTGCGCATGATAATTGTCGCCCGGACCATAAAGGTTCGTCGGCATGGCAGCATGATAGAGCACCCCGTATTGCTTCCGATAATACTCGCAAAGCTTTAAGCCCGCGATCTTCGCAATCGCATAGGCCTCATTCGTCGACTCAAGCGCTCCAGTCAGCAGGCAGGTCTCCGCCATCGGCTGAGCTGCTAGCTTAGGATAGATGCATGAGCTGCCCAAAAATAATAATCGGGGCACTCCCGCGCGATAGGCGCCATGGATTGTATTCGCGGCGATAGCGAGATTCTCAAATAAAAATTCGGCTGGATACGTACTATTAGCGTGAATGCCACCCACTTTAGCCGCGGCGATGATCGCAACATCCGGTTTTTCAGTGGCAAAAAAAGCGGCCACCGCAGCCTGATTGCTCAGATCAAGCTCCGCGCGAGTCCGGAGCAATAAATTAACCCCCGGGTCACGCTGGAAGCGGCGCACGAGTGCCGCACCTACCATGCCCTGATGGCCGGCAACGAATAGCTTCATGCGTGCGCTGACTTATGCGGCGAAGGCAAACAAGCGATCTGCGCTTCGCGTTTGGCGAGCTCCAGATCATGCTCAACCATGATCTTCACCAAATCCTTAAAGAGCACTTTGGGCTTCCAGCCGAGCTGCTTTTCCGCCTTAGCCGGATTACCAATCAGCAATTCAACTTCGGCGGGGCGCTCATATCGAGCGTCGTGCTTAACATATTTGGCCCAATCCAAGTCCAATAAACCGAAGGCTACTTCACAAAATTCCTGCACGCTATGCGTCTCATTGGTCGCAACGACGTAATCATCAGGCTTATCTTGCTGCAGCATGAGCCACATCATTTCCACATATTCCTTGGCATAACCCCAATCACGCTTGGCGTCGATGTTCCCGAGGTAAATGGAGTCCTGGAGGCCCAATTTGATGCGCGTGGCCGCTCGCGTGATTTTACGCGTCACAAAAGTTTCACCACGCCGCGGCGACTCATGGTTAAATAAAATACCATTGCTCGCATGAAGATTGTAGCTCTCGCGAAAATTCACCGTCAGCCAGTAGGCGTAAACCTTGGCGCAACCATAGGGCGAACGTGGCCAAAAGGGCGTGGTCTCGGTCTGCGGCACCTCCTGTACCTTGCCGAACATTTCTGAGGACGAAGCTTGATAAAAACGCGTCTTCTTAACCAACCCCGCTTCGCGAATAGCTTCCAGAATACGCAGCGCCCCCTGCCCATCGATATCACCGGTATATTCCGGAATGTCGAACGACACGCGCACGTGTGATTGCGCCGCCAGATTATAAATTTCATCCGGCTGCAATTCATAGAGCAGCTTCACCATCTGCACCGCATCCGCGAGATCCCCGTAGTGGAGGGTTAACTTGGCCCCGTTAGCGTGACGGTCAAAATTCAAGTGATCAATCCGGCTGGTGTTAAAGGTCGAAGCTCGGCGAATGATGCCGTGCACCTCGTAGCCCTTCGCGAGCAGCAACTCGGCGAGGTAAGAACCATCTTGGCCGGTGATGCCGGTAATCAGTGCTTTTTTCATGAATGATTAGGAGCTAGATAAATATTCCCAGAACAGGCAAGCCCTGCGCAGCTAGGCATTCAGCCGAGCGCCTTTAATAAACGTTCCAGTTCAGCTTGTTTAGCTTTTTGTTCAGCGAGCTGCTGGCGAGCGCCGTCCAAAACGGCTGGCGGGGCCTTGCTCACAAAAGCCTCATTCGCAAGCCGCGCACTTGTCCCCGCTATGTGTTTAGCCAATGCGCCAAGCTCTTTAATTAAGCGTGCTTTTTCTGCGACGGGATCGCCCTTCAACTGTTTGATTAGATTCCATGAGCCATAATTTGTTACGATGGCCGGGGCGGCGGAAGACATGGCTCCTCGGACAATGGAGCTCGCCCCCATCATGCGCAACAGCTTGCCCAAATTAACCTCGAGGACAGTCCAGTGAGCATCCGTCGTTTCAACGATGAATTCTGAAACCTTGCTCGCCGCTTCACCCTGCTCGGCCTTGAAAGCGCGAACCTGAGACACGACCGCCTTTAATTGGCCGATCTGTGCCGCCGCCGCGGTATCCAGTTGCAAGGTCTGAGCTGCGAGCTTCGGCAAATTGCCAAGCGGAGTGTCGCGCATAAGGAAAGTACCGGCGGCGCCGTAACCTAATTGCTGCCAGAGCTCCTCAGTGATAAAAGGCGTGAAGGGGTGCAGCAACAGCAACATCTGCCGCAACACGAGATCTTGAATTGCTAAGCAATTATCTTTGGTCGCTGGGGTTTGCAGCTTGGTCTTGGAAACTTCGACATACCAATCGCAGAAGTCATTCCAGAAAAACCCATATAAGGCTTGGACCGCCGCGCTAAATTCAAAGGCAGTAAAGCACCGATCAACTTCGTGCGTGGTCGCCAATAAACGATCCAGAATCGCATGATCATCGGCGTCGAATTTCGCTGGCTCTAGCCGAGCGAGCACGGCCCCGATCGAAGAATTATCCGCCATCGCTCCACTCATTTGGCGAAAGCGACAAGCATTCCATAATTTATTACAAAAATTCTTTCCTGACTCGATACGGTCTTCTTGAAAGCGAATATCCTGCCCTTGAGGCGCGATGGAAATAATGCCAAAGCGCAGGCCGTCTGCACCGTACTTCGCAATTAAATCAAGCGGATCAGGCGAATTGCCCAGAGACTTGGACATCTTGCGCCCCTGTTGGTCACGGATAATGCCGGTAAAATAAACATGCTTAAAAGGTATCCGGCGCTCCAGCGACTCGCCCGGGCGTACAAATTCCAGTCCGGCCATAATCATACGAGCGACCCAGAAGAAAATAATATCTGGGCCGGTGACCAGGGTCGTGGTCGGGTAAAAATAATCGTAGCCGGCTGACTTCATCGCGGCTCCGTCTGGCCACCCGAGCGTCGCGAATGGCCACAGCCAAGACGAGGCCCACGTGTCCAGCACATCATCCTCCTGAACCCAGTTGGCAGGATCAACGGGACCTGTCAGCGAGACATGAACCTTAGTCGGATCATTCAGATCAGCAGCGGTCAGTTTCTCTTTATCAAAACCCTTCGCATACCAAACAGGAATCCGATGCCCCCACCAAAGCTGGCGACTAATGCACCAGTCTTGAATATTTTCGAGCCAGTGCAGGTAAACCTTGGACCAACGCTCAGGGTGAAATTTAATATGACCATCGCGGACGGCGGTTTTAGCTTCCTCCACTTTCGGATAACGCAGCCACCACTGCCAGGTAAGGCGCGGCTCAATCGGCACATCAGCTCGCTCCGAATAACCAACATTATTTTCGTAAGGTTCTTCTTGCACGAGCGCCCCTACCTCCTGCAGCAACAGGACCGCCTGCTTACGAGCGGCAAAACGCTCTAGGCCAGCCAATGCTGGACCGGCCAACTCATTGAGCGTGCCATCAGGATTAAGCACGTCAATCGGTGCCAATTTGTGGCGCTGACCAATCTCAAAATCTACCTTGTCGTGCGCTGGGGTGATTTTGAGCGCTCCGGTGCCGAACTGCAAATCCACCGCGGTATCCGCAATAATGGTGATTTTTTCGCGATTCAGCGGCCGCCAAACTTGCTGGCCAACTAACGCTGCGTAACGCGGATCATCGGGATGAACCGCAATCGCCACGTCACCAGGAATTGTTTCCGGCCGAGTGGTTTTGACTTCAATAAACTTCCCCGGCTGATTCACCAACTCGTAACGAACGTGGTACATGAAACCTTTGACCGGCTTCATAATCACTTCCTCATCAGAGAGTGCCGTCAGACTCACGGGGCACCAATTAACCATCCGTTTGCCGCGATAGATGTGTCCCTTCTGGAAGAGATCGACGAACACCTTGAGCACCGCGGATGAATAATGCGGGTCCATCGTAAATTGCGTACGACTCCAATCAGCGGAGGCGCCCAGCGCCTGTAATTGCTTCAAAATAATCCCGCCTTTCTCCTCGCGCCACGACCAGACTTTCTCGAGGAATTTCTCACGACCTAAATGATGGCGAGTTTTCTTCTCCTTCCGCAATTCACGCTCTACCACCGTCTGCGTCGCGATCCCCGCATGATCGGTTCCCGGTAGCCACAGCGCTTCATGCCCCTCGAGGCGAGCGCGCCGGATGAGCACGTCCTGGATCGTATTATTCAATACGTGACCCATGGTCAGCACGCCCGTTACATTGGGCGGCGGAATCATAATACAATACGGTGAGCGCGTCGGGTGCGGCTGACCCGCGAAGCAGCCAGCCTGTTGCCAGGCGGCATACCACTTACTTTCAACGTCGCGTGATTCGTAGCTCTTGGTGATCGAGGACATGAGTCGGGATGAGCGGGCAGTCAAAGCCTTGGGTACCACCCTGACAAGCCTGCTTCCTTTGGCTTAACTCAGCCGCGCGCTAGCTTTTTTTACGCCGAGTCTGCTCTGCCCAATCCAGCCGATCAGCTTTTTTGCCCCGAGTGCCTGACTCCGACAACTTATCTACGGCCGGATCGTGTGCGTAATAAGAATAATTATTCGTATAGTAACTATAATCTTCCCCGGTTCCGGTCGGCACTTGATTGAGCACCACGCCAATAATTGGCACCTTTAAGCCCTCGATGATCTGGCGCGCCCGTTGCACCATGCTTTCAGGGTTACGCCGATGTTGGATAAGTAAGATAACTTGGTCGCTGATACTCACGAGTACCGAAGCATCGCTCACGCCGATGATGGGCGGAGCATCGAAGAGAATTTTATCATAGCGCTGCTTAAATTCACCGACGAGTTCTCGCAACTTGCCCACATAGAGAAGCCCAAGGGTCACTTGGTTAGCCGACGCCCCCGCTGGCAGAAAATCAAACAACCCAGAGGAATCCCGCGTGATGGCTTGGGCCGCTGTAGTTTTATTCAGCAAAATATCTGTCAAACCAGGTTCGCGCGGCAAATCGGCGAGACGATGCTGCGTCGGCCGGCGGACATCTGAGTCAATCAGGAGAACTTTTTCGCCCGCCGCCGCCATGCAAAGCGCCACTTGCCGCAACGTGGTCGATTTACCTTCGCCAGGGCCGGCTGACAACATCACCAAAGCCGTGGACTGACCCGCACGCAGCGCGAGATTAATATTAGTCTGGAGCACGCGGTAAGGTTCGCCCTCCGGTGAATTGACAGCGTGTCGCTCGTCCGGCTCGCCCACATGCGGCACCACCCCAAGCACGGCCAGCTGCAATTTACGCTCCACGTCTGCGACATTGTGAAAACTTGTGTCGAGATATTCAAATAAGACTGCCGCGCCAAGGCCCAAGAGGCCGCCAAAAATGAAAGCGAATAAAATATTAAGCGCCCAATTAGGCTTGCTGGCGAAGCGGGCTGGCTCCGCGGTGTTAAGAATTTCGATAGTTTTCTTGGGTACCTGAAAATCAATCTCCCGTTGCCGGAGTGTGAGCTTGAGCGTAGTCAGCAGACGCTGCTCGTCATCTAGCTTGGTCGTAGCTTCTTCGAAAGGGCGCATCCGTTCGCGTGCAGAAAGAATCTGCGCGACCTTCGCCTGCGCCAATTGCCGCTCGAGTTCAGTCACCCGCGCCTCTGCCTCTTTATAGGCCATCTCCAGTGAGCTTTCATAACCCCGCAACTGATCATCCAGCTGCTGCTGAATTTTAGCGCTGTTCTGCAACGCCGCGATCAGATCGGGGTGGGCCTCCCCGAGGCGTCCCTTGAGCTTAGTGACATGTTGGTCGGAAATGAGATAGGCCTGTAATAGATTCTGAATATTCACATCCTGGATCAGCTCAGAATTCACCACATTGCGTCGGTCCTCCGTGCTGATGCCGTGAAAGCGCTCCCAGCGAGTCTTGCGGCCAATCGTATCAACCCGCAAAGCGATCAAGGAATTCTGCATCTGCCGCAGCGTCTCCACATCCATATCGGTGTAGCGCTGACTGAGATCAACCCCCGCTACGTTTAATTCTTTGCGCAATTTTTCGACGTGGTCGCGCTGGGCGACCAACACCTGCTCCTGCTTGACGAACTCTTTGCGCAATTGTGCAAGACCCTCGCGTTGATCAGCCGTCGCGAGCGAAATACGATCTTCGGCGTACACGCGCCCGATGTCGTTAGCGATGGCCGCGGCCAGCGCTGGATCCCGCGCATAAACATTTAATTCGATGATTGAGGTGCCGCGACGCGACTCGACGCGCAGCATTTTACTCAGCAGATATTGATAGCTGATGGCTGCCGGAAGGGCCACCCCGTCGTTCAGTTGCTGGCCGAGAATAGTATTTAGCCCCAAATGAGTGATAACCGGGTAGAGAATTTTCTCGGACTGCAGAATCTCAAACTGATCTTGAATGAAGGACGGATCGTAGTAGCTGCTGTTTTGCGCCTGAAATAATTTAACTTCACTCTCCGGTTTTTCGACCCGAATTTTGGCGGTTGCCAGATACCATTTAGGCAAAAGGGCGGTGACCCCCAGCGTCGTCAGTACGACTAAGGCAAGGATGAGAAAAATTAAAGTCTGCCGCAATCGCAGCAGATTCACTAGATCGCCTAATGAGGCCGTATCTTTGCTAGGTGAGAGAGAAGACATAAGCCGGCTGGGGCCGCTTAAAACGTGTAACGCGCCGAGAGCCCATAGCGGTTGCGGCTTTGCCCACGGCTCGCATCATCCGAGTTTACTCGATCAAAATCGCCACTCAGGTTAGCCGTCCAATTTTTAGTCGGCTGCCAGGATAGCCCGAGACCCACCCGCGTCGTTTTTTCATCAACATTTATTTGCAGCCCGCGCCCCTGCAACTGCGAGGGTTCATAACTCAAGGAGCCTGAAGCTGTCAGCAAACCCGACAGCCGATGCTGCAAGTTAACAAAAATCCGATTAACTTTGGTGTCGGTAAAGCGATTCACGTCCGAAGGTTCTTCGAGCGTATAAGTATAGCCGCTCGCCAGGAAGGAGCCTTCCCCATAGGTATAGCGCGCACTTAATTCCACGTAAGGTGCAGTTGTCTCAGGCGCCGCTGAACGATTGCGCGCCTCCCCACCCACTCGTCCGGCGAGCATGGTCTTTTCGCTGGGGTTGTAATCCAGGCCAGCTAACAAAAAATGCGAGGTCTTGTCCTTAAAGATCGCTGCGGAGCGATAGCCGATCGCTTGATAGCGATATTCAGCCAGCAGCTTGCTTTCAGGCAACAAGGCGTACCCCAGCTCGCCGCCCAATAAATTTTCGGTGCGATCGAGATCAGCCGCTAGCGTGGGGTTATCGTAGCGATAAGTGATCAAGCGATACTTTGCCGCGACACTCAGCTTCTGACTAGCCGCTGTCAGAAAACGAATATCCATTTGCCCGCGATCATTAGACTGGTCCGTATTCAACGGCACCCCCGCCAGTAACGATTGAGGATTCTTCGCGATATTATAAGCACCCGCTAAATCTAAACTGGTCGCCGGCGAGAAAGCATGGGCAAGCCGCGCATTTAAAATATGGCTCGTGAGATTTTGTTTACCTGGCCGATCCACAACATGGTCGTTATTGAGCTCATAAGCGGCGGAGGCAAAAGTCTGATCCGACAGGGAGCCATTATAAGAGAGCGCCCCATTAAAATTGTAAACGAGACTGCTAATCTCACCGGTGGCACCGCCAAAAATATTACTATCTTGGTAGATGGCTGACCCGAGGCGATAAGTCAGCGCCTTCCCTTGCTCCTGCTCGGGAATGGGCGCATAAACGGCCCACACCAAAGAAGGCATGAGCGCGGCCAAAAAAAATGAACACCGACGTAATTTTAGGAGCAAGGCTGAGGCTTTTATTCGCCGCACATAAGCCCCAGCCCCCCCCGTTATTGCAATTTAATTTCACCGCGTCAGAAGCGTTTGCGGATTGACCAACAGAACCATGTTTTCAGTCAGCTTTTGGGGCGGCAGATTCAGTGGAAAATTAGCCGGCATCCGCCGAGTCACGAGCCCCCCATAGACCCCCCCCAACCGCCCGCGTCACTCAAATTAATCGCTTCACCGGTGCGGGCCGCTAGCTCAGTAAAAAATGGCCGATCCAAAGTTACGGGCGTCAATAACAAGGCGCCAATATTCTGCTCCACGATCATTTGCGAAAAATCCCGCAATCGTTCCGGCTTAGCCCACACTCGGAGCTGCCCATACCAAGCCGTGCCCGCCGGAACATCAGTCGCCACCCCCGTGCCTGCCAGAAATCGATTCTGCATATCACGCTTCAATTCCATAAATAGATTGGGGTAATAAGGTGGATAATAAAAATGGATTTTCCGCGGCTCTAGGCAGTCCCGCACCAAGGGCAAACCCTGTAATAACAACAAGGCGACCACCACCACGCGCCACGGCCCGAGCAACTGGACTTGGCTATCCACCAGCACAAAGAAAAAGCCTGACCCGAAAATGATGATCAATGGCGCCAAATAATAGGCAGGCAGGCGCGGGCTCTCGCCCGAATTTAAATAAGGTTGGGCCACCATCAAAACCAAGAGCACAGCGGCAAAACACCAACGCACGCGATTCACGGGACCGTGCCGAAATTGATAGGCTAATCCCGCGATAAAAAAGGCTGTCAGCATCAGCCCTCCTCCCGACCAAATCCGCTCGCGCAAATTCAGCTCCATACCGGTCAAGCCCTTGTTGCCCAATTTTTTTAAATCTAAGACTGGCGCCTCAACGGTCGCCCGATTCCGTTGCATGGCGGGCTCCGCCATCAGATCACCCGATTTTAAGGCCAAATTTTGTCCAGCCAACCCCAGGGGATGGCCGACCACCAAGGTATTTCGCACCAACCAGGGCGCCACTGGCAATAATAGCCCTAAGCCAAATATTCCCAGCAAAGCCCAGCGCCTCGGTCCCGTCAGACGGAGCGCCAAATAACCGCCGATCACCAACGCCACCAATCCGCCAGAATATTCTGTTAAAAATAAGAGCGCCCCCAGCCCACCGAGCCAAGCACTGCGGCTAGCGAGCTGCAGATTAAATTGGGGTGATTCTGTCCACTGTTCTTCGAAACGGTGAAGCACATTAAATACAGCCAAAACGAGCACCATGAACAATGGCAGACCGGTCAGGGCCACCGTTTGCTGCCAAAGGGTCACCGAAATTGCCGTAGCCAGTGCCGCTAGCCAAGCCGCCCGCTCATCAAATAATTTAGCCGCCAGTCGCCAGACCAGCACCACGGCCACCCAGAATAAAATCAGATTAATCATTAGCACGCCATAATCGGGCCCCCAGCCATCGGGCGCGACGGGTCGATGGGCCCAACTGGCTGCAGGCAACAGCTTAAAAACGGCAGCCAACGTCAGCGCATAAAGGGGCGCATGCTGCAGCTCCGGATAAACGCGCCCCTCAGCAAAGGGCTGACCTTGGGCCTGCAACACCGCATAAGTTTGGGGGTAGTTAACGAGCGTTGTGAATCCTTTACCCTGGGCCAACTGCCGCCCCAGCACCGCTTGCTGCATCACAAATTCGCTGGGAATACCATGAAACTGTTTCCACGCATAAATTGTGGTCAGCAATAATGCGGCCACAATCACCGCCGCCCGCCGGAGCCACCGCCCGCCACGCCCTTGCTCAAGCCAATGAATAAATTCCTGACTCGATTTCATGCGTGCAAGCCAAAGCTAAAGGAGCAACTGGACCGAGCTAATCGACTCAGAATAAAAAGCCTCATCCCCGATCGAGCACATCGAGCTCAGGTGACTGCGCCAACTTACGGTGTAAAGTCCGGCGACTGATACCGAGCAATTGGGCGGCTTTCGTGCGATTACCGCGGGCTTTCATCAGCGCCTCCCGTAACAAAATTTTAGCATGAGCCTCCACGGAATAGGGATTCGCTGGGCTCGGCGTCTGCAAGGAAGGGGGCGGGGCCACTTCTCCCCGAAATTTAGGCTCCAGATCGAACTCCGTAATTTTGCCGCCCCGGCGCAATACGACGGCGTTCTCAGAAAAATTGCGCAGCTCGCGAATATTACCTGGCCACGGATAGCGTTGGAGATGCTGCATGGCCCCCGACTCAATTAAGACCGGTTCGTAGGCATTCTCAGCCGCATACATTTTAATAAAATGCTCCAGCAGCACCGGAATATCATCGGTCCGTTCCCGCAATGGCGGCATGGTGATGCGCACCACATTGAGTCGGAAAAATAAGTCCTCTCGAAATTTTCCTTCCTTCACCATCTGCTCAAGATTGCGGTTGGTCGCCGCCACCAATCGGACATCAACCGTGATCGTCTTGGTACTACCAATGCGCTCAAAACTTTTAGTTTCGATGAAGCGGAGTAATTTGACCTGAATTTCTGGGCCAATCTCCCCGATTTCATCTAAAAATATCGTCCCCCCATCGGCACTTTCAAACCGTCCCTCCCGGCGCTCCGTGGCGCCGGTAAAAGAGCCCCGCTCATGTCCGAATAATTCGCTCTCCAACAGCGCCGCTGGCAACGCAGCACAGTGCACCGGCACAAAGGGTGCCCGCGCCCGAGGACTCGCCTGATGAATTGCCTGCGCAATTAATTCTTTGCCTGTGCCCGTCTCGCCTTCGATTAAAATCGTCGCCTTCGATGGCGCGACCAGCTTCATGCGCGCAATCACTTCAACTAATTTGGTGGAATGCCCGACAATGCCTTCAATATTAAATTTATGGTCGAGCCGTTCGTGCAACTGTTTCACCTCCACCTCTAAGGTTTTGGTTTTCAAGGCCCGCTGAATCAGAATTTCCAAGCGCTCTATCTGGACCGGCTTGGTCAGAAAATCTACCGCCCCACGCTTCATCGCTTCTACGGCGGACTCAATATTACCGTAAGCCGTCATCATCAATACCGCCGGCTTGTTCACGAGCGTCAGCGCCTTATCGATGACCTTTAGCCCGCTTTTCCCCGGCATCCGCAAATCGGTCAAGATGACCTCGAATTCCTGCGCTTCCATTAAATTAAAGGCTTCATCGGCACTGGCAGCCACCGACACGTCGTAATGTTCCTGCAAAGCCTGCTGCAAACCTTCGCGGGTATGCTTTTCGTCATCGACGATTAGAACACTGGGAACCATGCGGTCATCTTTCTAAGAGTGCTCCCTTCGGTCAACGGGAAATGAGACGAGGTGTCACAGTTTTGATCGATAACTAGAAAATTATCCGATGAGGCACCGCCACTCATCTGCGATCAAAACGGCATAGCCCCAAATTACGTAGGTTGAGAGCTTGCCGGCTAACGATTGCTCCCCCATCCACACTCCTCTTCCTGTGGATGACCTCCTCCTCACCCTTAAAACTACCTTCGGCTACGGAGCTTTCCGTCCACTGCAACGCGAGATCATTGAGGCCGCGCTGGCTGATCAGGATGTTTTCGCCCTCTTGCCCACCGGGGGTGGTAAATCGCTTTGCTTTCAACTGCCGGCCCTCCTTCGCCCAGGCCTGACGGTCGTGGTCTCACCGCTGATCGCGTTGATGAAAGACCAAGTTGATCAGTTGCAAGCCGCCGGTGTTGCCGCCACCTACCTGAACTCCACCCTCAGCGCAGATGAAGCCCGCTCCCGCCTGAGCGGCTTGCACCGTGGCGAATGGCGCCTGCTGTACGTCGCACCCGAACGCCTGATGCTCGACAATTGGCAAGCCAACCTAAAGGCCTGGAATGTCACCGCTCTAGCCATCGATGAGGCCCATTGCATTTCTGAATGGGGTCACGATTTTCGCCCCGAATATCGCCAAATTGCTAAGCTGCGCGACCTGCTACCGGGTGTACCTGTTATGGCCCTCACGGCGACCGCCACCGGCCGCGTGCGCGATGATATCATCAAACATCTCCGCCTGACCGGACCGCACACCTTTGTCGCCAGTTTCAACCGCCCCAATTTGTCTTACCGCGTCATCCCCAAAGATCAGCCAGCGAAACAAATCATCAATTTCGTCCGGACGCGGGAAACCGAAAGCGGCATCATCTACTGCGCGAGTCGAGCCACCGCAGAACGCGTGGCCGAATCACTGGCTGGTCGCGGCTTCCTCGCCCGTCCCTACCACGCGGGACTCGACGCCGCGGAACGTTCGCGCAACCAAGAACTTTTTCTCCGCGATGAAACGCGGATCATCTGCGCGACGATCGCTTTCGGCATGGGCATCAACAAACCAAACGTTCGCTGGGTTATCCACCATGACCTGCCCAAAAACATTGAGGGATATTATCAGGAAACCGGCCGCGCGGGCCGCGATGGCCTGCCTGGCGATTGCCTGCTCCTCTTCAGCGCCGGCGATATTGCGAAACAAACCCACTTCCTCGACGAGATCACGAACGCGCACGAACAAACGATCGCCCGCGCCCAACTCCGCCAAATTGTCCACTACGCCGAGAGTAGCAGTTGCCGCCGCGCGGAGCTCTTGGATTATTTTGGTGAAAAATTTCCGCTCGATAACTGCGGCGCCTGTGACAACTGCCTTGAGCCACGCGAAACCTACGACGGCACTCTCGTAGCCCAAAAATTCCTCTCCTGCGTCTACCGCATCGCCCAAAACAGCAGCTTTAGCGTCGGGATGAACCACCTCACCGAGGTGCTGACTGGTGCCGACACTGAAAAAATCCGCAAATGGGGTCATGATCGCCTAACCACTTACGGGATCGGCAAGGATTTGGGCCGCCCGCACTGGGCCCACATCGGGCGTGAGTTAATGCGCCTCGGCTACCTCGCCGTCGCGGAAGGCGAATTTGCGACGCTCGAGCTCACTCCAGCCGGCCGCACCGTCCTGCTGGCCCGCACCCCCATCACGCTCACCAAGCCAATGGACTTACCGAAAGCAAAGCGAAGCGCGCGCCGCGAAGGCGACATCACCTGCGATGAAATCCTCTTCGAACGCCTCCGCACCCTGCGCAAGCGACTCGCCGACGAACGCCAGGTACCCGCTTATATTATTTTTGGCGATGCCACCCTCCGCCAAATGGCGCGCGCTTATCCCGTTCAGCTAAAAACGCTGGAAGGCATCACTGGCGTCGGCGAAAAGAAGCGCGCTGAATTTGGGGGGATTTTCACTCGGACGATTGCTGAATATTTACAGACCAATTCACGGATGGCCTTCTCGGACTAAGCCCATGACTGCGCCCACGCCCGCACCCCGCCCAGAAAATACTGGCCTCATTTTTATCGGCGAACAGCTCTGGCCACCCGCCCGCCTCACGGCAGATCAAGCCCAGCACTTTGCGGGTGCGATCAATCCCACGGGTCGTTTAAATAGCGATGTCATCCAACGCTGCCTTAGCTTAATATCCGGTCACCCCAGCGAACACTGGCAGATAAATTTTCCGTTCCATGGCACCGAGTCCGAAGCCAATCTCTACACGGGTCCTAGCCGCCACCTAAAATCCAACCAACCAGTGATCACAGGCGAATGGTGGCGAAACCCCCACGCTAAAATCGAGCTCCGCACCTCGCTCGCTCGACTCGAACGCTCCCTCGTCACGCCTCTCGCAGCGACCGAACTCACCTGGACTTGGATCGACAGCGAGGTGCTCCCCGATACCCATTTTCTCGTCGTGGCTCGAGACGATGATTTCACCCATGGGCTGCTGAGTTCGCCATTATTTTCAAGCTGGTGGCAGCACTTTGCAAGCTTATCGCCCATCGACCGCGTCGCCGCCTTTCCCTTTCCCTGGCCGCCCCGAACCCTCCTGAGTTCTTTGACGCGGCAACAAGAAGAGCAACGCCTGAACCTCGCCCGTGCCGCGCGCAGCAATGATCCCGAGCAACTTGCCACCGCAGCCACTGCCGCTTATGGCTGGTCCAACTACCTCACCACCTCCGACCTGCTCGAACGCTTAATCGCGCTCGCCCGCTAACACCCGAGTGCCGGTTTGTAACGTATTATATTACAAACCAGCTGCGCCTGACTTAAGGTTTTTCGCCGGCAAATTTCCATGACGAGCGATAATCCTGCGGCAAAGCGGTGCCGGTGACATGCGCGCGCACCATCTCAATGGGCATAATGCCACCCTTAAGAATACTATCGTGGAAATTCTTCTCCGTCATCTTACCGGTTTTGACGAGATCCGCATAAAGCGTGCGCAACTGAATCGCCCCCATCATATAACCGACTTGGTAGAGCGGCGAGTAATCGCCATTAAATGACCGTCGCACTTCACCCGTCGCGGTGTGGCGATCGTGACCAACCTTTTCCACAAGAAAATCGGTGCATTGCTGCGGCGTCCATCGCCCGAGATGAAAGTTGAGTGAGAAAATAATGCGCGCGCAGCGATGCGTCCGCCAGAAAAGCGCTCCCGCGCGATCTTCCGGAGTTTGTTGAAAGCCAAGATCCCAGAGATGAAATTCCCACCACAAGGCCCACCCTTCGACATAAAAGGGGGTATAATACAAATCTCGGTGCTGATTAAAGCGGTCTGCATACCAGCCCTGGAGATGATGGCCGGGAATAAGTTCATGGAAAACTGTCGCGTGACAAAAATGCGTATTGTTTGCCCGCAGACTATTCAGTTTCTCCGCCTGATCCATCGTGTCCGTGGGGAAAGAGACGATAATACGATCTCCCCCTAAGAAGAACGGATTAGTTTTTTGCCGCTCGGGCGACATCATCGTCATCGTCCAATCATCAATCGCCAATGGCGGAATGGTCAGCAGATCGCGTTTGATAATAAAATCTGTCGCCTCGTAGGCCATGCTAGCAATCAACGCCGGTTGGTCGCCGGGCGCGACGGAATCATGTTTCACTTTTTCTAGAGCGGCTTTCCAATCGTCCCCGAGGCCCAGATCGCGAGCGACTTTCTGCCATTCAGCCTCACACCACGCGAATTCTTTTTCCGCTACGGCAATCAACTCGGCCGGGGTGTACGGCATCATCTCATGTTCCAAATCTAAGGCCAAGCCCTCCGCGCCGATCGGATCACCGATGATCGGCGCATCCTCTCCCGCTTTGGCCCCGACAATTTTCTCGCGTAAAAACTTAGCGTACTCGTCTAAGGCGGCGGCAGTCTTCTTATAAGGCTCGCGATTCCACCAGCTAAACTGCGGATCATAGCCGTCATAGAATTCAAACCAATCTTTGAGCGTCTTGCTTAAATCGCCCAGTCGGCTCGCCGCCCGATAGGCTAAAATTTTATTCGGCAGAGCCGCTGCCCCCGTCAATTTACGCTGCGCATCTTCGATTTCCTGGCGAATTTTTCCGAGTGTGATGGCGGCTGACGCTGCCGCGACGTGTTCGAATTCACGGCGAGTTTCCTGCAAGGTCGCAATGTCGTCCGCGAAGCCCATGAAGGAGGCCATCTCCGCGTGGCGTTTTTCAGTACGCGCGATCAACCCGAGTTCATAGCGGAGCTGGAGTCGCATGAGCTGCCAATCAATGCGCCCCTCATTACCCAAAGCGGCGTACGGCAGTGCATCTAACTGCTGCTGCCAGCTCTGATAAAATTCCCGCAAGCGCCGTAGCTGCAGCGTTGAGCCTGGCACAGAATAAACTCGGAGCAGGGATTCTCGGTCGGTTTTGAAACGTTCAACCAATTCGCGGAGTTCACTGGCAACCGGCGGCACCAGCGCACTGAGTGCAGGAACATAAACAGCCGCAGGCCGCTGCGCCTGCTTCGGCTGACCGTGACGCAAATCTTCCGCTTGTAAAAATGAAGCGCCGAAAAAGAACACCAAAACAAGTGACGGGATAGATAACTTCATAATAGGGATGATCCAGTTTCTCACTCCGCAAAAAAGCCGCAAGCGTGGAGTGCTGGCGGCTGCGCTTACTTGTAAGGTACTTTAAAATTTAATCTCCAATCCACCAAAGAACCCCAGTCCCAGTTGAGGGTAACCATTCACCTCTTCATATTTTTTATTAAAAATATTCTCCATCCGCATTTTAAGCGTCACCCGCGCATTGACCTGCCAAGCGGTATAAATTCGCGCGATCGCATAATCTTCTGCGCGAATCGTCGCATAAGTGGCCGCATCGACATCTTCACGTTGTGCCTGCCAAGTCAAACCGGCGCCGGCACTCAGACCGCCGTTGAAATTATGCCATAAATCGAGCGCGCCACTGTGCCGAGGTCGCCGCAGCAAGCGGGTGCCGTGAGTAAGATCGTCCGCTTCAAGATAAGTATAGGCCAGGCGCATTTGAACCACTTGGTCGAAGCCCCATTTACCCGAAAATTCCCCGCCCCGGGTAAGCGCGCGGCCCACATTTCTCACGGTGCCAGGGAAAACTGCAAAATCAAAGGTGATGAGATTATTAAAGCGGGTATCAAACCAAGTCGCACTTAAACTACCCCGATTATGCGGGAAAAAATAATCAAAGCCCGCGTCCCACCCCTGCGCTTGCTCGGGGCGCAAAGCAGAATTCCCCACGTAGAAGGAACTCTGCCCATAAAGATCGAGAAAGCTCGGTGCCCGAAAAGCAGTTCCATACGTCGCCCGAATTTTCCAGCGAGTATTTTGCGACAACCACGCCGCCGTCACCCGGCCGGTAGTGGCTCGACCAAAAGTATCATGATCATCACTCCGCAAACCCGCCGTTAAAAAAACTCGAGGGACGGGCGTCCATTCGTCCTGCACAAAAATCGCGATGAGTTGCTGCCGCTGATCAATATTCCCAAAGCCCGTGTTGCGAGTATGGTGCCCCTCGGTGGTTAAGCCCGCCGTCACCCGATGTTGTTCGCCGACCTGGAGCGTGCTTTGTCCATCAAACACGATGCGCTGATTTTTCACGACGGTCTCAACGAGGCCATCAGGCCCAGGATCACGGGCCACAAAGCGCCGGTCCTGCCCACCCAGCACGGCTTTGGTTGTCCAAATCGGCGTCGGATTATATTCCAAAAAAATGGTCCCGAGTTGGTTACTTTCACTATCTTTATTATCGGGATCATTAGTGTAGCGGTCACCAGGCGAGCCATACTGACTTAAAAAACCACGCACCGTCGCGCCCAACGCCAACCGCGGGTTGATTTGTCGGTCGAGGCGGAGCGCGTACGTTGCACTGGTGAAATCATTGTTAGGCCGGCTATTTTGCGTGCTGCCCCCCATCGCCGAAAAATTGTAAGCCGAGCCCCGATCGCCTCCTTGGGCGTGAATAGCCCCCTGCAACGTTCCAAAAGCTCCAGCCTCAAACGAGCGGCTCTGCGTGCCGAGGCCGGCCCCCCGCGCTGCGTGCAAAGCCAAAACACCCCCCACCGCTTCACCACCGTAGAGGGTGCTTTGCGGGCCGTGCACGACCTCCAAGCTATCGCCGGCGGCAACACTCATTCCGCCCAGCGCGACGCCATAATCAGTATTCGGGTCGTTGAAACGGATGCCATCCACCAGAAATAAGGTCTGGTTGGAATTGGCCCCACGGAGAAAAAGCGATGTGACTCCACCGGCGGCCCCGGAGGCAAAAATTGGCGCGCCCGCGATGCCACTGAGAGCGGCGGATAAGCTGCTCAGCTGCATGCGCGCGAGATCAGCCGCACTGAATGAGTCCAAGTAACTGCCCGTGGTCGTCAATGCCGTGGGCGTGCGAGTGGCCGTGAGAACGTAGACCGGCAAAATTTCTGGGGCCGTTATTTGCGCAATGGCGGCGCTAGCCATTAATAAGCTGACGAAACATAGGGGGCGCGCGAAAGCGCCCGAGTGGATTTGATTCATGATCGGCTGCTGCTAAGGCAAGAGCAGATCGCGAGTCAGATCAGCGCATTCATTTCCACTTTTATGATAATGAAAGCACCGACCTTGATCACTTTGATCCACTCCCACCCTTCAAATAAGCGTTGAAGGTTTCTCGCCAGTGCGCCGAGCGCGCCAGCGCGGTGAGTTCTGAAGGCAGATGTTCGGACTCCGCATTTCTTACGCACTCGCTCACCAAGTAACGTTATCCCGGGTGAGCAAGCGCGCATCCTCGCCCCTCGCCTTCACCGGTTGCCCGATTGGCTTTGCTCCTGCCTTTAGGCAGAATGGGGGTCTGTGATGCGTTACCGCAGCGCAACTGTGGCCGAATTTCACGGCCTTCCCTGTTGCTTCAGATTTTTTAAAATAAAGAACGACTGACAGCCACCAGCACCAGCCCAGCGCCCCATCAGCGCAATCTTAAAGGCTGCGCGGTTTTTGTGTTTTACTCTGCTTTTTCCGATTGGGCCGAGCCCAACATCACGCCGCACGGTCACGTAATCACTAGCTTGCCTTTTCATATCATCGCATCTTGATGTAAAGATACGTCCATTCATGAAGCCGCTCCCGCCCACTGCTGCCGAAACTGCTCTCCGTCAGCTCCTCGCTGAACGCATCGCGATTATGGATGGGGCCATGGGCACAACCATTCGCAGTTATCAACTGAATGAACAAGCGGCCCGCGGGGAACGTTTCAAGGATGCGCTGAAGGACCTGCAAAACAACGGTGATATCTACTCGCTCACTCGGCCCACGGAAATCGGTGATATTCACCGCCGCTTTTTAGAGGCGGGCGCTGATATCATTGAGACGAACACTTTTTCCGCAACGAGCATCGGCCAGAGTGAATTTTTTATTGAGGATCCGCGGGAAAAAGGTGGCCGCAAAGATCCCGCCTTCTATGCCGAGGTGCTTGAAAATAGTTTCCTAACTGAACTGGCGCGCGATATTAATTTCACCTCTGCGCGGCTGGCCCGCACTTGGGCAGACCGGGTCGCCAATGCCACAGGTCGACGCCGCTATGTGGCGGGAGCGGTTGGCCCTTTAACGGTTTCGCTTTCGGTTTCGCCAGATGCCGATGACGCCGGTTTTCGCGTGGTTACCTTTGATCAAGTCAAAGCTGACTATCGCCGCCAAGTCCGCGCCCTGATCGCTGGAGGCGTCGATCTCCTCCTTGTTGAAACGATCTTTGATGCACTCAATGCTAAGGCTGCCCTCGTAGCGATCGCCGAGGTCTTCGCGGAAGATCAGCTTCACCGACCGCTGATGATCTCAGCGGCAGTAGGCCGCGGCGGGGAAACGATGATCTCCGCCCAAACGGTGGCAGCTTTCTGGAACGCGGTTCGCCACGCCCAGCCACTCGCCGTCGGACTCAACTGCTCGCTTGGCCCCGATCTGATGCGCCCCTTTCTCGAAGAATTGGGAACGAAGTCAGATACCTTCATCTCCTGCTATCCCAATGCAGGTATGCCGAATCCGCTCGCAGCAACCGGCTTTGATCTCGGCCCCGCCGACATGGCGCGCCACCTCGGTGAATTTGCTACCAGCGGACTCCTCAACATCGCGGGCGGTTGCTGCGGCAACACGCCCGATCATATTGCGGCGATCGCGCAAGCCCTCGCGCCGCAACCCGCGCGGCGCGTCAATATTATCGCTCCCCAGTTCGCCTTGTCAGGTTCGTTGCCATTTACCCCAGCGCCAAATAATTTCATCATGATTGGTGAGCGCACGAATGTCGCCGGCTCACCTAAATTCGCGAAACTTATCAAAGCAGGCAATTTTGAGGAAGCCGTCGCCGTCGCCCGCCAACAAGTCGACAACGGCGCCAACGTCATTGATATTTGCATGGACGAGGGCCTCATCGATGGCGTCGCCGCCATGAACCGCTACTTGCACTTGCTCGCAAGTGAACCGGAAGTCGCCAAAGTCCCCTTCATGATCGACTCCTCCAAGTGGGAGGTGATCGAGGCCGGCTTGAAATGCCTCCAAGGTAAAGGGATCGTGAACTCCATTTCGCTGAAAGAGGGAGAAGAGAAATTTCTCGACCAGGCACGGACCATTCAGCGCTACGGCGCGGCGGTCGTCATCATGGCCTTCGATGAAAATGGCCAAGCTTCTTCCTATGCGGAAAAAATCCGCATCTGCACGCGCGCCTACCGCATGCTCGTCGACGCGCTCCATTTCCCGCCGGAAGATATTATTTTTGATCCCAACATTCTGACGGTTGGCACTGGCATCGAGGAGCACAATAATTACGCCGTCGATTTTATTGAAGCAACCCGCTGGATCAAAGCCCACCTCCCTCACGCCAAAGTCAGCGGCGGCTTATCGAATGTGTCCTTTGCCTTCCGCGGCAATAATACCGTGCGCGAGGCCATGCACTCGGCTTTCCTGTACCACGCCATTAAAGCCGGCCTGGACATGGCCATCGTCAATCCGTCCATGCTGGAGGTTTACGAAGAGATCGACCCCGTTCTCCTCACGCACGTCGAGGATGTCCTGCTGAATCGCCGGCCCGATGCCACTGAAAGACTGGTCACGCTCGGGGAAGAATTAAAAGCTGCGGCCGCCGGCCCCAATAAAAACCAAGAAGCTAAAGTTGAAAACACTGAGGCCTGGCGCCAAGCGCCGATTGAAGCGCGACTTAGTCATGCCCTCGTGAAGGGCATCGACGCTTTCATTGACATCGACACCGAAGAGGCCCGCCAGAAATACGGCAAACCTCTGCTCATTATTGAAGGCCCGCTCATGGAGGGCATGCGCGTGGTGGGCGACCTTTTCGGCTCCGGTAAAATGTTTCTGCCGCAGGTAGTCAAAAGCGCTCGCGTGATGAAAAAAGCCGTCGCCTACCTCCAACCGTTCATGGAGGAAGAGAAAAAGCAACTTGTGGCCGCCGGCGGCGTCGCCCGCGCGCAGGGCCGGATCGTCATGGCAACGGTCAAGGGCGATGTGCATGACATCGGCAAGAACATCGTTGGCGTGGTCCTCGCCTGTAATAATTATGAGGTCATCGATCTTGGTGTGATGGTGTCCTGCGAAAAAATTCTCGCGGCCGCCCAAGAGAAAAGTGCGGATGTCATCGGGCTTTCCGGTCTCATCACCCCTTCCCTCGATGAAATGGTCCACGTGGCGAAAGAGATGTCGCGGCTTAATTTTAAACTCCCGTTACTGATCGGAGGCGCCACCACGTCGGCTGCCCACACGGCAATCAAAATTGCCCCGCACTACCCAGAACCTGTCTGTCACGTACTCGACGCCTCGCGGGTCATCGGCGTCGTCGCCCAATTGCTCAATCCAGAACACCAGCCCGCTTACCGCGCAGATTTGCGAGCCAAGCAAGAACGGCAGCGACTCGATTTTGCGGACCGCCAAGGGGCGCGAAAAATGCTCACGCTCACGGAAGCCCGCGCGCGCCGGCAACCCACAGACTGGTCGACCATCGCCATCGCCCAACCAGAATTTATTGGCCCCCGGGTTTATACCTCGGCGCCAGCGTCGCTCCAGTCAGCGTCGACCCATAAATTACAGCTCAGCCAGATCGTTAAGTTTATTGATTGGGCGCCTTTTTTCTCGGCGTGGGAGCTCCACGGTCGCTTCCCCGACATTCTCACTGATCACGTCGTGGGCGAAGAAGCGACGAAACTCTACGCTGATGCTCAAAAAATGCTCGCGCAAATCGTCGCAGAGCAACGTTACACCGCGCAAGCAGTCCTCGGCTTCTGGCCCGCCCATGCAGTCGGAGATAGCGTGGAAATTTATACTGACGAAACGCGAACCAAGATCCTCACTACTTTTCACTTTCTTCGGCAGCAAAACGAAAAGCCGGCCGATCAGTACAACCACTGCCTAGCCGATTATATCGCGCCAAAAGAATCGGGCCGGCGAGATTATCTGGGAGGCTTCGCGGTCACCGTTGGTCACGGGGTGGAAGCATTTGCCGCTGAATTTCGCGCTCAACACGACGACTACCAAGCAATCATGGCCCAAGCGCTCGGCGACCGTCTGGCTGAAGCCCTCGCTGAATTGCTACACAAGCAAGCGCGCGATTACTCCGGCTACGGTTTGACGGAAAATTTAACGATGCCAGATATGATCCGTGAAAAATATCGCGGAATTCGTCCTGCGCCTGGTTACCCAGCGTGCCCTGATCATACTGAAAAAACTACGCTCTTTGAACTTCTAGCGGTACCCGCGGCCACCGGCATCACGCTCACAGAGTCTTGCGCTATGCTCCCCGCCAGCAGCATCAGCGGATTGTATTTCAATCATCCCGACGCTAAATATTTTGCGGTCGGCAAGTTACCGCGCGATCAAGTACACGATTACGCTCGGCGCAAAAAGCTGCAAGCCAGCACGACCGAAAAGTGGCTGGCCCCCTACCTCGATTACGAACCTGCGAGCTAAAAAGCGGCGAGGAGACTATCACCAGTCGCCCTTATTCCGAGGCGGCTTCATGCGGAATGGCCATTGCTAGAAATGCACAGGCGGCGCCGTGCCACGAAAAAGCACGGCCGCGTAATCCCGCCGCGCCATGCTCATAATATATAATTAACGATAAGTAATAAAGCCTATGCATGATAGGTAATAACTCCTATTTTTCATATAGTAAGATGGGGTTCAGTTAGGTAATTGCCCTCTTGATAAATTATCGGCTGATTAGCTATCGTCAAAATCGATAAACAATCTGACTGATTCTATAGATTTAAAAGCCGCGCCTTCCCGGGCTCATTTTAGAAAAACACCCCAGCTCCCTCTCACATGACCTTGCCATCCGCACCCCTGCCATCCGATCAGTCCGGAGCCTTCAGCCCTCAGTCCTGCTCGCTTTTTCACGGCCGGTCTTTGAACAACTCGTGTTCCCTAAAATGTCTCGTGAGACGATTGAGCTCACCATCCAGAAAATCGCCTTCCTTCACCGGATCCCACTCTCCCGCAATTGGGCCCCGCACGCGATGCATGCTTTCGCCGAAAATTCATTTATCCAGGATTTCGCTAAAGGGAGCACCCTCACCTCTGAGAACCAGTATAATGAATTTTTCTATCTACTCTACGAGGGCGAACTTTCCGTGCAGCGCCGTAAAGAAGAAATAGCGGCACTCAAAATTGGCGATTTCTTTGGAGAAATCAGCCATCTACAAAATAGCGATGCCACCGCGACGATTGTCGCACGCACCCCCGCGCGCTGTCTCCTTATGAACAAGCGCGATTTCCTGCAATTCCTGGTCAAAGACTTTATGATCAGTATCACGTTCGAGGAGATCGGCTCCAAGCGTCTCGGTTACCCCATCTTTCCGCTCAAAGGAAAATCATTAGACCTGCTCCACGGCTAACCCGACGATCTTGCTTGAGCTAGGCTAGGCTGGGGGCGCATCAGTTAAAGAATGTGCGGGTTAATTTAACCCTGCACCGCCGGAAATTATAAGCCCTCCCTTCAACCCATGAGCAAGATTTCTCATGAAGCCTCACTTCGTAAATTACTGAACCCGGGAATGCCGGGCTGACCGGTAAAAATGAAAAATAATAAAATAAGGAGCGATAAATTCTGGCGAATAGCTCGCTGGAGCGTCGCCGGATTTATGCTGCTGCTGCCGTGGCTGGCGATGCAGTACACAACAGAAGTTTCGTGGGAGCTTGCTGATTTTATGATCTTTGCCGCCATGTTGGCTGGCGCAGGCGGTGCCTACGAACTAGCCAGCCAAGCGACTGGCAATCGAGCCTATCGAACGGCTATCGCGGTTGCTCTCGCGGCGGTATTCATCCTCATCTGGGTAAACCTCGCCGTGGGAATCATCGGGGATGAGGGCAATCCCGCTAACCTCCTGTATGCGGGCGTCCTTGGAGTAGGAATTATCGGCACCATCATAACGCGCGGTCAGCCGCCAGGCATGGCTCGCACGTTATCTGCAATGGCCTTCGCTCAGGCCTTGGTCCCTGTGATTGCGCTGCTATTTTTAAAAATCACTCCTGCCTCAGTGCCGGCCTGGCTGGTAATTTTAGTCCTCAATGCATTCTTTATTATTATGTATGTCGGAGCCGCCTGGCTGTTTCGGCGCGCCAGCTTAACGCCAAGGCCAACCGAGTCCGCTTCAGAAAAACCCTAGCCGGTGAAGGCCAAGCTAATGCCTCCACGAAGCTAGCGGGAGGCCTGCCAGGAGAAATGACAGGCAGCTCACGCTTTAAGCTTTAGCGCCCTCTTTGCATTCATTCGAAATCCCCAGCCCAAAACTGGCTTTATTCATCCCGCGCCCTGATCAATTATTTGCCTGTTCTTTTATGATTCATCTCCCCCGCTATCTGCCACTCACCTTGATCCTCAGCCTGCTGACGACTCTGTCTTCTAGCCAAGCCGCAGCCCTTGCGGGCACAACCGCGACCCGTCTAGCCACGAGTCACAGTGTGCTGGAACTCGCGCCGAGCCCCGGCAACGCTCGCAATAGCGAAGGTTCTTTTGTTACCTTAAAAGACGGACGCCTGTTATTGATTTATAGTCATTTCGTCGGAGATGCCTTTGATGACCACGCGAAGGCGGTATTGGCTATGCGCACCTCGTCAGATGACGGCGAGACCTGGAGTGGCGACACGATTCTCGCCACGCCAGGTGAGACCAAAGCCATGAATGTAATGAGCGTCTCCCTGCTTCGTTTGGGCAACGGTGATCTTGGTCTCTTCTATGCTTTACGAAACAGCTGGCACGATGTGCGCTCGCGTCTTCGTCGCTCAGCAGACGAAGGGGTCACCTGGTCGGATCCCGTCGAGTGCATGGCTGCCTCCGAATATTACGTGATGAACAATGACCGCGTCATTCGTCTGAGCTCAGGGCGCTTACTTATTCCAGTCGCGTTGCACCGGAAACTTCACGATGCCAACGAACCAGATGCACTCGACTGGCGGGGCATTGCCTCCTTTTTCCTTTCCGATGATGATGGCCGCACGTGGCGCGAGGCGGCGCAAACCTGCACCCTTCCAAGCCCCCACACGACCACCGGTTTGCAAGAACCTGGCGTCGTCGAAATGCCCAATGGCGTGCTGTGGGGCTATGCTCGTACCGACCTTGGCCGCCAATATGAATTTTTCTCCCATGACGGGGGCAACACTTGGACGGTCCCCCAACCCTCCCGCTTTAGCTCGCCCGTCTCACCGCTCTCGATTAAGCGACTACCCGACTCGAAGCTGCTGCTGGCCGTTTGGAATCCCATTCCAAACTACCAAACTCGACCACTCGCAAAACCCGGCGGAGACCGCACACCCCTCGTTGGCGCGATTGGTGATGGCACCACCGACGCTAGCTGGGGCCCCGCCTTTCTCGTCGATCAGAATGAGGCTACCCAAGAGGGCTATTGCTACACCGCGATCCACTTCACCACTAAGTCCGTGCTTCTAGCGTATTGTGCCGGCGGCCAAGGCGACCAGCACCGATTGAGCCGGCTGCGCATTCGCAAGATCGACCTGGCTGCCTTCAAATCGACCTTCCCAGCGGGGCGCTGAATTCAGGGCGATCTGTGGCCCAATCAATTTCGACTCCCGAAGGATGAGTTTACCCGGCGTTAATGCTCGGCCGCCCCACCCGCTTTGACTGTCGGCTCTGGATTAACAGCCAACAGCTCAACTTCAAAAATTAATCCTGACACTGGCGGAATGATTCCTGAGCGCATGCCACCATAGCCGAGACTCGGTGGGATAAAAAAAATCGCCCGACCGCCCGGCTTGAGCGCGGGCATGGCGGCGGCCCAGCCGGTGATCAACCGATTGACCGTAAAATCTGAAGGTTTACCGCGCTGGTGGGAGTCATCAAAAATTTTACCATCCTTGAGCCGACCAATATAATGCACCCGAACGCGATCCGCCAGCGTAGGAGCTGCCCCCTCGCCCGGCGTGATGATCTGAATCCCTAGCCCACTCGAACGCCACACGATCTCCGCTGCTTGCGCACTCTCTCCAAAAAGCTCTAACCGCCGAAGAGCCGCTTCATCAATGACTGGAGCCAGCGGGACCACCGACTGAGTGGGGCCACAGCCCAGTAAAATTAACGCGGCCCCAACCAGCAGCCCCGAGCGTAAAAGTTGCATTCCTTAAATTGCCAGAAGCAGCGTCCCCGCGCAAGCCCGAGGAATTTATCGCCGCGCATCGCCATTCATTTTTAAGGAAGCGAACTTTTTCAATAGATCAGGAAAAGCTTCGCGAATTGGCGATGTGACTAAGAATTCCTCCGCCGCGGCTTTGGCGCCCCGGGCGCGCAAGCCAGCATAAACGTGCAGCTCAAACTGCAGCTGCAACTGGCTGGCCTCGGTCGATAAACCGAAGGCGGTCAGCAAAAAAAGAAGGGCCTCCATCGTAGAATATTTCCCTTCCTGCTGATGCTCTCGTAGGCCGTACCGGCTCGGACCGGTCATAGGCAATCGTACCAAACGCCCCCAAGAAGCCGTCACTAATGACATACGGGCCGCTTCGCGCCAACTGCCATCCAGTAACAACACTTGCACCTCAGCCGGGGGAACTCCAGTGGGGAGCGGCTCGCCCCGCGGATGTAAAATCCACAGCGCTCGCCCGGGCATCGCAATGGTGTCCGGCGACGGCGGTGTTTCGCTGCGGAAGAGATGATGCCGAGAAGCAGGAATCAGCCGATTGATAAGCCGCCCCGTGCTCGAAGGCCGCCAATATTCGCGCTGATGAATGAGCACGTCAATCTGCAGCGGACAGGCAACCCCGTGATCCACTTCGCAAATACACCAACGCGGCGCAAGCCGGCACCTTTCACAGCGCCGTGTGCCTGCTAAAACAACACTTCTAGCCATAGACCCATCAGGCCGCGCGTTGGGCCCGAGGTCAACTCTCCCAGCAAACCCCGCGACAAGCCACGCAACAGCGAGTGAAGTCGGCAGCCAGGCAATACCTATGATTCAATCGCAGGCGCAGGAAAAATTCGACGACGCTTCGGCCCAAGCGGAATTGAGCTAGCGGGACTCTCTGTGGGGACGCGCGGGCCGCGTCGCCGATCACCACCCTGAAGCTCATTTTCAGCCGTACGACGAATCTGGAACTCCTGCATCCGCTGAAACAAATCGAGCAATTGCTCCGGCTGTGAATATACGTCGAGCCCCGATCGATCCAGCGCAACCAGCAATTCGTGCGTCGCCTCGAGCGTCGAGAGACAACCAGGTTCCGGCTGGCGTTTAATGACGTAGCGACTCGGCGCGGCGTTGGAAAACATGATCCGCGGAAGTTTTTGCAAACTGAGGCTCGTGCGCAGCATCGGCCGGACGAGTCGCCACGTGGCATCCAGTAAAAACACCACCAGCCGCCGGCCGGCCAAATCAGTGACGGGTAATTCATTTTTTGAAAGATCACGGGAGTCGCGCCCCGGATAAAGCAGGACGGGGAAATTGTGTGGATCGTTGATCAAGGCCTGCACCGCCGCATGCTCATCAAAGCTTATTCCCAAATGGAGTTCACTATCGCGCAAGCATAGGTGGGTCAGTCGGCCCGTATTTGCCTTCACTCGCTTGTGTTCATAAGGGTGCATCAAAAACACAAACTTGGTGCGCGTCGGCATAGGCGTAATCGAACCGCACCAACAATGGCGGGTCGGCCAATAGCAACGATAACACATCACGCGACTCATGAGCAGCTGACAATGCCACCACCGGACCGCGTGACCAGAGGTAAAAAAACAACTCAATTAAAGAAAAGCTTAGGGCCCTCAGGGAATAGTTTGCCTATTATTTGCGTATGAAAATTCAGTGAACTGGCAGTGGCGCGCCCGGCTCGATCCAGGAGCTCAAGGCTGCCCTTGCTTTATTGGTTAACATCATTTCTTTGGGAAAAACATTATATCCCCCACTTCTTATCCTGCGATCAAACCATGGAAAATCATACTGGCAGCACCGGCGGCAAATGCCCCTTCCCCCACTTGCACGGCACGACACCTAAGCCGACCGCGGGGCCCACCAATGCGGGCGCTCAGTCTAACCGCGACTGGTGGCCCAATCAGCTTAACCTGAAAATGCTGCATCAGAATTCCGCCCTTTCCGATCCAATGGGCGCTGATTTCGATTATACGAAAGAATTCAAGTCGCTCGATTTATCGGCGCTGAAGAAAGATCTCTACGCGCTGATGACGGACTCGCAGGACTGGTGGCCGGCCGACTTTGGCCACTACGGTCCATTTTTTATCCGCATGGCTTGGCACAGCGCCGGCACCTACCGCACGGCCGATGGTCGCGGTGGCGCTGGGGCCGGGCAGCAACGTTTCGCGCCGCTCAACAGTTGGCCAGACAACACTAATTTGGACAAAGCCCGTCGGCTTCTCTGGCCGCTCAAACAAAAATACGGCAAAAAAATCTCCTGGGCTGACCTCATGATTCTCGCCGGCAACTGTGCCCTGGAATCGATGGGCTTTAAAACTTTTGGCTTCGGCGGCGGGCGGGCCGATGTATGGGAACCAGAGGAAGACGTTTATTGGGGAGCTGAGAGCACCTGGCTGGGCGATAAGCGCTACAGCGGTGATCGCGACCTTGAGCAGCCTCTGGCCGCAGTGCAGATGGGACTGATCTATGTTAATCCCCAAGGCCCGAACGGTCACCCCGATGCACTTGGCTCAGCCCGCGACATCCGCGAAACGTTTGCGCGGATGGCGATGAACGACGAAGAAACTGTCGCGCTGATCGCTGGCGGACACACCTTCGGCAAAACCCATGGCGCTGCCTCGGCTGATCACGTCGGCCGCGAGCCCGAAGCTGCTGGCCTTGCTGAGCAAGGTTTGGGTTGGACCAATAGCTACGGCAGTGGCAAGGGCGCCCACACTATCACCAGCGGCCTCGAGGTCACTTGGACCACCACGCCGACTCAGTGGAGCAATAATTATTTTGAAAATCTGTTCCGCTACGAATGGGAATTGGTCAAGAGCCCAGCAGGCGCCAATCAGTGGGTCGCCAAGGATGCCGCGGCCACGGTGCCCGATGCGTTTGATGCGACAAAAAAGCACCGGCCGACGATGCTCACCAGCGACATCGCGCTACGTGCTGACCCAGCCTACGAGAAAATTTCCCGGCGCTTCCTGGCTAACCCCGATCAATTCGCCGAGGCCTTCGCCCGCGCTTGGTTTAAACTTACCCACCGCGATATGGGACCGAAAATTCGGTATCTCGGCTCAGAGGTTCCGGCCCAAGACCTAATCTGGCAGGATCCGATCCCCGCGTTGAATCATCCCCTCGTTGACGCTAAAGATCTCGCTGCGCTCAAGAGCAAGATTCTGTCCTCCGGTCTTTCGATTTCTGAACTCGTCTCGACAGCTTGGGCTTCCGCCTCGACTTTCCGCGGCTCCGACAAACGCGGTGGAGCTAACGGCGCGCGCATCCGGCTCGCCCCGCAAAAAGATTGGGAGGCGAACCAACCTGCCCGTCTGGCCAAGGTGCTCAAAGCCCTCGAAGGCATCCAGCAAACCTTCAACTCCGCTCAAACTGGCGGTAAAAAAGTATCGCTCGCCGATCTCATTATTCTCGGTGGAGCTACCGCCGTTGAACAAGCGGCGAAAAAAGCCGGCCACGAGGTCGCGGTACCCTTTACGCCCGGCCGCACGGATGCGGCCCAAGAGCAAACCGAGGTGATCTCAGTCGCAGTACTCGAGCCGCAAGCCGATGGGTTCCGTAACTACCTCAAGACCCGCTACACCCTACCGGCTGAGCAGCTCTTAGTAGACAAAGCTCAGCTCCTCGGGCTAACCGCTCCTGAAATGACTGTGCTCATCGGCGGTCTGCGTGTGCTGAATGCTAATCATGGCAAATCACAACACGGCGTATTTACGAGTCGCCCAGAAACGCTCACCAACGACTTCTTCGTCAACTTGCTCGATATGGGCAATGTGGTGAAACCAACAACACCCACGGAAGAGCTGTTTGAGCTCTGCGACCGCGCCACCGGCGATGTGAAATGGACGGCCACCCGCGTTGACCTCGTGTTTGGTTCGAACTCGCAACTGCGTGCTTTGGCTGAAGTCTATGCGGAGAACGATGCATCGGCAAAATTTGTCCGCGATTTCGTAGTCGCCTGGAACAAGGTAATGAACGCCGATCGCTTTGATCTTAGCTGATCGGTACGGCGGCCACCGATAATCTAGCCTGAACTCGGGCGCGATGCAGCGGTCAAACGCGGCGTCGCGCCTTATTTTTTATCGGCAGCGATGATGACGCGGGCAGCTGCCAAGCACCCTATGACGGATCGCGCTAACTTCCCGATTGCGGTCTCACCCGCTGCGAGTGAGCATCACCGTGCTTTCATGTCTACCCCATGCTTCTCCCTTCCACGGGTGATGTGCGCCTTGGCGGCCAGCGTAATGCTAGCTATCAGCGCCGTCGCTCAATCTGAAATTCCGCCGACGGACCTGCCGCTGGATTCATTGGTGAATTTCCGCGCACCGACCGCTAACTGGCAACAGGCGCGCTCGCTCGGCGGCGACCCCCGCACAGAAAAATTGCTCACGACTTTGCCGGGTACAGGAATTTTAGTAAATAATCCTACGCCTGCTGCGCGAGGCCACTTGTTCACCGCTTGGGAGCATGGTGACCTTGAGCTCGATCTTGATTTCTTAATGACCGCCGGATCAAACTCCGGCGTCTACCTGATGGGCCGCTATGAGGTGCAGTTGTTTGATAGTTGGGGAGTAAAAACCCCAACAGCTGCTGACTGTGGTAGTATTTATGAGCGCTGGGATGCCGCGCGCGGCAAAGGCCGCGAGGGGTACGAAGGGATTGCGCCCCGCGCCAACGCCAGTCGGGCCCCGGGCCTTTGGCAGCACCTGCATATTGAATTTCAAGCGCCACGCTTTGACGCCACTGGTCGAAAAATTGCCAACGCTCGTTTCATAAAAGTAGCCCTCAACGATTTTGTGATTCATGAAAATGTTGAAGTCACCGGCCCGACGCGCTCGGCGGCTTTCAACAACGAAGGCCCGCTCGGTCCGCTCATGATTCAGGGTGATCACGGATCAGTCGCCCTGCGCGCGATCACCTACAAACTTTTCGATCAAGCCGCACGCCTGGCGATCGAGGACCTGACCTACAAGTTATACACCACCATGCCCAAGGAGAAAATGGGCGACTATGAGGCCACGACCCCAACCGGTAATGGTTCGGTCCGGCAGTTTTCTGGCGAAGAGGTCCCTGCGTCTGGAAAGTTTGTCCTCGTCTATACCGGCACACTCGTCGTGCCCATCACAGGAACCTATGCTTTTCAAGCAGCCGCGGACCGCGGGCCTGATCCGGTTAGCGTGTTCGTCGATGGGCACCCCGTCGTGGAGCCGATTCAATCAGGAGGCTACACCAGACCCATCACGCTCACGGCTGGTCGCCACTTGATTCGCCTCGATTATATGCACGGCAGCAATCGCAAATCGGGCTTCAAGTTGATCGCAGAAGGCCCGAGCTTATCTCGCCGGGAACTTTCCGCTCCCAAATCTATTAAACTAGCTGGTGCGAAATCAGCCCCAGAACAACTGAGTGAACTCTTGATTGAGCCCTCCGCCGATCGCGTACGACTCCAGCGGAGTTTCGTACCCTTCACTCCAAAAAAACATCTCTATGCAATCAATGTGGGGACGCCGGATGGTTTGCATTACGCCTATGACTTTGAAACGGCCGCTATTCTTCGGGTGTGGCGGGGGAAATTTCTCGACACCTTTGAACTGTGGGATGGGCGCGGAGAGAATCAGCTAGCGAAACCCGCGGGACCAGCGCTGACGTTATCAGCCAAACCTGCTCTCGCGCTGATTGAGAGTTCAGCTCACGACTGGCCGGATCAACCGGATCCGCTCTGGTCCTCTCAAGGCTACCAACTTGAACCCAACGGTCAGCCTGCTTTTCACTTCACCCTAGCAACGCTGACGGCCACCGATCGTATTGCTCCCGCCACCGCTAGCCACGGCTTAACCCGCACACTGCTCATCACCGGCAAAAAAACTGATTGGGAATCGTGGGTGCTGCTCGCTGAGGCAGAGCAAATCACCCCGCAACCGAATGGCCGCGGTTACATCATCGGAGATCGCGCGTACTACCTCGATCTCCCCGCTCATTCCCCCGTGCGGCCTTTTTTGCGGACCCGCTACGGCCGGCAACAGCTGGTTGCTCCCATTACCAAAGCCACCCTCGATCAGCCCATCGTCTACACGCTCGTCTGGTAACCTTTCACCATGAAGCGCCTCATTCTTTCTTACTTACTCCTCATCTCACTCACGCCGACGGCCCACGCGCAAGCGAATGACCCCTCAGCGGCCGAACGCTTTGTGGAGCCATCCCATAATGTCGTCGCCCGCGAGAATAGCTACTGGAAGCGAATCCCTCTCCCGGTTCCTGCTAACATCGTCCTCGAAGTCAGCGGCATTTTGCCGCTACCCGGCAAACGCTTGATGGTCACCACTCGTCGCGGGGAGATTTGGCTGATCGAGGGTGCCTATGACGAAAACCCCCAGCCACGTTATACCTTATTTGCGTCCGGCTTGCATGAGCCCCTCGGCATTATCGCAGCTCCGCCCGGCGGCTACTACGTCGCGCAACGGCAGGAACTGACGCGCATTGCCGATACCGATGGTGACGGACGGGCGGATCTCTTTCAAACGGTGTGCAAGCTGCCGATCTCTGGCAGCTACCACGAATACGCTTACGGACCCGTGTTGGCGCCAAATGGTAATTTACGCATCACGCTGAATGTCGCCTTCGGCGGTGCTACCCAATCGCCGGTTCCTTGGCGCGGGTGGATGGTGGAAATTACTCCCGATGGACAACTCATCCCCATCGCCGCGGGCCTGCGTTCGCCTTGCGGATTTACGGTGTCGTCTCAAGGCGATTGGTTTTTTACCGAAAATCAAGGTGAGTGGGTTGGTTCTGGTCGCGTGACGCACGTAGAACCCGGTGATTTTGCCGGTCATCCCGCCGGCCTCAGCTCGAGCAAGCTAGCCGGCTCCACCGTAAAACTGCGCCCGGAAGATATTCCTAGCACGGGAGAACCGATGCACGAAGTGGCCCAACGCATCCCCGGCATCAAGCCGCCAGCTGTCTGGCTGCCTCACACCATTTTGGGCATCTCTAATGCGGGCATCATTGAGGATTTATCTGGCGGAAAATTTGGCCCCTTTGCAGGTCAATTTTTTGTAGGCGACCAAGGACAAAGCAAAGTGATGCGCGTAACCATGGAGAAAGTAAAAGGCGTCTGGCAGGGCGCAGCCTATGCCTTCCGCGAAGGATTTGAATGCGGGATTATTCGCCTCGCTCTCGGCGAGGATGGTTCTCTTTTTGCTGGGGAGACGGCCCGCGGCTGGGGTTCGGTCGGCGCCAAACAGCAAGGGCTCGAACGCCTCGTCTGGAGCGGCCAGATGCCATTCGAAATTAAAGAGGTCAAGGCTCAGCCTGATGGCTTTCTCCTCACTTTTACCCAACCCGTCGATCCAATGACCGCGGCTAACCCCGATAGCTACCGCATCTCGGGCTTCACCTACCGCTATCATGAAACCTATGGCAGTGCGCCGATCAACCGCCTCGGCTGTCCTATTCGTAAGGTAGTGGTCGCCCCGGATGGACTCAGTGTCCGCCTCGCGAGCGTTTGTTTGCGTGAAGGCTACATTCATGAGGTCAAAGCGGCCGGTGTGCGCGCCGCTCACGATGGCCAAACTCTCCTGCACTCCACGGCATACTACACCCTCAATCGTCGGCCTTATGGCGATCGCATCATTCCAATCGATCCGGCCGATGCAGAATTATGCATGGCTCCCGTTGCGGCTGAGGCCAATGCCTACACGCCCAAACACGCCACGAAGGTACCCAAAGATTGGAACCGCCCGTCCAATGATGGCGATCAGACCATCATTCTCAGCACGCTGCCCGGCCTGAAGTTTGACCAAACGCTCCTCGCAGTAAAACCAGGGGCACGTGTGTGTTTAATTTTCCGCAACGCGGATGACATGCTGCACAATTTCGTCTTGTGCACGCCAGGCCAAGGCCAAGCGATCGGCGCTTTGGCCCTCAATCTTGGCGTGGCGGGTGCTGCTAAGAATTACGTCCCGGATAGCCCAGAGGTTCTCTACCACTCGGCGATTATCCAACCCGGCGCTAGCGACACGATCTACTTCATCGCACCGACGACCCCGGGAGATTATGATTTCATCTGCAGCTTCCCTGGTCACGCCCTTGTGATGAAAGGGATTATCCGCGTGCAGCCCTGATCGGCTAAAATAATTCAGTCGGCAATCCTGTGCCGCTCGGCTCAGGAAAATCGCCCGCTCTGCAGGTGAAGTTGCCGCTGAGTTTTTTTGGCGTGAGCAGCATTATGCGTGACCAATACCAGAGCCGCCTGCGCTTCGCGACAAGCGCTCACCAGCAAATCAATAATTCCATCGCCCGTTGCTTCATCGAGATTACCGGTCGGTTCATCAGCTAAAATAACCGCCGGCCGATTCAGCAATGCCCGCGCCACCGCCACGCGTTGACGCTCACCGCCCGAAAGCTGGCTCGGCAGATGATGGCCCCGCGCGCCCAACCCCACTCGCTCAAGCAACTGCGTGACCCGCGCTTTCTCGACGGCTCCCACCGTCCCGACCAGACGAGCCGCCATCAGAATATTAGCATAAGCATCAAGCTCGGGAATCAGATAATAAGATTGAAAAACCATGCCGAGAAATCGACCACGACGGGCCGTGAGTTCGGCAAGACTAAGCTGATGAGCGGCCTCAGCCCCCCACCATAATTCACCGGCTTCAGGTCGATCGAGCCCAGCCAGAATATTCAGCAACGTGCTTTTGCCAGAACCTGACTCACCCCGGATACTCACGGTCTCACCGGCACTCACCGAAAAATCGACCCCCTGCAGCACGGCCAAAGTACGATCGCCGCTTGGATAATTTTTGCGCAGGCCCGCCGCCTGAAGAATTGTAATGGGGTTACTCACTACGCAGCGCCTCCACGGGTTTGAGTTTAGCCGCCCGCCAAGCGGGAATCAGGCCCGCCAAAGTTGAAGCGAGAATCGAGAAAACGATAATGATCATTACGTCCTTCGATTCTGTATGGGCGGGGAGAGAACTAAATTGATAAAACTTCGCAAACACCTCAGGTCCCATTGTCAGGCTAGCAATGAATTGCACCAGTGCGTTGCGGTAGTGCAGCAAGGCAAAACCCAATCCGAGGCCCCCCAGCGTACCCCCAACTCCGATCAACAACCCTTGCACACAAAAACAAAGGGCGACCTGTCGCGCGGACCCACCCATCGCACCCAACAAACCAATTTCACGAGTTTTTCTCACGACAGTCACCAGCAGCGAGCTCGTGATGGAGAAAGCGGCGACGACGATGATGAACGTCAGGAGAAAAAAGATCATGTTTCGTTCAAAGCTAATGACCGCCTGAAAATCTGCATTGGCCTCAAACCACGTGAGGGCCCGCGCCACCGGAGGCAGCACGGCATTCAGTGCGACCACCGCTGCATCGGGATCTACCCCAGGCTGCAGGCGCACGTTATAGCCGTGGATTAATTGATTCATCCCGTAGAGATCTTGCATCAGCCGGAGCGAACAAAGCACGGTTGAACTATCTAATTGCTGATGACCGATCTGGAAAATTCCCGCCACGCGCACCGCTCGCGGCAAGAGCACTTCTTGCGCTTTCATGCGCTCCAACATCAGGGGCGAATATACACTGACCAGATCGCCCACGTTCACTCCGAGCGAATTCGCTAAGAGCGAACTGAGAACCACCGAATCATCGTCAAGCTCGCTCCAAGCGCCGGCGATTAAGTAACGCTCCAGCGGAATCACTTGGCGCATCCGCTCCAGCGAGAAGCCCTGAATGGTTGGAAATGCTGGTCGCCGATTAAATTCCAACATTACTACGCCCTGCGCATAAGGGGCAGCCGCAGTTACCCCAGGCACTCGTGCGATGGCTTGCTCCATGGCCGCTGTCGCCTCAATCGGCCCGCGCCCACGAATCTGCACCTCACCCTGCGTATCAATGATCATCCGTTTGATCTGATAGCCAAAGCCGCCCATCACACTCATCGAGACTAACATTAGCGCCACCCCCAAACCAACACCCGCCACCGAGATTAAGGTAAAAAAGGGCAACCGCCGCCCCGCGGGAAACAGCTGCTTCAGCGCTAAATAAAAATACCAAGGCATAGCTAATAAATAAGTTATCAGGAGTCAGGAATCAGGTCGAGCCTCCGTGTAATCCTGACGCCTTGGGACCAAAGCTTAAACAGGGGCTGCGGCCGCAAGGCCCGCCCCCGCCTGACCCGGACGGAGCGAAGGGAACAAAATCACATCTCGAATGCTTTCCGCGCCGGTCAATAAAATGCACAATCGGTCGATCCCGATTCCCATGCCGCCCGCCGGCGGCATGCCATGCTCGAGCGCGAGCAAGAAATCAGTATCCAGTTTTTGCTGATCCTCGCCGGCTTGCGCCGCAAACATCGCGCGCTGCACCAGGGGGTCGTTTTGCTCCGAGTAAGCCGGCGCAACTTCCATGCCGCCGATGCACAACTCAAAAACATCGATTAAGCCTGGATCTTGTAGATTGAGCTTAGCCAACGGGCACAACTCCTTCGGTAAATGAGTCACAAAGGTAGGCTGAATAAGCGTGGGCTCGATCTTCTTGGAAAAAATCTCGTTCACGATTTCAAAAGTCTCCCAACCGGGATGTATCTCAAGGCCGAGCTGTTGCGCGGCCGCCGTGGCCGCCGCCTTATACCCAGCGGTCCCTCGCAGCGCGCTGAGCGACGAGCCCACGGCCGCGTCAATCAAATCAAAATACCGCGCCTCACGCCACTCACCGGCAAAATTAATAATCTGCCCACTGGCGGCGTGCTTAATCTCGGAAGTCCCCAACACCTTGCTGCAGACATCATCAAAAATCGCCCGCACCAACTGCATCATTCCGCGAAAATCAGTGTAAGCCTGATAGACCTCCAACATGGTGAATTCGGGATTATGCTTTCGCGAAACCCCTTCATTGCGGAAAATTCGGCCCAACTCAAAAACCCGATCGTAGCCGCCAACGAGTAAACGCTTGAGACGCAATTCGAGCGCGATGCGCAGATAAAAATCTGCGCCCAAGGCATTGTGGTGCGTCACAAAGGGCCGCGCGGCGGCACCGCCGGCGACCCCTTCCAGCACGGGCGTTTCTACTTCAATAAATTGCCGCTCAGCTAATGTCTGGCGAATGCTCGCGACAATCCGACTGCGGAGCATCAACCGAGCCCGCGACTCCAAATTAACGATGAGGTCCAGATATCGCTGCCGATAAACTTGCTCCGCATCAGTCAGCCCATGCCATTTCTCAGGCAGAGGGCGCAGGGCTTTACTCACGAGCGTATAGTGCCCCACCCGCACGGTGATTTCACCCGTTTTCGTTTTAAACAAAGTGCCTTCGGCTCCAATGATATCCCCTAAATCAAGTTTCTTGAACGCAGCGTAAGCCTCTTCCCCGATGACGTCTTTTTTAAGGTACAGCTGGATGTGCCCCTGCTGATCGAGGATTTTAACAAACTGGCTTTTGCCCATGTCGCGAATGACCACGAGGCGACCAGCGACCTTAACGGTCACCGCGTTGTCTTGCCCCTCCTGATGCCGGGCCATCGCCTCGGCGGAAAAATGCGTTTGCTCAACGCTGGCGCGAAAAGGGTCAAAACCGGCCGCGCGCATATCCTGCAGCTTCTTCAACCGGACAGCATGTTGATCGTGGGAAATATCTTCAGGGATCTCGCTCATAGAGTTGCGCAGGATTGTCCGCCCGCGTCACGGGCGCAAATGGAAAGTGCTCATTGGGTGGCAGGTAGCCCAACCCGACATTCTATTACTCAACATCCGCGAACAAATTATTGCCGAACGATCTTCAGCCCGCCAAAGATTCGGCTCCATTCTCGCCGCATGCCCACACCTCCTTGGAAAAAACCGACGCCTCAATCAGGCAGCAAAACCAAATTGACCCCAGCAAGCATCGCTTGGGCTAAAGCTACGGCAAAACAAGCCGGCCGGCGCTACCCTAACCTCATCGATAATATGGCGGCGGCCCGCCGCCAGCTAACGGCTGAACTCGCGCGGGATAACGCTAACGATCACCCCTAAGCTCAGCGGGCTGATCCCAGCGAAGCGCGTTGAGGCCCTAGGCCTTCAGCAAACAACACTGCTTATATTTTTTCCCGCTGCCGCAAGGACACGGTTCATTACGGCCGGGTTTAGGCACCGCCGCCTTATAGGGCGCGGGGCCAAGTCGAGCTTCCCGATTATAGAGCCACGCTCCATTGATTCGGAGAAATTCGGCCTTTTCTTGCAGTACTTTCTCCACGCCATCGTCAGTTCCGTAAGCTGAAAAATCTACAAATGCTTTGTCGGGATCGCTGCCCGTTTCATGCGCGTGCACGACTAATTTCGTCCAGAGCATCACGGGCTCACCTTCCTCCGCTACATAGGGCTTACCAGCGGTCGGCCGATGGGTCTCATGCAGAAAACGATAATCGCGCAGGACATGCGCGGTGAAACGCGCTCGCATTAACAGCTCAGCGGTGGCCGCAACCCGTGTGCCTGCGATAATTGGTTCGCAGCAATCTCCCAAATTTTTCCCACTGCCACAGGGGCAGGCAGCAGTGCGTTCTGGTTTAGGATGAGTGGTGGACAAAGTAGCCATCCCAGAGAACTAGTGGAGCCGCGGCGGCGGAAGCGAGGGGGAAATCAACCACCGTTATCGTGGTTTTGGATTTTCATTTCGGCACAACCCCCGCAGGCTGCGCGGGTCATGCTCCTGCCCCCCCTCCTTAGACTGACCGGCTTGCTTGGCCTGTTTGCTTGGACCCATTGCTTAGCGCCAGCTGCCCCGCGCCCCGCGGAGTTGGCGCCGGAGGATACTCCAGCGCAAGGGGACGAATCCTCCTCAGAAACCGCGAGCAGCGAAGGGCTCCGTCCGGTCAGTAATTGGCTCGAAGCCCAAATCGAATTAGCCCGGCGCGGCTTCTCCAGTGGCTCCATTGATGGCGTGCGCGGGGCCCAATCAGCAGCAGCTCTGCGTGCTTTCCAACGCAATGCGGGACTTGAGGAAACCGGCGAACTCAATCCCCTCACTCGCGAAAATCTTTTGCTCACCGCCGCGCCGCTGACCACGCATAATTTTAGCACCGAAGATTTAGCGGCTATTCAACCTGTGCCCGACACGTGGCTCGGCAAATCAGAGTTAGCCGCCTTGAGCCATGGAAGCGCCCTCGAGCAGATTGCGGAACATTATCATGCCAGTCCTAATTTATTAAAAAAACTCAATCCGCACCTCATTTGGAACGAGCTGCTACCGGGTGCGCTGATTCAAGTTCCGGCGGTCGCGAAAATCACTCCGAGCGGCCGAGTCGTCCGCCTACGCATCGGCTTAGCGGCCCATGAACTTGAGGCCCTTGATGAGAACGGCCGCATCCTTTTGCACTTTCCCGTCAGCATCGCGCGCAATGTCGAAAAACGTCCCGTAGGCGAATTACATGTGACGGTCGTCATCGCTGACCCTAACTACACCTTTGATCCTGTCGTATTTCCGGAATCACCCGAAGCGCAAGAGCTCGGGCGAAAATTAATTCTTCCCCCTGGCCCGAATAACCCCGTGGGGGTCGCTTGGATCGGTTTAGATCGCAGTGGCTACGGTATTCATGGCACCCCCGAACCCGAAAAAGTTGGCCGCACGGAATCCCATGGTTGCTTCCGCCTCGCCAATTGGGATGCGCGGACCCTTGTTGAACTCGCGTGGACTGGACTGCCGGTAGTCGTCGAACCCTAAGCCCCGCGTAGGTTAAAAAACAAAGGTCGCCTGCGCGCACCTGCGCTGCGCATGTGATGTCCTCATCATGCTGAACGATCATCCCGATATCCCTGCCTGTGCTGGTTGCGGAAAATGTTGCCACCTCGTCGTCGCCCTTCGCGCTGGAGACCTGGTCCCCGAAGAACTCGTCGTGGAACACGCCGGCGTACGCTGTATGGATCAACGCAGTGACGGCTCGTGCCTGGCCTTGGATTTGACTACCCGCTTGTGCACGATTTATGAAGAGCGTCCACAAACTTGCCGTGATTTTTCGCGCGGCAGCGACCTTTGTCGAAAAATCTTACGGCCAACAGCAACGCCAGTTTAGGCGTCGCCTCTCATGAAAAAGCCCACGCCTGAAATGAAACAGCGAATGTGCACGCGTAAGCGGCGCTATCGCACGCAAGGGGACGCTCTGGATGCTGCGCTTTTGGCCGGAGTCGAACGACAGCGCGCAGCCTACCGCTGCACGCTCTGCGGCCTCTGGCATTTAACGACCAGCTAGGCCGACAAATTTTCCGTCGTTTACTCTGATTAACCGCACGGTGCCATCGCGAGTAAGTGAGCGCTGCCGCGAAGGCCCACTGCGATGACCGCGAACCTTGCTTGCCTCCGGTGGGCGGAGCAGGCTGTTGTGCTAGCTGCCTTTGCCTATGCTCCGCCTGCTGCTTCCACCCAACCTAGCCAGTTCCGCCCCCCGCGACGCGATCGCGGTGCGACTCGAGCTCAACCTGACGAGTGCGCCTGCCCCAGGAATCGTCGCCGGCCTGGCCGTGCTGCAACGCCTTGGCGCCCAGCCCGCGCCAATCTCATTCCTACAACTTACCCGCGCTCAGCTAGCCGAATTAACCGAAGCCCTCGCTGGCCAGCCCGTATTTTTTTGGCTGAATCATCCGACTGAGCCCATCGCCTGGCGCGAAGCAGATCTCGTGGGGGTCGAAGAATATTTAGCCGCAGCGCCCCCCCAAAAAAATGTCAGCGCGCCAGCACCCAGCCCAGTGATTAAAATGCCGTCCACTCCGCGCGAATCGGACTGGAAACCGCTGCAGGTCGACGGATCCGAACATTTTCTAGCGATCACCCTACCTTCACGCGACGCTGATAATTATCACGACATTTGGGAGCTGCTCAAGCGCACTGGTTTCACGCTCGAACCTTCCAACGGAAAATTCTGGCTACGCAATCGCCATAAGACGCTCAATTTCCTCGCAACCTACGGCACAGAATTGCGGGAAACTCACGGCGCGGAATTTACCGAAAACTTTGAGAGCAATACGGCGCATATTAAAGCCGTGAGCATGGTCGCCGCGATCAAGGAGCAAGCCGGTGATTACGACGTCACGCTCGGTCTCCAAGCCGGCAACGCCCCCGAGAATGAAATTCTCAATGCAGTTAACACGAGTCGCAGCTACATCGAAAGTGGCCGAGAAATTTTCCTCGTCGATCCAGTACGTCTCACCCAGCTGCAAGCGGCGCATCAAGCCCTCGCCGGGGCGCCTGAACCGATGGGTGGTCTCCGCCGGTCGCACCGAATCGTCCGCGCCCGTGTGGCTGAGGTGCAGGACATCCTCGCCGAAGCTGCGCCGCATTTCCAACCGCCAGCCACGTGGGTAGAGCGCAGCGTAGCGTTGCACCAACTAGCCGCCCTCAGCCCAGCTCCAGTACCGCTGGCTCTCGCAGAAATATTGCGACCCTATCAAAAACTCGGCGTCGCTTGGCTTTGGTATCTCTATGGCCAGAAATTAGGCGGGATTCTAGCGGATGAAATGGGGCTAGGTAAAACCCTCCAAGCCCTCGCGCTCCTCGCTGCTCGCCACGGCCGCGCGCCCTCCGTGCGTGGACCTGCGGCTGATCCCCGCCGGCCTTCCTTGGTGGTCTGCCCAGCCTCTTTGATGGAAAATTGGCGGCGCGAAGCGGCGCGTTTCACCCCACAGCTTGCGGTGCTCGTCCACCACGGCGACCGCCGAACGGAAGACGCCACCGCTTTCGCCCTATACGATTTAATCATCACCTCGTACGGCACCCTCACCCGCGATGCCGAACTTTTTACAGCGCAAGAATTCGACATTATTCTCGCTGACGAAGCCCAACATTTAAAAAATCGCCGCACCCAAGCCGCGCAATCATTACGGACTTTGCGGGGGCGCGGGCGCTTCCTGCTGACGGGGACGCCGTTGGAAAATTCCCTCGATGACCTGCGCGCTCTTTTTGAATACCTGATGCCGGGTTTTATTGCCGCCATTCCCGCCGGCGTGCGCGGCACCGATCGAACTTGGTTCGATGAGCGTCTGCGGGTGCAAACGGCTCCCTACATTTTACGTCGTACTAAACTCGTGGTAGCGCCCGAGCTGCCCGAAAAAATTGAGCAGACTATTTATTGTGAACTAACTCCTGATCAGGCCGCTCTCTACCGCCGCATGCAGGATAAAACAGAGCAGGAATTGTCCAAGCTCGCCGCCACGGGGGCTTCCGCGGGCACACTGCATCTCGCTGCGCTCACGCAATTGCTCCGTCTCCGTCAAATCTGCTGCGATCCACGCCTGATTCCCGAACAAACGGCTTCGAGTACTAAACTGGAAGCCTTCCGCGAGTTGCTGGCCGAAAGCATTGATGAAGGCCACCGCATGCTCGTCTTCTCACAATTCACCTCTCTTCTCGGCTTGCTCCGGACCGAACTCGAAGCCCAAGGGGTGGCGTATTGCTACCTGGATGGCTCCCTCTCCACCCGAGCCCGCCAGGCCGCGGTTGATCGCTTTCAAGCCGACGAGACCATCCCGGTTTTCCTCATCTCACTCAAAGCCGGCGGCACCGGCCTTAATTTAACCGGCGCCGACGTGGTCGTGCATTACGATCCGTGGTGGAATCCGGCTGCCGAAGCTCAGGCGACTGACCGCACGCACCGCATTGGCCAAACGAAAGTTGTGACGAGCTACCGACTCATCTGCGCTCAAACCGTCGAAGAAAAAGTTCAATTACTCCAAGACACCAAGCGCGCCCTCCTTGCTGATGTATTCGAAGCCAGCGCGGCCGCGGCCGCCAAATTAAGTCTCACAGATCTCCGCGATCTGCTGAAATAACACTCTGCGCTGAGCTGCACCCGCCAGCGCAATCGGGTTGTTTGCTTGGCCTTGACCAGAAATTCCCCAACTTGGGTCTATGAAATTTATTACGACCCTCGCCTGCGCCCTGACCCTCGCACTTGCCACGACCGCCTGGGCGACCGGTACCCACCTCAAAACTGAAAAGCCATTGCGCATTGCGCAAGGAGTGGAAGTAAGCCTCACCGATTTTCTCGTGCCGCAAAAATTCACGGTGTTTGATTTTACGAGCGAATATTGCCCGCCCTGCCGCGGCTACACAGAGCCACTCCTCCATCTCCACCAACAGCGCGCTGATGTCGCCGTGATCAAAGTTGATATTAACCGGCCCGAAATTCACCGCATCGATTGGCAATCACCCGTGGCTCAACAATACGGCATGCGCTCAATTCCCCATTTTAAAGTGTACGGCCCCAAAGGCGATTTGCTAGCGGAGGGAGATGAAGCCCGCGCCATGGTGGATGGCTGGATCGCCGCACTGCCTCAATGAGCGAACGGTGCGCCCTGCCTGTAAAAATTCCTGCCCTGACTTACTATGATGATTCTTGCGCTAGTTCTTCCCGTTTTGCTGGCCACGAGCGCCGCGCCCACTAGCCCCGCTCATTTCGCCATGTCTCCTCAATCCCCAAATGCCGTCAGTGCTTTACCAGCTGATTACCCCCAAACCATCACCACAGCTCGCGCCGAGCGTGTAAAACAGCTCACCACACCAAATGGCTGGCTCACGCTCATTGGCCGCCACCTCATTTCTTCAGGAATAAATACCGTCGGATCGGCACCTGATAATTCGATCATCCTCGCAGCGGGCCCTCCTTATCTCGGTACCGTTACGCTCCATGAGGGAACCGTCACGCTCACGCCCGCCCCCAGTGCGCTTCTGACCATCAACGATCAACGCATTCAACAGCCGACCGAGTTAATTTATAAGGGAAAAACACCCACCGTGGTAGTTTTCGGCTCAGTCAATTTTTACGTGATGATGCGGGGCGACAGCCTATTTTTGCGCGTCAAAGACCGAGAGGCGGATCGGCTCAAGAATTTCGCGGGGCTCGATTATTTCTCCTTAGATCCCACCTGGCGCCTTGAGGCGACGTGGATCCCCTTCGACCCACCCCATCAAGTCAACATCACCAACATGATTGGGCAGACCACTGCCACCCCCGTCCCGGGCAAAGCCGTGTTCACCCGAGACGGTCGCACCTTCGAACTGTTCCCGATCGACGAGGGCGGGGCGGAACTTTTTTTCGTGATCACCGACCTCACCGCTGGTCAGGAAACTTATGGGGCCTGCCGCTTTTTGTCCGCCGCGCTTCCGCAGAACGGCAAAATCATTCTCGATTTCAACCAAGCAGAAAATCCCCCCTGCGCCTTTACCCCCTTCGCCACCTGCCCGTTGCCGCCCAAAGAAAATCGGCTCCCCATTCGCGTCACTGCCGGTGAGAAAAATTACCGCGGCGAACATCATTAAACCTCTGCCCCCACTCTAATCGATGAAAGCCCGCGACTGGGACCGCTTAGCGGCCGCCTATGAAAACGAAGTCTGTGATATTTTTGTCCGCGACCGAAAAAAAGTAATCGCTCACTGGTTGCGCGCGCGCGGCCTGCTGCGCGGCCAAAAGACATTGCTCGATATTGGCTGCGGCATCGGCTCCTTCATTAAGCAATATGGCCGCTACTTTGGTCAAAAAATAGGCACCGATCATTCGCACCGGATGCTGCAGATCGCGGCCCGCCGTTGTCAGAAATTAGCCGACTGCACCTGGCTTCAGGCGGACGTGATTGACCTCCCCAAGACCCTGCACGCTCGCGGAGATTTGGTGGTTTGCTCCAACGTCATTACCTTTGTATCGGCCAAGGCCTGCGCTCGCGCCATGCAGGAAGTTACCCGCTGCGCCCGACCGGGCGGGGCACTCTTATTTATCCTCCCCGCACTTGAGAGTCATGATGCGGTGGTCGCCCTAGAGACCGGCCGCGCGCAACCCGTTCGCGGCGCCACGGCGATTGTGGCGCGCGATGACCGCAAACAGCGCTTTTACACTGCCGCTGGCGCGCGCCAATTAGCAACCCGCGCCGGGCTGCGTTCGATTACAGTACGCAAGGCGTGGTATCCATGGATTGATGAAGGCATCACCCGCGCTCCACGAGGCCACGAGTTACCGTGGGACTGGCTCGTGACAGCTCGGCGTTGATCCTGCGACTCGCGGCGGTCACCGCAGCAGCCAGCAACTATATGGAGGCTCGCCAAATGTCCGCGAGCTGTTGAATGATGCCTTATGGACAAAGCCTCTCCACGCCAGGCTGGCGTTGGTTTTATTTTTATTACGCTCGTACTTGCCGTTATCGGTTTCGGGCTGCTCATTCCCGTTCTGCCGAAATTAATTGTGCAGCTCAATGGGGGCGAAATTGCTTCAGGCTCACATGCCTATGGCTGGATCATCTGCAGCTATGCGTTGATGCAGTTTGTTTTTTCCCCCATACTGGGCGCGCTTTCTGATCGCTACGGCCGCCGCCGCATCATCCTGATCGCAACCGCGGGCTCCGCCCTTGATTATTTTATCATGGCCAACGCGCCGACGCTGGCCTGGTTTTTCGTGGCGCGCATTATCGCCGGCGCCACCGCAGGAGTACTCTCCACCGCCAACGCCTATATCGCCGACATCACGCCGCCCGAAAAGCGCGCCCAATCCTTTGGTTTGCTAGGCGCCGCTTTTGGCATCGGCTTCATCATCGGGCCCGTAGCGGGCGGACTCCTAGGCCAAATTGATATTCGATTGCCCTTCTTTGCTGCCGGCGCCTGCTCTTCGATCAACTGGCTATATGGTTATTTTGCGTTACCGGAATCCCTCAAGCCGGAGAATCGGCGCGAATTTTCTTGGGGCCGCGCTAATCCGATCGGCGCACTCTATGCCCTGAAGCGGCTCCCATCGGTACTGGGCCTCGCGGAATGCTACTTCATCATGATGCTCGCCCAGACCATGCTGCAGACCACGTGGGCGCTTTACACCGGGCATCGTTACAACTGGGGCCCCCTCGCGATCGGGCTTTCGCTCATGGCGGTCGGCGTTTTGACCGGTCTCGTCCAAGCCACCCTCGTGAAGCGGCTCGTACCCAAATGGGGTGAAACTAAATCTGTGCTCATTGGGTTCATTGCCTCCATTATCGCTTTATTCTGCTACGGCCTCGCGACCCAGGGCTGGATGGTTTATGTTATCATGATTTTCGGTTCCTGCGCCGGCATCTCCGGCCCCGCCCTTCAATCGTATATTACCAAGCATGTTCCCGCGAACGAGCAAGGGGCGGTCCAAGGTGTTTATGGCGGTCTGGCCAGTCTCGCGGGGATCCCTGGGCCCCTGTTAGGCAGCTGGAGCTTTGGTTGGGCCGTCGCCGCGGATCGACCCGCCTGGTTGGCCGGTACCCCATTTTTTTTAGGCGCGGGCATCACCCTGCTCGCCCTCTGGTTGGCGGTGCGGACTTTTCGGCAAGATGCGCGCCGCCCCGTGATCGTGCCCCCGGCGATCGCCAGTTAAAGATCCACGCGCAATCACGCTTGCCAGCGCGCACTTCGAGCCCTCTTTTTTCCCCATTCCATGGCGTCCAACTACACTGAAGCCAGCATCAAGACCCTCTCGTCCCTCGAGCACATCCGCCTCCGCCCCGGGATGTACATCGGCCGCCTCGGCAACGGCACCCACGCGGAAGATGGCATCTATGTGCTGCTGAAAGAGACCATCGATAACTCGATCGATGAGTTCATGATGGGCCAGGGCAAAAAAATAGAAATAGAGATCACCGACCGCACCGTTCGGGTGCGCGACTACGGCCGCGGCATCCCGCTCGGCAAATTAGTCGACTGCGTCTCCATCATCAACACCGGCGCGAAGTACGATTCGCAAACCTTCCAGAAAGCCGTGGGCCTGAATGGCGTCGGCCAAAAAGCGGTCAACGCCCTTTCCTTCTCCTACCTAGCGCAGGCTTTTCGCGATGAAGAAACTAAGATCGTTGAGTTCGCCCAAGGTAAATTAAAGAAAGAAACCAAGCTGGCCAAAACCGACGAGCGCAATGGCACGCTCATCGCGTTCATGCCGGATGAAGCCCTCTTCGGGAAAGATTTTAAATTTCGCCTCGAATTTATCGAGGACATGCTTTGGAACTACGCCTTTCTCAATCGGGGATTAACGCTCACGCTCAATGGGAAGTCATTTAAGTCAGAACACGGGCTCAAGGACCTCCTGACAAAAGAACTCAGCGGTGAGCCGCTTTATCCCATCATTCATCTCGAGGGGGAAGATATCGAAATCGCGCTGACCCACGGCAATCACTACGGCGAAGAATATTGGTCCTTCGTCAATGGTCAGCACACGACCATGGGCGGCACCCATCTCGCCGCTTTTCGCGAGGCCCTCGTCGAAACAGTCCGTAACCATTTCAAAAAAGACTACGACGCCGCCGATGTCCGCCAGGCTATCGACGCCGCCATTGTGGTCCGCGTCCAAGAGCCCGTGTTTGAATCGCAGACCAAGACCAAGCTCGGTTCGAACGACATCGGTCCATCCGGTCCATCGATCAAGGAATTTGTCGGTAAATTCATGCAGCAGTCGCTCGACACTTACCTGCATAAAAACCGCGAAACTGCGGAGATCATTAAGCGCAAGATTGAGGAAAATGAACACGAGCGCAAAGAACTGGCGGGCATCCGCAGCCTCGCTCGGGAACGCGCCAAAAAAGCGTCGCTGCACAATCGCAAGCTCCGCGATTGCCGCCTCCACCTCGGTGATCGCAATCCACGTGGCGAAGAAAGCACGCTCTTCATTGTCGAAGGCGATTCTGCCGCCGGCTCCCTCACCGCAACGCGCGATGTCCAAACCCAAGCCGTCTTCGCCTTGAAGGGCAAACCGCTCAACACTTACGGTCTCTCGAAGAAAGTTATCTACGAAAACGAAGAATTTCATCTCCTCCAATCGGCTCTTAATATCGAAGAAGGCTTAGATGGTTTGCGGTATAATAAAATTGTCATCGCCACCGACGCTGACGTCGACGGCATGCACATTCGCCTCTTATTGCTCTCCTTCTTCCTGCAATTCTTCCCCGATGTGATGCGCAACAACCACCTCTTCATTCTAGAAACGCCGCTCTTTCGAGTGCGCAACAAAAAGAAGACGATGTATTGTTATAACTCCGAAGAAAAACAGGCCGCTATCGAAGAGCTTGGTGCCAGCCATGAGATAACCCGATTCAAGGGTCTCGGGGAAATCTCCGCAGGTGAATTCAAAGATTTTATTGGCGAGAATATTCGTCTCGAGCCGGTCAATCTTCACCATCTTTATAGCAGCGATGAATTGCTGAGTTTCTTCATGGGAAAAAACACCCCAGAGCGGCAGGATTTCATCATCGGAAACCTCAAGATCGAGAAAGACCTCATCGAGGCATGATGCGTGTCCCTCGGCTAGCTACTGCGACCCTATGAATTCCGCCCCCGCCACCGTGCCGGTGCACCGCTGGGGCTCTCCGGGAGTCGGGGTTGCGGAATCCGATCCAGTCGCCGTTGAAGAACCGCTGGAAATTCGCGTAGCTGATCGGAGCGTGGCGGTAGTCATGCGCACGCCTGGCCATGATCGCGAACTGGCCGCCGGCTTTCTTCTCACGGAGGGAGTCATTCGCCAAGCTGATGATGTTTTGGACATTGTTCTCTGCCGCGAACAGGAGGGCGCAAACTCCGGCAACGTCGTCAACGCCCTCCTCGCGCCGACCACGGCGGTCGACTTCACCCGCTTGACCCGCCACGTGTTCAGCTCCTCCAGCTGCGGAGTTTGTGGCAAAGTCACTCTGGATGCCGTCCTCCAAAAATTTCCCCCCGTGGCCCCAGGCCCCATCTTCGCACCGACCGCACTCGCTGCCTTGCCGGCCCGACTGCGCGCGGCCCAACCGGTCTTTGCCACCACCGGCGGACTCCACGGGTGCGCCTTATTTGATGTAAAGGGTGAACTTGAAATCGTGCGTGAGGACGTCGGCCGCCACAATGCCCTTGATAAAGTACTTGGCCGAGCACTCCTCGACCGCCGTCTGCCGCTCACCAACACCGGCCTGCTTTTGAGCGGACGCCTTTCTTTCGAGCTCGTGCAAAAAGCCCTCGCGGCCGGAGTCCCGTTAGTTGCCGGTATCGGCGCCCCCTCCAGTCTGGCCATCGCTTGCGCCGAACGCGGTGGAATTACGCTGGTCGGATTTTTGCGCGCTGAGCGATTTAATATCTACACACATGCGGAGCGGCTCGCTCGATGAAAATTGCCGCGCTGCAGCTATCGACTGGCCATAATTATTTTGGCCACCACGGCCGGCCCCCGGACGAACATCCGATGACTGCGGCGACCACCGTCGATTGTCTCGCCGGCCGCGGTTTGCGCGGTGATCGCTTTCTCGACTACAAGCCCGCCTACGCCGGACAAATCACCTTCTTTGCGGAGGAAATCCATCAAGCCCTCCTCGGCGCGCTCCAGCCCCCACCACGATCCGCCGCAGCCTATCGTCGTAATGTGATCACGCGGGGCGTCGATCTGAACCGCTTGATTGGCCAAGAATTTACCGTGCAAGGGGTTCGTTTTTTAGGGACGGCTGAATGCAAACCCTGCTACTGGATGGAACAGGCCATTGGGCCAGGGGCGGAAGCTTGGTTGCGTGATCACGGAGGGCTCCGAGCTAAAATTTTGACCGACGGGCCTCTCCACGTCGACTGCGCGACCGCCGCAGGTTTGCTCCTCGCTGGCGGCCACTCACGCCGCATGGGCACTGATAAAGCTCACCTCGATTGGCACGGTCGCCCCTTAATTGAACACCAAGCAGCCACGCTCACCGCCACCGGCGGGTGGCCACTCCTCCTCTCGTGTCGGCCAGAGCAAAGCGAGCATCTCGCCGGCTTCCAGCGAATCGAAGATCAATCGCCTGATGGCGGAGCGCTCCGCGCATTCGTAGACGCACTCAGCGCCGCGCCGGCACCTGTGCTCACCGTGTTGGCGGTCGACCTGCCTCTGGTAACCCCTGATTTTTTAGCGCGGCTAACTGGGCAAGCCCGCGATGCCGCTGTTTCCGTAATTCCGCTATGCGCAGAGCGGTATGAGCCTATGGCCGCAGCGTGGCATCAATCTGCTCTCCCCGTGTTGCGCGCCGCACTCGCGACCGGCCAATCGTTGCAACAAGCTTGCACCCTTTTACAGACGCAAAATCTGCTCCAACCGTATCGAGTCAGCTCGGACGAACGAGCGCTGTTGACCAACCTCAATTCGCCGAGCGACCGCTTGACGCTGCCCGCTGACCCTTCCTACGCTCAACGCACCACTTTCCCTAATGGCTAAACGCAAGTCCTCCAAAAACTCCGACCAGCCCGAATTGCCGCTCGACAGCACCGCGGTGCCCACCCCCACGAATCCAGGGCGAAAGACTGAGCCGCGCTCAGCACCAAAAGCAGCCGTGGCCGCACCCAGCGCCAATCGCGATCCCGCAGCTGAAACCGCGGCGATCGAGCCACCCCCACCGCGCAAGAAAGGCCAAAAGGTACAGGACGATAAAGCGCCGTTAGCCCAACATTACCGCAACTGGTTTCTCGAGTACGCGAGCTACGTAATCCTTGATCGGGCTGTTCCGCATATTGATGACGGCTTGAAACCCGTGCAGCGTCGCATCCTCCACACTTTGTGGGAAATGGATGATGGTCGTTTTCACAAGGTAGCAAATGTGGTCGGTCGCACCATGGCCTTTCACCCCCATGGCGATGCTTCGATCGGGGCCGCCCTCGTCGCCATCGGTCAACGTGCCTTCCTGATCGAGCCACAAGGTAATTATGGTAATATGCTGACTGGCGATGAGGCCGCCGCACCCCGTTATATTGAAGCGCGGCTAACGCCCTTCGCAAAGGATGTACTCTTTAATCCTAAGACCACCACTTGGCAGCTCAGCTATGACGGCCGCGCTAAAGAACCCGTCACCCTACCAGCCAAATTCCCTATCGTGCTCCTCGAGGGCGCCGAGGGTATCGCCGTAGGACTCGCGACCAAAATTCTGCCGCATAATTTCAACGATCTGTGCCGCGCAGCGATTAATCATCTTCAGGGAAAAACTTTCCGCATCTTCCCTGATTTCCCGACCGGTGGCGTAGCCGATTTCTCTGAATACAACGATGGCGAACGCGGCGGTAAGGTTAAAGTTCGCGCCCAAATTGAAGTGCGTAGTAAAAATCTGCTGGCCATCACGCAGCTCCCATTCGGCGCGACGACCGAAACGTTAATCGAGTCGATCCTCTCTGCTAACGCTAAGGGAAAAATTAAGATTAAGCACGTCGATGATAACACTGCCGATGCCGTGGAGATTCTCGTCCATTTGCCCGCTGGGAGCGATCCCGAGCAAATTATTCAGCAGCTTTATGTTTTCACTAACTGCCAAATGCAGCTCAACCCCGCCGCTTGCGTCATTGAAAATGACAAGCCGCAATTTCTCGGCGTTCGCGAAATCCTGAAACGCAGCGCGGAGAAAACTAAAGCGCTGCTCAAACTGGAATTGGAAATCAAACTCGCCGAACTCGATCAGCAGTGGCACTGGGACTCTCTCGAGCGCATCTTTATCGAAGAGCGTATTTACCGCCTCATTGAAAAATCAAAAACATGGGAAAGCGTGCTCGCCGAAATTCGCGGTGGCCTCCAACCATTTATAAAACAACTCCGCCGGGCGGTCACCGATGAGGATATCACGCGCCTCACAGAAATTCGTATCAAACGAATTTCCGCCTATAATCGCTTTCAAGCGGATGAGGCCCTCAAGAAAATTGAAACGGGCATGCAGGAAACGAAGGCTAATCTCAAGAATCTCACGGCGTACGCCGTGGCCTGGTTCGAGATGCTTCAGGAAAAATACGGCAAGGGCCTCAAGCGCCGCACCAGCTACGATGAGATTGCGCAAATTGACGCCTCTGAAGTCGTGTCGGCTAATCAGCGCCTCTACGTCAATCGCGAGGATGGCTTTATCGGCCTGAATTGGCGGCAACACGAATTCGTACAGGAGTGCACGATTCTCGACAGCGTGCTCACGCTCATGGCTGATGGGGGCCTTAAAGTCTCCAAAGTAGCCGATAAAATTTTCATGGGACGCGAAATCTTGCACGTAGCGGTATTTCCGAAGGACGGCGATACGGCGTTCTACACCATGATTTATCAGGACAAGGAATCGGGCAAAGCCTTCGCCAAGAAATTCCAAATTGGCGGACTCTCCCGTGATAAACTCTACCCACTCGTCAAAAGCGAAGGCTCCCGCGTGCTTTATCTTGAAGTCAGCGCTCAGGAGAAATTGATGCCAAAAACCGTGCGCATTGCTCTGGATGGTCGCAGCGGTGCGCGCATTCGTGAATTTGATTTTGACCTGACCGCCGTACCGGTGAGCACGCGAACGGCCAAAGGCCTCACCATTACGAAGTGGAATATTAAAGAAGTTAAGCGCGTCGATCTCGCCCTGAAATAGCTCCGCGAGTCGGCAAATTCCGCCTACTGAAACACAAGGCATGCGCGGTCGCCCCCTCTCGGGGGTGTATACTGGTAGCATGAAAACATTTCTTGTGCCTGTGGATTTCTCTCCGGTCTCTGACCTGATCATCGATGCCGCCGTCAATTTTGCCCGCGCCTTTAAGGGTCAGGTCGTCTTGCTGCACGTCATTCAACCCCCGATTATCACCAGCGAATACGCGCTCCCACTCGAAGCGGTCCAAGCGACCATTCAAGCGAGCGAAAAAGCTGCTGCGACCCACTTCCGCGCTGCCCTCGAAATATTCCGCCAAGCCGGCGTCACCGCCACCTCGGTTATTCAACAAGGCCCACCCGTCTACGCCATCCTGGAGGAAGCGAGCAAACGGAAAGCCGATTTCATTATCATGGGCTCACACGGCCACGGAAAACTCTATGATTTGCTCGTCGGCAGCACCGCGAATGGCGTACTCAAAGGCGCCAGCTGCGGAGTCATTGTTATGCCGTCGGCCGATAAATTGAACTAATTGTCGGTAATTAGTCTCCGAACACAATCCCTTGAGCCAGCGGCAAGGTGGCGGAATAGTTAATCGTCGCAGTCTGGCGTCGCATGTAAGCTTGCCAAGCATCCGACCCGCTTTCGCGACCACCCCCGGTTTCCTTCTCACCCCCGAAGGCTCCGCCAATCTCGGCTCCACTGGTGCCAAGATTAACATTGGCGATCCCACAATCACTGCCCCGAGCTGATAAAAATTTCTCTGCCTCACGCAGATCCGTCGTGAAGATCGCTGAACTCAAGCCCTGCGGCACGCCGTTCTGTAACGCAATCGCTTCGTCTAAGGTGCGGTAACTCAAAATATATAAAAGCGGGGCAAAGGTTTCCTGCTGCACCACTGGCCATTCATTTTTTGCCTCAGCAATACAGGGCATCACATACAATCCACCCGGATACGCTTCCCCTTTTAATCGTTGGCCGCCAAATAATATCTTACCGCCGCGCTTTTTTATTTCTGCGACCGCCTTCAGCATGGCCTGCACCGCTCGCCCATCGATGAGCGGGCCAACTAAATGATCCGAACCAAGCGGATTGCCGATCGCTAACTGTTGATAAGCGGCGACCAGCGCGGCTACGAAACTCGGCTTAATTGACTCATGGATAATCAACCGCCGCGTACTGGTACAACGCTGACCAGCCGTACCTACGGCCCCAAAAAGAATGCCGCGCAGCGCCAATTTGAGATCGGCCGAGGGAGCGACAATAATGGCATTATTGCCCCCGAGCTCAAGGAGCGCGCGACCAAAACGTTGCGCGAGGACCGCGCCCACACGCCGCCCCATCGCCGTTGAGCCAGTGGCGGAAACCAGCGGCAAGCGGCGATCATGCGTCAGGAGTTCCCCGATGGATGGACCGGCGCCAATCACGAGCGAAAATATGGCGGGATCCACGCCATTGGCCCGGCAAACTTTTTCAGCGATTTTAACGCAGGCGATCGCCGTCAGCGGAGTTTTTTCCGAGGGCTTCCACACGGTGGCGTCCCCACAAGTGACCGCCAGAGCACTGTTCCAAGCCCACACCGCGACTGGAAAATTGAATGCTGAAATAATCCCAACTACGCCGAGTGGTTGCCACTGCTCCATCATACGATGCTCGGCGCGCTCGGAGGCGATGGTCAGACCGTGTAATTGGCGGGATAAACCCGTCGCAAAATCACAAATGTCGATCATCTCCTGCACCTCACCCCCACCTTCAGCTAAAATCTTGCCGGTCTCCAACGTGACGAGTTGCCCGAGCTCAGTCTTCAGCTGACGCAGTGCATTGCCGAGCTGGCGGACGATGTCGCCGCGCTTCGGCGCCGGCACACTACGCCACTCAAGAAAAGCTTTTTGGGCTGCCGCTACAGTTCGCTCATAATCAGCGGGCGTTGCGGATCGCACTCGGCCCAGCCGGGAGCCATCAATGGGCGAATACTTATCAAGCACGGCGCCCCCGCCGCTCCAACCCCCAGAGAAAACACCCGCGTTGGCCCCTTTTAACGAAAGTCCCAGTTTCGGAAAGATCACCTTGGCAACGGACGAGACGCTGGTGGATTTGGCAGTCATGTTGACTCATGGTTGCAGGAAGGCCGCCGCGCCGGCCACTAAAATTTACGACCAGGGCGAGGGGCGATCGTTTTACATCCCCCCCAGCACGGGCGCCCGAACGCCCTATTCCTATAACGGCAACTTCTGCCCTAAGGTAGCATTTAGCAAATACCCTAACCTTTGCAGCGCAGGCTCGCAAAATTCGCGCCTTAAATATAGTTAATACCCGAATCATATGAGCGCCACCCCGCCGCCTTCAGCCCTGCGTCAACTCGCCACTCGCCTCACTGGCGAGCTTCACATCGACGCCACGATGCGGGCCATCTATGCGACCGACTCCTCGGAATATCAGGCCCACCCCGTCGCAGTGGCCCTCCCCAAAACTGAAACTGACTTGCGCGAGCTCATTACCTTTGCGCGCGAACATCACTTAGGACTCATCCCTCGCACCGCGGGCACCTCCCTCGCCGGTCAAGTGGTGGGGGAAGGCCTCGTGGTCGATGTGGGTCGCCACCTCAACCAGATCATCTCGATCGATGCCGCCCAGCGCCGCGTTCGCGTGCAACCGGGCGTCGTACGCAATGAGCTGAATCTTGCCCTGAAGTCCCACGGCCTTTTTTTCACCCCCGAAACCTCCACCGCCAACCGTGCGATGATCGGTGGCATGGTAGGCAATAATTCCTGCGGCGCCAATTCCATCGTCTACGGCACCACACGCGAGCATCTCATCTCTACCCGCGGCTTCCTCAGCGATGGCTCCGCCGTCACCTTTGGCCCGCTCACGCCAGCGGAATTTGCCGCCAAATGCGCCGGCCCCGCCACCCTCGAGACCAAGATTTACCGCACGGTGCGCGACCTTCTCGGCGTCGACGCTAATCGTCAGCTCATTCGCGATCATTATCCCAAACCGACCGTCACGCGCCGCAACACCGGCTATGCTCTCGACCGCTTGATGGCCTGCCAAGTGTTTGACCCGACTTCCGCTCAGCCGTTCAACCTCTGCCAATTGCTGGCCGGTTCTGAAGGCACCCTTTTTCTCGGCGTCGAATTTGAACTCAATGTCGAGCCGCTGCCCCCGCCGGGAGCGCTGATGTGCGCCCACTTTGCAACGATTCAGGATTCGCTCCACGCCACCTTGATCGCGATGCGCCACCGGCCCTTCGGCTGTGAACTCATCGACCGCCATATTCTAGAATGCACTAAAGCTAATCTCGAACAGGCTAAAAATCGCTTCTTCGTTGAAGGCGATCCGGGCGCAGTGCTGGTAATTGAAATCCGAGCCGAGCAACGAACGGCCATTGAAGCCACCATGCGGACGCTCGAAACAGAACTTCGCGCCGCAGGTCTAGGCTACGCCTTCCCCGTGCTCTGGGGTGACGATGCTAATAAAGTTTGGGACCTGCGCCGAGCGGGTCAGGGCTTAATGATGAATGTGCCCGGCGATGCTAAACCGCGCGAGGTCGTAGAAGATACCGCTGTCGCGGTGGAGGATTTGCCCGCCTACATCGCCGAGTTCGATGCGCTCATGCGCGACAAATACGGCATCAGCAGCGTTTACTACGCTCACGCCGGCGCCGGTGAGCTCCACACGCGACCCCTCTTTGATCTTAAGACCCCTGAGGGCATGCGCTTTTTCCGGGGCATTGCGACTGATGTCGCCGCCCTCGTTAAAAAATATCGCGGCTCCCTCTCGGGCGAACACGGCGATGGCCGCCTCCGCGGCGAGTTCATCCCCTTCATGGTCGGGCCAGAATGTTACGCGATGATGCGGCGCATCAAAGAAACCTTCGATCCCCACGGCGTGCTCAATCCTGGGAAAATTATTGATACCCCGCCGATGGATACGTCACTGCGCCACGGGCCCGACCACCCCACGCCAGAATATAAAACGATTTTTAACTTCAGCGCTGCGCACGGGGTCCTTCGCGCCGCCGAGAAATGCAACGGCGTCGGTGAATGCCGGAAATCCCACCTCATGGGTGGCACCATGTGCCCCAGTTACATGGCGACCCGCAACGAACAAGACACCACGCGCGCGCGCGCGAACATGCTTCGCCAGGTGCTCACCGAGGCCCGCGAGGGCATGAACGCATGGGACAACGAACAGGTGAAGAGCGTCATGGACCTCTGCCTCTCCTGCAAAGCCTGCAAATCCGAATGCCCGTCCAATGTTGACGTCGCTCGCCTCAAAGCTGAATGGCAACAACACTATTACGATGCCAACGGCGTACCGCTGCGCTCCCGCCTCGTCGCCGGCTTCACTGCCTCCATGCGGCTAGCATCGCTCGCACCATCCCTCTATAATTGGGCCGTCACCAGCCCCATCGTTTCAAAATGGATCAAACGCTTTGCGGGCTTCGCCACTCAACGCAGCCTCCCGACATTACATGCGACCACGCTCGCTGCTTGGCACGCCCAACATGCGAATAAAAACGAGAATGCCGACGTTGCTCTAGCCGCGAGTCGCGAAACTAATTCCCTGGTTAATTCCAACCGCTTCCCGAATGGTCGTGTTTATCTTTTCTGTGACGAATTCACGAACTACAACGACACGCCCGTCGGCATCAAGGCAGTCCAATTACTCAATCGCCTCGGCTACGAAGTAATTATTCCCCACCACGTCGAGAGTGGCCGCGCTCACTTATCTAAAGGACTCGTGCGGGCCGCCCAAAAACTGGCGATTCGCAACGTTGAGTTGTTGCAGAATATCATCACGAAAAGCACCCCTCTCATCGGCCTCGAACCGTCCTGCATTCTCGGCTTCCGCGACGAATATCCGGACCTTGTGCCTGAGCATCTGCGAGCCACCGCCCAGGCCCTAGCTAAAAATGCGCTGCTCATTGATGAATTTATCGCGCGTGAAGCCGAGGCCGGTCGCATCAATCGCGCCGCTTTCACCACGCGGCCACAAGCCATCACCCTCCACGGTCATTGTCACCAAAAGGCGCTCTCGTCTCTCACCCCGACGGTAAAAATGCTCGAGCTGGCGGCAGGGCATACGGTGACCGTCATTCCTTCTGGCTGCTGCGGCATGGCCGGCTCCTTCGGTTATGAAACGGAGCACTTTCAAGTCTCTCAACAAATTGGCGAACTCGTGCTGTTCCCTGCGGTGCGCGCAGCGGCGGCCGACACCCTCGTCGCCGCCCCAGGCACGAGCTGTCGGCACCAAATTAAAGACGGCACCGGTCGCGTGGCTCTGCACCCGATCGAAATTTTACACGCGGCGCTTTTAGAAAGATAATTTTCGCCCAGCCCGCACTTCTGTAGTCTTTCTTTTTTCTTCTTTTTGTGCCTTCTGGAGTCGCATGAATGTCGACTATGCTGCCCGCCGTGCCCGCATCGCCCCCGCGCTGAGTTTGACTAACGAAATTCTCTTGGTCGGGGCTGGTTCTCCTTTAGCCAAACCGGAGATAAGTGACGCAATGCTGCCCTTTATTGCTCATCAGGAATATTATTACCTGACCGGTCTCGCCGATGCGAGCGGCGGCATCATCGCTTACGATCCGGCCTCCGGCTGGATTTCTTTCGTCCCCACGGTAACCGAGACCGAGCAAATCTGGGAAGGCCGCCAGCAATTACCCGGCGAACCCCTCGCGAAATTTCCTGCATGGCTGGAAGCTCGGGCAAGTCGACAAGTTGTCATGCTCGGCGCTCCCGTGGCAGGCGTGCGCAGCGATGCCACGCGCACAGCCGCGGTCCGCGCCGCCTACCAACATGCGCGCCGACCAAAGGAGCTGGCCGAAATTAATTTAATGCGACGCTGCGCCAGCGCCACAACGGCCGGCTACGCGGCCATCCAGTCCCTCATTCGTCCGGGGGTGAGTGAACGCCGCCTCCAAATTGAACTCGAAGCGGAATATTTCCGCCACGGAGCTCAAGTTACCGGCTACGACAGCATTATTGGCAGCGGACCCAACGCGGCGGTTTTTCATGGCGCCCCCTCCGCCCGCGTTGCCCAAGCGGGAGAATTTATTCTGATCGACTCCGGGGCCCAACTCGATCGCTACGTCATCGACGTCACGCGCACCTACATCGCGGGCGAACCGAGTGCGTTCCAGCGGGATCTTTATCAGAATGTACTGAACGCAGAATTGCGCGCGATCGATCGCTGCCGCCCTGGCGCGGAGTGGAAAGACATTCATTTTGGCGCCGCCGTCGATTTGATTGATGGCCTCATTACCATGGGCCTGATGAAGGGCTCGGCAACTGCACTCATCGAACAAGAAGCGCACATGCTCTTCTTTCCGCACGGCATCGGTCATATGCTCGGCCTCGGCGTGCGCGACGCGAGTGGCTTGGAACCGGGCCGAACAAAAGATCCGCGCCCCTGCCTCGCCAGTTTGCGGCAGGATCTTATTTTGCGCACCGGCTATATCGTCACGATTGAGCCCGGGCTCTATTTCATCCCCGCCTTGCTAAATGATCGCGCCCGTCGAGAAAAATATCGCGACTGCGTTAACTGGCCGCTCGCGGAAAAATGCCTCGGACTGGGTGGCGTGCGCCTCGAGGACAATTTATTAGTCACCGCAGCTGCCCCCGAAAATTTGACGGCAGCAATTCCCAAGACCCTGATCCCAGCGGGGTGCTAACGAGAGCGAGCGATTCGCCGCTCGTGCTTATTTACGCTGGTCGCGTTGAAAACGGTAAACTGTTTTCAACATCTGCAAGGCCAGCCAGAACACCCCTGCCATGCAACCCGCGGCGAGACTGCCCCACAGCTTGATCATCGCAGGGTCGTTGGAAGGCACATGCGAATTCACGAGCCAATAAAAAATACTGAACGCAATCGCGGTCAGTCCCAAATCGAGGAGCAGATTAACGAGAGAGAATGGTTTTTTCGCAGAAGTGGCCATGCAGGAAAAAGAAGGAGCCGACGGTGGTTTGTCGAACTGAATTTGCGCCCTAAGCTCAAACCTCAATAATCTCGTCCTTGCGGCGGTGCTTCAGCGAGGCGGCCACAAAAATCGCCACCTCATAAAGAACAATCAGGGGCAGCGCAAAGAGTGATTGGTTAATGGGATCGGGCGTCGGCGTGATCACCGCAGCGATTATAAAGATTACGACATAAGCGTGCCTCCGATATTTGCGCAGCGTCGCTACCTCGACAAAACCCATGTAGACCGCCAACACGATCAAGAGCGGAAATTCAAAAGCGGCGCCCATTCCGAGCACGAGCCACATCAGCAAACTATAATAGCGATCTGCCGTCCAGAGCACGGTGTAGCCCATTAATTGATTCAGTTCATAAGCCACCCGAATCGTACTGGGCGTAATGATGAAATAACCAAAAGAAGCGCCGCCCAAAAAGAGCAACAACGCTGAACAGCAAGTCGGGAGTAGGACCTTGAGCTCTCGTTTCGTGAGCGCTGGGGCAATAAACTGACCGACAAAGAATAATATAAACGGCAGCGAAAGCACCAAGCCGCCGATGAGACAGATATCGATGATAACGCTAAACACGCCCATCGGACTATTAGTCACGAGTTCGGTGTTCATCTTGGGGTAGTCGTGCTTAACCCGCTCCAGCGGCCAACTGAGCACCTTGGCAAAATCATCGACCCAATACGCAATCAGCGTCACGAAGCCGCCAAAGACAACGGCGCTCTTGACCAGCGTCATGCGCAAATCTTCGAGATGCTCGAGAAAGCCCATTGGCTTGCGGGCACCCTCTGCAGCCGCCGGCGTTGGCTCGTTCTCGGGAGAACCGCCTTCATGGTATTCGTCAATAGGTACTTCGTCGCTCACGCGCCTGACCTGCAAACAGTTTTGGCCCTCGTCGGCAATCTCCGTATTTCTTTGCCCACGGGAGAGTCTAACAAAACCAAGCGGCCCTCACACGTTTACCCCACTCTACCGAGCACCCCCAGCAGCAGCCAAGGCGCAATAGCCCCACCCTCCATTTCGCCCGCCTCCATCATTGACACCCCTGCACCCAACCTTTGCGATGATGGCCCTTTCGTCCTTTTTTCACTTATCAACATGGCCAAGAAATCCACTGCTAAGAAGTCCGCGGGCAAAAAGTCCGCTTCCAAGAAACCCGCCCCTAAATCCGCCGCCAAAGGCAAAGCGCTCAAATGCGTCTACTCTTGGGGCGCCGGCAAGGCCGATGGCAATGGTTCTATGAAGAACCTCCTCGGCGGCAAGGGCGCCAATCTCGCCGAAATGACCCGTATCGGTCTGCCGGTGCCTCCTGGCTTCACTATCACGACAGAGGTTTGCACCTATTTTTACGCGAATAAGCGCACCTATCCAGCTTCACTCCAGGCCCAAATGGAAGCCGGCGTAAAGAACATGGAGAAAATCATGGGCTATAAGTTCGGTGACTCCACTGGCTTCCCCCTCCTCGTAGCCGTGCGCTCAGGCGCTCGCGACTCCATGCCAGGCATGATGGACACAATCCTCAACCTTGGTCTTAACGATCAAACGGTTCTCTCCCTCGCCGCCGCCACTAAGAACGAGCGCTTTGCTTGGGATTGCTATCGCCGCTTTATTCAAATGTACGGCGACGTCGTCATCGGAGTGCAGAAGCGTGAAGGCGAAGACCACGATCCGTTCGAGACAGTCATCCATGGTTTCAAACACGAAAAATATCACGGCGACATCGAGGACTCCAAACTCACCGCCGCTGACCAACAGGAGCTCGTCCGCCGCTTTAAGGCCCTCGTCCATGATCGCACAGGGAAAAACTTCCCGAACAATCCGTGGGACCAACTCCGCGGCGCCGCTGGCGCAGTCTTCGGTAGCTGGATGAACGATCGCGCTAAAGTTTACCGCGCCAAATACGGCATTCCCTCCGAATGGGGTACCGCGGTTAACGTCCAAGCCATGGTTTATGGCAACACGGGCGACACCTCAGGCTCCGGCGTGGCGTTCACTCGCAACCCTGCCAACGGCACCAACGAATTCTACGGTGAGTTCCTGATCAACGCCCAGGGCGAAGACGTCGTCGCTGGCGTGCGCACCCCTGAGCCTGTGGCCGACCTCAAGGCCCAGATGCCAAAATCTTACGCAGAGCTCATGAAGGTTCGCGCGATTCTTGAGAAACACTTCAAGGATGTGCAGGACATCGAATTCACGATTCAGGAAGGCAAGCTATTCATGCTGCAGACGCGCAATGGCAAGCGGACCGCGATGGCTGCTCTTAAATTCTCCATCGATATGGTGAAGGAGAAGCTCATCAACTGGCAAACCGCCATCCTGCGCAATCCCGCGGACCAACTCGAGCAGCTCCTCGCGCCGGTGTTCAATCTGGCGGAAGTGAAAAAAGCTCAAGTGATTGCTACCGGTTTACCCGCCGGCCCTGGCGCCGCTACCGGTCAAATCTACTTCAACGCTGATCGCGCTGTCATCGCAGCCGAGAAGGGCGAAAAAGTCCTCCTTGTTCGCGTCGAAACCTCACCCGAGGATTTGCGCGGCATGATTGCTGCCGAAGGTATTCTGACCGCACGCGGTGGGGTCTCTTCCCACGCCGCCCTCGTCGCTCGCCAAATGGGCAAAGTGTGCGTCTGCGGAGCAGCTGCGCTCCAAGTCGATTACGACAAGAAGACTGTAACCGTCGAAGGCACCACGTACGCTGAAGGAGATTTTCTCTCCATCGACGGCACGATCGGCACCGTTTACGCCGGCAAAATTCCCACCGCTCCTTCCGAAATCATCGCGGGCCTACTCCACGACGACAAAGAGGCGCAGGCCACGGAGAAATTCAAGAGCTACGTCCAGCTCATGAAGTGGTGCGCCCAAGCCACCAAACTCCAAGTCCGCACCAACGCCGATACCCCCGAGCAAGCCCAGAACGCCATGGCCTTCGGGGCTGTGGGCATCGGCCTGACCCGCACTGAACACATGTTCTTCGAGGGCAATCGCATCGATGTCATGCGTGAAATGATCCTCGCCGGTAACTTGGCTGATCGCCAAGCGGCCCTCGCGAAACTGCTCCCTTATCAACGCGAAGATTTCTACGGAATCTTCAAAGCGCTGAAAGGATTCCCGGCCACCATTCGTTTCCTCGACCCACCACTCCACGAGTTCTTGCCGAACTCCAAGGAGTCGCAGATGGATCTCGCGCGGAAACTCAATATTCCCGTGGAGAAAATCATCCAGCGCGTTCACGAGCTGCATGAATTTAATCCCATGCTCGGCTTCCGCGGCTGTCGTCTCGGGATCAAGTATCCTGAGATCACTGCGATGCAGGCCCGCGCCGTTCTCGAAGCGGCTGCTGACGCCACCAAGGACGGCTACAAAGCCAAGCCCGAGATCATGATCCCACTCGTGGGCTTCAAGAAGGAACTCGATCTGCAAACCGCCCTGGTGCACGAAGTCGCCGCCGCGGTTATGGCTGAAAAGAAAGTCAAGATCGCCTACACGGTGGGCACCATGATCGAGATTCCCCGGGGCGCACTGACCGCTGACGAAATCGCGCAGACTGCTGAATTCTTCAGTTTCGGCACCAACGATCTCACGCAGACCTGCCTCGGCATGTCGCGCGATGACTCCGGTTCCTTCCTCGGCGCTTATCAAGAGACCGAGATCATGAAGAAGAATCCCTTCGCCTCGATCGACCAGACTGGCGTGGGCCAGCTGATGGAAATCGCCATCAAGAAAGGCCGTTCCACTCGTCCCGATATCAAGCTTGGGATCTGCGGTGAACACGGTGGTGACCCGGACTCGGTAAAGTTCTGCCACAAGCTCGGTCTTAGCTACGTGTCCTGCTCGCCTTATCGCGTGCCGGTCGCCCGCCTCGCCGCCGCCCAAGCGGCGATTGCCGATCTGAAGAAGTAAGCCAACACCCGTTCACTTACGAGGCCCCGGCGAACAACCGGGGCTTTTTTCTGCCACCGCGCAGACGGTGCGGCTCGGGTGGTCAGTGCCAGCAGCGAGGCCCGCAAACAAGATTGCCAGTCGTCGCAAATTCTTCTCCGCTCTTTCTATCGGGCCGCCACTCTTATGAAGAAACGTGCCCAGATGATTCCTGCCGTCACCGTCGCGGCCTGCATTTTGACCATCCGCGGGCAGAAGGTAATCCTCGATTCCGACCTCGCCGCCATCTACGGCGTCACCCCGAAGCGACTCAACGAGCAGGTGAAACGCAACCCAGACGTTTTCCGCCTGATTTTGTGTTCCAGTTAACAAAAGAGGAACATGCCGTTTTAAAGTCGCAAATTGCGATCGCAAAACTTGGGAACTTGAGATCGCAAATTGCGACCTCAAGTTCTGGCTACGGCGGGCGCCGGTTTCTTCCCTATGCCTTCACCGAAAACGGTGCCGTCATGGCCGCCAACGTCCTCAACAGCCCGCAAGCCGTGCGCATGAGTGTCTTTGTCATCCGGGCGTTCGTGCAAATGCGCGAGCTACTCTCAGGTTCAAAGGAACTGGCGGCCGAGCTCAAGAAACTCGAAGCCAAGCTCAGTGCTCGGCTCGATGGACACGAAGTTGCGATCGTTGAAGTGCTCCGCCGCATCATGGAACTGCTCGATCCGCCCCCCGCTCCGCCCGTGCAGGAAAAGTCCATGGGCTTTCATACTCTGCTAAAACCGCCAGCGAAGAAGTAGCCCGTCGGCCGAGCACGGTGCGCTGGGGAATGATCACGCCATGACTCTTGGCCAGGGAGCGAAATCAAATTTCGTCAGGCTGATCGCACTTGTTTCGCCGACAACGCTGACGTGGCCCCGTGCGCGCAGGGCTAGGGTGGCGCCTCGCAGCTGAGGTGGTGATGCGGCGATCCGACCAGAAGCGCGCCCGCTCACGCGGCACCGGTAGAGCCGGCGCGGGCGGAGGCTTGCGCTTGGCAGGGATGTTACCCCGGCGCGCAGCGTGGAAGACCCTTTCACCTTGCCGCGGTGTCGTGCCCGGGATTGGCCATTCAGAGTCCATCATCCAGCACTATTCTTTTGCATTTTTTGCGCTTGTTGTGGCCAATCTTTGTCGCACTGCCTTTTCTTAAACTCCCTTTCTCCCCATGCGCCGTTTCCTTTTCGTTTTCCTGCTCTTGCTCTCTTTCACGGCTTGCGCTGCGAGCAGCGCCCCAGCCCTGCTTGCCCACCAGCGTGTGCTCGTGCTCGGGGATAGCATCACCCAGGACGGCCGCTATGTGTCCTATCTCGAATATTACCTGCAGCGTTTCGCACCCGATACGCACAGCGATCTCATCAGCATTGGTCTTTCGAGTGAGACGCTTTCTGGCTTAACTGAACCCGATCATCCCGCTCCCCGCCCCTGCCTCTTCGATCGACTGGATCGCGCGCTGGAGTTAGTTAAACCGCAAGTCGTCTTAGCCTGCTACGGCATGAACGATGGCATCTATCATCCAGCCTCCCCCGAGCGACTGGCCGCCTTTACTCACGGGCTCAGCCGACTGATCGATAAAGTTCAGGCAATCGGCGCTGAACTCGTGCTCATCACGCCACCAGTTTTTGATACCCTTCCGATCAACGCCCGCACGGTCAGTAGCACCGCTCCAGAATTTGGTTACAAACATCCCTATAATAATTACGACGATGTGCTGGCAGGATTTGCCGCCGCGGAAATCGCCCAGCAAGCGCCTCGTGTGAGAGTCATTGATCTTCACCAAGCAATGCGCGCAGCGCTGACTGCTGCCCGCGTTCTCGATCCGGCTTTTACTTACAGCCCCGATGGCGTGCACCCCAATGAAGCTGGCCACTTACTCATGGCGCGCACGCTCGCCACTGGCCTAGGCCTCGCGCTGCCCGAGACGACGGCAGCCGTCGAACTGCCAGCACTCACCGCCGATCCTCGCTTTGCCCTGATCCGTGATCGTCGCGCCCTGCGCTCAGAAGCTTGGCTGCCTTATATTGGTTACACGAATGGCAAGACCTACCATTCCGCCTCCGTGGCTGCCACCGAACGCGTCGTGGCTCGCCTGCAAGTCGCCATTGATACACCCCCCGCCGAATAATTTATTAAGCCCGCAGAATAAATCATAGATCAAGCTCGACCAGCTCGCGCGAACGTTAACCCCGATTCAATTTCATGAATTTCCCTTTTAATATAATTGGTTGTGGCTTGCTGGCACTGACGGCGACCGCCGCTCTTTCGGGAGCGCCCGTCATGCGGCTGGAAGCCACGGCCGAAACGCAAACTGTCAGTTTTATCAGCTGGGACACCGAGGGCGGCGATCGCCTCAAACAAAATCTCCTACGTTCACCAATTACTCATTGCACCGCGACCGTCGATCACGGTGGCGGATTTTCCCTCACGCTCACGGCGGCGGAATTGCACCTGCCGTTCGACCCGCGGGTCACGTCCACGTGCATCATTCCCGCTCGCTGGAATGATGATGGCAGCTTCGAACTCCCCGCGATCATCAACGCACCTGACTTTGGAGCGATGACCCTCACGCCAGTCAACGGTGCGCCCATCACCGGACGGTTCGAAGGTAGCCGAAAAGACAAAATAGCAGATATTATTCTCCATGGTGCCGCCGGCACGGCGCTCGCTTTTAAACCCCTCATTCTAGCCGCACCCGCCGGTTTAAAAGACTCCTCGCTCTGGCCCCAAGCGCGCCGCGGTTGGCTTAATATCATCCAACCGACCTCACAATGGGGCGAACAGGGCCGCCCCTTCAGCGCTCCACCCGGGATGCTCGGTAATAATGTGATTAGCGACCCCGCGAGTTGCTCGCTATGGTTCTATGCTGATCAAGCCTTGTTTATACCCGTGCCCGCACCGGGCGTCTCCCTCATGCCTTTGGTGCGCCGAACGATTGAATACTGGCTCGATACCAAAATGCTCCGCGACGCCGCAGGCCATGAAACGGGCGAGCTCATCTGCTACTGGAACTTCGCCAACTTTCTCGACGCCAATGCGGGCCCCCTGATTGCCGCTTGGGATTATGTCGAAGCCACGGAAGATCGTACCTGGTTGGCTAAAAAAATCACGCGCCTCGAGCTCGTCGCCGATTTCCTGATTCGCCGCGATGTGGACAATGATGGCCTGATCGAGGCCACCCAAAGCGGTAATCTGCATACGCTCAAACAACCCAATCGCTCTTGCGCTTGGTGGGATGCGCTCAACTGCGGGCATAAAGATGCGTACACCAACGCGCTCATCTACCGGGCTTTCCGCTGTCTCGCCGATCTCGAAAAACAACTGCACCGCGACGCCCAAGCGCAGATTTATAGCGCTCGCGCCGATCGGCTCAAGGCCGCCTATTTTAAAACTCTTTATAATGAACAAACGGGTTTGCTCGCTTGGTGGCGCAGCGCCGATGGCCAGTTGCATGATTACGCTTCGCCCACGACCTGTGGCCTGGCGATTAGCTATGGACTCGTGCCAGCCGACCGCGCCCGCGACATGCTCGACCGCCTCTGGCTAAAAATAGCGGCGGTAAAATTCACCCGCTTCGATCTCGGAGTTCCGCCCATGCTCACGCCGGTGTTGCCGGGTGATTATCTCCAACCGGGGTTTGGGGCTCCCCAACGCAGTGACGGCACCGATACATTCGGTACTTATATGAACGCGGGGATCACTGCGGGCCAAGTCCTTCATTTCATCGATGCTCATTACGCCATCGGCGCTCCCGAACGCGGTGACCAATTACTCAGCGCGATGCTCGGCCGCCAACAGCAGGGCGGATTTCAGAATGGCGTCACCGATAGCGCGCGACAAGGCATCGATTGGACTAACTGGGACGGTAAACCAACAGGCTATGAAGGCTACCTCGCCGATAGTTTCCGTTTTCTGCAAGCGGTCCTACTGCGTGAACCAGCGCTGCGGGCTAAACTCTATCGCCCGATGCAGCCTTAACTGAATGCGCCTTCATGGTCGCGAACTGGGGCCGATATTATTCGACCCCAGTCAACGAGCCAAGGGCGGGAAGCGGAACTTACTCGCCGACGAGATGCTCGATCTCTTCGCGAGTCAGGGTCTGCATATCGATATCCTTCTTGATAGCCCCGAGGCTCACCAAGCATTCCGTGAATAATTCGCGGGTGCGAAGTTCCAAAGCTTTGGACTCGAGCTTGGTCATGACTTCCAGAATTTTTGTTCCCTTGCGCACGTGCGTCCGCTCGTCCGCCCGAATATAATCTGAGATGTGGCGGAGCAGTTCGTCGTTACGATCTGCGGCGGTATCGATCAGATCATTGATCGTTTTGAGCACTCCGACTTCGCCGAAGAGATTAATCTCAGCCATCGCAAAGGCGGGATCCATGGGTCCGCGACACGTCGAACCCGTGAGTCGATTGCGGAGTTCATAAGGGTCATAGCCCGAAGCGAGCATCGCCCGATGACCGATCTCTGTGTGCCTAGCCTCATCCCACGTGATACGGGCTAAGTCGTACTCAGCATTAAAATCCTTGAAGCGAATGTCCCAAACAAAGGTCCCGAAGGCCTCGATCGCATCAACCTCATCGCGTTGCGTCCGAATAAAACGAAGCCGAATCGCTTCGTAGGAATTTTTGTCAAAGCGAGGCGCCGCGTCCGCCGCGTCGTAATCACCGGTGTTCTTGAAGGTATCAAACCGCACATCGCGGCAAGGCACCGTGCCGCGTTCATAGGGCTTAGCATCAATGCGCAAAGGCGTGGGCGCCTCACCGCGAGCATCGGCCCCCGTGATGCCGCCGATCGAGGCGAGCAACCGACTAATGTGCCAGCGCCAGGTCGAGAGCTTCGCCTCTTCCATGCCACCCGCAATATAGGCGTCAACCGCCGCATCCGCCCACGCGAGCATCGGCTCATAGTCGGTCAGAATACGCCGGAGGCAGCGGATCGTCGGGACGTCCGTCACCTGATCAGTATCATCGATATGGTGGTTATAAGTGGTCGCGATGGCCCGACCCACGACTTGGTGAACGCCGACCAAAAGTTCAGCTGCTGATTCCGCGCTGAGTAACTCATCAATAAAGCGATCGATCTCGGGATCTCGGTGGGCGTCGACCATGGGTGGCCGCATTTCTTGCTCAGAAAGACGTTCCCGCAGCGCGCGGGCCGCATCCGCATGGTAGAAAATATGCCGACCCGTTTCGAGCTTCACCTCGTATTCCGGAATCGTCAGCGCCCAAGCGCCAAGTGCGTGCATCAGTCGGCGCTCGAGATAGAAGTAACGCAGCAATCGCCGGCCATTTTCTTTCACCGTGAACTTACCGCCGAGCTGGCGACGATCCACGGGGAAATGATACGGGTAGCGGGCGCGCCGCTCAGCCGCGGCCTCGCGTTGGCCAGCTACGCTCTGCGCTGTAATGATGCTTTTATCAACCGGAGTGTTTTGCTTAGGGGGTAGTTTCATAGGGTGAAAATTGATTGAATGGGGTGTAGAAAAAAGGGGGGTTAGCTTGCAACCGAAAATGTCTAGCGATGCCCGACCGTGGAACGCGCAGCCGCCTCTGGATCAACCGGCAAGGGCTCCAATGGTAGCAAGTTGGGGCCCGCATCCTTGATGCGTACACCCGAATGAGCCCAGCGCACGCTGTTAACGATGACCTGTTGCACCTGCGGGTGATGGTAAGTCGGGTAGGTTTCATGGCCCGGCCGAAAATAGAAAATGTTTCCGTGCCCGCGGCGCCACGTGGCACCGGAACGAAATACTTCGCCGCCAGTGAACCAGGAAATAAAAATCAATTCATCCGGCGTCGGTATGCCAAAGGGCTCACCATACATTTCTTCAATAGGGATTTCAAAATAAGCCCCCAACCCTTGCGCGATCGGATGGGCGCGGTTCACCACCCAAAGTCGCTCTTTGTCCGTAGACTCGCGCCAACTGAGCGAGCAGGTATCACCCATCAGGGCTTTAAAAATTTTAGAGAAATGGCCACTATGCAGCACGATTAACCCCATGCCCTCGAGCACGCGGGCGCGCACCTTTGCGACCACCGCATCAGAAACTTCCCCATGCGCCAAATGGCCCCACCAGGTAAGCACATCGGTTTGGTCAAGCACTGCATCGGTCAAACCATGCTCTGGCTCATCCAGGGTCGCTGTCCGCACTGCGAAATCAGCGTGCTGCGCTAAGACCGCCGCAATCGCTTGATGCATACCCTGGGGGTAAAGTGCGGCGACCTTTGGGTTGAGTTTTTCGTGACGAAATTCACTCCACACCGTAACGCGAATTTTTGGCGGGGTCGTCGGCATAATGGGGAAAAGACTAAAATAATTAAGCAATCGGGAGCTGAAATCAGGGCGGGGTTGCCCCAAAGGAAAGGTCGTACCTTTTTAAAAAAATAACCGAATGTCGAGGGGGATCACCCGTCGATCCCCCAGCGCTAAAAATAGCCAGCCAGCCGCCCCAGCCGTACCCGAGAACCAGACTTCCCAGGCAATGAAGCCCCCCTGGCGGCGGCGAGTTTAAGCCCAACGGACAGCCCACCCCTACGTGATAATGATGTGACATTTAGGTGACACCCGCTAATTCACTGGAAAGGCCCCCTCGCCTCCCTAACTTGAATCCTACCATGGATAAAAAGAAGATCCTCGTCGTCGATGATGAACCCGATGTTACCGCGCTCGTCGCCTATCATTTGAAAGCGAAGGGCTTTCAGGTGGAATGCCTCAACGATGCCACGGCGAGCATCGCTAAAGCACGGAGTCTGCAGCCCGATTTAATTATCTTGGATATCATGATGCCTCTCCTGAGCGGCATTCAGCTCTGCCGCATCTTACGAGCGGACAACAAACTTTCCAAAGTACCGATCATCTTCTTAACCGCTAAGGCTGAACCGCCTGACCGGATTGAAGGTCTGGAGTCAGGAGCCGACGATTATCTCGGCAAGCCATTTAGCCCAAAAGAGCTCGTGCTCCGCGTTGAATCAATCCTGCGACGCATCGCCGCGCCGAAGGAGCCCACCACGACAAAACTCCAGATTGGTGAAATCACCCTCGATAGCGAAATTCACCAAGTAACCGTGCGCGGTAAGGCTTTGGAATTAACGGCCACCGAATTTAAATTACTTCACCTGCTCATGGAGCGCCAAGGCCGCGTACAGACCCGCGAGCACTTGCTGATCAATGTGTGGAACTATGCCACCGAAATAGAAACACGGACGGTCGACACCCACGTGCGGCGTTTACGCGAGAAACTCGGACCCGAAGCTGGCTGGCTGGAAACCATCCGCGGCGTGGGCTACCGCATGGCGGATAAGAAATCACCCGCATGATCATTGTTAGCCTCTTGATCGTCAGTCTAGCGCTGGGATTATTGCTCCGGATCTTTGCGAAGCAAAATCGGGCACTGCGTCAATTGCAACAGGCCTCCCAGCTCAACCAGCCTTACCTGCGGGAGGAAAACCCCACCAATTTTCTCCCGGCCTGGCGCCCGCTCGTCGATACCGTCAATCAACTTATTCGGGAGAAGGCCACGCTTCAGCATCAGCATACCGATCAATTAACCCAATTAGAAGCGACCCTCGGCAACCTCCGCGAAGCCGTTCTCATCGTCGATGAATCAAACTATGTGCACCTCGCCAATCGGGCGCTCCGGACTATTTTCCCTGCCGCTCGCGACTTAGTTAATTTACGACTGGAGCTCATCGTCCGCAGCGGACCGTTCATTGAGTACGTACGGGCCACGCGAGCTGGCCAACCGCTGCCTCGTGAAGAATTTGAGATTATTGACGGAGCCTCGACCCTCTGGATCGAAGTCTCAGGCGCGCCTATCGTTGCCCCAGATGGAAAATCGCAATGGGCGCTCTTTGTCATCCACGACATGACCGCGCAGCGTAAACTTGAACATATCCGCCGTGATTTTGTTGCGAATGCCTCCCACGAATTACGCACGCCGTTAAGTATTATTAAAGGTTACATCGAGACACTCGTCGATGGCCACCTGACCATGGCGGTTGAAGATCGCGATAAATTCTTGCGAACCATCCAGCGGCATAGCGAACGACTCAACGCGATCATTGATGATTTGCTCGTGCTCTCCCGCCTAGAATCCGCCACGCCTGGGCTAAAATTTGCGCCAGTGCCGCTCGACCACTATTTCACCAATTTGGCCGCTGACTACCAACAACGGCCCCATGCACAGAGCTATCAAATCTCCGCCCAAGCCGCGCCTGAACTCGGTACCATCAGCGCCGACGAAGAAAAGCTCACCCAAATTTTCAGCAATCTCATTGAAAATGCGCTTAAATATACTGCGGCCGGTTCGCGGATAGAAATTGGCGCCCGTCTCGTCGAATCAAACGAAGTGGAATGCTTTGTCCGTGATAACGGTCCGGGTATTCCCAGCGAAGATCTCGCTCATATTTTTGAGCGCTTTTACCGCGTAGAAAAAGGCCGCTCACGCGAAACCGGGGGCACCGGCCTCGGCCTCAGTATTGTGAAACATTTGGCCCACCTGCACGGCGGTCGCGTTTGGGCCGAGAGCCTTCCCGGCCAAGGCCTGACAATTTTAGTGCGCCTACCACGCAGTCGCTCAACCTGAACAAGTCGCCTGTCGCTTCCGGCTAGCTTCAGCCCCGCCTGCTTAAGGCGTGGGCGTGACCGAGGGGAGTGCGCCGGTCTTCGCCACATCGCTATGGCGAATATCCTGCCCCTTCGAAAGGAAGACCATCTCTTCAGCGATATTAGTCGCGTGGTCAGCAATCCGCTCGATCGATTTGGAGATAAACATCAGCTCGATGGCTCGTGAAATCGTATCGGGCTTCTCGATCATGAAGCTCATTAAGCGACGATAGAGCAGCCGATTTAAATTATCCACCTCGGCATCACGCCGGATGACGTTCAAAGCCTTTTGGACATCTTCCTGCGCAAAACAGTCCAGGGCATCGCGCAACATTTCTAGCGCAATATTAGCCATGCGCGGCAGATCGGCATAGAGTTCCAATTGGGGCTCGATCGCGAGCTTGCGCGACCGTCGGGCAATCCCGGTCGCCTCATCCCCCACTCGCTCTAAATCGTGACTGGCTTTCATGCCAACTACGATAATACGGAGCTCCGAAGCAACCGGACCACGCAGCGTCATGTAGCGGATGGCCTCCTCATCAATTTGCACCTCTAACTTATCAATTTCATCATCTGCGGCGATGACCTTATCCGCCAAGGCAATATCCGCATCCGCCAGCGCGCGCATCGCGCGACGCGTCTGTTCAATGGCGCGCTCGCCCATTAATAATAAATGGGAGCGAAAATTTTCTAATTCAGCGTCGAAGAATCGTTTCATGGGATTGTATTAAATAAGAAGGAGTCAGGGCGGGGAACCGAGGCTGGGCGTTCGATCATTGGGTTAGGCGCTCGCGTACCTGAGATCACCGGGTCTAGCCGAAGCGACCAGAAACATAGGCCTCCGTTTGGGCATTAGCGGGCTGCATGAAGATAACCTTAGTTTCCGCATATTCGATAAGTTTGCCCAGATAGAAAAAGGCCGTCCGGTCTGAAACGCGCGCGGCCTGCTGCATGTTGTGGGTCACGATCACAATGGTGAACTGTTTTTTTAAGTCGTGAATTAGCTCTTCGACCTTCGCGGTCGCAATCGGATCGAGCGCGGAACAAGGCTCATCCATCAAAATAATTTCAGGCTCCACCGCAATGGCGCGCGCAATACAGAGGCGTTGCTGCTGACCGCCCGACATCCCGAGGGCGCTCTCATGCAAGCGATCCTTCACCTCATCCCACAAGGCAGCCCCGCGGAGACTTTTTTCGACAACTTCATCAAGGCGCGTCTTATTTCTCTCTCCCTGAATCCTCAGACCATAGGTGATATTATCGTAAATCGATTTCGGGAAAGGATTCGATTTCTGGAACACCATGCCAACGCGTTTGCGCAATTCGATGACATCAACGCGAGGATCATAAATATTAACTCCATCGATGCGGATTTGCCCGTCCGTGACGCGCGCGCCGTCGATCAAGTCATTCATGCGATTAAGACAGCGCAGCAGCGTGCTCTTGCCGCAACCCGAAGGACCGATGAAGGCCGTCACCTGCCGCGCCGCAATATTGAGCGTGATATCGTGCAAGGCTTTGCTGGCCCCATAACAGAAATCAACATCGTCGATTTCGATGGCCGTCCGGGGCTCGCCCGTAGTCGGCGTACCATTGGTTGACCCGACGGGCATGATGGGGCGTGGCAGCGAGTGAACAGAAGCAGCGGGGTCAGGCATGGCGGAAGTAGTTACCATTGATATTTCTTGCGGAGGCGCTGCCGAAGGAGAATTGCGGTCATGGCAATGGCGGCGACGGTGAAGAGAAACACAAATGCGGTGCCGTATTGAACATCGCGCGTGTATTCATTTTGCGGAATCTTGGAAGCGACGACGTAGATGTGGTACGGCAACGCCATCACGCCTTGAAAAATAAAATCCGTCCACTTCTGCACCTGCCAGGGCAGTTCATCGCGCATGACGAAAGCAGCGGTAAACATGATGGGCGCGGTCTCACCCGCGACCCGCGCGATCGAGAGTACCGAGGAGGTCAAAATACCAGGCAACGCATACGGCAGCACATTCGACATGATAGTCTGAAATTTAGTAGCGCCTAGGGCCAAAGAGCCTTCGCGGTAGCCCTTGGGCACCGCTTTCAGGGCTTCTTCCGAGGCCGTGATAATAATCGGCAAAACCATAAAAGCCATGGTGAGCCAGCCCGCGATCAGCGATACGCCAAAATTGAGCGCGATTACGAAAAGCCCAAAACCGAAAAGTCCGTACACAATCGAGGGAACGCCGGCTAAGTTAACGATCGAGAGACGGAGAAAGCGAATGAAGGCCCCATCGGTGGCGTACTCACTCAGGTAGATTGCGCTCAACACTCCTAACACTAAGGCGATGAAGATTGCGCCAGCCACCAATAATATCGTGCCCACAATATTAGGGAAAATTCCCCCGGCCGAGTAGACATAGGTTTCCACTTTAGCCCCTTTCATCTGCTGCTCATGCGCCGCCTTGTATTGGCGGAAAGCCCGATCCCCCATGGTTATCTTTTGGCCATCGCGCACAAAAACATTCAGCGTCTCCGGCGCTTCGGTCAGGAAAGGGACGTTAATAAAAGGCGCCGAGGTTTTAAAAATCACCGACCCACCCTTCCACCCGATGTCGATAAAAATGAAGGCGGCACACACGAGCACAAAATAGGTACTCAAGCGCAGGAGCCACAAGACCCCCTGCTCGACCCGCTTCGCCAAGGTGGGCCGACCAAACAAGGATGAGGGAGTATTCGTCGGGGCACTCATCCGATAGAAATACGGTAACGCCGCACAATCTTTTGGGCGAGCCAGTTGACGAGCAAGGAAACTAAAAAGAGAACGACCCCGACCATGAAGAGGGCCCGATAGTGAATGCTATCGCGCACAACCTCGCCCATTTCCTGGGCAATGATGCCCGTCATAGTGTGCACCGGTTGAAAAATGACGCCGAGCCCCGCCCCCACGTTGGGAATCTCAATACGATTACCGGCGCAGAGCAGCACGACCATCGTCTCACCCACGACGCGGCCAAAGCCGAGAAGAATTGCCGCCATGATTCCGGAGAGCGCCGCCGGTACTGTAATTTGAATCATGGTCTGCAACCGCGTGGCGCCCAGAGCCAAGGAAGCCTCCTTGAAGGCGCGCGGCACATTATTAATCGCATCCTCCGCTAAGGAAAAAATGGTCGGAATCGCCATGAGCGCCAACAAACAAGCGGCGGTCGTAGCGTTCAGGCGCTCGGCAATCGGAAAACCTGGCACCCAGTGCAAAGCGGGCATTTGCGACAAACGCCGCAAGGTTTCACCCAACATCGCGATGCCAAAGAAACCTAATACGACACTCGGAATGGCCGAAATAAATTCAATGTAGGGCTTGATGATTCGCTGCTCCATAGGCCCGGCCAATTGGTTGACATACATCGCTGCCGCTACGCCCAAAGGAATCGCGATGAGCAACGCCATAAAAGCAATGAGGAGCGAACCGGTTAACAAGGGGATGATCCCGTACCAGTCTTGCCAAAAGCTGGCGGTGATCCAATCGCGCCCAAAAGCAAAAGCATTTAAAGACTCGAATACTCCAACCGGCTTGGCCTGATCCCAAGCGGCCATTCGCTGAGCGGTGGTCTCTAACTCCGCGAGATACTGGGTCAGGTAACCTGGGAATTTGGCCAGCCGCGCCTGCGATGCAGCGTCAGCGAATGAGGGGAGCTGAGCGCTGAGCTGGCGGAGTTCGGTGACCAGCGCTGCATTGGCCGCCACCACGGCAGGGCGCAGCGCCAGCAGCGGCGCTACCTCAGCCTTAAAATCAATCACCTCAATTTGCATCGCCTCCGCCGCCTGTTTTAAACTGGCCGCGCGCGCGGGAGGAGCCTGCCGCATTCCGTTGAGCAGGGTTTGTTTGGCCTGCCGCATATCCTCCGCCACCGTGAAACGCTCCTTCACGCTAGCGCAGCGATCGGTCATGGTTGACAGCAACGCCTCATGCGCCGCGATTGCACCAGTAAAACGTTCCGTATAAGCATCGAAAACGGCCAACTGCTGATTAGCCGCTGCCGCAGACAAGCCAAGGCCTTGCGTCAACCGCCCCACTTCTTGCTGCCGCAGGGTTGATAGATAACGAACCAGCGTACTGTGCTCGGTCACCGACAAGCGCATCAGGTCAGTAAATTCTAGGCCCGCCTGGCGATAGATTTCTAAATTCTGCCGATTCATCGGAATGAAACCGACGGCATCGCGAAAGATCGTAAAAGTAATTAAACCGAGAATAACAATGGAGATCGCGGCATTGCTCTGAAAAACAAATTTTACAAACTGATCGCCCGTTAAACCAAAAAACCACCCCCGCCGCTGACGTAATAGAACCGCCGAAGTGCTGGGACGAGCGGTCGTGGGATGGTGAGATGCGAGCGACATACTAAAGAGAGAGGAGCATCGCGTTAAACGCTGTGCGCGGTCAACTGGCCTAAGTTACAGTTAGGTTACAAAACGAATGGAGCCCTTGCCTAGGGAAACAAACGCCCGCGAGCCCTAAGGCCCGCGGGCGTCGCCAAACACTCAAACCAACAATAATTTACAGGCGGCGGACCGGAACGAAACCAACCTTGCGGACAACCTTTTGGCCCGCATCGCTCAGCGTGAATTCCAGGAAATTAGCAGCCTCACCCGTCGCCTCACCGTTCGTATAATAGAACGTTGGACGAGAATAAGGATACTTACCGGCCAAGACGGAATCTTCTGAAGGCAAGGAACCTTCGATCGAAACCGTGGTGATGCCAGGGTCGCTCAGGTAAGCGAGCCCGACGTAACCGATGCCGTTGGCATTCTTGGCGACTTCCGCGGCGATTTGCTCGTTACCCGCCATCTTCTGCGAGGAAGAAGCGTAGTCGCGTTTCTTCATAGCCAGATCCTTGAAGTCCGAATACGTACCCGAAGAAGTATTGCGGGTGTAGATCGAGATCGGGCCAGGGGTACCACCGACCTGGCTCCAGTCTTTGATGTCACCGGCAAAAATCTGCTCCACTTGGCGCTTCGTCAGCGACTTGAGAGGATTGCCCTGATTGACGATGACGCCAATTCCATCGAAGGCCACAATGGTTGGCTTCATGGTCACGCCCTTGGCGCTAGCCGCAGAAATCTCGGTCGGCTTAGCGCGACGGCTCGACATGCCGATTTGCGCCGTACCATCCGTGATCGCCGCAATACCGGTCGTAGAACCTTCCGCCGCGATTTCAAACGTCGTCCCGGTGTGCTGAACCTTATATTCTTCGGCCAGCATCGGGACGAGTTTAGCCCCGAGCGTGTCGGAACCTTTGATCACTAATTTATCAGCGGCATTGACGCTCAGTGTGAGCGCAGCGGCGAGAAGGAAGAGAGTGCTTTTTTTCATGGAATAGATTTTTTAAAAATTAAATTAACCTAGGCTTAGAATTTCACGACGAGGTCGACGAGCAACTCTTGCGAGTGATCGAGGTTCCCGAGGGAGAAGGTCATACCCTTTTGGATAATCTTGGTGTCAAAATATTTGATGCCAAAGGTAGCGAAGTCGGTGACGTTATAAACCAGCGACAGCTCAAAGCCCTTTTGGTTATCCTTGCTGAAGCCCCAATCGGAATCGTTGAGGTTAGGATCGGTCGCGGTGATACCGACGCTGCGGTAGTCGAGCTTGGCGCTGTAGTCGCCTTGCACTTTGCCCAGACCGTAGCTGTAGCCGATGCCGGCGAGCCACGCTTTGCCACCATTGCTGAACTGCGAGCGATTCAGATTATACACGCGGTAAGCGCGGGTATCAGCAGTCGTATTGACTGAAGAATCCCAGTATAATTTGAAGGCCGTACCGGCGCCATTGACGTTAGCGAAGTTAACTTCACCAGCGAAAGTGACGTAATCTTGCTTGCGCACGGACCCAGCAAAAGAAGCGGAACCAAGCGGTGCGGTTGGCAGGGTGGATTGATTATATTTATTATAACCCAAAGCCACAATGAGACTGCTCAGATTGCTCGGTGCGAACCAGTGCGTATAGACGGCCTGATTCTCAAACATAAAGGTGTCACGGCGCAGCGGGCCGGCATTGTTAGCTTCCGTCCGGTCATCGATGAAGTGCTGCATCCCGCGGAACTCAAACGTGTCCTTCGCGCCGATGAAGTATTTATAAACTTCGCTCAACCCTTGTGGATTGATGTCCGCATCCCAGCGCAGATCGGTCGTGTACATCAGATTCTTTTGCTTACCGAGCACAAAGGCCCAATTCAAGCTGGGCTGCCAGCCGATATAGGCGCGGGTGAGGAATACGCCGTAATCATCAGCCGCACTGGTGAAAGTCTGATTGGCGGAATCGCTGGCTTGACCGCTCTCTAAAGCAAAACCGGTGGTCCAGCCTTTTTGGAGCGTCACGTCACCATTCAAGCGGAAGCGGAAGCGCGTCCGAGAAGTCTCGTTGCTGAGCAGATATCCGCCCGCGGCGATTTCAGGAGCTTGATTATTGTACTCATAGCGCATGCGCATGTCGCCCGAGAGCTTGAAGTCAGCAATCGAGGAGCTGAGGTTCAGCTTACCGGCTGACGTGTTTGCCACGAAATCTTTCGTGAGCTCAACGCGGAGGTCTTCGCCCTCTTGATTATTGATAATGCCCTTCTTGACCAAAAGATCAATGAGCGGGCCGCTGTCTTGCGCGAACGCCGCCCCGGCGCACAGCAGCGCCGCGGTGATCGCGAGGAATTTAGATTTTAGATTAATCATGGGATGTGTTCTGAGTTAGTTTTGAGTAAAGCGCCGCGGTGTGAACACCGATGCACCCCCCGAACATAACGGAGCTTTGTTACGGTTTCGTGACGGCTGTGTGACAACTCGGGAAATTGCCGATTCTTTAATTCCACCGTTTGCCCTGTCATCCGTGATGCCCCCACCATCAGCGAGAGCACTCGCATAACAGCGACCTCGGTGAATTGCGGGCGCAATTACCCTCACGGCGAACCGCAGGCCCATAATTGATAGGCAAATTATCGGCCGGGGCCGCGGCCACTGATGACCGCCCCTTCAATTGACGGCGCACCTCATTCATGAAGGCCACCACAGCAAGGAGCGCAGCAGATGGCCGAGCCTATTGCCACCACCCCCGGAGAAAATCCCGCGGGGTGGCCCGATTAAACCTTCACCCCGCCAAAGCTAGCGCGGCGGCAACGAGGCGGGGATATAAGGCGTCGCGAGCAGCTTCGCATGCTTAGCAAACTCCTCCGCCTTCTTCTTATTTAGGGTGACCCGCATAACGCAGTGCGGCTCCGTGCGTGATTCCATATCGAAGACCGCATGAAGTCCCGCATGCGCCATCACGGGCTCCACCCACGCCATGCAGTGATCACAATAAAGCCCATGAGCGCCGGCATCGTTATCCATCGCCTTGGAGAGACTCGGACACTTATGCATGCGGAGCTCGAGCACATCGTCATTTAGCTTAACCTCCCCCTCGCAATTCTCTTCGAGGAAAATGCGCTGCCAGTATTCATAGGCCGCTTCCAAACCACCGGTCTTGAAGCGATCGCCCAACTCCGTCACCTGCAACCGGCCCAGCTCGTGCCAGTAATCGACAAGATGCACGCGACCCTTCCGGTCGAGTGACTTAAAGACTTCGTTATAGAATCGGACAAAATGGTCGCTCGGAATCATAGTTTTACCCTCCGGATCGTTTGTATGTAAGCATCCTCGCCAGTGATTTTAGTGGATATTTCGAAAGGCGTTCCTTCAGACCAAGCCTGATTCATGGTAATGGTCTGTCGCCGAAATTCCGGATCTACGACTATCCCCCGATTGCGCAGATAAGTCGTGGCCGGACACTGGAGGACGATAAAGCGAATTTCATTACCTTCGCGCTCGATTTTATAGACGCCCTTCTCGCGCTCTGTGAAATAGGTCCAATGCGTCACGAGTTGCTCGGGGTCACCCTGTTTAAGATCATCCCAAATCGAGCGGTAAACATCCTGCGCGGTGTGCCGAAAAACATCATCGAGAAATTCGGCGCCATGCTTCTGCCGCAGATAGGCAATGGTGCCATTGGTGGTGCGGTGAAAATCCAGATGGACCTCGCCGGTATCTTGGTAACGTAAGGGAGTTGGCATGCAGTTAAAAGAGTAGGGTAAATTCGCCTCCTGGCGGTTAGTTGAAAAACTGCGCGAAATTATTTTTCCTGTCTATCTCCATTGGCAGTTCAAGCACTGGTCATTTTTTGTGACCGGCCACCCCCAGTCATAAATGACGGCCCGTACCGCGGCTTAAATTGAGTAATCATTGCATTAACTGGACCGTAAAAAATGCTCGCCCCAGAAACGCCCTTCTCTGATTTTTTTGTTCCCCCACTCGGTTAACCCACCCGCCCTGCACTATGAGCAAAGAGTTTCTTTACGAGCGCAAGAATCTCACCGCACCATATTACGAGCCGCAGATTCTACCGGTGATTCAAGCTTGGTGCGACCAGACGCCCTTTACCCCGATCAAGTCATGGCAGGAGCAAACCCAATTTAGCGCGGCGCTCGAAATTCCCGACTATTTACTGCAACTGGTCGCAACCCAAGAGACCCGTTCAAAGGGCATGGTCTACGCACCTTACCGCGGCGAGCACGTCACGGCAAACCCACGCTCCATTGATGATGTTGATCTCTGGGAAGTGACGATAACGCTTCATCATAAAGGCAGCAAAGCGTGGACGATTGATGCCGCCGGCACCCATTACTGCGCACGCTGCCACACGTGCGCTGGTCACGGCAAAGTCAGTTGTGATAGTTGTAGTGGCAGCGGCAAAAATCGCTGCAGCACCTGCTCAGGGAGTGGCCAAGTGAGCGAGACCCAACATCGGCAGGAACCCCGCCGCTGCTATGAGTGCAATGGCGGCGGGTTTACGGGCTACGGGGACAGTCGCCGGCGCTGCACCCGCTGCGGCGGGAACGGCCAGCGTTTAGAGGACGTCTCTTTTACAGTTCAAGTCCAATGTCGATCTTGCGCCGGACACGGTCGCGTCGTGTGCGGTCGTTGCGGCGGCTCCGGCTCACTGACCTGCAGTAGTTGCGAAGGCGCTGGTCAGTTACTCTGGTGGGCCCGCATCACCTCCCACGAAAATCAAATCACGCATGAGGTGATCCGCTCGGGCGATAGCGGCTATGATCCCAATGCGCGGGCGCGCACCTTGGCTGGTGATCTCAGCAATCTTCCCGGAGTGGCCCCAACCGATGCCTCGCCGGCCGAACGTCGCACTCGGCCACTCAACTCCTTTGCCGGCTTATCCCCGCAACCCGGTTATGAGCAAGTCTGGGCAGATTATCCTCATTATCAAAATTTGGTAGCCCCCAGTAACATTAAGGCTGATCGAGCGCCCCAAGATTGGTTCATAGCTCAAATCAATGATTTTAAATCATCGGGAGAATCAGACTATAGCCGCCGGCTAGCCCGCCTCAGCTATTCGATCTACCGAACTCCCCTCACGGTTGTACACTATCAGCACGAGCAAAAGGCTTATACGCTATGGGTGAATCCCCAGCTGGGCCTCGTCGAAGATCATGACGGGCCCGTGGCTCAAGCGGCAGCTGAATCCCTCACCCAATCGATTAAGCTCGCCGAACAGGGCCAACTCGAGGCCGCTTTTCAGTGGGCGGCCCGCGCCGTCGTGACGGATGATCCCCGCCCCCATGAACTGGCACAGCGGCAGCAGGTCGCGTGGCAGCTTAACATCCAATATACGCTCGGCTGGCTAGTGGGCGGCCTCGCTACTTTTTTTATCGCCCGATCCTTAGGAGAACTGACAGGCCTCGCCCTCAGCTTAGGCGGGGCGGCCTTTACCTTTTTCATCATCCTCGCCTGCACAAAATATGTGTGGCTGGTTCGCTCGACGCGCAACCCGGGCGAACGATTCATGGTGATGGCCTGTCTTGGCGCCGCCATGATCGCGGGAGCCCTCTTTCAACCGCGCGGCGCAGGCTACACCGCCCTCGGCGCGATTTTGTTTTCACTCTTATTACTCCACTGGAATCGCCTGTTTGCTCGACCAGAAAAATTGCGCGAGAATAAAGCCGGCGGCGGTTCAACGGCCGTAGCCAAAAAAATCGAACAACTGGTAATCGACCTCCAACCTAATCCGGCCCTTCGCACTCTGCGAGTCGCCCTGCAATATCTATGGCTACTGCTCGCCACCACCCTCCTGGGAACGGGCTTTTACGGTTATCAATTAGGGAAAAAATTACAAAAAATAGAAATTTGGTCCGCGGCAGAATACCGCCAGAGCGCCATCGCCCACCGCCTGAATCCTCACTTGATCAGCCTGCGCAGCACCACCATCACCCAGCGCTTGCTCGCCACTGAACCGTCGCTCCTCGCAGAACTGTTACCCACAATCCCCGTCACCGATCTGCCGCATTGGTCCAAATTTACAACCTTAGCGGAGCGTGCGCCCTTAGCGAAATTGCTCGTGCGCCAAAATCAAATTGAGGCCGAAACCGCGCCTGATGTGCGCGCAGTCGCGGAACCATTGCATGAAGCCATCGAGGCCGTCGCCCTCCGCTCCATGGCGAGCGCGCTCACGAGCCGGGCTGCGTACCAGGCCTCATTTCTAGCGCTCACCGCTCAATTATCGGCGGAAAACAGAAGCCAACTCCTCATCAGAGCCACGCAACTCTCAGCTACTGATGCCGCCCTCGCTCGTGAACGGTTCACGTCACTGGCTGATCGCCTCAGCTTACCCGAATTTTACGCTAGCTTCGCCCTGATTGTCGCCGACATCTCAGCCCACCTCCCCTCGCCAGCGACTGATAAGAAAAAAACCAGCCGATTGAACCGACCGCCACGGCCCGCTGGCTGAGCCAGCTCGCGACTGAATTACAAGCTCCCCGCGCTAACCCAATCCTCAAGACCCTCGGCGCTCGTCCGGCCCCGCACGAGCTACCGACGGCCGCCGAGGCTTCGCTGCAGCTCTTTGGCGAGTGGCTCGCCGACACGACGACCCGCCAAGCGCTGACCGCTCTCGCTCAAGGTCAAGCCACGCCGGTCGATGCTTTGCTCGCTTATTATGGAAGCGAAGCAGCGTTTGCCGCGCAGCCCCTAGGAAAAAAATTCTTACTGAGCCAAAGCGATCGAGCCACTCTTGAAAAAATCCAAAAAGAAAATACCGCGATTAGAGCTGGTCTTCGCAGTCCCCAACCGAATTTAGAAAAATTACGTGATCAAGCCCTCCAGCTGATCGAACAACTGCAGACCGTCCCACCCGAGCTACCGCAAGCCGCGAGCGAAGCCGCCCGCCTCCTTCCTGCTCTCAGAGACGATTTTGTCCATTATGCCCTGTTTCGCGCCGGGCGCCTCGCAAGTCCTAAGCCAGCTAATGCGCCCACCGAAAATAAAAAGATCGGCCCGTCCTCCAGTTCACGAAAATCTCCAGAGGCTCAGGCAGATCGACGGAGAAATGAGTCGCGCACGCTACCGCCAAAAAAATCTTCGGGTTCAAACGAAGCCCCGGCACCCGTGGCCGCACCGCTGCCAGCCACGAGCCAGACGGATTTTAACGCGCTGCTCAGCATCCTGGCTGATCTGGGGGTCGAACCGGACCGCCGGCAGCGTCTGAGCGTTTATCGGGAAGGCCTCATCCAAGCAGGCATTTCGTTGAGCGCCATTCGGGCCACGACCCAAGAACAACTCGCCCATGAACTCACCGTCTTAAAATCGATCGCGGAAACCACGCTCACCCCGCCGGACCGTGATTATGTACTTAACTTAAACGAGCGGACCGCCCAACCGATCCGCGAGCAACTAGCCGCTCAGGAGAAAAAACGTCTCACGGAAGCCGCTGAACGAATCCGCGCCCAACAAGCGGCTGCGGCCCGCCTAAGCCAAGTCACCGCCCAAGCCGAAAAATATTTAACCCAAGTAACTGCCGCGCGAAAAAAATATGCGGAATTCACCCAGCTCGTCTCCACCGGCCAGTGGCGCGCTGCCGCCGAATTTCTAGAAAAACGTAACCTGAAAATTCCCGATGAAAATGCCCGGCGTATCAGTCGGTCATTACTCGTTGCCGGCGCCCAGCCTATCAACGAGCTCGAACTGGATCCTCGCGAGAACCCAGTCTTCCCGCGTCATCCAGTACTCGAGCGCTACAAAATAGCCCTCGCGACTATGCTTTATTTAGACGCTCTCGCCGAAGTGGAAAAAAATCGTCTACAGATCGAAGTGGAGACAGCGACCCTGGCTATATTGGGCGGCCCCACCACCGAAGCCTACCGTGCATACACCGAGTCTAATCAATCTATTCAGCGACTCCTTGGTTTTGATTCACGCATAAGCGAGCTGGATCCGGCCACCATCATGGCCTGGTTTACTTACTCACGACTGGATGAAATCGCCCCGCAAGCTCAGGCCCAAGGCTTCATTTCCGCACCTACCGAAAAAACGAATGGCCTCCAGCAAGCCCTGCTCTCGCTCAGTGCCAAACTAAACGGCTTGAGCCAGGCGGGTCGCCCACCGGAGCAAAAATTAGATCAGCCCCGTGAGCGTTTGCGCGCCTTGCGCCAGAATTTAGAATGGTGGACGAGAACACAACCTGGGCTGACACTGGGATCTGACCTGATATGCATCTATCAAACGCCTGCTCAGAATCTACCTGAGCAACAGGTGCTGACCCTGCCGCTCATCCGCCAAGGAGAGCTCACGGTTACCGCAACCGGCCAGATAATCGCGACCGGCCCCAGCAGCGATGCCGCTGGTAGGATTTTACTCTTAAAATTTATCCGCCCGCCTGACGATTCATCCCCATGCATCATAAAGCTCGATGACAATGGCGCCTTGGAAATAAATTTCACCCAGATGCAAGCGATTCGCCTTTGAAGAAGTCTAGTATACTAAATTACCCCCCCCTCGGCT
>Ga0209296_1000015_pt1 | contig 213787 bp, 264 predicted proteins | sample S_130206_EF_Meta_FD_187319 | JGI IMG/M metagenome (GOLD analysis project Ga0209296, IMG submission 187319) | Freshwater microbial communities from Lake Simoncouche, Canada to study carbon cycling - S_130206_EF_MetaG (SPAdes) (version 2) | ecosystem: Environmental > Aquatic > Freshwater > Lake ... | reverse complement strand
AATTGGCCCAAATTGGTTTTGATGTAACTGTATTCAATAACTGTAATACAGATCATGCTCATCCTGGAAATTATCAAGGTGTTGAATATCGTACACTTACTGAATTAGCCAAAGACCATGTTTTTGATATTGTTATAAGCTCAAGAACTGTAATCCCATTTACTGATCCTAAAGACTACGAAAGACTTGGTGATAGTAGAGCATACCCATTCCATGATATGAATCTTTATGATAGGATACTCGCTAAAGCTACTATGCGTATATTGTGGATGCATGATACATTCTGTCTCGGCGATAATATCATTGAAGAACTTGCTGTAGCTAATCGTATTACAGATATATTCACACTCAGTGACTTTCACCTAACTTATGTGGCTAACTGCCATCATGGACGTAGACGTAATTTTGAAGTACTAAAACGTAAGATGTTTATCACACGCAATGGTGCTAGAAATTACAGAAAAGAAATTGATATCAAAGCTAAGGATCCTAACTTATTTGTATATAATGCCAGTGTAACCAAAGGTATGATCCCACTAGTGAATCATATTTGGCCCAAGATAAAAGCAATGATACCTAGTGCTAGATTAAAAGTTATAGGTGGTTATTATAGATTTAGTGAAAGTTCTGAACCAGATCAACAAGAAAAAGATTGGCGCAGGATGGCGGCTGATCCACGTAATACGGAACTTGGTATAGAATATACAGGTGTTATTCCTCAACGAGAAATTGCTGATATACTTACATTGGCAAATTTTATGATCTACCCTTCGGCATTTCCTGAAACGTTTGGTATATCATCATTAGAAAGTTTACTCTACAATACTCCTATACTTACTTGTAGATTTGGAGCATTGGAAGAAATTGCTCTAGAAGGTGCCTGTTATCATATTGATTATTCTATAGAGCCTAATGGCTTGTTCCCTGATATTAATACCACTGAACAAATTAATAAGTTTGTGGCAATGACTGTACAAGCATACCACAATAGATATCTACATCAACAAAAACAATACTACTGTAATATTGTCAAGGACATCGCAGGATGGGATAGTGTTGCCCTACAGTGGAAACAGTTTATGGCCCAACGTCTGGGCAAATATCTATCTAAAGACAGCTATCGTCGAGTATCAAAGATTAATCATAGAGTACATAAGATATGGAATCGTAGGTTTACTAATACCATTGAATTGGAAAACTATCGAGCAGGTAATGAACAGAAGATAGTTGTTGTCAGTCCTTTCTATAATTGTGCTGATTACATTTCACGTTGTATAACTAGTGTGGCTACACAGGACTATGATAACTATGAGCACATTTTAATTGATGATGCTAGTACAGATAACACCGTAGAAGTTATAATAGAAACACTAAGACCGATGCCAGCAGATATTAGAAATAAGTTCACACTTATTTCAAATACGGAGAATTTAGGCGCAGTTAGAAATCAAATACAAAACATAAGATCAATAGTCAAGGATGATAACGCCATTGTTATGTTAATAGATGGTGATGATAGTCTTATTAATGATAATACTATATTCTCATATTATAATTCTATCTATGATGGTACTACGGAATTTACCTATGGTAGTTGTTGGAGCATGATTGATAACATTCCATTAATTAGTCAACCATATCCTGAAGCAATTAAACAAAGTAAATCCTATAGAGATCATCATTTCAACTGGATCTTACCTTATACGCATTTAAGAACATTTAAAAAGTCATTGTTAAACAATATTGATGATAGTTCATTTAAAGATAGTAATGGTAATTGGTATAAGGCCGGCGGTGATGGAAGTGTATTTTATGCATTGATAGAGGAAGCAGATCCCAATCGAGTAAAATGTTTAACTGATGTAGTTTATAATTATAATGATACAAGTCCGTTAAATGATTACAAAGTTAATGCAGAAGAACAAAATAAAAATGCAAGAGAGATAGTACAAAAAATGATTCAACCTAAAAAAAAAATACTTATAGCAATTCCAACAGCTAAGAATATTGAACCAGATACATTTAAAAGTATCTATGATCTTATTGTGCCTGATGGATATGAAACTATGTTTCAATTTTTCTATGGATATAATATAGATCAAGTACGTAATTTAATAGCAAGTTGGGTAGTAAATGGATTTGATTATCTATTTTCTGTAGATAGTGATATTGCATTTGCACCAGATACGTTGGCTAAATTATTAGCACACGACAAAGATGTGGTAAGTGGATTATATATACAACGTAAGCCGGGTCAACATATTTTAGAAATATACGAACATACATCAACTGGTGGTGTAACTAATATGCCTTATGGAAAATTAAAAGGCAGATCTTTAGTAGAAGTAGCAGGTTGCGGATTTGGATGTACTTTAGTCAAAGCAGAAGTATTGAGAACTATAGGATATCCCCAATTTAAATATCATAGTGCTATAAGTATCAACGATACAGTATCCGAAGATGTAGATTTCAGTATTAAGGCACGAGATCGTGGATTTAAAATTTGGGCAGATCCTACTATATTATGTAGACATATAGGAAGTTTTACATTTAGTGTAGATACAAATATACCAGCAATTGACACACATTCAAATATAGTTGACATTAAACAATTTCTAAGAGAATTGCGAGATCCATATCCATTTCCACCTGCACATATAGAGTACTTGACTAAATTAAAAGAACAAGGAGAAAATCCAAAGGTTATATATGACATTGGTGCATGTGTGTTACATTGGACAGATAGAGTTAAGAACATTTGGCCTGAAGCGGAAGTTATAGCATTTGAAGCAGCAGATGTACACGAATTCTTATATCAAGAAGCTGGTATAAAATACTTTATAGGAGTATTAAGTGATCAAAGTGGTAAAGAAGTAGACTTCTATCAAAATAATGAAGCACCGGGCGGCAATAGCTATTACAGAGAAAATCCTGAAATTCAACCAGCAGCAGCAACTTTGTACAGCGACAAGTATGTTAGAAAACTTAAAACTATTGCACTAGATGCAGTAGTAAGCCTTAATCAATATCCACCACCAGATCTAATTAAAATGGATGTACAGGGCGCAGAAATGGATGTTCTTAAAGGTGCCCAAGAAACTATTAAAACAGCTAAACATATTATATTAGAATTGCAGATAGTAGAGTATAACAAAGGTGCTCCATTAAAAGATATTGTAATTGAGTATATGGATTCACTGGGCTACGATTGCTTAGGATTGTTTAGCAATAACGGTCCAGATGGCGACTATCATTTCGTGCGTAGATAACATAAATATTGGTAGTTAATTAAGGACTATCATGAAAAAACTACTAACCATTGCTCTGCTATTCCTAGCAGGGTTGGCTCAGGCCTGGGAACAACGGGCTCCACTACCACCACAGGCATGTCAGGTACATAGCCCATACGGCTTTGCACAAACACAACGAGCAGCACAACCTATTTGCCGTGAAGCATATTTGGTAGCATATGATGCTCCTGTAAAGATTCCTGTATACGTAGCATACACATTGCTACCACAAAACGCACTAGGTTGCTTTCCACGTACCAATGCGTTTGTTGCTGACCAAAGCCTAGGCGGTACAGGTGCTAGACCAGATGACTATGCTGGCACAGGCTATGACAAAGGCCACGGCGCACCAGATGGTGATCTAAGCTGGACACAACAAGTCGAGTACGAAAGTTTCTTAATGACTAATATGTATCCACAACATGGATCATTAAACAGAGGAATTTGGAAACTATTAGAAACAAGTGTACGTGGTTGGGCAGTACAACTCAATCAACCATTTACAATCTACGTTGGTGCTATATACGGACAAGGTGATACTGCTATCGGCAACGGTGTTATTGTGCCACACGGCTACTATAAGATTGTAATCAACAATGCAACAGGTGAAGTTTTGGGTTGGAGATTCCCCCATACAAAACCATATGTTAACTTAGGCAACGACTTAACTAAGTTCCGTCAACCGATTGCTAATATTATGCAAGAATCCGGCGTTAAGTATGCTTTTCCACCTAACGCTAAAGAAATAGCACCCGGCCAAGAATGGCCTGTAGATTTTGGAGCACTAACTAATGCAAAACGAGCCAAATGCAAATCAGCCGACTGATAATGATTATCCGGTATACCCGGAGGACGATGGTACAGATAGACCCTGTAATCCATATAGTCCAGTATAGAACACCTACCTTAGGTTCCGTTGGAAGCCACGGCTAAAGGCGTCCGCGCAATTGAACTTCCTCGCGTAGTAGGAGCCGGATAAAGTCACCGGCACTAAATACATATTATGAAGATCACAGAGTTATTAGTTGAAGGCCGAGAATCTAAAGCGACATTTGTTGACATGTTCAAGAAGTTTCTTCCCCTGGCTATGGAAATCTTGGAGATTGATAGACTACCTAAGATGGACTTTGAACCAGAAGTACAATCGGGTAGTCAACCAAGTTTTGGTATGTATGACAATGAAGATAAAATTTTACACGTGGCTATACTCAATCGCCATCCTGTGGATATACTTAGGACCGTTGCTCACGAACTTGTACATTATAGACAAGATATTAGAAATGAGCTTAATGATCAAAGCGGTGCTACTGGTAGTCCTGAAGAAAATCAAGCACACGAAATTGCCGGTGTTATAATGAGACACTTTAACAAGCAATATCCCGAGTTCTTACGTAGCCACCCAATCTAATCAGTTGTAAAAAAGCCCCGATCTAATGCCGGGGCTCCTGGACTACGTCCTATATATTTTTTAGTATTATTTTTTAGTAGAGCCTGCATTCACAAATGAATACATTTTTTCTGCTGTCTCTAGAACTTTATCTAGTCCTGGAAAAGTTGGCATTGCTACTGTACTAACGATTTGACCAGTCTTCTCATCACGAGTAGCAGTCATTTCCCAGCCTTGGAATTTAGCATGGAAATCGTCTTGTACTAGGCTTTTAGCCATTCCAAGAATGTCTGTACGGATTTCATAACCGTTTTTAGATTGATTAACTTTAAACTCGGGTAATTTTGAGTTATTAAATGTGTTTGACATAATTTTCTCCTTGTGTGTGTGTATGTCTTAGGCAGTAGCACGTTTGCTACGTGTAACCTTAGCCTCGGTTACTTCTTCATTCTTAGGAAACCATTTATTAGTAATGGAATCCACGGAATACTTGGCGATGTCAGTGAAGTTGTGTGCTAACATTTTAGCAAATTCAGTCTGAGCATCAATATAATCGTGTGCAGCCTTATTAAGAGTAGGATCAGTAATGATCTTATCTGTTAGGCCTCGCTTGGTTTGTTGGAAAGCATCAATGTGTGCTTCAAGTGTTAGATACGGTGCGAATAGTTTATTAAACATTTTTATTTTCCTGTGTGTTAATGTGTAGCAGTAAAGTATACTGCATTGTTATTTATCTTGCAACTGTTATGAGTGTTTTAGTTTTAAAACGCTCGGGGTAATTTAACCTTTCCCACTCTTCGTTAGACACTGGCCACCAGAATGTTAATAACTCTTTAACAAAGTGTACTACCATGAGTGACATTATAAGCAAGAATTGTAGTGCAAACATTTCTTCTATAATCATATCCATCCTTTGAAATCTTGCATCATAAGATTCTTTGCACCCTTGTGGTCACCACTACGTGCTAAATTTGAAGCAGCGTGAGCAAGTCCCATTGCGCCAAAAAAGTTGTATATTGCTTTTATTATTTTCATGATTACCATCCCCTTCCTGATTGTTGTATATCAAATTGACGAGTAAGACGATCCACATCACATGACGTTTGTGGTGAATGACTAACAATGTATTGTTCTAATGCTGATCCATAAGTTTGTGGCTTTTCGAATCTCTGAATTATCTTTTGGAAGTATTCAGCTAGTTGGTTTAACATATTTTTCTCCTGTTTGTTAAAATATTGTAGAGACTAGTGGTTTCTACTGAATATTTAGTAGATTATACGTGGACTTTTGCGGCAACGCAACATTTTTCAAGACTTTATTTTTCCAAACATCTATGTTATAATCTACTAAATATCATATAACAAGGATGACATCTTGAAACGAACAACACGTAGCCTATTAGAAGAACTCAATTCCATAACGGAAAAGAAAAACAGTGAGGCCGTTATAGAAGCCAGGGCTACTCATGTAATTGATAGCGCTATTAATCTATTAACGCTAATTAGAGAAAATTTCTCCACTGAAGATGCCTATGAGTTAGAACGTAGACTAATTAACAGCATCAAAGGCAGCGATCCTAGTAAATTTACACGCAGTATACGTAGACTACGAGATAACAAAGAAATCGCAAAACACCTAAAAATCATAGATGGCGACGTCAAAAACGACGATTAAGCATCCGTTTATATAAGTTTTGTTCAAAACTGATAAATAAAAACATACTAAGTTTCATAGGGAAACTTAAAAAATAAGATTAGGAGATTTAAAAATGGCGACAATTAATAGAGTTCACGGCACCGTATCAACAGGTGCATTTTATGGTTATTCCCCACTAGTAATTAAAATTACTGATTCTGATTCTGCTGCTTTCACAGCAGATACAGTTAACGGCACAACTGGCGCAATCACCAAGGGTGGTTATTCCAAAGCTGTTGAAGCTGTAGAATCATTAGGTAGCATTGTATGGCTTGGTGCTCGTACAGACGCTCACTACTTCACTTGTATCGTTGACGGTCCTAGCTTCAATGCTGGTGGCGGTGCAATTACTACTGGTGCATATGGTGCATTGAAAGATGCGGTTGTTCTAGCAGGTATTACTACAGTTGATAAATTGACTGTAAATGCTTATACAACACTTACCAACGCAGGTACATTCTCTGCTTAATATTAAGTAGATACATTGAAAGGGGATTTATATCCCCTTTCTTTTTGGCCAAAAGTGATAAATAAAAACATACTAAGTTTCATAGGGAAACTTAAAAAACAAGATTAGGAGATTTTAAAATGGCACAATTAATTAACAAAAATGCACAAACAGCAGCACCTTTTTACAAAAATGGTGTATCACTACAGTGGTTTGTATTATCATTCCCAAGCACAGTAGCTGCTAAATTAACTACAGATAATGCTGGTTTTCTTGCTGGTACATATACAGCAGAGCAGGCTAAGAGTCCAGTTTCGACAGCATTCCATATTATTCAACAGGCATGTTCTATTGAAATGGTAGGTACAATTTCAGATTTGAGCACTAGAGAAAGTTCTGGTGGTGGTGTTGGACGTGATGTACGTTTCGCAGTAGCAGCAGCTGGTGGTGACTTTGGTACAGCTAGGTGGGATGGTACAAATAGCGAAGCTTTCGCTGCTTATCTAGAACGTCTATTAAACGACGGCGGTACAAAACAAGGTGTAAATCTTGCTAGCTGTACAGTAGCAGCAATGGTACTATAATTTAAAAAGTTAGCGATATTAAAGGGAGTTTTATAACTCCCTTTTTCTTTGAGTAAACTTGCTAAATATAAACAATCGGAGATAGTTACAATGACAGGAATTACAAAAACAAATGAAACGTTAATTGCACCAGTATACAAAAACGGTGTTACATTACAGTTTATAACAATCACATTTCCAAGTGCAAATCTAACAGCAAAGTTAGGTAGATTAGCAGGTGTGCAAAGCCCAGTAGTACAAGCATTAGATGCTATCGCTGAACTAGCCAGCATTGAAATTATAGGTACTCCTAGATATTCAGGTGGTAGTACAACATTGACCATTGCTGTGGCAGCGTTAGGTGGAGCATTTGTTGAACAAGATTATGATGGCGATGATGATACTGAACTATTTCCATTAGCATGTCAACAAGCAATTGTTGCTGTTGCTACAAGTACAGGTGCGTTACAGGGATATGATAATGCTAATACTACAGTAGCGGCTGATGTACGTGGTGTGGCTCTCTAATATTAAATTATTAAAGAAGGAAGTTTTTTAACTTCCTTTTTTTACGACATAAATATATTATATAGGTATATTATGCAACTCATTGAAATAAAAACATTAGTAGATATTACAAACACTAAAGTGTCAAGACCTAACCAGGGTACACAACTTGAAATAGATCAACATAGAAACTTCACAACATTAAAACAATGTGCAGAACTTAGATCAATTATCTCCTATGATTTTTCACCTGAGATGCAAGTAATAGATGTTAAGGATCACGGATTTGGTTCTAAGTACAAAGGTAAACATGCTGTATGGACATTTAGATTTAGCCCTGACAGATCAGGAGCATATGCCAAAGGCGATAACGATATAGGATGTTTACTTGAAGATGTACATGGTGTGCCCGTGATAGAAAAGTTAACTGAAACGATAAATATCGAGAAGGCTATTTTCGAACTAATAGATAGCACTTCCAAGAATACCATCATCAAGGCAATCAAAGGCACAACTTAGGCAACATAAAGTTGGAAATTCGTACACCCTAAAGGAGAGACTTGAGATGGCAACATCAGCATTAGCTACCGTTCCAGAACGTGTTAGCGTATTAGAAACAAAAGTAGATAACATTGAAGAAAAAATCGACGACCTTAAAGTAGATGTCAAAGATATGCATGAGTGCCTTGATAAGACACGTGATAGTATTATGGATCAACTTAAAGTAATGCACGACGCCAATGTTGATCAACATGGTGAATTAGCCTATAAGATTAAAGAGTTAGAGCAATTTAAAACAAAATGGGTTTATCTTAGTGCAGGCGCAATAGCAGCATTAGGTTGGATTACAGCACATGGTGATGCATTATTAAGTATCTTAAAATAAAATGAAAATACAAGAATTAGTCGAAGCAGTATCAAGCACACAGCCTATTGCTAACCCTCCACCAAACTTACCGTCTGATACACCGGGAACAACACCACCCACGTTACCTGCACAAACTCTACCTGTAGGTACAGCACCAGCACCAGGGCAACAACCACCTGTAGCACCAGCACCTAATCCCGCACTACAGCAAGGTATGCAAACCACTATGACTGACCTTGATAAAATTGCGGCACAGATTGTAGGCCTAAAACAAAAACAACAGCAAATGCAGCAGCAAATGCAACAACCACCAAAAGTATGAAAATAGGTCAGTTATTATCAGGGATGCATATTGTTCTTACCAATGAAGAACAATCTTTTGTCAATAGACATAATGATAATGTATCTATTACCAGTTTGGATGAGCACGACCTATGGTTGGCTCAAAACCTTGTCCGCAAGGGAATTTACTCGATAAGTAAAGATAACCGAACAATGGTAAAGAAACTAGATGAAACAACAACTACCCAATGATGTCTATTCAACAATAGAAAAACTCAGCAAAGACGCTAAATCAAAATTACTACAACAAGGTGTAGTCGTGCCTATTAGAAGTAAAGATGGCACCATTAACGTAGGAAACTATGCAATTAAACGGAAAAAAGATGGGTTTTATTGCATTTTAGACTTCGAAAAAGAAGTAATCCTGGACAAAATTAACCTCCCACAAACAGCAGCAGTAGTGGCTAATAGACTAGCATTAGGCAAATACATCGATGATGAAATTGTTGATGCTGATACAGGCTATGGATATTCATTGTTTAATGAAGAACTACATACTAAGTTAGCTGACAAGAATATAAAAACTAAAATGATAGATCGTGCTGATGTTATGTATACAAAGGCTAAAATAGATAGATATAAGAAGGAACAACACCTTAAAACCGTAATGAGAAGTTTTAATAAACTTATGCAATTTAACTAAATAATATTATCAATCTTTCCGGGATTAACTATGAAAACAAGTGATTTTAACTCTCCGCTAACAAGTGCCAAACTAAACGAAAACATGAACAAAATGTTCGGTGTACGAGTTAAGTTGGAAAACTATTCAAGAGAACAGCTAGAAGACATGCGTAATAAATTACGTACCCGTGTTTTCCAACAGGAAGGCTCAGCAGGTATCAATGACTTGCTAACCAACGAAACATACCAAAAAGACAAGGCCATGTTGGACTTGCTTAATACAAGGATTAAAGAAATGCTAGGCGAAAATATTAAACAACTACGTGACAAAATGATGGAACTAAGCGAAGGTAAGAAAAAAGCCAAGCCAGACTTCCTAGACATGGACAAAGACGGCAACAAAAAAGAGCCAATGAAAAAAGCTGTAGCTGACAAGGAAGTTAAAGAAGCCAAGAAGGGCGCAAAGCCTGACTTCTTAGACATGGATAAAGATGGCGATAAGAAAGAGCCAATGAAGAAAGCCATCAAGGATAAGAAAGTCAAAGAAGGCTTTCCTACTGTTGACACTGCTAAGGCAGCACACGCCGAGCGTGAGAAGGCTAAAGGTACTGGTAAGTTTGATAAGAAAACAACCACCACTGGTACTGCTTATACACGTAAGTCAAACACATTTGACAATGGTACTGAAGACAAGCCAAAAGAAAAGAAAGTTAAAGAAGGGTCTGCTCATCCTAAGGACTGCAATTGCAAAGAGTGCAGTGGTATGTACGAACGTGATATGGGCAAACACAACAACAAGACCACAGGTTTCAAAGCGTTGGCCAAGAAAGTAGGTGGTGGTGAGAAAGGTCAAAAGATTGCTGGCGCACAATTCCAAAAGATGAAGAAGGCTGGTCAATTAGAAGAAAGTAACTTCAAACACAATGTACGTTTTGTTAATGAAAGTTTAAGTTTCTTATTGGCCGAAGATGAAGAAGCTAAAGCCAAGGCTATTACCAGTGCAGGCGATATGGTCAATGACTTTACAAGTTGGATGCAACGTGTTGGTCAATATCAAACTAAAACAATGATTGAATTAGCTGACGCTATTAAAGCAGACTTTGGAGCGCAACAGGCAGAAGCATTTAAAGCAACAGTTGGTCCAGCACTAAGTGCTTCACTAGAAACACTGACTCAACAACGTGAAGCTATCAGCAATGCTGTGGCAGTATTAGCAGGTGAAGCTACTCCTGATGCATCAATGGGCATGGAACCAGAAATGCCCATGGAGCCAGGAATGGATATGAGCGCACCTGACGACATGAATCCAGAACCAGTAGGTGATGAATTTGGTGGAGCAGATGCAGCAGCAGGTGCAGGCACAACTGGTCGTGAAATGCGTGAAAACAAGTTTGCTCGCAAACTAGCCGAATCACATAACATTATGGCTTCATTGGCAAAGTAAATGAAATTATTTGAAGTAGATCTTGGATCCGCAAGAAACGTTCTGAGGATTCTACAAAGTAAAGCCAATCAGCCAGGCTCTGCAGGAAGAGGACAGTCTTTGACTGTGCCTTTTTCTGCAATGATTAATATGTTGGATCAATACGATTTAGGTATTAGTACACCAGATGGAATACGTAAATGGGCCGAAGCAGTTGATGCAGCTGGTACAGTTATTGACAGCGTATTGAATGACGGCTCTGTTATTGTTAAAACTGCTGCACAGAATCCTAATCAAGATAAAGTACAACCTACTTCCGGTGGCAGTTCAACACTTGATGCAATGGCATCCAGAAATGCCAAAAAATTAAAACCAGATCTTTGACATATAAATCGTGTGGTGTTATAATTACACTATATGACAACAACCTATACTCCTCCTGCGTTCGTTGAACGTTTCCAATATAAAAACTGTGTTCAAATTAATGATCCAGTAACCCGTAAACGAGTTTATCGAACTCCGGACGGAGAGAAGTTACCTAGCGTAACTACTATTCTTGGCGCTACTAAAGATATGACCCATTTAAATCAATGGCGTGATCGTATCGGACATGATAAAGCACAACAGATTACCACAGAGGCTGCCGGGGTAGGGACCGGGCTTCACTCCAATTTAGAAAGGTTCTTAATTGGAGAACAACGTCAGCCTGGTAATAATCCAGTTCATATCAAAGCCAATGCTATGGCAAATGTTATTATTGAAAATGGTTTGAAAGATGTCGATGAAGTATGGGCCATGGAACAAAGTCTTTATTTTCCCGGGTTATATAGTGGAACCACAGATCTTGTATGTGTATACAAGGGTAATCCGTGTATTGCTGACTACAAACAAACTAACAAACCTAAAAAAGCAGAATGGGTCGAAGACTATTATCTACAATTAATGGCTTATACATTAGCACATAATGAAGTATATGGTACAGATATGCGTGAAGGACATATTTTTATGGTCAGTAGAGGCGACGATGGAATGAAACCCGGCGGAGAAATATATCAGCAGTTTGATCTAAAACCTGAAGACTTTAATAAGTATCAAGATATGTGGCTTAACAAAGTAGAAGAATACTACGCCCTAACTAAGTAAAATGCCCATTATCTAAATTACTTATAAATAGATGTATGTACATCTATAAAATTACCAATAAAATTAATGGCAAGTGGTATATAGGAAAACATAATGGATCTGATCCTAATTATATGGGTTCTGGAAAACTCCTTAAACAAGCCTATAAAAAATATGGAATTGAAAATTTTGATAAAACTATACTAGAAACTTGTATAAATGAAGAAGAGTTGAATATAAAAGAAATTAAGTGGATAAATTTGTCTGGTGCTCTATTAGACCCTGCTTGTTATAATCTTGTCCACGGAGGAACAGGAGGGGATCGTAGTAAATTTATTTCTTATGATAATATAGATAGAAGTAATTACAAAATGCAAGGTGTTAGAAATTGGTACAATTTGTTAACAACAGAAAAAAAAACAGCATTACACACAAAACAAGGCGAAAATAGAGCAAAAGATTGGTATGTTAGTAGGATAGGAGATACCAATGAAACATTGATTCATAATATATCAAAATGGTGTAAAGAACATGGTATAGGGTCATCTTTTGTTTCTGAATCAAATACACCAGGACATCCATTATTTCAAAAACAATCAAAAGGTTGGCGTATAAGAAGAGCAGATATGCCACCATTGCCACCTTATGAAAATAAAAGAGGTAAAGTTATTATTGATAACGGCTGTAAAGGACGATCGTGGAAACTAGTAAATGGTAAACGAGTTTGGTTCGATAAATAGAGTATCAGGAGTCTAAGATGGCGATAATTGAGATCTCGAGAATACAAGTCCGAAGAGGACAAGAAAATCAAACAGGTATACCTACACTTGCAGGTGGAGAATTTGGTTGGGCAGCTGACACTGAACATCTATACATTGGTCTACGCAGAGATGACGGTGGTGCAAGAGATGCCAATGTTAGAATTCTAACAGAGAACGATCTTCTACCCACAGAAAATATATTCAATTCTCCAGCAGTTGCTGACTACACCTATCGTGCAGATACAGATCCACCCATCACTGCTAATATTGATACAGGTCTTGCGGTTATAAGGGATATCAATAAAAAGCTCGATGATTTTGTTAATATCAAAGATTTTGGTGTTGTAGGTGAGGGAGGCAATGCTAATGAAGTATTAACAATACAAAATGCCATTGACAAATTGTTTCTTGATCCTTTAAAGGATGGTGCAATTTATGGAAAATATAGTGCTAGAGTTTTATATTTTCCTACAGGTGTTTACAATATAGATCAACCTTTACTTTTACCAGCATATACAACTATTGTTGGAGATGGCATTGGTAAAACAATTATCAATTTAATTGCTTTAGACAGTAGTCATGCTATACAAACTATAGATGCTGACATCAATGATGAGTTTACATCAAGAGTAACATTTGATCTAGGAACTATAACATCAGGGCGAGGCCAGCCAAATTATATTCGTATAGAAGGACTTACTATAAGATATGATCCATTGTTAAGTGGTGTACAAAATTGCCAAAGTCTAGTAACTTTAGATTGTTCTGAAAATGCTGTTTTTAAAGATGTTAGATTTGCTGGTAATCATGTCATTGGTGATACAGCCGATGCAGGACATTCAGGAATTGAAATTAGAGGATATACCAGTTCAGAAAATTTAACAGTATCTTCTAATAATTTGTTAATTGATAATTGTGAATTTGATGGATTATTTCATTGTATTAGATCAAATTATGATATTGTAAATCCTATTATACAAAATTCTCAATTTTATAATTCCGTAAGAGGTATTACATTCAATGAACCAGTGGATGCGACAGCAACTATAGGACCACGCGGAGCTAGAATTTTAAATAATAGATTTATGAAAATTGAGGCACAGGCAATATATGTTGGTGCTAGTGGATCTGCATTAAGTACTGATCGTATGCAATTAAATACTGATCATATTAGTATGAACAATCGTTTCTATCATGTTGGAAATAGTACGTACAATAGAGATAGTACTACTGGCACCGCTGTTATTACATATCTGTCTGATGGTAATTTAACCATTAATGATTGGTTTGATAGACAAGAATATCAAAATCAAAACTTTGGTGGTAATATTCGTTACAATCCACTAGTCGAAGGAAGAACAACAATTAATAATCCGGGTGTTAATACTGCGGTAGTTAATTCCGGTGCTAGTGTTTCTACACCAATAATAAGATTACCTATAACCAGTCTCGGTCAACATTTATCAATAGAATACACGTTAACACAAGGTGCTCCCGGAGCATATACTATTGATAGAATAGGAAAACTTGATGTATATGTACAACCGGGTGATAACCCTACTAATACAGATACTATTGGAGATGCATATAGTTATAACACCGGTGATGCAAATATATCATGGTCAATGACTGTTAACCCAGCCCGTGCCTATTTTGAAATTGATATTGTTACATTAAACGATTACTCCGGTGATCCACTAACTCTAGAATACCAAACTAACCTAATGGTCTAATTATGTTTAACCAACCTGTTGATGCAAGACTAACAGAGTGGATTGAACATCGGAAAGAATTAGATCAGAGTACTGACCCTTTACAAGCAGTTTGGAACTTCTGGCAATCCGCTCCGTTCATTCCACATAATAGGAATATTGATCCCTATCATCAAAAAAGCTGGCCTACACCTTGGGAAATTATAGAAACTAATAGGTATGACGATTTTACCAAAACGTTAATGATGGGTTGGACTTTGAAATTGACAAAAAAATATAAAAATATTAAGATAGAACTCAAAACGTTAGTTGACTCTAGCCGTACAAAAGAGTATAATGTACTGTGCATCGATGATGCATGGGTGCTTAATTACAATGACAACGGTCCTGTTTCGGTTGATGAATTAGAAAGTAAGTTTAAACTTGAAAATTTAATTGAGGTTACAAGTCCCAGGTAAATATCACCTAAGACATAATAGCATTATATTAATAAAGGAATAAACAATATGCAAAAAATTAATCATTTCTATCATACTATACAAGGTTGGCCAAATCAACTACCATGGTTGTATCAGCAAGCAGTAGAAGTTGCAGATAATGGTTCTCATTTTGTAGAAATTGGATCTTGGAAAGGTGCTAGTGCGGCATCTATGTGTGTAGAAATTATTAACAGTGGAAAAAGTATTAAATTTGATTGTGTAGATACCTGGGGCGGTAGTGCTGATGATTCTACTCCTATTGTACATGATGATTCTGTTTATAATGAATTTTTAAATAATTTGAAACCCGTTGCAGGATGTTTTAATCCTGTAAGAATGCTTAGTATAGAAGCAGCGGAACTCTATGAAGATAATAGTTTGGATTTTGTATGTATTGATGCATCACACGATTATGAAAATGTAAAAGCTGATATCATAGCCTGGTTACCAAAAGTAAGATCCGGTGGCATATTGGCCGGCGACGACTTCCCATATCCTGGTGTTGAAAAAGCTGTTAAAGAATTGTGTCCCGATGCTATTTGTGAAATTGCTTGGTGGTGGAATAAACCTTAATTTGAAAATAAACATAAAAAGGTAAAAGAATGATAACAGTAGTAAAGCGTAATGGTAATCGTGTATCCATGGACATTGAAAAGATACAAAGACAAGTGGCATATTCTTGTAGGGGTATTGACGGCGTTAGTCCAAGTATGATCGAAATTAAAGCTCAGATAGAACTGCACGATGGAATGACAACTAAGACTATAGATGAACTACTGTTAAAGGCCATGGTAGATTTAGTTGATGAAACAGAAAACCCAGAAATAAACAATGTTAACTATCAATACGTTGCAGGTAGACAGCGTGTTAGTATGCTACGTAAAGAAGTATATGGACAATACGATCCTCCTCCACTCTACGATATTGTAAAGAAAAATGTTGAGGCAGGTATGTATACCACGGAACTACTAGATTGGTATACTGAAGATGAATGGAATATTATCAATCTATTCATTGATCACGATAAAGATGAAAGTTATACCTATGCTGCGATTGCACAACTATGCGAAAAGTATTTGGTGCAAAATCGTGCTACTGGACAAATATTTGAAACTCCACAGGTGCGTTATGCAGTGGCCGCTGCTACTGCGTTTCACAATGAAACAAATGAAGTTAGATTAAAATATGTTAAAGAATATTATGAATGTGCTTGTGCCGGCCATTTTACTCTCGCTACTCCTGTTCTTGCCGGCCTTGGCACAACTACCAAACAATTTTCAAGCTGTGTTCTTATCAGCAGTGATGATACCCTTGATAGTATATTTGCATCAGGAGAAATGATGGCCAAGTATGCCAGTAAACGTGCTGGCATTGGATTAGAGATTGGACGTATACGCCCTCTCGGTGCCCCTATTCGCAATGGCGAAATTAAACATACAGGAATGATCCCATTCCTTAAGAAATGGTTTGCTGATCTACGTAGTTGCAGTCAAGGTGGCATTCGTAATGCTAGTTGTACAGTAACATTTCCCGTTTGGCATTATCAATTTGAAGACCTTATTGTATTAAAGAACAATCAAGGCACAGAAGAAAACCGTGTACGTCAAATGGATTATAGTGTGGTTGTTAATGCTATGTTTTGGCGTAGATATAAAAATGGACAAACTATGACATTGTTTGATCCTGCAGAAGTTCCAGACCTCTACGAAGCTTACTATCGCAACAGTGAAGAATTTGAACAACTATACCTAAACTATGAAAAGCATCCGACAATTAAAAAGAAGGTCGTATCTGCTGATGAAATCTTCAAAAATGGTATCCTTAAAGAACGCACTGATACTGGGCGCATCTATCTTGTCAACATCGACAACGTTATTAACCAGGGCCCGTTTGACACACAACTTGACCCAATATATCAATCAAATCTATGCCAGGAAATACTTTTACCCACAAAGCCATTCCAAAGAATTGAAGATCCAGAGGGACGCATTGCTCTTTGCACTCTTGGGTCAATCAACTGGGGTGCGTTCAGGAACCCGCAAGAGATGCGAAAGGCTTGCCGTGTATTAGTTCGCAGTCTAAGTAACTTATTAAACTATCAAGACTTCCTAAGTATACAGAGTAAATTAGCCAATACAGATTTTGAGCCCCTCGGCGTTGGCATTACAAACTTAGCCTACTGGCATGCTCGTAAGAGTTTTAAATATGGAACACCTGAAGCATTGGCAGAAGTTAAACGTTGGATGGAACATCAAGCATATTACCTTACTGAAGCAAGTGTAGAACTGGCCCAAGAGCGCGGCCCATGTGGACGTAGTCAATACACTTACTATGGTAAGGGAATATTTCCCTGGGAACGTAGAGCCAAAGGTGTTAACGAATTAACAGACTTTACACCAAACATAGATTGGGAACCATTGCGTACTCGTATGAAGAAGTACGGAATACGTAATGCTACACTTATGGCAGTTGCTCCCGTTGAATCGAGTAGTGTTGTACTAAACTCTACGAATGGTATTGAAATGCCTATGGAACTAATCAGTGTTAAAGAAAGCAAAGCAGGCTCGTTTACACAAGTTGTTCCAGAATACAAACGTCTAAAGAATCGTTATCAATTAATGTGGGAACAAACTGATTGTGTTGACTACTTAAAGACGTCAGCAGTATTAGCAGCATACATTGACCAAAGTCTAAGTACTAATACTTTCTATTCACCGAGACATTTTAAAGATGGAAAAGTGCCTGGTACATTGATTGCTAAAAATTTAATGTTAGCCTACAAGTGGGGCCTGAAGACCATATACTATAGCCTTCTGGATAAGGTAGGTAGTAAAAATGTATTAATGACCCAAAGTGATAGATTAGTAGCATTAGAACCTGTTACTATATATAGTGACGATGAGGACTGTGAGGCCTGCAAACTTTAAGTAATACTATGTCAAAAGAACAATACAACTTATTAAAACAAACAAACTATCTCAAACGTAAGATGTTTTTGGATCCAGCAGGACCGGTTACTGTACAACGTTTCGAAGAAGTGAAATATCAAAAATTACAAAAGTACGAAGAACTAGCCCGTGGGTTCTTTTGGGTTCCAGAAGAGATTAGTCTTACCAAAGATAAGATGGATCACAAGGAAGCCAGCGATGCAGTTAAACACATCTTCACCAGCAATCTACTAAGACAAACAGCATTAGATAGTATTCAAGGTAGAGCACCATTTCAGATCTTTGGACCAGTGTGCAGTCTACCAGAACTCGAAGCACTTGCGTTGACATGGAGTTTTTTCGAAACCAGCATACACAGTAAATCATATAGTCACATTATTAGAAACATCTATAGTGTGCCCAAGGATGAATTCAACAAGATCCACGATACTAAAGAAATTGTTGAAATGGCTGCTAACATAGGACGCCATTATGAAAATCTACACTTACTTAACTGCCGTAAAGAATTGGGCGAGGAAATTGATCTCCACACTCACAAGCGAGCAATTTGGTTGGCATTACATGCAAGCTATGCACTTGAGGCGCTCCGCTTTATGGTCTCATTCGCTACATCGTTGGCAATGGTCGAAAACAAAATCTACATCGGCAACGGAAACATCATCAGTCTCATCCTCCAAGACGAACTCCTACATACAGAATGGACCGCTTGGTTAATTAACAATGTTACTAAAGATGACGAAGACTTTGTTGCCCTTGAAGAAGAATGTAAAGATGAAGTATATGCTATGTATCTTGAAGTAATTGCAGAAGAAAAGGCTTGGGCAGATTACTTGTTTAAGAAAGGTCCTGTAATTGGACTTAATGCTACTATTCTAAAAGACTTTGTTGATCATACAGCATTTACACGTTTAAAAGATATCGGCATTAAGTATGCTGAAGAACATCCACGTAGCAGTCCTATTCCATGGTTTAATAAACATGTTAACATTGGCAAGAAGCAAAGTGCATTACAGGAAACTGAAAGTACAAACTATGTTATCGGAGTGATGAGTGATAGTGTTACATATGATGATTTACCGGATCTATAATGTCTACCGACGCCGATAAAATTAAAAAACTTGAACAATTCGTTGAACAATTGATCAAACAGAATCAAGATTTAGCTCAACGTATTAGTTTATTAGAAAGAGAGAATGGCCGTAGAAGGCAAGAGGTTAATCAGATAGCCTCAACAATTAATAGAAGAGGATAATAAAAATGAAAGCTATTATTTGGTCTCGTTATCACTGTCCTAACTGTGATCAGGCCCACGCATTACTAAAATCTAAAGGTTATCAAATTGAAGAACGTAAAATTGGTGATGGATATACACGAGAAGAATTGTTAGAAGAAATACCTAATGCTCGCAGCGTTCCACAAATCTTTATTGAAGGTGCCCATGTAGGCGGTATTAATGAACTTAAGGAATATTTAAAATGAGTTTTGATTATGATAGTGAACTACCTCCGTTGTGTTCTGATACCATTGACACCATTACATTAAGTAGCTCAAGTATACCCTATCTAACTTCTGGTATGATAGGTCCATATTACAATGTTGGTACTGGCGGTGGAGGTGGCAGTGGAACATATTCAACTGGTGGTACAATTTTCACCACCAATGGTACCAGTGGCTCAAACTGGGCAAATATTACTACCAATAACCAACAATCATCACTGAATGTTAAAGGTGATGCAGAGTTTGAAGGCAAGGTTAAAATCAACGGGCAGGATCTTGGAGAGTTTATGGAAACAATTTCCAAGCGGCTGGCCATACTAGTACCAGACCCAGAAAAATTAGAACACTTTGAAGCGTTGAAGAAAGCCTACGAGCATTATAAGATGCTTGAGAAATTATGCGAATTACCCAAAGAAGAAAAGGAATAAAATGTTAATAGAAAGAGGATTTACCACCGCTGATGTTGTTAGTTTAAAACTAATCAATGGTGAGGAATTGATTGCACGTTTCGAAAGCGAAACTGCTGATGTGGTTAAACTTGTTAAACCAATGTGCGTTACATTAAACGGACAAGGTGTTGGACTAATGCCTTGGATGTTTCTTGGCAATGGCAAAGAAATAACTTTAAACAAATCACATATATTTGCTATGATGACCAGCAAGCACGAGGCCGCTGACCAATATAGAGATAGTACCACTGATATTGCCCTACGGTAAATATTTGCCTAGGAGATAATTTATGCCATATAAACCAGGATCGGGTAACCAAGGAGATAGTACATTAAAAGAAGTAACTGATGTTTATCATAGCTCAAATGTATTTGCTAATTTTATTCCAATGGCATTATGGGATAATCCTTCTGGCACTGGTGAAGCAGCCTCTATAAGTGTAGAAATTAATTCTCCTAATTTTTCACAAGAACAAGCCATTGTTGAAGCATTAGAAGGTGATGCAGATAGCCCTGCTGCTGTTGATGCTCAACAAAAGGCATTAATTGCTGCTGGTACAATTACACAGGCAGACATAGATAAAGGAACAGCGGCGGCAACCAACCCTGCTCAGTCAAATACAAGCCCACCGCCTGCAGGGGTAACACAAGGTGAAACGGCCGGCTCGGTATCAGTTGGTGGTGTAGTTGATGATACCGTATTATGTGTTGGTCCGTTAACCGGCACTACTTATTATGTAAAAACAGTTACTAAACAATCCGGTGTTGTTTTCCCCTACGATGTTGCTACTGTGGCAATTGAAAATGGATATACAGTACAAGAAGTGTGTGATAATCTTCGATTATTAATTATTAATTGTTTTGATCCAATTAAGAATCAATACCCTGATGCATTTATGACCTGTTCTTTTAGACGAGCAGGAGTTGGTAGTCCTACTAGCCAACATCCTAAAGGAATGGCCTGTGATATACAATATGCTAAGGCAAGTAAAGCTGATTACTATACACGAGCATTATGGGTTAAAGATAATGCCAAATATGACCAATTTATATTAGAGTATAAAACCACAGGAACTGGTAAACCTTGGCATCATATTAGTTTTAACAAGGCCGGTAATCGTGGACAGGTACTTACATTCATGAATGATAAGAATGCCAAAGGTCCGGGTGTTACTGGATTATACGATTTAGGTAATGCATAAGTATTATTGTCTGCAAGGGCATAATGCGTAGCATTTAGGAAGGTGCGAGTCCGGGAGGCAGGAGAAGCCAATTCTTGCAGATTTCTCCACTTTTTGGGTAAATTTCAGTTGACAAACTGGTAAAACCATGTTATAATTATTACTTAACAACACAAAGGAGTCTGCTATGTACCGTTATACTGTTTGGGTTCGTCTTAATCAATATCAAACCGCCAACGTTGTAGTTAACGCTGATAACGACTGGCAGGCTAAATTGATTGCAGAAGCACAATATGGACCGGGAATGGTTTTGAACTATTCTCGAATTAGTGAATAACATTCAAACTTACAGATAACAACCCGCTTCGGCGGGTTTCTTTATGAGTAATATACACAGATAAGTTTTCAAAGTTAATCAGTAAATACGTATATAACGGGGGTTATATACAATGTTTAATAAAATTCTTTTATGGTTAGCGGCCATGTTCTTTATATCTACAGTTTGGGCACAAACTGTAATTAACCAAGGTGGTTACGATTCTAAAAGTTTAGTAGATACCAATAGTACATCTACCAGCACAAGTACTATTAATACCAATAACGTTAATAGTGGTACCATAACCAATATTAACCAAACCACAGTTGGTAGCACTAGTGTTAATACCAATAACAATAATAATGTTAATACGGGTACAATGACCAATAACAATAACAACAATAATGTTATGTCAGGGTCAGTTACGTATACCAACAATAATAACAACGTTAATAGCGGAACTCAAACGTTTAATAACAATAACGTTAATACCGGTACGATGACCAATAATAATAACAATGTTAGTACCAGTACCAGCGTTAATACCAACAACAATGTTAACACAGGTACAATGACCTACAACAATAATAATGTCAACGCTAGCACCAGTGTTAATACAAATAATAATGTTAATACTGGTACAATGACCTACAACAATAATAATGCTAGTACAAGTACCGCAACTAATAACAATAATAATGTTAACTCTAGCACCAGCGTTAATACCAACAACAATATTAATTCTGGTACAATGACCAATAACAATAACAATGTCAACACCAATGTTAGTACCAACACTAACATTAATAGTGGTACGATGACTAATAACAATAATAATATTAATCAAAATTCATCAACTAGTAATAATGTTAATACCAATATCAACAGTGGTACAATGACTAACAACAACGTTCAAAGTGGTAGTATGACCAACAATAATAATAATGTTAACTCATCTACCAGTGCTAGCACCAATTCTAACAACAATGTTAATCAAAATATCAACAGTGGTACAATGACTAATAACAATGTTAATACCAGTGATATTACACAGCGTGTTATTCAACCTCCACCTACAGCAGTTGCACCATCAATGATGAGTGGCGGCAATGGTGATCTATGTACCACAGGATCCAGTGGTAGTGTACAGACACAGATCTTCGGCGTAAGTGGTGGCGGTACCATACGTGATATGAATTGCGAAAGATTAAAGTTGGCCAAAACATTATATGATATGGGTATGAAGGTAGCAGCGGTGGCTACTATGTGTCAAGACCGTCGTATATTTGATGCTATGATGGCAGCAGGAACACCTTGCCCATACGAAGGTAAGATTGGCGAACAAGCCAAACTAGCCTGGGAAGAAAACAAAGAAAAAGTTCCAGCAGTGGAAGAGGAAAAAATAGATGACACGTATACTAAAATGGGCCTTGGTGCTTTGCTTGGCGCTATCGTTTATAAGTCATTCTAAAGCCCAAACTGTTGATCCTACTACCGGTAATTTAATCAATACCGGTACTACACCTACAGATACAACCAGCATTTGGAACAATGGTGTGTACGTTAGTCAAATATGTTTCCAGGCTGGCCAACCTGGCAATTGCGGCCCTAATCCCAGTGTTAGACCCGACGGCAGTATCAATTTCAGTTATGGTCAAATAGACTTAAATCAAGTTGTTAATATAAATCGAGCATTGGCCGCAGGTGGTAGTGGAGTACAACTAAGTGGTTTTAATTTTGGATTTCGTGCTAAAAACGGCAACGGCTGGGATGACGGTAGGCAAGATTATTTAGATGCTTATGTTAAGTTTTATAATACCGCCGGTACCCAGGTTGCCGCATATGATTACCTAAGTCATACTAACGCCAAATACAACTGGACTGATTTCAACTTTAGTGAAACATTTGCCAATCCTATAGCGGCTACAAACTATAGCAATGCACGAGTTGGCTTTGTTGGTAAGGACAATAACTTTTGGGCTGGTAATTATGGTCCAGAAATTACCAACGTTAGTTTTAGTTTGAAATATCGAGTTGATCCTTGTAGTCTTAATCCTGCATACAGTCCTAATTGCTCAGGATTTAGTAGCGTAGTCACTAGTGGTAATTTAGTAAATTCAAATTTAATGTCCAACGGTGATATAGTTTACAATTCATTTGCTATCAATACAGCACTTAAAAGTTCTGGAGCAGGTGTTGAAGTATACGGTTTCAACTATGGTTATAATTATAGTTTAGGCAATGGTACAAGGACCAACGAATGTGTAAGTTGGGATAATGCTTTTACCTGCGGCGCCTACTTAACTAACAATCCGAATGCTACTATGAGAGTACGATTAACCAACAGTAGCAATGATGTAATTTATACTGCCACACAAAGTAGAAGTACTCCTAATACTGCTGAAAATGTTTCATATCAGTTCTTACTTGCCAGTACAACAAATTCATTATCATTAGGTAATTTTACACTAGGTGCTAGTACATCGGGTAATGCGGCAATTCAAAATATGTATGTTAATGCTCTTTATAAACCAGACCCGTGTGTGACTAATCCTTTGTCAAGTACCACTTGCCCTGGTTATGCCGTTGCCTATGCTAAAAATATGATCTTAGGTTCAACTGTAGCAAGTGCCAGCGCCCCAGCATTAGCAAGTCCTGATCCTGCACAACAACAAGCACAACAGCAACCCGCCCAGCAATCACCGCAACAACAGTCGGCAAGTACTGGACAAGATCCAAATCAGAATCCAGTGGTAGCACAAGATAATCCAGCACAGCCTAGTCCACAACAAGCAGGACCAGCACCTACAACTCCACAACCTGCAGGCGGTCCTCCACAGACAGCACAGTCTGCACCACCTACAAGTTCTGGGTCACAACAAGCAGGTCCAAGTAGAGCAGATGGTCCTAGAATGACGCCAGGTGCTGCATTAAATGTAGCAAGGGCTGCGCAGGAGAGAGATAAGGCCACACAACAGATGGCGGTACAAAATGCTGCTAGAATAGTAGAAGGATCTACACAGCAATCACAGGCTACGGCAGCCGCAGCCATTGCATCATTAAATGATATGAGTGCTAATAGTGCAGCGGCCGCAGCACAGTTTTCTAGCCAATCAACTCAAGCATCTATAGGAACATCACAGACAACAATGCAACAAACGCAACAGGTTAATCAGTCGTCTGGTCAACAAGGACAATCAAATAATTCTTATCGTGCCACACAACAAGTACAGGAAACTCAACAAGTACAACAAGCAGCCTCTGGAGTAATTACATTATCAATGATGTCATCTAATATCAATGTTCAACAACAAGATACATCTGCAGGCAGTTCAAGTATGTTAAAACCGCCTGCACCGCCAATACCAGAAAGTGTTACCCAAACTAATAGTGGTACTGGATTAGTTATTGGAAAAAATAACCCAATTGGACTTAACTTATTCAATGTAGCAAGTTCTGCCAATACACAACCAACTGCACAATCTGCTTCTACATATCAACTACGTAATGAAACAAAAGTAAATGAAGTAGAAGTACCTGCAATACAAATAGCCAGTTTTGGAAATGCTCGTGCAGGTAGTCCACTATCAGATTTAATGCAACAACGTTTTGAAATGATGCAAGAAAATATACAACAACAAACCAGCACAGTTAATAGAAATGTACAACCGAATGATCTAGCAGGCAGCGTTGATATTGCATCAATGGCCCTACAACCAAAAGGGTTTGAAGTATATAGTGTTGCATTAAGGGATGCAGCCTTTTATGAACCCAAGGAAGTTTATAAGGGACAAACAGTGGTTGATAATGCAAGAGCATTAAGACAAATGAGTAGTGATAGTTTGCATAAACAAATGATTGATATGCAATACAAATAAGGAGAATAAAAATGACAGAAGAAATTAAAAGTGTAGATGCCAAAGTTGACGAACTTGAAGCAGCAGCAAAAAAGTATGCTAGTAAAGATACTGTTATTAGTATTGGTGGTTATGAATTTACACCAGCAAAACTAATGGTGGCATTTACTATTGTATCATCTATACTGGGGGGGCTTTACGGAGCCTTTGAAGTCTATAAAGACTATGTGGGTATGAAGAAAAAGATATCTGAATATTCAGCACCAGACCTAACTGAGTTTGATAAACGTATATCCATACTTGATCAAAAGATTAAGAAAGCAGAAGATTCAGTTACAGAAGCAAATGGATATACACGTGATATTAAAAATGACTTAAAGAGTGATCTACGCAGAAACGAAAGTGTAACCGAGCAAGTTGAACGTTTTGTTAAAGCAGCCCAACGTGATTCCGAAGGGGAAATGCGTGAAATGCGTAAAGGTGTTAGAGAAGATTTGGACAAAGCCCGTGCAGAAGCTAATGCTGTCCGAACTGAAATGGCTCAAGCACGTAGAGAAATTAGTAGTGAAACACAGGCATTAAAGAAAGAAGTTACCAAAGATGTGGAAACATTGAAGAAGGAACTTGACCAAAAGATACAGAAAGCTATTGACAATCCTCTAGCAAACAAGTAAAATTATGTCAACACAACAGTGTTCTAAGGCGTTATTTAACTAACAGGAGATAGAAATGAAAAAACTTGTATTGGTAATTACTATGTTGGTAGCAGCCACGGCAGCAAACGCCCAATGGCATCATCGTTATCCAGAACGTACTGTCATTGTTGAACGCAACAATGATTGGGTAGGTCCGTTGATACTCGGTGGAATTGCAGGAGCCGTTATTGCCAATGCTAATCAACCTCAAACCGTAGTGCAACAACAACCGGTAGTTGTTCAACGTCCTGTGATTGTTCAACAACCCACAACTGTTTGTACTGATTGGAAAGAGATCCAGACTCCAGATGGACAAATTTATCGTGAGCGTAATTGCTTTCAGCGTTAAATAAAAGAATAGTTGTAATCCCTTCAAAGATGATGTGTTCAAGACGCCGGTTCGAATCCGGCCACCTCCACCTAAGTGTATAATTTATATTTAGGTGGGGGTGCTCTGGTAATCGATTGGGCAAATAGTCAGCGACGGCAACTCGGTAGGCGATGACCGTAAATCAAGCAAATCAAACTAAAGGCAAACGATAGTTTATATTCCATAGCCGCTTGAGGCTAAGGTGAGGTAGGAAATACCTTATTACCAAAACAACCAAGGACCCGCTTCGGCGGGTTTCTTTATCCTATAATCATAATAGGAAATTACAATTGAAAAATATTGTTTTATAGTTGATTTCTGTATTAAATAAAAGTACAATATAATTTTACAAGGAGACACACAATGTCAGTTACATTAAAAAATCTTGAAAGTGCTTTGTCAGGAGAAAGCCAGGCACATATCAAATATCGTTATTTTGCCAAAATTGCCCGCGAAGAAGGGTTTGAGGATGTTGCTAAACACTTTGAACATACAGCAGATCAAGAATTGCTACACGCCTGGAGTCATTTGGAATTACTTATTGGTAAACCAAGTACTAGAGAATGTTTGGAAAAAGCCATCGAAGGAGAAACTTATGAGTATACAGTAATGTATCCAGAGTTTAAAAAGGATGCTATAATCGAAGGAACATTAACTATATTAGAAACAATATCTGAGCAAATTGACGAAAGCAAACAACACGCTAAAGAATTTGCTGTAATTCTTTCCAGAGCAGAAAAGCGTTTTGCAGCATTACAAAAAGTCGAGCAACGTCACGCAGCAGCATATCAAGAAGTATTGGAGAAACTATAATGGAACACGTTTGTTTAGTATGTGGCCATGTCCACGATGAAGAAACTGAAGGTAAATGGGAAGATTTAGATGATAACTTCTGCTGTCCAGACTGTGGTGTAAGTAAAGACGATTACGAAGAATTGAAAATATAATTTTATAATCTTGTAAACTTTCCTTTGAGCTACCGCGTTATATATATGTACAGCAAATAATTTCTGTACATTAACCAAAAGGAAACTTATCATGAAATCAATCTTAACTCTAATTGCTGGCCTTGTTGCCGTATCTGCTTTTGCTACTGAGCCTGCTAAGACTCCAGCAGCACCTGCTACACCAGCTGTGGCCGCAACTGCTCCTGCTACTCCAGCAGCACCTGCAAAGAAGGATGAGAAGAAAGTAGAAAAGAAAGCAGAAGCTACGCCTGTCAAAAGTGAAGCGCCTGCTACCAAGGACGCAGCAAAAACTACTGAGCCTGCAAAGAAGTAATCCATCTGAAATAGACGACGGCGACGATGATGGATATGATGACATTGATTTTCATGTTGCATATCGTCGTCCAAGTCTAATACCATGTGATGATAAATGTCATCACATTGGTGAAGATGAGTTATCAGACTACATTACTGTACGTTTGGCATTGGCTCGTTTAAAGGCCATACATCGGTATCGTGAGGTACAAACTGAGGAAAAAGGCTAATTTGATAGCCTTTTTTCTTGACCTTTGTCTCAAAGAGATACATAATATAGTATGTCTTCTAGACTATACAAAACTAAAGGAAATTTAATATGAAAAAACTTGCAATATTTGCATTATCAATCGGCCTAATGGGATTCGCCCAGGCCGATGTCTCCGTTTATGGAATGGCTCGTGTCTATGAAGAATCATCTACTGTTGGCACAGCAGCATCTGTAACATCTATGGTCAATGACAAAAGCCGGATTGGTATCAAAGCCTCTGACAACATTGGCAATGGTTTAACTGCATTCGTTACAGTTGAAACCAATGTAGGTGTAGATGCTCCAGCAGCTAGCACACTTGGAGATCGCGCAGCACTTGTTGGCCTATCAAACAAGACAGGATCAATTGGGCTTGGCCGTGACAAAACCGCTCTAACTAAATCCATTGACGGCTTTGATGCCATGGGTGGAGATTTGTATGGTTCCAGCGCCGCAGCTATTCACTCCTATCAAGGAGCACGTTTGAGCAATACAGTATTTGTATCTGCTACACTTGTTCAGGGACTGGTTGGTAAGTATGAACTATCTAACAGTGAAATAGCTGGTACTCCAAATCCATACACTGCTAGTTTGGTTTATTCCACTGGACCTGTTGCTGCTACCTGGGCTCGTTTTGACAACGGCGTAACTAGCACAACTGATGTTTATGGTGCTAAGTTTAGTCTTGCCAAAACTGGTACAACTGTATTTGGATTATATTCCGATAGCAAAGTAGCCAATGTAGCAAACCAAGGTAAGAGTGTTGGTCTAAACCAAACAGTAACTCCAACTTTAGTTGCTATGGCAAGCTATGGTGAGAATGGTCCTCTTAAGTCTTATAACTTAGGTGCAAATTATGCTTTGGGCAAAAACACCAAAGTACTTGCTCGCTATGTTAAAGAGAGCTCCGCTACAGATACCACACGTTATGGTGCTGGTCTAGAATACAATTTCTAATCCAAAATTAGAATTGTAACCAAGGCCCTTCGGGGCCTTTTCTTTTGGTAAAATCTACACTTGCTCTTTGAGTGGAATTACCGTATAATAATAACATATCAACAAAGGAGTTATTATGTCCTCAGAACTTACTATGCAATCACTGGCCCAATTTTGTACAGAATCTTCTGGTGATTCTCAAAGATGGAAAGGTAATAAAAGTACCTATCATTGGAATCGTGGACGTGATACAGCGTCTGGTGAAGTCAACGGCGTGGTTCGAAAACTTGCAGGAGTTGATTCTACTGGTTTTCAGATCTGGGTTGTCGCTGGTAGTTTCAAGATTGCAACCAATGGTACTATTCTTCGATTCACTGGTCTTACTAAAGAAAACTGGCGTGCTGTTGAACAACGATCATTACAAACGTTAACTACTAAAGAAGTAGCATAATGTCTATGCACCTATGTGGCCCTGCCTTGACCACGACTGGAAAGAAGAAGGGCAAGTTTAAATTCCGTAATGCTGCTGAAGCTCAACGAGCACGTGAGTTAGATGCTGGATGGAAAGACCTTCTCAAACGTCAAGGTGTAGAACAAGAGGAACGCAAACGTCGGCGTGCCATGGCGGCTGAACCTCTCGTATATAAACTTGAGACACCAGTGGGTCGTACTAACACCAAACATATCCCTAGTCTTAATAGTGGACTAGGTGTTGCTACATTGGCACCAGCTAAGGTATATACTGGTACCAAGGTTAAAGGTATTGCTACTATGCATAAGAGCAATGCTGTTCCGGTGTTTAGTGACGAAGAGGCCATTGACATTTCAAGGATGCGACGGTAAATATTCTTATGAAACCAACACTTAACGAAAAATTTATAGCATATCTCGCACTACTAAGTGGTCTAAGTATTTCAGCAGTGGCAGTCTACTATAGCGTGGTAGGACTTACAGCTATTTTCGCCGCCGCCGTTGTTCCTATTATTATTATGGGAACTACCTTAGAGGTTAGTAAGTTGGTGGCCACAGTATGGCTTAAACAAAATTGGAAGACTGCTCCACTACTGATCAAAACATATCTCTTTACAGCTATTGTAGTATTAATGATTATCACTAGTATGGGTATCTTTGGATTCCTTAGTAAAGCACATAGTGATCAAAATCTAGTCAGTGGGGATGTTACAAGTAAAATTGCAATATATGATGAAAAAATTAAAACCGAAAAAGAGAATATTGAAGCAAACCGCAAGGCACTTAAACAAATGGATGAGGGAGTGGACCAAGTATTGGGCCGCTCAACAACAGAAACGGGTGCCGAAAAAGCTGTGGCTATGCGAAAGTCCCAGCAGAAAGAACGTACTCGCCTTCAAAATGAAATACTACAGTCGCAGAAGTCTATCGCGGAACTTAACAATGAACGTGCGCCTATTGCCGCCGAGGTTAGAAAAGTGGAGGCAGAGGTTGGACCGATAAAATATATAGCCGCTTTCTTTTATGGCAGCACTGATGAAACTATTTTAGAGAAAGCAGTTACCTGGGTTATCATTACATTGATTGTTGTATTTGATCCGTTAGCAGTTATTCTATTGTTGGCCAGCCAAATGAGTTTTCAAGATTTCAGAGAACGCGAAGGCAAACCGGGTGTACTTAAAGATAGCAATGGCACCATTGTTGGGCTTAGAATGCCCAAGACAGAAGTTAAAGAAGAACCAGTGCCTTATGTTCCTATGCCAGCTGTAAAGGTTACTGAAGGTACAGAATTTGAACCTATTAATTGTAGCAAGTGTGGTACTGAATTAGTAGATGCTCCTAACATTGGATTACATTGTCCTAATACAGAATGTGGTATAACACAGGTAATTGAGCCTAACGATGTATCATTAACTGAAACAGTAACAGACGGATATGTTCAAAATGAAGAACAGAAAGAAAGTAGTGTTTGGTCTAATACAATTACACAAACCGAATATGCCGAAGTTAGCGAAGAACGTAAACGTGAATTGATTATAAATCAATGGGTAAATCGTGTAAAAAATAAAGAAGTTAGTATGCATCACGTTCCAGTTGATATTGCTGATGAAGTCAGAGCACGAGTATAATGGAAGGTAAGATTACGCTTATCACGCCCCCGGATGTTTTTGAAAATGAATCCTATAGTATTCTATTCATACATCTAAGTGAGGAAGACCAAGAGGCTGTTAGTCGTTGGTTAGCCACTGCTGATATTAAAGAAAATATTAACATATATTTCTATTCCGGGGAGACTGAACTAACATGGTTTTTTCATGCCATGGCTGTTGCCGAATATAAGTATATTAACTTGGATGAGTTAAATAACGTTAGCTCTGTTTTGAATGGTTATATATTAGGTAAGAAAAATACTTACTACAAAACCACAGATGAAAATGTATCGGCAATATGCCATTACATTAATCAAAATAGAATTACTAACATAGAAACATTCTTAGAGAAAGCATTTAATGACAAAACTTAAAGATCATCACTCCTGTGACTTTTGCGGAAAAAGTAAAGAAGATGTTGAAAAATTAATTGTAGGTGAACACGCAGCCATATGCAATGACTGTGTTAATCTCTGCAATGACATTTTAGTTGATGAAAAAATCAAAGCGCCAACCGAACAGGCCAAACTATTAAATCCTGTTAAGATTAAAGATTATCTTGACGACTATGTAATAGGACAAGAAGATGCTAAGATTGCTCTTAGTGTAGCAGTTAGTCAACACTTCAAACGTATTAACAATCCTAGTCCCGATATAGAGATTGAAAAGACTAATGTGCTTATGCTAGGTCCTACAGGATGTGGCAAAACTATGATGGCACGTAAGATCGCCGATTACTTAGATCTTCCCTTTGCTATTTGTGATGCTACTGGTATCACTGAAGCGGGATATGTTGGTGATGATGTAGAAAGTATTCTTACACGTTTAATCAGTGAAGCAGATGGAGATCTTGAAAAAGCCTCTCGTGGTATTGTTTACATTGATGAAATTGATAAAATTGCCAAGAAAGGTGAAAGCACTAGTATTACCAGAGATGTTAGCGGCGAAGGTGTACAGCAAGCATTGTTAAAAATGATTGAAGGTAGCATTATGCGTATACCTGCTACTAGTAAACGTAAACATCCTGGTGGTGAAATGCAGGAGATTGATACACGCGGTATATTGTTTATTTGTGGCGGTGCATTTGTGGGCATTGATAAAATTATTAAACAACGTACAGATGCCAGATCAGTGGGATTTCATGCTAATGTAGACACCAAGGAAGATAGCAATGCTGTTTATAAAGATTTGAATACTAAAGACTTAATTAAATATGGGTTGATACCTGAATTTGTTGGACGCTTTGGACTTATTATTAATGTAGATGAACTTACAGAAGAACAACTTGTAGAAATTTTATTAGAAACAAAGAACAGTCCAGTTAAACAATATCAATATATGTTTAAATTAGACAGTATTAAATTAGAATTTGAGAAAGATGCACTAAAGGAAATTGCTGCCAAGGCTAAAGAACTTAAAACTAATGCTCGTGGATTGAAAAATATCATTGAAAAGATATTATTGCCCTATCAATTTGACGCTGTTGAACTTGTAGAACGCGGTTTATCATTAATTCGGATAAGTAAGAATACTGTGAATGGCGAGTCGGCCATTATGATTTTTGATAAGAATAAAAATGAGCAAACCAAATAGAGTATTCGGAAATAAAGTTATTGTTGGCGATCTACCCATAGCCGTAGCATTAAGAAAACTAAAACAAAAGGTGGAAGATTCTGGACTTTTGGACGACTATCGAGCCAAAGAATTCTACGAAAAACCTACAACTGTCCGAAAAAGAGCCAAAGGTGCAGCCAAAGCCCGCTGGCGTAAAAAGCTACGTGACCAGCAATTACCCAAAAAGATGTATTAAAGGTTGACATAGAGGTAAAACCTTGCTATAATATATACATAACTTAAATAGTTGAGTTATATTTTTAACCAATCCGGCATTGTGTCCGGTAAAAAGGAAACTTAAAATGGCAGCTAAACGACTCACACGTAAACTTACGGATGTAATTTCTGAAGTTGAAAAACAACTCAAAGCACACTATGGTGTGACTCAAAAAGACCTCAATGCATGGCGAGCTCGTGCTCAGGCATTATCACATAAATTTCCTGTTAGTGCAATGATCAAAATTGAAGATCTTTGGATTGACTATGAAGTTCAACGTGATGTGATACATAAACACATTATTAATATTATGAGGAAATGGGATCCGCGTATCTGTTCTACCGGATCTGCATGTCGTATTATTAACCGTCCACATACTTATTTGTATGATGCACAACATCGTACAATTGCAGCAGGATTGCTAGGTTTCACAGAAGTACCGTGTGCTGTAGTAGAAACCGACGATCCTAATTTTGCCAGCTATGCATTTGAATTGCTTAACGATACTGGTGTTAAACGATTAACACCCGGCGACCTGCATCGTAATGCGTTGGTGCGTTATAAAAATGGTAGCCGAGATAAAAAGGTTGTTAGTGCTAAAACCATGCAAGACCAATTTGATGCCGCTAAAATTGATCTTCAAGACAAAGGTAGCCGTGCTAGCGATAATCTGCGGGGTAGTAATGACTACTTCTTTAGTCACTTCAAGTATGCACAGAAGGGCATCGAAGTTGATGAAAAAGGGAAAGTTCTATTAGAAATTTTAAATTCTATTAAATCAGTATTTCCTTTGCAGGAAGAAATTGATCAAGGTGTTTATATTGGACTATTGGAATTGTACAAATTAGCAAAAGCAGAAACATCACCGTTGCCCATAGGATGGATGAAGGAAGTTTTAACTACTATTAAAGGAACTTATAAGAGTTCAGCATTGATTCACTCTAAGTCCAAAGTGCAATGGGCACATGTTCGCCCAGGTGCAAGTTGGAGTGCTCCAGAAGCAATGAGTAACTTCTTGCGTGAAATCTATGTATTTTCAGGCGGCACATTGAACTTACCATTCCACGGCGCTGGTTCTACAATGGGTATTATCGAAGGCAATATTGCTGAAGGATTGATTCCTGAAAAAGCTGTGGATGAAGTAAATGCTTAAAGAAGCACTTGAAAACTTTACACCGCCTGTGTATGGTAAGACTAAACGCACTGCCGCTACTTATAAAACAGTAGCTCGTCATTGCTCCGATCATTTAAATCGTTTGGTAATAGAATATCAGACAATTAAAAATGATCAACAATGGCTGCGAGAAGTTCGTAATGATATTGACTACTATCTACGACGATATCATGAATACTGTATTAAACAGCGTGATGGAATGATGGCTCACTATCACGAAATTGGTGCTGACGACGACACCGACTTTGAACATCTTATTCCTGCCTCTCGTATTAGAGATTTATTGTTGGCAGGAGTAATTACTACAGATCAGGCACTCAATGCACCTACTGTACGTTTGAGCCGTAGTAAACATCATGAGTTAAAAGAAGCAGGATGGTCTAGTCATACACCAGATATGTGGTTGCCTTTTTTACGTTATTCAAATGTGTTTAAGGCTAATTTTGAAACACATGATGGAACTACAGTTGATCCTAAAGCATGGACACTGGAAAAACACTTTGATTATTTTAAGCATCTTGTTATTGACAAAGATTAATTTTTAATGTAAAATAGTAATTTAATAGAAAGCAATTATGGCAAAGCACCTTATGGTCGACTTAGAAACAATGGCAGTTTCTCCAAACGCTGTTGTCCTTACATTAGGAGCAGTACACTTCAATCCATATGGAACAGGTTATTCAGATAAGATCTATTTCCGTATCAACATCGATGACCAAGATGCTCTAAATAGAGAAGTAGATCCCCTGACCATTGAGTGGTGGTCAAAACAAGATCCTGCTATTATGGAAGAAGCATTTAGTTCAGACAATCGTGTTCCTTTAGTAGATGCTATTAATCAGTTTCATAAGTTTGCGTGGGGCTGTAGCGCCTTCTGGAGCCATGGTGCTACCTTCGATTTGGTTATACTTGAACACATTTATCGTTCTTTAAACAAACCGTTGCCCTGGAACTTTTGGCAATTGCGTGATACACGAACATTGTTTGATCTTGGTTTTGATCCAGATATGCCCACAGGTGGGAAACACGATGCGTTGGAAGATGCTATCCGTCAGGCAGTGGGTGTACAAAATATGTATCGTAAATTAAATATCAGAGAACGTTAATGATAAAGATATTTGATAGATTATTTTTTCTAGGATCAGTTGGATTAGGTGATAGCTTTGTACAAAGCGGTATGATAAATCATTATGCTGATAGATGCCAGGAATTACATCTCCCTGCACGACCAAGTTTCTACAAAACTACAAAAACATTGTATCAAGATCATCCTAACATAAAAGTAGTTGCACTAGAACCTATAGAAGAGCATCATGCTCAATATGCCAAAGCGCATGGACTTTCTAGATTACTAGCAATACCTCTTGTACAAAGTAATATAAGAAGTTATCAGATTATCCCTATGTGGGATATACAACATTATTCAAACTATGAATTATCCTTTGAATTAAGATATTCAAATTTTAGATTACCTAAATACATAGCAGGATCAGAAGAACTATATCAATCTCTTAGCAACGGCCAGCCTTATATTTTAGTGCATAGGTATACAGGAGATAACCCAGAAGGTATTCCTATAAACATTAATGAATTTAGAAAGCATCAAGGATTAAGAGAAGATATAAAAATTATTGAAATTAAGGAAGGCATTACTGATGATATGATGCAGTTTACTAAATTAATTCAATGTGCTGAAGAAATACATTGCGTACCTAGTAGTTTCCATTGTTTAGTTGATAGCGTACAAACTGATGCTAAATTGTTCTTTCACGATATACGTGAAAAAACTTCAATGGCAATAAACTCTCCCTGGAACAATTTTAAATGGGCAGAAGTACATTATGAACAACGGCTTTAACCAAACCATCCTAACTTCTCACCTGCGGCTTTTCTTCTATCACTTTCTTCCCTACTACCTGGCAATCTACTTGCCCATAGTATAACTAGTGCAAAGAATATACCCATGCCTATTGTGGCTTTCCAATTCTGTGTAGCGAACCAAAAAATAACCAAACTAACATCCATGCTTATAAACATGAACCATTTGGCTCTAGATGGAAATACACTGCCTGCTTGCCAATCTTTGATGAATGGACCAAATAACTTATGATTTAACATATAATCATGAAACTTTTTACTGCTGCGAGCAAAGCAGTAGGTAGCAAGTAAGGATGGGGTAGACCATGGAATTCCGGGCACAACCATACCAATATAGGCTAACCCTAAAAATAAAATACCCGCTGTAAACCAAAGTGCTTTCTTAATCTTTTCCATTATCAATCCTTTTAACTATTTAACGGTTTGAAAACCACTTGACAAATTTACCAGTTTAGTGTATAATATCAGTATGGCAACAAAGAACGCATTCATCTTTACTTGGGATCATTTGGGCATTGACTCTATTGTACCCATTAGTCAATATGAGTTTCACGATCAAGAAAATACCATGCGATTGTTAAGGGATCAACCGCGTATTCCAAACCCTCTTAATAGCATTGTTAAAAATTTGTTATTGCGGGCTAGATTTAATCCGCAACGTCATTATGAAATCTATGCCATTGATTGTACTGAAGGAATGGATGAAGCGTTTTGGAGAGAACAGTGGGAGGAACACCCACAAGAGACTGCTGATCTGATTAGAGAACGTGGGCATAAATTATATAGTGATCGAGTAAAAAATCAGGTCAAGATAACATGAGAGTCAGTTTAGTATCAGATCTACATTTAGAATTCGGCTACCAAGAACTTCCCGGTGGTGAGGTACTCATCTTGGCCGGAGATATTGCCGAGGCACGTAGCATCCGCAAGCATCACCACAGCACTAAACTAGTACAAGATACTCCTATTGAAGAATTCCGGTGTTCCGAGTTCTTCAAATGGGAGTGTGCCAAGTATGACCAAGTGTTTATGGTGCTTGGTAATCATGAGCATTATCACAATCGGTTTGATAAAACCTATGATGAGCTAAAAAGCATCCTACCTAAGAATGTTACCTTGTTAGAAAACGAAGTTGTTAATTACAAGGGTGTTATGTTTATGGGTGCTACGCTATGGACCGACCTTAACAAAGGTGATAGCATTACAGCATTTACTCTCAAGCAGTTCATGAATGATTACAAACTTATAACTAATCATTATCCTGCTAAAGATGTGTATCATAAACTAACACCTGAGCATACTGCTGGGGTACATTTTAAGACTAAACAATACTTTAAAACCGTATTGGAAATGAATCGTGACAAACCCTTTGTTGTCATTACTCATCACGGTCCTAGTTATGCAAGTATCAATGACAAATATAAGAACGATCAAACTATGAATGGGGGATACACCAGCGACCTAAGTGAAATGATTTTAGATTTTCCTAACATCAAATACTTTGTTCATGGCCATATGCACGATCCAGTTGACTATATGATTGGTAATACACGAGTGGTTAGTAATCCACGTGGCTACATTGGACACGAAGATACCAGTGGTTTTAAACCTGACTTTTACTTTGAGGTGTAGTATGAATATAACTGTTTATAGTCGAAATCGTTTGTACGAAACATTCGAACGGTGGGATGTTCCTAGAGAATTTGCCGATACCATTGCTAACTATTTGGTCTATGGATATCCATCTGGCAGTTTTTTTACTGCTGTATTAGCCAATGACTTTTTAGGTGCTATGCGTAGTAGCCATCCTTCTAATAGTATTGAGGCATTTAAGAATTTGGCTGGTTGGATCAACGAATGCTGTCCAACGGTAGCATATGGCAGTTATGCTAACGTAGATGCATGGTGTGATATAACATCGGCTATGCGTCGACCTATTTTAGAAAACCGCGGGCTTGTATTCACTGAAAAAGAAGAAGTATGGATGGCCCTAAAAGGTGAGCATACAGTAGAACCTGTTTTGTATTAAGAATGATATGGTAACACAAACTGATCAATTTCTACAAAGAGATGCACACTTGCCTAAACCCAAATACAACTATGGAGATAGAGTATTTGCTCGATTAAACAAAGTGCCCATAGTTGGAATGGTTATAAGACAAGTTGAAGATAATGTACTTGTACATTCTGATCTACCTCTTAGAGTAGAAGAACAAATTAGATATATTGTATCAGTACCAATGAAAGGTATGACACGATTAATAGATATGAATGGGTCTTGTCATTGCGGTCGTACCTTAGATCCAAATGGTGATTGTGATACTAGCCATTCATTAACTGAAGAGCAATATCAAAAAATGCTTAAACGTAGGAAAACAAAATGACCTGGGATTTATTCTTTGGATTTTTAATTGGATATATTGTAGGAGTATTATATATGTGTTATCGCTCTAATGAAGATTCTAGGAGATATATAGAATGAACAATCGAATCAAAGAAATTGAACCCCAATGTTGGGAACACAATGAATTTGGACTTAACTTCAATTACCAAAAGTTTGCTGAGTTGATTGTTCTCAAATGTGCCGAGATTGCCGATACCGCAGAACCATTCCTTGCTTCGGATTTGATTAAACAACATTTCGGAGTTGAATAATGTCAAGTACAGTACGCATATCATGGAGTCGAGATTTTGGAAACTCGGAACAATGGAACGACGTATGTGCATGGGCTATTGAACATTTTGGCTTGCCTGGTGATAGATTCCAAAGTCATGCCAATGTCAACTATATGGATTTTGTTTTCAAAAGCAATAAAGACGCATTGCTAATGGCCTTGATGTGGAACGCTCCTATTGTGCCCAACGATGATCTCACTGTAGAACACGTTGGGAAAATATTTAATGCTTAAGAAACGTGCTATGGCCAAAGATAGATGGATATCCGACATGGCCGACGAATGGATAAACGAAATCAACATGAAACGCCTTGAAACTGGCTATGCTGATAATCAACCTAAATGGCCCTATTGGGTTCGACCATACAACTACGATTCCGGAGAGTGGTATGAGATGGGTGAGTGGATGGCGGATACTATGGGAGAATCTGATTGGCTCAAAGAAAATGCTCGTTGGGTTGGCAGTGATCGTAAGTATTGGTTCTGTGAAGAACGTGATCGTACTATGTTTATATTGAGGTGGTCATGATTAAAACTCCATATCATGAACTAAATAATTTTTCAAGGCTACTAAGGCAATTGGACCCATTAGTGTCTGATATGATGGAATTGCCGCAAGAAAAAAGAACTAGGGCGGTATCAAGAGAATTGTTAGGTAAATTTAATATTTTAGTTGATGATGATTTTGAATGGTGTATTTGGAACGAAGATAAAGATTACACTATGTTTATATTAAGGTGGTCATAATGGCAACAACAATTCCTGTTTTTAATACAAGCCCATTTAATGGTGTCACATTGGAGCCTGAACTTACACCAATGAAGAAAGGCACGGCCAAAAGTTGGCTTGGCGAATATCATTGGGTATCACTGCCTGTTACTGATAAGAACAAATACGATGATATAGTCACTCCTGCTCTGGCTTGGTGTAGAGAACACTTCGGCAAGAGTGGCGCACGTTGGTTTGAGAAGGATAAAAAATTCTATTTCAAAGATGAAAAAGATGCGACTATGTTTATATTGAGGTACTCTTGAAGACCGTTACCTTATACATAGATGCCCAAAGAACTATGGAAATAGTTAGAGAACTTAGACAGCAAGGTATGATACAAGGTATAGACTTTGAGTTTACTTATGTGAGCTCTACTGAATTTACTATAACAGACTCACCTAGGCCTCGACATGCTATCTTTGCATTCAATACTGAAAAATTCGCTACTTTTTTTGCACTTAAATACTCAATATGAAAAAACTCTTTATTATACTTTCAATGTTAATGTCCTTGTCGGCATACGGAGAAACTGGATCCTATGCCCTTTATGATTATAACGCAGCCATGTATGCTGTGAGATACAACCATATGGAAGTACGCAGCATTGCCAGCATTACAAAATTATTCACAGCTATAACTGTGATACGTAGTGGTGCGGATCTTAACGAGAAGATATTTGTTGACGGTCGGAGCAAAGGTCATGTACCCAGAGGTGTATACATGACTCGTATGGATCTAATGCGATCAATGATAATCAGCAGTGATAACAGAGCAGCAGAAACATTAGCCTATCATCATCCGGGCGGCTTTGATAAATTCTTGTCAGATGTCAATAACTATGTCAAAGATATTACATTAGAAAATACTACAATTGTAGATAGCACAGGTCTTAAAGAAGGTAATAAGAGTACAGCCCGTGAACTTATTGAGTTCTTGTATAAAATCAAAGACGAACCAGTGATTAGAAAAATAGCCAACGAACGTAATGCTGTATTGAATATTCCTCGAGGTAAAAAAGTAATTCATATTAATATACGAAATACCAATCCGGATATATTCGTCTACGATAATATTCTAATCAGCAAAACTGGATTTACCAATCCGGCAGGACGCTGTGTGCTTATGCTAGTGGAAAAGAATAAAGAATTATTTGGAGTAGTTGTTCTCGGGCAAACCAATGTCAAGAATCGCAGCCGTGTGGTAGGTGATCTACTAAGTATGGATGTGGAACCTATGCCTACCCCTAAGATTACTAGTACATTGGTATTTGATTTGTAATGAAAATTAAACCCGGTGAGTCTATGGAGTCATGGGCCGGTCGTGTTCAAATGTTTGAAACAGGTCGTGCTATGCAAAAAATTGCCCAGGGCGAAGACATAGACACGGTTTTAGAAAATATGAGTCGTAGGATCACAGAAAAGTTAATTCATCCAATGTTAAAAACATTAGGTGAACAAAGGATATCCAATTTTGATTCGGAGCAGAGTAGTAAAAAATATATAGAAATAATGAAAAATGTAGCAAAAGCTGCCGATCATGTTGACACAGATACATGATCTATCTATAATAAATAAATGCACGATATACCTATATTGGATATCTTATCGGGCATAGTGCCCAAAAAAATCTTACTTAATCAAAGGAGAAATAATGAGTAAAGTAATCGGTATCGATCTCGGTACAACCAATTCATGTGTAGCCGTTATTGAAAACGGTATCCCCAAAGTAATCGAAAACAGCGAAGGTGCAAGAACTACTCCTAGTATTATTGCCTATGCTAACGATGAAATCCTTGTAGGTGCCAGTGCAAAACGCCAGGCAGTTACTAATCCAAAAAATACAATCTATGCAGCCAAGCGTCTAATTGGACGTAAGTTTAAAGAACAAGCTGTGCAGAAGGACATTGATCTAATGCCCTACAAAATCATCGAAGCCAGCAATGGTGATGCTTGGGTTAGTGCAAATGATCAAGAACTTGCCCCTCCACAAATTTCAGCCGAAGTTCTTCGTAAGATGAAACTCACAGCTGAAGACTATCTTGGACATGAAGTTACACAGGCAGTTATTACCGTACCTGCTTACTTCAATGACCAGCAACGTCAAGCAACTAAAGATGCTGGTAAAATCGCAGGACTTGAAGTTCTACGTATTATCAACGAACCAACTGCCGCTGCTCTTGCCTATGGTATGGATAAAGCAGACAAGCGTGATCGTAAGATTGCTGTCTATGACCTAGGTGGTGGTACATTTGACGTATCTATTATTGAAATTGCCAACGTTGATGGCGACAAACAAATTGAAGTTCTATCTACTAACGGTGATACATTCTTAGGTGGTGAAGACTTTGACCAACGTATTATGGATTTCTTGGTCGATGAATTCAAGAAAGACAACGGCGTTGATCTTAAGAAGGATATGTTGGCACTCCAGCGTTTGAAAGAAGCTGCTGAGAAAGCTAAGATTGAATTGTCAAGTTCAGCACAAACAGATGTTAACTTGCCTTACATCACAGCAGACGCAAGTGGTCCTAAACATATGAATGTTAAGATCACTCGTGCGAAGTTGGAACAGCTTGTTGACGAGTTGATCCAACGTAGTATTGAGCCTTGCAAAACTGCTATGGCAGATGCAGGTGTTACTGCCAGCGACATCGACGAAGTTATCTTAGTCGGTGGTATGACACGTATGCCTAAGGTTATCGAAACAGTTGAGAAACTATTCGGCAAGGCACCACGTAAGGATGTTAACCCAGACGAAGCAGTTGCCGCTGGTGCTGCTATCCAGGGTGACGTATTAGGTGGTGGACGTACAGACGTTCTATTGCTGGACGTTACTCCACTAAGTCTTGGTATTGAAACACAGGGCGGTGTAATGGCTAAGTTGATTCAAAAGAATACAACCATTCCTACCAAACATAGTCAAGTGTTTAGTACAGCCGAAGACAATCAACCTGCTGTGGATATTAAAGTATTCCAGGGAGAGCGTGATTTTGTTCAATACAATAAATTGCTTGGTGAATTTAAATTAAGTGGAATTCCTCCAGCACGTAAAGGTACTCCGCAAATTGAAGTTACTTTGGATATTGACGCCAATGGTATTATGAATATTAGTGCCAAGGATCAAGGCACCGGCCAAGAAAATAAGATCACTATCAAATCCGATAGCGGACTTAGCAAAGACGAAATTGAACGTATGGTTCAAGACGCCGAAGCTAATGCCGAATCAGATAAGAAACTACGTGAGCTTATTGAAGCACGTAATAGCGCAGAATCTACCCTAAATGAATTCCAAGCAGATATTGATAAGTTTGGTGATCAAGTTACTGAAGAAGAAAAGGCCAATGCCGACGATGCAGCACAGGCAATTCGTGATGCTATCAAAGGTGATGATCCTAAAATCATTCAAGACAGCGTTCCAAAACTTTATCAAGCAATGGGTCCAATTACAGCCAAGAAGCACGAAGCCGAAGAAGCAGCTAAAAAAGCTGAAGAACAGGCTAAAAAAGATGCGGAAGATGGCGTGGTTGCAGCCGACGTTCAAGAGACTGTATAATAAATAATATTGTGGGACACCTATTAAGGGTCCCACTTTAGGGCATAGTGCCCAAAATTGTCTTACTTTTAAAGGAGAAAAATTATGACACAATTAACTCGTTTCGACACCAACGCTCTCAACAGAGCACTTCTGGGATTTGATACAATGTTTGAAGATTTTGAACATCGTTTTGCAAATCAACTTAAAGACAACTATCCCCCTTACAACATTATTAAACACGACGACACCTCTTACGAGATTGAAATTGCTGTTACAGGGTTTGCTAAGGACGAAGTTACAGTTGAGATTGATCAAAATCAACTCATTGTCAAAGGCATTCGAGATAAAAGCAATGATGTAACTGCTGAATTTTTACATCGTGGACTTGCATTCCGAGACTTTACACGTAGCTGGACATTAGCTGAACATATGGAAGTTGGAGATGGAACTATCAAGAATGGTGTGCTTACCATTAAATTAAAGCGTATCGTTCCTGATGCTTTGAAACCACGTGTCCTTAAACTCAAGGGCGAATAAAGTTTGGGGGCTTCGGCCCCCTCTATAAAATAAGATTATGACCACTGATATCATTGTAGACAAAAAGTCTAAGACTACTGCCAAACTTAAAGAACCCAGCAAGTATAAAGTCATTGTGTGTAATGATGATCAAACTTCTGTGGAATTTGTAATTGCCATGCTTGTGTCAATATTCAAGCATAATGAAAAGTCTGCTATTGCATTAACTCTGGCAATACATAATAAAGGTAGTGCTGTGGCAGGAATTTATAGTTTTGAAGTAGCAGAACAAAAAGCTGTTGACGGAACCAATTTAGCCAGAGCACAGGGGTATCCTTTGATAATTAAAGTAGAACCCGAATAAGGAACTACTATGAGCCTAAAAGATTTAACCGCTGATAAACATCAAAAAGCGGAAGATACCCTTTTTATGAAAGCGGTATTTGCCAAAACTCTACCCTATGATGTATGGGTAGACTTTACATATCAAAAACAACTTTGGTATAAAGAAATTGAACATGCTGCTCGTAAAGCAGGATTGTTAAATGCATTGCCGCCGGGCTTTGAACGTGCAGGATTAATCATGGATGACTACGAATCCATGGATAAACCTGTAGGCAGTTTCAATACCTATAAAGAAGTGACCAAAGAGTATGTTAGTTATATACGAACATTAGGTGATCCTACTCGTGTTATGGCACATCTTTATACATGGCATATGGGTGACTTGCATGGTGGACAAATGATCAAGAAGATTGTTGAAGCACCACATACACATTTAGAGTTTGAAGATCGTGCCGAGTTAATTAAAACTGTACGTACCATGTTGTCAGACGATATGGCTGTTGAAGCCAATATAGCCTTTGAATGGGCAATTAAAATAATGGAATCATATGACAGTAGTTTGGAACAAAATTGAGCAATTAGCCAAACAGATTGAAGATCGATTCAATACTACAGGTGAACCTATAGATAGCACCGTGGGCACAGACTATAACTGGCATAATCAACTTTGGTCAAGTCCGCGTTATCGTAGAGCACATATAGAAATTGTAGATAATAGAGAAACTCACAAAATCTATATATTACATTGTACCATATTCCCACATTTTAACGATCCAAGTCCAATTTGGGGATTTGATGCTGTATGTGGCCCTAATAAGATCACAGGTGCTTTCTGTGATTTCAGTTCGGCAGGTGATTCTAACCATGACATGATGCGTTGGTTTGGTATTGAGACTAAAAAATACGGATGGCAAAAGTCTAGAGAACTTCCAGAATGGGCACGTAACATCTTTAGCGATAACATGGTTGCTGCGGGTAATGTACAAGAAGGCAAAGAACTCGACGATTTATGTCAATTAGCCCTGGATAGTTTAGATTATTATGTAAAAAACGTAGGAAATACGCAGCAAGATGCAGCGGATTATCATATGGCGCAGAATCGTTATTGTCACTATCAAAAGCAGAATCCACATGTTATACGCAGTATGGTTAGCATGGGTGTGGCAGAACCTGTTATCAAGAGATTTGTACGTGAAGTATTGTTTCCAGAAGTAGTATAAATATACTATTATGAGAGCAAGAGAGTTTATCACCGAATCAAAGTCATCCGTACTTGAAGGTCTTATGCAAGGCAAAGACTGGACGGCTCCGAGAACCATAGAAAAATATTTAAATCCGTTCCTTGACAATATAGGAGACGGTATGTCACCCGGACAAGTATATGCTTTTAATACTGGGTTTAGACCTGCAAATAAACAGAAAGGAATTGCTCCTAACCCGGGAACAAACTTTTTAGGAACAATTGCTGACCCAAACACATTAAAAGCAAGTATTAAACGTGCATTAAAAACTGATAATTGGTCCAATGTTTTATTTTCAGTTAATGTTGTAGATGACGACACCAACGAACCAACGGGAGAAGTAGTTGATAATGTAAGATTAAACAACATCTATAAAGATGAAAAAATTAAAGGCGAAATAAAACCCAATATGGGCAATGTATCAGAAGCCTTAATAGGATGTGCTGTAGCGGCTAAATTTGTTAGTAATGGTGGTAACATTACTGAAAAAAACTTAGCAGATATGGGCAAACAACTAGCTCAAAATGGTGGAGTTATTAGTGTTGCGGCAGGCAAAGATACACTTGAATTTAAAGTGTCTATTCCTTTTTTAGATAAAAAAATCTTTTATGCTTGGTTAGGCGAAGGTCGTAAAACTCTACAAGATTATAAAGTGCCCCAGGAATCTATAGACTTAATAGAAAGAAGAGCAAGAATTGCTGTAGAATATGCTAATACTTCTAAACGTGTTGCGGATGCAATAAAAGTAGCCCAGGATGATCCAAGAAACAACAGGGTAGATGTTATCAGTGACGGTGGAGAAAAAGCAAATCAAAGTACAACTAAAGTTGATTTAAAAATTTTAGTTGATGGGCAACCTCTTGCTAAACGCCTATTAAGTATTAAGGCAGGCGATGTGGCACAGTTTGGACAAGTGGTTGGTGCTAATTTTGAACATGTTACTGAGTTCTTTGGTTCATTTAATGTTGCACTATCTCCGACAATTAAAAAATACTTTTATGAAATTGCAAAAGGAGCTCGTGGATCAGACGAGGAAAAACAACACAATTTTAATAGCGGAATGTTTGCTGCTTACCAAGATGCAGCCAAAACTCTAAAAGCAAAAGCAAGATCTGATCAACCGGGGTTGGTTGAAGATATATATCAGGGATTATTACAACACCTTACAAGAAAAGAAGAGGGTGTTGAAATGGTTATTCTTGATCCTGATGACAAGAAAGCATTTAGAGAATTAAGTTTTGGTCCAGAATTTGAAAAAGCAATGAGACAATTACAATTAGTTGTTGTTGAAAATATGGATGGTAAGGCACATATTATTTCAATTTATGGATATCCTGTAGGAACTATTGGTAAAAGATTTGTTCCAGCAGGTAGAAAAGATGCTGGTAATAAGTTAGTAGAATTAAAATCTCAATTTAAAGACGGCACAGTTAGAAATATGACCGCAATGGGCGGCTTACTAAAAGATATTTCTGACATTGCAAATTATATTGAAAAAGTAGAACAACAACCTCCCACACCTGCTCAACCAGAAGTATCACCTACCCAACCAGTAGCACCTACTAAAACTAAAGCACCGGTTCCTGCTGGCATACAAAATCAAACAAAACAAATTGGTGCTAAAATACCAATGGGTCAAGAAATTCCACCAGAAGGCGTATAATGAAAAAATTGATAACCATACTGGTTGCCACATTATTAACAACAGTGGCAACAGCACAGTCTACATCATTTAAAATAGAAAAAACTTTGGTCTGCGACGATACTAAAAAAATAGTCAACGAGTTAATGAACGGCGACTATAAAGAAGTACCTGTATGGGGTGGCTCCGAAGAAAAGACTAAGTTTATGTTATTGATTAATAAAGAATCAGGTACTTGGACACTCATACAATTTACTCCAGGTGTTGGTTGTGTATTAGGTGTAGGTGACGAATCTAAAGTATTGAATCTTGATAAGAAAAAACTAAATTTGTAATACTATTGTAATATTAAAAATTAATTACACTAGTAAATATTGGTATGAAGACATACCGATCCATCTTCGTTAGCGACGTTCATCTCGGTACAAGAGATTGTAAAGCAGAGCAGCTTAACAATTTTCTTAAACATAACTCTTGTGACACACTATACCTTGTAGGAGATATAATTGATGCCTGGAGAATTCAACAAAACAAATGGCGGTGGAAACAGAGCCACACTAATGTGGTCCGTCGTGTTCTCGGTCATGCTAAACGCGGTACTCGTGTTGTTTATATTGCAGGCAATCACGACGAATTTTTAAGACCTATGATTCCATATGGGTTCAGTTTTGGACTCGTTGAGATACATAATCAAATAGAACATATAGGTGCCGACGGTAAACACTATCTTGTAGTACACGGAGATATGTTTGACGGTATAACCAGACTAGCACCCTGGATAAGTTTTTTAGGAGACAAAGCATATGATGTTATTTTATCGCTTAATAGCAAATACAATTGGATACGCCATCGCTTTGGTTTTGGGTACTTTAGTCTTAGTCAATATCTCAAAACAAGAGTAAAGAAAGCAGTGGACTTTATATTCCACTTTGAAAAGAATCTTGCTGCATATTGTAAGAAGCGTGGGTTTGATGGCGTAATCTGTGGACACATCCACCATGCTGAGATCAAAGACATCGATGGTATTAAATATATGAACGATGGTGACTGGGTAGAAAGTTGTACAGCACTGGTGGAACATCATGACGGACGTTGGGAAATAGTTACGTGGGCTAAGGAGAAAAACAATGATATTCAGTGATAAAATTACTATTGTAATTCCTTGCAAAAATGAGGAAAACTATATTCCATATCTATTGCTGCATTTACGCAATCAAATGATAGGTAGCACTAGAATCATTATTGCAGATTGTTCTACAGATAATACCCGTGAAGTTATTCAATTGATGAAGGGTAACTTAAATGTCGAAGTTATTGATGGCGGGCCTGTATCAATTGCTAAGAACAATGGTGCAAAACTAGCCACTACTCCATACATCTTATTCATTGACGCCGATGTTCGTTTCTTTAATGACACAGTTATTCGTGATGCAGTTAATGAGATTGAATCCAAGAACTTAGATTTAATAGGACTAAACATCAAGTGTTATGACAATGACAAAAGAGCAATGCTTGGGTTTATGATTTTTAATGGCATCAATCATATATTAAAATTCATCTCTCCTTTTGCAGTTGGAGCATTTATGCTAACACGTAGAGATAAGTTTGAAGAATATGGCGGGTTTCCTGAACAGTTCTCGACTTCAGAAGACTACTTTTTATCTAGAAAGTATAGTCCAAGAAAGTTTAGAATAGTTAAACATCACTTTGGACAAGATAGTCGTAGATTCAAAAAGATGGGGTATATGGGAATGACCAAATATCTAGTAAAGAATTTTATCAATCGCAACAATAAACAATATTGGGATAGCTTAGACAATAGCAAGTATTGGGATTAATTGTAATAATAGCGTAATATTATTATGCTTAAATAATTACGTGCCAGAATGGTACATACACTCATAAAAAGGAGCAACCCATGAGATTCGAAGACTTAGCCGCGAGATTAGTAGCCGTAGAAGCCAAGTTAGCAACACTAACTGGTACCGAAGTTAATACAGACAATGCCACAAGCATTGAAGAATTAGACGCAAGATTATCCATTGTTGAAGTTCAAGTTGATCATTTGATCGCTGTTCACACTCAAGAGCACATCGATGCTATCGTTGCAGCACCAGCCGGTGACGCACCTGTAGAAGTTGAAGATGTAGTTGCACTTTCCCCAAGTGCTGACCACGCAGAAGCAGCTGACATTGTTGCTGATGTAATTACAGCACAGGTAGAATCAGAGTTAGTTGAGCACTCAGAAGTTGCTGATATTGTTTCCGCAGCAGTTATGGCAGTTGTTACAGCAGAGCCAGAAGTTGTTGTTGATTCAGTTGCAATCACAGCCGCTATTCTAGACGCAGTTGCCGAAATGCCAACTCCAGCACCAGAAGTAGCAGATGAAGTAGCAGCAGCAGTTGCTCAGGTTATTGCCACAGCTACAGGTGAAGAAGTTGCTCCTGAAGTTCACGCTGACATAGTTGAAGCAGTTTCTGCTCCAGCTGATCCAGCATTGGACGCTATCGAAGCACGTTTGAATGTTGCTGAAGCAAAGGTTGATGGCCTATTGGGGAAGTAATATCTGGCTTCCGAAGTTTCTTTGGAAGTCTTTTTAAATCGGGCACAAAATAGAGTGTCGCTGGACCCTCGTAACCAGTATAAAGAGCCGCAAGGCTCTTTTCTATTGCTAAATAGTAGTATATAAAGGTGAATTGTATGGTAAAACCCACTATAGCTTTGTTCCTGCATCAGCCGATGTGTAGCATACAATCAGGCAACGGTATAATCAATTCACTTAAATCTCACTACAATTTTAAAATCTTTACCAAACACGAGTTAGAATACAGCTTCTTCGACGATGTGGATATGCTGGCATTTCCAGGCGGGTTTGGTAATTCTGATAGCTACGACTACTTACTTAGAATCAATGGCGATCCTATACAAGAATTTGTTAATCGCGGTGGAAAATATCTTGGAATATGTATGGGTGCATATTGGGCAGGTAGCCATTACTTCAATTTGTTAGAAGGTGCTGATGCTGTACAATACTACAAAAGACCCACAGCTTGTACAAGACGTCCACATACCAAAGCAATGCCGGTAACCTGGAATAACCGGGATGAGAAAATGTTCTTCAATGATGGATGTACGTTTGTAGGTAATAACAAAAAGTATGAAACAATTGCTACTTACTCAAATGGCGAACCCATGGCTATAATACAAAACAATCTTGGGTTAATTGGATGTCATCCAGAAAGTGAAAAGTTTTGGTATGACAGTTATCGAAGGATGGTACCACATTGGCATGATGGCACACATCATAAACTATTACTAAAATTTGCCAATAAATTAATGGCGCAATAGATTAACAAAGTCTGTACAAACACCATAGCAATCTTTTACATTGCTTAATGTTTTATCTTCCCATTCAGGCAAAACCATAATACTCTTATCTGTTAAAATTCTTCCAGGATAGGTCCAAATATAACCGTTGCTGGTTAATGTAAAATCATCTTCTTGATGCCAGAAGTAAACTAAATTTGTTTTACCTAGCTCATATAGAGCTTTGAGGTTCTTGGCGTGTATCCAAAGACCCGGTTGTTCTAAAAACTCAAATGGTATTTCGTAATCTGGATTATCATGTCCTAACATCCATTTACCATCAATATATCTAACATCGATTTCACAATCATATCCTGCTTGCAAACTTAAGAGTATTTGCCCGGGAAGATTTTCTAGGTTACTGTCAGGACCATTTACTAGCCCTCTATGTGCAATTATTTTCATATTAAGCCCACTTTCCAAAATAAGGAATAAACGGATCATTATCCTCAGCAACATCGCTGCCTGTACCCATTTTTCTTAACGAAACTTTAAAATTAGTCATTGGCCACTGCAAACCTTGCGATCCTAATATAGTAGAAATCATCAATTCAGAATGTAATTGTACATTAAGATTAAGATTAAAATGATCAATATGATCAACTGCTTCACAATAAGTTTTTATTGTATTAGGTAATCCTATTGCAAACATATCGTTAAATCCACAATTTCTATGATTACTAGGAGTTATTATATAATTTGGATTTTGTTCTAAAAAATTATGCACACGAACAAGATCCAAGGAAGCATCTATACCTATATCAGGTCTGGATCGAATAACTAAATCATAATTATTTCCTGATTGTAGTCTTGCTTGATCACACTTTTTTAACATCCAATATTGTTGAAATAAGTTTTCTACAGTACAGTCTATTCGTTTATATTGTTTGGTTAAAGGTGGAAATTCCGTAGGGTCTACTAATTCTATGTGTGCAAGTCTATGGCCCGGTGGAAGTTTAGATTCTATTATAGTTCTAGCTTCTTCGGCAGTCGTTGCTTGCCAACTAGGAGGCATTAATTCATTTCTCTCCGATCCATCACCATACCGTCTGGTCCACAATACTACAAACCAATCTATATGACTATTCTTTAAGTTATCTATTTGCATATCAAACTCGGCACAAAATCTGGCATGCCCAGATAATAATAAAGCTGTTTTCATTTATGATTCTTTAAAAAATTATCAAGATCTTCGGGAGTACCAATACCCCACATACGATTAACACGTTTAATTTTAATTCTCTTATTGTCTTCAATGGCTTGATTAAAGACAGGGCATACATAAAATTCATTATTGACTCTGATATTTTTATCAATCATTTCTTCAGCATACTTAACGTAGTCACTGCCTTTCTTCCAATAATAAATTCCCACAGTTGCCTCGTTACTAATTACTTTCTTTTCTGCAACTTCTTTAACAAACCCGTCATCACCTACTAATGCGTAACTCCATTTAGGATGTGTGGCTTCAAATGTAACTATGCCTCCGTCAATCTCGTCGGCACTAAAAGAATACATACATTCATTGCTGTTCCATTCAACGTATTGATCACTATTGGCCATTACTAAAGGAGAATCATTATTAATATAATCTTTGGCTAATAATGTGCTACATGCTGCACCTTCTGTAATACCATTAACTTGTACAATATCGCACCCGGGTGCTATAAGATTGAGAAGATATTTAAGATTATATTTTTCATAATGATCTTGTTGAACAATAAAAATATAATGCGCTTCTATATTTAAATTTTCTACAACTACTTGTATCATAGGTTTACCATTAACTTCAATTAACGGTTTTGGAAATGTATAACCTTGTTGAGCAAATCTACTTCCTGCACCGGCCATTGGTACTAATACATTTAATCTACTATCCTTCCAAGGTATAGTAGTTGATGTCATCTGAGAATTCATATGTTGTAATCTTGAATTAATTTTTTCCCATGTTACATCGTAGGAGTTTTCTACAGCCAATAATATAGCACCGCTATCTATTGCTGCTTGTCTACCAATATGACTATCTTCAATAATTAGTGTATCTTTAGGCAATGCTTTCATTGCTATCATACATTGCCAATACATTTCTGGATATGGTTTAGGATGTACTACATCTTGATTACTAACGTAGTAATCAACATATTCCATTACACCAATTTTTAATAAACTAAGTTTAACGGTTTCCCTAATACTGTTACTTGCAACAGCAATTGAATATCCTGTAGATTTAAGTTTTGAAAATATATCTACTAATTTTTTATCTATAGGAAATTCTTTTATCAATTCAAATGTGGCTAATTGTTTACGTTGCCAAACCATATCATGGTATTCTATGGGTAATTGTTTTGATTCAGATAATAACTGTAATTTACGTGTGGTGTTTAATCCATCATAAATTGATAAATGTTCATCACGAGAGATGACATATTTAGGGTCTATACTTTTTAAAGCATCATTTAGACTTTGATAATGTAATTCTCTACTTTCGATCAATACTCCATCGAGGTCAAATATAATAAGTTTGTTCATATTTTTTGTATTGTGAGTTCTTTATATTGTTCTGGCAATAATGATCGCTGGTCAGCTTTTATCCATGAATACGAAGTATTATTAATTAAAACTGTCCTTTCATCTATATTGCTAGTAAGTTGGTCAGTACGTGCCCAGGTGTCATATTTTTGAATACCATTTGAAAATGATTCTGTAATTCCAAATTGATCATCTTTCATAATATTAAAATTATCATCTAACATTGACCCACCATTTAATGCAGGGAATATTAATTGATTACAACACATTGGACCAAATGATCCATGCCCATAATCCCAATGTACGCCATCTGGCGAAGGGTTTGGGGTTGTGTTATAATTAATAGTATCAATAAAATTATAATATGCAGTTGCAAAAGAAATCTTAGAATCATTATTAATACATTCTAATAAAGATTTATTCCATAAATGTATTAATATATTTCTAGTTTGTGAAGATCCAACAAAAGGAACGTGATAATTATAGTCAGCACGTTCACCAGCAACAGGTGCACCCCAAATAACAATTTTTTCTAATTGATATTTTTCTTGTATCAAACATAACGCCTGATAAAATTTTAATGCTTTATTTGAGATATAATTTATTATGTCTTTAGGTTCAGTATATAATCTAGGAATATGTCTCCAGAAATGTGCTCTTACATCAATTTCTCCACCTGTGATAATTAATGAAGATTTATTGTTAGAATTTTTCTGCAACCATGGTTCAAGATTAGACCAAAGATCTAAATCATCTTGATTCATAAATCTATGCAATGTAAATACCGATGAGTGGCATTGTCCCATTTCAAATCTGTTAGGGATGGTTCCAACAAGTATATCGGTATGTGAATCTCCTAATAATAAAATATTCATAGATTATCTAATATTATTTTTTGCGAGCAAATCCTATACCCCAGTCGCTGGTACATACATTTTCTTCTACTTCCCATATATCTTTGTTTAATGCCTTTATAAAATGGTAAGGCCCTGGATGTACAGAAGTATCATGAAATCCTACAATACCGTTAGGTGCTAATAATTTAGTATATTCCCAATCAATTAAACATTGATTAATACTATGCCACCCATCAATAAAAATAAAACCAAATTCTTTAACACCTAGTGATTTCATTTTTTCTATATTTTCTTCTACTTGACTACTAGAGCCCTGAATTGTATATATATTTTTTGTAGTATCATTTAAGAAAGATTTGTCTAGAATATCAATGCCAAAATAAATTGTTTCTGGTTTTTTATTTTCTAAAAATCTATACGTTATTGATTCATCAAGATTATTACAAACTCCTATTTCAAGTACAGATTGGCAATTATCTCGAACTTTTAAAAATCTTTCAGTAAAGGCAACTCTGTTATCTTCGGTAACTTCTCTCCAAGGCCACCGACTCATATCGGGATGTGGTATTCCACCATCGCCATCTTTGTTATCATAATCAGTACCTGTACGAATATCTCTAATTAAATCTTGTTCCCATTGCATTATTATTTTCCTTTATAAATTTTTAAAATACGGATAATACTTGCGGTACGTTTCCGGGTATATGGTCTAATACAGATTTTTCACCATCTTGTAATATGTAATTTTTGAATTTTTCTTTATTATCAATAATATATTTTGGAAAATAATTATCAAGTTTAACTGGACAAAAAACAAAACCAGGCCTTGCTAAAATATCTTGGCCATTTTCTATAGCTTTTGAAACATTAAAATTATCAGTAATATGTGGAAGATTCCATTCACTATGAGAAAAACTGCGTAATTTATTCCTGCAATATTCTTCATCTCCGAGGTAACTAAAATGCCATCCTGAGTGATGTAGATCTACTTGCCGTCCTCCTGGAACACTATGTACATTTCTCATACCATCCATTCCTTCAACATAGTATCCTCGAAATGCTTTAACGGATGGCCACGGATTATGAGGAACTAAATTTAGATAATTAAATTTTAAATTAAAGAATGGCATTCCTAATTTATAAAAATCATAATCCGTTTCTCTAATAAATTGTAATGCTTCTGGTCGAATTATTTCATCTAAGTCAGCAATAATAACAACATCATCTTTGGTTAAGTTGTCCCATTGTGTTTGGAAATGATTACGCATCCAATGTTCTGCATTCCAGGAATCATTGTGAGGCGGCTTATCCGGTTGTACTAAGTTAACCTTATCCCACCAAGGAGCATATCTTTCTTTTTGTTCAATTAGATTAAATCCTTTATGTATACCAGTGAATGTATGATTGCATTCTACAATGGTAAATTGATCCACATAATCATAATGTGTACTTAATCGAATCTCTAAAAGATCAAACTCATTATGAAATAAGAAATTATCAATAATTCTCATATTATTAATCCCCATTTGTTAATTGCTTGATCATATTCTGTATTATGCGTTTTATCTATTGCTTGTCTCATGGCTCGCGCACCTGCAACTGTACCGCCAGGGTGACCATGAACTGCTCCACCTGCATTGGCCAAATAATCTAACCCTGCAAGTTCGGTGACCTTATTAACTAATCCGGGATGCATTCCACAACTAAGTGCAGGCACAGTATTACCTGCTCTTAATATTTCTAAACATTCTTTAATCTCCACTGGATCATCATTACTATATCCTCCAACCATGCCAGTTTGTATAGTATCAACACCCATTAGTGTTGCTAACTGGCACATTACTGGCCAACTAATACTAAACCTGTGATTTACATCAGTTAGTAATTTCGCTCCGCTACTTTGATAATGTAGATATAAAGGTAGATCTAATTTGCGAATACTATTATACACACCAATTCCACTAAACACATTAACGTGAACTCCATTACCACCTAACTCATGTACACGCTTAACACGGTCTATAATAATATGTGGATCTGCATTAATGGTGTGACAGAATACAACTTTACGACTTTGTTTGGCTAGATAGTTAGCAATCATGTCTACCCTATGTTCCAATGGAGCACATACGGGATTGCTCATGATTTCATCTTCTTTAATAAAATCAACTCCACCATCGACCATTTGCTTAACCATTTCTAGCAATACTTCTGGAGAAACTCCAATCTTTGGTTTAATGATACCACCAAATAATGGTTTATTGTATTGTCCTGTGAATTGTCTAAAACCTGTAATTCCAAATTTAGGACCTAAAAAATGCTGAGTAACATTGTTTGGCAATTCAAGTTTTATCAAACGACATTTTTTAATAATATCAATATCAACTTGTCCTCCCATCAGGTGGCAAAGAAGTTGACTAATTCCGTCTGTATCCCAATCAATGTTTGCTACAGGAAATGCAATTTCTACAATACCCGAGATCTGTGTGGACATATAGCTTTCATCACCTAAAATGATACAACTGTGATTTTCAAATAAGTCATCAGTTTCCCATTCATTACGAACACTAGGATTTCCTACACTTTGACCTATAGCAAGATTCCACGCAGCATCTTTAAGTGAAGTTGACGATTTCATAACATATGTTGCTATGAAGTATTTGTTTATATCTATTTCTTCTCTGTTTCTAAAAAACTTCATACTTATCCTTTGGTACACTTGGTGTTTTTACACATACTATTATACAATCTTCATGGAACACAGGTCTTGCTATTTCGTTGGGTTCTATAATAAAAATATCTCCAGAATGTAGTTCTTCTCCACATACTGTCATGTGCCCGCTTATTAATACATTATATTCTGTAGCAATGGCATGATAATGTTCTGGCCATACTTCATCTTTCTTGTGTGTTAATATACCTACTTCAAAGTCTTTAGTTTTTAATACAGTTGGTTCAAAGTTGCCAATAAACCATCCTCTCCACATGTTATCTAATTTTTGAATTTTCATATTTAATAAATTTTTCTAAATCGTCTGGTACACCCACTGGGTGATGCATCTGATTAGGTATATGATATATACCTACTGTTAATCTGTTTTTAATCATATAATTGTACGATGGTCCAACATAGAATTCTCCATTAGGAGCCCTATAATCATCATCGATCATTTCTTGAGCGCTATCAACAAAGTAGCTACCATTTTTCCAATAATGTATTCCGTTTAATGATATATTACTTATTACATTTTTTTCTTGTATCTCTATAACCTGACCTTGTTTATTAACCTTAGCATAACTATTTTTATCAGTTGTTTCGTGATAGGTTACTACTGCACCATCGTATTGCCGAACATTTAATAAAAATAAATCTGCACTCCATTCCATAATTTGATCACAGTTGGCAATAATTAATTCATCATCGTTGTTAATTTGATCTTTGAACAATAATGCAGAACAGGCAGGTCCTTCTGTAATATAATTAATTTCAATGAAATTACAATTTACATATTTTGAAATTTCTTTTTTAACACTTTCTGAATATTCATTTTTTGATATAACAAATAAGTATCTGGCATTATCGATACCAAGACTTTCTATTGCTCTTATAATCATAGGAGTACCGTTTACATCAATTAATGGTTTAGGTTGATGAAAACCTTTGGTCAAAAATCTCGACCCTAATCCTGCCATAGGTATTAATATATTCATAATTTTTAAATTTCTGTAGGATCTATTGAAACAGGATGATGAAAATGTTTATCCGTAAATCGTGATCTACCTTGAGAGTTCATTACTACATTAAAATTACCATATATCAACGGTACATCAACTTGTTTCATGTAATACCCTATTAAACACTCTCTGCTCCAGGTCCATACAGATCCATCTATTATATCTGTTTTTGACCACTGTGGATCAGATAAAGGAACTAATTCTTTAACATTTTTTCCCATGTCACATAAAAGTTTTATAGATTCCTGAGAACCAAACACTAATTGATCATTGATTTTATAATCTGGAAATCCAGAATGTCCATTGTTAGAACATATTAATTGTTTATTTGAAAAATCATAGGTACTTAGATCAATCTCCCTATCTGCAGAAACATCTAATCTAAATACAACAACAGCGTCGTATTCTTTATCTATAAGATCATGTGCCCAGGAAAGTCCAAGAGATCCTAGATATAAACGCTTATACCACCATGTTATATATTTTGAATCAACTGGTGGTGACAAATTTGTAGAATGAGGTGGTAGTTCATATTCTGGTTGATCAACGATGGTTATTTTAGCTAGATTATATTGAGGTGGTAATATTTTTTCTATTTTAGCCCTGGCCTCTTCTGCTGATATCGCCCAGTCAGTGGACCATAATGTCATGTAAATATCAGCAGAGTCAAATCCTTTTAATTGATTCATTAACTTTACAAAGTCAACTGTGAATCTAGGAAGTCCCCCAGTTACCAATGCTACTTTCATTTTTTAATACCTACCCATATTTTATCATTGTCATGCCCGCTTCTGTTTTGATGATCACAAATAATAAATGCTTTAAATGCCCACTCATCACCAATAACTGAATCAAAAATATCTTCTGTATACTCTCTGTAAATATCTTCAATAATTAGTATACCACCAGGCTTTAAATAATCAACAGATACTTTTATTATTTTAAGTTGATCCGGTTGATGGTGATTTGAATCATCAATAATTATGTCAAACATTTTATCTGTATCTTTAAATGTTTGATGTAAGATTTGTTCATTTGATACATCAGTTTTTAAAAAATTAGTGTTAGGTGCTAATTTTTTACATAATTCAATTTTATTCTCATCATATTCAAATGCAAATAAATTAGCCTTAGAGAAATATTGTTCCCACATCTGAACTGATGCGCCAGCCTCTATTCCTATCTCACAAAAATTAATTTCTTTGTTTCGCATAGATGAAAATAATAGCTCGTAAACTGCGGTATATCCCTTTCGTGCTTTTGAACAAACACTGTTTAAAGAGTAGGGAGCCTTATCGGTATTACAGTCTGATCCAATAAGACATAAATCTGTAGGGCAGTATGTACTATCAATGTATATTGTATTTGGCATTTTATTGTCTTTCTATTTAATAATCTGAATATTTATTGGATGCTTAATTAGCATCACCGCGTATTGATATTTTAAAATTACACGGTGTTATAGTAACATTATGATTTTTTAAATGTAATGCATGAGCACTTTCTGTATGCCAAGTATACCTAGTTTGAGTAAAGAAATTGTTATGAGCGTCGTGAATCATATCACAATATATATTCATATTTTCTGGAGAAGCAATAGCAAGACAATCACACATTTGAGGAGAGTCGGGACTAAGGTTAAGGTGTCCTGCAATTTTGTTTATAGGAGTTATTACCGAGTGATTAATATGTTCCATTAGATTATTTAGATCTACTTCATCTACTAACCCTGCATCAGGACGTATGCGTACAACCATATCGTATATAATGTTATTTTGTTTTTCATAGTTAAGTCGAAGTTGATTAACTTGAAATAAATTATACCACATTTTATAAGCAGGCGTAGGAACTTCTAGAGGTTCTTTTGGTAGTTCAATATAGTCACTATCAGACAATTCAAATGATCTAATAAAATTAGTCGGTGGTAACATAGATTGAAGAGTATTTGCTGCTAATTTTGTATCAGTAATTTCTCTCCAAAACTCTGAAGGAAGTTTATTAGATGGGATTCCTTGATTGTTGCCTGTGAAATAACAAAACCAATCGGCATGAGTATAACCTTTAAGATTAGTTAAGGTGTTTTTAAAATCATCAGTAAACCTAGGCTGTCCACATATTATTATTGCTATTTTCATTCTGTAAAAGTTTAATGAATTGGTTACTGAGATTTTTCAACGTAACCTATGAAATATCCAAAATGCCAATCACTTTTTTCATCTGTGATTGGTTCGTTGGGTGAAAAAATCTCCACGCTTGCTAACACATTTAACCCTAGATATTTCATGGCATTTATTGTACCGTTCTGCACGTGAGACCCATTCCAATCATCAACTATTAATAAAAATTTATCTTCCAAAGCTGGTTGTGCAATTAAAATTCCGTCAAACTGATCTCTCTCATCGTGAGGGCCGTCGTACATATATACATTATATTTTCCAATGTTAGAATAGTCAATGGTTCTAAAATCTTGCTCAAATAATTTAAAATCTACATTTTTAGTTGAAGCCAGAGCAATGTTATCTTTTAGCTCTTGACTAGAGCTCCATATGAATGTATCAATACAAGATAATTTTGCATCATTGCCATAGATTGCTGCACAAGCGGTTGATCCTTTATAAGATCCTATTTCTAAATATCTAACATCAGACGTGTTTTCAATCAATGTGTTAATTAATACTCTATATTTTTTACCGCTCATTCCACGCATATTCAATACAAAATCAGATAATTTATGATTCATTCTATATGCTTGTTTAAAGGCATCGATTAATTTTTCTCCATCTGGAGAATTTAAATCACCTGTCCATTTAATTTCTATTGTCATAATTTACCTTTTAAAAATATTGTATATTAACTCTGAGAGGATAGTTGATTTCTAATCTTTCGTGTGGTTCATTTTTGCGAGGTTCTAGCATCATTGTTTTTCCAAGACATAAACATAAAGCACTTGGACCTCCCATGCTAGTAATCATAAGTTCACTACCTTGTATTACACGGGCTAATTCCATCCAGTCTGGAGTTCTATAATAAGGTACACGTATTTTGTAAAGATTTTCAAAGTAATCGTGATCGCTATCAGCGCCTACAAATACCGCTTGATCTGCTAAACCTCGATCTATAATTTTTCTCCAATGTGGGCTATCTACTGGATTACCTTCTTGGTAATTAGGACTACGATGTATAACAATAGGTCTTCCAGGAAATTTACGGGGCTCTCGGCACTCCAACCACGGAAGCATTTGTAATTCTTTTTCATGCTTCTTAGGATCTATTCCGGCAGCTAATGCATATTGATTGCTAAAATTTCTAGGAAAGAATCCTGTCTCTAAATGATCGTATGCATCTTCTAATTCATAATCAATTCCTTGACCATTCCAAATTTCAAATTTAGTAATGTATTTTTGATGTAAAATTAATTCACGCATTACTTCATAATCATTTTCAGTCATACGACCTTCATGCCGATTTCCTTTATTGCTCCACCCTAATTTAGTGTTTATTACATGTTCTAGGTTATTCAACTTGAGATATACTTCTCCTTCGCCAAATATTTTTGGAATTACTAAGGCACAAAATGTATCACCTGTAGTTCCTGAATGTGAAAATGTTGTCATTGTTATCCTTTTTTAATTAATGCTATAAAGTATCCATTATGCCAGTCGCTGTCGGATCCTAAAATATCAGGAGCCCACCATACCTCTTGTTGCATTGTTCGAATTTCTATACTGCATACTATGCTGAGATTTTTATCGTTAATAGCATTAAGTGTTCCTGATCTAACAGCATTCCAATTCCAATCATCAACAACCAGTAAGAAGGTGTCATCTAATGCAGGTAATACCCTAGCAACTCCGTTGTATTGATTTTCTTCAGAATGAGCTCCATCATACATATACACGTTAAATTTTCCTATAGATGTATAATCTATAAGATTAAAATCATTTTCTATAAAAGAAAAATCAATGTCTGGAGATTTTAATTTGTCTATATTTGAAAAGAATAAATCTTTTGGGCCGCCGAACTCTGCCCAATTATCAACACAGGTTGTTTTAACCTTGTTTCCATATAGAGCAGAACATGCAGTCGATCCTGCCCAGGTCCCAATTTCTAAATATCTAGCATCGTCCAGGGATTGAATCATGTTGTTAATAAAATATCTATATTTTTTTCCACTGGCACCATCCATATAACGAACCCATTCTGGTAATTTGAATTCCATAGAAATTGAACTAAACCATGCATTTTGAATTTTAACCGCTAGTTCAGAATCCCATTCACCAGCAAATTTAATTGATGTTTCTTGATCGGATGTTGGATTATGGGGTTTAGCAGTTGGAGGTGTTCTTAAATTAGTCATATTAATATTTTTCATTTTCTCTGTAAAGGTCATCAACTCTGAACACCGCATCTGGTATGATCATATGATCCCACTTATCTAAATTTTCTGTTATGCATTTAGGAAAATAGTCATCAACTAATACATACTCAAATCTTTCGTTATGCTTACTATTAATTCCTTCATGACCGTATTTGTTTCGAATCATCCATGAAATATTATATTCATCAACAATTTTTCCAACATTTTGTTCAGTATGAGCAAAACTTTTAATTTTGTTCAAACAATGATCTTCATTACCAAAATAGGTAAAGTGCCAGCCGCCATGATGTACTGATATTGTATTATTTGGTTTTGGGTTCCAATAGAATGAATATTCTCTTTCTTGTTGAGGATTTGTAAATACACGACCTCTAACAGTTATAATTGCAGGATGGCTACTAGGATGTTGTATTTTCATATAGTTAATTTTGTAATTAAATTGAGCTATATATATGATATAACGATCATAATCGTTTTCATCCTCCTTGATCATTTCAATCATGTCAGCACGTGGTATTTCATCACAATCACTGATTATCAAAAGATCCTCAGGAGAAACATCTGATAGCTCTTTATAAGCTATGTAACGTTGATATTTTTCACGTACCCAGGTATCATCTATTTGCCCAGGCAATACTCTGCGTTGTTCCTCAATTGAGTCATCAAGTTTAATATGACGAATTTTTTCTAAATATGGAGCAAATCTTTCTTTATTATTTTCAAAGAAGTATTCCTTGGGTAATCCTGTAAAAGTAGTGTTAGACTCAACTAATACAAAATAATCTACTGTATCCCATAATTCTTTTAATCTTATTTCTAAAATTTCAAATTCATTATAGAATGAAAACATATCATAAACTTTCATTATACGTCCTCCGGATAGAATTTAAAGATTGGTATAGTAGCGTTTGGAATAATTAAATCTTTGTATTTTTCTTGATTATCAACTACACATTTAGGAAAATAATCATCAAGTTGAACGTATTCAAACTTTTCAATGTCAGCAGGATTTGGTCCACATTTTTCTTCTATCATTCGATCAATATTGAACACATCAACAATTTCAGGTATATTTTGTTCTGTATGAGCAAAGTTTTGTAATTTATGTACTGCATTCTTATCATCACCTAAGTAGCTAAAGTGCCAACCAGCATGATGTAGATAAACAACATCGGGCGCGGGTGGTAGCCAGGCATGAGTAAAATCACGTTCTTTTTCAGGGTTAGTGAATACGTGAGCCCTAGTTACAATCATTTGTTGATTGATCACAGGGTGATGCCATTTTAAGAAATTAAACTTGTATCTAAATAATGGAACACATAATACATAACGTTCATATTTGTTCTCATCTTCTTTGATCAATTCTATAATATCTCCACGTGGAATTTCGTCAAGATCACTAATTATGATCAAATCATCTGCTTGTTTATCAGTGATTCCACGCTTAAGAGCATCACGTTGAAACTTCTCACGTACCCAACTATTGTTGGTTACAGGAAAGTCATCAATCTTAAGATAACGTATCTTATCGTGGAAAGGTTTAAATCTTTCCCAATTTTGTTCTAATACATATTCTTTGGGTTTGCCACTGTGACTCATATTAGCCTCAGCAATGACAAAATAATCTACGCTATTATAAAGTTCGTTTAAACGCACTTCTAATAGATCTAACTCATTGAAAAATGTAAAACAGTCATATACTTTCATTCTTTTCTCCATAGTTTAGGAACACTGTTCCATAATGCGTCAATATCAAAATAAGGATCCTTGCCGCTTTCATCCATAATATGAAATCCTAGACCAGGTATTGGACTGAATAACATAACATCTGGTTGTTGCCAAATTTGATTTATTGACCGGTCCTCGACCCAACCTTCCTTGTTAATAGTAAGTTTAACCAAATCTTGGAAAATATTACGGTAACGATTATACAGGTTACGGCTGGCCAAACAAGTATAGGTAGTATGTTGAACTGTCCTATAATGTCTGTATGGACCAAGTAACAGTATACTATGATAAATTTGTTTTGTATACCTCCATATGTCATCGTGAGGATTAATAGCAACTAATTTACCTGTGTTGGATTCAAATTGATCCACCGAATCGATCATATCTTGAATAGCCTCTGGTACGTGTAGATAGTCATCTTCAATGTGATACCATAGATCTGTACAATTCTGTTCTACCTGATCATAGACACATTTCATTGTATGTCCATTGCCTGTTCCATCTAACACAGGTATAAATTCTGTGGGAAACTTACAATGCCCAATTATGGTTTTAATATCATCTACAGCTTCGGGGCTGCTATGATCATCTAAGACAACTAGTCGAATATTATGATTAGTTACTTGATTGATGCTATTAACCAAACTGCTGATACAGTGTTTGACTAATTCGTGTTTAGAAACATTGATGTATCTGGTTGAGTTGCTGGCAGCGTGTACAATGGTACAGCTACGTAAAATTACTAGTAGGTCTCTTGCCATACGTTCCTTATAGTTATAGTAGCACTTATTTAAACACAGTTGCCCTAACAAAGTCAAGAACTGAAACACAGTTTGGACAAATCTTCTGTTGTAAAAATACAACAAACTAGTTGACAGGGTAACACAATCACTATACAATTAGTCACATACACAGCAACAAAGTCAAAATATTTTGTTCAAAAAGGCAAAAACAGGTTGACAGCGAGGCTAAATAAATGTATAATTCATACATACACAGCAATAATGCCGTGTAGTAATTTAAAGGTAAATTGGAAAGTAAAATGCAATCAGCAGTTAGAAACTATAAACATACGATAGCCAAATTAGGGCAGATGCCCTCATGCTGGTTGGCGTTTGATAGTCTATCTAATGATCGCACACCAGAGGGCTATATTAGCCAGGGGTCCCAGGAGACCAGAGTGTAATACAACTACACACTAACTCCAAAGGACCCTAGGACTAAACACCCTGGGGTTTTTGCTTTTCGAGTGTGAATATGTGGTAACGAGGACCACACCCTGCACTATAAACATGGGGTAAACGGGCGGTGACGAGGATGGATTATCTTCTTGTAGATAAAAAAATTCGTCATATTAAAGCATACTATTTGCAGGAGGACAATGCCTCCGTGACTACTGGTAACTCAGCGTGAAACTGAGGTAGTGCAATTTCATTAGTATGTTTTAATATACACATTCTCTTTCGCGACTTTGAATCGCGTCAAAAAGCGTAGCGGGAGTGTGTAACAATTTTGGAGGCGTGGCAGAGAGGTTGATTGCACAAGACTGTAAATCTTGCCCGTAAAAAGCACGGTGGTTCGAATCCATCCGCCTCCACCATATTCGGGGGATTGGTATACTTGGCTAACACACCTGGTTTGCAACCAGGAGCAAACGGTTCGAATCCGTTATCCTCCACCAAGTTTAGCTCCGGTAGTGTAGCGGTTTATCACGCAACCCTGTCACGGTTGAGGTCACGGGTTCGATTCCCGTCCGGGGCGCCAAATTATGGAGAAGCGGGTGCTTATACCTTACGGTCGGCATCTGTTATCCACCAAGTTTTAGGATAGCAACAGCAAACTCAAAAAACTTTCAACGTTAATGAAAAAAAATGCTATCCTGTTTTATTATGTCGCATTAGACTTCTGGCGAGGTCATCACCCTTTCAAGGTGACTAGACGGGATCGAAACCCGTATGCGACTCCAAGTTTTGTAAGTGTTAGCAAGAGAAGTCACGCTGTCTAGGTTCGTTCGAACAACTGAAACAGTAAAAGGATGCGGGTTCGATGCCCGGCTGGTCGGAAGACTAGTATACAATTGGCGTATCATTTGGAGGACTCCCAAGTAACGTACCGAGACCTTGCCGGCCTTGTATAATAAGGTGAATGGTTCCGATAATATGGGCGGAACTACTTACAAATTTATTATTCCCTTGTAGCTCAGAGGTAGAGCAGTTGGCTGTTAACCAATTGGTCGGAAGTTCGATCCTTCCCGAGGGAGCCACTTTTAGGATGCGAACAGCAAATTTTAAATTCAACTTTTAATTGAAAAATAAGCATCCTGTTTTATTGTTGGGGCATTGTGTTGTTTGGCAGGGGAAATAACTCAACATCCGGAATTAAAAATATCTGTATTAACAAAACAAGAGTTAGATAACATAGGGATTAAATCGATAAGAGCAGATACCAGTCTTTGAAACTGGGTGAGAAGGAGCGTTACCTTCAGTCCCTGCCAACCACACCAAGGAGCATATTATGGTCTTACTATTGATAGTAATTATATTTTGTGCTCTGTATTTTATTATGAGAAAACTTTAAAAGGAGAACGACATGAAACGTTCAGCGAAACGATAGTGTCATCCTAGACCCCCGTATGGTCCTGGATGGCACGTAAAAGAAAATATTTACGAATCCATCCACAGCAAACTTTGCTGGCGAAGTCCGGCCTCTTAAGCCGAGAGAGCCCAGTTCGATTCTGGGGCTGTGGACCATATGGGGGTATAATTCAAAGGCTAGAATAGTCGGCTTTTACCCGATCTATCCCGGTTCGAGTCCGGGTGCCCCTACCATATAAAAACACATTGTCCTAGGCTGTGACCTAGTCCATCAGAAGTCCTTGGAGACAGAAGCAATGTGTTTCTATATGGTATTATATAAAAATACATTCCTGCAGGAATTAGTTATCCTGTATAAACGTTATGACCGACATAACTAATCGGAAGTTTTTGGAATGTATTTTTATATGGTGACCATAGTGTAAAGGTTTAGCACCTCACTCTGTGAAAGTGATAGAATGGGATCGTTCCCCATTGGTTACCCCAGAGCAGATCCTGGTCGTGTAGCAAAGCCCCACGTTATACATAGTATAATAGAGTGGGTGGCTCAGGATGAAATCAACCACGAAATCCTCTTGTAGTTAAATGGTATAACAATCGGCTGATAACCGGTCATTACAAGTTCGATTCTTGTCGAGAGGACCAAATTAAAGCGTCCGTAGTATAATGGAGAATACTCTAGGCTACGAACTTAGTAATGGTGGTTCGATTCCATCCGGACGCACCAACACATAAGGAAGATTGGGTGAGTGGTTTAAACCAACAGTCTTGAAAACTGTCGTCTCGAAAGGGACCGTGAGTTCGAATCTCACATCTTCCTCCACTAAATAAGTAGATGCGAATACATGAACTACTAGTTGAAACTGCTGAAGAAGATCGTGCTGTTATGAGCCTTGCTGATACTATCTACGATTATCTACAGCAATACGCTGATACAGAGTTAGACTACGATGAAACAGGCGTAATACATATTGGACGCATTGGAGATCTATTTGACACTCCAATTCCTGCCGTGGATAGAATACGTTTGGCAATATCCTCAGATGAAGCTATTGTAGATCTAGCACGTAGATTAAATGGACGAGCAACAGGAGCAGACTCACACTTAGGTGAATGGGATCCTGCAGAAAAGGCAATATCTTTAAATGCTGATTACTTGTCCTCTAACCGTATGCGTACTATTATTGCACACGAACTAAGACACGCCATGGACGATTTTAAATCGTCGGATAGGGCTAATCAAAGTACACGTTATAGTACAGCAAGAAATCCAGCAGATCGGGAAGATCCAGATACCGCTTATAGAGCACAACCGGCAGAAATTAATGCACGTTTTATTGAAGCATTACATTTTATCTCGCCAGTGATACCTAAATTGTCTCATTTAGATCCAGCAGCATTTAGAACAAAAATGACAGCATATCTAAATAGAGCATTTGAAGTTAAACATATAGCAGACATATATCCAGAAAAAACGGATAATCCTCACTACAAGAGGTTACTGCAAAGAGCTTGGGACTTTATCAACAAAGAACTTGCTCACGTAAAATCAGTTGACACAGCGGGCGAATAAGTATATAATATACTTGCGACCGTGAGTGGAATATGGCAGACCTGCCGCTTCTTCTGAAAAGAAAAGCCGGTGATGGGGCAAAGTCCTAGACAACGCCTTTGTAGGTTCGAGACCTACCGGTTGCACCAAGAATTAAGGAACGGTCCCATAATGGTATTGGAGTGGATTGCTAATCCATCGACTCTCGAAAGAGGGTTTCTGAGTTCGAGTCTCAGTCGTTCCGCCAAATAAATGAAAGCATATATGAGAAAATTAAAATTTATGGTAGATAATGGTAATGATACTATTCAACGTCATCATCTTAAATGTGAATTTTATGAACGAGATGAATTGGATAAACTAATAAAATATATTCCTCCAGATCTTACAATTGTAGATGTTGGGGCAAATGTGGGTAATCACACTATATTTTTTGATTGGTATCTGAATCCAAAAGAAATAATTGTCATTGAGCCAATAGCACAGAGCTATAAATTACTATTACAAAATATAGCATTGAATTATTGCAAATCCGTTAACATAGATTTTCTAGGTCTAGCAATGGGTTCTAGATTTGGGTTTTCAGGCATTCGAGAAATGTTTAACGATAATTTAGGTGCAACAAGTTTAAAAGATCAAGGGATGATATCGGGTATTCCTCAAGTACCAGGCGATGCCTTATTTTATAATAAAAAAATTGATTTGATTAAAATTGATGTAGAAGGCATGGAAATGGATGTACTCATTGGACTTGCTGATACTATAGCAAGATGTAGACCTTTATTGTTTGTAGAAGTGAGTAATTCAAATCTCAATGAGTTTGACAGTTGGATAAACAATAATAATTATAAAATTGTTGAAATGTTAACAGAAGCAGAATGGTACAAGAATTTTCTTGTAGAACCTGCATAAAACAAATATATGTATCCCTAGTAGCAGAGGCTAATATAGGAACAATATTAATAAACAATGGTATTATTGCTAAACGAATATCAAAAGATGAGTTAGCAATATACGAAAATACAGAGTGGTCCAAAGGTGGACTTCCTCAAAAGAAAAAAGGGTCGTTAGTGTAATGGCTGCACCGCAGATTCCAAATCTGTTAAGTCTGGGTTCGAGTCCTAGGCGGCCCGCCAAATAAGTGTGTCGGTGGCGGAGAGGCCCAACGCAACAGTCTGCAAAACTGTCAAACCGTCGGTTCAAATCCGACCCGGCACTCCAACTAAGATAGTAAATAAAATTATGCGGGTGTAGCTCAGCTGGTAGAGCGCCACGTTGCCAACGTGATTGTCGTCGGTTCGACTCCGATCACCCGCTCCAGATTAAACATAAATGAAAATAGGAATAGTATTAACAGGTGCCGCGTGGGGACAGGCAGTAGGAACAGCCAAAGCTGATCGAGATTGGAAGCTGGCAAAAGATAACATAAAAGAAAAACTTATTAATGTTATTCCTAATGCAGGGGTTTATCTCACAACATATCCACATCCTGAACTAACAGGAATGATAGAGCATTACAATGCATCTAAGGCTGTTATTATCCCATATCAAGGAAGTCAGATTCGTACTACCTATAAGCGTAGTATGGAAGAATTGATCTACGAAGATTTAGATTTTATTATTGCTACTAGATATGATATTCATTTCAATACTCCAGTTAACACTTGGAATATAGACTATAATAAATTTAATTTCCTTTTTAAAGAAATTGAACCATTTTGGACCAATGATCGGTTTGTAGGAGATGCATTATATGCGTTTCCTAAAAAATACTTATTTCAATTTATTGAAGCAATTAATAGAGAAAATCTTTGTCCTTATAGAGACAATTATGATATGCACCCAATGTATAGACATGTAAGTCATCGCATCGGTGATTGGAATACTCATTTTATTTTTGATGGATGTCATAATAGCGGTGATAATCAATTTTTTAAACTTATAAGAGCATAGATTGTTTCTCTAACATAATTTGCAACCTTAGCTCAGTTGGTAGAGCGCAAGCCTGAAGAGTTTGGCGTCCCAGGTTCGATCCCTGGAGGTTGCACCAATTACCCAGTCTATGATAACGGTTGACTATTAAATAATATCCAGTATAATAAACTTTTAATGGAGAAATATTATGGCAGTAGCAGGTGATTTTATAGAACAACTAAAAGAAATTTATGGAAATCAAGGCCCACAAGTTATTTTAGATGTAGGTAGCAGAGACCTAGAAGAAAGTGTACAGATGTCTGAGGCATTTCCTAATACTAGAATAATTGCATTTGAACCAAATCCTAATCAGTTTCCTATTTGTGTAGCAGCAGGAAAAAATTATCCTAACATTGAGGTATATGAATATGCCTGTAATGATAAAGAAGATATTGTAGATTTTTGGATAGTTAATGAAAATGTTGGTGCATCCTCTATTTTAGAACCAGCAGAGGATTTCTTAGATGCAGGATGGCAGAATGGACACAGACCATGTACCTTTCAAAAATTATCCGGCATTAGAGCAAGACGTATAGATGATGTTTTAACAGAAATTGGTGTCGATAAGGTAGATGCTGTTTGGATGGATGTACAAGGTAATGAATTAAAAGCATTGCAAGGTATGGGGAAATTCATCGATGATGTTAAACTAATGCATACAGAAGCTGCATTAAAACCTTACTATAAGGGTCACGCTCCAAAAAGTGATCTTGAATCATGGATCCATCAACAAGGGTTTGAAACAGAATTTCTTAAAACAAGAGATCCGCATCCCTTTGGTGAAAGTGATCTAATTTGTATTAGAAAATAATATGGTAGAGTAGCATAGCGGCTAATGCAGTTCCTTCATACGGAAAAGATCGTGGGTTCGAGTCCCACCTCTACCACCAGGGCCTTTGGTGAAATGGATATCATCTCGGTCTTCGAAACCGAGGGTGGGAGTTCGATCCTCTCAAGGCCCGCCAATACTCTCCTATAGGTAAATGGCATACCAGCACTTCGGTAAAGTGCAATTACAAGTTCGATTCTTGTTAGGAGAACCACTTGACACATAGAGTAAATGATGTTATACTATATGCATACGTTAAGCAATTAACACTGTTCTTTAAAAGTTAAAAAGTATTTTGCGACTGTGGCGTAATTTGGTAGCCGCAAGGGATTTAAAATCCCTCGCTCTTGGGCGTGCCGGTTCGAGTCCGGCCAGTCGCACCATATTAAAACATACTTTCGTCTATGTTGCCCTAACCCGAGGGAGTCCTTTGATACGGAGAATGTGCATAGCACACGGTACAACAAGCGTAAGACACTTGTTGGGAGTATGTTTTAATATGGTATATAAAAATACATTGAAGTGTGACTGCGAGACTTGAAAAAGTCTAGGGCCTGTTAAAGCTACAGGACATCAGTGTGTTTCTATATGCGATTTCCTGGCGTTCGTATAGTGGAAAATACAGGGGATTTCTACTCCCTAAACGTGGGTTCGATTCCTGCACGCCGGACCAAAGAATAGTGCGACGTTAGCTCAGTGGTAGAGCAGGAAACTCATAATTTCTTGGCCGTTGGATCGTTCCCAACACGTCGCACCATAATAGTTGACAGTCTGTAAAATAGATTGTATAGTAAGAGTATGCCCCGGTGATGTAATGGTAGCCATGCGAGCCTTAGAAGCTCGTGTCGAAAGGCGTGTCGGTTCGAGTCCGACCTGGGGCACCAAAGTTTTTTAATAAAAGGAAAGTATGAAAACTAACGCAGCATTTCGTTTGAGTAAACAGGCTAAACGTTTCCTGGCCTTGATGCCTTTTAAAGATCAAGATCAACGAGACGGATTTCGTCACATGATGATCGAATCTCAAGTAATGGGTAATACCATTGTCAAAAGTTCCAAAGAACGTAATAACCGAGGTGAATAATGAAAACTCCAGATTTTGTTAATTCCGTGGATACAGAAAAATGTGTGGCCAATGTTGGCAACAGATTTGATCTAGTTTTAATCGCTGCTGTTCGAGCACGTGAGTTGAAGCAAGGCCGTGGTAATAGAAAAATGGTCATTTCACCTAACAGCCATATTGTCACAGCTCTACAAGAAATTGAAGCAGGACATATTGGACGTGATTACCTAAGGAAGGTACGTTGATATGAGCAAAGGTTCAAGACAACGACCAACTGACTTGAATAAGTTTAGCTCAAACTATGATGCTATCTTCCGCAAACCTGATCCGCGTGAAGTTGAGGATGCTCAAAATGAAGATGAAGCATTTAGGTTAGTTGAAGAACAACAATCACAAGTTCGAGATAGTGAACAAGGTGGATAGTAAATAAAGCTGGAGTCGCATAGTGGCAATTGCAACGGTTTTGTAAGCCGTCGGGAAACCTCCGTGAGTTCGAGTCTCACTTCCAGCACCAGGAACAGAGGCGAGGTTACGTTCGCCGGTATGAGTCGCTAAGGTAGGTACCTAATCCTTAGGGCAGGTAATAGTACACGACAGCAATGTAACAGGTGAGCAGTGATCTGCTTCATAGGGGATACCTCAAAAATGTTCTCCACCAATTTGTGCGGGATTAGTTTAATGATAAAATAGCGGATTTCCAATCCTCGGTCAGGAGTTTGATTCTCCTATCCCGCTCCAATTCTATTCAATATGTTTAGTGCTCGTGTTCTGAGCTTTCGAGTAAATTCATCTTCGGACAATGTACCTTTAGCCAGGTTACATTTTCTACAAGTTACCTGAAGATTATTGTATGACGTTTCGCCTCCACGAGATTCTGGAATAACATGATCCATGTGTATTTCACCATCGCGGAGATCATCATCGCAATAGACACAATAGAAGCCATCGCGTTCAATGACTCTACGGCGTAGATTTAATGGTATGCGTTCTTTTTTTTGTAGCATGGAAAATATTTATTAAATAAAACTTTAGTTAGACCAAATATAGGACGTTAACTCAGTTGGTAGAGTTCCTGATTTACATTCAGGCTGTCGGCGGTTCGAACCCGTCACGTCCTACCAAACATTTATGATTGAATACATAACAACATTTTTCGCACTGTTTTTCACTGATGTGTTTTATACATATTATCTACGAGCAGTACAAAATGATGAAGTACTTAAATCAAGCGTATGGTCAGTGGTAGTTTTTTTCATTGCAAGTATTGCAGTAATCAACTATACTAGTGATCATATGCTGCTTATTCCAGCATGTCTTGGCGCATTTTGTGGCACGTTTGTTGGAATGAAGTTAAGGAAGAAAAAAGATTAACTGGCCTGAAAGGGGAAAGGCGGAGTTGAAACATACTCGGTAGTCGCAAGACGAAGCAGGTTCAAGTCCTGCCCACCAGTTTATTCTCGGTATGGTGAAATGGTATCACTCTGCGTTTGGGACGCAGGAGCGTAGGTTCGATTCCTGCTACCGAGACCAATTTTTATAAAGAGGAAAAAATGAAAGCAAGTCATATTTTAGTAAATTCAGTAGAACAAGCACATGCCATTTTGGCCGAAGCCGATACTTCAAATTTTGGTCAATTGGCACAGAAATATAGTTCATGTCCTAGTAAAGCCAACGGCGGAGACCTTGGAGATTTTGGACCAGGCATGATGGTTAAACCATTTGAAGATGCTACATTGGCAACTCCAATTGGCGCCATTAGTCAACCTGTACAAACTCAGTTTGGTTATCATTTGATCCACCGTACTGGATAAAAAGATCTCGCCATGGCACACGGCGTAAAATAGGCAAAGTAGTGTGTCCCAAATACAGCGGAGTGGGGGAGTCTGGTCGTCCCCGGAAGTCTCATAAGCTTCAGATCGGTGGTTCGAATCCATCCTCCGCATCCAATTTTAGGATACTAACAGCAATAACCTTTGGTTAATTCGCTTCATGCGATATTTGGTTCAATTCCAAAAATAATGGTATCCTGCTTTTCCAAATTGTATTGACAAGACTTGAGTTTTGTTATACAATATATACATAGCAAGGAAACTTGTTAGTAAGTTTTAGGATAGGTTCAGCAACTCATATTACATGAACTGATGGGCAGAGATAACTTCACAGCCTATCAAACTGTTGGCTACATCAGTAAAAAGTGGCACAACTATCCTGTTGAATAATAGAATGTTAACAGCAATCTTATATTTCAATTATATCGAAAATAAAATACATTCTGAAAGGTAAATTAAAATGAACGCATTCGTAACCGCAATCGCTAACCAAGAAGCCCGTACCGCTAATGGTATGAAGGCTTGTGAATCAACCGCTAACAAGTGTGTTGATCTGTTCTACAACATCGGCGCAAGCCGTGGTAAGAACATTGTACCCGCATTTACTGCGGCCTATGTTGAAAACTTCGACTTGGCTCTACGTATCGCACAATGGGCACGTGATGTCCGTGGTGGAGCGGGCGAACGGGAATTGTTCCGTTCAATTCTGGTACATCTAGAAAAGACTGACCCAGATGCCGCTTTGGCTTTGCTGAAGAAGGTACCTGAAGTAGGTCGTTGGGATGACATCTTTGTCTTCACTACTCCTGTATTGAAGGCTGCTGCTTACACCATGTTGGGCGATGCTCTACGTGCTCGTAACGGCCTTGCTGCCAAGTGGACTCCACGTAAGGGCAAGATCGCAGCAGAAGTCCGTGAGTTCTTCGGTATGAGCCCAAAGTTCTACCGTAAGAGTCTTGTGGCTTTGACCAAGGTTGTTGAAACACAAATGTGTGCCAATGACTGGGACAACATCAACTTCAACCACGTACCTAGCGTGGCATCACGTAACTACAAGAAGGCTTTTGGACGTCACACTCCTAAGTTTGCTGAGTACGTGGCTGCACTGGTCAAGGGCGAAGCAGGTGTGAAGGTTAATGCTAACGCTATTTTCCCACACGATGTGTTGAAGGGACTGGTTAATGCTTACGCATACATGCGTCCGACTTTGTCTAAGACAGAATTGGATCACATCACTGCACAATGGAACGCCTTGCCAAACTACGTTGGAGATGCTAGCATCCTACCACTAGTAGACGTAAGCGGCTCTATGAGTTGTGCGGCGGGCGGTAAGGGTAGTGTTACCTGTATGGATATTTCTGTTAGCCTTGGCTTGTACTTGGCTGATAAGAACAAGGGTGTGTTCAAGGACACTTTCTTGACATTCAGTGACAAGCCACAATTGATGACTCTTCGGGGCGACATTGTCCAAAAGATGAATCAAATGGTCAAGAGCGACTGGGGTATGAGCACAAATCTACATGCAGCATTTGAAAAGATTCTAAGTGTAGCAGTTAAGGGCAATGCTCCTCAAAGTGATATGCCAGCAATGGTTTTGATCTTGAGCGACATGCAATTTAACGCCTGTGTTCGCCACGATGACAGTGCGATGGAAATGATCGAACGCAAGTTTGAAGCAGCCGGATACACTTGTCCACAGGTTGTTTTCTGGAACCTAAACAGTTCTGGTAACGTACCAGTTGCGGCAGATAAGAGCGGTGCCGCTCTTGTAAGTGGATTTAGTCCAGCAATCATGGCTAGCTTGCTAGGTGCGGATGTTGAACAATTCACTCCAGAAGGCATCATGCGTAAGACTGTACTAGTTCCGCGCTACGATCTGTAATAGTTATAGTAATATGACTTTGAACCCTGCCAACTTAGGTTGACAGGGTTTTTTTTTGACTGTATAATATAAGTATGTTTAAAGGACATAAACTATGAATGTTAGCAAACTTAATGCACAGGCAATCCAATATAAACATCATCAACAAATTATAAATGATGATCGAAGACATGCCGAAATGTTACAACAACAACGTCATGCTAAAGAAGTTCAAAAAGACACTGAAGAAAAACGAATTGAAATGAATCGACGAATGAATCGTCCGGGACAAAACGTAGATAGGATGGCTTAATATGGTAGATAAAATTTTTAAATATGTCGCAATTGCAATCACTATATTCTCTGCTATAATGATATGGTGGCATTGGGATCATCACGAAGTATCAGCTTGGATTATAGGATTCACTGGTTGGTTTAATTACGCATTAGATATGATAAAGAAAGAGGCAAACAATGAGCAAGTATAAAACCGTTTATACCGAAGTTGAAGTAGAGGTTGATCTTACAGATTTTGAAACAGAGGATCTGATTGAGGAATTAGAAGATCGTGGGCAGGGCATGAATGGTACTGGTATATATGATAGTAAAGAACTAGTAGAACAGATTTGGATGCTTCGCCGAAACAGTAAAGACTATCAACGTCAATTGGACGATTTAATTTATAATGTAACTGGTCGAATAGTATAATGTACATTACTAACCTGCGTGGTGACATTAAGTTACCCTATGAGCCTGGATTGTTAGAATGGTTACATGAAAACTATCCTTATTCAAAATATCATATTGTAGAAGTTAAGTAATGCCAAAATTGTATATGTTAGTTGGAGTGCCATGTTCTGGTAAAAGTTCGTGGCATTGCGATCAAGAATGGTTGCAAGAAGCTGCATACATCAGCACAGATCGCTACGTTGAAGAATATGCTAAGAATATGGGTAAAACTTATAGCGAAGTCTTTAATGAAGTTATGCCCAAATGCGTGGAGTATATGGTAGGTGATGTTGCTCATGCTTGTGAAGCAGGGCGAGATATTGTTTGGGATCAAACCAGCACTACAATATATTCACGTTTAAAGAAGATTCGAATGTTGCCTGAGTACTATACTATTGCTGTAGTATTTCGAACACCCCCACGTGATGAATTAGATGTACGGCTAAGTAGTCGGCCTGGAAAACATATTCCAAAGAATGTTATCGACGATATGATTAGTAATTGGGAAGAACCAACTTTGGAAGAAGGCTTCAAGGAAATTTGGTATGCATAAAGATAAATTAGGACGCATTATCAAAGTTGGCGATGCTGTCTGTTATCCATACCGTAATAGTTTGGAATTTGGTACTGTAAAGAAACTCAACAAGATAATGGTTAGAGTTTGGGAAGTAGGCGAGCACAGTATATGGTATAACGGTGTTAACAAATATCCCAACGATGTAGTAATTGTTGATGGTCCAGAAGTAACTCTTTACCTGCTTAAAATGAGCTCAAAGACTTGACAAGTTGGTAAAACTGCTGTATAATTACGGCATGTATAAAGTAATAAGTAAAATAGGAAACAAACTCCACGAGTGTGATACTCTAGATCAAGCAATGCGCTTCGCCAAAGACTGGGGAGGGTTCGTAACAATCACAGGGCCAGACTTTCAAGTCTGCGGTATGTTTGGAGTAGATTCCATAAATGACGGTAAATGTCCAGACGGCGTTATCTATGATTGGAATAAATCAAGCCGTATTGGTAGAGTTAAAAAGGAGCACGTATAATGCCAGCAGTATTTTTAGTTAGTGACACTCACTTTGGACACAAGGGCGTATGTCATTTCACACGGAATGACGGTGTGACCAAATTAAGGCCCTGGGATAGTCCTGAAGAAATGGACGAAGCCATGATTAAGGCCTGGAATGACCGTGTTGGTCCCAAAGATAAAGTATATCACTTAGGCGATGTGGTTATGAACCGAAAGCACTTACCCACTATGTCTAGATTAAACGGCGACAAGGTGTTAATCCGCGGCAATCACGATATCTTTCCAGATGATGAGTATCGTAAGTACTTCCGTGAATTACGTGCCTATCACGTAGTTGAAGGAATGATTTTTAGTCATATCCCATTACACACAGAATCGTTAGGTAGGTTTGGTGTAAATGTACACGGGCATACTCATGCCAACAGAGTAATGAAACCTGGACCAGCTTCTGGAGAATTTGCCACACCTGTCATTGATGTCCGATATCATTGTGTATGCGTGGAGCAAACTGACTTTGCGCCTATATTATTTGAAGATGTAAAGAAACGTATTATTGAAGAAGGTGGAACCATTGGATTTAAAAATGGCAATGGCCCTACCATGTAACAAGGCATTAAAATGAATGAACGAATTAAAGAACTTGCTCCACAATGCTGGGAACACACAGAATTTGGTCTTAATTTTAACCATGAAAAATTTGCCAGGTTGATTGTTCAGGAATGTGCAACCATTATTAACAATGATGGACGGTTTTTAACATATACAGCTCTTGAAAAGAAAATAAAAAAACATTTTGGTGTTGAATAATGAATGAAGAACGCATTAGAGAAATTGCTGATCAATGTGGATTTAAAATTAATGCTCACATCTACGACCGCAATCACCCATTTGATATTTTAAAATTTACAGAATTAGTGGTCAACGAATGTACTGCAATAGTAGTTCGAATATCACCTGATAGACCCTATATGGTTAGAATGATTAAAGAACATTTTGGAATAGAAGAATGAGCAAATATAAAGAATACTTAATTGGATTTGGAGTTAGTACATTCCTTTGGCTTTTGCTATTGAGCCAAGTAACTATTCCAGAAGTTATTGTAACTCAAAAACACGTTTGTACTTCTAACATAAGGATTTAATATGGATAAAGAAGTTGATAGCAACGGAAATGGTCCAATTTGGAAACCTGGTGAAAGAGTCTGGGTAGCACCACTTAAAATGGAAGCCACTGTAATACAACAACGTCTAAGTTATGATGGTGAAGAAAGTTTCTGGGGTAATGTTGAATTACTCTACGACGATGGTGTTAAAGGCAACAGTAACAATTGGCAGATAATGAGGATAAACAAATAGTTGACATCATTATATTAATAGTTTATACTAATAACTTATTGATAACTACTTAACCGCTAACGAAAAGGAGGTCTAAATGACTACTATTGCGCTAGACAGGGAACAGACTGGTACATCGGCTGCTAAGATTCTTAACATTACGTTAATGGCAATAGCATTTCTTAGTAGTATAATGCTGCTACATTGGGCAGTAACAGACAAATTTTCCCGTGTGGGAGTAACCACAACAGCACAGGTTACTGCCGAAATGCGAGAACGCCAATTAGGGTGTCTTGCTAAAAATATATATCACGAAGCAGGCAGCGAGCCATTTGAAGGCAAAGTCGCTGTAGCTCAAGTGACCATGAACCGTGTAAACAGCAGCCAGTTTCCTGGCGACGTTTGTAAGGTCATTTATCAGAAGAATGTATTCTACGAAAAAGTAGTATGCCAATTCTCTTGGGTATGCGATAGAGAAGTAGCATTCAGACCTACTAATCGTGCTAACTATAACGAAAGTATGATTGCTGCTCAAAAGGTTCTACTGGAAGACTATCGTTTACCTAGTTTGAAGAATGCTCTATACTACCATGCGGATTATATTAATCCTGGTTGGAAGAAAGAGCAAGTGGCTAAAATTGGACATCACATTTTTTACAAGTAAGGAAGCAAAATGAAATTAGAATTTTTAGAGATGGTTGGAAGTGTACCTAATAAAATTTATGTATTTTTCCGAGATCATCTCGGCCATATGAGTGCCCACACATTGGGTTGGGTAACTATTATTCTGCTACATTTTGCCAGTATTCCCACGCTTTTAGCTGTACTAATGGCGCAAAGTGACAAGCTACCACCTGTAGATCTTATGGTATTTGTCTGGAGTGGATTGCTTACTTTGTTCTTTAAGAGCTTAATTGAACGTAATTTCCTGTATATTGCTACAATTTGCTTAGGATTTGCTGCTCAAACATTGATTATGGGATTAATCCTTTTCAAATAATAAATACTTGATGCGAATTATAGAACTACTTACCGAAAAAGATCTAGCTACTCCTACAGCCAGTCAATGCTCCGTTGGGCATTCACGTCTAAGCAATGTTAGATATGCTCAATGTGTAAGCCATGGTTTATTAGCACATGACAGCGAACATACAGCAGGTACAGGCAAGCAAGGCGTTGATGGATCGGGGGTACGTCTAAAAGGTAAGAAGATGAAAAGTGTTCGTCATGGTGGCACAGTCAGAGACTACAGCTAAAAATGATCACATTGACTGAACAAGCATCAAATAAAGTCAAACAACAATTAGTTAAACGTGGCAAGGGCATAGGACTTAAAGTTGGTGTTCGAACTACAGGTTGCTCGGGATTGGCCTATGTATTAGAATATATAGATCAAGCACCGGTTACTCGCGACTGGTTTAAATACGATAGTCATGGAGTAACAGTTTGGGTAAATGGGAGAGATTCTGTTTATCTAAACGGTCTTGAAATAGACTGGAAAAAACAAGGACTCAATGAAGGGTTTGACTTTAACAATCCACAGGAACGCGATCGTTGCGGCTGTGGAGAAAGTTTTAGGATTTAATATGGCATACTCGGATATTGTAATTGATCATTATGAAAACCCTCGTAATGTGGGTAAGTTTGATATAGATGATTCTATAGGTACAGGTATGGTAGGAGCACCTGCGTGTGGGGATGTAATGAAATTACAAATAAAAGTAGAAGACGGAATCATTACAGATGCAAGGTTTAAAACATACGGCTGTGGAAGTGCAATTGCCAGCTCAAGCCTTGTTACTGAATGGATTAAAGGCAAAACTCTTGACCAAGCAGGAACAATTACTAATTCAAAAATTGCTGAAGAATTAGTCCTCCCTCCAGTTAAGATACATTGCAGCATACTTGCAGAAGATGCAATCAAGGCGGCGATAACTGATTATAGGAGCAAGCATGGATCAAATTGAAATCACTAACTCTGCAATACTTAAAATTGCAGATATTCTTGCAGAAGAAAATAATCCAAAAATAATGTTAAGAACTTTTGTACAAGGTGGCGGATGCAGTGGATTTAATTATGGGTTCACTCTTGACGAAGAAAAAAATGAAGACGATTTTGTAATTAAAAAACCAGGCATGACCGTGTTGGTAGATGCTATAAGTATGCAATACTTACAAGGTGCTACAATAGATTACAAAGAAGAACTCATGGGATCAAATTTTATAATTAAAAATCCTAATGCTCAATCCACTTGTGGTTGTGGATCTAGCTTTTCTGTTTAATCCTCTGGATCAAAATTTGATACAGCTTCAACTAATAATTCTTTGTGAGTAAGTCCGGCATATTGATCGTCTAATTCATAGAATTTTTCTTCGCCTACTTCTAATTCATCTACACCTAACATTTCCATGAGTTCAACATAGGTAATTTCTTCACCGCGTAGTTGGCTAACCCAAATACAAGTGAGGAACATACACATGAATACTACTCGATCATCGTCTATACCATTTTCATCACACCATATTTCTGTTTTTTCAAGATACTCTGCAATATCTTCTAAACGATCTTCTAATTGTGTAATCCACGCTTTAGTTTGTTCTCTTGACCAGTAATTCATAATATTAATATAGTTAATTGGTTTGACCCGAATGTATTTAACAACCTAATAAATACTGATGTACAATAAAGGATGTCTATGGCAAGTAGATCAGAGTTTGATTGGTCATCAGTGAATCGTCATGGTATTGCTGGTTTTATTTGGGCACTGGCTCCAAAGATAATAAATCAACAGTTAACCGTTAATCAATTCCACGGTATGATCTATAGGCATTTAAAAAAATACATTCCATTACGTATAGCCAAATCAAAATATGACAAGGCAGATACTAATTCAGTTATGATCGGAGGATGCTACTATAGTTTGCATGATCAAAATGATAAACCGTGTATAGAAGTTTCATTATTATACAATCCCAAGGACATATACTTAAAAATCAATACACGTAAATTTTATAGAATATGTTTGGTAATTGCAGATACCATACTGCATGAGATTATCCATATGCGACAATTCCGCAGACGGGAGTTTAAAGACTTGCCAGATTATCCAAGTACCGCACGTAGAGCATCTAAAAGATTAGAACAAAGTTATTTGGGCAACAGTGATGAAATAGATGCTTACGGTTTTAATATTGCCTGTGATCTACTAGACAAATATAAGAGTACCAAGGATGTTGTTAGGCATTTAAACATTGATCAGAAAAATAAACGAGTAAGATATGATGAATGGTTTATGTATCTTAAAGCATTTGATCACGACCACAATCATCCAATTATTAAAAAAGTAAAGAAGAAAGTTTTACAATATCTCCCAAATGCCGCTATTGGCAAACCATATCGCAATAAAGATTGGATCTGCTATTGATCTAAGTTAAATAGTATGCTATAATGATAGCATGACTTTGAACATGCCAGGCACCATGGGCGGTGCTAAAATAATCTTTAAAAATAATCGTATGGAAAAAATTGGAATTATAGGCTTTGGCTTTGTAGGCGGTGCCATTGCGAATGCTTTAGAAATGGACGCAGAACTCTTTGTTATGGATCCTGCTAAAGGACATAACGCTACATATCAAGATTTAATGAAGTGTAGTGGTATATTTGTATGCGTACCAACTCCTCAAGACGACGACGGTACCTGTGATACAAGCATATTAGGAGGGATACTAAATGAGTTACATAGACGTGGATATACAGGTGTTATCATTAGTAAATGTACAGCACCACCTGATTGGTATGAAGCACAGAATATACAGCATCCAAATCTAATCCATGCTCCAGAATTTTTAACTGCGGCCCATGCCGTTAAAGATTACGCAAATGGTGAGTTTGTTTTTATCGGTGGAAGAGTCCCTGCTTACATAAGAGAAGCAGACCGTATTATACAATTATCCCAAAAGAACTTAAAAAGAATACAGCATTGTACAATTGCCGAAGCCGCAATGGCCAAATATGCGATCAATACATTTATGGCTACTAAGGTTGTGTTTATGAATGAACTCGAAACACTATGTTCAAAGACCGGTGTAGATTTTAATCAAGTTGCGTACATGATTACACAGGATCGACGAATTGGATCTAGCCATATGCAAGTACCTGGGCCAGATGGTAATTATGGATTCGGTGGAGCGTGTTTCCCTAAAGATACCAGCGCATTACTCAAGTACGCAGAAAAACATGAGATAGTAATGAATGTTCTGGATGCGGCAGTTAAGAAAAATACTTTACTTAGGTTGACAGAATCTAAATAATCGTGTATTATAACTGTACTGGAGAATATAATTGAGTGAAAATAGAACATTTAAACCTGATCCAACTATAAATGGAATTACGGCACAAGAGTATGTGCCAGTTGACGGGCATAAATTATTTGCTAAGAAAGATAGTCCTGGCAAGTATTTGAGCGAGGCGTTACGTAGCCGTATGCGTCTTGACGGTAAAAGATTTTGGGCTGGTGACAATATCAGTGACTATATTGCAGAATCTGACAAGGAACACTTGATTAACGAAGCCACAGAAGCATTTGAAACTGTATTGGATACATTGCTTATTGATCGAGAGAATGATCCTAATAGTAAAGGCACTGCTCGTCGTTTGGCCAAGATGTATTTCAATGAAATTATGGCAGGTAGATATGAGACGGCACCTGATGCAACTGCATTTCCAAATGACAGCGATGAACGGTATGAAGGAATGTTGGTAGTTCGTAGTGAACTTAAATCAATGTGTAGTCATCATCATCAACCTGTTAGTGGCGTTGCCTATATCGGAATCTTGGCCGCGCAGAAGTTAATAGGATTAAGTAAGTATACACGCATCGCACAATGGTGTGCTAGACGCGGTACTCTACAAGAAGAACTTTGTAACGACATTGCTCGTGAAATCATGAAAGCCACAGACAGCGAAAACGTAGCTGTTTATCTCGAAGCCGAACATGGGTGCTGCACCAATAGAGGCATAATGGCACATAGTTCTTTAACTCAAACTACTGTACTTAAAGGTGCGTTTAATACTGATAAAGGAACAAAAAAAGAGTTCTTTGATAATATATTACTTCAATCAAGAAACGGTAAGTAAGTCAAATCCATTATCTTTCCAAGTCTTGTTTATATCAATATTTAAATGTGCAATCTTTTTACTACTTCTTCCATTTGATATAGGAAAAGAATCTAAATTATTGTAGATGGTATTTAAAGTCCATTCAGGTATGTTTAAAACTTTCTGTATTTCTTTTTTAGTTTTAAATATACCAAATGGTGTAATAAATTTATCTTTAAGTATTCTTGGAGGTATAAAGTTTTTAGCGGCACGATTAGATTTCCACGATACTAACCGTTTTTCTTGTATAGCAGAATTTTTCATAGGATTATTATGTATCATTCTACTTCGAACTTGCTCAATAATCTTAGGGTTGGAGAAAATGTTGTCCTTACCTCGTTTATATCTAGGTCCATTGTACCGACTACTTTTGTTAAAAAAACCATAAGCATGTCGCATTTTAATTTCTGCAGATTTAGTGATTTGCATTTTGATTAATAAACAATGACATACCCTATGTTCTTTAAAATGTAATGTTACGAGATTTGATTTATTATCGGTTCCACCAATACACTTTGGTATTATATGATGTACTTGAAATCCATCATGTGGTAGTTTAACATGATTTCGCAATAATGCATTATTGATTAATTTATAATAAATTTTTGTGTATTTGTTATCTAAAAACATTGACTTTAAGAAATTTTAGTGTATACTTTATTTATGTTAAATATTAAAAAGGATGCTGTTAAAATAGCGGCATCAAACTACAACAAGAATTCGCTCCACGATAAAACCTAATAACATATAAGGAAAAAAATGAAAAAAGGTAAATTAAACATTCCAAGTCGTACAGCACCTACTGCTGAACCTTCCGTTGCAAATGGTCCTGCTACAGGCGGAAAGACTAAATTAAATATCCCAAGTCGTAACACACCTGTTGGTAATGCTGCTACTAATATGCAACGATCATTTATGAATCAAGGACAACCAAGACCTGCTCCAATGCAGGGAGGACAACGTCCAAGTATCATGGTTGCAGTCCCTGCTATGGAAATGGTTAATGCAGAATTTGCACAACATCTTGCCATGGCTTGTGCTAATATGGTTGCCAATGGCATTAAGATTAATTGTGCTTTTAACATTGGATCAGTAATTACTATTGCTCGTCGTAATCTAGTTGACATCTTTATGAAATCAGACTTTGATTATATTTGGTGGGTTGACAGCGATATGAAATTCCCCATTGATGCACCTATGCGTCTATTGTCCCGTAATGTACCCATTGTTGGTGCAAACTATCGTCGTCGTCGTTTCCCCAATCCTAACTTTACAGGTATGATGGGTGGCGCTGGCCAATTCCAAGAATTCCAAACTACAGACAATAGTCCTGCAATGGAATTAATTGATGTATTACCACATGGTATGGTATTGTGCAAACGTGAAGTTTATGAAAAGATTCCACAACCACATTACCTACAAGAATACATTCCTCATTTAAATCTCGAAATTGGTGAAGACATTTTCTTCTGTCAACAAGCACAGAAGGCAGGATATCAGTTGTGGTGTGATCAAGAACTAAGCCGCGAAATTGCACACATTGGTATTTTCCACTTTAACTATAATTTGAGTGTCCCGCAACAATAAAAGAAAGGATTCTTATGTTTGAATCTATTGAAATACGCAAAGTTAAAAACGGTGTTATCGTTACTTTGCGTAATGACGATGATGAAGATCAAGAATACGTTTATGATACCGATCGCAAGGCTATTAAATTTATTACTGGTCTTCTTGACGTTAAAAGCAAAGAGCAGGCTCGCCCTGATAAACTATGACTGTTAAGAAAAAATATAATGTAGGCGATACCGTTTGGATTTACGGTATTAGCAGAGATAATGTCAAATCCACACAAGGTACAATACTTAAAGTGTTTACCATTGACTATGATGGATTTAATAAAGAGCCACATTATGTTATTGGTATTCCTACAGAAATAGAGATGTTGCTTGAGATTCGAACTTGGCATACTATTAGTCAAACTAAAGATGGACACGTTGGTAGCATTAGAGATGCATTTAGTAACCCTGATGCTGCACACAAAATGTTAGGAAGGACTGGAGTGGTCGTTATTTCTGATGATGAAGAATTAAACGAAGAGACTGATAGGTTTGAAGAACATATGGCAGATGAGGATGAAGTTAGCCCAGATGCTATTCATGCTGCCCTTGAACAATCTCAGAAGGACGGCGAACATGGTCCGTTGGTAACAAAACCTAATAAAGCCCGTCGTCCTTACTATAAGAAAAAGAAGGCATGACCGCTGATCCGTGGAAACATATGCTCAAGCAACTTGAACCGGAGTACGCCAAGTATAAAGACATTGCAGAATACGGTCAGCCTAAGTTTATGATTGATTTGATCCCGGACATAACGGGAAAATTTCGAATTCTAATTTATGATGATTGGAATTTGGATTCAAAAGAGTTTGATGCAAGTATTTTTTGGGCCACGGAACAATTATCAACTTGGCCCAACTGTCAAAGGATTGCATATGATCGTTGGCAATTTAAGAGTCGTGGGGATGCTGAAAAGTTTAAAACATTGTTTATATTAAAATGGGCAAGGTGAGGTGGGAACAATCCTATGAAGGTGACCAACTTGTGGTCAAAGAGATTCACAAGGTGATTGTTCATCGTTTTCGATTGGGAGATGTTGAAGACCCTGATCTATACGCTGCTGAACCATTATATAAGTGGCAAGAAAGTGATCCGGGTAAGTTTGTTATGGAACACGCTATAGATAAACCCATATGGCATAGACAATTAGATCAATCAACATACGGATATCTATATGCTATAGAAGCAGAGTTAGAAATGAAAAAGTTAAGTGAATATTATTTAAGATGGGGAAATGAAAATGGCATTACTAGCAGTAGGTGATAAAGTAGAAAAAGTTAGTGGCTATAAATGGCCTGGCATTGTTGTATCAGTATTTGATACACTAGCCGGCGAACGTAGAGTTGTTGTAGAATGTACTACTCCAGAAGTAGCAGGGGCTTTACACATTTATAATGAGAACCAATTAAAGGTAGCAGTATAATGAATCCTTTTAGAGATCAAGAAACGTTTATGCGGGCCTGTGATCAAAGTGTTACAGGTGATCAAAAACAATACGATATGTACATTAGTCTTATCGAAGAAGAATTTAACGAACTACAAGAAGCAGAAGACGATGTAGAAACATTAGATGCACTTATTGATATTCTTGTGGTCACCATTGGTGCTATCCATAGCATGGGTGCAGATGGTGAAGGTGCTTGGAAAGAAGTTATGGCAACTAACTTTGCCAAAATAGATCGAGAGACAGGTAAGGTCCGTAAACGTGAAGATGGAAAAGTTCTTAAACCCATTGGATGGACTCCTCCAAACTTGTCTCCATTTTTGAAGAGGAAAGAATAATGGCAACTAAAAAGAAATCTAAAGTAATTGAATCTGCCGATATAGCAGAAATGGCTGAAGTTTGGCCAAGAGTTGTACAAGGTAGTCACTTAACGGTTACCTATTTTGAAGATGGTCGAACTGAACTAAAATGGGACGACAAAGCATTGACACACGAAGTAAATGCTGCTATACTAAGCGTTAAACAAAGAAAGAAATGATATGGCACAACATACACATTATTGGTCATGCACTCCTTTTGCAGACTGGCTTCGCGGTACTACCAAACTAAAATCTGGTACCAGCGAAGAATGGCATGAGTGGGAAACTCGTGCCAAACGCGACTATCCCATCCGTTGGTGGATTGCTGAAGAAGGACTCGGCCTTCTCCAAGATTTTGTAACCTGGCCTGTAAGGAAAATTTATGATATCAAGTACTACATTAACAACCGTTGGGTTAGTCGCACTCATGGTCTTACCGCTCATCCCCGGAATATTAAACCGGGTGAATGGTGCGATGTGGGGAACCGCTTTTTGCCTTGTCTATTCAATGAGTTGGTTGATTTTGTTGAAGTAGAACAAGCATGGCATCACATTGCCTGGGGCGATAAAGAAGCCCGTGCCAAATACAATCCTCCATTCTGGGCCACAGGTTGGTGGCGTTGGCGCACATGGCGTTGCCCACAGGCCGGACTTGACCATCTTGACTGGGCAATGACACTTACACTTGGTAACGATATGGGTGTAGAAGAAGGTGACGAAAACTACGGTCGTCCAACAGGTCAGGCTGTTCGTGCCAAGGAAATCAAAGAACTTTACATGTGGTGGACCACTGTGTATCCCGCTCGTCCAGATCCACATGATGCCAGTGGTTGGAGTGAGTACTGCGATCTTCTACGTAAGGAATCGGGTGATGAACATCGTTGGATCGGCATACAATCAAAGAATCCTGAAACTGAAAAACTAGGCAAGAAGGCTCTTAAACTTACTACCAAGATTGAACAGGCCTACGATAAAGAAGATGAGGCTATGATGATTCGCTTGATTAAGGCTCGTGATAGTCTATGGACTTAATCAATACACTAAGTGATTTATGCAATTGCGGTAATAAGAAATCGTATTCAAACGGCTACGATGCTTATTACTGCGATAAATGTAATAAGTGGTTAGAAGAAATGTGCTCTGACCTTAACTGCGAATACTGCGCCCGTAGACCAGCAACTCCAAATGTCCAAAATATCCAGCAGCCCTAATCGATATGGTTTCCAAAAAGATGCTTATATTGAACTTGCTCTTGAGAATGGAAAAAGTCTAGAAGATCCACATGTTCAAGAATTGATTAAAATGCATGAAGATGCTATTGAACAAGATGAAAAAAACGTAACTGATACAGAATGGCAAAAGAACAATATGGAATTTGATATGCGTAGTTCCGAGTGGATGGTTGCCAAAGTACGTGAAAGTCGTATATATGCTCAACATCTTTATGCTGCCATGTGTAATAACGATTTCCAGCGACTTGAAGTATTTCCAATTCTCAAAGACGAACGCTGGGGTGCCAGTTGGCGTTATGCTGGTGGCATTGTGGCACATATGCGTGGTGAAGGTGACTATATTGATTGGTACTGTAGTGGTATTCAAAGTAGGGATCCTTTCGAGGACGTAGTATGGGAACAAATGACACTTGAGCAACAGACCTCTTATAAAGAAAGTCTAGCATCTGTTCCAGAAGGTATGATCACTGACGAAATTATGGAAGACCTAAAGAAGTTAGGTTGGATATTTCGGGACGGAGATCATAATAAATTTTAGTTTGGTAAAACCAACACTTGACATTGAGCCATAATTCCTGTATAATTAATACATATAAACAGCACACCAGGAGCAATTTATGGCAACAGCAACAAAAAAAGTAGCAGTAAAGAAAACCCGCATTACGGGCCAAAGCATTCGCGAAAATGCTAAACGTGATCTGAGCCCAAAATGGGACGGCGCTGACGATTGGTCTGCTACAGAATTTACTTCTATGTTCCGCGAAGCAATGAAGTACTACCGTTTGGAAAGTTCCAGCAAAGAACTTAAACCCAAAGTTATTGATTGGATGGGTCGTAATGATTACACTCGTGATCAAATCCAAGCATTTAAGAAAACCAAAGATTGGCGTTGTAATTTGACCATGGGTTCTATTGCTGCCTGTTTGCTCAAAGGTATGCCAGCAACTAAACAAGGTTGGAACAATAATGCAAGTTCTGCAGACTGGCTTAAATTGCAAATTGCCGAAACAGTGGAAGCAGGCAAGTGGGATATTGAGGAAGTTGAGGTAATTAAGGCATCTAAGTCTGCTGCACCTGTTATGAATATTCAAGATCGTATCCGTGAGCAAGCAGTTAGTATGAGTGACGAGATTGATGCTGCTATTGACTCTTGGATTGTTGATCCAGAGGCATTTGACCCTAAAGCGTTTAAGATGGTTAGCCTTTTGCGTGGCAAGGGTGCTAAAGCAGCACAGTCTCGCTATATCAAAGGATTCTTTGCTCGTGGTTTAGCAGAATTGCAAGAACTTGCCAGTGGTAATGCAGATGAGCAATTGAAAGAAAGCTACAAATTTGCAAGCCGTAAGAATGTTAAGAAGTTGATTGAATTTTACGAAAGCATTGCACAGGCCTGTGAGCAGATTGCCGCAGAAGCCAAAGTAATGAAGAAGCCACGTGCTAAGAAAGTTAAACCCGCAGAAGAATTGGTTAAGAAAATTAAGTTTAAAATGACCGATGACAAGTTGGGTGTGACGTCAGTGCCAGCGGCAGGCTTGATTGGTGCTCAGGCAGCTATTGTATATAACTCTAAGACACGCAAGATTGGTATGTATATTTCTAAAACCAGTGCAGGGCTTAATGTTAAAGGTACAAGTATCATTGACTTTACTGACAAATCAATACAAAAGACTTTGCGTAAGCCCGCAGAGCAGTTGAAAGACTTTAAATTGCAGAATACGCAACGTCGTGTTGAGACTTGGTTGAGTGCCATTAAGGCCACTGATACCATGTTGAATGGTAGAATGAATGCAGACATTATGATTTTAAAAGTGTTTAAGTAAGGAGTTATCATGTCAGGTTGGAATCATATTAGACAAATTCGCAAATTAGAGGAACGTGCAGATCTGCTTGGAATGAAATTTACTGCTTACAAGCATGATGATATGTATGGCGAGAATGTAGCGTTGGTTCCAAAAGATCGAGACGCATTGCCTATCTACAGCCGTGATGCTGAATTGTTTGCTGGCTCATTAGAACATGCCGACAGGTTTATGCAAGGTGTATTGTGGGCACGAGAATATGATCGTATGACCATTGATCGGAAGATGGATGACAAGCGTAAGCGTAAAGAACAAGATGAACGCAATCGTCAGTTAATGAGGACTATTAAAAATAGTCATCTTGACAAAGATATCAAGGATAACTAATGGACGACCAAGAACTAATTGGATATACTGAAAGTTTCGCAGGGTTTCTACCCTTGTATGCTCCACCAAAAGGTAGTATAGTCACACAAGCGTTTATACTTTGTACGTATTGTCGTGGTTCTATCTATCATTGTATGGGCCCACGCTATGACGCAGTATGTTTAGATTGTTATGAGCATAACACAGATGTTGATAGGAGTTGAAGAATGAACCAAAAATATGAAGACCTATTATATCAAGCAGGACTGACAGCATCAGGTTGCTGGGATGAGTTAGGCACTTATGAACAAGAAGCCATTGAAAAGTTCGCCGAGTTGATTGTGCGGGAATGCGCTGACATTGGTCATCTGTATGAGGGTGGCGAGTATGAGGTTCGTAATCAGATTATGGCACATTTCGGAGTTGAAGAATGAACGAACGAATTATAGAACTTGCTGACAAGGCTGTTGAGGACATTTCCTCTGGTCCCTGGAACATTTCTGATGAATTTTGTAAAAAGTTCGCCGAGTTGATTATTAGAGAATGTTCTGACATTGCTGACAAAGCAGAACCGTACAAGGCCAATGATTTGATTAAACAACATTTCGGAGTTGAAGATAAATCAATCAAAGTTGGTAGCCGGATCAAAGTTGTCTCTAAATTCAATGTTGGTGCTAGGGGCACAGTTAATTATATCGAACCCACTGGTAAATTATGGGTTCGGCGAGATGGAGCCAGCAGTGATGTATCCTATTATCCAACTGAAGTGATTGGAGATGACTAATGAACCAACTTAAAGATTATAACTGGTGCAAGCATTGTCAAAGAAATCCCAACAAGGATGGGCATACCCCATTCTGTCCAGCAACAGGAGTTGAACAATGAACACCCCAATCGTTCCTGATAATCAAATCAATATGTGGGCTGATCCACGCTTTCAAATCCTATCAGAGGTTGATCGACTATTGAATGGTAGTCGAGTATGGAAGGGCACAGAATGGAACTATCATCCTATCCACCCTGTGAAGTATCGTCCCGTAGCCGAACAGGTTCGTAACGCATTGGATGAACTTTATAAAGAATATGGCATTGAAGAATGAACAGATTCTATAATAGATTTAGCATTCTACAAGTAGTTGGAGCATTGGCTCTTATATATTTTGGTGCTCATCTTTTATTTGGATATTTTTATTGTGAATATTCTGACTATGTTAATTGCCCTGGATATCTAGTAGATAATAAAGAAGATTACGAAGAAGAGGATGAAGAAGAATGAGCACAGAAGAAGATAAATTCAAACATAGCCGCCGTCTGCTCAAAGACGAGAATGCCATTAACAAGCAATTAAAACTTGCCAAAGAATCAGGCAACGAAAAGTATATTAAAGAACCACATCGATTGGCCAAACATCACGCATTAGATTGCGGTAATCCAAAGTGCCTACTTTGTTCCAGAGAGAAGGTGTTTAAGGAAAAGACAATCACTGAACGACGCTTTGACCAAAACTTAGATACAAGAACAGATAAACGTAGCAATGGATTGAACAATGACCAAGAAGATATTTTATGAAAAGGTAGGACGTAAATACGTTCCAGTAGCCGAATACGACAACGAACTATTAGATAGTTTTCCAAAAGGTAATCATTTGGTTATGGTTTATCCCGGAGGCATGTCTCGCTATTTTAACATTGACCCAAACTATGCGGCTTTGATTGCTGCCGGACGTGTGGCGGAAGATGCTGTTTGTGAACAAATCCGCAAGCAGGCTGAACTGAAACCGGTGAGTACTCCTATTACTCCTGGGCAAAAAAAGGCTTGGGAAAAATTAGCTAAAGAGTTTGGCGATGAACTATGCCCACTAAGTCACGGAAGTGCAAGAGATTTAGCCGAAGCAGCTATAAAGGCTTTACAAAAGGAAGCAGATGTGTTATACTCTAATGCAGCAGTGAAGAAAGCCTACGATCACTTTATTTTATTATGCGAACTAACTAAGGAAACAAATCATGATTGATATGAAAGAATGGATGGAATTGGTAGATTATAAAATTACCGAAGGTGATAACTATGGTTGGAGTTGCTTTGGCTCAAATAGTTATCAACTGTCTAGTTGGAATGGCATCCATGGCAAAGGTGGATATAGTTTTAATATTGTATTCAGCACCAAGAGCCATAAGGTCTATAGTGTAGAAGTTTGCGACTTTACTAACGATCGTGCTTATCGTATAATCAATCCCGAGTATGTTAAAAAACACGAAAAGGAAGCTGAGAAGCGCGGGGTAGATAATATGGCCTGGGATGATGTTGAGTTTATTGATCTCGAAGTTGATGAGGACTTTATTCAAAAGGCGTTGTCTATTAAGGCAGGTGAAGATTACAGCACTGATATAAGTGTTCCAATTGATTTGCCAGATGGGTTATTGTTAGAAGCAGCATTAAACGCACATCGTCAAGATATTACTCTTAACGAATATATCAATAACGCATTGCGTGAAATGATCAACGAATATACTCGTGATCCAGAAGGTTCCAAGGCTCGTGCAGAACTTTGGAAAGCCACAAATGACATTGCCTGATGAACGCTATCGTGCTATAGTGGAGACACGGAGATTCTTAATTGATCTCTGTAATCCATCGCACACTCCTCGGATTCCAAAACTTATAAGAGATACCGCCCGTAGTATGTTGCGACACTATCCTAGTGTATGGGATATGAATGCGGCGGCGGAATTAGCACCACACGTATTTCAAGAAAAGATGGAACCACTTTATCGTATGGTTAAACAATACGACATAGAAAAGAAAGAACAAAATGAAAATCGGACTTAGTTATAGTAGATGTGTTCTTGACATTGTTGAAGAACGAGTAGATATCAACGATGTATTAGTAATTATTGCCCGTACTAAATTTGATCCCAATGATGACGAGCAGTGGAAAGGCATTTGGGAAGGTTATTGTTATGGTGGAATGAGTACTCCAGAATGGGGACATTATAGTTTTAACAGTAAAGAAGATGAGGCTAAATTCCGCAGTGTAAGTTGTGATCTTTGGGATCAAGGTAAACTACATCAACCTCGTAAATTTGGAGCACATCCACAACGTCGAGATGAGTTTTGGTTAGAGACTTGTTTGCCAAGTAGTGAGTTAGAACGTAATCCAGCGGCAAAGATTGCTTGGGATAAATTCCAAGTGGTAGCAGGATTGACCAATGTAAAATTAGATAAGGATTATCAATAATGAGCAACGAAGATATTAGAAAAATTATCAACTTAGTAGAAAGCACCGGCGTTAATGATGAATGGTTTAAAACAGGATCATTTGTTGCCGCTAAGATTGCAAACAAGATTGAACCATTTAGGATTTTAACCGAGCCTGAAATTATTAAATCACTAGAAAATAAGGCTTTACAAGGAAGGGTCGGTGACTATGTTATTACTGGTCCAGAAGGTGAAGAATATCTCAATGATCCTAAAACCTTCCATGAGTTGAAAACAGACAACGGTGATAGCACTGCTAGTCCCAAGTCTATTCCTAAACAGGTAAAACTTGCGGATCACGATGGCGTGCTACACACAAGTTGGGGCGACCTTACCTATACAACAGGTAATGATTATATTGTACGTCACGGTACAGGCGATTACGGTGCTGTAAAGAAAGAAATCTTTCCACAGACCTATAAAGAAGTAAAATAAGGAAATATTATGTTAGTACCAATGGTGGTTGAAAAGACTGGTCAAGGCGAACGTGCTTTTGACATCTTTAGTCGTTTGCTCAATGAGCGCATCGTGTTCCTAAATGGACCAGTTGATGATCATAGCAGCAATCTTGTAGTGGCACAGATGCTACATTTGGAGAGTGCCGATTCTGAGAAAGATATTCACTTTTACATTAATAGTCCCGGTGGTGTAATTACAAGTGGTATGGCCATTTATGATGTTATGCAATTTGTTAAACCAGATGTCTGTACTTATGTTATGGGTCAAGCCTGTAGTATGGGCAGTTTCTTGGCACAGGCGGGTCATCCTGGCAAGCGTTATATGTTGCCACATAGTCGTCATATGATACATCAACCAAGTGGTGGTGCTCGTGGTATGCAAAGTGATATTGAGATACAATACAAAGAAATTACACAGATGAAAACTATGTTAACCAAGTTATATGTCGAACACAATACAGCAGGAAAAACTTATGCTGACTTTGAACGAGATATGGATCGTGATACATTTATGAGTGCTGAAGAAGCATTGGCATATGGCCTGGTTGACAAGATCGTTGAAAAGCGTTAAACTAAATATTATTACACCGGCCTTCGGCGTTCATCCCGGTATACAAACTCTGCCGCCTATGCTATAACATAGGAGAAAATAATGGCAAAGAAATATTTTAGTACAAAAACATACAGACAAATTGGTCCTGTAGCTTATCGTCAATGGCGTGCCCAAAGTCATTGTAATCTAATTCATGGATACGCAATGAGTTTCCACTTTGAATTTGAATGCGATACATTGGACGCACGTAATTGGTGTACAGACTTTGGTGGATTAAAACCACTCAAGGCTTGTTTAGAAGATTGGTTTGATCACACATTGCTTGTGGCACAGGATGATCCAATGCGTGAACACTTATTAGAGCTTGGTAGACTAAAACTTGCTAAGATTACAGAAGTAGAAAAAACAGGCTGCGAAGGTCTTGCTGATTTCTTGTATGAATATGTAAACACAATCTTCTTACCAAATTGTGGCAGCGAAGAAGCTGCAAGAGTTTGGTGCTGTAAAGTAGAAGTTCGCGAAACTGACTCTAATATGGCAGGTAGACAAGGACATCGCGAAGATAATGAGTTTCAGTAAAACCTGGAGACTTTGGGCCAAGGCCCTAGGTGAAAAAGCAGGCAGCACGGATGAAGAGGCAAATCGTGTTGCCTTCATCCGTTCTTGTATTGTGTTGTGCTATGTGATAACAAATATGTTTATCGTAGCAGGTGTAATAAGGCATTGGTAAAATATGAACGCTAAAGAAAAAGAAGTATTGGACATTCTTCAAGAAGAATGTGCTGAAGTTATACAAGCGGTAAGTAAGATTAGACGATTTGGTATTGGAAATTTGAAACCTGGCAAACCCAAAACTAATCTGGAACATCTCGAAGAAGAATTAGGTGATATGCTGGCAATGATTGATATTATGTTAGAACTAAATCTAGTAACTATGGACAATCTTGAAATTGCCAAACAGGCCAAAATTGAAAAACTTAAACAATGGTCTAACATTTATATGCCAGTATGAGTAATTTGTTTTTAACTCCAAATCCAAACATGAATAAAAGACTTCATGTTGTTGATGATTTCTTTGATGATCCATATGCTGTAAGAAAATATGCATTGGAGCAAGAATTTTTTGACGATCCTGGATATATTGGAAATAGAACAAGAAAACAATGTTTTATACCAGGTACACGAGAAGCCTTTGAAAAAATAATGGGTATAAAAATTACAGGTTGGACCATGGAGGATAATTGGGAAAAATATGGAATGAATGGCAGATTCCAATATAATGTTTCTGGTCAACCATTAGTATATCATTGTGACGATCAAAGATGGGCTGCAATGATATATCTTACACCCGATGCGCCAGTATCGTGTGGTACAAGTTTTTATGCTCATAAAAAGACTAGGGTACGCCATAATGGAGAATCAAAGATAATGGAATGTTTTAATCATGGAACATTCTTAGATCCTACTCCTTACGAGCCTGTGGATGTTGTAGGTAATGTGTTCAATAGATTGGTAATTTTTGACGCTGGATTAATTCATGCTGCATCTGGTTATTTTGGTAGCAGTAAAGAAAATTGTAGACTGTGGCAAATGTTTTTCTTTGATTAAAATTATGAAAATTATTGATTGTTTTCCTTATTTCAATGAGAAAGAATTGCTCGAACTAAGAATATCGTTGTTATACGATGTGGTTGATCAATTTATAATTTGCGATGCAGATCACACACACAGTGGTATTCCAAAAGAATTATCTTGCCGTAAAATAATTCAAGAACTAGGATTGCCCACAGATAAAATTAAAATTATAGATACAGAGTTGCCTGGAATTAACATAGAGCCAAGTCATGTAAAAAGAGAAAATTTACAAAGAGATATAGCTGCAAAATACATCGACGATGATTCTATAATTTTTTGCACTGATTGCGATGAGATTATCAATCCAAAATTTGTAAAATACTATGCCCAAGTAGCAAAGAATAATCCTGAGAATATTCTACATATACCAATGTCATTTTTAGCAGGTAGAGCGGATTTTAGCATTCACGATAATTATAATAATCCAAGAAAATGGACGGCAGGATTTGTATGTTTACCACATCATATAAAAAATTATACATTGAGCAAGATTAGAGAATCACACACTCTGCAACGTAATGATATTATATATAAAGATATATTTACACTTGACAATGGAGAAATTAAAGAAGCAGGATGGCATTTTACCTGGATGGGAGATCAGGAAAGATTAAAAACTAAATTTTTATCTTTTAATAACTCCGACGGCGCCATTGCCGGTGCCGCTAAGGGAAAAAACACTAATGAAGAAATTGTTAAATTTTTAGATACATACGTTCCGCAGGATGGTGATACTGAACCACTCGGACGCCTGGATCATATACTTAAAAAATATCCATTGAGTAAATTGCCTGCTAAGGTATTTGAATTAGAGCGAGTACAAAAATTCCTGTTAGGTAAAACTCGTGTCTTCTAAAACTATTATATTTCACGAAAATTCTTTAGGTCTCAGAGGCACCACTGTAGCCATATACGATTATGCATTATATTGTGAAGAAATATTAGGATTGAATACAATCATTAGTTTTGATTTAAAAAATCAAACCAATAAACAAGTATTACAGAAATTTAAAAAAAGATTCCGTACCGTATCTTATTTTAATTTTAACGAAGTACAGCAATTAGTTGATAAGAATAATATTGAGTATTTTTATACACAAAAATTTGGATACCAAGATAATATAATTGTTCAAAATACAAAGAATCTTATCCATTCGGTATTTGTACATAATGCAAATTATAAACACGGTGAAGTTTATGCTGTAACATCTGAATGGATGAAGATTCAATCTGGCAATCAATTACCATATGTTCCTTATATGGTTAATTTTCCAGAAACAAATTTAGACATTAGAAATGAATTAGGAATACCAAATGATGCAATTGTATTAGGAAGATACGGTGGATATGAAACATTTAATGTGAATTTTGTACCTTCTACTATAGAGAAAATTCTTGATATTAGAACAGATATGTGGATTGTACTAGTTAATACAGAAAAAACAATAAAACATGAAAGATGTATATATCTCAACTCTCTTGTTGAATTAGAAGATAAATCTAAATTTATTAATACCTGTGATGCATTTTTACATGCCAGAGATTATGGAGAAACATTTGGAATGGCTGTTTTAGAATTTGCCTCCAAAAATAAACAGATACTATCATACGATAATGAAGAATTGCAAACAACTCATCCTCTAGGAGGAAGGGCCCATTTTTTACATTTAAAAGATAATGTACACAAATATAGAAACAAGCTCGAACTTGAATATATACTTTTAAATTTAGAAAAAACAAATCCATTTAACACAGAATATCTAAATCAAGAGTTTTCTCCAAAAAATGTGATATATACATTTGAAAAGGTATTTTTAAATAATGAAAATTAAATATGGCAATATTGCCGAAAGCAGAGCTGATATAATAAATTATATCGTTGAACAAAAACAACTGAATAATTCTTTTAGAGTTATAGATATCGGCGGGTCAGCAGATGGTTGGAGTTCAAATGTATGCGATCTAATAGTTGATTTTGTGCCATCAAAGGATTTATCAAAATTTATTAATATGGATATCTGTAGAGAAACAGAATGGCAAAAGTTGTTGAACATTGTTAATATTGATGGTAAATTTGATTACGCTATTTGCACACATACATTAGAAGATGTTTATAATCCATTTACTGCTTTAGAATATCTTCCTAAGATTGCACATCAAGGTATTATTACCATGCCATCTATATATCAAGAATTATCCAGATGTGAAAATGTTAATTGGTTAGGATATATACATCATAGATATATTTTTGATAAAACTGAAAACGGTGAAATGATTGTTATTCCTAAATTAAATTTTTTAGAAAGTATTGTTAAATCATCTGTATCAACATATAATAGAACTGAAGTAATCTACGAGTGGAATAATACAATTCCATATAAAATATTCATGAACAACTGGTTAGGACCAAATGTAGACACAGTGATAAAAGAATATCAAAATTTTATTGATAAAACTTTTCAATTAATATTATAAAATGCAAACTTTATCAGAATTTTTAATAAAACTAAAAGCTGCTGGATTGACTATTGATACCATATATGATATTGGTGCTTGCCAGGGAACGTGGAGTCAAGACATAAAGAATACAGTATTCCCTGACAGCGAATTTATATTGTTTGAAGCTAATTCTGCCCATGCCGATTACTTAAAAAATACAGGATTTAAATATTTTCAATCTATATTATCAAATCCCGGAAGAGAATATGTTAATTTTTATCTACGTAATGGTACAGGAGATAGTTATTATAAAGAAAATTCCGCACATTACGATAATATTACCAGTGTACAATATCCTTGCACAACACTTGATCAATTAATTTTAGAAAACAATTTACCTAAACCTGATTTTATCAAATTAGATACGCAAGGATCAGAGCTTGATATATTGGCTGGATCTTCAAGTATCATTGATACTACAAAATTGATCTATACTGAATGTCCAATTATTCAATATAATTTAGGTTCTCCAAATATAAATGATTATTTAGAATATTTTAAATCTAAAGATTTTTTACCTATAGATATATTAGAAATACATAGAGCAGAAGAATTCCTATTACAAATAGATATAATGTTTATGAAAAGAGAATACAAAGAAGAATTTCTTGGAAAAAACACTTACCATCGAATGTAATTAATATATAATTTTAAAAAGAGAAAAATATGAAAAAAATACTAGTAACCGGTGGTGCTGGATTCCTTGGCAGTCACTTATGCGATCGTTTAGTCAAAGAAGGACATCATGTTCTTTGTGTGGATAATTATTTTACTGGAAGTAAAAAGAATATTGAACATTTACTCGATTGTAAAAACTTTGAAGTTATTAGACAAGATATTTGCTTGCCTCTTTATGTTGAAGTAGATGAAATTTATAATCTTGCTTGCCCAGCAAGCCCATATTACTATCAATGGGATCCAATCCAAACTATGAAAACTAGTGTAATTGGAAGTTACAACTTACTAGGTCTTGCTAAACGTACAGGTGCTCGAATATTGCAGGCCAGTACCAGCGAAGTCTACGGTGATCCACACGTTCATCCACAACCGGAAGAATATTGGGGCAATGTAAATCCGATTGGTATACGTAGTTGTTACGACGAAGGTAAACGTGCAGCGGAAACATTGTTTATGGATTACTATCGTGTACACGGTGTTCATGCCAAGATCATGCGTATTTTCAATACGTACGGTCCAAGAATGGCGGAAAATGACGGTAGAGTTGTTAGTAATTTCATTGTACAGGCTCTACAAGGCAAAGATATTACTATCTACGGTTCGGGTCAGCAAACACGTAGCTTCTGCTATGTTGACGACTTGTTAGATGGTATGATGGCACTTATGGCCACAGAAGACGATATTGTAGGTCCTATTAATATCGGTAACCCAGGTGAATTCACTATGTGGGAACTTGCTGAAAAAATTATCCAACTTACAGGAACCGATAGCAAAATTCTACAAATGCCGTTACCACAAGACGATCCAAAACAACGTAGACCAGATATTACTAAAGCCAAACAATTATTAAATTGGGAACCAAAGATCAATTTGGAGCAAGGACTGATAAAAACAATTGACTATTTCCGTAATATCGTGTAAAATAATAACATGAAATATACTATTCGCTGGCAACAATCTTATCACAATTGGGAACCTATTGAATTACCAATTACTGATTTTACAGAAGCGTTAACAGTTATTAACATGATTAGGAATATACAATGACAACTACAACAACATCTTGGACAGTTACATTAGAAGAAGCAGATGATGGCAGCGGAGATCTTGTTATGCCCTTGCCCCAAGCAATGCTGGATTTACAAGGCTGGAAAGAAGGCGACACCCTAAATTGGGAAGAAGGTGACAACGGTTCATGGACTCTATCGAAAGCTAAAAGTGACTAAACGAATTGGATTTGCGTGTAAGTGGATTGATCATAAAGAGCAGGTAAATGGCATTAAACCCACAGATGATGCTAAAAAGTATAATACAGGTGCTACCACTGTTGCTTGGTTAAATAGACAGAGTAAAGATGTTGCAGAGCAAAAACTCTGGGACTTAATGGTGGGTAATATTGAAAGCACCAGAATGCTGGTGGAAAGAGTAGGACAACTTGATCAGAATCTTAGGATGGTTCGCCTTAGCAGTGATTTGCTGCCTGTTTATACCCAATCTGATTGGGCTTATTTCTGGCGCCGTACTGATGTTCGGGATTATTGTGAGCGCAATTTTCTATCTATTGGGGATATCGCTCGCAGCAGTGATGTACGTCTTTCTTTTCATCCTGGGCAGTTTACTGTGCTTGCCTCTGATAATCCTGATATTGTCAATAGGAGCATAGAGGAATTTGAATATCATGCAGATATGGCCAGGTTCATGGGCTATGGTAAATCGTTTCAAGACTTTAAAATCAACGTCCATATCTCAGGTAGGGCCGGTCCAGCCGGTATCCAAGCTGCCCTCAAGCGACTCAGCACCGAGGCAAGAAACTGCATCACCATTGAAAACGACGAAATCAGCTGGGGAATTGACTCAAGTCTTGAACTCTGCAACGATCTCGCTTTGGTGTTAGATATACACCACCATTATATACACACAGGAGAATACATTGAAAAAACTGACGACCGTGTTAAGAGGATTATCGATAGTTGGCGTGGCGTGCGTCCTACTATGCACTACAGTATATCTCGCGAAGATATACTCACAGGCCATTCCACAACACAATTACCCGATCTTAGCACCCTTTTAGAAAGCGGACACAAAAAAGGAAAACTCAGAGCACATTCTGATTTCTACTGGAATACAGCAGTGAACGAATGGGCACTGAGTTTTTTAGACCACTTTGATATCATGGCCGAAAGTAAAGGTAAAAATTTAGCCAGCTTCGCATTACACGAGCAGGCTAAACAATTAGGCTTTCTTTGAGTTAGGCTTCTTTTCAGCTTTGACAACTGTCAATTTAGGAGCCTTGGCTTTTGCTGGGGCTTTTTCTTTAACCGCTGTTTCTGCCTTAGGAGTACGTGGTTTACGTGCTTTCTTTTCTGGTTCAACTGATAGAGCAGAACCTTCGGCAGCACTTACTACTGCCACTTGATCTACAACAGGTGTAGATGCAACAATATTGTTGGCTGCAATAAAATCAGCTACATTTTGAGCAGTAAAACTTTTGCCATATTTACTGTTAATTTCAACAGCCATTTGTTCATTAGTTTTACCTGCATTTACTCCATCCTGTGCTAGTTGAACCGCTAGTTGATGTTCGTCTACAGGTGGTTCTACCGTTACTGGAGGAACATATGTTTCTACTTTATATGGAACAGGTGTGCTTACTTCTACGGGCTTACCTACGAAGAATTCTTTAATTTTTTTAAACATGATTCATTTCCTTTAAGAATTAAATGATACTATTATTTATCTCTATAAATACCTAGTTAATAAAAAGAACATATAATGATCAATGAAGAAGAAGATTTTAGTGATGAAGAATTTTGTGAAGGTGATTATGGATTTATAATAAGTCCAAATGGAGAACTAAAAAGTATGATGTTTCCAGAAGATTTAATGGAAGATCCTCCTAAAACAATTAAAAAAATATTAAAAATCTTTGGCATAACTGATATAAATTTGATTACTGAAAAAACTCTACATTAAATAGTTACCTAAGTAATAAATACATTATCATAATATGAGAGAAATACCCTATGCCAATTAGAGCCGAACTGAATACATTACCAGTAATTCCCGGGGCCACGCCCTCTTCTGCTCAATTTGTTATAAAAAATGACGGAATTGAAGGATTATTACCAACTGTTGTAGCAAGACAATTGCTTGGTGTTGCAGGATATACAGGTAGTGTTGGATTACAAGGCACACAAGGAAGACAGGGTATACAGGGAATTCAAGGTGTACAAGGTCCTCAGGGTGCTCAAGGTGCCCAGGGTACTCAAGGTTCTGGTGTTCAGGGTATACAAGGCACTCGAGGTGCTCAAGGTACACAGGCAAGCCAAGGTGCTCAAGGATACAATGGTGCCCAAGGTAGTCAGGGTGTACAGGGCGCTAGAGGATCTCAAGGTATACAAGGTACACAAGGTATACAAGGTGTTCAAGGACCTGCTGCTGCTGCGGCATTAACGGCCAATACATCAACAAATCTTGCAGGTGGGGTAAGAGGAAGTATTCCTATTCAAAATGGTACTAGTTCAACTTCTTTTATTAGTACTGGTAGTACTGGAAATATTCTCCAATATTCTGGATCAACTGCTACATGGGTCTCTACTTCCACTTTAATGGTTGGCAAAGCAGCTAGTTCATCAAATAGTGATAACGAATATATTACCAATGCTACAAGTGTTTTGGGAAATTGGTATATTACAATGGCAAGTGGTACTAGTGGATACTATCCATTAAACAATTCTAGCGATTTGTCCTATAGTACCACTAATAAAAAATTATCAGTGCCTAGTGTAACTATTACCACGTCAACTGCGGCAGTGTCAAGTACAACAGGTGCATTAACTGTAGCTGGTGGTGCTGGTATACAAGGTGATTTATATGTTGGTGGTCAAATTGTTGCAGAAAAATTAGTAATTCAATATACAACTGTAACTACAACATTAATTAAAACCGACGATATAATTTCTACTTATAATTATACAAATGCAACATCTACTTCAAGTGCTGCAATGGTAGTAGCAGGTGGATTGGGTGTTGGTAGAGACATTTATTTTGGTGGAAATTTATACCAAAATGGTGTTTTATTTACAGGTGGTGGCGGTTCACAGGGTATTCAAGGATCAAATGGACGTCAAGGTACACAAGGTGCTCAAGGCGGTCAGGGTGTACAGGGATCTGGTGCTCAAGGATCGCAAGGAACTGGTACTCAAGGTAATCAAGGTGTACAAGGAAGGGACGGCTCAGCTGTTGCACAAGGTAGTCAAGGTAGTCAAGGTATTCAGGGAAGACAAGGTATTCAAGGTGCAGACGGAATTGGTACTCAAGGTATACAAGGATCAACTGGACGTCAAGGTACACAAGGTGCTCAAGGCGGGCAGGGTATACAAGGAGAAGCAGGAGTAGATGCACAGGGTATTCAAGGATCAAATGGACGTCAAGGTACACAAGGTGCTCAAGGCGGTCAGGGTGTACAGGGACAAGCAGGTACAGCACAGGGTGCTACCGGACCAGTGGGTCCTACTGCGGCTCAAGGTGCTAATGGTGTTCAAGGTAATCAAGGTGTACAAGGACAAGCAGGTAATGTACAAGGTGCTCAGGGTTCTATAGGTTCTCTAGGTATTCAAGGCAATCAAGGCGTTCAAGGACAGGCAGGTACAGCACAAGGCGCTAATGGTGCTCAAGGTAGTCAGGGTGTAACTGGTAATCAAGGTACTAGAGGTATTCAAGGACAAGCAGGAGTGGATGCAACAGGTACTCAAGGCGCTAATGGTACTCAAGGTAGTCAAGGTGTAATTGGTATTCAAGGTAGCCAGGGTGTTCAAGGATCAGGCGCACAAGGCGCACAAGGAAATCTTGGAATACAAGGTAATCAAGGCGTTCAAGGACAAGCAGGTAATGTGCAAGGAGCAAATGGTGCTCAAGGTTCAATAGGTGCTACTGCTGCTCAAGGTGCTCAAGGCGGCCAGGGTGTTCAAGGACAAGCAGGTAATGTTCAAGGAGCAAATGGTGCTCAAGGTTCAACAGGTGCTACTGCTGCTCAAGGTGCTACTGGTGCTGGTACGCAAGGTGCTATTGGTACAGCTACCCAAGGTGCCACCGGTGCCGCGGGCGCTGGTACGCAAGGTGCTAATGGGTCAGGTACTCAAGGTAGTCAGGGTATAACCGGTGCTCAAGGTAATCAAGGCACACAAGGATTACAAGGATTACAAGGTATTCAGGGTGTACAAGGATTACAAGGTATTCAGGGTGTACAAGGTATTCAAGGTGCAACAGGTACTGCCGGGGCGGGTACTACACAGCAGGTTATATATAATAATGCAGGAACACTAGCAGGCGATGCTAACTTATTATGGGCATTGAATGGTGGCGCTGGATCAAAACGATCATTGTATGTTGGTGGAACAGCAGGTACTAATGGTTGGGGAATGTTTGCAAAATCATTTAATTTTGCTACAAATAGTTCAATCTATGATGGAACTTCTAACGGGGATAAATTAGAGTTTGCTGTACAAGGTCTGTCCAGAATGAACTTAACTGGAGACAATGGATTAGCTGTACAAAGTGTAGTGAGCATTAACAATTATGGAGGCACCGCTGCTGCCGGTGTATTACGTTTTGGAGCCGCAGGTAGTGGAACTTATATGGCCCATGACGCCGCTAATTCTAGTGGGCTAGGTGCCGGATTGTTTATTGCGGGTATGGATACAATTGTAGGAAATAATAAAAATCTTAAAGTTACCGGAGAAACTACTTCAACAAAATACACCGCAACAAGCGGAGAGATAAGATTACAAAATTTTAATAGCAATTCTAACAGTGGTGTAGTAAGATTCGGAACTGGCATGGATCAATACCTTTTTTACAATGGCGATTCTGGCTTTGGGCCTGTTGCTTATTATTTGGCCAAAGGAGAGATGTATTTTGGTTATGGTGGAACTCATAATCTAAGTGTTACCGGAGATGTTATTGCATATTCTGCATCTGACCAAAGATTAAAGACTAACATCAAACCTATTACCAATGCGGTTGATAAAATTAATAAATTAGACGGCATTACATATAATTGGAATGAGTTGGCCAGAGATAGAGATACCACTCTAACAGAAGCAGGATTGCTGGCTCAACAAGTTGAAGCAGTATTACCCGAAGTAGTAACTACTAGAGAAGATGGATATATGGCTGTTAAATATGAAAGAATTGTTCCATTATTAGTCGAGGCTATTAAAGAACTTTCTGCAGAAGTTAAAGAACTCAAAAAACAATTAGCTAAAATCTAACCCAATAAATAATAAAAATAATCGGAGTTAACAGTGGCAAGTACAATTACAAATTATAGTGATGATATTAATATCAATTTTCCAATACCAGGAGTTGATAATGATAGTCAGGGATTTAGAACAAATTTTGCCAAAGTACAATCTGCACTAGCAGTGGCCAGTACAGAAATTAGCGACTTACAATTAACCACATCTGATCCTAGCAATCTTACATTAAACAATCATACATCTAGTGAACTATATAATTTAGGTGATGTAAACGACGGAACTATGGTATTTTTAACTGATGTTAATAAACCAGCATATTATTTTGGCAGTACATGGTATACATTTACTGGAACATCCGTAGTTTTAAATGGTAGTTCAGTAACGGATACAGGTGATATTAACTGTGCAGGTAATATTAGTTGTGCAGGTAGTATTCTAACTGTAGGATTAGGAGTATCTGGAAATACTATTATTCAAGGTACGCTAGCTGTTCAAAGCAATGAAGCATTGATTAATGGAGGTGCTTCTAATTTACAGAAAACTGCGGGTTATTTTACTACTGCGGCCGCAAGTACCGCTACATTAGCAGCAGGCGATCGAATTGGTTTAATTAAAACTTTTATGATGGTAGGCGATAATGGCGATATGGTTATTACTGTTGCCAACGCTGGTTGGAAATCATCAGGTTCGGGTACTATGACATTTGATGCTATCGGCGATGGATGTACATTACAATACATTAACAGCAAATGGTTCTGCATTGGAAATAACGGCGTGGTGTTTGGATAATAACATATGTTTAATCCATTGTTGCCAGATTTGTCAACATTAAAAAATGATGATGTCGATAATAAAATAACTGAATTAATGCAGAAATATTTTATAGCATCCAGATTTGGCCAAAGCGGAGTTATGCAACAAATTTCAGTAATATTGCAAGTTTACAAAGATGAACAATCTCGCAGACAGCAAGAAGCTAATAAGAAACTTATCCAAAATAGAAATCAAGATTTAGACGAATTTATTAAAATAGATCGTTGACAATAATCAGTTAGTAGTGTAAACTAACAAAATGACAATAAATGAGTACGGTGCTATTCTAGTATCTTCTACAGAAATGTTTGATGCCCTTTATACGGGTAAAATAAAAACATTTAAAAATATCCACGTGGATCAAACTACAGTGGATCAATTTAATACTGCCAAAGATCTAAATAGAGATAATTTTGAATATCTGAACACTTACAAAGATCCAAATACGTCATTGAAGCAATTTGATTTAGATTTACAAAATGACTGGTTTATGCCAGAAGAGTATAAATCTACATCATTAAATATAGTAGAACATTTGCTATCATTGTGTAAAACGGATGTGGAAACTAATAGAGTATTAGAAGAACTGGAATTATTTGTCCAATATGACATGATTGAGCTACTAGGTTATCTTAAATACTTAGTAGACACAATGAGAGAAAATAGCCTAGTATGGGGTGTAGGACGTGGTAGTAGTGTAGCCAGTTATTGCCTATACTTGCTAGGTGTTCACAAAATAGACTCAATAAAGTTTGAGCTTGATATAAGAGAATTCTTAAAATAGGAGAAAAATATGGTACATAGATCAATGCAAGGTAAAGTAGTTGACATGGATAAATTAATGAGACAAAATGAACTCATGCCTGCTATAGGTAATGTTAGAGTAAATGCTCGCGGAGACGAACTCGGACCTGGCGGCAAAATTATTAAAAAACGTGAAGATGCAATGGCAGAATATTATCAGAGTAATAATAAAATTATTCCAGATACACCACAACCTGTAGAACCAAAATTGGCTGCGGGTCCACGAAACGTAGTCGACACTACCACACCAGCAAGAAAGACCAAGGTTGCAGATGAAAGTTAAAGGTAAAATTGTTCCTATTAAGGATACCGTTATTGTTTCTAATATGGAGTTTGGTATGCAAACTACCAAAGCTGGCATAGTACTTACTAGTGATAACGGTAAGGCAGAAGGAATCTATCCACGCTGGGGTCGTGTATGGGCTATTGGTCCAGAACAAACTGATGTTCAGGTCGGAGAATGGGTTTTAGTAGAACATGGACGTTGGGGAAGAACCGTTGAACTCGAATTAAACGACAACGATATAATTGAACTGCGGCGAGTGGATACAAAGGCAATACTTGCTACTGCTGATGAAAAACCCGAAGGTTGGATGAGAAGAGCATAAAAGGGCTTGACAGGCCCTTTTTTTACGACTATAATATACTATGAAAACACGTGAACAAATTATTACTAGTATGTGTCTTACTGTTAGGCACGATTATGGTTTAGATAAACATCCCGACGATGCTCCGTTTGTCTCAGGTATGACAGGATCCGAACGTAAGGCATTATGGAATCAAATGGCACAAATATTTGATAACAATATTTGGCCACATATGGGATTTAGAGATGAGGACGACTGGAAGTGATTAACTTTTGAGATATTACATGTCTGAGTATAATATGTACTTAAAAAATATAAACATGTATCATACATACCTTCCAGTTTAAAAATAGGAGGAAAACACGAATGCTTTTCAAAGGAATTATATACAGATGATATTTAACAAACTCAAAGATCTTAAATCTCAAAATAAAAAAATTGGTATTGTTTTTAGTGCATGGGACCTTTTTCATGCTGGCCATATTGCTATGTTAGCAGAGGCTAAAAATCATTGTGATTATTTGATCGCAGCATTACAAACAGATCCAACTATTGATCGCCCGGATAGTAAGAATCCTCCGATACAAAGTATTGTAGAGCGTCAGATACAAGTTAGCACAAATCGTAATGTAGATGAAGTGGTTGTATATCAGACAGAAAAAGATCTTGAAGACCTCTTGCTTATTTTGCCTATTGATGTTAGAATATTAGGTATAGAGTATGCAGACAAGGACTTTACAGGTAGAGATATTTGTCTCAAACGTGGAATTGAAATTGTCTATAATGGACGAGATCATTCCTTTAGTAGCAGCAGTCTACGCAAACGTGTAGCAGAAGCAGAAGGAAATAAAAAATGAAAAACTGGTTACGAAATAAGATGCACAATTTTATATTCCCGCCTGATGAGGCACAACGAGCAAATAAGGTGTCGAGAGGACTTGCTATAACATCCACAGAACCCGGAGAAACTCTTAGTACAGAACCCTTGCGTCTAAGCGTCTATCGTGCCAACGGTGGAACTATTGTTGAGACTCGTGTGTATGATCGTCAGAAGGATCGTAGTCAAAATCAACTACACATTGTAGGACATGATCAAGATCTTGGACATAGCATAGCAAAGATTATTACTATGGAGTCATTGCGTGGATAATATTGAAGTACAACCTAAAGATACAAGTCGCGGACATTTTTATGTTAGCCTTGTAAAGAGTGCTATCCGCATCGTAGCAGGTGCTTGCTTAATTGGAGGAAACTTTTTAATGGCAGGATATTGTCTAATCATAGCAGAAATGCTTGGTATTGTTGAGGAACTAGTATGATTGAACTCTGGGTAGAAAAGTATCGTCCAAGAAAGGTTGGCGATTATGTGTTCAAAGATGACGCACAACGTCGTCAGGTACAATCGTGGATCAAAGAAGGCAGCATTCCACATCTGTTGCTAAGTGGTGCTGCCGGTATTGGTAAAACTACATTAGCCAAAGTATTGTGTAATGAACTAAACATTGAAGAATACGATGTACTTGAAATCAACGCAAGTCGTGATAACAATGTAGATACTGTACGTGATAAGATCATCAACTTTGTACAGATGATTCCATTTGGTCCTTTTAAGGTGGTACTATTAGATGAAGCAGATTATCTCACGCCTAACGCACAGGCAATCCTTCGCGGAGTTATGGAGACCTATAGTAACCATAGTAGGTTTATTCTTACTTGCAATTACCCAAATAGAATTATTCCTGCTCTTCATAGTCGTTGTCAGGGCTTTCATGTGGACAAGACCGACCAAACAGAATTTACTGCCAGAGTAGCAACTATTCTTGTAGAAGAAAATGTAGACTTTGATCTTGATGTATTGGATACCTATGTTAAACTAACTTATCCCGATTTGCGTAAGTGTATCAATATGGTACAACAAAATGTCAATGGTGGTAAATTATTAACTCCTAGTGCCGGAGACGAAGGTGTTGCTGATTATAAAGTTGATATGGTTGAGCTGTTTAAGAAAGGCAAGATCAAAGAAGCACGTACATTGTTATGTGGTCGTGCCCGCCCTGAGGAAATGGAAGAACTTTACACATGGATGTATACCAACTTAGATTTGTTTGGCAAGACTGAAGAACAAAAAGATCAAGCATTGTTGATCATTAAACAAGGATTAGTTGATCACACATTGATTGCTGATCCAGAAATCAACCTTGCGGCAACTTTGGTAAAATTAGCACGTTTACAATAGAATGAGAGTAGCAATATTATTTTCAGGACAACCTAGATTCAGAAAGTCATTAGACGATCTAGTAAAGAATATAATCGGATACGACCAGCTAGACTGGTATTTTTATCTTTGGAATAATAGCTATCATAGATTACACTATGAACCAATTCCCTTGGTTCCTCCACCGTGGATGAATATAGCTAGTAGAGAGTGGGCTGTAGAAACTATCAGAAATAAACTAGTATGGCCTCCAAATATTCTTGCAGGGTTAGATGTTAGTGAACCAGTCTATAAAGATCCATTGCTATCCCAATTTGGTAGTTTATACAGAGCAGACCGTATGAGGCAAGAATGTGAAAAATTACATGGCAAGTATGACTTGGTTATAAGAGCAAGACCAGATGACTGTATTTCTCACGTTAATTTAACTGATATAAAACTTCATTTAGAGCAAGAGACAAACGTAATATATACTCCTTCAAAAAATAAACATTACATACATGGATATGGCATGAGTGATCATCTTGCAATATCGTCATCGGATAATATGACGATCTATACTAATTTGATACACCATATGAACAGTTATATGGAAAATGGTTTTTCTCCTCATGCCGAAGGATTGCTGGCCTATCATCTTAGTTTGAATAATATAAAATTAGTTGAAACATTAGACTACGAAGCGTATCCCGAATCATGGGATAATATTTGGGAATAGAAAAACCGCATAGTCGATTGCAGGTCAGTACTATGCGGTTTGTCGTTTGAGTTAGTTAAGTTAATTAATCGTCAGTTTGTTCCTTATAGATTTTTAACACTTCCTTAACGACTGGGTGTCGTTCAATATCTTGAGTTTCAAATCTCGCCATTGCAATCATTCGCGAATCACCTCCTTGTCCGAACAAACTGCAAAACTCTAGGAGACCGTTTTCACTAGGACGGTCGGCTTGGTTTAAATCTCCAGTAACTACCATTCTAGAATTATTGCCAATTCTAGTTAATAACATCTTCATCTGACTCGGAGTGGCATTTTGCATTTCGTCAGCAATGACAAAAGCATTCTTAAATGTTCTCCCCCTCATATATGCTAGTGGACTGATCTCAATGGATCCATCTTCTAACATACCTGCTATCTCCTTAGGGTGATAGTATTCTTCAAAGACGTCAAATATAGGTCTAGTCCAGGGTGCCATTTTGGCATTTAAATCCCCGGGCAAAAACCCATGTTCTTCATCTACCGATACAGCAGGGCGGGTTACTATTATTTTACTAATTGACCCTTCCTTATACAATTTAATTGCCATCTGTACGGCTAACATTGTTTTACCCGTACCGGCTGGACCGATGGCTAAAACAATGTATTTCTTGGGGTTTTTTAGCAATTCGAGATAGTTCTCTTGGCTTAGGTTTCGTGGAACTATATTGACTTGCTGGCTTCTTTTCAAATATGGCTTAATTTGAATTAAGTTGCTATTTGATTCTTTGTGGAATCTAGGATCTCGTTTTTCACTCATATCCCTGTTCTTTCTATTGGCTCTAGGCAATTTTACCTCCTTGGTGAAGATTGACCTGCAATAATATTTAAAATTTATTTCAAAATACCAGCTCAAAGTACCCATTTTTGGACCACTGTAATTTAACATAGTATATCGGCCAGTTATGGATAAATATTTGATAAAGAGAAAGCCTATGCACGACATTATAGACGTTATAAAGAATCTACAAACACTTAGTGAAAACAATAGTGCGTTTAAAGTATTAAAAGACTTTGAACGTGTTATTGACGAATTAGATGTATATGTGTTTAAAAATTGGGAAGAAGGCGAATTAATTTCTGGACCTAAAGTAAATCGCTATGATGTAGAATGTAAATTTATGTGGTCGCGTGAAAATATGCCAGATCCCAAAGGCGGCAAACGACTTGTAGATTACGGTTGCCAAGTAGTTTTTGCCAAAGAAGTAGTTATGCTACCACGTAAGATCAAGGACCCTGGCGACTTCAGACCTGGCACTAAAAAAGGTAAGATCGATGCACATCCTATTTGGACTGTGACCATTATTATGCCTAAGAAACTAATGCAGGATGTGTATGTGGGTAAAGAAAATCAAGAAAATAACAGAATGGCTGAACTAATGAAATACAGCAATAATACAGCTGAAACAGAAAATGTTGCACAAGAAGAACCAATGGAGGCTCCAGCAGATGCCACAACTTAATGAAGGACTAAGATCCGGAGATCTAAGAAGCTATGTATCAGAGCTGTTCACCGTTGATCAATATAAAAGCAAAATGGGCGAGGACGGGGACGTAATTGTATTAGGTTTCCGTGTACGTGAAAAGAATCCAGCCATAGATATGATGGAATTTATCGAAAAAGGCTATGACTTTATTCTTGATGCTGATATGAGTGCTGGAGAAGAAAATGATGGTCAATATCAAGTATTTGTAGAAATACAAAGAACTCCAGAATTAAAAACACAATTGAAAGAATTGTTAGGCGGCGTTGGACAACTATGTGATTGCCGTGAATGGAAATTCCGCTATCAAAAGGCAGTAACTAGCCTCGAATTTAATGAAGACAATATTACAGAGGCAATACCAATGACTAAAGAAGACTACGAACGTAAAGTGATGGAAATTAAAAATACTGATGTTAGAGAATTTTTTGACCAAGGTATAGTGGATGTTGCTCTCGAATCTGATAATAATTTGATATTTAGCAAACCATATGCTGGTGATATTTCTGCTAAATTTATTGCCATTGGCGACTACGAAGATGTTAAGAAAACAGTACCTGGTCCACTTTCATTAGACGAAAGCAGTCAGAGCCAAATGTTCTTCTTAACCAAGTATATGGGCAATTACGAAATTAATAAAATTGGTAAACAATTTTTAATTAGGAACGGCACCCGTGCTGTTGTTATAGAAAAAGACAGGTGGTAAAATATGTGGCAAATTATGTGGTTGCTGTCGTTTTTACCCAATATATTCTGGCATTTTTTAACTATATGTGGTCTAATTGCGGTATTATCTGCACTAGTTTTAAAACGCATTCCTTTCATTAGTACATATAGGATTCCATTACAATACGGCGGAGTTCTAGCATTATTACTTGGTATATGGATGGAAGGCAGTATTGCCAACGAAGCAAAATGGCAGGCAAAAGTTAAAGAGATGGAAGAAAAAGTAGCCATAGCAGAGGCAAAAAGTCAAGAAGAAAATGTAAAAATTGTCACCATAATTGCTGAAAAAACTAAGATAGTTCACGAGCGTGGCAAGAACATTATTAACTATATAGATCGAGAAGTTGTTAAAGACAAAGAAGTAGTTAAGTTTATAGAAAATTGTCCTATACCCGGTATCATTATTAAAACACATAATGCTGCTGCACTGAATCAACCTATTGAAATTCCTAAAGAACCTGAAGCGGCACCAGCTGAACCTGAAGTAAAAACAACACCACAGGTTCAAGCAGAGGTACAACAACCAGTTATTGTAGCAACTGCTACAGTGATTACCTGGGCTAACATTAGATCAACTAAAAATATTAAAGATGAAAAAATAGAAAAATTAGCACCAGGCACACGTTTGGATGTTTTAAAGTTGGAAAATGGATATGCTTTTGTTAAAGGTAATAAACAAGGGTGGGTAGGTGTAGAATTTCTTACAGTGATAAAAAAGGCATAAATGAAAAAAATATTAATAATTTGTTTGGCATTATTTCTTACAGCGTGTTCTACAACGGTGCCTGTAGTAGCCAAGTTTCCTATTGCACCTGATGTGTTAATGGAAAAATGTCCTCCACTGAAAACCATTGAAGGTGAGCACATAAGTATCATTGATTTTACAAAAGCAGTCACTACCAACTATACATTATATCACGAATGTGTGATAAAAAATGAGGCGTGGACACTGTGGTATAATAAACAAAAAGAGATATTTGAGAATATAAAATAAGGAGAATATTATGTTAGAAACATTATTTTGGTTAGCATTAGGAGCATTTGTAGGATGGAATTTTCCACAACCTGAATTTGCTAAAAACATTCAAACGAAGGTTGTTGCTGTATTTCGCAAGGGGGAATAATGTCAGACTTTATTTTATCACAAGAACAATTGGCACAATTACTTCCAGGTAATCCATATATTGATCACTGGTATCACGCATTAGAACAAGCATTGCCTGATTACGATATTAATACTCCTAACAGAGTAGCAGCGTTCCTAGCTCAATGCGCTCACGAAAGCGGTAGTTTTGTATTCTTAAAAGAAAACTTAAACTACAGAGCAGTAACATTGCGTAAGGTATTTCCTAAGTATTTCCCCAATGACGATATTGCTGGTGCATATGCAGGCAAACAAGAAATGATTGCTAATCGTGTATATGCTAGTCGTATGGGCAATGGTGATGAACACAGTGGCGATGGCTACAAGTATTGCGGACGTGGTTTAATTCAACTTACAGGCAAAGATAACTATACACGTTTTGCCGAAAGTATTGAAACACCTGTAGAAGATATTCCAGAATATTTGGCTACGTTTGAAGGCGCTGTACAAAGTGCTTGCTGGTTCTGGGAAAGTAATAATCTAAACAACGAAGCAGATGCTGGTGATATTAAAACAATGACACGTAAGATCAATGGCGGCTATATTGGCTTAGATGATCGTATTAAACACTACCAACACGCATTACACGTAATGGGTGCATAATATGACACCAGAAGAACAACAAAAGATCAACAAAGAGTTAGCCGATGCGGCTGACAAACTAGTCAAACAAGTATTGGCCGCTGCCGAGGCTGTGGCCGCTGCCGCTGCCGCACAAAACAAAAACTCAGAAGGATCATAATATGAAACCAATTGTAAAAGTTCTAAATGGGTTGGTAGAAGGCGACGACACTGAATGGGTTGAAGATCCAGAAAAACCCGGAGTATTTGTTTTACAAAAGAAAGAAAAAACTGAATAAATTAACACACTGAGGAGCGTAAGATGGCAGACGAAGCAAAACCTTTATCACGTAGCGAACGTGAAGCACAGATTAAAGACAAGGCAGGATTAGTTATTGTCTTTATGGCATTATTTTTAGCGGGCAACACTTACCTTGCTAATAACTTTAGCGGCATAGCACAGACTAATTTGCTAAAAGCCAGCAACACCTATGGATTTTATCAATCTAAAAGTATCAAGCAAACTATTGCTGAAGGGCAATTAGAAGATGCTAAACAAAGTAAAGATAAAGAACGTATTGCTAAACTAGAAGCAAAGATTGCTCGCTATGAAACTGATCCTGAAAAAGGCGAAGGCAAGAAAGAATTACTTGCAAAGGCACAGGGACTAGAAGCTGCCCGTGACGAAGCAAGGTTACACGGTCCTTGGCTAACATTTTCAGGTATGTTATTCCAACTTGCAATTGTATTGTTATCAGCAAGTATCTTAGCAGTTAACAATAAGATGTATAAAGCTAGTCTAGGTGTTGGTGCTGTAGGATTAATACTAATGGCACAAGGCTTCTGGCTTTTCTTCTAACTTAACTACATACTTAACTTAATAGTCTGCTCCTTTAAATAATAGTACACTATTATGGAGCGTACTAATGTGGATTTTCAAACCCGGTATTCTGATATCCGCATTTTCGCTGTTGATTCTTACGGCTTCATCGGATCCTTATGCTCCTATAATTGCTCCACAAGATAGCCACCATTGGCGTAAACTTGAAAAAGTTTGCGAAGAAGGTAGAAAAACGTATGGTGCAAATGAATTCGTAGAGAATGGTAGAGTATGCCGCTGGACTATGATTCCTTATTGGCCCAAGGATAAAGGTATAGAAAAATAATGGATCCGCTAACTATCTACGCTGGAGCACAAGCTACTATAGCAGGTATAAAAGGTGCCATTGCTATGGGCAAAGATATTAATAATTTAATAGGTGAAGTTAGTAAATTCTACAGCATGGCAGATCAGGTACACGTTGCTAGTACCAAAAAGAAAATTGAAAGCATAAAGAAAAGTGATAGCCAAATTGCTGCTGAAGCATTACAAATTGCCTGGGCATCTAAGAAGTTACGTGAAGATGAACGTTATCTAAAAGATATGTTAATCTGGAGTGGCAACGATGATGTATATTATGAGATGATTGCCGAACGTACTAGGATGGCCAAAGAACGGGCAGACGCGGAAAGATTAGAAGAAGAACGTATTCAAAGACAGCGTGAAACAATGGGTGAATTAATAATGAACACACTGTTGTTTATTGCAGCTATTGCATGTATTGTTCCAATTGGTGCATTATTTTGGCAGTTCATATTTGTTAGATAGTTTTACGTGAAAAATTGATAAATATCAGTACACTTAACGGAGCAACCCATGGCAGACGAGCAAGAAGAAAAAATCAGCGCAAGCGAGAAGAAAAAAGAAGATTGGATGAACAGTAAATGGCGTCCAATGATGGGTTGGATGTATATGCTAATCTGTACCATGGACATGGTAGTATTTCCAGTACTTTGGAGTTTATTACAAAGTCTCAGCCATGGGGCAGTTAATTCACAATGGCAACCATTAACACTACAAGGTGCAGGATTGTTCCACATTGCCATGGGCGCTGTACTTGGTATTGCTGCACACGGTCGCACACAAGAAAAATTAAATGGTGCAAATAACGGCGGGTTAGGTCAACCAGGATTAGGAACAACTTATGTTCCACCAGGCGCACAAAATACAGTTACTGTAGGAGGATCAAATAATGGCGGATTTAATTCACCAGCAGGCGGCTTTGGTAACTCCGGTAGTTTTGGTAACTCCGGCAATTTTGGTTCACCAGCACCAACAGGCTTTGGTGGTAATTCAGGATTTGGAGCGCCAGCGGGTGGCTCCTCAACAGTTGTTACAGGATTTGGTGGCAAACCCGCACCTGTACAACCACAACAACCAATGTTATAAAGGAACATTAAAATGAATAAATTATTAGCGGTATTACTTGTAGGCATTATGTCCAGCACAGCATATGCTGGCGGGGAAACAAAAGAAGTTTGTAAAGATAAATTAGACAAGGCTGGCAAGCCTGTAATGAAGGCCGGAAAACCGGTTCAAGTGTGTAAAAAAATCAAAGTGCATAAAAAATTAGAAGGCACTGAGGTTCCAGTTAAGAAGAAATAAAATCTCTTGACATCACCTAAAAGGTATAGTATAATCTACTATACCTTTTTTCTATTAGGGATATAATTATGGATCATTACTCAACTTTGGGCGTGGATAGAAACGCCAGACCAGACGACATTAAACTTGCTTATCGCCGAATGGCTAATCAACATCATCCAGATCGCGGCGGTGATAAAGCTAAGTTTCAAGAAGTACAGGCAGCTTACGAAACATTAAGCGACCCTCAACGAAGACAACAATACGATAATCCTCAACCACAGGGATTCCACTTTGGTGGACCCCAGGGATTTGAAGAAATGTTTCATCATGCATTTGGTGGTGGACATCCTTTTGGAGATATGTTTGGTAGGCGTGGGCCACCTATGAGAAATAGAAATCTAAATCTCCAAACTCAAATTACCTTAGAAGAAGCATATTACGGAAAAGATCTTATTGCTAATATTACTCTACCGTCGGGCAGAGATCAAGTATTAGAAATTAAAATTCCAGCAGGTGTAGTCGACGGAACTACACTGAGATTATCAGGAATGGGCGACGATTCTGTTAGTAATGCACCCAGGGGTGACATACATCTTTCAGTACACGTTATGCCACATCATGAATTTCAACGTCAGGGAGATGATTTAGTTAAAACCTTGCAGGTTAATTGTATAGATGCAATTCTAGGAAAAAATATACCATTTACTATTATAGATGGTCGTACATTAGAAGTGAACATTGCACCTGGTACACAACATGGGCAAACATTAGCTGTGCAAGGACACGGTATGCCAAATATATCTAACGCATACATGAAAGGCAGACTATTATTGAACATTAATATTACTATACCGACTAATCTTAATGAATATCAAAAACAAATGCTTAGACAAATCAATTTGTAAATATTATTATGTTGACACTTATAAAATTCCCCGACCCGATACTTAGGCAACGTATGCCTGATTTTGACTTTGCTAATCCTATAATGGATCCTGTAGAACTTGAAAAGGCAATGTTAGAAATTATGTTTGCCGCTGACGGCATTGGACTTGCTGCTAATCAGGTAAACATTGCTGCCCGTGTGTTTGTTATGGGGCATAGAGTAAATCCAGAAGCTGCTCAGGCATTCTTTAATCCTGTTATAATTGGTAATACAGAAGAAATTGCTGATATGGAAGAAGGTTGCTTGAGTTTTCCAAGAATATATGTTAATATTAAACGACCTAAAGCAATTAAGGCTCGTTGGCAGAATAGCCGAGGAGAATTTGAAGAAGGAGAGTTTGATGGTTATAACTGTAAGTGCTTCTTACATGAATATGATCATCTTGAGGGAATTACATTCCAAGATCGAGTCAGCAGCCTTAAATGGGCTATGGCAGTTAAGAAAACTAAAGTAAAGAGAAAGTACAAATAATGCTACAACCAAACAAAGACCTAGAAGACATTTTCAATTCAGCCGTTGGATTTGCCAACGAACATCGTCATGAATATGTTACTCTGGAACACTTCTTGTACGGTATGATTAAAAATGAACCATTTGCTAAACTATTAACTAACTTTGGTACAGATGTTAATTCAATGGTTAAGGATTTAGAAAAATATATAACCACAGATCTTAATGAAATTGTCACTAACGACCTTGATCGCCCTAAGAAAACTGCCACTGTTGATCGTATGCTACATCGTGCATATCAAACAGCATTGTTTTCAGGTAGACTACTTATTGAACCAGTAGACTGCTTTGTTAGTATGTTTGCTGAAAAGAAAAGTCACGCATTTTACTTTGTACGCAAGGCAAATATTGACAAAGATAAGTTTCTAAGCTACGTACAGAAAGAGTTTGATAAAGAAGAACAGGAAGAAGAAGTTGAGAAACCTGTAAATCCACAAATTGAACGTATGCTTAACCAGTACTGCGTTAATCTATCTGCTCGTGCTAAATCTAAAAAGATTGATCCTGTTATTGGACGCGAAACAGAGATTGAAGAAGTTCAATTAGTATTGGCACGTAGGAATAAAGCCAACGTAATGCTCATTGGTGATCCAGGTGTAGGTAAGACTGCTATTGCAGAAGGACTAGCACGTAAGATCGTTGAAGGTAGTGTTCCTAAATTTATTCAAGATAATACTGTTTATAGTCTAGACATTAGTGCTATGCTAGCAGGTAGTAAGTATCGTGGAGACTTTGAAGAACGTTTAAAGATGGTATTAGGTGCTCTAGAAAAGAAAAAGAACTGTATCTTGTTCATTGATGAGGCACACATGATGAGTGGTGCTGGTGCTAACAGTGGTAGCAGCAATGATATGGCAAATATGCTTAAACCTGCATTGAGCAAAGGTACTATTAAAGTTGTAGCCAGCACAACCTGGGAAGAATATCGCAAACATTTTGAGAAAGATCGTGCATTGATGCGTCGATTCCAACGTGTTACTATAGATGAGCCTAGTGAAGCAACTACTATTAAGATTCTTAAAGGTCTACGTAAGTATTACGAAAAACATCATAATGTTAAAATCACTAACCAAGCACTTACAGACGCAGTAACATATTCTGTCAAGTATATGAGTGATAAGAAATTGCCAGATAAGGCCATTGATCTTATTGATTGTGCCAGTGCTCGCTTTAAACTCAAAGATGAAGAAAACGGCGTAGTGGATCACGACGAGATTATATTCGAAGTAGCAAAGATTGCCAATCTTCCACTAGATCAAATTAGTGCTAAAGAAGGTTCTAACCTTGCAGGACTTGAAAAAAGTATGCGTGGTAAAGTGTTTGGGCAAGAGAAAGCAATTGAAACACTACTGGATAAGATCTTTATTGCCCAAGCAGGACTAAAAGCATTCAATAAACCAGTAGGTAGCTTCTTGTTTGTTGGTCCAACTGGTGTAGGTAAGACAGAAGTTGCTAAACAACTTGCTGGCAATATGGGTATTAAACTGGTTAGATTTGATATGAGCGAATATCAAGAGAAACACAGTGTGGCTAAGTTCATCGGTGCTCCTCCTGGATACGTAGGATTCGAAGATAATGCTGGTCAGCTAATTACTAATCTACAAGAACACCCTAACTGTGTTCTATTGTTGGACGAAGTTGAAAAAGCTCATCCAGATGTGCTTACTGTTATGCTACAATTAATGGATAATGGCTTTATTACTGGCAGCAATGGTAAGAAAGCAGATGGTCGAAATGCTATTATCATTATGACCAGTAACTTAGGTGCTGCTGATGCTGAAAAGAATGGTGTTGGATTTGGTAGTTTAGAGCGTGATGGTGATCCTAAGGATGCTGTTAACAAATTCTTTGCACCTGAGTTCCGTAATCGCTTAGATGGAATTATTAAGTTTGGCAAGTTGGATCACACAAGTATGACCAAAGTTGTTAAGAAGTTTGTTGACGAACTTAACGCATTAATCAAAGACAAGAATGTACACGTTAAACCTAACGCAGAATCTATTGAGTATTTGATTAAGAAAGGCTTTGATAGCAAAATGGGTGCTCGTCCTCTACAACGTACTATTGATGAATACATTAAGAAGCCATTAAGCAAGGAAATCTTGTTTGGTAAGCTGGTTAATGGTGGTGTTGTTGAAGTATCAGTAGAAGATGACAAACTTAAACTCAACATCGTTGAAGTATTGCCTGTAGTTAAGGTAGAAAAAAATGCAGATACAGAAGCTACCATCCAGTAAGTTATTCTATAACAAATGGCCCTACAAGATAGAATGCTATATCAGTGGGGCCAGTAGATTACGCTGGGCCGGTGTTGATCAAACTAAAGATTTCTGTCTTGGTGAACCGGCTCCTGCTCTATGGCGTTGGCAAAGTAATGATAAATTGAGCAAAGAAAACAAAGCCCAGTTATTAGCATTTACCACAGGGTTAGAGCCGTTTCTAGCATTGAAAGATCAGCTACAAACTCGTGTAGAAGGTAAGCATTATAATATCTTTTGTAAAGATCCTGTATTGTTGGAGAATATCTACAAAGCAGTTGCACCTTGGGTAGAAAGAATATCTGGCCCTACTACAGAAGAAGAACTTAATTATATGCTAGATAATGGGCATAAGAAGATTCTGCGTGATATATTGCCCAAGGATGGATACAAGTATAAAGTATATCTTAAAGAATCATGGTCCATGGAGGGTAGATTGGCATTTGCCGAATGGGCTGCTAAGTTTCCTGATACTATAAACATTAGTAAAAATTCTAAAAAGTGGTTAGAATCTAAACATAGATGGTTATACAATCCGTTTATGTATGTCAAAGATGAGAAAACTTTGACTATGATTGGGCTGTTTGCCAGCGGAAATGTCAAACGAGTAGAAGAATTCATACTACGGGAGAACTTAATGACGGCATAAATACTTTATTATGCCAGCATTAAGCCAAAACCTTGTTTTCAAAATCACCAACGGTAATACTACTACAAATTCTGTACAGGTAGATTACCCAAATACTGCTACTACCGCGCTGATTTATCAAAGTGAACGCATCAAAGGTGATGGTTACTTTGGCAGCAGCGATGGGTTACACACTGTATTTTGGAGCGTAGCAGATTTCATAGGTACCATTGAGATACAAGGTACACTAGCATCTGCGCCTGTCGACGATGATTGGGCTACAATCACACTTACCTCACCCGGAAACAGATATGTTGTAGATAGTACTGGCGCAGTGTCTGTGGCAGGAGTTGACACTACTCGATATACCACAGAAACTACTGCCAACAAATCTTATAATTTCACTGGAAATTTTGTTTGGATTAGGGGGCGTATCAGTGAATTTACACAGGGTGTAATGAATGGTATAAGCATAAACAGGTAATGGAATCACTATGGCAAAACAAACAATAAATGTAGGATCAGGGGAATATACAGGTGATGGAGAAAGCCTACGTTCAGCATTGGTAAAGACCAATGATAATTTTGATGAAGTTTACACAAATTTTGATAGCATTATTAATGCAGGATACTTAACTACTAATACATTACCTCCTTATCCAGTTATTCCTACCAATGTAGGTGAATTTGAAAACAATGTTGGATATTTAACAGTTGGTACATTACCCACATATCCCACAGTACCTACCAATGTTGGTGACTTTGAAAACAATGTTGGATATTTAACTACAGCAACATTACCACCATATCCTGTAGTAACTGATGTACAAACAGATCGTATCTCATCAGGTACTGCTACATTGGTAATTACCGAAGACGGTACAATTACATTACCAGTAGGTACAATATTCAACGATACCACCGCTAGTGTAGTAGTTAATTTAGCAGATGCATTAATAAACGGTGTTATAAATTATAGCACCACTTCAACTGATCAACTAGCAATTGGTACATATGGAAATGAATCTATCATAAATGCCCCATATGCTGTTACAGAATTTGAAATTACACCACCTGCTGAATTACTAGCAGGAGATATAATATCCGGAGCAGGATATCCTGTACCATCACCTATTATATTCTCAGGTACAGGAACTTGGACCTCGATAGTTATAACATCGAGTGATTTTAGTGATATCAGTGGTACCACTTTTCCAATAGCGGGACAAACAGTGACCATTGCTCGTCCTAAAGAGACATTGTCATTTAATATACATACACCCAATGATACTAGTCTGTTCTTAAATCCTGGACAAGATGGTAATATTATTCTAGGCAAGGATCTTATACCCTTAGAAAATAATGTTCAAAGTTTAGGATCGGTGCTTAATCGTTGGAGACATCTATGGTTAGGCGGTGGATCAATCTTTATTAAAGATGAAATTAAAGACAACGATGTAGGTATTACCGCAAGAAATGATATACTTACTATTATAGGATCTGCTGGGCTAAAGGTCGGTGAATTTACATTTCAGGATAACCAAATTATAATTGCTGATAACGCCAGAGATATTATTGTTGGTAGTACAACTGCTACAGGATATGTTAATTTTAATCGCCCTGTGAAGATGAATGATGTTAATGGTTATAAAGTATTTGAAATTACACGTGAGGGATTAGTTACCGTATTTCCAAAACAAAATATTTCTATATCAGAGTCAGCACTTAGCATTATTGGTAATGCCGCGGGTATCCAACAACCTCGCAACTTTACTGGTACAATGTTGCAGATTACAGGACAGAATGGAATTGCAACTCGGATTAGTGTTGATGCATTTGGTACTGGTGCTTACCCTGTTATCGCAGGTCGTGCAGCAAGAGGAACGGTCCAAGCACCTACTGCCGTTAAAAACAAAGACATCCTACTTAGATTCTCTACACAAGGATACGGTGATAATCAATATGTGCAAAGCATTGGTCGTATTACTGTTGAGGCTACACAAGACTTTACCAATACTACTGCTGGCACACAGGTAGTAATACAAACTACCCCCAATGGTTCTAATGTTATCACAACCAGTACTATATTCAACGATCGAGGTATAGACTTTGATGGTAATGTTAATGGTGGTATTACATTCTATGATCGTTCAAGACAAACTACAGCATTTACTGGTACAGTAGATGTTAGTTTGATTAATAATTTAGACACTGTAGCCGTAGTTGAGGTCATAGCCGGTGTCGGTCTAAGCGGTGGTGGATTAGCCAACTCTATCAGTTTAGATAGTACTGGTGTTTTATCCTTAGCAGGTACGGCAAATCAAATCAATGTTAACGGAGCAACTGCATCAACTAATGGTAGTATCACATTAAGTTTGCCACAAGACCTTGCTCCCTCAAGTAATGTTACATTCAACGATGTTAATATCAATGGTACGTTAAATTATACTGGTGATCTTACTAATTTAATTCCAAATACAGTCGAAGGGTCAATACTCATATTAGGAACAACTGCATCTAATATATCACAACTTGATGGCGGTGGTATACAATTAGGAACAGGCACTAATCTTGCTGCTTCTATACTATGGAATAGATCCAAACAATATTGGGATTTTGATGGCAGTGGTATTAACACACAACAATTAATTGCTACCTATAGTACATTAACTAATTTAAGAGTTATTGCTGGTGGTAAGTTTGGTATTTTAAATGAAGATAATCTCTACCCTGGCGCACTTTTACAAGTTGATAATGATTTAAATAGTTATGGGCAAGTAGTAAACATTAACCATAACGCTGGAACACAATCATCATCTGATTTTGTAGCAGTCAATGACATAGGCGACGATGGTAGTTATTATATCGATATGGGTATTAATGGTAGTAACTATAATACATCCACTTGGAAGGTAAATGGTGCCAACGATGGATATCTATTTGTACAAGATGGTAATCTAGCCATAGGTACTACTGAAGATAGAATAGTGTTTTTCACCAATGGAACACTGGCAGGAAACATTGAAGCAACTATTACTGCTAATGGATTAAATGTTGCTAATACGGTAACTAGTGCTGGTTTCTTTGGACCATTGACTGGTGATGTGGTTGGCAATGTTACTGGCACTGTATCTGGTAATGCTGGTAGTGTAACCAACGGTGTTTATGCTAATCAAACTTATACAAATCCTACATGGATTGGTTCGTTGGCAGGTAGTAAGATTTCAGGTGCAGTAGCATTAGCAACAACAGTGACCAATGGTGTTTATACCACAGATACTGGCACAGTCTCTAACAATATGTTGGCTGGCAGTATTGCCAATAATAAACTAGCATTTAGTCAAATAACATTTACTGCTGGAGCAGGCATTGGTGTTAGTGTAGCAAGTCCAAGTTTAGGCGGAAGTACAACAATTAGCAATACCGGTGTTACTAGTATTACTACTGGATCCGGAATTTACATATCAACATCTACAGGTGCAATTGTAATCAGTGCTGCTGTACCGCAAGGACCACAAGGTATACAGGGTACACAAGGTACTGCTGGTAGTCAAGGTATTCAAGGCAACCAAGGTAACCAAGGAAATCAGGGCAATACTGGCAGTCAAGGTACGCAGGGTATTACCGGAGCACAAGGTATTACCGGAGCACAAGGTATTACCGGAGCACAAGGTATTACCGGAGCACAAGGTATTACCGGATCGCAGGGCACTCAAGGTATACAAGGTAATACAGGCAACACTGGTAATACAGGCAATACTGGTAACCAAGGTACGCAGGGTATTCAAGGTATTCAAGGTAATGTAGGCAACACTGGTAATACAGGCAATACTGGTAACCAAGGTACGCAGGGTATTCAAGGTATAACCGGTAGTCAGGGTGTTCAGGGTATTCAAGGAAGTTATGGTATAAATGGTGTTACCAGCATAAGCACAGGTACTGGCATATTTGTTACAACATCCACAGGTGCTGTAACAGTTAGCCTTAACACTGCTACATTGATGGCACAAGCAGTTTCACTTTTAGGTATAACTAATATTAAAGCAGGACAAGTTAGTATTGATCCTGCAAGCCTTGGAAAACAGTCTATCGGAACACAAACTGTTACAGTAACAGGATTAACCACAAATCATAAAGTAGTAGTTACACCTGGTACTACATTACCAGCAGGGGTATTTGTTGCAGCAGCATGGGTAAGTAGTACCAATACATTAAGTGTAACATTCCATAACTGGGGTGGTGCTGTTGACGCTGCGGCAATTAATTTAACATACTTTGCGTGGGTATAATGAATGAGATTATTTGGATTAATCCTGTGGTCAAAGGTTTTTGTGATCCATTTGGCGGATGTAATACAGGATGTTGTAAAGTTCGCGTTTATAAACCAGGTAATGTTGAGTATACTACACGATGGTGCGAGCATTTTGATGAAGAATTTCGCCGATGCAAAATATACGAAACAAGGCCTGATGGGTGCAGAACTTATCCAATGGAGAGGAATTTGAGATATAGCCAACACGGTATACCAGGGTGTAGTTATTATCTGGAAGAACAAACTTAAATAAATACCATATTATGAAACTCACAGAATTCTTTAATCAGCCTATACAAATAAGCCAACGTGGCAAAGACACCGACGATGATAAACGTGCCGACGAATTATTTTGGTACATCATTGATCACGATAAACTACACAAAGATTACTTCTATCCTATTGCTCGTAAACTAAAGAGTTTAGATGAATGTACACCTGAGCAAGTATTAGAAATGTATATGCCTATGGTAATTAAAGGTTGTAAAGAATACTATCACGATAACGAATTAAAAGGCAAGTTAGGCACTGAGTTTTCAAAAGAAATGAGAGATGATATGTGCCATAGACTTCATGATCACTATCGTGAAGATATTAAAAAAGACAAATATAAGTTAGGATAATATTGTGAACTTATCTGAACTATTTAGAAATCCTAAACTAGCATTATCCGAAGGTGGCAATGTATCTAGCCAAAGTCCAGGGTGGCAAGGGGTACCAGGTGATCATCAAGCACAAGAATTAGATCTACATGTTCATGACCGTAGTTATGTACAAGATGTAGTAAGTCAAACACTACATTCAATTAATGATGCATTTACTCAGCAATTCAAAGAACCGCTTTGGCATGAGAATTCTGTAGAGACTCAAAAGTTTCTAAGCGGCAGTACTTTACAATTCATGGATAAGAAAATATCTGATGAAGAATTTGTCCGAGTCAAACCCAAGGTAGGCGATATTGATACACAAGCAACTGACAAACATGCTGAAACAATTAGACAATTCTTACAAAATAACACAGGTAAAATGTTCAGCAACGCCATGTTGTTGGGATTTACTCCAGGTAATAGTCAATGGGTTAGCCTATGGGAGATCAAATTAAAAGATTTACCTGTTAAGATTCAAATTGACTTTGAATACGGAGCACATGAAGCCGAAACAGGATTACCCACAGAGTGGCAATCATATAGTCATAGCAGTTCTTGGGATGACATATCTCAAAACATTAAAGGTGTATTCCACAAATTTTTAGATCGTGCATTACCCTATTCTCAGGCCAGTACCAAATATGTTGCTCGTGTATTAAAGAAAAGTACAAAGATATCTGATGCACCTGTAACTGATAGTGATTATAGTTTTGCTGTTAGCGGTCCAAGCGGTGGTGGTGTAAGTCAGAAATATGTTCCTTACATGGATCCTGCTACTGGGCAACCTATGGAAAAGGATGGCATTCCTGTAATGCAATTGCTTGAACCTAGTGCAAGACAATACATACAAAATCTTGGTCAACAATTTGAAATCTTCTTTGGTAGAAAACCCAAAGGCAATGATCAAGAACTTAAAAATAGTTTTGTCGGTACAGTACAACTGATTGCCAAATATCTCAACGAACAAAAGAAAGAAGAAATAGCACAACGTTTCTTTAGTATATGTTTTGAACCAGGTAGTCAAATGATCACCAAAAATGATCCGGCAAGAGACCGCGATATTAAATTTGCTGCCATAGATTGGATGTTGGAAAATATGAAGTTAGCCAATGCTGCTAGTTTAAGAAAACAAGCAATTGAAATGGCTACTACTTATGCTGCTGCATTTCAAAACAAGGCTGTTAAACCATTAAAAGAAGAAGCACAAGTAAAGGCACAATTCCGAAAAGGTATGCCACACTTACACGATCTTAAGCCTGCTGACTTGTTAGATTTATTAGACGAAATTCACGACGGAAACGGCAATTTTAAACTGCAAAACATTCCTTTAAACGTCAAAGTAGACGGATTTGGTGGCAGATTTGGTAAGAATTCTGAAGGTAAGCCTTTCATGGGCACCAGTAGAACAGAACCTAGATACGAACCAGGCTTTGTAGCATATCATCAAAAGAAAGGTACTACTGATCCAGAAGTATTAGGTCGTGCTCAACTATTTGATGAACTATTTACGGAAATGATGAACGCTGTTAAGTTAGTTGATAGCAAGTTAGGACCTGGATTTTTAGTCAATAAACAAGTTACCTGTGAAGTATTGTATCTACCATTTGCCACAGAAACTCCAGAAGGTAAACTAAAGTTTGTAGGTATACACTACGACAAATTACCAGCAGGTGTTAAACTTGCATTGGTTCCATTCCGTATCACAGATGCTACCACAGGTGATGATTTACCTAACTCAAACAAAATTGTTCAAGAGCTAACCAGCGTAGGACAATCAGGCAGTGTTATGTTTATTGATAATAGTCTAACACAAAATGAAGCATTAGATGTTACAGCATTAGTTCCACCTGTTGAGAACATCGATGAACTAAAAGCCATGTTAGCCAGCAACAAGTTAGAAGCCCGACGTCAGGTTAAGGCAGCATTGGAACCTGTGGCCGCAGCATTAGAGAAAGCAATTATCAATGACCCTAACATCATTGGCAAAGATATGTTGGGCAAAGACTACGAAGGTATTGTTATCAATAGTCGCCTAGGTCCTATTAAAGTTACCAGTCAGGAACAACGTGATGTTATCACTGCTAAGAATGCTGCTAAGGTAAATGCAAGAACAGAACGTCCAAGAGGAGATGCTAAGACAGCGGTAGTTGCTATTGGTAGTTTTGTTGGACATATTGGTCATGAGCAATTATTTGATTACACATTAAAGAAAGCCGCAGCAGTAGGTGGGGATCCATATTTGTTTATTGGCAATGCACAGGGTAAAGATGATCCAATACCACCGGCAGTTAAAGTACAAACTTGGCACAAACTATATCCAGAATATGCTAAGAATATTAGTACCGTGAATGAAGCAGGTGGATCATTACTACAAAAGATCAAGCACGAATTAATTAATCCACTACCAGGCAAGCCGCCGCGCTATGATAATGTTATTATTATGGTTGGTGAAGATCAAGCAGGTCTTACTATGCCACAGGCATTAATGAAGGGTGTTAATAAATTTCCAGGCTATGAACATGTTAAAGTAAGTTTAGAAATAACACCACGTGGTACTGGTATGAGTTTTACTAAACTACGAAATATATTAAAAGATCCTAACGCCACTGAACAACAGCAATTAGCCGTTTGGAGCCAAGGATTTGATGTACAAAAATTAGGTGTTAATTGGATTAAACACCTAATGGATTTAACAAGGGAAGGTATGGGAATACAACAACCAAAGGCACCTGTGCCACAACCAGAACCTGCTCCTATAGCAGAACAAAGAATATTAAATGCCCTAGTAGAAGGTACCAGTATTGACAGCACACTACGATCCATTATCAACGACATCGGAGAACCTATTACCAATGTCTATGAAACAATGAAATTCCAGGCTAAGAAGTATATGGAGAATCATGGCGAACTAGGTCGTGGCTTTAGAATGGTAGCAGCAGGGGTTGGTGGCCGTTGGGTGCAAAATATGTACATAGGTAGACTACACAATGAACTACACGACCTATGCAAATACAATACTCGTAGAACCGTAGATTTACGTGACTTCTTACGTGGAGAAGAAGCAGACGGCGAATTAGAAATGAAGAGATCATTTGGCAACATCTCTAATAATCTACCTCCAATATTGGCCAAGTTAGGCGAACAAATCAATGCTCCACAACTGACAAGAAATGCTCGTCGTTGGATGCAGAATAAAGCAGAATACGAAAGATACTTAATGGATCTCGAAGCATCAGGTGATGAGCAGGATGAGCCAGCTATTAAGCCACCTAAAAGTACAGCAGTAGGACAACAGAATGCACAGGTTGATCAGATTGTTAATGATGTATTAAGTAAGATTCCAAAGAACGTTGCCGGGGAGATCCGTAATGCTATTGCTCGTGCTCCAAACAAATTAGCAGCATTGAAACAAGAGTTGGATAGACATCACGTTAAAATGGCCGAAGGTGTGGCGGAAGGCTTGGCAGAGATGGATAATCGTACACCAAGCGGTGATCGTGAAGAACAGCGTAGAAATCGTCCAGAAGCAAAAGCAAAACAAGATAAAGAACAACAGAAACGTTTAAAAGATACAAGCCCTGAGATGCGTAAAAAGTTACGCTTACCAGAACCAAAGCAAGGTGTGGCGGAGGCTCGTATGAGTGCTGCTCAACGTTTATGGAATGCTGAACAGAAACAACGTGCTAAGAGCGACGCAAGTCTTGCTCGTACTCCAAGTAGTATCCCTAAACCAGAACCTAAGAAGGATGAGAAAGTTGCCGAAAAGATGATGCCAGCAAGTAACTTTGCAGGTAGTAAAAAGAACAAACTTGGACCTGCTGGACAATGGAAGAATACTGGACCTAAGAAAAACAAACCTGCTCAGGCTGGAGATTTAGTTGGCGGTGATAGCGTTCAACACAATGACAAACCCATTGAAGAAAAGATCAAAGGGGTTGACGGTAAGGCCTGCTGGAAAGGTAAACGTTATGCTGGTACTAAAAACGGTAAAGACATTTGTATTCCAGTAAGTGAAGATATTGAAAACATTATGGATGCTCTCATCAATAAGATTATTGTTAATGAAGCAATATCCAAAAGTAATAAATAATACTATGAGAGCAAAAGAATTCATTTCAGAGGCAACACCGGGCGGCAAAATGCACCATCATATGGACAATGCCAACCAAGGTGCTACCAGGATGCGAGATGTTGGCGGGTATGATCGCACCTATCATCTGAATAGAATTTGGATGGCAACTGCTATGGCAGATGGATCAAATAAAAAAGCAGTAGATATGGATAGTTCAAGTTTTGTGGAAAAATACAATGTAGCATTTCCTTACACAGACATTGAACATATGATGGTATTACAAGCAATGGCAACTATTCCTACAGATAGTAAAGAATTAACCAAGCGTAGCAAGAGCAAAGAACCCGATGATACTAATATCGTTAGTCCTGTAGCAAATTGGATGAAAAATGAGAGCAACTGAGTTTATCATAGAACGTAAGAAAGGTCTGCATAAACAGGCACAACGTACACTACCACACGGGCGACAATTTCACGGAGCTGATCAATACTACGATTTTTATAGATTAGGTATAATGTCTGCAGGTATGCCAGATCATGATGCACCTACAGAAGGACCTGCTAAAGATGTTCCGGCAGCATGGGCATATTCAGATGTCGATGAAGAAATGATTGTCAATGCTGCTAAGAAGATGGGTTTTAAAAATAAAGTAATTGTTCAACGAGGTAGTCTTGAACCTAAAGGAACACATACAGTAAGCCCTGTATCAAATTGGATGAAAACAAAATGAACAACGAATTTAAAAAATTATCACAAGGCGAGGTAACTCGTTATGTATTAGAAAATGCTAGTGGAGGCGGCACCAGTTCAGGTAGTGTAGCCAGTGTTAGTATGCCCATAGGCGGTACACGCAAACGTGGTAATAATCTAATTGCACAAGAAGCAGATAAGAAAACTGTTCCAGCAAGTACTCCAAGAAACTTTGTTGCTAAGAATGCCAAAACGGCAGGTGCCGGTGCTCACAAAGATAAAAGCAAAACTATTCCACGCAAAGAAAAACATAAAAAACCTTTTATGGAAGACAGAGATCATCCTGATCACGAAATACAAATGGCCAGTAGCGAACTAATGAGCATTGCTAAAAATGCTCAATCATTATTAGACATGGTACAACGTTATAGCGAACAAGAAGGACTTGATGCTTGGCAACAAAGTAAAATTACTAAAGCCGCAGACTACTTGAATAGTGTGCTACAAAGTATCAACGGTGAGCAGCAAGGTGTGGCGGAAGGTGATGCAGGACTTAGCAAAGATGCTGAAACTAATTTCCATGCAAAATTAGATCAACTTGTACATGCTACATTTGGTAAAAGAAAAGAAGAGCAAGGTATGGAGGAGGGTGATCATGAAGGAATGTATAGTCCAGAAGCAATTAAGATGGGAAATCATTTTATAAAAGAATTTAATTTAATTGATGATATGGATCAACAATTGGCTATTGAAATAGTTGATAATTGTTTAGATGGCGGTTTAACTGATCCAAATCAAATTAGAAAACAAGTAATAAAATATTTAAAACAAAGTGGAACAGTTATCCAAAGTCGCAAGCAAGGTGTGGCGGAAGGTGATCCATACTTTGAATCACTACAGCAAATGGTAGAGAGACAATTGGAACCTACTATGGATTTAGATGCTTGGGTTGATAACTTCCAAAATGCTGATCCAAATAAGTATCACCAATTTAAAAATAAGACCCCAGAAAAAAAAAAGTAATGGCCACAGCGGCCTTATATAAAGCAAGACAGCCTAAGGTGAAAAAGAAATGAGATTTACAGAGTTTGACCAAACTGACTACGAGATACGCAATCTAACCAAGTTGGACGGTATCTTGGTTAAACTCTGCAAACTGGTTATTGAAGGCCAGAAAAGGGATAGCGAACGTTACGGCATGGTTGCTGCTGCTGTATTAGATCCTGACAATAATTTAGTTTTAGGATTGAATTATATGCAAGGCGATTTACATGTTCATGCAGAGAAAGCAGCCATGGAAGCCTATGATAGAAAATATGGTGACATTCCAGAAGGCAGTATTCTTATTACTACGCTGAGTCCTTGCAGTGAATTTAGTGATGAAACTGCACAAGAAAGGCACGGAGATAGTTGTACCGATCTAATCAATAATTCTATCATACGTAAAGTATATTGCGGTTATATGGATCCAAGCCAAGGTGACGACGAACACGAAGAAAGAGAATTTACTCTACAAGAAACAAACAACTCAGACATTAGAGCACTATGCGAAAAGTTTGCTGATACGTTTTTAGAAGATGAATTAAATGAATCTGCTGCGTGGCATCGTAAGGCCGGCAAAAGCAAGTCTGGCGGACTAAATGCCAAAGGTGTTGCTAGTTATCGTAGAGAGCACCCTGGTAGCAAACTACAAACGGCAGTTACCACTAAACCCAGTAAATTAAAAGCTGGCAGTAAATCCGCCAAACGCCGTAAATCATTCTGTGCTAGAATGGGTGGAGTTGATGGTCCTATGAAAAAGCCCAATGGTGAACCTACACGCAAGGCATTGGCATTACGTAAATGGAATTGCTAAATGCGTATCAACGAACTAGTTGAAAACTTTACCAACTACCAGGGAGTTAGACCACCTAAGAATGTTCCTGGTACGAATCTATTTCCTGGACAAGACATAGTGGGGCAAAGGGTTTATCATTGTACCAATAGGCTAGAAGCAATTAAGAAAAGTGGAGGACTAAAACCTCGGCGTGACGCCACAGGCGAACGGGAATATGGTCGGTTGAGCACAGATGAACATCCATTTATTCCTGTGATAGGCATTTGGTTTAGTGTGGGCAAACCAGACTGGCCCGGTAAACATTGTGTGAGTTTTGTTATAGAACCCACAGATCAAGTGTATGTGGCCTATGCTAACACCAAAGGCTTGAAACCGAATGTTGTATTAAATCCAATAGCATTAGACAGGCTTACTGTGGAAGGTCAGCAGGATGTAGCAGAGAATTTTGCTGACGGACGTCATCCCGAGGATAAAGGTGATAGTGCAAGGCACGGTATTCCTAAACATGCTAGTATTAGCAGTTTGAGAAAGTTTGCCAAAAGTCATTCAGGACGAGCAGCACAATTAGCACATTGGGCCGCTAATATGAAAGCAGGTAAAAAGAAATAATGTTTAATTTTATAAAATATGTAGTAGAAGGCAAAGAGATCAAAACACTTGAACAAGTGAAATTATCCTATGCCCGAGATGCATTAGAACCTGTGTTAAGTGAAGATGCTATAGATTATCATTATGGCAAACTATACAGAACCTATGTTAATCGCTATAACAGCGGCGAAGGTGATCTAGACTTTAATGAAGCAGGTGCTTACTTACATAGTATATACTTTCCACAACTACAGATTCCAGATGAAGAAAATACACCAATTGGTGCATCCAAAGAGTTTATTGATCAACATTTTAAATCTTTTGATAACTTCAAAGAAGAATTTACCAAATCGTTTATGTCCATTCAAGGAAGTGGCTGGTGCTATCTATCAAGCAATGGTGATATAAAAATAATTCCCAATCATTCTATAAAGAAAGATATTATTGTTTTAATTGATGCTTGGGAACATGCTTGGTCATTGGATTACCAAGCCGATAAAAAAGGTTATCTAAATAATCATTGGAAAATTATCAATTGGAACATTATAGACGCTCGTTTATAAAATAAACCTTGACAGAACTCCTTGCGTAGTATATACTTACTTACAAGGAGATTTTTTATGGGTAAATCATTTGGGGCGCCTGAACAGGCCAAAATTAAACAGATAGTAGCAGAAGGCATGACCGTTCTGCAGGAAATTCAAGACCTTACCGAAGGCCTTAACGATACAATCAAAGCAGTAGCAGAAGAACTCGAAGTCAAACCCAGCGTGATCAAAAAAGCAATTAAGATTGCACAGAAAGATCAATGGGACAGCGTTTGGAAAGAGTTTGACGATTTGGAAACTATCGTGGATATCAGCGGACATTCGCATCGTCGTACTGATGAATGAAAAATTAGCTAATGTCATTAATTGGATCAAGGATGACTATAAAACTTACCCTTTACGTTTTATCGTGGAGATTACGGCTTGGGCAACTTCAATCGGATGTAGTGTCACTATGGCGCTCACAGTCCCAAATCCGCCTCTTATCATTCTTTATCCTATTTTTATTAGCCAGTGTATTTTATATGGTTGGGCTTGCTATAGCCGTAAGTCTTTTGGGCTGCTTGCGAACTACGTATTGTTAGTCACTATAGATAGCATCGGCTTATTCAGGATGCTAAATAATTTATGAGTAAGGTCAGATCAGCCATAATTGATCACGAGAAGGTCAGTGAGCCATTAAATCACGAGGAGGAAAAATTATATGTCATATGTTGACGCATGGTGGGATCGCGACAAAGATATTGTTAAGGTAGTTGAGCGCGATGCAAAGAAGGGTAGAATCTATCAAGAATATCCTGCCAAATTTATCTTTTATTATCCTGATCAAAAGGGTAAGTACAAATCAATCTACGGTGAGAATCTAAATAAAGTTACTTGTAGAAATAACAAGGACTTTCAAAAAGAACTACGCATCCACGGCGAACGTAGACTCTACGAAAGCGATATCAAACCAGCATTCCGCTGTTTGGAAGATCATTATCTCGGCATTGATCCACCAAAATTACACGTAGCATTTTTTGACATTGAGGTAGACTTTGATCCGGAACGTGGCTATAGCACTCCTGAAGATGCTTTTATGCCCATCACTGCGATCGCTGTTCACTTACAATGGTTAGACACACTGGTATGTTTTGCTGTTCCACCCAAGACTCTAACCATGGAGCAGGCTAAGGAACAGGTCAAGGACTTTCCTAATACTGTGTTGTTTGAAACAGAAGCAGAGATGTTAGATGCATTTCTAACATTAATTGAAGATGCTGATGTATTAAGCGGTTGGAATAGTGAAGGTTTTGATATTCCTTATACTGTTAATAGAGTCACTAAGGTATTGAGCAAAGAAGATACACGCAGATTTTGTTTGTGGGATCAATTTCCAAAAAAGAGAGAATACGAGAAATATGGGAAACAGGCTGTTACTTATGATCTTATTGGTCGCGTTCATTTGGACAGTCTCGAACTGTACAGGAAATACACCTACGAAGAACGCCATACCTACAGGCTCGATGCCATTGGAGAGATGGAAGTAGGTGAGAGCAAGACTGTCTACGAAGGTACACTGGATCAACTTTATAATAAAGACTTCCGCAAGTTCATTGAATACAATAGACAAGATACCGCACTACTTGATAAGTTAGATAAGAAACTAAAGTTTATAGATCTTGCCAATACACTAGCACACGAATGTACTGTATTGCTACAGACCACCATGGGTGCCGTGGCAGTAACAGAACAAGCAATTGTTAATGAAGCACATCACAGAGGGTTAATTGTTCCAAGTCGTGCCAAGCGTGATGAGACTGAAAACAATCAAGCCGCAGGTGCTTATGTAGCATATCCTAAAAAAGGATTACATGATTACATCGGAAGCATGGACATTAACAGTCTATATCCCAGTGTTATTCGTGCATTGAATATGGGTCCAGAAACCATTGTTGGACAAATACGACAAACTAATACCGATGAATTTATTCATAAACAAACAACATTGGATAAAAAATCCTTTGCGGCTGCATGGGAAGGTATGTTTGGCAGCTTAGAATTCGAAGCAGTAATGCGACAAGATCGTGCATTTGAAATTACCATTGATTGGGAAAATGGCGAGTATGATATACTAAGCGGTGCCGAGGCTTATAGATTAATATATGAAAGTAATAACCCATGGATGCTCAGTGCAAATGGCACAATCTTTACCCATGAGCAAGAAGGTATTATTCCCGGCTTGCTGGCTCGCTGGTACAGTGAGCGTAAAGACATGCAGAAGAAACTTAAAGCAGCAATCGATGCCGGCAATAAGATTGAAGAAGAATACTGGGACAAACGACAACTGGTTAAGAAGATTAACTTGAATAGTTTGTACGGTGCTATTTTGAATCCAGGTTGCAGATTCTTTGACAAGCGTATTGGACAAAGTACCACACTTACCGGTCGTGCCATTGCTCGCCATATGGCAGGTAAAGTTAATGAAGTTATTACAGGTGATTTTGATCACGTTGGTAAAAGTATTATATATGGTGATACAGACAGTTGTTACTTCTCTGCCTACAATACATTAAAGATTGATATTCAAAAGAAATTACTACCTTGGGATAAAGATATTGCTATACAACTATACAATACAATTGCAGATAATGTTAATGCTACATTTCCACAATTCATGTTAGATACATTCCACTGTCCAAAATCACGTGGTGAAGTTATTAAAGCAGGACGTGAAATTGTTGCTATCAAAGGCTTGTTTATTACCAAAAAGCGTTATGCTGTATTGTACTATGACAAGGATGGCAAGAGATATGACAGTGATACTAAACCTGGCAAAATTAAAGCCATGGGTTTAGATTTGAAACGTAGCGATACTCCAGAATTCATGCAGAAGTTTCTTGAAGAAGTACTAACCAAAGTTCTAAATGGTAGTCAGGAAGAAGAAATTCTTGATATGATTAATGAATTTAGAACTGAATTTAAAGCACGACCTGGATGGGAGAAGGGTAGTCCTAAACGTGCCAACAACATTGCTGAATATCAAGAAAAAGAACGTAAGGCAGGTAAAGCAAATATGCCCGGACATGTTCGTGCTAGTATCAACTGGAATACTCTTAAACGTATGAATGGTGACAAATACAGCACCAATATTGTCGATGGTATGAAAGTAATTGTTTGTAAGTTAAAAGATAATCCACTTGGCTATACCAGCGTGGCATATCCGGTTGACGAACTACGACTACCTAAATGGTTTCAAGACTTACCATTTGATCACGCTGATATGGAAACTGTTATTATTAATAATAAACTCGATAATCTTATCGGAGTTCTAGAGTGGGATCTAGAATCTACTACACAAACAAATAATTTTGGTTCATTATTCAGCTTTGAATAAAATATTTGTTGACTTTCTCCCTAAATCTAAATATACTAACTAAAAGGAAATTATTATGAAATCTATTCTTCAAGACATCGTTGCACATACAAACAAATTAGGCTTTCTAAATATTGTTAAAGTAACAGGCACAGAACAAAAAACTCTAATCGACTCCATGGCAGATGACCGTAGCGTTATCATGTATGCTGAAACTGCTAATCCGCATCCAGACATGATTGGCACATATGGTATGCCACAACTTGAAAAACTACGCTATCTATTAGATGGTAAAGAATATCAAGACGATGCTAAAATTGAGGTAGTTACCGCTGAACGTAATGGCGAAACTATTCCAGTTGGTCTACACTTTGAAAACAAAGACGGCGACTTTAAGAATGACTATCGCTTTATGAATCAAGACATTATCAATGAGAAATTGAAAACTGTTAAGTTCCGTGGTGTTAAATGGCATGTTGAAGTTGAGCCTACTGTAAGTGCTATTCAACGTTTTCAATTCCAAGCAGGTGCTAACACAGAACATACAACTTTCTTGGCCAAAACAGATGGTGGTAATTTGAAGTTTACATTTGGTGATGTTAGCAGTCACGGTGGTGAATTTATTTTTGCTACAGACGTTGTTGGTAATCTTACTAAAGGATGGACTTGGCCAGTGAATAGCGTATTAAGCATTTTAAAAATTGCTGATGCCAACAATGCTAAGATTGGGTTCAGTGATGAAGGTGCTATGCAGATCACTTTAGATAGCGGCATTGCTACTTACAAATATATTATTCCAGCACAGGCATGATAAAATGAAAAGTAATCCACCAGTTGATTTATCGCCCCTGAATAGGGATTATGCCTGCTATTTGCCAGCAATCAGCAGTTTCTACAGCACCTACGTTGCCAAACAACGACTAAGTGATTTTGTACCCAAGGATCGTATCCCTAAAGGATTTGATCGTGGTATCGAAGGTATGAACTTCTTAAACGAAGAGCAAGGATACTTTACTTATAATTATGGTCTATACTCTGCCGGTCATGCACAGTTAGATATAGAAAAAAGTTTGGTACAAGAAGTCATGATACACGATCGTAATCATGCTAAAACTATGATCTTAGGTGACTCAGGTGGATATCAGATTGGTAAAGGCATTTTAAAGTTTGATTGGCAAGACTTTGAAGGTAAAGCAGCCAACAAAACTCGTGATTCTATTATTGCTTGGTTAGAATTAACTGCTGACTGGTCAATGATGTTGGATGTGCCTATTTGGGCCTGTGATAAGAATAATCAAGCAAGAACCGGATTAACAAGTCCTGCTGATTGTTTACAAAAAACTCGTTTCAATAACGATTACTTTTTAAAGAATCGGTTAGGTAAGACCAAGTGGTTAAATGTTTTACAAGGCAGCGATTGGCATAGCGCACAGTCTTGGTATGAAGGTGTTAAAGAATATAGTGACCCTGCTGTATGGGGAGATAAAGCAGCAGAGGGTTGGGCAATGGGTGGTGTCAATATGAGTAAGATGGACATCACTTTAAAGCGTTTGATGATCATGCGCGAGGAAGGCATGCTCACAGGCAAGAACTGGATCCACTTCTTGGGTACAGCACAGTTAGATTGGGCTTGCTATCTAACTTCAATTCAACGACAACTCAGGAAACATATTAATGAAGAAGTTACCATATCTTTTGACTGCGCCTCACCGTTTGTCGCAACAGCACACGGACTCGTTTACACAAACCCAATCCACACTTCGAAAAAGTTCAGTGTTGTTATGGAAAAAGCCCCAGACAACAAAGCACTTGCAGGAAGCGATATCCCATTCCCCTTTGAATCAGAGATCGGCCGCAGACTTGTAATGGGCGACATTTGTCATTATGCTCCAGGAATGTTAAACAAGATTGGCAAAGAAGGTAAAACTTCTTGGGATAGTTTTGCTTATTCATTGTATATGGCACATAATGTACAATGTCATATTGAGGCAGTACAACGTGCTAATCATTATGCTGACATCGAAAGTGCAAGATTCAAACCAGACTGGCGTTCATGGAAGAAACTTAACGCCAAAGAACTTGCCAGTGATCAGTTTAGTGAATGGGTGCCACGTAATGTATTGTACTTTGATCGTTTTGTTGAAGAATTGTTTAATACCAAAACATTAACAGAAGCCATGGAGATGTTAGAGCATCCAACTGCTAAGGCATTCTTGATCAGTATTGCAGGTGCTCGTAACACCACTAACGGACAGAATGATAATCTATTTGGTGGATTATTTGATGTTGAAGAAGTTACTCGTGCTGATGAAATTGATCTTTCAGATGCTAATGATTCAGCATTACAGAAATTAAGCGACGACCTTGGAGAATAAAATGGAAAGAGAAGGACACGAAAACGCAGACTTCTTCTACGGTACGGAAGTAGAACATACTCCTGCATACGGTAAGAGAACATTGTTTGTTGTTGGTGTACAAGATGTAGATGCTATTGCTGCCAAACTCAACGGCTGCGAGCATATCTACTTTGGTGCTAATCAAAGTTTTCCTAATTATGACACCAATGCTCGTGGTTGGGTAGACTGGGAAAATATGATCAAGTATTTCCTTAACAGAGATTATCAATGTACATTGGACGTAGATGTTAAGTGTGTAGAAGGATTGTTAGAAACTGGATTTGCTGAGTATCATAATTTCATTCCAATGATTTCGGTGAAACTGCCCTATTTACAACAACTAGGTTATAATGCTATAATTAAACTTGACGACAACAACTTCAAGTCGACAAACCCCGGTGTGTGGTGTCATAGCCTACACAATTTATTAACCCGTGAGACCTTTACAGACTGGTCTCAATATACCAAAGACGAAGTAATTAAATGAACGATTTATCAGTTATCTGGGTGAAATTTCAAAAAGAAGGTATTCACTGCTATCCCGCAGCCGCAACTGATCCTAAGTTGGCCACAGGCGACGAATATGATGTAAGTTTCCTTGGAACTCCACATCGACACATTTTCCATTTTAAAGTTTCTATTGAGGTCTTCCAAGATGACCGCGATATTGAATTTATCCAGTTTAAGCGTTGGCTTGAGAAGTGCTACAATGATGGCATTCTTGAACTCAACCACAAATCTTGTGAAATGATTGCTCGTGAACTTAACACGACAATTACCGCAAGGTACCCTGGTCGTAAGACCATCATTGACGTAAGTGAAGATGGCGAGAATGGTGCCACACTTACATTTGTTAATCAACCCTAATAATAGGAAAAACTTAAATGGCACAGCCAAATTACATTCAAAAAACTCTTAAAATGAAACCCGAAGTTAATCGGATCTTTGATGATCTCGATGCTTGGTTAGATCATTGCAGATTTAATCTTCTCCCCTACAATGAGAAGGATCTTTATCGTTCCAATGACTATCGTAGGTTCCAACAAGAACAAGAGTATTTGCAGCGTAAGGCACGTCGCGAGGCTTCTGGAAAGCCCCAACGTGAATATCAGGATCAATAATGCGTAAACTATATTATATGGGGTTAGAAAAATATGTCGCCCGATATACATATCAATTGCAAGACTGGAATACTGCTGTATTCGATCGTCGCGGTATCGACTATATTGTTGTGCCTGGCGAAACACTCAGCAATGACCAAGCAATCGTAACAGGTCAAGTATTGGATGCACATGGTCGTACATACTTTGGTATGTCACAGCTAATGAATCTAATTAAGATGATGAAACAAGGAGAATTGAATAATGAAGATGTTGTCTACTTTGAAGACATGTTTCAGCCCGGAATCGAAAGTCTTCCGTATATTCTTAAGCAAATTGATCCTATTCACAGGCCTAGGATTTATGTTCGCTGTCTTGCTCAGTCCATTGATCCTGACGATTTTGTTCATGTATGGGGTATGCAGGATTTCATGGGTCACTACGAAAAAATGGTTGACTCATTTGTGGACGGAGTACTTGCAACTAATGAAGAAATGGTAATGCATATGAAGATTGCAGGTTGGAAAAGTCCAATCTACAATATCAGTGGATTAGCATTTGGCAAGAGTGAAGTACAAGGTCGTGTAGGAAATATTAAACCATTTGCTGAACGCAAGAATCGTGTGGTATTCTCAGCACGGTGGGATCAAGAGAAGCAACCAGACTTCTATATGGATCTCATTGAAGAGTTCTACAAACGACATCCAGGTAACAGCACAGAATTCTGTGTATGTAGTGGTGGCAAACTTAAATCAAATAGCGAAAGCTATATGGAACGTACACGCAATCTAGAGGCCAAGGGCATACTAAAAATTTATCAGGATCTAGAAAAAAATGACTACTACAACATTGTTAATGATAGTCGTGTGGTGTTTAATTGTGCTTTGCAAGACTGGGTATCAAACACAGTCAGTGAAGCCGATGCGTTAGGTTGTAATGTATTGTATCCTGCTTATCGTAGCTTCCCTGAAACTTTTGCCAACGATCACACTCGCTTATATGTTCCCTGGTCTATTGACGATGCTCTAAATAAATTAGAAGTATTGTTAACTTGGCCAGATCCTAAGTTAGGTATGATTAGTGATTACAATGACGGTACTATTGACCGTATTTGTAATATATTAGAAGGTACAGGTGACAGTATGTTACGTATGGGCACTGACTATAGGAAACATACTCGTGAGTCAAAATACTAAACGAGTCATCATAACAGGCGCGATGGGCTTTATCGGTAGTCATACCGCTAAGGCCTTTCAGCAGGCTGGCTATTATGTAATTGGCATTGACCGCACTTGGACTATTCCAAATGCTTCTATGTTTGTCAACGAATTAATCATTGACGACTTCGTAAACATTACAGCAACGGCTGCTAACATAAACAATGTAGACACAATTATACATATTGCTGGAACTAGCTTAGTTGGTCCTAGTATTGCTGATCCTGGTGAATATTATGATAATAATGTTGCCAAGACTAATCGTATGTTAGACGACTTATCTAAGTTAGGATGGAAAGGTACAATCATCTTTAGCAGTAGTGCAGCAACTTATGGCAATGATTGTTCTGTTCCTATTGCTGAATATGCACAAGGTACACCTGTAAGTCCATACGGTCATAGTAAAAAGATGTGTGAATACGTCATTGAAAGTCATGTACAAGCACATGGATATAAAGGTATTGCACTAAGATACTTTAATGCCTGTGGATGTGATCCAGAAGTAGAACTTGGTAATAATTGGAATGATACACATTTGATTCCAAAGGTAATACAAAGTGTGCTAGAAAAAAATACATTAATTTTAAACGGCAATGATTTTTTAACCAAAGATGGTACGTGTATTCGAGATTATCTACACGTTTCAGATATTGCTAGTGCTCACGTACAAGCTGTTGATCTTGCTAAAACACTTGACCAGGGTACATTTGAAGCGTATAATCTAGGAACAGGTCAAGGTATTAGCAATCTAGAAATAGTAAAAGCAGTAGAATCTGCCACCGGTCTAGATGTTGATTATGAATTAGGGCCGAGAAGATTAGGTGACCCAGATGAGTTGATTGCAGATCCAACTAAATTTATGTCGGATACTCAATGGCAACCTAAATATAGTCAATTAAAAACCATTGTATTAACTACTCTTAGTTGGATGGAAACTATTAAAATTATAAAGGTTGAACATGTCGAAGATTAAAATAGCAGAATTGTTTTATAGTGTGCAGGGTGAAGGACGTTATATGGGAGTGCCCAGCGTGTTCCTTAGAACGTTTGGTTGTAATTTTAAATGTCAAGGATTTGGTATGCCACGTGGCGAACTAAGTCGTGAGGTAGAAGATATTGCAGCACGTATTCATTACTACGACGACTATAAAAAATTGCCATTAGTAAGTACAGGGTGTGATAGTTACGCAAGTTGGGATCCACGTTTTAAAGATCTAAGTCCAATGTTGACTACAGATGCAATTGTAGAACGTATTATGGAGATCCTTCCATTTAGTGAATGGCGTGATGAACATCTAGTTATTACCGGTGGCGAGCCATTGTTAGGTTGGCAAAAACAATATCCAGACTTGTTGAAACATCCTAAGATGCAAGGTCTTAAAGAGATTACGTTTGAAACAAATGGTACTATGCAGTTAACAGCACCATTTAAACAATACCTACATACTTGGAAATATCATCACGATTACGATTTCCATAGAGAAGTTACATTTAGTGTTAGTGCTAAACTACCGTGTAGTGGTGAACCGTGGGATGAAGCTATTAAACCAGAACGTGTTTGCGAGTACGAAGAATACGGTACAGCATATTTGAAGTTTGTTATTGCCACAGAACAAGACTTTGCTGATGCCGAATGTGCGATTGCTGCTTATCGCAAGGCAGGATTTATTGGTCATATCTATCTAATGCCAGTAGGTGGTGTTGAAAGTGTGTATGCAATGAACAATCGTAATGTAGCATTGTTAGCAATGAAGCACGGTTTACGTTATAGTGATCGTTTACAAGTTCCGCTCTTTAAAAATGAGTGGGGAACTTAATGGGCATTCTTGATCAAGCAATTATACCAACTAAAGAAAATACAATGAAAAAATTTATTAAAAATTTATTTGGCATCGAAGACAAGCCGGTAAAAGTTGAAGAGCCAACTGTACCAGAAGTTAAAGATGTACCAGTGGCAGTACCTAAGGTTCCAAAGATAAAGAAACAAAAAACAGCCAAAGAGATTGCTACAGAAAAGAAAGAACCCTGGGTAGCAGTTATGGACACTCACGTTAATAAAGATAATATCCGCAATGGCTTCTTTGAACTTGACTGGAACGAGTACTTTGTGCTACAATTAAGAACAGAAGGATATCAAGGTGAGACAGATGAATCCGTAGTTGATCTTTGGTTCCAGGACTTATGCAGAAATATCGGATCCGAGGCTGGTGTAAATATGGACCGACGTGGTAGTGGTTATATTAATGTTAATAATTTAGGTGATGGTAGATCGGAAATTTCTTAATGAACAAAACATATATTCTTGTAGATACAGCAAATACATTTTTCCGTGCTCGTCATGCAACTCGTGGTGATCTTAATGATAAGATTGGTATGAGTCTTGCTACTGTATTAGGTAGTGTACGTAAAGCATGGCGAGATTTTAAAGGTGATCATGTTATCTTCTTTTTAGAGGGGCGTAGCTGGCGCAAGGATGTATATGCTCCTTACAAGCGGCAACGCACAGAAGCTCGTGCTGCTCAAAGTCCAAGAGAAGCAGAAGAAGATCGTGTATTTTGGGAAACGTTTGATCAGTTTAAAGATTATATTACAAACAAGACTAACTGTACAGTATTACAGCATCAGCAATTAGAAGCAGATGATTTAATTGCAGGTTGGATTCAAAGTCATCCTACTGATAATCATATTATTATTTCAACAGATGGAGACTTTGCACAACTTATCGCACCAAATGTTCGACAATATAATGGTGTGATGCAGATTACAACCACACACGAAGGATATTTTGATGAAAGAGGTAAGCACATTAAGGATAAGAAAACAAATTTACCAAAAGGTGCACCTGAACCAGAATGGTTACTATTTGAGAAGTGTATGCGTGGCGACACCTCCGACAACATCTTTAGTGCTTATCCAGGAGTACGTGAGAAAGGGACAAAGAATAAAGTTGGTCTCCGTGATGCGTTTGCTGACAGAGAATCCAAAGGCTATTCTTGGAACAATCTCATGTTGCAACGTTGGACTGACCACGAAGGTGTTGAGCATCGTGTATTAGATGATTACACCCGCAATGTACTACTATGTGATCTAACAGCACAACCGGATAACATTAAAGAGTTGATTAAAGAAACAATCAACACCGCCACAACGGCAGAAAAGAATATTCCACAAGTTGGAGTACGTTTGCTTAAACTTTGTTCCGAATACGATCTAATTAAGATTAGTGAACAGATACAAAGTTATGCAGAACCACTTAACGCGAGATATATAGCATGAACGCAGTAATTTCTAAAGTATTAATACCCAATAAAGAATGGATCATTGAAGGCAATGGTAAGAAGATTGGATCTATTGCTAAGAACAAAAAAGGATATGTGTTCTTACGTAAAGGCAAAGCAGTGGAAATCAAAAGTTTTAAAGAAATTGTTGATCAATTAGCCACCGTGGATAGGAAGAAATCTAATACATTTGAAATAGAACCTCTTAATCATACCATTTATAACTATCCTTGCCGCACCAAACCCTACAATCCTGTGTATAATGTTAAATCAAGACTACCCTTATACACCAAAAATCTTAAAAGCAAGAGTAGATATTGTGCAGGCTACTATGTTATTCAATTCCAAAAAGGGTGGCTCAGAAGTTATTGCCCTAAATTGATTACACTCGAACGTAATCCATATCAAGGTCCATTTAAGACTGCACAGGAGATGAAAGCTGTATTAAACAGCCTAAATAAGGTATGAAGCAACTAAACACAATACCTATTGAAAACTTCTTGGATAAGACTAAGATTGCTATAAAAACCAATCAAAAAGTAGTAACTTTAAGCATTTCAGAGGCTACAGAGTTGCAAAATAGTCTAGCAGTAGTAATGACAAGGTTAGCAGGTCAGTTAGATCAAATTGCTTCTGCATCTTCTAACATACAGGTTAAAATGGACGGCGGACGTTTTTAGAAAAACAGGTAAATATATACGCACATTTGGAGCGTATGTATAATGAGTAGACCTAAACCGAACGTCTTATTAGAGATAACAAATAAAAAATCATATAAAACAGATCAAGTTTTAGAGTCTGACGCCGTATGGTCGGTATTTTATAAAGATAAACCTATTAATTTAAAGACTAGTAGTGTAGTTGCACAAGAAGTAGGACCAAAATATAAGAAGGTATCCTTTGCTAACAGCGGTCATGCTTTCAACTTAGCGGAAAAATTAAATAAAATGTTTAACACAGAAGAATTTTCCGTTTATAAACTAACTACTGGTGAGAAAATCACCGATGAACCAAAAACTTAAAATCACCAAAATAGTAGCAGAGCAGTTAGGGCTAACCACTGACGATCGATCAATTGATAATCTACGTCAGGTATTTTGGAGTAATCCTAGATTAAAGAAAAAGGGCGGTCTTGGACTAACCGAAAAGGGATTTGAAAGTTTTTGTAATGCTGAAATTAAGCATCACAGAGTAGCATTTGAAGAACCAATGTTCTTAACCAATTCATTATTACTATGGATTGACAATAATGTCGACTGTCCGTTTTACTTAACCCATAAAGAAATCTATCTTTTTGGAGAAAAAATGGCTATACAGCTCATTTTATTTGCTGGAAATATCCAAAAATTGCAAAGAGCCCAGAAGAGATATACAGAAATCACTTGACAAAGTGTAACAATGTATGTATAATTAACGTATTGCAGCAGATAATCGTCGCAATATTAATTTAACTTTTTAGAAAGATTACACTATGGCAGAAGCAATGAGCGCTAATCGTACCGTTACTCCTAACGAAGCCAAGCGCAGTATCCGTAAATGTGTCAAGATCCAACGTCCTGTATTCATGTGGGGCCCTCCTGGTATTGGCAAATCCGATATCGTTAAACAAATTGGTGATGAACAAGGTCGAGAAGTCATTGACGTTCGTTTGAGCCTTTGGGAACCTACTGACATTAAAGGTATTCCATATTACAATAGCAATGAGAATACTATGACTTGGGCTCCTCCTGCAGAATTGCCCACTGATCCAGATTCTACTGCTATCCTATTCTTGGATGAATTGAACTCTGCTGCTCCTGCTACCCAGGCCGCTGCTTTTCAATTGGTATTGAATCGTCGTGTTGGTACTTATCAACTGCCAAAAGGTGTTAGTATTGTTGCTGCCGGTAACCGTGAAACTGACAAAGGCGTTACTTATCGTATGCCTGCACCGTTGGCTAACCGCTTTGTTCACATCGAATTGAAATCTGACTTTGAAGATTGGCAAGAGTGGGCTGTTAACAACAAACTTCACGAACAAGTTGTTGGTTATATTGGATTTGCCAAACAAGATTTGTATGACTTTGATCCAAAATCTTCAAGCCGTGCATTTGCAACTCCACGTTCTTGGTCCTTTGTCAGCGATTTGCTCAAGGACGACGACTTGGATGAGCGCACATTGACCGATTTAGTTGCTGGTGCAATCGGTGAAGGACTTGCTGTTAAGTTTATGGCACACCGTCGTGTTGCTAAACAAATGCCTAACCCAACAGACATCTTGTCTGGCAAGGTTGCCAAATGTGAGATTAAAGAAATCTCCGCGATGTACTCTTTGAGCATTAGCCTTTGCTATGAACTCCAAGACGCTTTTAACAAGAAAGCCAAAGATTGGGATGCACAGGCAGATCGTTTCTTCTTGTTCATTATGGATAACTTCCCAACTGAGCTAACTGTTATGGCTGCTAAGGTTGCGTTGACTAGCTACAATCTTCCGTTTGATGCTAGCAAATTGAAACACTTCGATCGTTTCCACGACAAGTACGGTAAGTACATTTTGGTTGCAATGGAAAGTTAAAAAGGGCCCGCAAGGGCCTTTTTGCTTGCTCTTTTGATAAATTTAATGTATAATATATGCTTAAACACTAAAAGGATACACTATGTCTAAAGTAATGAAAGCCGAAAAAAGTAAAAAAGAAGATTGGGCTAGTAAACAGTTTACCCCGTCTGAAAAGAATAAGATTCTTGAAAAACTGATTACGGCTCGTGTTGGTTTACTATTGAAGCATCCGTTCTTCGGCAATCTTGCTACACGTATGAAATTAGTTGATGCCAGTGAATGGTGTAATACATTGGCCACAGATGGACGTACCTTTTATTACAACAATGGATTTGTTAATAAATTGAATCCTAAAGAAGCAGAGTTTGGTTTTGCTCACGAAGTTCTGCATAATGTATTTGATCATATGGGCCGGCGTGATAGTCGTGATCCTACATTGTCAAACATCGCTGCCGACTATGCTGCTAATCAAATTCTAAAAGATGAACGTATTGGTGTAGTGCCAAGTTTCATTAAGATCTTCCAAGATGACAAGTATCGTGGAAAGAGCTATGAAGAAATTTATAACGAGCTCTATGAGAAAGCAGAAAAGATTGACATTGGTTCACTTGGCGAATTGCTAGACGAACACTTGGATGGCGAAGATGGTGAAGGCGGCGACGGAGAAGATGGCGATGATAACGGTAAAGGCAAAGGTCGTCCAAAGTTAACTGCTGAAGAAAAGAAAGCTATCCGTGATGAGATCAAAGAAGCTGTAATGGCTGCTGCTCAATCCGCAGGTGCTGGACGAGTGCCAGCAGGTATCCGTCGTATGATCAGTGACTTTACTGAGCCTAAAATGGACTGGCGTCAGATCCTGCGTATGAATATCCAAAGTATCTTCAAGAGCAATTTTAGCTTTTCTCGTCCAAATCGTAAAAGCCAACATTGCGGTGCTATCCTGCCCGGAATGATGAATGAAGAAACTATTGATGTGTCCGTAGCCATTGATATGAGCGGTAGTATTTCTGATACAATGGCCAAAGACTTTATCAGTGAAGTTAAAGGTATTATGGATGAGTATAAAGATTTTAAATTGAATCTATGGTGCTTTGATACAGAAGTATACAACTATGCTCAGTTCTCTGGAGACAATGCAGATGACATTATGAGCTACGAAGTTAAGGGCGGTGGCGGTACAGACTTTGATGCTAACTACGAATTTATGAAGCGTGAAGATATTAATCCCAAGCGTTTTATTATGTTTACAGATGGATATCCTTGCGGAAGCTGGGGAGATGAGGACCATTGCGAAAGTTTGTTTGTTATTCACGGCAATGATACCATAATTGCACCCTTCGGCCAGACAGCTTATTATAAATAAAGTAGGTATATAATGTCTCTTAATAGAGGAACGGTTAATGCTCTGTCAGTATTAGGATTAAGGAAACTATCCTTTATGCCAGATCATTTTACCAAACTTTCGATAGAGCATAGATTTGATGTTAAGGACATCGAGCATTGGATCGAATATAACTTAGATGGCAGGTATGCTATCAAAGACGGATATGGTTTAGATCGTGATAGGAAAATCGTTGCTTACACAGAAATAGGAATGGAAGACCCGAAGGAACTAACCATGCTGGCAATAGGATGCCAACATTTACATAAAAAATAAGGATATTTAAAATGGAAGAAAATCAAACACAAGAAGCCGCAGCACAAGAAGCACCACAAACACCAGAACTTACAATTACTGATCTAGGTAATCTACGGTCAATTGTAGATGTTGCCGTACGCCGTGGAGTATTTGCTGCAAATGAAATTTCAGCAGTGGGCGCAACCTATGACAAATTAAATGCATTTCTAAATGCAATAGCACCACCAAAGACTGAAGATCAGCCTGCAGCCGCAGAATAATATAAGGAGAGTAGCATGGCTAAATTTACCAAACATGTAGGAAAGATGAAAAACAATTCTGCTCGTATAGCAGTAGTGTATCGTACTCTTCCAGGAGATCCCCAAAGTGCATTGGTTGTAGGAACTAACGGTCTTACCGACGCTTATCATGACTCGCTAATGAGTTTAATTGACAGCGATGCAGGACAGCAAGCCAATGAGCTTGCAGATGTTCTTGCTGTACGGCGTTTTCCAGATGGTACTGTCATGCTACAATATATGCATGCCAATGGTCATCTTAAAAAAGTACCTACCAAACTTGTATTAATGACTCCTAATAGTCAAACGTCAACTCCATTAGATGAACTCAACAATATTATTGCTGAACAAAAGGGAGTTAAGTTAGAAGATCTAGCAGTCACCGATGGCTCAGTTAAAGAAGAAAGCAAACCTGTTCTTAAAGAAGAAATTATTATACCGGATGTTATTGTTCCAGAAACAAAGAAAGCTGTAGTAGTTGAGTCTACTGAAGAAATTTCTGATCCAGTACTAGTAGCAAAGTCATATCGTTCTAAAGCTGACAAGTTGGCCAAGGATGCTGCTAATTTCCGTAGAATGGCAGATGCTATTGATCCACCAAAGGCTAAAGAATCTAAGGCCAAGAAAGCTGTTGAGGCTTAATGATACATCCCGAAGACGCTTATCTTAGTGCTCTAAGAGAAATTTTAGACACGGGTGAACATCGCCCTGATAGAACTGGTATTGGTACTATTAGTAAATTTGGACTACAATTAAAGTTTGATCTACAAGAAGGATTTCCGGCCATTACCACAAAACGGTTGGCCTGGAAATCTGTTGTTAGTGAACTTCTTTGGTTTATTGAAGGTAGCGGTGACGAGAATCGTTTGAAAGAGATTCTACACGGTAGTCGTACTAGTACAGAAAGTACTATCTGGTCTGGCAATGCTAACGCAGACTATTGGCGACCAAAGGCTAGATTCAAAGGTGACCTTGGTAGAGTATACGGAGTGCAATGGCGTTCATGGCGTGCTCCAATATTTGGTGCTAACCGTATGGCAGTTAAACATATTGATCAACTTCAACTATTGATTAATGGTATCAAGAAAGATCCATATGGACGTAGACATATTCTTAGTGCATGGAATCCTGGGGAACTTGACTCAATGGCATTGCCTCCATGTCACATGATGGCACAATTTTATGTAAGCACCAGTGGTAAGTTAAGTTGCCATATGTATCAACGTAGTGCAGATATGTTTCTTGGAGTGCCATTTAACATAGCAAGTTACGCATTATTCACTCATATGATTGCACAGATATGTGAACTATCAGTGGGCGAATTAATTATTTCATTTGGTGATGCACATATCTATGACAATCACTTAGAGCAAGTAAGAGAACAATTAAGTAGAGAACCATTGGTACTACCTACAGTGGAACTCAATACAGATATTACCGAAATAACCAAATTTACCATGCAAGATGTTAAATTGGTTGACTATAATTGCTATGCAACCATTAAGGCGCCAATGGCAGTTTAGACTACTAATACTTCTATAACACCAAAGCCCTCGGATTGAGTTCCTAGGGCTTTTGCTATGACTGTTCCGTCTGGTGCCGAGCCGCCCAACCATGCAGTAGCATATCCTGGATATGCACTTGTTACTAGAAGATCACCTTTATTAATAGTACCCACAACTTGGCAAGGAACACGGCCTTTTAAGGCAATATAGGGGTGTGTTTCGTCGGATCCTGCCTCAGAATTCATCATATATGCCGGGTTTGTACTTACTATGCCCGCTACCCTTGTATCAGCATATAATGTAGAAATAGTAACTTCTTTTTCTCCACTTATGACTAAAACGGTTCCAGGTTCATAGACAGCATCTGCTTCATATCTTTCAGCTAAGTCGGCATAAAATGCACTAGTAGCAACGCCTTCGAACCTTGTTGCTTTAACATAATTAGTAGATGGATTATATGTGAATCCATAATTTATAGCAATAGTTCCATCTGTTAAGGAAGCCGAAGATGTGGTAATAAATGTTACGGGTTTATATTTGTTTGTTGTTTCATCAAGTTCAGTTACAAATCCGTTTGAATAGGTAGATGTATTAGCTCGCAATGCATGAGCAGCAGTTCCCCAAAAATATGAACTTACTGACTCCGAACTTCCTGTAATAGGATCAGCACCATTTAAATTAATTCCTTTATATAATCTTGAACCTAAATTATATATTGGATATGCACTACTAGCAAGATCACTTAATGTATATGTCTGTGCAGAAACTGTTGCAATAACTTCATCATTAATAACTGCTTTGGTATTATAGATAGGAGTATTACTTTCTTTTTCAAAGTCGCCGCGCCACCCTGCTTTAGTATTAGCACCAATTGGTGGCCCAATTATAACATATTGGGATCCGTTGTATATACTCAATTGTTGTTCTACTGAATTGTACCACAGATCTCCTAGTACAGGAGTGGTAGTTTCAACTGGGTTGTTATTACTAATTTCCAAAGAAGGAATACTTTTCCAATTAACTGTATTATAAAAATTTAAATGTTTACCAGAAGTATCATACCAAAGTTGACCTTCAATAGGCTTTGGTGGAGCTGTTGAATTAGCAAAATTTTCTAATAATTTTAGAAAATTCTCATTTTGAATTTCGCCATAGCCAGCATAGTTTCTACCTACAAATGATAAATCAGTAGTTGTATCAATTGTTGCATCTTGTACTGTTGCAACAATTGATCCGTTAGTTTTATTTAAAATATATGCCATTTAGAAAGACCTTTAAAGTTGTACAATATTTGTTGATGTAATATAACCAGATGGACTAAATGTAGTAAGATATACATTATCCCAATTCCAAATATGAATGCCAGGATGAATTGGATCGTCAATTAATTTAAATCTTCTTACAGACACATCAGTGTTATATGAACAAACAACCTTTGCAATTGTTCCAATTGAATATGCTATATCACCATAAGTTATATTAGTAACTGTAGAAAACATCAACGGTAAGAAATTTCTTATGGCAATATTGCCAGAGGCTATATTTGCAATTGCGGTAGTAGTAGTTGCATCTTGTGGATCACCATATGATGTAATATCAAAAGATGCAGTTACTGTTTCCACTGTAGGAGTGGTACTTTGTTTAATACCTTTAATATACAAATCGCCCTTGACATCGATATCTCTAACAAATGTAGTACCTGTTACTATAGTAGTAATTGCAGAAGAACCAAAATAACCAACTGCATCAGAGGCCTTCATATTAAATGATTCGTTTGTAATTAATCCAGAAGGATTGCCATATGAATATATTACACCTACATCTACTGGATAACCGCTGTCATCTGGTATTATTGTACTAGAAGATGGCTCAATATTAAACTTGCCTTTTAATGCTGAAACAGATGGTCCTACTAATTTATAAGTACTACCGTTCCATATTTTTAATTGGCTATTGTTTGTATCATACCATAAATCACCAGTGCTTGTAGTAATAGAAGGTGTTCCGTTTACCCTTGCACCATATGTAGGATTAAATGCAATTCCATCATAAACATTTAATCTTCCAGTTGTAGAATTAAACCATACTTGTCCTATTTGTGGACTTGTAGGACTAGTGGTGCTGGCAAAACTTGTTAATAATTTAATAAAGTTATTATTAAGATACTGTCCATAGTTGTCAACGTTTTTTCCAATTAGAGTTAAATCAGTGGAAACAGAATCAACTTCGCCATTTGCGATACTTGTTAATATTGTACCGTCGTTGTTGTATATAAGGTAGGCCATACTGTTTATGTCTTTATAATATATGTTAGGTACGTTCCTGTATTTGTCCCTGTTGAAACATACGTAGACGTAGACATATTAGGAGTTTTAAATGTTCCAGGACCACTAACACCGTATGTAGTTCCAATAACTGAATATAAAGAAGTATACAAGGATGTTGATGTTGTTGCTCCATTACATAACAACCATCCAGTTGGAGCAGACGTTACGCTACCATACGCTGTTATCATCCCTGGTTGAAATAATGCAAGATATACATCTGATAAAAACGCTGCTTTAGAAATTTGTTGTAAATTAGTTGTTGTTGTAGCTGTATTTAGAACTAACAATGTTTGAGTAGCAGTTGTACTGGTAGCAGTAGTTTGATTAGCGATAGCTGTTCTTGTTAATGTTGTATTGAATGTAACATCCGAAGTTCCATTAAATGTAACACTAGTCGCAGTTACTTGCCCTCTAACTAATAATGATCGAGGCACTGTTAGTGAACCAGCAGATCCAGTTACACTACCTCTAAAATTATCTACTCCAAATACATCTGATATATAAATTGATCTAAATTTCTTAGTTGGAGACCCAATATCGTAAACATCAGAAATTGCTGGTTCAACTATAATACCGCTACCTGATCCGCCTAACGATAATTTTCCAGTAGAAGTAGTTGGGCCAGTTACTAACAATGAGCTAGATAATAATTTTCCACCAACTAATGCTCCTCCATTAACCAATAATGCCACGGTAGCAGTAGATGTTATTGCTAATGGTTCTGTAAATTGAGCACCACCAGCAACATCCAAAGTTGCTGATCCTGATGAAGGAGTTTTGTTTATACCAACACTAGCATAGCCAGAATTAAATTTTAAATAAGAAGTATCTTGTGTTCCTATTTGTAAAGTAGTTCCATAATAGTTAACATAACCATTATTGGTCAAGTCGCTGTAGATTCTAACAGGTGCAGCAGTAGCAGAAGGTCTGACATATAAACCAATGCTTGATTCTACATAAAACGTTCCTGTATGTACTTGTCTGGTAGTGGTACGATTTTTTAATAAATCGCTTGCTCCAATGGATACACCAGTTGATACTTCTAAAGAAGATGCTTTTTCTGCCACACCGTTGTATTTTGCAACAACCGTTGCGTTGAGATTAGTACCAACTTTTATTGTTGGAAATCCGTCTATTACTGTTCTTGGAACAAATGCATTGAGAGAAATTATTTCAACAACTTTTCCATTGGCCCACTGAAGTATTACAGGATATAAATCACCTGTAGTACTTTCAAGTGTGGTGGTTTCTGTTCCAGACTTGTTTTGTCCAGTTGGTGTTTCTGGTCCAACTATGGTCCAATTATTTTCAAATCTAATTTTTAATTTGTTGTTGGATGTATCAACCCAAATATCACCATCGGTGATTTCTGTATAACGTACAGTTGGATCAGTTGTTTGTTGATATATGCCATTAGCACTAGGCCAACGACCGCTGGTGTTTGTTCCGTTATTAACTCTTAAAACTGGTTTGCTAGGAACTGTGGTATCATACCACAATTGCCCTTTGATAGCATTTGTGGGCTGCGAAGGACCTGCAAAGTTTTCTAATAACTTTAAAAAGTTTTGTGCTGTAGGAAGACCGTAATTTGGATATCCGGATCCAATTAGCTGTAAACTTGTATCATAATCATTAATTCCAGGAGAAGTTACCGATCTTGATGGTACCGTAATTGTTGCTATAGCATTTGGATCTGAAAAATGTAATGTATATGACATGATTAAATTCCACTACTAAGACTTTGTATTCTTATGGTATAATCTATTTGAATCATCCTGTTCAACGATTTTTGTACAGGGTGGAATATTACATGAGTTAATAGCATACCTTCATCTGGACCTGCAGCTGAATATGATTTTAAACCTAACTCATCAAATACATAAGTACCATCTTGGTTGGTACTATTATCAAACGCTAGTTGATCAGATGGCTCGCCAAAATCTAATAAACAACTTACTAGAACATCTGAATATACTGTTCCTACAATATGTCTAGATTCCATAAAATTCCTTGCTGGATCTAAAGAATACGGTCGTTTAGCATCAACTGTTTTATAATAAGTTTGATTATACAATGCAGCATTACTGCCTACTGTATTCGGCGTTAAATATGTAATAATTCCAGTTGGATCAATACGTGATCCACCATTGCCAAACACCATTTCTCCAATTGGGCCTTCGTTGTTTGAAATACTTTGTGCTAAAGCAATAGAAAAGTTTTCATAATGAATAGCATTTCTTTTGTCTATGAAAACTTCTTTGGTAACAGGATCAAAGATTTTTATATGACCTTGGACGCTAACAGCGCCCGATTCATTGGGCTTTGACTGTGTAGCAGTGGGTTGGTTATTGGTTGGACTTGTCATAATATATATAAGTTGATAGTGTATTTATATCCATATTGTTATTGCAATTTTGATTTAACTGCTTCTAATTCGGCAGATAATTCTTGTACTGCTTTAATAAGTGGTGCTATAAATTCTGAATAATTTATATGCTGGGTGCTATTAACATTATTCATGTCAGATAATATCCAGCCGCCGAAATCAACACCAGTTTTATCTAGTGTTTCTTTAACTTCTTGTGCAATTAATCCCCAATGCGTTCTGTTTCCAGACACATCTTCGGTAATAATTCTACTAGGTCTTGCTTTAGATTCGGGAGTTACTTGATTGTCTGGTAATTCATTTCCGTTTTCATCTAAGTAAACTTGTCGAACAACTTTTGTTCCTCCATTAATCCATTTATATGATACAGGTCGAAGATCATTGATAAAATCTAATCCCAAAGTTGACGTAGCAATTTCAGTTTTTAATCTTCGATCTGATGTATTAATGGTTCCATTTGCAGCATATACTGATTTCCATCTTAAAGTTGAACTACCTAAATCATATGAGTTATCAGTTGATGGTAATACTTTTCCTTCACTGTTTACATATACTCTATCTATTACAGTAGTATCACCAATTCCAGTAGTTGAAATAATAAAAGCAGTAGGAACGTAATTTCCAGGAAGAGATGCTCCACCAGGACTATAATCTACTTGTACTCTTGTAGACGCAGCCATCTGCCAATCTACTCCATTATATCCATACGCATCGGATCTAGTTATAATATCCAACCCTTTTAATGATACCGGTACACTTGGTACGCCTCGGCCTGCTACATCAATATGAGCAATATTAGAAGTAGCAGCACCTGCTGGATCTGATCCAAGAATAAATCTTCTAGTAAAGTAGCTAGTTTGTGGCCCTACACCTAAATTTGTATTATTAATACCAACGGTAGTATCAATATAACGATTATTAGATCCTATATTTCCTTTATGTGTTGTTAGATTAAGATTTTCAAATTGTATACCTTTAGTAGTACCATTGAATACATTATTGTCGATGTTAAATCCTACGGTAGCTGCACCTATTGCAATTGCCCAATTTATTACTGCATCATTAAATGAGCATTCCGTTATGTTTGCTATTCCTGAATTTATATAAACATGATAAAAAGATACATTGGCGCCCCAGGCAGTACAACCTGTTAATCGTGTATCATAATTTCCAGAATCAATTAAGAAATTACATTGATGTGTTGTTGCATTACAATTAATAAGACTACAACAAGCACCTGTTATCCAAAATGCTACAGAGTCTACACGACCTGCATCGGCGGTAGATGCAGGGTCTCCATCTACACCACAGTTAGTAAGTGTTACATGGTTTGATCCAACTCCAATATTAAATCCAAATTTATATCCAAAAGAAAAACAATTATCTACTACTGTCCAATCATTTGTACCGTCAAATTTATATGAGGTTCCATCTCTCCATGGAGTTGTAGCAGTATATCCATAAGATAAGAATGGCCAGAAATGACAATTTCTTATACGAGCAATATCATAACTATCTGTGATCCATAATCCATTTGTACAATCACCGGTGATATTTTCTATGGTAATTCTATCAGAGTTTGTGGCTCTTATTGCTTGAGCAAATCCTGTTATATGGCAATGCCCTACATAACAATCAGAAGTGTTGTATCCTGAAAGCCCTATGTTAATAGCAGTACCTGAAAAATTAGATACCTGAGTGTTAGCAGCACCTGTACTTAATCCGGCTAAATTAACAAGTCCTTTTTTCAATATATATAAACCCTTAACAGATCCAGAATGCGCTCTGACTGTATTGCATATATTAATTTTATATGTTGGATTTAAAATTATTGTACTTTTGTAACCGCTAATATTATAATCGGCGCCGCCTGCAACTGATACAATGCTCGGCATTATATTTGTACCAACTAATGCCACTCTTGATGGTATAGTAATGTCTGCACTATTGACCAAACATCTAAAGTCTGACGGAATGCGAACTATACCGCCGCCTGCTGAACTACAAGCATTGATAGCATTTTGTATGGCCACTGTATCGTCATCTATACCATTACCTGTTGCACCATAGTCTCTTACACTTATTTCTCTTTCACCAATTAAAGACACGCCTGATGCATTTTTAATACTTGCGGCATATATATTTTTCCAGATAGCAGCTTGTGATCCTATATCATATGTATTAGTTGTAGTTGGTAATACATCTGTTGTTATAGCAGAAACGCTAGTTGTTCCTCTAATACCTTGTATACCTTGTAGTCCAGTAGCGCCCTGAGCGCCTTGTGCAACTGCAGATCCAGATATACCTTGTATACCTTGACTACCTGCTCTCCCATTGGTTCCTTGAGTACCATGAAATCCACGGATACCTTGTATACCCTGTGTACCTTGACTACCAGTAGAACTACCCTGAGCACCTTGAACTCCCTGAACATCACTAGATAATTGAGTTAAGAGATCGCTATATCGCACCCTTGATACTGCCAAGGAATCTGTTACCACAATACTGGTATTTTCTCCTGGTGTAATAAATGGTGCTTGAGTTATTTTTGTCATTTTAATATCCTTCTAAGGGTTGGTCGTTGTCGTCAGTGATGATTACATTATCATTATCTTTAAGCACTGACTCTCCACCATAATAATATATATCCGGTAATAGAGATTTTCTATCTTGTAAGAATTCAGCTTGTATTACGTTACTGGTTAATAACGATTCTGTTCCTGTCCAAATTTGTCCTTTTTTCTGTATGATGGTAATATTTGTGGGTATTCCATTATAGTCTGAAATATTTAACAACAATTCATTAGTAGATGTGTTTATAGAGAACTCAGGAGCAACAGGATCAAATGATGTTAAGGTATCAACGATTGTATTACCCCATGTACTGCCAATTGCACTTAATCCTGATGTTTTAAAATGTAAATGATCCCAACGATAACTATCTCCATACAGATCCGTATTTGGTCCAAGATATACATCTGAATAATTATTAACTATGGCTTGCTGTGCATTAGTTATAATGTCAGTGGTATATGGAGGATTTACAAAATAAGATGTTTTGCTGATGAATATAGGAGCAGTTACACCCAATGTTCTAAGTTCATTTCTAAGTTGTGCAAATCTGCTTTGATAAACATCCGACGGTGTAATATTAGGAGCGATTGAATCTGATTCGCCTGCGCCATATAAAACGTGTGTGAATTCAAATCCAAGCTCGTTGGCTTTGCTGACTGCAAATTGTAGTCTTTCAAAGAGTCTATTATTAACATACGGGAAATTATCTTCATTTCTCGGAACTCCTCCAAGGTACGCAGAAGGTAATGCAGTACTGAGCCACCAAGCTAGTGGTATACCTCCGACTGCAACGTTAACAATGTAAACTTTGTCATACTTTCCACTCTGAAGAAGAGTATCACCAATTCTTCCATCCATGTTGCCTCCGGATGGTCCTCCTGGTATATCTACTGATGAGCCAGTGCTCCAATTATATCCTGTGGCCAATCTGTTAGGACCGCCTGGCGATACAGCAAGTTCCCAATTACCATTTATATCAAGACGTTTTACTTTATCATTGGGTGTGTAACTATCTGTATGTTCGCCGTAATTAGCTATATTAGATTGCCCAAAAATCAAAATATATGCTGTTCTAGGGTCTGGATTATATACAGGTTTGTCATAGAACTTATCATGAACAACCAAAGATGTTTTACGTAATTGACGGCCGCCGTAATATACAGTAACCTGATTTACAGCATCAATATTTGGATCTAAAACAATTCCGGCACCTGTAGCGGTAGTAGTTACTGTACTAATAATGTAGGTTGTACTTGTAGTAGAGGTCGACTGTACTAATATTGTATCAAGATAAGGTATTGTTTGTTGTGAACTTTGATCTATTACTTGTGTTCCAACTGCTGAATAAGTGGCAGGCCCAGTTCCTAGACTACTTCTTCTTAGACCTCTTAAAGTATTTCCATCTTTTTCTGCAAATTCAATACGCTCACCATCAATTATAACAATACCAGGATTGTTAGTTAATGGATTAGGCGGAATTATTCCATTGCCATCAGTTAGATAAATTTCATTATCAGTATGTCTTAATGCACGTAACAACGTTGTGCTATGAAATTTTGATAGTCTCTTATAATGATGTCTATCAAAAATATCATTAAACATTCTAAATCCAATAATTTGATTGTTATAAGATTGTGGATTAACTGTGGTAATTGTTATTTTTGAACTTGGGGAAACATCAATCAAATCACTTATCTGAATAGTTTTCATGTCATCAAGAATTTCAAACTCTGTTCTAGCAGTTAATGAAATTCCATCAACATATACCCAAACGTAATTATCAGACAATACAGAGAAAGATAGTGTATAACGTCGAGCAATTGTTCCGTTAAATCTTTCTGTTCTAATTAACATTTTATCATGATCAGTAAATGATATAATTTTTAAATTAAAAGTACTAACAGGTGGGTTTGTTAACTGTAATATATTACCAACTACAATATAGTCATAATCAATTAATCCTACTACTGCAATAACATCACCTATACTCAGTAGTCCAGAAATGATTGTTACTGTACTATCAATATCATTAAATGTATAATCAAATCCAGGACGCAATTCTATTCCATTTGCATATACCATTACTTGACCAGCAGTATATGTACGTGATAAATTCTTACTATCAATTGCAAATGTTAGTTGAGCATCTTTAATTTGATAATAACTAACCCAAGGTGGTGATAATCTTCTTCTTCCTGAGCTGCCATCATCTATTTCAACTATTACTTGAGCGCTTACTGGCTCAATATTTCCTGGTACAAAAGAAAGAGTAAACATTGATTGGGAAGCTGATCCGTCTTGTGATTCTTCGTGTAACCTATTAAATTTTGTATATTTAGATTGGAAGAACCAAGCCTCAATGGTATGTGAATTAGTATCAATACCATAAACTTGTACACTTGCTCTATTATTTTTATTACTATAAGCAGTTAATTTATAATATTTTGTATCACCTGATTCTGGAGTATCTTGAGAAATTTCATGACCGTCGACTAATACATAAGCCATAACAACATCGTTGATACTTGACAACAAACTTATTACAGTAGCAGATGTAACACCAGATACTCCTTCAATATTGCTATCGAGTAAAGAATAATTACCACCTATAGAAACCATTGTATATCCAGCTGTTCCAGATACAGATTGTAGTGGAAGATGGATTGTATTCCCAATCATATAATATTGATGAGAATTTGTAAATTGGGTAGCATTATCAACTCTATCAAATATTTTTCCATTAAAATTAACCATTATGCCTGCATACTCTGTTTCGGGTACACTTAATTCATAAGCAGTTAGTGTTCCTTTTTTTACAGGGAATGAGCCAGTTATAACAGTAGGATAAGAATTTTCAGCTTTGGTATAAACATTAATACCTAAGCTATCTAATACGTGTCCAGCTACACATTCATCAGGTGCATATCCTGATCTTTCATTTAAGAATGAATCGCCATCTATAATTATAGAATTGGTGCCTTCTTCGGGTAAAACTGTTCCATATCGAACGCCTAGTCCTCCGGCAAAATTACCCCAGTTAACGGAGCCACCAGGTAATACAGAATCTAATCTTGCAGATAATACATCAGTTTTCCAGAATTCAAGTTTTGGATTGGTATACGAGTAGAAATCTAAATCATAACTATTGCTGGTCATTTGATAGAAGTTTACTATAGCACCACCAGTAATTACATTTTTTGTTATATGATAATATTCACTGGTAGGATATGGTCCTACAATTGGAATTCCAGTAAGCATTGGCAAAGTTTCGCCGTCTTTAAATATTTCAATTTTAGTAATATCATCATACTGCAACATTATATCAACTTCTATATGATTATTATCATCAGGAATAAATGTTTCAGATATATGATCTAGTAATACACTATCTGTGTCAATGCTACCTAGCATAGAAGATATTGTAATGCTTGCTTCACCATATGTAAGTACTGTTGCTGTAGTTGATAATACTGAATTAGATTTTACAATAAACTTATTTTTATCTGTAATACTTGAAATATAATATATTCCATTAAATTCAGTTTTCTCAATTCCATCTAGTGAAATCAAATCCCCAACTACAATTGCTCCATTAAACGGAACAACGGTTATAACAACAATATCAGAATTAATATTTGTTGATGTTGCTCTAACAGATTTAATTGCGTAATAAGTTTGACTTATTGTAATAGAATTATTCAAAGAGTTAACAGAATTAACAACTGTATCTTTGCGTAGATTTGAAGTTGGAGAATTTAATAGACTAATTATTTGTCCAACAACAATGTCGGTAGTTGTATTAAGATAGATTGTTGTATCGCCTGCTGCTACTGAACTTACTATTTTTGCAGATGCATAGTATCCAACACTATCACTCCATCCTGAGTTTATTGGGTCGTATTTTCCTAATCCAGAAACAGTATCCCAAGCTGGAGAATAATCAAACGGTAATCCTTGTATAACATTACCTGGATAAACAACTCCATTCATTAATGACGAAATTGAGTCAGTGGCTGTGTATAGATTTTCTATTCTATCAACTGCGGTATATAAATTAATATTCTTTTTATATGTTATTTTAAATACCTGAGTTTCTTTAGGAACATAATTTAAAAATACAAATCTTGAATAATGTTTTGTATATCCATTATTTTCTTCAGAGTAATATTCTATTGTATAATCAGTTGACAATACCAATTGTCCATCAAGACTTGGAATAATATTTAATTTATTACGGTCGGCTAAAACAGACAATACAAATTTTGTATCTTTTCCTGAACATATAAATTCTTCAGTGACATCTACATTGCCTATTTCAGATACTGCACTAACTCTATCAAATTTTAATCCTATAATATTTTTTCTTGTGGTTAAATTCAATAATGAGACTGAAACAGATGCAGTGGAAGTAACATAAGGACCGCCACCCGATATTGTAATTGTTGGAGTTTCAGTATATCCTGCTCCAGGATCTGTTACAAGTATTTGATAGACGACGCCGCTTCTAATGTAGGCTTCTGCGGTAGCAGGAGTAACATTGGCGCCGCCACCGGATATTGTAATTGTCGGTTTCTGAGTATATAAAGTACCAGGATCTGCAACTATAATATTACCAACGCAATAACTATGAGCAGCAGTCCAAGAAGCTGATGGTACATCAAAATCAGTAAAAGAAAGAGTTGAAGTTTCTTCTACAGATGAATATTTAGAAGTAAATCTTCTTATGTTGGTGTGATAAGGTTTAACTTCTTCAATATAATTTTCAAAATATTTTTCGTTGTCAAGTTTATATACCGGACGCTGATCTAAATTACCAATTGAATTATATACATCAATGAACGAAGTTTTAAATGCCCAATCTAATATTTTTTGCTCTGTTAATGCATACTTTACTGCTTTGAAAAAGAACAAATTCCAATTGACTTTAAGATTGCCAATAAAGATATCATCCTTTAATGCCAGCAATATATGATATAATTCTAAATCAGGCACTTGATCATATAATGTATCTTCTAAAGTAGATGAATCATAAGAAACATTTATATTAGAAAAATTCCATATTGAATCTTTTATTTGTATTGTTCCTTTTTCTATATAAACAAAATTGTATGATTTAGAAAAGTCACCAATTTCTGTATCGGCTAATTTTTCAATAATAGCGTATCTGCCATCGCCTATATTTTTAATTCGTACATAGTCTCCAACGGATACATTAGATAATGTATCAATTTCATAAGTAGCATCAATGCTATATCTATAGTCTTTAAATTTACTATAGCTGTCTTTTATCCAATCGGTATATTGCCAATATAATCTTGTATCATATTTTTGATTTCCAACTCTATTCCATTTTTTATAGATATAGTCAAATATATGTTTAGTCCAACGGCCGTTATAATTGCTATCCGATCTAATGATAGCAGTGTGAGGACGAACAATTAATGTAGGAGCATTAACATAACCGTATCCAGCATTAGATATTGTAACATTTATAATTTCTCCGTTGCTGTTTATTTCTGTTAGAAGTTCTGCTTCTTCTCCTGCTGTTGAATTTATAGTCACCAACGGTGCTAATAGATATCCAAAGCCTGGTTTAATTATTTCTACAGATATTATTTTACCATTGTTAACAAAACATTTTATTGTTGCTTGTTCAAATAAAAGAGTATCAATGGTTGATAGCGAATCAACTACTATGTCATACTCTCTATAAAATGCATCTGAGATTGTATCGTAACTATTTAGATTATTAAAATTGTAGTTACCTGTTAATTGTTCTTTTATTAAAACAGAATTAGCAAATGCAATTTGATTTCTCAATGCTTCTATTCTATCTTTAAATAATGTTTGTTGAGGTCGAATACCAATTCCATATCTATTTCTATATGTTGTATTAATTGCAGGAACATTATTACCCAATTGATCATGCCCTAATAAACTATCTATTAGTTTTTTCTCCAACAGAGGAGGTGGCATATTATTTTCATTACCCTCTGCTATTAGTTCCCATTCGGTATGTCTTGGTATTTCACTCTTATTAGAATTAATAGCAATATTTGCATTAATTCTATCACTTATTAACATAGATTGTACATTAGCAAATGCTACTGAATCTTTAGATAATATCTCAACAAATTTTAAACCGTTGGCAATTGGATCTGCAATAATGCTAGCAACCTGATAACTGCTTATTCTTCTATTATTATTTGCTTCAGGAACATTTACTTTATTCTTTACCCAAAAGAAATAAACATTTTCAAATGATCTTGTTACATTATTAAACAATTGTTTTACAGAAAGAATACTGTTGTCAGGATATTTTGGTTGTCCACTAATACCTTTTGTTAATCCATCATTGGTATCTGCTTGTGATGCCCATTCACTGGGCAATAGATCAGATTTAACCCACTCATAGACATCAATAGTTGCACCTGGGAATAATTTACCCCAGTTATTTTTTCTGAATATTTCATCACCTTGCTCATAACATTGATATTTTGCGGTGCTTATATCCCACCATAATTCACCAACGTGATCATCGATCCAACTTGTATTACTGTCAACTACCGCAGTTAAATTTCCAATCGAATATACAGCAGGATCAAATGATGATTTGTATTTTAATTCTTGTTCAGCAATTCCTGCAATCTTTCCTTTTAATGGATCAATAACGTCTAGATACTCTATTACTTCTTCTTTAAAAGAATCTATTAATGCTACTCTATCAATAGTTGAAACGTCTACAAGATCAGGTTGTTCTCTTAAAAGTTTTAAACCGTTAATAGATGTATCTGCTTTATTAAACTGATAAAACTTTGAAACTCCTGATATTGATGGAGCCCCTACAAATGTATTATTGTTAGTAACAGCCACAGAATAACCAAATTTATCCCCGGCTATCGGTGAAGGGTCTGTAATATTTTCTGATTGAACAAACGATCCATCTATATTATAGTAAAGAAATACAGTTCCGGAATCTTCTGCAAACGAACTAAAGTTAGTAGTACCTTGATCAAAAGTAGTTTCACCATCTTTAAAATTTATATCAAATTTTAATGGAATAGGACCATTAACGCCTACTGCACCTATGGCTAATTTGTTACTATTGTCACTAATGGCTATAGATTTACCAAATTTTAAATCATTATTTTTTAATGGATTGTCAATAACCTGATAAAGATCATATGTAAAATCCACAGACGGCAATGCTTCTAATCGTTGATTACGATATATTGCAGCATTGGTAGGATTACTTAAATTATTAGCAGTAATTGTTTCATTAAAAATTGTAAAACTACTACTATCTAGTCCGGCAATCATCCAACGTCTTATTTGTTTCTCTGTAGGATAGAAAGGAGCATCCACGTTTGTTTGATATGCAGAAATAACAGCAGCTCTTGATGATTTTATGTTAATTGCATCTGCTGCCCTGGCCATATCAATAGCAGCAGCCAATGCCGGATCATTGGCTCTGTTTGTATTATTTGAACTATCAAAATTAGTAAGTCCTTGGACCATCCAATAATTTATTGCTGTTTCATTAGGATATAATTCAGTTAATAAATTTGATGCATAGGCTAATATTACTTGTCCTCTAGATGCTTTTGGATAATCCGCAGCGCGAGCTTGAAGCCATGATAGATATATGTCAGGATAAAGTGCGTTATCACGTGTTACAGCAGCGTTGAATGCACCCAATGGATTGTTTGTTGCAACCAAATATCCTAGTCCTACTGACATCCAATATCTTATTTCTTGCTCAGTTGGATACGGATTAGCATCAAGATTACCTTGATAAGCAGCTATTACTGCTGCTCTGCTAGACCTTATTGGTGCTCCACTTGTGCCTACTGCATCCGCAGCTCTCGCTGCATCAATAGAGGTAGCCAATGATGGATTAGAAGTTCTTCGAGATTCTACATCAGTATTGAAAGTAATATTATTTGTTCCAAGACCGGACGTCATCCAGGATAAGATATCACCGTTACTAGGATTTACTTCGGCACGTAAATTTGAAGCATAAGCATTTATTACTTCAAAACGTGTTGATAGATATGGCGATGGTGTAGCAAGGGTTATTCTCTGAGCAAGATTTGCTGCATAAGCTGAGGGATTTGTTGAATTATTATAAGTAATTTCTGCGGCAAATCCATTTGTTCCTGTACCTAACCCTGTTGCCATCCAATATCTTATTTCAGCTTCCGTAGGATATAAAGGAGCCTCAACATTAGTTTGATATGCAATAATAACGTCAGCTCTAGATGCCAACATTCCAAGAGAATCGGCTGCTCTTTCTTTATCTATTGCTGCGGCAGCAGCAGGGCTAGCTGCCCTATTGCTATCAATTGTAGAATCAAAACTATCAAGACCTACTACTGTCCATATATGTATATCTAACTCACTAGGGTACAATGGAGCAAGTAAATTTGAAGCATAAGCAAGTATTACTGATGCACGACTTGCCTGTATTCTGATACCTGTTCCAGATAATCTATAAATTGCCACTCTTCCTTTTGTACCATTAGTAGTTCCTCTTATCTCAGGAGATGATGCTACAAGATACGTCCCATCGGAAGATATTACAACATTTTCACCAAATGCTTCATGTCCTATAAACGGCGATGGTATACTTTGAAACCAATGAAGATTTTTGTCATAAAGTTGTATAACACCAGTTGTATTGCTTATTGTATTAATATAATAAGGAGCACCAACAGCTATTATACTACCGTTAGAATCTCCAGATATGCTATGTCCAAACTGACTACCTGCATTTAAAGAAACAACAGATTTAAGAGTTATACCTGAAGGGTGTCCAGAAATCTTGGTAGCTGGTATATTTGAATTTTCTGCCGCAACTCTTTCTGAATCAATTCTGTCTGCATCTGTAGGATGTGTACTTCGATAAGCTATTACTGACTCATTAAAAATTCTACTATCTGGTCCAATCCCATTAATCATCCAATATCTAATGTTGTCTTCGCTTGGATATAATTCTGCCAATATATTATTTTGATATGCAGCAATAACTTCTATTCTTGTATTTTTAATTCCAACGTTATCTGCTGCTCTATCTGCATCCCACGCTGCTGCGTCTACTGGATTTACTAATCTATATTCATAATAAAACTGCTCAAGTTGATCAATGCCTGCAACCATCCAATTTGTGATAGTTACTTCTCCATAAAATAAAGGAGCCAATGAACTAGCAGCAAGTGCATATATTACTTGGGCTTTAGTTGCATTATAATATTGTTCTCTTAATACATTATAGGCATATACTCTTCCAGTATATGTATTATCACTATTAATACTACCAGGTGCTCCTACTAATAAAAGTGTACTTGTATTTGAACTAGGTTGACTATTATATATTGAATGGCCAAATCTTGAATAGGCAGCAGTTGTAGAAGTAGTAGCATAAGGATGTACTAAAACTTTTTCAGTAGTCTCTTGAATAAAGTTTTTATTAGTACTGCTAATTTTTACAATACCTTCTTGTGCAAATGTTTTTGTTATACCAGAGCCGTCACTGAAAATTGCAATACCTGTTGTATTGGTGTTTGCACTTGGGATTACAATATTACTTGCAGCAGGTGCACCTGCAAACAATAATCCCTTGTTGACATCAATTGATAAAGACAATCCAAAATCATTTTCAGAATCAGTTTGACAATAAATTTTAGAATGGTTGTTTAATGTATAATCAAATTGTTTTATTAGTTGATTATTATTTTTTAAATATACGCCAACATTTCCATATATAGGAGCATTGGTAAATTTGCCGGGCGCAGACATTAATAAAATACTACTATTCTCAAGAGTAAATATAGACTCGCCTAATCTTTGAGCTGTTACAGAAGTAGTTGCAGCCTCAACAAACCCTGTGGTATAATTTTGTATTTTTTCATATACTTGCCATTTACCGTTGCTTCCGTTATCGACCCAAATTTTCTCTCCATTTTTTAAAGTTGATAACACTGCATTGTCAGATAATTCTGCAAAATTATTATATCTAGCTTTTTCAAATTTAAATAATAACCCATTGGTTAATAAATCAGAATTGATAATTGTGGTTAAATCAGATGATACTGTAAATTGATCTAGCCTGGAAATATCTGTGATGATATGTATACCATTAACTTGATTGTTAAAATTAACTATAGATACAATATCGCCTACGGATAAATTATGATTTATATCTGTAGTAAATGTAATACTAACTGCTGGTGAGCTTACAAATACACCAGCAATCCTTGCAGTCATTTCAGTATATCGATAAACATTCCAATCACCGTTATCTAAAAATCCTAACCAAAATGTATTTCCTTCTTGTATTAAAGAATTATTAGCAATATCTAATAAACTGTTTTTGTTATAGGCAGTAGCAGTGACGTCGTCGGATCTTACATATCCAGCTGTGGGTAATTTTATATTACTATCTGAAAACGTACTAGGATATATAGTAAATGTTGATGACGGTATGTAAGTGTCTGGTGATATTAATAAATTGGATGGTAATATATAATTAATTAACGGATTGGTATCTTTACTATCTGCAAATTTAATTACAAATGGGTTTTCTGAAGAACTCCCTTCATCAAGAGTAAATTCTAATTCGTTATATGTTCCAAAGCTGCCGTAACTTCCTAATCGAAATGCCCATTCTTCGTTGAACGTGATGTCGCCTTGACGTGCAAATTTTCCAACTTTGGATATTTTATCAATTGCGTTCTTGGTACCTTTTTCTTTAATAAATCCTTGATAGAATTTATACTGACTAATATTATTTGTAAAGATGTTATTTAAAAACGTTCTTGGAGTATAGCCAATAAGATGTTGTGCCAATTGTTGTTGTGTGGCATCAAAATTATCAATGTCTAAACTATAAAAATCTTCAAATTGATTAATTTTATAATCAAAATTAGTTAATAAATTAGATTCAGGTTTTTTATTTAATTTTATCCATTTTGTAAAATCAAATTTAGAATCATTTATAATTTTTGCGTCTGCTTCGTAATAAGACCCATTATATCTTACAACATTTCCTGGAAGATATTTACCATTGGCGATCCAATCTGTAATATCAACATTATCATATATAAACCCAGGGCTAGATAGATCTCCATTCCACCCTAAAGTTCTAAAACCTGATAATTTGATTCGACGTTGTTTATAACCTGTTTCAATATCATAAATGGTATCATTAAAAATTGTCTTATTCTTAATAACCATTCCATGTTCTTTTTGTACAGAATTTAATGTGGCAAAGAATATACCGTCAAGTGTATCAATTGTTTTAACGGTACATACACCATCTTCTCGAGAAAGAGTAAATTTATTAATTGGAAATGATTTTCCGTCAGCCTTTAACAAACTATATTCATACTTGCCTGTTGATATATTATCAACCACAGAATCAGTAAATGAATATTTTAAATAATCAGAAAACGGACTTAGTGTAATTAAATTTCCATCGGCCCAATTTTGAGTGGTCCAATATAGAAACTCCTTGCCAGTAAAATTCCAATCAACTATTTCTCCTAGATCAGAATTATACTCATCAAATATAAATCCTTGCTTTTCTAGATATGCACCATATCCCAATAACATGTCGTATACTTCTTGTATAGTAGAAAAATTAGTACCGTAAGGAATCTTAGTTACTTGATTTTCAAACTTTGACGACCGTACCACAGATGATCCGCCTACCATAGGCAACGATGGTAACTGATAAAATAATGCAGGATCAAATGTGGACTGTGTTGTATGCCCAATTTTAACTCTATAATATTTTCCATTATAACTTACAATTTGTCCTTGCTTATAATAATGTGTAGTAACTGAATTGCCAGGTGCAGTAGTATCAATTGCACCAAGACCAGAGGACCCTGACACCCCTGTCCACTCTGTAAATACTTCAGATTTTCCGCCAACAGTTAATGTTACTCCTGCTAATGTTTTAATAGGTGATAATATTTCAAAATATGGATTAACTTTATCGTAACCCTTGATTACAAAATTACCATTAGATTTTTGAATTATTACTCCAGATATACTAGAAGATTTAATAGGATTACTGGTATTCAATAGCAGTGTGTAATCTTCTGGAGGAAGTATTGCACCAGGAGCTTGAGATATTGGATCAATAGAATCAATTACAATCTGTAATTTATCTTTGCTGACAAATCCTCCTAACTTATGAAATAAATTAAAATTAATATAAGTTAAATCGTCTTGAAGTTTATCAAGATAATGCAGATCTTTCTGTAATCCCACCTCAACTACATATACACCATACCCTGCTGTTTGTGCATTAGATTGTCCTTCTAATACCATCTTATTAGGATTTAAATATAAATCATCTTCTAAATAAGTTAATTGACTTGTATTACTATTCAAGGACGTTCTACTTGTATCAAACATTGAGGATGAATAACCACAAGGATCTAGTAGTGCGGCTGCTGCATTTAATGCAAATGGCCAATAGCTACTTTTTCTCCAGGCGGTTTCTGCAGGACCTTGATCTCCAAATTTCCAATCAGCTATTTTGTCATTGTAACTGTTTTCAGATGCTAAAAATTCAGAAGGTGGCAATAACATACCCGATGTATCAACTGGAACAATAGAGTCAAATCCTGGACGAGCATAATTATTATCAATAAGCGGTTCAGTGGTAGTTGGATTAACAATTCCTAATTCAACTGCATTTATTAGTGCAGCTCGTTTTGTGGGGTTTATCCAATTATAGTTGTCATCCCACCATGTAGGTTTACTTGCATGACCTAGCATTTCCCACGGATGTATATCAGGTCTATCTGTGTCAAAGAAGTCTTTGTATATACTTCTCCAATAACCCGACAGCATTGTATTTGTTAATGTATTGTAACTATTTTTATAATTCCAAGTAAATGGATCACCTTCATCAAACACATTATTAGTTGATGCATCTATATTATAGATACCTGTCCATTTAATAAAATCTTTGGTTAATAGTTTTGTCGCAGCATCGTTTCTTAGTATTGATGGAATTTCTAAACTTACATCTATTAAAGAATATCTATCATTTCTAAATATACCAGGCAATGCGGCATTAACATCAAACACCTTGGCATCATATTCTACTTTAATATTATTAAAAACACGTTTTTCATATTCAAGTATAATAGCATCTCTATAATCATTGTATGCTGGCATAATGCTACCATCATGCCCTCTTATAACTAAAATACTTGAATCAATTCTATAAGAGTCATCACTATACATAATAGGTGCATATGTTGGATATAAACCTAATTTACTTGGAGTAGGTGGTATAAATGAACCCTGCGTGTCTGGATAATAATGTATATTAATAACATCATTGATATTTAAACTTTGATGAAATACTATTTCATCCATTGTTATATCGTAATCTTTTCCATATATTAATTGTTCGTTACCAATATATACTAAAACAGATTTAAAACTTAATGTTGAAAGATTAAAGTCTACACCAATTGGATATGTGTCAATATTAATATTTGAAACAATATATGATTTTACTATTTTATTAGAGCCGTACCCTAACATATCAGATCTATAATAAGGAGCACGGGCATCTTTATTATTATTAATATTAATTAAAACTTTATCAAGGGCATCTGCGGGAGATAATTGATAATCAATATTTGTAATAGATTTCAATAGATACATTTTAAATTGATTATATTGATCACCGGCATATCGTATTGCATCAACTAAATTATGTTCTTTTTTACCTAAAAACATTTTTGCAAAAGCAATAGGGTTTGAATTTACAATCAAACGTGTTCCGTATTTTGAATATCCAGATAAATCTCTTAAATTATTAATTCCTGGAAAGTCTCCTGAAAATTCAGGTATACGGTTAATCATAGTGGCCAGATGATCGCTAAGTTCGCTTAACGTCATATCTGAAATTGGACCATTTAAAGGATTGTGTGTTAATCCAATAGGTGCTTCATAGAATCCATTTGAATTAGGAATATTATTAGATGTAATTGACAAAGAAACTACATCATTAACGTTTAATGTGTTATTGAACGTAAGATTTAAACCTGATATAGTAGCAGTTGTTAATTTTGAATTTACTAATATTGAAACATTGGTAAATTCTTTAACTGATTGAATTGTAGTAGTATTAGTAGCATTTACAATTTCTTGTATTTCTATAATTGGAGTATGGTATTCCACTGATGGTTGCCATACATTAACATAATTGTCACTAACTTTAAAATAAGTAATACCTGTACTAATTGTCGAACTTATAACATTAGGAGAATTAGTAACAATGATACTATCAGTCATGAAATAATTCTTAAACAGATAGCTACCTACACCAACACTATTCTGATATTTCAATGGGAAACCTAATACAGAATCTGCTGTTCCTGTACCTATATCATATCCAAATATTTTACATCCAACAAAATTAGAATTATAATATGTAGATGTATTTCCGTAACTCTGGTGGGCGTGATTGTAAAGGTCAAACAACGGGGCTTGATTTATTTTAGTATGCTGTTGAGCATATATCCATGTATGAGAATTGGCATTATAATACCAAGACGTTCCTAAATATGTGTTACCAGAATTTATTACAATAGAGTTTAACTCTACAGGATTAATTGATTCTACTAATTGTAACGTGGGAGGATTTGTACTAAAATCAAAGTCTACAATATAGATTTTTCCTCTAACATCGTCATTAACATCAGCATTGAAAATTACAGTATTACCTTGTGCAAGTAGTATGCCATCAACATAATAACCAAGTGTTCCGTCAACACTACCAAATGCATCAAGCGTATTATCGTCGATTAAATCTATTTTTCCAATTCCAATATTACCAAAATTATATAATTGTATATCAGGTTTAAATTCTATAATAGGTCGTTTTGCACGAGAATCAAGTGATAACAAAAAATCACTTTTGTTAATCTCTGCGGTAATTCTTATTATCTCCAAATGGAACCAACGATTGTAACGACTCCACGGATTTGAATCAATACTAGCTCTATTAATTGTAGTATATTCCGCAGTTAATGGTAGTTTTTTATCTCCATCAAATGGATAATTATCAAATGCGTCGCTGTCAAATTTTTCATTATAAATTGTATCTACTAGCTCATCTACATTTAATAAAGTTACTTCAATTAATTTAATACTTGTGCCAACACCTTCAACATAATATTCTTTATTATCAGATGACAATTTTAATTTCATTCCGTTACTTAATGAATAATTATTTAGAATTGTATATGTGGATGTGCTTTCTATATTTGCTTTAAGATCATCTACCAATATAGAATCTGGACCATTTGGTAACCAATGATAATGTGTATAATTTACTAACTTATCCCAGTCAATATAAGGATCGTATGAATAAAACTTTGATCTAAATAAAAGATCAAGATTATCAGTGTTACCACCTTGAATTTTTATTTCATTAATTAAATCATCGAATGCAATTGCATCAGTAATTTTTGAAGATTGATCTTTTAATATAAGTGCAGGTTCAAGAGAATAATTTGTACGAAGACTAGAATCTTCATTAATATAATAATCAGTTTTAATATTATAATTAGGTGATATTTTTGATCCAACAAACCCGTCAATACGTTCTATTTGTGGGGTTTGAATTAATGGATCAATTGTACCTGATAAAAATTTTGAATTTTTAACCGATTGTAAATACTCCGGTAACAGGTTAACTGATTTTTTGTTATCTGCCATTTTAAGATCCACTTGTTGTTATAATAGACGATGATGATCGTAATTGCGTTGCTGTAATTGCATCAATAATTTCAATATCTTTAATTTTTGCACTGCTGATGAATAATTCATTTGATAAACATGTAACTTCGTACAAACTTCCAAATGCACTTGTATCTGTGATAGGAACAATAATAAAGTTTGTAATATCAGGAGTGAGCATATTCATTACATAGGTAGATAATTCACCAAAGTGAAAACTCTGACCAAACTCCCAGTTTTCTAATGCAAAGAAATCATTAATTGCAGAAAGTATTCTTGTTTTTAAATCATTGTCTGTTGTAATTCTATCAGGGTTTTTAACTGCTTTAAATTTTGCTTGTAAATTAGATACTGCATCAGATCCAAATAATACTTTATATTTTACTGGGTGAAACACTATCTCATCACTAATAGCTTTGATAGGTGATAATGTTTCCATATAATTTTGTTCTAATCCCTGACTAGTAGGAGGTAATGGTTCTGTACTTAGATTTCCTAATAACCAATTTCTAATATCATTATCATAGGTAGTTGTCAAAACATATATATCTATGAGATTTGATTTGCTAGGATCAATTCGTCTTTCATGACCGCTATTATGTTGATAGTGGAATTTAATATCAGAACGTCCATTCCTACCAAAGAATTGATCTGTATAAATTAATTTTTGATATGTTGAAGACCAATATTTTACTATATTCAACGATACATCGTAAAAATAAAATAAATCTCCATCGTTTGCACCATATGTATTTTTATATATTGAAAAATCAAATTCATTAGCTAATGGAATTATATTGGCATTGCTTAATTTATATCCTGGTTGTCCAGCAGTTTTTTCAAAATATACAAATTGAGTTCCTACTATTGTATTAAATGACGTAGGATCATACAACTGACCCGTATTGTTATAATCATAGAAACTAACTTTTACTTTTTTAGGTTCAACGTATCCATCAGATTGTATGACAGCGCCATCAATTTGCCATGGATGATCGTTACCCAATCCTGTAGTTGAAGATATTGCTAGAGAATTTATAGAGAGAATATTAATTTTATCTTTAATAACTTTATTGGTAGTAAAATCGTAATTAACAGATGAATTATCAACAAAGAAAGAAGTTTCTTGATTACTTTCAAATATATAATTTACTGATCTATAATTTACTTTATATTGTTTCCCGGTCCATACAAAAGAAATCAACCAACTAGCATCTAATCCAACTTCTTCTGCATTGTTTTGATTAAACAAACTAAATGTTGCAGAAAGATTTAAATTAGAGTTAAGTATAATGCTCCACTCACGTGTAGTTGCATCAATGGTTAATCCAAAATTTTTCTTTGTTATGCAAATATTTGCAATTTCACTTTCAATTGGATAACTTAATATATTATTAAATTTAGGAACGACTGTATAGGCAATGCATCCGTCTGGAACGCGAATTGAAAAAATTATAGGTCCTGTTCCGTTAGATGAGGCGCCTTGTCCAGAATATGAACCATCACCTATAACTTGTTTAACAGTGGCCCAAATATATGAACGACCGTTGGTTGGTATTCCTGCAGTTGGGGTAATTTTTAGTATATTATTGCTATCAAAATACTTGCCAAATGGAGCCACAAATTGAATCATTGCTCCATTGGTAATATATCCTAATACTCCAGATCCTCCAACAGATTGAGCCTGTGAGTTAATATAAAAATATCCTCTGCTTTCATTTGCAAGTACATTTACTTCTTTCCACAATAGACTAAATGTAGATAAATCAATACTTGAATAATAATTTAAATAGAAAGATCTTAATTCAGGCAACAACAGTATTGGAGCCAATGTATTTTTAATTACAGCTACTACTTGATTTTTATTTGCAAATTCAAACTCAAATATATTATTGGTTTCTTCTTTGTATAAAATACCATCGTTGGCAAAAATATTAGTGTTGCTATACTTGCCTGTGACATCTGATAAATCAAGATATTTACTAAGACCGCTCGATACACGGTTAACACTCTTAATTTTTAAAATGTCTGCGCCAGCTTTTAAAGGAGCAATATTATAATCTTCTCCAGTAATCATTCTGTTTTGTGTATAATATATTTGCGGTGCTTTTGTTTGTATACTAGCATTAGATTCTGCACCAGCACTATTAGTAACTGTGTATTGCAAACTCAATGTTATGGTCAACGAATGACTTTGACCTGCGGCATTAAAATAAGGTATGGTTACAGAAATCCCACTCATTTGCTCAGGTTTAATAACATAAGTTAACCCATTGCTTTGTCTATAAAAGAATGTAAAGTTTCCTTTTGGTAAATCACCAAATATACCGTCAGCAAAATTTAAATCTATCTGATCCCGGTCACGGCTACTTATAGCATATAGTGTTCTGATGCCATTGTTCACACTATTATAAATTACATTGTTTCCAACTAATGATGGAACACTGGTCCATAATTTAGAATACTTGCCATTCTTATCTAATTGCCATAACCAAGTATCTGTATTATTAATGTCAGGAGTATTGATTCCTATAATTTCATTAATTACTGGATTACCAATGCTAAATGTTGAAAGATTTATTGTACCTTGTTTGAAATGTGCAAAGAATCCTGTGTTAGCACTTCCGCTTCCCTGGTTGTCATTTTTATAAATGATACTAAAAAGATTTGCAGGTGTTGGAGTATCTTCGTAGACATAATCTTTGCCTGAAAATGTTGCAGGTACTACTTCAAAATTCATTGATGTACCATTTATATTTTTAGAAAAACTAAAAACTGGAACATCTTGTGTTGAACTAGAAATTTTATATTGTTCTGTAGTTATAGAATCTATGGTTTTTCTATCAATAGGATTTCCAAAATTACTAGGCATTGCAGAATTCATAATGTTTATGAATTGTTGATACCAATCAGGGTTTGTTGAATCATTCCACCCAATTGTAGTATCTGCTAAATTTGTACCATTTGAATCATAAACACTATCAGTAGTAGATATAGCGGTGAATTTTAAGAAACCACTAGCAGGAACATTTCTGGTAGGGTTGTAACTAATCAATTGTGCAAGACGTAGAATACTATCTCTACGTTGTGCAGTTTCAAGAAAGTTTTCACGGGCATTTAAATCAATACGGAAACTTAAATTCTGTCCAAGGTAAGCAATAACATCAATAAGGGCAATATATTCACTGCTGTCAATATAATCATTGAATTCTTCAGGATATTTTTCCTGAAGATAAGAAATCATTGTACGACGTAGTGTTTCAAAGTCGTAGCTTGTAAAGTCAGCATTACGAAAAGATTGATAAATCTTTTTCCAATCTTCGCTAACTAGTAATTTTGTGTTTGTTGATGGTATCATAATAGTTTATACCGTATTTATTGATGTAATTAAGTGAGTAGATTATTGTACAACTAATCCAATCTTTTGATCAAATGCCAATCTTAGATTAGAAGTTTGATTCGTGTTCTTTATTGCTAATGTTATTTCAATTAGATACCCTTGTGGATATTCGTTGACATTCATTACTAAAGGATATACTCTAGGATCTGAATTACAAATAATACTAATATCTTGTTTAATTAACTCACTGATTTGTGGAGTTAATGGCTCCATTAATATATCCCATATAATAGATCCAAACGTAGGATTCATTACTCGTTGACCTTTACGAGTATTGAATTGATTAAGTATATTTTGTTTAATTAGATCAAAATCGTAGAGTTTAGATCCTCGATTAGTTGGATCAACTGTGCTGAATCCTTGATAGTATTGATTTAACTGATTAGTGTGTTGATCACTATACTGTACTGGATTAATTTCAAGATTTTTGTAAGGCATAATATATTTATTAACCGTTAGGAATAGGTTTTCCGCTGCTATCAGTTACTATTCCTTTATTGCCGGCGCTCAGTGTTCCACCTTTTAATTGCCCTAAGAAGCATTCATAATAGCCTTTCTTTCTAGCATAGATGTCAGTGGTGTTATGTCCAACAGCTTTAATAGCAGCTTCAAAGTATCCGGTATCTGTTTGTTCAAGTTTACATTTGTCTAACATATATTTGACGCTAACTTCTGCCGCAATTGCAGAATCGTTTAATAATTCAGGACTATTGAGTAGGTCTTTGCCTACCATAGGACCATACTTGGTATAATTGGCCCTGCCTAATAATTGAATATACCCTCTTTCAATATATTTGAGACCATCGCCGGGTTGTGTATTACCCAATGATTTGCCTTTGTCTGTGGTAGAACCATATAAGAATTCAGGTAAACTATTATTAGGATTGCCGGCATACTTTTGCGCCAATTCTTTATCACCCTTGAATACACTTGGGAACACATAAAGCAATCTATCAGCAGTATAATTGTAATTGCCTTCTGATGCTTTCCAAAGACATTCACCGCCTACAATTCCTAACAATGAAGCTACTGCATATGGACTTGTTAACCCATATTTTGCACAGGCTGCTTTAATTGCTGCAATACCTGCTTGTGCTGAAGCAGCATTAGTATCTTTAGAATATTCAGGTGTACAAGTTCCTGGAACAATGTCTGGTTGATTAGCAGGTGTTTGAGATTCTGATGCTGGATTGGGAGGGACTCCGGCGGCTGCTCTGCTAGAACTTGGTGTATTGGCTAACGTAACATCAGTGGCAGCAGCAGAAAATTGTTGTGGATTAAGATTTTCATGTTGTTGCCACGGCTCGTGAGTAGGAACACGTTGCATAATAGATTTAATAGGACTAGTATTATAAAATATCCCATTGGCCCATCCTGCTGATACATCTCTATTAGGTAAACTAAACAATGGCAATTGTGGTGGCATAGTAGCAGCATCTGCTTGAGCAGGAGCAAGTGCTGCCGGACCGTTCCAATGTATATTAGCACCCGATCCTAAAATATTACCATTGGCGCCTAGATTCATTTGTGCTGCTGTACCTAAATTAAGATTGCCCTCTGCTGAAAAATTAATTGTTCCTTCTGCAGATTGTTTTATATCATTTGTTGAACTTAAATTATAACTATTACCTACTGTAATTTTAACTGCATCTCCAATAGTTTCATCGTGTGCTCCTCTAACAGCAATTTTTTGATCGCCATCTACAGTAAGATAATTATAACCTGTAATATTTGTTTCCATGTTCTTACCTGCTTTGACATTAATATTGCGGCCTGCTTCAATATTAATATCTCTATCAGCTCGGAAATTAAAATCTTGTTCTGAATGTATGCTTACAGAATCTTGTGCATATATATCAATCTTGCCTTGTGATGTTAATTCAATCCACGTTGTTCCTTTGCTATTACCAATGTAGATTAAATCTTGACTATTATGCATTAGTATCTGATGCCCTGTTCTTGTACGTAATCTTACTAATTCATTTTGACCATTAACGTCCCCATCATCCATAACAAACGTAGTTCCGCCTAATCTGCTTACAGGTGCTCGTGTTCCTGCACCGTAGCCAATATGTCCTCTTTTGGCCCCAGGGCTATCATCTACTGGGCCTGGTGTTGATATTCCAAATACACTGCTAGGAACTTCTCTACGAGCACCGCTAGACGTAACACCCCTTATTGTGTCTAACAGCAGACCTTGTTGCATTAATCTATCAGCAAATGGATGTATTGGTTTGGCCCATTTTTGAGGATTTGGATTTTTTAAATCTTGAGATCTTTTATGAAATTCGGCAACTGGAAGATTATCTGTTCCATATTTTCTACGTTGCTCATCGGTCATCTTTACTTGCTTGCTAGCGGCAATGCCTGGTATCATATGATTTTGAAACATATCAGATACACAACCAATCCAATATCCTTGATTGCGATCTCCGTCAATGAACAACACCATAACACGAGATCCTACATCAGGAGGAACCATCCAAAATCCATAACTTTTTTGTACATCATTAAAATCACTACTATTGGTTCCTTCGTATCTACTAGAAGTAACACCAGAGAACGGACTTAGATATCTAACAACAAAAGTTTCAGCTTTTACCTTAGGAGAATTGGGCATACCTCCTATTAACGCAACTTCTAACATTCCCATATAAGTAGAGTCAACGTGGTTTGTTACCTCAGCAAGGAACGGGCCAGGTGAATCTCGGCTATCTCTTGAACCATGCGATCGTATATCTTCTGTCATTTATTTTATCCGTAAAAATCTGTTAAATCAGTTGGCGGCTTACTTACTGACGGTATGTATGCGGCAATAGATGCATTGCCTAATGATGGCATTCCTAGTCTTGACCTAATTGACGGGTCAGTTCCTGAATATGGTGGAGAAAGAGGAGTGTTACCAATTAATGATGCAATTGGATTTTTTATTGATAATGAACTTCCAAACTTGTCGGCAACAGATCCAGTAATATTCATGTCTGGTATATTAAGATTTGCAGCAAATCCTGGTAAACTAGTTAACCCTGCTTTTACCGAGCCAACTTTATCTGTAAAAGCAGTTATATCCACACCATTGGTTAGTTTTGATAAATTACCAAACGGATTAAGTCTTTCATTGGATAATGATTGTTCAGCAGATGCTATTAGGTCGCCTGATACTAAATTAGTAGATAGTTTACTCATACTATTAACACCAAATAAATTTTGCAATGCTTTGGGCCCGCCTTGGGCAACTACCTGTTTAAGATATGCAGGATCAGGCTGTGCAATAGGAGCAGTAGCAAACGGTGGCGCTGCTGGAATATTCCCAATTTTCTTAACAGGAATAAAATCTAATACCAATCCTTGATTTTTTAATTGCTCTAAATTTACATTTTTTGGAATGTTATCAAGTATAGCAGTAACTTGCGAAGGCAATTTACTCTGAAATAATCCACCTATACCTGCTGCACCTACAAGTCCTGATAATTTAGTAGGGTCTAACCCAACTTTAGCAGCAATGGCATTTGGGTCCGTTGGCATAGACGTTAGTGAATTAATTTTATCACCAACTCCTTTTATGATGTTATTGGCTGCGCCGCCTATATCTTTCGCGGTGTTAATTATATTAGAACCAATAACAGATGCAGCATTGGATACACTGCCTGCCGACAACGATGTAGAGCTAATATCTAATCCTTGTTTAAGTTCATTTGATGTATATATACCCGGTGGGCCTGTTCTTGGAGTTATTGATATTGTAGCACCTTTGCCTATACCAGACCCTTGATTGGCTATATTGCGAAGGGTGCCGATTGCAGATGTTGCCAGGGCTCCACCAATTAATCCTGTTAAACCGTTCTTCGAAGGGTCACTTTTTAATAAGTTTGCAACTGTGGCCACAGTTGCTGCTGCACCTAGTCCAGCTAATGCAGCTTGTCCAAGACTAGCTAATCCTGATGTGTTTAATCTTATGTTAGATGTTAAATCTTTAGTAGATGGTAATGCTGTTCCTACAATCGATGATGCTTTGTTTAGTAAATTACTTATTCCAGGTGTTTGATTTAATCCTGCTATTAAATCTGTTCCAGGCTTTATAGGTAAACTAAATGATGCATTACTGGCAACTATTGTTTTTGATGGATTATTTGCATCTTGTTGTGATGACGGTTTTTGTTGACGATATAATTCCCACACTTCTGCCTGTGTGGCATTACTTGGAACATCTTTAACTACGGTACCATCGGGCATTTCGACATTCATTATTATCTTCCTTCTGGTAAACTGCTTAAAGGAACAGTTCCTCCATTAGCACTAGGAGGCGGCGAACCACCTGCTCTGCTAGTGTCTGGTAATACTTGAGAACCTGGTTTAGGTTTAGTAGTCATTCTATCAGCAGGATCACTGCTGCGTAGATCCGAATCTAATACTTGTCCTGGAATTCTTAAAACATTTAATTTTTGTTTGAATAACCCATCTTTAAATGTATGAAGTACGGTGTTCACTTGATACGCACCACTAAATGGAACACGATTTCTATCAAACCTCATCATACCGCCATCTTCAAAACTATTAATATCTTCTGGGTTCCTAAATGTAATAGTAATTATAACAGCACCATAATGTTGATTTATTTCTCCAGTTTCAGTTTGTCCTCTTTGGGCAGGTTTGGGATTAAAATTGCCTGCGCCTGCTGTTCCAAGATAAAACGGATCACCTATTATCTCAAGTTCTCCTGTTAGCATACTTGCATTAGAATTAATTACTGCATCATACATAGTTCTAGCCAATAACGCATAAGGATCTTCTTTTGGTTGTCCTGAATTACCTGTGTAATTTGCCTGTATTCTAGTTGATATAACTTTAACAGCAGGATCAGGGATTTGACCAGTTTCTCTATTTCCCTGAACGGTAGTATTTTCGGCAGGCTCTTTTAGTTTAATGTTAACTACTTCGCCGGGTCTTCCTTTATCTGCGGTTCCTGAAGTAGGCTTTCCACCGTTATTAAATGGAATTGCTTCAAAATATAAGTTATTAAAATTAAGTTTAAAATTTAAAACATCAATATTTTTTCCTGTGTATAACCAATTATAATCTCGATTGCTTATTTTTTCTAAATCTTTCGAGTTGATACGTTCTCTTCCGTACCCTGGTATACGAGTATAATGAATTTTATATTTAGATACAATAAATCTAAATGTTTGGAAAGGTTTTTTGCCTAATTGATTGATTTCTTTTGAATTAATAATTTCTATTCTAATCAGCCAATAATCAACAAACCCATATTGATCTTTAACCTTATTTCCTTTTTCCGTTAAACCTTTTAATAGCTGTGGGACATAATCACTATCTCTGATAACAGCACTTATAACTTCACTGATAGTGCGATCTTGATTAAATTGAACTACAGAATTTCTTGTTCGAGGCACAGACTTTGGAGGATCACTAGGATTGGGTTTTTTTGCATTATTGGCTTTATATGCATTGTTCCCATCTGCATTATCAGGATCATTCATCTCAACTAAAACTTCCGAAGTGAGTACATCGCCCATTTTGCTGTTGACTATAGAATTTTCTTTGGTATAATCCCATCCTAGCTTTTCGTCCCACATTGGAAATTTAATCTCATATCGATCATAATCTTTAGATTTAACACCTGATTCTTCATCTTCGAGTTTTTGTATTGCTTTGGATTCTTCATCAAGTGATTTAAATAAATTCTTTAAAACTTCTCCGACAGTGGACCCTTCCATTTTTATAGGTTTTTTAGTTATACTAGGATGCCCAAATCCTCTTTCATTATAAGGAACAGCATTGCATCTATACAATGTACCTTTTTCAGTGATCTCAATGTTAGCCTCATTAATTGACATTGGAAAATATCTATCAGTATTAGGAATTTTTACAGGATCTGGAAAATCTTTACCATCTGGATATCCCCAAAATTCAATTTTAAGTAAAAATACAGCATTCTGATAACTAGGATACCCTGCTGCTACCGACGCCACATGCAATGCTTCTATAAATCCATTAATACTGTACGGCTCAATAACATCAAATTTAATTTTCTGAGCGGTTGTCATATTGTTTTCTTGACATGGAGCCATCATATTTTCAATTTCAACATTCTCCATAAACATATCAAATCTACCAGGACTATCAGTATTGAATCCATTAAATAATTGACCAACTTTGTATCCTAGTGCTCCAGAATTTCTTCGTGAACGTGCTGCTGCTTTGTCGCCTGCTGTACCAGATGTTGCACTACCTGCTCCAGGCATTGATTGAGCAAGTCTTTGTCGTTGTATCCCACCGTCTCGACGAGCGTTTACACCAAACGCTACTGAGTCAGCAACTCCTGTCCCAGATGGGTCAGCAGCAGAATCCTTAGTGGATACAGTACGAAACATATTTGCAGAGCCTTTGCCACCAGATTCTAATATGATTAATTTTAGATCACTATCTCTATATGTAGTAGGATCTTTAAGATGTCTCTCTTCAAGTGCTGATAATGTAAATTTATAAGTTATTGATCTATACTTGTTAAAAACATTACCTTCACCAGAAAGATTAACTATTGGCGGGGCTGCATTATTAGCAGAGTTGCCTTCGGTAGTTCGTTCAACATCATCAGACGATTCAAAGCCTGTTTGATCTCCAAGTATATTAACGCCCATATATTATATTCCTAACACTGAAACTAATGTAGATTTTTTAGGAAGGTATATTTTTGCACCGGCCACTAGATCATATACTGGATCTTTAATAACGGTTTTATTACGCATAGCAAATACCCACCATAATGTAGAGTCTTGATAAAGATCATGAGCAAGTAAGTCTGGTCTATTTTCATAGGTAGCAGTTACTTCAAATAATATATCATCAGTTTCGTATGGAATATCACGAAACGACATAACATCAAGATACCCATTATCTATTGAAGTGTTGTAATATGGGCTAGTTTTGCTATACATTAAATATATCCTTCACCAAGTGAGTTTTCAAGGTACCCGCTAACTGAGAATTTCTGCATCTCTGCTCGGCTGTATACTGGTAGTAAGGTTAATGCTATAATAGAAATAGTCGGAACTGAAAATCTTTCATCTGCACTAAAATAATCAACATCATTAGGCAACTCTATACGAACACTTTTTATAGCTACTGGTACATTTTTTAACATAGAGGTACCATATGCATCTAATCGACAAATAGGTGGCGATGATCCACTATCTGTATCACCGTTGGAAGCTCCTCCAAATCTCATTTTTGTTAATGCTCTTAATAAATGTACTGTTGCAATATAAATGTCGGCCTCTGTGGAATTAGATACTGTAAACTTAGCGTTAAGAGTAATATTACTTACAGCACTTCTTTGATAAAAAGGAATATTAAAATTTGAATGTAAGGGTTTTATTTCTGACCAATCAGCATTATTCTCATAAGAAATTTGTGGAGTATAAGGAAATATTATTCCACCAAAAGATGCTAATACAGAATTAAATGAGGCTCCACCAGGATTACCTAGATACTTAGGAGGTACTCGTAACTTGACTCGTTGATCTCCATATTTTATTAAATGATCAACCGTGGTGTTGGATTGTACAATTACTTCAGTAAGTACCGTAGGGGTAGGTTGGGCACCGGGAGGTACTCCTGGTACTACTCGTTCACCAATTGGTGCAGCACCTTGTCTTTTAATCCTTGCAGCCGCTTGAATATCCGTATCCGATGGTACTTTAAAATCAGCTGCGGTGCCTGCTAATGTATTAGGCATGATAGGCGTTGTGTCCATAATTTATAATTCCTTGTATAGTGTATTTAACCAATAAATAAAGTGCTCTTATAACATTATCGTTGACATTTGAATTATAACTGTTATAATGTTATAACCAAGGAAAATAATAATAACAATGACTACAACACATATATCCCTGACTGGAAAAAAGGTAAAATACCTAAACAATCGAGATTTATTAGCAGAGATTCATAAAAGTAAATGCTCATTTGGTAGTTATACATCGCCCAACTACCAACAACACGATATCATTTTAACAAATTTAGATAAAGTTAATATCCGAACTATAGCAGAAGCTAAACGTAATCGTGCAAAACGTCAAGGTATCCTGGCTTTTGGACAAGCAAGAATAGCCGGTGATAAGAAAATTAAACTCGCTGAGTGTACAGCAGACTATAAAACTATAGCCAAAACTGATATTGTTATCCGTATTATGACTTTTGAGCACGTTCCTATGGCGCCGGGTCGTAAGAAAACTCTAAAGAATACCGCAGATAGTCATGAAAAAGTAAACTTCCCTCCATTCCAACATTGGAAATTTAATGATCAAGACGAACTAATATGTGTTGGAAAGAGTCACTGGAAGGGCCCGCTTGATACAGGTAAGTTTTCCAAGGATCACGGACGCATTACTGAAAACTTGGGCAAGATGTTTATTAAACTAAGTGAACGTTATGCTCAACGTAGCAATTGGCGTGGGTATACCTACAATGAAGAAATGCGGGGGCAAGCTATTCTACAGTTAAGTCAAATTGGATTACAGTTTGATGAAAGCAAATCAGAAAATCCATTTGCCTACTATACCGCAGCAGTTACTAACTCATTTACCCGTGTTCTAAATATTGAAAAGAAAAATCAAAACATTAGAGATGATATGCTAGAGGAAGCAGGATTAACTCCAAGTATGACTCGACAGTATCAACAAGAATATGCAGAAGAAACTGCTCGCCAAGCTGAACTGTATAAACACTTTAGACAACCCAAATCAGAAGAAACAAGTATTGAAGAAGACGAGCAAACTGAGATTTGACTTTTACCTAAAGAGATAGTAAACTCGTAGGTAGGAGAATATTAATGGCGTTGTTCAAAAAAGTAGCATGTTTTACCGATATACACTATGGTTTGAAATCCAATAGTATAACACATTTAAAAGACTGTGAAGAATTTGTAGACTGGTTTATTCAAGAAGCGAAGGATGCTGGCTGCGAAACAGCTATCTTCTTAGGAGATTGGAGTCATAATCGAAATAGTCTAAACTTATTCACATTGGATAGTTCTATACGTTGCTTAGAAAAACTAGGCGCAGCATTTGAACAGTTCTATTGGTTTCCAGGTAATCATGATCTGTTCTATAAAGACAAGCGTGACATTCATTCGAGTGCTTTTGGTCGGCACATTCCAGGCGTCACTGTTGTAGACAGTATATGGACCCGGGATGATGTCACACTTGTACCTTGGTTGGTTGGCGATGAGTGGAAGACCATGAAGGACATTAAAAGCAAATATGTCTTTGGTCACTTTGAATTGCCTAAGTTCTTTATGAACGCCATGGTACAAATGCCCGATCACGGCGAACTTAGGGCAGAGGACTTTAATGGGCCTGACTATATATTCAGCGGACACTTCCATAAACGTCAAGAAAATAACAAGGTAATCTATATTGGTAATGCGTTTCCACATAACTTCTCAGATGCAGGAGATGACAAACGTGGCATGATGACGTTGGAATGGGGTGGAGAGCCTAACTTTATTGATTGGCCTGACTGCCCTAAGTATAGATCAGTTAAACTCAGCGACTTAATTGATAACGCTGACACAATTATGAAGTCAAAGATGCATCTTAAAGTAAATCTTGACATTGATATTAGTTTTGAAGAAGCAAACTTTATCAAAGAAACATTTGTTCGTGATTACGACATACGTGAAATTAGTCTTATCCTGGATAAAACTAACCTAGAAGGTACCATAGACGATAATCCCGATGGTACATTTGAAAGCGTGGATCACATTGTTACAGAACAATTGATTAATATCGAATCAGAACATTTTGACAAAACAACTTTATTAGAAATTTATAACAACCTCTAATGTTTAAAATAAAAAATCTTACCGTGAAAAATTTTATGAGTGTGGGCAACCAGACTCAAGCAGTGGCCTTTGAAAAACAAGCACTAACTTTAGTGCTAGGATCTAATCTTGATCTAGGTGGAGACGACACTGGATCACGTAATGGCACGGGTAAAACTACCATTGTTAATGCATTGTCCTACGCATTGTACGGGCAGGCTTTAACTAATATTAAGAAAGAAAACTTAATTAACAAAACCAACGGTAAAGCTATGTTAGTTACCGTTGAATTTGAAAAAAACGGCGTAAAATACCGCATTGAACGGGGTCGTAAGCCTAATATACTCAAGCTATTTGTCAATGATAATCAGTTAAAAACTGAAGAATCTGAGGATGATAGCCAAGGAGATAGCAGAGAAACGCAGAAAGCTATTGAGCAAATGTTGGAGATGAGCCATACTATGTTTAAGCATTTAGTTGCGTTAAACACCTATACAGAGCCGTTTTTGTCAATGAAGGCTGCAGAACAACGTGAAGTTATTGAACAATTACTGGGTATTACTCTGCTCAGTGAAAAGGCAGAAGCACTTAAACTACTAGTCAAAGACACTAAAGATACCATTCAACAAGAGACATTTAAGATAGAAGGCATTAAAGCTGCCAATGAGAACGTACAAAAAAGCATAGATAGCTTGGGTATTAAGAGTAGTGCATGGGAAACTAAGAAAACTGATGATGTAGAAAACATCGGTCGTGCTATGATGCGTCTTGAAACAGTGGACATCGAAGCAGAATTAGCAGCACATGCTCAACTTAAACTATGGAACGAGCATAATACAAAGATACAAGGTCTTAACAAACAGTCAGCAACATTACAATCTGCTCTAGGGCAGGCTGAGAAAACTGTTAAGAAGTATGAAAAAGAATTATTAAGTCTAGCAAATAAAACTTGTCATGCCTGCGAACAACAACTTCATGATCATAAACATGAAGAAATGACCAATGAAGCAGTGAAGCATCTTGATGAAGCAATAAAATACTTTGATACAGTGTCTCAAAACTTAAAAAAGATTGTAGATGAGATAGGTACAGGCGATATGCCTCGGCGGCCGCAGACGTTTTATGACACTGAAGCAGAAGCATTAGGGCATAAAAACAATTTAAATAGTCTTGAAAAAAGTTTAACCACACGAGCAGACGAATTAAATCCCTACGAAGAACAAATCCAAGAGCTCAAGAAAACTGCTATCCAAGAAATTAACTGGATAATGGTTAATGAATTAACAAAACTTAAAGATCATCAAGAATTTCTACATAAACTATTAACCAACAAAGATAGTTTTATCCGTAAGAAGATTATTGATCAGAATTTAAGTTATCTGAACAAGCGGTTGAGTTATTACATTGACAAACTTGGGTTGCCACATCAAGTTGTATTCCAAAATGATCTGAGCATTGAGATTACTCAGCTTGGACAAGATTTAGATTTTGATAATCTAAGTAGAGGTGAGCGTAATCGATTAATTCTAAGTATGAGTTTTTCTTTCCGAGATGTTTGGGAAGGATTATATCAAAGTATTAATCTATTGTTTGTAGACGAACTTATGGATGCGGGTATGGATGCTGCTGGTGTAGAAGCTGGATTAGCAGTTCTAAAGAAGATGGCTAGAGAGCGCTCAAAGAATATATACTTAATATCACACAAGGACGAATTGATTGGCAGGGTGAACAATGTTCTTAGAGTTATTAAAGAAAATGGTTTTACCAGTTATTCTAATGATGTAGATTATGTTGACTGAAAAATTAGACAGATATAAGGAATTGCATTCAGAATTCATCTCGCACTTTGTAGAATTGCATAACTATCATCAAGTGTTTCTAGATTATCCTTCTTATGAAAGCGGGGCGAGAGTTCGCAAAGCTATCACAAGTTTGATAAAGGTAGAAAGGGCACTGAAGAAGATATCTCTTGCTGTATCTGTAGAGAATAAAAGAAATGTAAAGGCTGGGCACATGGCAGATAAGAAAGAACGTGCTCGCTTAAAAGCTCTGCCAAAAAAACGTGGAAGACCACTTAAAGGAAAAACAAATGTCATCAACACAACAAATTAAAGATCAAATGGAAGCATTTCTTGCAGAGGATGCAAAATTTGAAGCAGGTAATGCTGCTGCTGGAACCCGTGCTCGTAAAGCATTAGGCGAATTAGCCAAGGCCGTTAAAGCCCGCCGCAATGAAATCACCGCTGAGAAGAATGCTCGCAAGGAAGCTAAGGCAACAAAAAGCTAAAAATAATGGCGCATCCATTACAAGTTGACTTTATTCAGAGAGTTGCTTCCCAATTTCCAAATTACTTTGCTAGCCAACGTGTTTTAGAAATAGGAAGTTTAAATATTAACGGCACTGTTCGAGATTTTTTTAAAAATTGTGCTTATATTGGTATTGACTTAGGAAATGGTCCAGGCGTGGATGTGGTATGTTCTGGTCCAGACTATCGATCAGAACTGCAATTTGGAGTTACTATTAGTACAGAATGTTTTGAACATAATCCAAAATGGGCCGAAACGTTTGAAAATATGATAAATCTAACTGCATCTAATGGGTTGATTGTAGTTACAAGTGCAAGTATTGGTCGTGTAGAACACGGCACTAGGAACACTACACCGAATGATAGCCCATTTACCTGTGACATTGATTATTATAAAAATTTATCAATTAAAGATTTTACTGACAAATGGAATTTTGAAGAAATTTTTAAACAATATAGATTTGAATATTCCAACGCATTCTGCGATTTATATTTCGTAGGAGTTAAAAAATAATTGACTTGGTATTATAAAGGGTCTATAGTTACTGAACTACCTGAAGATTGTGTAGGATTTGTTTATCTTATCTCATGCAATACTACAGGACGTCTTTACATAGGCAAAAAATTAGCAAAATTTAGTAAAACGACCTACAAGACTGTAAAGTTAAAGAACGGCACAAAAAAGAAAAAGAAGATTCGTGGTAAGATTGAATCCGACTGGCAAACATATTATGGATCAAACTTAGAACTTAACAAAGACGTTGAGTTATTTGGTAAAGAAAACTTCACAAGAGAAATATTACATTATTGTAAAAGCAAATCAGAAACATCGTACATTGAGGCCCGTGAACAATTCGACCGCAAAGTATTAGAATCAAATGAATATTATAACGGACAAATCTCAGTCCGTGTCCATGGCTCACACATTATAAACAAAATTTAAAATCATGACAAAACTTAATTGGAATAGACCAGAACGGGGTAGCACAATGAACTCCAAATATTGGACTAATCCAACAACAGGATTTGACAAACATTGGCACGAACAGGCAAAACATCAAAATAATAGGCTACAAAAAGAAGTAGATTTAGGCATTCACAAAGACCACCAATGGGAACCGGTTAAAATAGATACCGGGCCCCATGTAGGCAAACTCATTTGTGTAACATGTAATAATAAGTTTATTAGATGGTTACCCAAATGGTACTTTAACTCTAACACTTAAGGTTGGCGGGCCAGTTTGTAATACCGCTGTGGAAAAACCGGGGAATAACCGGACACGTGACATATTGAGACACTCCCCTAGGTAGATCCTAGTATCCTGAAAAATTGGAAGTGAGTCTGAGAGCGCGAACCCTAATGCTCGACGTATTGATATAGTATGAATGTTAGCATACGAAAAACCGTGCTATAAAAACTTAAACACTAGGAACGAGGTTTAAGACGCTTTTTAAGCGAGTCGATGTAGGTTGGGAGAGATCAGAGCCCATTAGCATAACGGTAAAAACACCTATTTCCAATGTCTCGGCTGTGACAACTCACATGAAGACAAAAGCGGAACCGTGCAAAACGGTTCCGTCTGACTAAAACAATCTACATGAATTTAAATACTTCGTATTATCAATTATCTAAAAAATGCTCTGAGCGATTAGCGATAGAGCAAATGAGCGTTAGCTCATTTTATAATATAAATAAATCATGTTAAGGAAATATATCTCATGCGTATAAATGAATTACTCTCAGAAACACAACATACTGATGAAGGTGTTGGACAATTCCTAGGTAAAGCTGCTGGTGCTGTAGGTGGAGCAGTTGGCAATGTTCAAGGAGCAGTACAAGGCATGCAGAATGTATATGGTCAAAAAAGAGACAGAGTTGCTAAAGTGGCTCAGAGGAATGTACAACGTGCAGGAGGATATAAACAACCTGCACAAGGAACAACTTCTACACCTAGTCCCGGTGTAACTACTCCAACTGCTGCACCTGCAAGTACAGGTGGATCGGGTACTCCATATGTAGCACCGGCAGCACCTGCAAGTCCAGGAGCACCTACTCCATCTTCTCCTACAGCAGGAACACCCGCTACATCAGCAACACCTGCTATGCGATCAGACGAAATTGTAGACGGATTAAAGAGTGTATGGGATAAGGCAAATGACGATCATGGAAGTGAAACTGGATCAGTTGCGGTTCAACAACAGATTAGAGCAATGGCAAGAACTGCAGGTTTAGCTGGACACACCATGGAATCATTTCATAGTAAGTTTTTAGACAGAGCACTTTAAAAGAACGGCATACCGCTGGTCTTAGTTGTTTCTAAATTACTAGATATTAGATTAGCAATATACATACGTTCATCACCAGTGAGCATGTGTGCTTCTGTATAACTTAGACTGCCACGCATAAACCAACATAGCTTCATTATTTCTTCTTTTATGGCTTTTACATCTGCATCATATTCTTTGACTAGTTTTTCAATCTCTGGAAGATCAAGATGTAAAAGCCTTAGACGAAAAAATTTGATACGTCAAACGTTAATGGAATTTCAATAGTATCACTAGTTATACCATTTGCTCGCATTTCTTCTGAAACAGGAACAACTACAGGTTTAACAGAGTTATTCTCTTTTAATGTTTCTAAATGTTTCTGGATTTTATCAAATATTACTCTATCAACATTGTCAATGAACTCTTTGATAAACGCTGGATTATCAGTTGAACCATTTGAGGAGTCAATTTGATAAATGCTGGCGCTTATTGTACCAATGGTAAGTTCTGTTAATTTTGAAAAACTTTCTTTAAAGAGTTTAATCTTATCTTCTTCACTCATGTTGTCATTATTAGACATTTGAATTATTTTTTGAGTTTCAAATGCTTGTAGAGCAGCTTGAGATAATTGTTTATAATTAACAGGTCTTACAAATAATGTAAGTTCGTCACTGACAGGAATATAAGGAACCCACTGTATTCTACTTTGCAATGAATCCATAACGGTTCTTAGATCAACTACATATTCCATTTCAATTTCTCCTATCTTAATAGGAGTTCTCATAGTTTCACCGTAGGTAGCTAGTCTAATAGCAATCAATATTACATCAAGATCAATAGTTGGAGTGTCCCACGCATTCTTAATGTTAGGCATACAATGCTGAATAACATCAACTACAGCTTGCCCACTCATTAATGCGTCTGGAATTTTTAGCAACATTTCGTCTTGGGCGGTCATTGAGAAAACTGGATATTCTCCAGTTTCGCTGGGCACAAAACTTTTTTCAGGCCAATATTCTCCGTTGCTGGGCAAACGAATATAAATCTTTGGTTGGCGCATAAACATGGACAATGGATTTAATTGTGGGCTGGTAGTTGATTCCATATATTTTTCTCCGATAAATAACTTGATATAACAGCGAAACTCGTTGTTGTATATTATTTATATACGCACAGAACGAGTGAAAAACAATGGCAGGAAATGTAACTGGATCAATAGGCGCTGATAATGTAAGTCTTAATAATGCGGCCACCGAGTCTACTCTCGCGGCCTTGCTTAAGATTGCCCAAATAGATTCTAAAAATCTTCTCGATATAGCTAAAAAAACATTTCCAGATATTGAATTAAAAAATTTCGAAGAAGAAATCTTAGCAGGTACAGAAGCTCAGAAACAAGAAACAGTAGCTACTGTTCAAAATACTCAAGCAATACAAAAAGAGTACGAGCGCCATAATAGAAATTCATATATAATAGCACAGTTAAATGAGTCCATGACTAAGTTAGTGGACGGTACTGCTCAAGTAAGCGATGTATTCAGCGCATTTAGAAATGCTGGCCCTATTATTAGTACACTAGCAGCAGGGTTTGAAAAACTAGCAAACATACAACAACAGAATTTTGATGGTTATCAGAAATTAACTGATGTAGGAGTTGGGTTTGGTGGAAGTTTAAACGATCTGCGTCAAGGCGCACTTTCAACATATCTCACTTTAGATCAATTTCAAAATGTTGTAAGAAAAAATAGTCAACTCTTATCTATGCTAGGCGGAACAGCAGATCAAGGTTCTAAAAACTTTGTAGCATTGAGTAGCAGTTTAATAAAAAGTAATGCTGGAGCTCATTTGATGGACTTAGGTTATACTACAGAACAAGTAAATGAAGGGCTAGCATCATACCTTACTATGTCTGGTGGAAGAACACAAAAAGAATTACAAAATACAAATAAAATTACAGAAGCATCGGCCGAATATATGGAACAGCTCGATGGCTTAGCCCGGATCACAGGTGAATCAAGGGAAGAACAACAAAAAGCATTAAAAGAAGCATCAGCAAATGCCATGTTCCAGGCTAAATTGCAAGGAATGAGTGAGGATGAAAGAAAGAAAGCATTACTAGGAATGGCTAATGCTTTAGCAACAGGTGGCAAGGGTGCAGTAGATTCTTTCCAAGCAAGGATATTAGGTATCCCGGCAATGAGCAAGGAAGCACAGATATTCCAAACTACCATGGGCAATGCAAGTCAGGCAATTACACAATCTGCTATAAATGTCACTGATAGTACCAAGACAACTGCAGATATGAATGAAAATCTTTTCCAAGCAGCTAATGGTATCCAACAAGACATGGGTAAATTTAATGATGCACAAAAAGCAGCATTAATAGCCAGCGGTGGGGAATTAGGAAAAATGATACAAATTGGTCAAACTAGTGCTAATAAGTTTGCTCAACAAACTGACGAAGATCGTAGAAAAGCCATGGAAAGGCAAAAATTAGAAAACACACAGGCCCAACAAATGGAAAAAGCTATGTCAGGCCTGAAAGATCTTGGAGCGGCGTTATGGAATGCATTTAGTCCTCTTATTACAGCAGTGACTTACTTGTTTGGATTTATTGGGTTGCTGACCAAAGGGTTTGCAAAAATAATAGACTCTCTTGGATTGGTATCTAATTTACTAGCAGGATATGCTGTTTATAAAGCAGCAGCATGGACGTGGGAAGCAAAAACTTTTGCATTAGAACAAGCTAAAAAAGCCACTGGCGGTGTAATGGATGCTGTTGGCGGTGTGTTAGGCAGGAATAAAAACAGTGGTCCACTAGATGCTCTTGGAAAAGAAGGCGGTGGTATTGGAGGAACATTAACAGGAATTTCCACAGGATTAGGATCGTTTGGCCTAGGAGCATTAAAAGGTGGAGCAGTACTTTCGGCAGTAATAGTAATGCTTGGAGCTGCTTTTGCCGCTGCATCTTGGCTAATGGGCAAAGCATTACCGACACTTGCTGAAGGATTAGGAAAAATTGCAGACATTAATGGTGGAAATTTATTATCTGTTTCGTTAGGGATAGGTGCATTAGGACTTAGTTTAATGACGTTTGGTCCGTTTGCCTTGTTTGCAATGCCTGCAGGACTTGGATTAAGTCTACTTGCAGATGGTGCAAGCAAACTTGCCAGCATAGATGTAGACAAATTAGACAGAGTAGCCAACGCTTTACAAAAAGTTAAAGATGCTACACCAACTGCTGGCGATATTATTAAGATAGGTATTGCAGCTATGGTAAGCAAAGTAGTTGGCCCGTCTGAAACTGCCGCAACTACTACTGAAAAAACCGTTGAAACTCGCGGTGATAATGGAAATAATGTTGCAAGTGAGATGAAACGCTTAAATACGATGACAGAAGAAATGCTAAAAGCAATGAAAGAAAATGTAGATTACACTAAACGAACCCTGAGTGCGGTAAAAGGTTTAAGTGGTAATGGTTATAAATTTTAAGGATATAGATAATGGCCGGATGGAAAAAGTATTTTACTCCAGTTAACGCATCAGGAACGTTGAGCCCTGTTAGCGGCTCATCTGGAGCACACGCCAGCCCTCAACATCGCAATTATTCCAGCTATTTGCCCGATGTTTATTCAGGACATCCAAATCGCTTAGAGCGTTATGGTCAATATGATACCATGGATGCAGATAGTGAAGTTAATGCTGCATTGGACATTTTAGCAGAGTTTTGCAGTCAGGCCAACGAAGAAAACGGAACACCTTTTCAGGTATTTTTCAAAGAACAAGCTACAAGTACAGAGATTAAGATCATTAGAAAGTACATGCAGCAGTGGACTAAACTAAACAAATTTCAAACACGAATATTTAAAATTGTACGCAATAGTTTCAAATACGGTGATACTTTCTTTGTTAGAGATCCAGAAACTCAGTCGTGGATGTACATTGATCCTACTAAAGTAGATCGTATTATTGTCAACGAATCAGAAGGTAAAAAGCCTGAACAATACATGATTCGTGACTTTAACCCTAACTTAGAAACACTGGCTACTACAGCTATTAACCCTAGTAATATCACAGGTGGTGGTAGTCAATATGCTGGTGGCGGCTATAGTTCAGGACAAGGCGGTGCAGGCGGCAGCAGGGGAATGACTGGATCATATCCGAGTAATATTTCTGGCAGTAGATTTACAAAAACAGAAAATCAATATGCAATAGATGCACGCCATGTTATACATATTAGCATGAGTGAAGGGCTTGATAACAACTATCCATTTGGTACAAGTTTGTTAGAAAGTGTGTTTAAAGTATATAAACAAAAAGAATTATTAGAAGATGCTATTCTAATCTACCGTATACAACGGGCGCCTGAGCGTAGAATTTTTTACATTGACGTAGGAAATATGCCTAGCCATTTAGCTATGAGTTTTGTTGAGCGTGTTAAAAACGAAGTAAATCAACGTAGAATTCCTAGTGCCACAGGTGGTGGACAAAGCGTAGTTGATTCAGGTTATAACCCATTAAGCATTAATGAAGATTACTTTTTCCCACAAACTGCAGAGGGCAGAGGCAGTAAAGTTGAAACATTACCAGGCGGTACTAACTTAGGAGAGATTGATGACCTTCGCTACTTTACTAATAAACTTTTTAGAGCTTTGCGGATTCCTAGCAGTTATCTACCTACTGGTGCAGATGATGGCGGAAGCAGCTTCAATGACGGACGAGTTGGGACAGCCTATATACAAGAACTCCGATTCAACAAATACTGCGAAAGACTCCAAAGTTTAATGAATGAGCAGTTTGACACAGAGTTTAAACTGTACTTACACACTAAAGGTATCAATGTAGATAGCAATATTTTTGAAGTTAAATTCAATCCTCCACAGAATTTTGCCAGTTATCGTCAAGCAGAAATGGATACAGCCCGTGTTAATACATTTAACACTATGGTTGCTATTCCAATGATCAGCAAGCGTTTTGCATTAAAACGTTTCTTAGGATTAAGTGCAGAAGAAGTTGCAGAAAACGAAACACTATGGCGCGAAGAAAATGTAGATGATGATGCTACATTACCGGCAAGTGCAGAACTTAGAAGCATAGGTATCACTGCTAATAACATAGGTTCGGATATATCAGGATTAAATGCTGCTACAGAAGCGCCTGAACCAACAGAACCAGGCGCAGAACCAGGCGCTCCGGGCTCTCCACCGGCAACAGAACCTGCGCCAGCAGCATAAATATTCATATGTTATTAAACGAGTTCATATATTTTGATGGTCAACAATCAGATCCAGTTGATGATTTGAGATATAATTCTGACAATGATACTAGCGTATTAAAGTCAAAAGATCTTCGCAAAACTAGACTAACTCTACGTATGTTAAACGATCTACGTAAAGCTGGAGATGCAAGAGAACAAGAGAAAAAAGAAGAGTTAGGTTTAGTAAGAAAGATGTATGCAGCACCTCCTCCTGAGGCAGCACCTGTATAAATTTTGCTAAATTTGATAAAATTTGTCAAAAAAATGCCACAAACGATCAATAATGACTCGTTTTAGGCCTGTTTCGTGTGCCTTTATTTAAATTGATTTAAATATACACACAATACAGCCTTGCCGCGCAATCTAATTAAGGAGAATACACGCATGTCTACAAAGTTTGAACAACTGTTAGATCTCATTGTTAACGAAGAAAGTGAAAAAGCCAGTGAGCTTTTCCACGCTATCGTTGTTGAGAAGTCTAGAGAAATTTATGAAAATTTAATTGCTGAAGAAGCAGAAGAAGAGTCTGTTGAAGAAGCAGAAGAAGATCAAGAAGAGTCTGTTGAAGAAGCAGAAGAAGATCAAGAAGAGTCTGTTGAAGAAAATATGGACTTAGAAGATTCCTACAGTATGGAAGCTGACGACGAAGATCCAATGAGTGCATCTGGTGATGCTACTGATGAGTTTGGTTCTGATATTGGTGGTGACGATATGGGTGGCGAAGAAGATCCAGAAAGTCAAGAAGATAACGCAATCATGGACATTAAAACTGCTATTCAAGAACTTGAAGCAGCCTTTGCTGAACTAGAACAAGCCCAAGGCGGTGAAGCATCACACGGTGATTTTGGTGGTGAAGAAGAGCCAGAAATGGGTATGGATGACGAAGACGAAGGCATGATGATGGGTATGCATGAAGGTCGTCGCGTTACACGTGAATACGTAGAGAAAGTTGGTAACGACTGGGAAAAGAACAGCCAAAAGACACAAGGTCAGTACGCAGGTGCAGGCACTGGTGACAAAGAAAGTGCTCCACAAGAAGGCCGTAGCCCAATTGCTTCTGGTAAAAACAAGCCAGGTCCAGCAAATGTAAATGGTAGAAACTTGGTACAAGGTTCTACAGAAGGTCAAAACAACACTGGTACAAGCCCTAACAAAGTAAACAACGGTATTACAAAAACTGCTGGTGAAAAGTTTGCTAGCGGCAACGGTAATGTTCCTGGCGGCAAGATGGGTGTTAAGAACCTATCCGCTGTCAAAGGTGGACACGGTGCCGAGAAGAAAGGTTCTGGCCCAGGCCCAGTAGGTTCTGGTACAGGTGATAAAGCTGGTCAAACCAGTGTTAATCCTGTAAAACAATTCTTAAAGCCAGCTAATTAATTAGAGCACTAGGATGAAAGTATCTTATCTAAGAGAACACCTAAGTTTTGATCAATCCGGCATCGTTATGGAGTCGGATGACAAGGATGGCAAAAGCCTTTACTTAAAAGGTATTGCTATCCAAGGTGGTATTCGCAATGCTAATCAAAGAGTCTACCCAGTAGATGAAATTGAACGTGCTGTGAAAACACTAAATGATCAACTACAAAGTGGTTACTCTGTATTAGGTGAAGTAGATCATCCAGATGATCTTAAAGTGAATTTGGATCGTGTATCCCATATGATTACTCAGATGTGGATGGAAGGTCCTAATGGTTATGGCAAGATGAAAATTTTGCCAACACCGATGGGCAACTTAATTCGTACTATGCTTGAAAGCGGAGTGAAACTAGGTGTCAGTAGTAGAGGCAGCGGCAACGTTGACGAAATGTCTGGCAAAGTATCCGATTTTGAGATTATCACAGTAGATGTAGTTGCACAACCTAGCGCACCTGGTGCATATCCTACTCCTGTTTATGAGCATCTCATGAACAGCCGAGGTGGAAATCGTGCCTTTAATGTTGCTAGAGAAGTAAAAGAAGATCCAAAGGCCCAGAAATATATCAAGGAATCACTCCTTAATATTATTAAAGGTCTAAAATAAGCCCGAGGAGAAAAAAATGTTGGACGCATTCAAACAATTAGTAGAGTCAGGAGCAATGACAGAAGACGTAAAGTCTGTTATTGAGTCTGCCTTTGCAGAGAAAATTCAAGAGAATCGCGACCAAGTCACCGCAGAACTTCGTGAAGAGTTTGCACAAAAATACAGTCATGATAAGACTGTTATGGTTGAAGCAATCGACAAGATGTTAAGCGACAGATTGGCCGTAGAAATGGCCGAATTGTATAACGACAAAAAAGCACTAGCCGAAGCAAAAGTACAATACCAACAACGTATTAGTGAAGATGCTAAAAAGCTAGAAGGTTTTGTTATTAAACAATTAGGCAAAGAAGTTGTAGAGTTCCAAAGCGATCGTAAGAAAGTTGCTGAGAACTTTGGCAAATTAGAACAGTTTATTGTACACGCTCTTTCGAAAGAAATTAGAGAGTTTGCAGTGGACAAGCGTGATTTAGCTGAAACGAAAGTTAAGTTAGTTCGCGAAGCTAAGAGTAAGTTTGAAGAAATTAAACAACGTTTCATTCAACGTAGCGCACAAGTAGTAGAAGCTACAGTCACTAAACAAATGAAATCTGAAATCAAGCAATTGAAAGAAGATATCGATAGTGCCCGTAACAACTCTTTTGGTCGTAAGTTGTACGAAGCGTTTGCACAAGAGTATTCTGCATCATTCCTAAATGAGAAGTCTGAGACAAGTAAATTGTTAAAGATCATTGCTAAGAAAGATCAAGAACTTGCCGAAACAAAAGAAGCTTTAACACAAAAAGCTACAATCGTTGAATCTAAGGACCGCGAAATCCGTGTTACTAAAGATTTAATGGAACGTAAGCAAGTTATGGCTGAGTTGTTATCACCAATCACTGGTGAAAAAAGAGCGCTAATGCATCAATTGCTTGAGTCTGTAGAGACCAAGAAATTATCAGTAGCATTTGAGAAATACCTACCCACCGTTATGGAAGGTGCCGCAGTTAAGACAGCGAAAGCAACATTAACTGAAAGCTCTGAAGTAACTGGAAATCGAGAAAGCAAGCCACAGGTAGGCTTAGATAACATCTTAGATATCCGCAAATTAGCGGGTCTAAAATAATTATATTCAAGGAGACATAAATGTCACAATTATTAAATGAAAGATGGTCAGAGACCAAAGAAGCTCTGCTTGAAGGCCTAACTGGTAACCGTCGTGCATCCATGGGCGTTTGCCTAGAGAATACACGTCGCAGTTTGTCTGAAAGCGCAACTGCTGGATCAACCAGCGCTGGTAACATTGCAACACTTAACCGTGTTATTCTACCAGTTATTCGTCGTGTAATGCCTACAGTTATTGCCAATGAAATCATCGGTGTTCAACCTATGACCGGCCCTGTTGGTCAAATCCACACTCTACGTGTTCGCTACGCTGACGGCGTTTCCGGCGGTGATACAGTAACAGCAGGTGAAGAAGCTCTAAGCCCATTCAAGATTGCTAGTGCTTACTCCGGTGACAATGTTTCCAAGGCTGCTGCAACTTCTACTCTAGAAGGTACACCAGGCAAGCGTATGAGCATCCAAATCTTGAAGACTCCAGTCGAAGCTAAGTCACGTAAACTAAGCGCTCGTTGGACATTTGAGGCTGCTCAAGATGCACAAGCCCAACAAGGTATTGACATCGAAGCAGAAATCATGGCTGCTTTAGCTCAAGAAATTACAGCTGAAATTGACCAAGAAATTCTAGCAAGTCTACGTGCTTTGGCTTCCACCGAAGAAACTTATGACCAGGCTCTAGTTTCTGGTACAGCTACATTCGTTGGTGACGAGCACGCCGCTCTAGCTATCCAGATCAACCGCGTAAGCAACTTGATTGCTCAACGTACACGTCGTGGTGCTGGTAACTGGGCTGTTGTTTCTAACCAAGCATTGACAATTCTACAATCTGCTACTACCAGCGCTTTTGCTCGTACTACAGAAGGTACATTCGAAGCTCCTACAAACACTAAGTTTGTTGGTACATTGAATGGTGCAATGCGTATCTATGTTGACGCTTATATGAGCGACGCCACAGATGCAAACCAAGTTCTAGTTGGATACAAAGGTACTAGCGAAGCAGATGCTGCTGCGTTCTATTGCCCATATATTCCTCTAATGAGCTCTGGTGTTGTTCTAGATCCAGCAACATTTGAGCCAGTAGTTGGCTTCCTAACACGTTACGGTTATGTAGAGTTGAGCAACACAGCTTCTTCTCTAGGTAATGCAGCTGACTACTTAGGTCGTGTTGCTATCACTAGCGCAAATGTAAGCTTCAAGTAATCCGTTACTTGTAACACAAACAAAAACCTGCTTCGGCAGGTTTTTTGTTGGCCGTGGTATAAATAGTATTGTTCATTCTCATACTGAGAATTTATGCGGTACCCCACCGCGTAGTAGATAGAATCTACTAGTTTATTTTAAGGAGAAACAAAATGGGACGTCCGATTAAAAAGAAATTCTTTGGTAGTTTAAATACACCTTACCAAAATCATCCAACTGGTGGCAGAACTGGTGTAGGCGGCGAAGCTGTAGCTTCAACAGTGGTTGTTGGCAGTTCTGGTACAAACTATTCTACAGGTGCTACATTAGTGTTTAGCGCACCAAATATTGCAGGCGGTATTAGAGCCACTGGTACTCCGGTTCTTGCGTTTGTATATGGCGGAATTACAGGAGTTACTGTAGCTAATCCTGGTACAGGTTATACATCAACTGCAACAGTTAGTGTTACAACTGCGTCTGGTGTAGCTGTTGCAGGTACCGGTACAATTAGTCAAAATACAGTTTATCTAACTACCTCAAATATATATATTGGTATGAAGATTATAGGATCTGGTATAAATGCTGGTGCAACATATGTTACAGCAATTGGCGAAGGTCGTGTTACTGTTAGTGCTGCTAATGCAGGTGCCGTTTCAGGATCGATCCAATTACTTGATGTTGGTACTGGACTTACAGTAACCACAGCATTGTCAACAACCACGCAAAATGCTATTACATTTACGTCATATTTAACTACAGGTTCATCACAGATAACCGGAGGTGATATTCTTAAACAAGAAAGTAGTCGTCGTTATTTGGTTCAGAATACTCAAGGGCAAGGTCAATGTATATTGACAGCTACCTCTCTTCTTATCCCTGGCACAATGAATATTCTTGCCACAGATTGGAATGGAAGCACTTACTATGTTAAGAAATTAACTGCACGTAAAGCAGTTGTAGTACAATCAACTGTAAGTACTGCATTCTTAGTAGGCAACGGTGTTTCTACTGGTTGGACACTAAATGGTGCAACTGGTACGGTTGTTAGTATTGCACATACAATCTAATATATTTAGATAAGATAAAAAGGCTCTTCGGAGCCTTTTTTTCATTTACTATGTAGTATATGGATTAAGGTAAATACGGTATGAATTCCAATTGGACACTCCCTACATCTGTAACTCAATATGCCGAACCCGATGCCGAAAATTTTCATGTATCATGGTTAGACGTGGGTGATTTCTATTCACTTAAAAATCGTGATGGTAAGTTTGTAAAAACATCAAGAGATTTATTGCACATTGCTAAACAACCAAAACATGATTTTGTGGAAAAAACTTATTATTTAAAAGCTACAGGATTTAATTTTAACGTACTCCCAGATACTGTATCTGGCATTGAAATGCGATTATCTATGAATAGATATGGAAGAATAACCGACGACACTATACAATTATGGTTAGATGCAGATGTTCTAGGTGATAATCAAGCTACATCAAGTTTAGATACCGCTAAGGTATACGGCGGAGAAACTAATAAATGGGGAGCAATTGTATCGTTAGCAACTGTACAAAACCCAACATTTGGAGTAGTAGTAAGATTTCAAAGCCACCCAGACTGGCCACATAAGTGTAGTGCGTTAGTAGATGCAATTGAACTAAGAGTACATTAACAAATAAATATATCTGAGGATCAGAGAATGACAACTAACGTATTAAATTTACCAGGTAATTATAAAATTGTAGCCAATGGTGTGGCCAATAATGCATCAGGTGCTATAACATTGACCGCATCAACGGTAACGGTAAATGCTAAAAATATAGTATTAGGCACAGATTTTAGCAATCACTTGATATCTGTTAATGCTACATTTAAAGATGATTTAGTTCCTACAACTTCAACCATATACAATTTAGGAACATCATCTAACGTTTGGAAAAGTTTGTATGTCAGTACCGCAACAATAACTAGTACGGAAAACGTTGGAAATAATGGCAAACCATATGCACCATTTACTGGAGGCAATGCACCTTCTTCCTGGTTGTGGGACGGATTATATGATAGTACTGAAAATAGAAAAAAAGCAGCAATATATGTAGAAGGCGGCCTAGGTGTTGAAAAAGACTTAAATGTCGGCGGCCACATATACGGTAGAATTGAATTTTCTAATACTACAACATATATTGTATTCACAAACACCAACGAATCAGTTGAATATAATCTCTCTTTTGTTAGTAGAGAATTTCCATTAGATGATCAAAGTTCATTATATATTGATACAACTAGTACATCTGTTAGATCAACTAGTTCTTCTGGATTAACTTATAATCCATTCTTTGGTAGAATTAGCACTGACAGAATATTAGTTGCAGAAACTGATATGTCTACTAGTACACAAACAGGAGCATTAGTTGTTAGTGGCGGAGTAGGCATTGCAGGTACAATGACAATTGGTGGATCTATACTTCCTGCAGATGATCTTACAGGAAAAATTGGACATACATCAACACAATGGGCCGAAGCACATATACATGATATCTATACTAAATTACTTACATCCACTACTGGTACAATTGAAATTAAACCTGAAGGCGGAGTGACAGACATTTATGGTGATATTAGAGTTCGTGGCAATAGCCCAATTGGTACAGCACCGGTAGTTACAAATGTTCTTTATGTTACAGTTGATGGTAATGACACTAATGATGGTAGAGCTATGGATGCTAGTCGTGCTTGCCGTACAATTGGAGCAGCAATTAATAGCCCATACTATCAACCAGGTACACAAATTTTAGTCAGCCCTGGACATTATTTAGAAGACAATCCTCTAAGATTAAAACCATATACCAGTGTTAGAGGCAGCGATATTCGTACAACATTTATTGAACCTATCAATAAAACACAAGACTTATTTCATCTTGACAGCGGATGTTATCTTAACTACATGACATTCATTAATGGACGTAGTGGATTATTAGAAGGTGTTTATGATAAAGATCATAATCGCGGCGCATATGCAACAGCGTTTCCTCCGTTAACTGGCGAAGATCGTATCGACTTATTTCATTCACCATATGTTCAAAACTGTACAAATCAAAGTGGACCATGGTTAAAAGATGGTACATTATTTGTACCAAATCAAACAGTACAAATACCATCTGCTGTAGGTACAGGTACGTGGGCAGCTAGTACTACTACTATTGTAGTGAATACTAGTATAGGAACAATTGTTCAAGGTATGACCATTAATGCTGGGCAACAAAATCCAGGATTCTTTAATGCTCGTACATTGTTGTTGGCTAACAAACCATTCTTACAAGAACAAGTTGTTAAGTACATTAATCAACAAATATTAAACAACACCGGTATATGGACTAATTTTACCTATAATCAAGAAAAATGCCGTAGAGATGTTGGTATATTAGTTGAGAATGTAGCATATGATGCTACATTTGGCGGCAATGAAAAATCAGTTGATAGTGGTTTAGCATATTACAATGGAGTAATTAGTTTAATTGCAGGGCAAGAACTTCAAACTACCAATGCTATAGAATATCTACGTGATCGTTGTTTAGAAGTTATAACAAATACTACTTGCTCTCCTACTATAGCAGGCGGCACATATACACAAGTTAAGAACACTGTATTAATTAACGGCGATGTATCAAATGATTCAATAACAAGTCTATTTGGAATTATCACTAATATAATTAACAATGGACCTAGTTCTGCTCCTAGTGTTTATAAGAGCACAGGTCCTGATGCTGCTTTTGTTAGTGCTGAAATATTAATGCAGGCTAATAGAAAATTTATTCAAGAAGATACTATAAATTATATCAACGATATTATCTACGGTAGCGGAGGATTTCCATATAGTGAAATTAAATGTCGTAGAGATACTGGATTAATTATTGATTCTATTGCTATAGATTTGTTATATGGAAGTACAACACAAAGTAATTTTGCTGGATTACAATATTGGAATAAGAATGGATACGTTCCTGGTATTGCCAATGAATTAACAACTACTACAAGTGCTATACGATACTTAAAAGAATTGTCAGTTAAAATTATACAAAATATTCAAACTGCTGATGATTTAGTTGAAAGATTTTCTGATAAAACAGCATGGTTAGGTAGTCATTCATTGATAACACAAGATACTACTAAAGAATCAGCTACTGCCAGTGAAGTTGTTATTATTAGATCATTGTTTGATCTAATAATAGATATTCTTAGCGGAGTAAACACCACTTGGACAGATAGTATTATTCCTAATGGTGATCCAAGCAATCTTATTAGTATTAAAAATGCTGTAGAATTATTACAAGCAAATAAAAACTATATGGCTGATGAAGTAAATGCTTATGTACAAGCAGCCATTGTTGACGGCGGATTAGAATTTTCAAACTATACTGAAGCAACTTGCCAACGAGATGTAATTTCTATTATTGAGTGTATATCATTTGATTTGTTAAATGGCGGGAATCGTCAAAGTATACAAGCAGGAGTTTATTATTTCTCATTCAGAAATAGTTCTTCTTCTAGCATACATAACCAAGAAACTCAAACTAAAGATGCATTTAATTATCTATCAACTATTGCACAAAGTGTAGTTCAAAACATTTTAGTATCTGCAATGCAATCATCTGTAAAACAAGATACTACAGACTCTCCAGCAACTAGCACAGAAGCTGCGATATTAAATGGAAAAGTAACTATTATTAATAGTATTATTGATGCCGCTACTAATGCAGTTGCTTCTCCTTTACCAATTTATTATACTACTAGAAGCACTAATGCTAATATTATTAATGCCTATAATAGATTAATGGCCAATAAACAATTTATTGTTGAAGAAGTAATTACATATATTGATCAAACATATAATCCAGGTAGATTCAATTATAACGAAGCATTATGCTACAGAGATACAGGATTAATTGTTGATGCTGTTAGTCAGGATATTTTATTAGGCGGCAATCAGAAATCTGTTGAAGCAGGATTAGCATACTGGAATTTTGGTTATAATCAAGTTGCTGGTCAAGAAACAACAACTACAATGGCAATTAATTATGCCAGAGATATTGCTTTACAAATTATTGCCAACACTACAGTAACTCCGCAAGATCAAACAACAACACCACAAGTTATTAATCACTTCTTTGATTATGGCGGCGACTATATGCCTCAAGAAGCTGTAACTCGTAATTTTGGAATTATTACTGATATAATTGAAAGAGGACCATTATATGCACCTCCAGTGTATGCAGGTGGTGGCATCTTTGCACTAACTGGTCTTAATGGGTCTGATGTAAAAATTGCTCCTACTGTTACTTCAGTGGTAGGAATTAGTGGAAATCAATATTTGATTGGACTAAGTGCTCCGACTATTGGATCAGGAACCAACGCTACATTATATTTTGGTGATACATTGATATATCCTAAACGTGATTCAGAAGTAGAAGCATTGAGTTTAGAATATACAGGTAAGTCTACTACATGGAATCGTCGTAAAGTTGATCCAATTGGTAGTATGGGAGGAAGTTTAGTTGACGGTGCAGTAATTAGTACTCGTAGTCCTATCCAATCTTTTGTTTATGATGCGTTTACTCAAGTTAATCAAGGCGGACGAGGTGTGCGTATTACCAACGACGGGTATGCACAGTTAGTTTCTGTATTCACAATTTTCTGTTCAGTGGGTGTTCAAACTGACAACGGTGGAATTGCAAGTATTGTTAACAGCAATGCTAACTTTGGTGATATTTGTTTATTATCAACTGGGTATGGATCACGTAAGTTTAGTGGAACACTTTACAATCCTTCATTTAAAGCATATCCAGATGATGCAGATCTAAATCAGTATTATCCAAATGGATTCTGGCCAAACAATGGTAGAGTAAGAGTATTCATTCCTGATATAGATGATCGTCCACATATATCATTGGTTATGGAAGTAATACCTCCAGAAACATTTAAGAATTTTGAAGGTAATATAGTTCCATATACCAACGACCAAGGTTTCCCTGGCTTTTTAAATGCTTCTCCTAATACAGGAACATTGACAACTAGCAGTATTACAATAACAGGTATTGACACTACTGGCATTGCAATAGGAAATAGTTTATATGTGCGTGATCAATACGGAAGTCAAACTGGTACAAATGGGTTGTTATATTCAGCAGAAGGAACAATTGTAACTGCATTAGGGTATCAGAGTGTTACATTAAATTATGCACTAACAAGTGGCGGGTTTGACCCTGGAAACACCTTAAATAGTTATAATAATAACTATTTTGACCTATATTTTTGCGGAAATTCTTACTATACTGTATTGAGTAGCGAAGTAGGTGATAATCCTAAAACAAACGGTATTAATTTATTATCAGCAGCAGCTACAGGTGGCGTTTCTCAAATTGCAGAACACATCCAATCATTAACTGATTTGAATACATTGGTTAATCAGGTTATTGATAATCAAACAGTTACAAGATTACAAACAGGTTCAACTAATAATGGTGTACCTACATATCAAACTACAATTCCATTAGTGACAGGTGGACTTGCAGCAAAATCGTTTATTGATTTAAGATTTAACGAAACAAAAAATATTGTTGGTGCTGCTGATTTAGCTGCTGCTGAGTTAGTAATTAAACCAAGTCAAAGAACTAAATCTGGGCCAGCTGTACAGGGCGGAGGTAGTGCAATTACATTGATTAAGGCTAATATTGAATTCTTAGCTGATGAAATTACTGCCCGTGTACAAATAGCTAATCCAAGTTTAGTTTATGATGATTACAAATGTCAACGTGATGTAAAATTAATTCTACAAAGATTGATTTATGATATCGAAACAGGTGGAAGATATAATAGTGTTATGTCTGGCCTAAGTTATTGGTCAAGAAACAATACACATCACATAGTTCAACTTGGTGAAAATGTAACAAGAACTGATCTGTTCCCAGACGGCTCAACTGTAAACTTCTATCAACGTAGTTACATCAGTGCAAGTGGATATGTATTTGAATATGTAGGTGCTGGTACTAATTATGGAGCACTACCACAGCGTGGTGTTGCTGATCCTGTACAAGGTAAAGAAGTTGTACAGTTAGACAGTGGTAAAGTATTCTTTACTTCAACTGACCAAAACGGAGACTTCCGAATTGGTCCAGGATTGGTAATCAGTCAAGCAACAGGTGTTCTAAGTGGTAGAACATTTACAAAATCTTTATTTGCTAATATGACTCCGTTCATTCTGGCAATTGAAGGCGGCGGAGTAATATAAAAGGATAAATCATGGCGTTAATTCCATTAAACACATTTAAAACAAAAACAACAATGTTGACATCGTCGACGGCATACACCAGCTGGGGTGTTGGAAAAACTACGTCTACAGTTTACACAGCTCCAATTGGAACCACTGCTATTATATTAATGGCCCAAGTAGCCAACATTAGTACACAAACACAATATTGTAATTTTATGCATCATAGAAATAGACCAGTATTAGCCGATGCCCAAGGCAACGGATCTCAATCTGGAAATATAGATAGTTTCTTAGCCAAAAACTTTGCAATTCCGGCAGGTGATTCTGCATCAGTTCTAACTGGTAAATTAATTTTAGAACAATTAGATAGTATCCGCGCATATAGTAATAATAGCACAGGTACACTTCAACTAGTATTGAGCGTATTAGAAACAGCAAATACATAAAGAGAGATTAATATGGCTATTTTATTAAGTGGATCAAAATTAAGAAGCGGAGGTAGTGGCGAATTTTTACCACTAGCAAACGCTCAACCTCAGCTACCTGCAACCTCTTCCACTAACACTGGCTTTACCTTAGTCACTAACGATCTATTACAAACTACATATACATCTAGTTTAGGTAATATTGAGTTTGGTCAATCAACAATGTATAGTAATCAAAATACAGGAACAATTACCATACTTGCTACAGGAACAGTATCAGTATCAACTAGTACAGCCACTGGAACATTAGTAGTTACAGGTGGAGTTGGTATTGGACAAAATTTATGGGTTAAAGATGACATTAATGTTAATGATATAACTTTTGGTAAAGGTTATATGGGCAAAAATAATATTGCCATAATAGGTACAGCAGATACAACAAATGGATATACACCTGGCGAAGAAAATATTGTTATAGGATACGATGCTTTACAAAGTTTAAGTACAGCACGTAGAAGTATTGCAATTGGTTCTTATTCATTTAGTACTGGTACTAATATTTCTGACAGCATTGCAATCGGTAATAGATCAATGGAAAATCTTGGTAAAATTCACTCTTTACCTATCGGTTCAATAACCAGTGCAACTAACACAAATCCTGTTGTAATAACTGTAGCAGGACATAATTTACAAACTGGAACTAATGTTCTTATTCAAAATGTTCAAGGTATGGTTGAATTGAATGACTTAGAATATTATGTCAAAGTTATTAATTCAACCAGACTAGCTTTATATACCGACCTTCTTGTAACTGCATCAGTTGACGGAACTGCATATACCACATATACCAGTAGCGGTGATCTTCGCAGAGTAGTGTCTAGTAATAATAATTTTGCCTTAGGAAATGATACAGCACCGGCTCTGGTAGATGGTGAATATAATTTCTTTATTGGAAATAGAACAGCTAGAGATTTAACTACGGGATCTAATAACTTTTTCTTAGGCAATGATGTAGGAAATAACGTAATTAACGCCAGCGGAATTATTGCAATTGGCAGCGAACTAATTGTTGATGGAGTAGATAATCAAATTGGCATTGGAGGAGTAATTTACAGTGATGGTAATGGCCTTGTAACATTTTATTCTGATGCTCGAGTAGGACAAGGTCAAGATGCTGTATCAACTACCACTGGAGCACTTACTGTTATAGGTGGTATTGGTGTTACAGGAAAAATATATAGTAGTACTGGTAACCCTGACGAAGATTTCTTATTATATAGCCCTCGGGTATATGTAGCTGCAACATATCCTCCTCTTGATCCTAAAATTGGAGATGTATGGATTGACACTGCCGCATCAACATATAACACTTATATATATGATGGTACTTCCGCTTATTGGCTACAGGTTACACAAATTTAATAAATGAGAAAATAACATGACAACACGATACGGATTTCCATTTTATCCAACACCTGCAGTTGGTGATAAACAAGTCACTGCAACAAAAACTTATACCTGGAATGGAATTGTTTGGAGAATAGACACAGCATCAACTACTGCAACTAGTGTTATTGCTCCTATACTAGCAGTTACTAGCTCTACTAATTCTGTTTCAACCAACACCGGTGCATTAATAGTCTCGGGCGGAGTAGGTATTGCTGGCGATGTACATATAGGTGGAGTAATATATTCTGGTGGTGTTCCAGCATTAACAACAGCAAGTTTTAATCTTACTGCTGCCGACGGCGTCGATATTGATATAAGACAAGAAACAGATCCACTATCAGGATTTGACACTTTAATTTTTAATAATACTTCAACATTAGAAACCGTTACAGGACGAGGTGCAATAACTTCTCATGCAATAAGAATTTCTGATGGTACTGTATCAACTGATATCAATACTGGTGCTCTAGTAGTTGCTGGTGGCGTTGGCATTGGAGGAAGGGTAAATACAGAAAGTATACAAATTGCTGACACTGTATTTGACTCTACTGAATCTTTTTCATCAAATTTTTTATCTTCTACAATTGATTCATACCAGTTGAGTGATTATAGATCATCAAAATATTTCATACAGATTTCTGAACCAAGTGTTGATCAAGGTGGATATGAATCAAGATTCCATGCTGTAGAAATAGTATTAACAGCAAAGAACGATGGTACACCGTATATGACACAATACGGGCAAGTGACAACAGGTGGTGAATTAGGAACATTTAGCGCAGAGAGTAGCGGTACAGCACCTAATATATTGATATCTTTAATTTTTACTCCTAATCCAGCAGGACCGAATGAACACGGAAGTTTAAAAACAATTAAAGTACTAAGAACAGCAATGGTTGCTTAATTAAAGGAATAAGAAAATGGCAATAGCAATTACAGAAGATTTTGTAACCAAAGGTGGTTTAATTGTTCAAGGAACAGGAACGGTTACAACTTCGTCGGGTGTTCTTAACTTTCAAACTGGAACTTTTCAAGTTGCCGGTGGCGCAGCTATTGCTAAGAATTTGATTGTAGGTACTTCAGCAACTATTTGGGGAGATTTGATAACAGTTAATGGTACTGTACTAGCAGACTTAAGGGTAGCTGGAGATTCAATATTAACCACATTAACCGCAAATGGCGTAGTATCAATAACTGATTCTACAGCAGCAACCATAGGTGGCTCTGGTGCTTTGAAAGTTACAGGCGGCATACTTGCAAATAAAAATATAGTTGTGGCAAGTACTTTAACAAGTACAAGCACTGTGGCCAATAATGCATTATATGTTGCAGGTGGTGTAGGTATTGCAAAATCGTTGGTAGTTTCAGGAACTGCATTATTTCAAAGCGATGTAGTGTTTAGTGGTGCAACAACTAATGTTTTTAGTACCAACACATTTTACACTGATAACTTAATAGAATTGCATGTACCTAGTACTGCTGCATGGACATTAGATGACGGCAGAGACATTGGTTTACGTTTTCATTATTATGCAAATAGCGCTGGCCAAAATGGAGCATTGGTATTGGCCAATGATACAAAATATTTAGAATGGTATGATACTGGTGCAGAATCTACTACTGGAACATTTACAGCCGCTACATACGGAACATTTAAAACTGGAAATATAATTGTAGCTGGAACTGATACAGCAATTACAGCACAGTCTGGTGCATTACAAGTTGTTGGTGGTGTTGGCATTGGAAAAGATTTATATGTTGGTGGAGTAATTAGTGCATCAACATTTAGTGGATATTTAGAAGGATTAACATCAACTGCAACAAATATTGCCGGCGGCGCCACAGGATCTATTTTATACCAAAGTACATCTGGAGTTACTACATCTATACCAATTGGTGGGTTTGGGCAAATATTATCATCTGATGGAACTAATCCAGCGTGGTATCCACTATCTACTGTACCGGTTGAATATGCTACCACATCCACTTATCTTAGATTTGGTGACGATATGCAGATTCCTTATCAAACCGATGTAGGAAAAACAGCGTTTGCATATAATCTTAGATATGACTATACATCAAAAATATTACGTACAGTTAATGTAATATTAACAGGTACAACAAATGCAACAAGTACTATTTCTGGAGCATTGCAAATAGTAGGTGGAGCCGGCATTGGTCAAGATTTGTGGGTAGGCGGCAATCAAGTTATTTTAGGTGATATTGATGTACGTGGTGGAGACATCATTACAAATAAAGCTACATTCAATCTTGTAAACACCGTTGCTACAACTGTTAATTTTGCAGGATCGGCAACAGCACTTACCATTGGAGATGTATCTGGATATACAAAAGTTCAAAGTACAACCGTTGCATCAAGCACTCTTACCGGTGCATTGCGTGTAGCAGGCGGAGTTGGAATACAAGGTGATGTTTATATTGGTGGCCAAACAAATCTCAGTGGCAATTTAATTCCTTCTAATAGTAGTGTTTCATTAGGAACAGCATTATTACCGTTTGCTGATTTGTTCTTAGGCCCAAATTCTTTATATGTTGACACTATTCAGTTATCTGGATCTGGATCAGAATTTAAGGCAGAGAGCGCTACTGGACCTGTTACATTTACAGCAGGCGGAGGAGTATTTACTCTTACCACAAATGCATCAAGTACTATTACCGGAGCATTACAAGTAGCCGGTGGTGTTGGTGTTGGTTTGAACTTATGGGTTGGCGGCAATCAAGTTATTTTAGGCGACATTGAAGTACGTGGTGGTGATATTACCACAAATCAAACAACATTTAATTTAGTAAACACCAATGCTACTACTGTTAATATCGCAGGTGCTGCTACAACTACTACAATCGGATCACTATCTGGATCTACTAAAATTCAAAGTACAACTGTTTCCA